>Ga0209211_10000009_pt1 | contig 565467 bp, 534 predicted proteins | sample RifGroA2_FD_183992 | JGI IMG/M metagenome (GOLD analysis project Ga0209211, IMG submission 183992) | Groundwater microbial communities from Rifle, Colorado, USA - Groundwater A2 (SPAdes) (version 2) | ecosystem: Environmental > Aquatic > Deep subsurface > Groundwater | place: Rifle, Colorado... | reverse complement strand
TGAAACGGGCAATCTCTACGCGCAGCAATACCAAGTAGGCCAACGTTGACGGGGCCCCCGGAGTTGGCGGGTAGGTAGCATCGAGCCGTTTGGGTGACCAGCGGCCCAGAGTAATGGTGGTCACGTGCGGGGAAACCCGCACGCACAGAATCCGGCTTATCGGTGGGCTTCACACTTTTTTTGTTGTATGGTTGGGTCTTCACAGTCATTGGGAGATGAAGCCATGCGACCGATTCTTGAACTGTTGGAAAAACAAGGCGGCGCCATCTGGAGCCTGAGCCCCGATGACAGCGTGTACAACGCGCTGGAAATGCTGGCCGACTGGAACGTGGGCGCACTCATGGTGATGGACGGTGACAAGCTGGTGGGCGTGTTCTCGGAGCGCGATTACACCCGCAAGATCGCACTGGTCGGGCGCTCTTCCAAGGACACCCAAGTCAAGGACATCATGACCGCGCAGGTGTTCACCGTGTCCCCCAAAACCTCCACCGACGATTGCATGGCCCTGATGAGCCAGAACAAGATTCGCCACTTGCCGGTGGTGGATGGCAGCAAGGTGGTGGGCATGGTCTCCATTCGCGACCTGATGGATGACATCATCAAGGACCGCGAGCAGACCATCAGCCAGCTGCAGAACTACATCACGTCCTGAATTAGGCCCCCACGCTCCGCCGCTGCGCGGGGCGCTTAGAACTTCTCGTAGCCTGCCAAGAAACGCCACTGTCCCACGGGCAGGTCGGCAATCGTGACGCGTCCCAGGCGGATGCGGCGCATCGCCAGAATCTCCAGCTTCGCTTCTGCACACAGGTAGGCCACCAGGCCGGGGTGGGAGCCCTTGATGGCAAAGCGCAGGCGACTCATCTCGGGTGTGCTGCTGCTCACGCTGACCTTGACCGAGGGCAAGTCCAGCCGTTCATCCTTCAGCGCATAGCCAATCGGCTTGAGCGCTTCGGGCGCCACTTCGCCCTTCACCTCGACCAGAAACTCATGCTCCATGGTGCCCATGTCTTCGGTCAGTTTGCGCGTGGTGCGCCAGTCCTGGGTGAACACCACTAGGCCGCTGGCGCCGTTTTCGAGCTCGATGTCGGCTTCCAGGTGGTTGAAATGGCGCTTGAGCACCGGCGTTTCGGTGGGGTCGTGCGCCCAATGGGTCTGGGCGTTGAGCAGGCTGCGCGCATCGGGCGGGGGCTTGCGTCCACGCACGGGTTCCACTTCCTCGGTGCCGTCGGAGTAGCCGGCGGGCTTGTTCAGCAGCAGGGTCACGCTGGTCAGGTTCAGCAGGCTGGCGTCCGCGTCTACCGTGACGGACTCCCGGTTCGCACGGTGTGCGGGCTCTTCCACCACCACGCCGTTCACGCGCACCCAGCCTCCTTCGATGTACTGCTCGGCCTCTTTGCGCGAGCAGTCTTTCAGCGCCATCACGTGTTTGGACAGGCGTTCACCGGTCTCCACCACCGGGGCTTCCACCACGGGCTCTTTGCGCGGCTTGCGAAAACGCGGCTTTTTGGTGGACGGTGCGGGCGGAGGGGGCGCTGTGGCCGGGCCTGGGCGGTAGGCTGTGGCCTGCCCTCGGGGGGCGGGTGCCGGGTGGGCCGCTGGGTGGGGCCTGGGCGCCACCGGTGCTGGCGCCACCACGGCGCGCGGCGGTTTGACGGGTTTGGTCAGTGTGGGGCGTGGAGGTTTGGAATCGGAGCTGCTCATGGCTGGCCTTCTTGGTTTTGTGGGGTGCCCGGGTTGTCCAGTGCGTAAATGCGCTCCACATGGGCCTGTAGCGAGCGTTTGGCCACCGGCCAGATGCGTGGGTCCACATCGTCGTAGGCCAGCGGCAGCCAGTCGTCCAGGCTGCCCAGCGGGTTGGCGCGCATCACTGCGGCAATTTTGGCCTCGCGCGCCAGGCGGTGGGCCTTGAGCTTGGCAATGGCATCCAGCGCACCGTCGATCACGTGGCCGTGGGCTGGCAGGATGTACTGCACGCCCAGTTCGGTGCAGGCCGCGGTCAGCGCGTCCAGCGAATCCAGGTAGTCGCGCATATTGCCGTCGGGCGGGTCGATTACCGTGGTGCTGCCGTTGAGGATGTGGTCGCCACTGAACAGCAGGCCGTCTTCCTCCAGCAGCAGGCACACATGGTTGGCCGCGTGGCCGGGTGTGTAAATCACCTGCAGCGTGTGCACGGGTTTGAGAGCACTTTGCACGTCCAGCCCAGGCAGCATATGCGCTAGCAGCTCCCGATTTAATAGCGGTCGGTCGGGGGTGAAGTCGCTGGCGGCGCGCGCCGTGGGGGCGGACGGGAGCCCCAGAATCGGCGGGCCGCCCTGGCACAGGGCCTGCAGGGGCGCCGCACCCGGCGAGTGGTCGGGGTGGGAGTGGGTGCAGACGATGCGCAGGATGTTGCCGCCGCTGCCGTCTTCAAACGCGGCGGCCTGCCACAGGCGCTGCAGGTGGTCGGCATCGGCCGGGCCGGGGTCGATCACCGTGTAGCCGGTGGCGGGCTCGCCCACCAGGTAGCTGTTGGTGCCGGGGCCGGTCATCACGCCGGGGTTGGGCGCGGTCAGGCGCAGCACGTTGCGGGTCAACGGGACGGTGCGATCGGTTTGCCAGGCGTCGATCAGCGAGGCGGCTGCGGGCAGGGTATCCGCAGGCAGGGTGTGGGTGGGTCTAACCATGCGGGGGATGGTACGGCCAAACGCGGATAATTCGGCCATGCGAATTCCGTTCACCAAAATGCAGGGCGCGGGCAACGACTTTGTTGTGCTCGACGAAACGCGCGGCCGCCTGGGCCTCACGCCTGCGCACTACCGCTTTCTGGGCGACCGCCACTTTGGCGTGGGCGCCGATCAGATCCTCACGGTGCGTCCCTCGCCCGCCGAGGGCATCGACTTCGAATACGTGATCCACAACGCCGACGGCAATGAGGTGGAGCAGTGCGGCAACGGCTCGCGCTGTTTCGCCCGCTTTGTGCACGACAAGGGCCTGACCACCAAAGACCGCATCCGCGTGCAGACCATGAAAGGCGTGATCGAACCACGCCTGAACGCCGATGGCCGCGTGACCGTGGACATGGGCGCCCCCGTGTTCACCCCGGCCGAGATTCCGTTTGACGACAACGGCCTGACGTTGCAGTCCATGGGTGCATGGGGAAATTGGCCTCTAGCCCTTATGGATAGTGCGCAAGCAGCTCCTCTTTTGGTAGCAACTGTGTCCATGGGTAACCCCCATGCGGTGACGCTGGTGGACGACGTGGACACCGCCCCCGTGGCCACGCTGGGCCCGGCTGTGCAGGCCAGCCCGCGCTTTCCGCAGGGCGTGAACGTGGGCTTTCTGCAGATTGTGGACCGCAGCCATGTGCGCCTGCGCGTGTTTGAGCGCGGCGTGGGTGAGACCCTGGCCTGCGGCACCGGCGCTTGCGCGGCGGTTGTCTCCGGCATCCGCCTCGGTCTGCTGGACGCCAGCGCGGAGGTGCAAACCCGCGGCGGCGTGCTCACCATTGCCTGGGCCGGCGGCGACGCGTCTGTGTTCATGACCGGCCCCGCCACCACCGTGTTCCACGGTGAAATTGACCTTCCCGAGTAACCCCACCCGATCCGACAGCACCACACCATGACCACACCCGTGAACCAAGCCTTGGCCAACCCCATCACCGAAGACGACATTGCCAACTACCTGGCCAACACGCCCGACTTCTTCCAGCGCCACGCCGAGCTGCTGGCCACAGTGCAGTTCACCAGCCCGCACAGCCACCGCACCGTGAGCCTGCAGGAGCGCCAGGCCGAGATGCTGCGCGAGAAGATCAAGCTGCTGGAGCAGCGCATCATGGAAATGATCCGCAACGGCAACGAGAACGTGATGCTGTCGGACAAAATTTTGCGTTGGGCGCGTACGCTGTTTCTCACTACGAACCTGGCCGACTTGCCCACGGAAATCGTGCAGGAGATCAAGGACCAGTTCGCCGTGCCCCAGGTTGGCCTGCGCCTGTGGGGCGTGGCAGACGAATTTTCCGGTCTGGGCTGTGTGCAAGGTGTGAGCGACGACGCCAAGGTGTTTGCCAGCTCCCTGACCGAGCCCTTCTGCGGCCTGAACACCGGTTTTGAGGCGGTAAGCTGGCTGGAAGAAGCGCACAACGTGAGCTCGCTGGCCCTGATTCCGCTGCGCAGTGGGCCTGCGGGCAGCGCGGCCCCCGCGTTTGGCATGCTGGTGCTGGCGTCCAGCGACGCGCAGCGCTTCAATAGCGGCATGGGCACCGAATTCCTGGCGCGCATTGGCGAGCTGGCCAGCGCCGCGCTCTCGCGCCTGCGTTAAGCCCGATTGGCCGTGACTGCGGACGACACGGCCCTGGTCGAGAAGTACCTGGAGTACGTCCGCGTCGAAAAACGCCTGGCCATGCGCACGGTTGAGCTGTACGCGCTGGACCTGGGCAAGCTGGCGGCCAACGCCACCCAGGCCCAGGTGGCGCTGCGCGAGGTCAAAAACCACCACATCCGCCGCTGGGTGGCGCAGATGCACAGCGGCGGACGCAGCGGCCGCGGCATTGCGCTCATCCTCTCCGGCTGGCGCGGTTTCTACACCTGGCTGGGCCGCCAGGGCCTGGTGGCCAGCAACCCGGTGCAGGACGTGCGTGCGCCCAAAGCCCCCAAGCCCTTGCCCAAGGCGCTGGGCGTGGACGATGCGGTGCAGTTGGCCAACTTTGAGAGCGAGGACAACGCCTGGCTGGAGGCGCGCGACGCCGCCATGGTGGAGCTGCTCTATGGCAGCGGCCTGCGCGTGGGCGAACTGGTGGGCCTGGACGTGGTGGCCAGCAAAGACGCCAAAGGCTGGGTTGACCTGCAGGCCGCCGAGGCCCATGTGCTGGGCAAGGGCAGCAAGCGCCGCACCGTGCCGGTTGGGGCCGCGGCTCTAGCGGCGCTGCAGCGCTGGCTGGACCTGCGCGGCCCCAGCGGCACGGCCAGCGCCGCGCCGGTGCCCGCCGCACTGGCAGACGCCAGCGTGGCCCTGTTTACGGGGCGTAACGGCACGCGCCTCACGGCGCAAAGCATATGGCAGCGTCTCAAGCGCCGCAGCCAACTGGCTGGGCTCAACACCCCGGTGCACCCGCACATGCTGCGCCACTCGTTTGCCAGCCATGTGCTGCAAAGCAGCGGCGACCTGCGCGCTGTGCAAGAGCTGCTGGGCCACGCCAACATCAGCACCACACAGGTTTACACGCGGTTGGATTTTCAGCACCTGGCGAAGGCCTACGACGCGGCCCACCCCCGCGCGCGCCTGCGCGGCCCCAAGAAAGACGGACCCGCCTAGCCGGGCAGGGCGTGCTGCCCCTGAGGCAGCTTGAACACCGATACTGCCCGCACCTGGTCGCCCGCCAAGGACTTGAGGCTGCTGGCCGCAGCCGCCATTTGCTCCACCAGCGCAGCGTTTTGCTGGGTGGTCTGGTCCATTTGCACCACGGCTTCGCCCACCTGTTCCACGCCCATGGCCTGTTCGCTGCTGGCGGCGCTGATCTCGGCCATGATGTCGGTCACGCGCTGGATGCTCTGCACCACCTCGGCCATGGTGGCGCCGGCCTGGTCTACCAGGGCGGAGCCCTGGGCCACCCGCTCCACGCTGGTACTGATGAGGGTCTTGATCTCCTTGGCCGCCTCCGCGCTGCGCCCGGCCAGCAATCGCACCTCGCTGGCGACCACGGCAAAGCCGCGGCCCTGCTCACCGGCGCGCGCCGCTTCCACCGCCGCATTCAGCGCCAGGATGTTGGTCTGGAAGGCAATGCCGTCGATCACGCTGATGATGTCGGCAATCTTGCTGCTGGACTCGTTGATGCCCTTCATGGTCTGCACCACCTGGCCCACCACATGGCCGCCCTTCTGGGCCACGCTGGCGGCGGTGCTGGCCAACTGGTTGGCCTGTTTGGCGGCGTCGGCGTTTTGCTTCACCGTGGCGCTGAGCTCTTCCATGCTGGCGGCGGTTTCTTCCAGCGCGCTGGCCTGCTGCTCGGTGCGGGCGGAGAGGTCGTTATTGCCTTGTGCAATCTCGGCGCTGGCGCTGGCGCTGGCCACGCCCTCCGAACCCTGGTGCACCGTGGCGACCACGGCCACCAGGCTGTCCTGCATGTCCCGCAGCGCACTTAGCAGCAGCCCGGTTTCGGATTTTCCTTTGGCCTCGATGTGCTGGGTCAGGTTGCCGCCAGCCACTTCGCGCGCCACATCCACCGCCTGGTTCAGTGGGCGGGAAATGGCACGGATGAGCAGAAGGCCAATGGCGCTGCCGATGCTGATGGCCACGACGACGATGACGCTGAACAGCGCGATGGTTTTTTGGTAGTCAGCGGTAGACCGGTCGTATTCGCCCCTGGCTTCGGTGAGCTGCAGGTCCACCAGTTTGCCCACGGCACCGGTCAAGGGGTCCACGGTTTCGTAGATGGGGCGAATCAGCGCAGTCACCTTGTCTTTGTCACCACTCTCCAGGGCGGCGCGTAGCGAGGCCACCACCGGGGCGGCTTTCCCCATCAGTTCGGCCACGCTGGCCGCATCCTGGGCTTCTTGGACGGTGAGTTTGGTCGCCATGTAGGCCTTCCATTCCTCGGCAATGGCACCCGTGGCCTGGTCGACCTGGGCCAGCGCCGCCTTGGGTTCGTACATGCCAGCGGCCACCTTGTTGGCCCCGTCCACAATACTCACGGCGTACATGTCGGACACGATTTTGAGTTGTTTGAGCGGCACCACCCGGTCGGCATAGATGCTGCCAATCGCGATGTTGATGTTGCGCACCGAGTAGAGGCCAAACGCCGCCATGAAGGCCACCAGGGCCACCAAGCAGGCAAATCCAAGTGCCAGGCGAGTGGAAAACTTCACATTGCGCATGTCCATGGCAGGCCCCCGGTGGTGGTGTGTAGACGCGCCCCACTATAGAAGTCCCCTCCGGGCTTGTAAACCGGAGCCGGCGTGTGACGCACAATCTCGGCCATGAAAACCATTCGCCTGCGCGCCGGCAAAGAGCGCTCCCTGTTGCGCCGCCACCCCTGGATTTTTGAGTCTGCCATTGCCAAGGGCGGTGGTGACAGCGGCGAGACCGTGCGGGTAGAGTCCGCAGAAGGTGCATTCTTGGGCTGGGCGGCGTTCAGCCCCCAGTCCAAAATTCGGGCCCGGGTCTGGAGTTTTGACGAAACACAGCGCATTGATGCTAGCTTTTTTATAGCTGCTTGCGCAGCATCCATAAGGGCTAGAGCCAGATTTGACATCAAAAGTGATGGTGTGCGCCTGGTCCATGGCGAGTCCGACGGCCTGCCTGGCCTGATCGTGGACCGCTACGGCGACACCCTGGTGGCGCAGTTCACCTCGGCGGGCGTGGAGAAGTGGAAGGGCGTGATTGCCGATGCGCTGCTGGCGGCCACTGGCCTCACCAAGCTCTACGAGCGGTCTGATGCCAGCAGCCGTGCCCTGGAAGGCCTGCCCGAAGCCACCGGTTGGTTGCGCGGTGAGGGGGCCACCGATCTGGTGCTGCAGGAGCACGAATGGAAGCTGGCGCTGTCCATTGCCGAAGGCCACAAGACCGGCTTCTACCTGGACCAGCGCGACAGCCGCAAACGTTTTGCCGAGACCACGCGCCGCCTGGGCTTTCAGCGCGTGCTTAACTGCTATTGCTACACCGGCGGTTTCACGGTGGCAGCCCTGTCGGGCGGTGCGGACCATGTCACCTCCATCGACTCCAGTGGTCCGGCGATTGAAAAAGCCGCGGCCAACGTGGCACTAAACGGCTTTGACGCCAGCCGCGCCAGCTTTATGGATGCTGACGTGAACGCCAGCCTGCGGGCTTTTGGGGCCGAGGGGCGGACGTTTGACGCCATCATCCTGGATCCGCCCAAGTTCGCGCCCACCGTGGCCCATGCCGAACGTGCTGCACGTGCCTACAAGGATATCAACCGCCTGGCCTTCAAGCTGCTGGAGCCGGGGGGCGTGCTGTTCACCTACAGCTGCTCGGGCGGCATCAGCGCCGACCTGTTCCACAAAATCATCGCCGGGGCCGGTTCGGACGCGGGGGTGGACGGCTATATCACCGAGCGCATGGGGGGCGCCCCCGACCACCCCATGACCATTGCCTTCCCGGAGGGTGAGTACCTCAAGGGCTTGGTGGTCATGCGCCGCTGAGCCATCCGGTTGTGGGGATGTGTGGGGGCTTGACAGGCTCGCTACACTCCCCAACTACTGTCTTTTGCACTGCACCATTTTGGAAATTTCCCATGAGCTTGATTCCCGCCACCATCCTGACCGGCTTTCTGGGTTCCGGTAAAACCACGCTCCTGAAACGCGTGCTGGCCGAGGCCCATGGCCAGAAAATTGCCGTCATCGAAAACGAGTTCGGTGAGGAAAACATCGACAGCGACATTTTGGTGAGCGATACCAACGAGCAAATCATCCAGATGAGCAATGGTTGCGTCTGCTGCACCATCCGCGAAGACCTGCGCACCACCCTGAAAGACCTGGCCGAGAAAAAACGCAAGGGTGAGCTGGACTTCGAGCGCGTGGTGATCGAAACCACCGGTGTGGCCGACCCCGGCCCGGTGGCGCAGACCTTTTTCATGGACGACGAGATCGCCGAGACCTATTTGCTGGACTCCATCCTGACGCTGGTGGACGCCAAGCACGCGGTGCAGCAGCTCAACGACCGCCAGGAGGCGCGCCGCCAGATCGGTTTTGCCGACCAGATTTTCATCAGCAAGTCGGACCTGGTGTCCAAGGACGATCTGGACGCGCTGATGCACCGCATCAAACACATGAACCCGCGGGCTCCGCAAAAAGCGGTGCATTTTGGCGAGGTGTCCCTGAAAGAAGTGTTTGACCTGCGTGGCTTTAACCTGAATGCCAAGCTGGACATCGACCCCGACTTCCTCAAGGACGATGACCACGATCACCATGACCACGCGCATGGCGAGCACTGCGACCACCCTTCGCACCAGCACGACCACGCGCATGGCGACCACGGCGGCCACGGTCACCACCATCACCACGACGATGATGTAAAAAGTTTTGTCTTCAAGTCCGACCGGCCGTTTGACCCGGCCAAGCTGGAGGACTTCCTGGGTGCCATTGTCAACATCTACGGCCCACGCATGCTGCGTTACAAGGGCGTGCTGTTCATGCAGGGCACGGACCGCAAGGTCATCTTCCAGGGCGTGCACCAGCTCATGGGCAGCGATCTGGGCCCTGCCTGGGCCGAGGGTGAACAGAAGTGCAGCAAAATGGTTTTCATCGGCATTGATCTGCCCAAGGACATCTTCCTGCAGGGCATGGAACAGTCGCTGGTCTGACCCCACCCCACAGAACCACCCCAATTACCGGCTGGGAGCCAAATGATTGTCTCGCTTTTGCAACTGATGGGTTTCCCGATGGGGAAACCTGTACACTCGCGCGCCGAAGAAACCCCCGTTTCACCGCCTGCCAAGGCGGCCAAAACGGAAGCAGCCACCAGGGACCGTGCGCAGGCGAGTACTGCCAGGAGACAAGAAGTGAAAGCGACATCCGGGAAAGACACCAAAGCCAAAGACGTGAAAGCCAAAGACGTCAAGGCCAAGCCAGCAGCCAAAGCGGCAGCCAAACCGGTAGTGAAGGTGCAAGCCCCAACTGCGGCCAAAAAGGCGGCCCCCAAAGCCGCCAGCAAACCCGCGGCCAAAGCGCCAGCCCCCAAGGCAAGCGCCAAGCCGGTGACCAAAGCCCCCGCCAAGCCCGCGGCTAAAGCGGCACCCAAGGGGGCTGCCAAGGCACCGGTCAAAACTGCCGCCAAAGCGGTGGCCAAACCTGCTGCCAAGGCGCCCGCAGTTAAAATAAAGGCGGTTGCCGAAAAAGCGACCGCCAAGCCCGCCGTGAAGGTGGTGGCCCCTGCGAAAACCGCGCCCGCCAAAGCGGTTGCGGCGCCTGTGGTGACCAAAGCCCCTGTGGCTGCGCCGGTAGCTGCTCCTGCGGCTGCCGTGCCTGCCAAGTCAGGGCGTCCATCTTCCCGCCTGGCTCAACTTACCGTGCCTTCCATGGCGCAATCTGTGGCCTCCACAGCCGCCAAAGCCAGCTATACCCTTACCATGACTTCCCCCGTGATTGCCCCTGTGATTCCCGCCGCCGTCAAGAAAGACGCCAAGCTTGCCAACAACTGGAAGTCCAAGCCGGTGGCTGAGTTGACCGATGCCGAGTTGCTGGCCATGCCCGACTCCGAATACATGAACGATGTGCAGCTCGCGGCCTTCCGCCTCAAGCTGTCCATCCTCAAGCGCGACATCCTCAACAGCGCAGGCGAGACCACGGAGCACCTGCGTGAAGACACCTCGGTGGTGCCTGACCCCGCGGACCGCGCCACCATTGAAGAAGAGCACGCGCTGGAGTTGCGCACCCGTGACCGCGAACGCAAGCTGCTCAAGAAAATTGAGCAGTCCATCACCCGTATCGACGCGGGTGACTACGGGTACTGCGATGAAACCGGCGAGCCCATCGGCGTTGGCCGTCTGCTGGCACGCCCCACGGCAACGCTGTCGCTTGAAGCGCAGCAGCGTCGCGAGCTCAAGCAGAAAATGTTTGGTGATTGAGCGTAATTTTCTGGCCTGCGGAGCACCCCCACTGACTTATGGCGACCAAAGACGATCGACCTGGTTTGTTGTCCAAGGTGGCGATGTTTGTGCGCAACCCGACCAAGGATTGGTCGGAGTTGGACCGGGCGGAGCCTGAGCAGGACAGCGGCTACGACAAGCAGGCCCTGAAGGCCATGATTGAGCGCAAGCGGCAAAACGACTTTGTCCGCAGGCGTGAATTCGACCAGTTGCGCAAGCTGCGCAACCGAGACCCCTCTGCCACTGCAACGTTGGCACGCCCTTCTTTTTTTCAGACCAGCATCCCCACGGACCCCGATGGCCGCGCGGTCACCCTGAAGAAAATCGACGAAATCGAAGCCCAGATGTCCAAGCAGTGGTGGAAGGGCAAGCAGGATGCCGCGGCAGCGCAAGGTGGTTTTCCGGTGGCAGGTGGTGCCGCAGTGGGGGCTGGACCCCTGCCGCCCCAAGCCTCCGCCCCCACCGTGGCGGCCACCTTGACGTCCCATTTTGAAGCCACCGAATCGTCCGAGTTGCATTCCAGTGTGTCGGGTGTGGCGCCGTCAGAGTATGCGGCTACCCAGATGGGCAGCGGCATGCCACTGCCCATGTCCAGCCATGTGCCTCTGCCGCAGCGTACGCCGCAAGGCACCCCCGCCAAGGGGCGCGATGGCGGCACTGATCTGACTTTCTCCACCTCTGAGCTGTTTGCCATTGAGGTGGATGACATGAACACCGACCCCGAGTTGGAAGAGGCTGCCATCCGCTTCGCCAATGGCGATGATGCCGGGGCTGAAACGGGCTTGCTCAATGCCTTGCAAAGCATCACGGCTACGCCAGAGGCTTCGGTCTCTTGGGCTGCGGCACTGATGGACCTGTACCGCGCCACCAACAACCGGACACGTTTTGATTGGGCTTTGGTCGAGCTGGCGCACGTATGGGGTCCTGCGCTTCCTGTTTGGGCAGCACTCTCCGGTGTTGCTCCGGATATGGTCACCACGGTAGCGGCGCCTTTTGGTGCATCGGACTTCGGCCGTAGCATGCGGGGCGCGCCCCATGCCATCTGGCGTTGCCCGCTCCGTTTGACTGCACTGGCAATGGAGGATTTGCGCGAAGCCATGTCCACCCAGCCGATGCCCTGGGTGATCGACTGGTCAGCGGTGACCATGCTGGATGCCGAGGCCATGCCATTGCTGGGCGGGCTGTTTGGCAGCCTGTGCGACGAGGCGGTGGCCCTGCAGTTCGGCGGTGCAGATAGTCTGGTTCTGGCTTTGCGTGCCACCATGCCTTCGGGTGACCGTTCCGTGGATCCCGCCTGGTGGGCCGTGCGCCTCAATGCCCTGCGCACCATGCAGATGCATGATGAGTTTGAACTGGCAGCACTCGACTATTGCGTGACCTACGAGGTGTCGCCTCCCGCCTGGGAGCCTGCCCGTTGCCACTACGAACCGGCTGAAATTGCGGCCACACAGGCCGGTGGGCCGCCGCCCTCTTTCGAGTCTGCAGCCACCGTGCCGATGGGCTTGGACAGCCTGCCTGTGTCCGGTCTGGAGCTGCGGGGCGATGTGCTGGGGGACGCCACCCAGGCGCTGGCAGGGTTGGACACCTCGCGCGCCGAAGGCGGGCGCATTGTGGTGTCCTGTCGCCACCTGATTCGCGTCGATTTTTCCGCTGCAGGCAGCATTCTCAACTGGGTGGCCATGCGCCAGTCCGAGGGCAGCCTGGTGCAGTTCCAGGACGTGCACCGCCTGGTGGCTGCATTTTTCAACGTTATCGGCATCAATGAGCATGCCAGGGTCGTTCCTCGCGCCATGTGAGTGTGCGCACTGCGTGCGCGACAGCTTGATTTGGGTGCGACCCACCCCACTTTGACACCATGGAACAATTTCACGGCACCACCATCATCAGCGTTCGCCGCAAGACGCCGCAAGGCGACCAAGTCGCCATTGGCGGCGACGGTCAGGTCACTCTGGGCAATATCGTCGTCAAGGGTTCGGCCCGCAAGGTGCGCAAGTTGCACCATGGCAAGGTGCTGGCAGGTTTTGCTGGCGCCACGGCCGATGCTTTCACCCTGTTTGAGCGTTTTGAGGCCAAGCTCGACAAGCACCAGGGGCATCTGGTGCGCGCAGCCATCGAGCTCACCAAGGACTGGCGTACCGATCGCGTGCTGCGCCGGCTGGAGGCCATGCTGGCCGTCGCCGACAAGGACGCCTCTCTGATCATTACGGGCAATGGGGATGTGCTGGAGCCGGAGAACGGCATTGTGACTATCGGTTCGGGCGGTGCTTACGCCCAGGCGGCGGCAGTTGCCCTGCTGAACCACACGGAGTTACCTGCCGCGGACATTGTGAAACGTTCGCTGGAGATTGCAGGCGAACTGTGCATTTACACCAATATGCACCACACCATTGAAACCTTGTGACCGATATGCACGCCATGACTCCCCAAGACATTGTTGCCGAACTGGACAAGCACATCGTTGGACAAGCCCAGGCCAAGCGTGCCGTAGCGATTGCCCTGCGCAACCGCTGGCGCAGGCAAATGGTGGATGCTGCGTTGCGCAGTGAAATCACGCCCAAAAACATTTTGATGATTGGCCCCACGGGGGTGGGCAAGACCGAGATCGCACGCCGTCTGGCCCGTCTGGCCGATGCGCCTTTCATCAAGGTCGAGGCCACCAAATTCACCGAGGTCGGGTACGTGGGCAAGGATGTGGACGCCATCATCCGCGACCTGGCCGACATCGCCGTCAAGCAAACCCGCGAGGCTGAGAAGGCCAAAGTGCATGCCCGCGCCGAAGACGCGGCTGAAGAGCGTATTTTGGATATTTTGGTGCCACCGCCACGCTCTGAATTTGGTGTGGTGGCTGCCAGCGATGCTCCGGAAAGCACGGCGCGCCAAGCTTTCCGCAAGAAGCTGCGCGAAGGCCAGCTGGCCGATCGCGAGATCGAGGTGGATGTGGCTGCACCAGCGCCCCAGCTCGAAGTGATGGGGCCGGCCGGTATGGAGGAGATGACCGAGCAGTTGCGCGGCATGTTTGGCCAGCTTGGCCAGAACAAGCGCCAGACGCGCAAACTCAAGGTCAGCGAGGCCCACAAGCTGTTGGTCGACGAAGAGGCTGCCAAGCTGGTGAATGAAGAAGACATCAAGAGCCAGGCCCTGTACCTGCTGGAGCAAAACGGCATTGTGTTCATTGACGAAATCGACAAGGTCACTTCACGCAGCGAGGGCAGTGGTGCAGAGGTGTCGCGCCAGGGTGTGCAGCGCGACCTGCTGCCGCTGGTCGAGGGCACCACGGTGTCCACCAAATACGGCATGGTCAAGACTGACCACATCTTGTTCGTGGCCTCGGGCGCTTTTCACCTGAGCAAGCCCAGTGATCTGATTCCGGAGCTGCAGGGGCGCTTTCCGATTCGCGTTGAATTGCAATCCCTGTCGGTGCAGGACTTTGAAGCCATCCTGACCCAGACGCATGCCTCCTTGGTCAAACAGTACCAAGCGTTGCTGGAGACCGAGCAGGTCACTCTGGACTTCCGGCCTGAGGGCATCACCCGATTGGCGCAGATTGCCTTCGAGGTCAATGAGCGCACTGAAAACATTGGGGCGCGCCGTTTGTCCACGGTGATGGAGCGCCTGCTCGACGATGTCAGCTTTGGCGCATCGTCTCTGGCGGGGCAAACCGTGTCGATTGATGCGGCCTATGTCGACGCCCGCCTGGGTGAGCTGAGCCAGAACGAGGATCTTTCCCGTTACATCCTGTAAGCCGTTCGGATGAACGGTCGTGGAAGTGGGTGTTTCATGCATCACTTTCATAAGGCGCGCTAAGTGCTTAATTTAGAACGATTTTTGCCTGCTTGCCGCCTGCAAAAACGCGTCTAAGTCCTTGATTTCATTGGAAAAAATTCGCGCAAGCCCTCTTGCCAGCGCGGCTTTTGCTGATACAGTGCAAAAAAGTGCAATTTAGTGGTGAAAAGTGCCGCGAAATTGCCATTTCCACACTGTCACAGCAAAAGTAGGTATTTCACGGTGTTCCAAGGGGCCTCGTCTCTCAGTCTGGATGCAAAGGGTCGGTTGTCAGTACCGACCCGGCATCGTGACGTCCTGAGTGCGACGGCGGCAGGCCAACTCACGATCACCAAGCACCCACATGGCTGTTTGATGGTGTTTCCTCGCCCCGAATGGGAAAAATTCCGCGAACGCATTGCGGCCCTGCCGATGTCTGCCCAGTGGTGGAAGCGCATCTTCCTGGGCAATGCCATGGATGTGGAGATGGACGCGACAGGTCGCGTTCTTGTATCGCCCGAGCTGCGCGAAGCTGCAGGCATAGCCAAAGACACCATGCTGTTGGGCATGGGGAATCACTTTGAGCTGTGGGACAAGGCCACCTACGACGCCCAAGAGGCGAAGGCCATGCAGGGCGAGATGCCCGATGTCTTCAAAGACTTTTCTTTCTAAGGTGTGACGGTGGAAGCTCCTTGGACCCACACCACCGTCTTGTTGAACGAAGCAGTAGACGCATTGTTCAGCAACGACGGCCAGCCTTATGCGGCTGCGGCCGACGGCACTTATGTGGACGCCACTTTTGGTCGTGGCGGCCACTCGCGCCGCATTCTGGCGCAATTGAGTCCGGCTGGCCGCTTGGTGGCCTTTGACCGCGACCCCGACGCCGTAGCGCAGTCTGCCAGCATCACCGATCCCCGCTTTTCCATCCGCCACGAAGGTTTCTCCCATCTGGGCGAATTGCCTCCGGCCAGTTTGGCTGGCGTGCTGATGGATTTGGGCGTGAGCTCGCCCCAAATTGACAACCCACAGCGGGGCTTCAGCTTCCGCTTTGAAGGTCCTCTGGATATGCGCATGGATACCACGCGCGGTGAGAGTGTGGCCCAGTGGCTGGCAACGGCCGAGATCAATCAAATCGCGGAGGTGATACGTGAATATGGTGAAGAACGGTTTGCTGGGCCAATTGCAAAGGCGATTGCTGCTCGCCGACAGGAACGGGGGCCAATTTCAACCACCTCCGAGCTGGCCCAACTCGTGGCTGACACGGTCAAAACCCGCGAGCAGGGCCAGAACCCTGCAACGCGCACATTTCAGGCTCTTCGGATTTTCATCAACGCCGAGCTTGAGGAGCTGCAACAAGCGCTAGAAGCCAGTCTGGACGTCTTGCAACCTGGCGGGCGTCTGGCGGTGATCAGCTTCCACTCGCTTGAAGACCGCATCGTCAAGCAGTTCATTGCCAAGCACTCCAAAGACGAATATGACCGCCGTGCGCCGTTTGCTGCGCCCAAGGTCATGAAGCTCAAAGCGCTGGATCGCATCAAACCCAGCGCCGCCGAAGTGGCGGGCAATCCGCGTTCGCGCAGCGCCATCCTTCGCGTGGCGCAAAGGATGGCCGTGTGATCCGCTTGAATCTGGTATTGCTACTTGCCGTTGTGGCCAGTGCCCTGTATTTGGTGGGCATGCAGTACGAGTCGCGCCGTGTGTTTGTGGAGCTGGAGCGCGCCCGTGCCGAAGCACGCCGCCTGGAGACGGAGTTTGAGCGCTTGCAGGTTGAAAAGCGAGCCCAGGCGACGCCCGCACGCGTGGAGCGGCTCGCCAAAGACCAGTTGCAGATGCGCCAAGCCACCCCGGGCATCACGACCTACGTGACCTACACCGCCCCCGGAGCCGCGCCATGAGCCGCAGCGTGCTCTACACCTCCAGTCCTTTGCTGGCCAGCCGCACCCCGGTGTGGCGCAGCAAGTTTGTGGTGGGCGTCATTGCGCTGGGCTTTGTGGTGCTTGCTGCGCGTGCGGCCTATATCCAGGTGGTGGCGAATGATTTCTTTCAGCGCCAGGGTGAGGTGCGTTTTGCACGTACCCTGGATCTGCCGGCCAACCGCGGCCGCATTCTGGACCGCAATGGCTTGATCCTCGCCTCCAGCGTGCCGGCGCCCAGCATCTGGGCGATTCCCGAAGACGTGGATATGGACAAGGCCCAGTTGCAGCGCCTGGCCAAGCTGCTGGAGATGCCAGCGGCCGACATCTCGCGCAAACTGGCCAACGAAGACAAGACCTTTGTCTGGATCAAGCGCCAGGTGGATGCCGCCGTAGCCAAACAAATTGCCGAGCTCAACATCAAGGGCATCTACCAGCGCAAGGAATACAAGCGCGAGTACCCGGAGGGCGAGTCGGCCGTGCATGTGGTGGGCTTTACCAATGTGGAAGACAAGGGCCAGGAGGGGGTGGAACTCACCTTCAACAAAGAGCTGGCCGGTCGCAGTGGCTCACGCCGCGTGATCAAGGACCGCCTGGGCCGCGTGGTGGAGGACGTGGGCGACCAGATCCCGCCGCTGGAAGGCAAGGACCTGCAGCTCAGCATCGACAGCAAGGTGCAGTTCTTCGCCTACCAGAAGCTGCGCGAATCCGTGCTCGAGAACAAGGCCAAGGCCGGCAGTGTGGTGGTCCTCGACGCCATCACCGGCGAGGTGCTGGCCCTAGCCAACTATCCCAGCTACAACCCCGACAAGCGGCGCAACCTGAGTGGCGAGCAACTGCGCAACCGCGCGCTGACCGACACCTTCGAGCCGGGCTCGGTGATGAAGCCATTCACCATCGGCCTGGCGCTGGAGACCAAACGCGTCACGCCGCAGACCATCATCGACACGACGCCGGGGCGCATCACCATCACCGGCTCCACCATCTCCGACTCGCATCCCAACGGCGTGCTCACGGTCGAGGGCGTGATCCAGAAATCCAGCAACGTCGGTACCACCAAGATTGCCATGCAGATGGAATCGCGCGAGATGTGGGACCTTTTCACCCAGGCCGGTTTCGGCCAGAAGCCGCAGATCGCCTTCCCCGGTGCCGTCTCCGGGCGTCTGCGTCCCTATAAGACATGGCGCCCGATCGAGCACGCCACCATGTCCTACGGCTATGGCCTGTCGGCTTCGCTGTTCCAGATGGTGCGCTCCTACACCGTGTTCTCCCACGACGGCCAGCTCATCCCGGCCACCCTGACCAAGAACAGCGAACCCGCTGTGGGCGTGCAGGTGCTGTCGCCGCGCACGGCCGGCCAGATTCGCAAGATGCTGCAAATGGCCGCCAGCCCGGGCGGTACCGGCCAGAAGGCGCAGACCATGGGGTACTCGGTGGGCGGCAAATCAGGAACCGCCTACAAGCTCATCGGCAAGAGCTATGGCACCGACAAGAACCGCAAGTACCGCGGCTGGTTCGTCGGCATGGCGCCCATCGACAACCCGCGCATCGTGGTGGGCGTGATGATCGACGAGCCCAGCGCCGGCAAGCACTATGGCGGGGATGTGGCGGCGCCGGTTTTCAGCGAAACGGTGCAGCAGACCCTGCGCATCATGGGCGTGCAGCCCGACATGGCCGTACGCCCGCAGATCGTGGCCGACGTGGTGGAGGAGAGTTTCTGATGCGTCAGCTCACCACCCCGCAAGAGGCTGTGCAGTGGCTGCGCACGCGCGGTGCGCAGGTGCTGCGCACCGACAGCCGGCAGGCCGGCGCAGGCGATGCCTTCATTGCCTGGCCCGGTGCGGCCGTGGACGGCCGGGCCTTTGTGGCCCCGGCGCTGGCCAGCGGTGCCGTGGCCGCGTTGGTGGAGCAGGACGGCGCATCCGCCTATACCTTCGACGCCACCCAGGTCGCCAGCTATGCAGGCCTGAAAGCCGATGCCGGCCTGATTGCCGCCGAGTTCTATGACCACCCTTCCGTGACCCTGCCCGTGGTCGCCGTGACCGGTACCAACGGCAAGACCAGCACCGCCTGGTGGCTGGCCCAGGCGTTGGGCGCACTGCCCGAGCAGCAGGCCTTGCCCTGCGGCGTCATCGGTACGCTGGGCGTGGGGCAACCGCCCCATGTGCAGTCCACCGGACTGACAACCCCCGACCCGGTGCGCGTGCAGCAGACGCTGCGGCAGTTTTCCGACCAGGGTCTGCGCGCTTGCGCCATGGAGGCTTCGTCCATTGGTATCGAGGAGCAGCGCCTGGCGGGCATCCATATCCGCGTGGCGGTGTTTACCAATTTCACCCAGGACCACTTGGACTACCACGGCAGCATGGAAGCCTACTGGGTGGCCAAGCGCAAGCTGTTTGCCTGGCCGGGCTTGGCCCATGCCGTGGTGAACATCGACGACGTGCAAGGGGCCGCTTTGGCCGACGAGTTGGCGGGATCGCTGGACCTGTGGACCGTGTCGAGCCAGCAGCCTGCACGCTTGCGGGCGCAGCAGCTGCGCCACACCGCCAATGGCATGGCCTTTGAGGTGGTGGAGGGCGATGTGTCCTGCGTCTTGCAGTCCCGGGTGATTGGTAACTACAACGTGTCCAACCTGCTGGGCGTGGTCGCTGCCATGCGCTGCTTGGGCGTTCCTCTGGCGTTGGCGGTAGACGCCTGCACGAAGTTGCTGCCTGTGCCTGGCCGCATGGAGTGTGTGGGCGGGCAGGGCGCACCTTTGGTGGCGATTGACTATGCCCATACCCCTGACGCGCTGGCCCAGGCGCTGCAGGCGCTGCGCCCCATGGCCCAAGCCCGTGCCGGGCAACTGTGGGCTGTGTTTGGCTGTGGTGGTGACCGCGATGCTTCCAAGCGCCCGCTGATGGGCGCCATTGCCGCCCGGCATGCTGACCGTGTGGTGGTGACCAGCGACAACCCGCGCAGCGAGCGCCCCGAGGCCATCGTGGCGCAAATCCTGTTGGGTCTGGTGGATAACAAAGGCGTGGAAGTGGAGGCTGACCGCGCCTTGGCGATTCGCAGCGCGGTAATGCAGGCTGCGGCAAACGACGTGGTCTTGCTGGCAGGCAAAGGCCACGAGGAAACGCAGGAGTTGGCCGGCGTGAAGCATCCCTTTTCGGACCACCAACACGCTTTGGCTGCCTTGCAGCAGCGCCCGCTGGCTGACGGAGGTGCCGCATGAACGTGATGATGACGCTAGCCCAGGTGGCGGCTTGGCTGGACGGTGCCCGTCTGGTGGGCCCGACCGAGCTGTCTGTGGTGCGTGTGCACACCGATACCCGCACCATCCAATCCGGCGATTTGTTTGTGGCTTTGCAGGGTGAGCGCTTTGACGCCAATGCCTTTTTGCACGACGCGCAGAACCATGGTGCTGCTGCCGTGTTGTGCCACGCGGGGCTGGATGCAAGCGCGTACCCGCTTTATTTGCCACGGATTGAAGTTGCCGATACCAAGCGGGCTCTGGCCCAGTTGGCCACGCAGTGGCGTGCCCAATTCACCTTGCCGCTGGTCGCCATTACCGGTAGCAATGGAAAAACCACCGTGACCCAAATGGTGGGCTCCATTCTGGAGGCGCAAGCCCCCGATGGTGCCGCTTTGGCCACGCGGGGCAATTTCAATAACGACATCGGTGTGCCGCTGACCCTGTTGCGCCTGCGCTCCCAGCACCAATTGGCCGTGGTGGAGCTGGGCATGAACCACCCTGGCGAGATTGCCGGGCTGGCCGCTATGGCCCAGCCCACGGTGGCTTTGGTCAACAACGCGCAGCGTGAGCACCTGGAATTTATGCACACCGTGGAAGCCGTGGCCCAGGAAAACGGCACCGTGATTGCCGCCCTGCCGGCCGATGGTGTAGCGGTGTTTCCGCTGGACGACGACTACACCGCGGTCTGGCAAGGCCTGGCCGCCCAGCGCAAGGCCGTGCAGTTTGGCTGGCAGTCGGTCGGTGCCGCGCAGGAGGTGCTGTGCACTGGCGCCGAGTGGGTGGACGGCGCATGGCAAGTTCAGGCCAGCACGCCCTGGGGCGCGCTGCGCTACCGCCTGGCCATTGCCGGGCGCCACAACGTGAAGAACTCGCTGGCCGCGGCCGCCTGTGCTTTGGCCGCGGGTGTCAGTCCCCAGGCCGTGGTGCAGGGGCTGCAAACCTTTGTCCCGGTGAAGGGCCGTTGCCGTGCACTGCAGATTGCCCGTGACGGCATAAACGTCACCTTGGTGGACGACACCTACAACGCCAACCCCGATTCCATGCGCGCTGCCATCCAAGTCCTGGCTGATCTGCCGGGTCCGCGTCTGCTGGTGCTGGGCGACATGGGTGAAGTGGGCGAACAAGGCCCCGAATTCCATGCCGAAGCCGGGCGTTTTGCGCACGCGCAGGGCATCACCCATGTGTTGGCTTTGGGCGAGATGGCGGTGCACGCCGTCCAGGCCTGTCCAGGTGCGGAGCACTTTGCCGATGTGGATGCCTTGTTGCTGCGGGTCAGGGCTCTGTTGCCCGGCGTGGCCAGTGTGCTGGTCAAGGGGTCCCGTTTTATGCGCATGGAGCGTGTGGTCGAGGCATTGGCCCAAGCCGCGCCTGTGACCGGAGGTGGCACCCATGTCGTTTGATATTTTTGGAGCGTTTTCATGCTGCTGAGCCTGGCCCAATGGCTGCAAACCCTGTCGCCCGAGTTCGGGTTTTTCCGCGTCTTCCAGTACCTCACCTTCCGTGCGGTGTTTGCTGCGCTCACGGCCTTGCTCATTGGCCTGGCCGCTGGCCCCTTGGTGATCCGCCGCCTGCGTGAACTCAAAATTGGCCAGCCCATCCGCGGCTATGGCATGGAAACCCACCTGAGCAAGAGCGGCACACCCACCATGGGCGGTGTGCTGATCCTGCTGTCCATCGCCGTTTCCACCCTGTTGTGGGCCGACCTGTCCAACCGCTTTGTCTGGATCGTGTTGCTGGTGACCTTGGGTTTTGGCGCGATCGGTTGGGCCGACGACTGGCGCAAGGTGGTGCACAAGGACCCCGAGGGTATGCGCTCGCGCGAGAAGTATTTCTGGCAGTCGGTGATTGGGCTGCTGGCCGCGCTGTACCTGGTGTTCAGCATCTCCGAGAGCTCCAATATGCGCGTGCTGGAGTTGTTCTTCAACTGGGTGCGCTCCGGCTTTGACGTGAACCTGCCGCCCAAGGCCGGCTTGCTGTTGCCGTTTATCAAAGAGGTGAGCTACCCCTTGGGGGTGCTGGGCTTTGTGGTGCTGACCTATCTGGTCATCGTGGGCTCCAGCAATGCCGTGAACCTGACCGACGGGCTGGACGGCCTGGCCATCATGCCGGTGGTGATGGTCGGTTCTGCGTTGGGCGTGTTTGCCTATGTGACCGGCAGCGCCGTGTATTCCAAGTACCTGTTTTTCCCGCACATCCCGGGCTCGGGTGAGCTCATGATTTTTTGTGCCGCCATGGCTGGCGCCGGTTTGGCCTTCTTGTGGTTCAACACCCACCCCGCACAGGTGTTCATGGGTGATGTGGGCGCGCTCGCCTTGGGCGGTGCACTGGGCACCATTGCCATCATCGTGCGTCAGGAAATTGTGCTGGCCATCATGGGTGGCATCTTTGTGGCGGAAGCCCTGTCGGTGATGCTGCAGGTGACCTACTTCAAATACACCAAGAAGAAGTTTGGCGAAGGCCGCCGCCTGCTGAAGATGGCGCCGCTGCACCACCACTTCGAGAAATCGGGGTGGAAGGAAACCCAGGTGGTGGTCCGCTTCTGGATCATCACCATGCTCTTGTGCCTAGTGGGCCTGTCCACCCTGAAGTTGCGATGAACGAACCCGAAGTACACCTTCCCGGCGAACACCCCGCAGCGTCCCCCCAGGACGGCGGGGTGCTGCCGCATGTGCACGCGGCACAGCCGCCCGAACCGGCGCTGGAAGTGGTCTCCGAGGCAATGCCGGTGCTTGTGCCAGAGCTGGCGGAAGTGCCCACGGCGCCAGACATGCCTGAGGTGCCCGAGGTGCTGGAGTCTGCAGTGCAGGCCGTCGCGCCGGTGGCCGAGCCTGCCAAAGACGCCCGTGGCTTGCCCACCACGCTGACGGCCGCGCGCGACGCCGCGGCTTTTGTGGCGCAGATTTTTGCCGATGTTCAAGCGGACAAGGCCGAGCCCACACTCTTGAGCGAAGTGGCGCCGGAGGCTGTGGAGGGCGCTGCGCCCGATGCGGACCCTGACACGCTGCCGATAGCCGTTGATGTTCCCTTTGCACCGCTGGCCGGTCAGCACATCCTGGTGCTGGGTCTGGGAGCTTCGGGCCTGGCCATGGCACGCTGGTGTGCCCGCACGGGCGCTGCCAGCATCACCGTGGCAGACACACGCGCCGCGCCGCCCCAGCTGGCTGCGCTGCAGCAGTCGCTGCCTGAGGTGCGGTTTGTATCGGGCGCCTTCACTGCTGCACTTGTGGACGGCCAGACCCTGCACGCGGTGTACCGTTCCCCCGGCTTGAGTCCGGAGGAAATTGCTCCTGTTTTAGGAGCTGCTCGCGCAGTAGGCATCTACGTGGGGGGCGAATTGAGCCTGTATGCCATGGCGCTGCAAGCCTTGCGCAGCCACCAGGCGTATGCGCCAGCGGTGTTGGCCATTACCGGCACCAATGGCAAAACCACCGTTACCTCACTGACCGGTCAGCTGGTCGCCCATGCGGGCAAGACCGTGGCCGTGGCCGGCAACATTGGCCCCACGCTGCTGGACACCCTCTCGGGCCACCTGGATGCCGGCACCTTGCCCGAAGTGTGGGTGCTGGAACTCTCCAGCTTCCAGCTCGACGGTGTGACCGGCTTCGAGCCCACGGCGGCCGTGGTGCTGAACGTGACCCAAGACCATCTGGACTGGCACGGCAGCATGCAGGCCTATGCCGAGGCCAAGTCGCGCATTTTTGGCCAGCAGGGTCTGATGGTGCTGAACCGCGATGACGCGGCCGTGATGGCCATGTTGCCCGAGCCGGTGCGCGTCAAGCTGCAGCGCCCGCAGGAGCGGGCCCACGTCACCTTTGGCGGCGATATGCCTCAGCGGCCTGGCGACTTTGGCCTGGAAGAGGTCAACGGCATGGTCTGGCTGGTGCGCGCGCTGGAGGCCGATGAGACCCGCCGCAAGCGCAAGGAGGAAGCCGAGGAACTGCACTTCCAGCGCCTGATGCCGGCTGACGCACTGCGCATCCGTGGCCGCCACAACGCGAGCAATGCACTGGCCGCCTTGGCGCTGTGCGCTGCAGCCGGTTGCGCACTGGGCCCCATTTTGTTTGGACTGCGCGAGTACCGCGGTGAGCCCCACCGTGTGGAGCCGATTGGCATCCTGAACGACGTGGAGTTTTTTGACGACAGCAAGGGCACCAACGTGGGCGCCACGGTGGCTGCGCTGCAGGGCCTGGGAGCCGACCGCAAGCTGGTGGTGATTCTGGGGGGCGAGGGCAAGGGCCAGGACTTCACGCCGCTGGCGGCACCGCTGGCGCGTTACGCACGTGCCGTGGTGCTGATAGGCCGCGACGCTGCGCTGATCCGTGAGGCGATTGCGTCTGCCGAGGTGCCGATGGCGGATGCCGATTCGATGGAGGCGGCCGTCACCCTGGCCAATGCCCGTGCCCACGCGGGGGACGCGGTGTTGATGTCGCCCGCCTGCGCCAGTTTTGACATGTTCAAGAACTACGAGCACCGCGCCCAGGTCTTCTGCGCCGCGGTGAAAGAGCTGGCCTTGTCCAACGGTGTGGACATGGAGCACCTGGCATGAACGCCCTGCGCCAAACCCTGAGCGGCTGGTTCGGCCCCAAGGCCGATGCGGCCTCGGGCGCCTTGCCGGTGCGTCTGGGGGGGCGCGGTTCGTTTGCGGCTAGCACCACCCCGGCGCAGGTCAAGGGCTTCGACCAACCACTGGTCTGGGTCACCGTGGCGCTGCTGCTGTGGGGCTTGGTGATGGTGTATTCGGCATCCATTGCCATGCCGGACAACCCCAAGTTCGCCAACTACACCCACAGCCACTTTGTGGTGCGGCACGCCTTGTCCATCGTGGTGGCTTTTGTGGGCGCGCTGATCGCTTTTCAGTTTCCCTTGCAGACCTGGGAGAAGCTGGCCCCCTGGTTGTTTGTGCTGTCGCTGGTGTTGCTGATTGCGGTGTTGATGCCCTTTATTGGCAAGGGCGTGAACGGTGCGCGCCGCTGGATTTCCCTGGGGGTTATGAACTTCCAGCCGTCTGAGCTGGCCAAGTTTGCCGTGCTGCTGTATGCCGCGGACTACATGGTGCGCAAGATGGACGTGAAGGAGCGCTTCTTCCGTGCCGTGGCCCCCATGGCGGTGGCGGTGGCGGTGATTGGCCTGCTGCTGCTGGCCGAGCCCGACATGGGCGCCTTCATGGTGATCGCCGTGATCGCCATGGGCATCCTGTTCCTGGGCGGTGTGAATGCCCGCATGTTCTTCCTGATTGCTGCCGTTATCGTGGTGGCCTTCAGTCTGATGATCGCCTTTTCCGAGTGGCGGCGCGAGCGCATCTTTGCCTACCTGGACCCCTGGACCGAGAAGTACGCGCTGGGCAAGGGGTACCAGCTTTCGCATTCGCTGATCGCCATTGGCCGTGGCGAGATTTTTGGTGTGGGGTTGGGCGGCAGCGTGGAAAAACTGCACTGGTTGCCCGAGGCCCACACGGATTTTTTGCTGGCCGTGATTGGGGAAGAGTTCGGCCTGATCGGCGTCGTGGTTGTCATCGGCCTGTTCCTCTGGCTGACCCGTCGCATCATGCACATCGGCCGCCAGGCCATTGCGCTGGACCGTGTGTTTGCCGGTCTGGTGGCGCAAGGCGTGGGGATCTGGATGGGCTTTCAGGCCTTCATCAACATGGGCGTGAACCTGGGTGCACTGCCCACCAAGGGCTTGACGCTGCCGCTCATGAGCTACGGTGGTTCGGCTATCTTGCTGAATTTGGTGGCGATCGCCGTGGTGCTCCGTGTCGATTACGAGAACCGACAACTCATGCACGGAGGCCGTGTATGAGCCAGAAAACAGCATTGATCATGGCGGGCGGCACAGGCGGCCACATCTTCCCGGGTCTGGCCGTGGCGCAAGCCCTGTTGGACAAGGGCTGGCGCGTGCACTGGCTGGGCGCGCCCGGTAGCATGGAAAGCCGTATCGTCCCGGCACGCGGCATTCCGTTGGAGCTGGTGGACTTCGGCGGCGTGCGGGGCAAGGGCCTGCGCACCTTGGCTCTGCTGCCCTTCAAGTTGCTGCGCGCTTTCTGGCAAAGCCTGCAGGTGGTGCGCCGCGTGAAGCCCGATGTGCTGGTGGGGCTGGGGGGCTACATCACGTTTCCGGGCGGCATGATGGGGGTGCTCTGTGGCAAACCTCTGGTGCTGCACGAACAAAATTCCGTGGCCGGCATGGCGAACAAAGTGCTGGCCGGGGTGGCTGATCGCGTATTTGCCGCCTTCCCGAACGTGTTGAAAAAAGGGGAGTGGGTGGGCAACCCCCTGCGCACCGAATTCCTGAACCTGCCTGCGCCTGACGCCCGTTTCGCCGGCCGCAGTGGTCCGCTCAAGGTGCTGGTGGTGGGCGGCAGCCTGGGTGCACGTGCGCTCAATACCGTGGTGCCGCAGGCGCTGGCCCTGATCCCAGAAGCGCAGCGCCCCGTGGTAACGCACCAGGCCGGCGAGAAGCAGATTGACGCGCTGCGTGCCAACTATGCCGCCGCTGGCATTGCAGTCCACATGAGCGTCGCCGGGCCGTTCCAAGACGCGAAGGCCCCGGTGCGCAGCGACCCCGTCGGTAGTGGGGGCAGCGCAGTACGCGAAGCGACAAGCGCGGGGGTCACTATCACCCCATTTATTGACAACACCGCCCAGGCATTTGCCGATGCCGACCTGGTGATTTGCCGTGCAGGTGCCAGCACCGTGACCGAGATTGCCGCCGTTGGCGCCGCCGCCGTGTTTGTGCCCTTCCCCGCGGCGGTGGATGACCACCAGACCTTCAACGCCCGCTTCCTGGTCGACCAGGGCGGTGGCTGGCTGCTGCCCCAGGCGGACATGACGCCTGCGGTATTGGCTGAAATGCTACAAAAAACAGAGCGCTTTGCGCTGATTCAACGGGGGCTAGAGGCCAAAAAGATGCAAAAACTGAACGCTACCGAAGCAGTGGTAGCCGCTTGCGAGGAGCTCGCACGATGAAACACGCCGTCAAACATATCCATTTCGTCGGCATCGGCGGCTCCGGCATGTCCGGCATTGCCGAAGTGCTGAGCAACCTGGGGTATGTCATCTCTGGCTCCGATCTGGCCAACAACGCCACCACCCAGCGCCTGGCGGCACTGGGCATCACGACCTACGTCGGCCACGCGGCCGACAACGTCGCCGGTGCGGATGCCGTTGTCACCTCCACGGCCGTGCAGTCAGACAACCCCGAAGTCATACGCGCCCGCGAGAGGAAGATTCCCATCGTGCCGCGCGCCCTGATGCTGGCGGAGCTGATGCGCCTCAAGCAGGGCATCGCCATCGCGGGTACCCATGGCAAGACGACCACCACCAGCCTGGTGGCCAGCGTGTTGGCCGAGGCCGGCTTGGACCCCACCTTTGTGATTGGTGGTCGCCTCAACAGCGCAGGCGCCAACGCACGCTTGGGGCAAGGCGAGCACATCGTGGTCGAGGCTGACGAGAGCGATGCGTCTTTCTTGAACCTGCTGCCGGTGATGGCTGTGGTGACCAATATCGATGCCGACCACATGGAGACCTATGGCCACGACTTCAGCAAGCTGAAGAAGGCCTTTGTCGATTTCCTGCACCGCATGCCGTTTTACGGCACCGCCATCCTCTGTACGGACGATGCGGCCGTGCGCGAGATCTGTGCACAGGTCACCTGCCCCATTACCAGCTACGGTTTCAACGAAGAGGCCGAAGTGCGTGCGGTGAATGTGCGCGCGGTGGGCGGCCAGATGCACTTCACCGTGCAGCGCCGCAACGGCGTGGTGTTGCCCGATCTGGAGGTGGTGCTCAACCTGCCGGGCTTGCACAACGTGCTCAATGCACTGTCGGCGATCGCCGTGGCGGTGGAGCTCAACATTGCCGACACCGCGGTGGTCAAGGCGCTGGCCGAGTTCAAGGGCGTGGGGCGCCGCTTCCAGCGTTATGGCGACCTGGCATTGCCGCAAGGTGGCACTGTCACCGTGATTGACGACTATGGCCACCACCCCGTGGAAATGGCCGCCACGCTGGCCGCTGCGCGCGGCGCTTTCCCCGGTCGCCGTCTGGTGTTGGCCTTCCAGCCACACCGCTACACGCGCACCCGCGATTGCTTTGAAGACTTTGTGAAGGTGATTGGTGCAGGCGCCGACGCCGTGCTGTTGGCCGAGGTCTATGCCGCGGGCGAGGCACCCATCGTGGCGGCCGACGGCCGTTCGCTGGCGCGTGCGCTGCGCATTGGCGGCAAGGTGGAACCGATCTTTGTTGACGAGATCACCGCCATGCCGCAGGCCGCAATTGACAACGCGCGCGATGGCGATGTGTTGATGTGCATGGGTGCCGGGTCGATCGGTGCGGTGCCTGGGAAGATTGCTGAAATGCTACAAAAACAGGAGCTGCTCGCGCAGAAGGGATAAGGGCTATGGGCCAAAATCATTCAAATTTGGGCAAAGTGGCGGTGCTGATGGGCGGCGCCTCGGCGGAGCGCGAGGTGTCTCTCATGTCCGGCAGTGGTGTGCTCAAGGCCCTGCTGTCCAAGGGGGTGGACGCGCATGCGTTTGATCCGTCCCTGCGTCCGCTGGACGACCTCAAGCGCGAGGGCTTTGCACGCTGCTTCATCGCGCTGCATGGCCGCTTTGGCGAAGACGGCACGGTGCAGGGCGCCCTCGAATTGCTGGGGATTCCCTACACGGGCTCCGGCGTCATGGCCTCTGCCATCTCCATGGACAAGGTCATGACCAAGCGCATTTGGCGCTTCGAGGGGCTGTCCACTCCCGCCTGGCAGCAGGTCAGCAGCGCCGCGCAAACCCACGCTGCCTTTGCGGCATTGGGTGCGCCCATGATCGTCAAGCCCGCGCGCGAAGGCTCCAGCATTGGCTTCACCAAGGTGATGTCGGCCGCGCAGTGTGATGCGGCTTACGCACTGGCCTCGCAACACGACGCCATGGTGCTGTGTGAGCAGTTCATTGCGGGCGACGAGGTCACCTGCCCCGTGCTGGGCCCCAACGAAGCGCCCGAGGCTTTTCCGGTGATCCGCATCGTGGCGCCCGAAGGCAACTACGACTACCAGAACAAGTACTTCACCGATGTGACGCAGTACCTCGTGCCGGCCGGCCTGCCCGATGGCGAGGAGGAGGCGATTCGTGCCCTGGTCCGCAAGGCCTACCAGGTGCTGGGCTGCCGCGGCTGGGCGCGCGCCGACGTGATGATTGATGCCAAGACGCGCACGCCTTACCTGCTGGAGATCAACACCTCGCCTGGCATGACTGGCCACTCGCTGGTGCCCATGTCGGCCAAGGCTGCGGGCATCAGCTACGAAGACCTGTGTGTGCGCCTGCTGCAAAGCACCAGCACGGATGGGAGCGTATCGAAATGAACTCTGCTGCGGCCACCCCGCTGGACGTCAAACTCATGAACACCACCGCTGCGGTGTTGTTCCTGGCGTTTGCCGGCTTGGCGATCGTGGCCGCGGGGCGTTGGGTCTCGCGCCTGCCGGTGTTTGACCTGCAGGGCATCAGCGTGTCTGGCGACATGAACCACAACAACCCGCTGACCCTGCGCGCCAATGTCGCGCCCAGCCTGGCGGGCACCTTCTTCACCGTCGACCTGGCGCGTGTGCGCTCGGCGTTTGAGGCGGTGCCTTGGGTGCGCCGCGCGGTGGTGCGGCGTGAGTTTCCCAACCGCCTGCACGTGAGTTTGCAGGAGCACCAGGCGGTGGCGTATTGGGGGGGCGATGCCGAGTCGCGCCTGATCAACAACCACGGCGAGGTGTTCGAGGCCAATGTGGGTGAGGTCGAGCAGGACAGCCTGCCCCGTCTCAACGGCCCCGAAGGACAGAGCGCCGAGGTGCTGGCCATGTACCGCACGCTGGAGCCGCAGTTCGTCACGATGGAGATACCGCTGGAGCAACTGGAGCTGACTGGGCGTGGCAGTTGGCGTGCGCGCCTGGACACCGGTGCCAGCCTGGAACTGGGCCGCGGCACGGTGGGTGAAGTGGACACACGGACACAACGTTTTTTGAAAACCTTGACGCAGGTGACTTCCCGCTACGCACGGCCGCTGCAGGCCGTGGAGTCGGCAGACCTGCGCCATGAGAACGGGTATGCCATCCGGCTGCGCGGCGTGAGCACGCTGGCGGCGGATGCCCCGAAAAAGTAGCGCACAAGGTATTGCAGGACCCTATATGGCAAAAGAGTACAAAGATTTGGTGGTTGGGCTGGACATTGGCACCGCCAAGGTGATGGCGGTGGTGGCCGAGGTCATGCCCGGTGGTGAGCTCAAGCTCGCCGGTTTGGGCATCGCACCCAGCAATGGCTTGAAGCGTGGTGTGGTGGTCAACATCGACGCCACGGTGGCCAGCATCCAGCAGGCGCTGAAAGAGGCCGAGCTGATGGCCGACTGCAAGATCAGCCGCGTCTACACCGGCATCACCGGCAGCCACATCCGCGGCATCAACAGCAGCGGCATGGTGGCGGTGAAAGACCGCGAAGTGACGCAGGCCGACGTGGCCCGTGTGGTGGAAACCGCCAAGGCCATCAACATCTCCACCGACCAGCGCCTGCTGCTGGTGGAGCCGCAGGAATTCATCATCGACGGCCAGGACGTGCGCGAGCCCATCGGCATGAGCGGCATCCGCCTGGAAGCCAAGGTGCATATCGTGACCGGTGCGCAAAGTGCGGCCGAAAACATCATCAAATGTGTGCGCCGCTGTGGTCTGGAAGTGGAGCAGCTGATGCTCAACCCACTGGCCAGCAGCCTCAGCGTGCTGACCGAAGACGAGCGCGAACTGGGCGTGGCGCTGGTGGACATTGGCGCCGGTACCACGGACGTGGCCATCTTCACCAACGGCGCCATCCGCCACACGGCCGTGATTCCGATTGCCGGTGACCTGATCACCAGCGACATCGCCATGGCCCTGCGCACGCCCACCAAGGACGCCGAAGAGATCAAGGTCGAGAGCGGCCACGCCAAGCAACTGCTGGTGGACCCCGAGGTGCAGGTGGAAGTGCCCGGTCTGGGCGACCGCGGCCCGCGCATGCTGAGCCGCCAGGCGCTGGCCGGCGTGATCGAGCCGCGCATCGAGGAAATTTTCAGCCTGGTGAACCAGGTGATGCGCGAGTCGGGCTACGAAGAAGTGCTGTCCTCGGGCATCGTGTTGACCGGTGGCAGCTGCATCATGCCGGGCATGGTGGAGCTGGGCGAGGACATTTTCCTCAAGCCCGTGCGCCGCGGCATTCCCAAATACAACAGTGCGCTGGCGGACATGGTGGCGCAGCCGCGTGCGGCCACCGTCATGGGCCTGCTCGAAGAAGCCCGCCTGGCCCGCATGCGCGGCTACAAGGTGGCGCAAAAAGCCGGCTCGATGAAAACCGCATTTGGTTCCGTCAAGGACTGGTTCGTGGGGAACTTCTAACCATGAAACACAAGACATTCAACGCCGCCGGACCGCCCCAAGGCGTGATGGCCCCCCTGGGGGGTAGCGCCGCTTGCGCAGCAGCAAGCGTGGGTGCCTTGTGGCTTGCCCGGGGGAGTCCGCCTTCATAAATGAATACGCACCCCCACACAGATTTACAAAACCCAACCCATTCATTCAAATAGTTTTTCAGGAGTAACAACATGGCCATCGAAATGATCGAAGAAGAAGCGTTCAACCAAGGCACCCAAATCAAGGTCATCGGCGTGGGCGGCGGCGGCGGCAACGCGGTCGAGCACATGATCCAGACCGCCGTGGGCGGCGTGGAATTCATCTGCGCCAACACCGACGCGCAGGCGCTCTCGCGCAGTACCGCACACAAGACCATCCAACTGGGTGGTAGCGGTCTGGGTGCCGGCAGCAAGCCCGACAAGGGCCGCGACGCCGCTGAGCAGGCCGAGGCCGACATCCGCACCGCCATCGAAGGTGCGCACATGTTGTTCATCACTGCCGGCATGGGTGGCGGCACCGGTACTGGCGCCGCGCCCGTGATTGCACGCGTGGCCAAGGAAATGGGCATCCTGACGGTGGGTGTGGTGACCAAGCCTTTCGACTTCGAAGGTGGCCGCCGCATGAGCAATGCCGATGCCGGCCTCTCCGAACTCGAAGCCAATGTGGATTCGCTGATTGTGGTGTTGAACGAGAAGCTGCTGGAAGTGCTGGGCGACGACGTCAGCCAGGACGAAGCGTTTGCGCACGCCAACGACGTGCTGAAAAACGCCGTGGGCGGTATTGCCGAAATCATCAACGTGCCCGGCCATGTGAACGTCGACTTTGAAGACGTGCGCACCGTGATGGGCGAGCCCGGCAAGGCCATGATGGGTACGGCTGTGGCCAAGGGCCCGGACCGTGCACGCATTGCGGCTGAGCAGGCCGTGGCCTGCCCCTTGCTCGAAGGCATCGACCTGTCGGGTGCCAAGGGCGTGCTGGTACTGATCACCGCGGCCAAGGGCAGCCTGAAGCTGTCCGAGTCCAAGCTGGCGATGAACACCATCCGCGCCTACGCGTCGCCCGATGCCCATGTGATCTACGGCACGGCCTACGATGACGCGCTGGGTGAGGAAATCCGCGTGACGGTGGTGGCCACCGGCCTGAGCCGCCAGGGTGCACGCCGTACGGCGCCTCCGCTGCAAGTGCTGCGCACCGGCACCGACAACGTGCCTTTCCATGTGCCCACGCTCAACACCATTGCCCAGCCCTCCGGCGCGGCAGCGGCCCTGGGTGGCACGGGCCACGTCGCCAGCCAGCCCGACTACGGCAGCATGGCCACGCCCAGCGTGTGGCGCACCAACCGCACGCAAGCGGCGGCCAAGGTCGACGCGCTGTCCAGCGGTGGCATGGATGACTACGAAATCCCCGCGTTCCTGCGCAAGCAAGCGGACTGACCGTCAGAACGATGTGGAATTGGCTGCCCGGTAAAATCTACCCTGTGCTGAAACAACGAACCCTCAAATCCCTGACCCGCGCCGTCGGCGTGGGCCTGCACAGCGGCCAGCGTGTGGAAATCACGCTGCGCCCGGCGGCGCCGGATACGGGCATCGTGTTTCGCCGGGTGGATTTGCCGAATGCGCCGGACATTGTGGTCTCGGCCGAGGCGGTGACCGACACACGCCTGGCGTCCACGCTGTCCTGCGGCAACGCCAAGGTGCACACGGTAGAACACCTCATGTCGGCCTGCGCCGGCCTTGGGGTCGATAACCTGTTTGTGGACATCACGGCCGAAGAGATCCCGATTCTGGATGGCTCCGCTGCCTCGTTTGTCTTCCTGCTGCAAAGCGCGGGCATCGAGATGCAAAACGCGCCGCGGCGCTTCATCCGCCTGACCAAGCCAGTGGAAATACGCGAAGGCGAGGGGGCCAACGAGAAGTGGGCACGCCTGGACCCGTACCACGGCTACAAGCTCAGTTTTGAGATCGACTTCAACCATCCCGCCGTGGACTCTACCGGCCAGCGCGTGGAGTTTGACCTGAGCACGGGCTCGTACTCGCGTGACATTGCACGCGCCCGCACCTTTGGCTTCACCAAAGACGTGGAAATGATGCGCTCCAATGGCCTGGCCCTGGGCGGCGGTTTGGACAACGCCATCGTGATGGACGACTACAAGGTGCTCAATGCCGATGGACTGCGCTACGACGACGAGTTCGTCAAGCACAAGATCCTGGACGCCATGGGCGACCTCTACATCGTGGGCAAGCCTCTGCTGGCCGCCTACAGCGCACGCCGCTCGGGCCATGCGCTCAACAACAAGCTGCTGCGCGAACTGCAGGCCCACCCCGAGTGCTGGGAAGTGGTCACCTTCGAAGACGTGAAGCAGGCGCCCGTGGGCTTTGCCCAGCCCGTGCGGGCCTGGTGATATGGCCCCCACGCGTCGCTGGTGCACGGGGCGCTGCCCCGCTCCCGCCGGGCGCGCTACGTACCGGGGGCTAGGCATATGCTGCTGTTTCGCTGGCTGATCCTGTTGTGCCTGCTGGGAGCGGCGGTCTGTTTTGCCTTTTATGTAGGTACTGGACAAGCGCGCTTTCTGCGCTGGGGGTGGAAGACCCTCCAATGGACCCTGTTGGCCGCAGGGGGCTTTTTCACGGTACTGATTCTCGAACGCGTCGCCTGAGGTCCCGCGGTCTCGGTCTGCACGGTTTTGTTTGTCCGGCGGGGCTGGTCAAGGGCATGGGTTTCTGGCAATCTTGTTAGCGGAGGTGCGCTGAAGCGCGCCCTAACTACAACAATGACAGGAGACTTCCATGATCCATGGCCTGACTTTCAAACTCAAGATCGCCTTGTTGGTGGCGGCTTCTCTGCTGGCGGTTGCCGTGATGGCCGTGGTGTCGGTGCTCGACATCCGCACCAATATCATCCAGGCGCGCCAGGACCAGTTGGTCACCGCCGTGCAATCAATGCACAACGTGGTGATGGGCTACAAGGCGCGTGCCGATAGTGGCGCCATGCCGCTGGAGGATGCCCAGAAGGCCGCTGCCCTGGCCGTCGGGCTGTCCCGATATGGCGGGGCAGAGGGCAAGACGGAGTACTCCTACATTTGGTCGCTCGACGGGGTTGGGGTGATGCACCCCATCAAGCCTGAATGGGCTGGGCAGAACATGGTCGGCAAGATCAAGGATGGCGCCGGAACGGACATCATTGTGTCGCTCGTCAATGCCATCAAGGCAAGTCCCAATGGCCGTGCTTTTGTGCCCACCATGTTCCCCAGACCCGGGCAGACCGTGCCCGTGCCCAAGCTGCAGTACGTGATGAAGGTGGACGGATGGAACTGGATGGTGGGGTCCGGCTTGTACACCGACGATTTGGATGCCAGCGTGCGCAGCAAGGTGCTGGGCGGTGTTGCGGTGCTGGTGGTCATGCTGTTGGTGATTGGCGGTATTGGTGGCGCGGTTGCCAAGTCCGTTTTGGGCCAGATTGGCGGAGAGCCCCAGGAGGCTTACCACGCCATGTCCCAGGTGGCCGCAGGCAATCTGGCTGTCCATTTGCCACCTGCCAAGGCCGGTAGTGTGGTGGGTGGTTTGTCACAAATGGTGCAGTCCCTGCGTTCGCTGGTGTCCGAGGTGCGCAATGCGACCGACAGCATCGCCACGGCATCCAGTGAAATTGCCCAAGGAAATGCAGACCTGTCGCAGCGGACCGAGCAAACGGCCAGCAACTTGCAACAAACAGCGTCGTCGATGGAGGACCTGACCGATACGGTTCGACAGACCTCCGACAATGCCGGAACGGCCAGCCAATTGGCCGCATCCGCTTCCGAGGTCGCCAGCCGGGGTGGTCGTGTGGTCTCGGAAGTTGTGAACACCATGGGAGAGATCAACGCCAGCAGTAAACGCATCAGCGACATCATCAGTGTGATTGATGGCATTGCCTTCCAGACCAATATCCTGGCGCTCAATGCCGCGGTGGAGGCAGCACGTGCCGGAGAGCAGGGACGTGGCTTTGCCGTGGTGGCCTCTGAGGTGCGTAGCCTGGCTGGGCGTTCGGCCGAGGCGGCGAAAGAAATCAAGGCGCTGATCAATGCCTCCGTGGAGCGGGTGGAGGCCGGCACGCAGCTGGTGGGGGACGCCGGCCGCACCATGGAGGAAATTGTCGGCTCCGTGCAGCGGGTCAACGACATGATCGGAGAGATTCGCAGTGCCACGGCAGAACAAAGCCAGGGCATTTCGGGCGTGAACCAGGCCGTGGGCCAACTGGACCAGATGACCCAGCAAAACTCGGCCCTGGTGGAGGAAAGTGCGGCGGCGGCGGCCAGCCTCAAGGAACAGGCCAATAGCCTGGCACGGGTGGTGTCGGTGTTCCGTCTTGAATAAGTCGCAGGTCGACACGATAATCACACATCACCCCTGAGCCCTTGTTTTGTCAAAGGATGGCGCCATGAACTCTTTGTCTTCGATTGCCTTGTCGGGCATGAACGCGGCGCAGACCTCCCTGAACGCCAGTGCCCATAACGTGGCCAACTTGGCGACCGAGGGCTTCAAACGCCAGGAGGCGGTGCAGACCGAGCAGCCAGGTGGTGGCGTGAGCACGCAAGTTCGCCAAGCAGAAGTCGCGGGCCCTGCGCTGGAAACAGATGTCGTGACACAACTGCAAGCCAAACACAGCTTTATTGCGAACCTCGCAGTGTTCAAGACCAGCAATCAGATGGCCGGGGCCTTGCTGGACATCAAGGCCTAGGGTGCCGGTTCATAGTTTTTGACGATGGCGTCCAAGCGCCCGTCGCTGCGCAATTTGTCTATCGCCTGTTGCAGCTTGCGCGCGATCAGCGGATGGCTCTCCTTGTTGAGGGCAAAGTAATAGCCCCCATCGTCACTGAGTTTGAGCAATTTAGTGACGCTGCCCACGGGGCGGCCCACACTGCGCAGGTTCCAGGCCATGCCCACTTCAGTGTCTACCATGGCGTGCACCAAATCCCCCATCAGCATGCGAAACACCGCATCGTTGGAGCTCTCCTCAACCATGGCACTGCTGGGCACGCCGGCTGCCAGCAGGTCCTGCATGGCGGCTTCCTCACGCACCACGCCTATGCGCAATTGCGCCAACTCTCGGGCTTCACGCGGGGGCGCACCCGAGATATTGCGTGTGTAGACCCAGGTGGTGCGCGGCAGCAAGGGGCCGACCCACAGGAAGTGGTCCTCCCGCGAGGGTTTGCGCGCCGTGGTGTACAGCACCGTGTTGGGGGTGCTGCGCACTACCTTGTAGCCACGTGCCCAGGGCACGACCTGAAAGCTGCATTGCAACTCTGCCAATTCGCAGGCTGCGCGCAACACATCGGTCGCAATGCCTTGTACTTTGCCCGACTCTGCAAAGTTGTAGGGAGGCCAATGCTCGGTGTAGGCCACCAATCGTTGGTTGGTGGCTTCCCGTGGTGTGGCGAATACGCTGCCACATGCAACGCTGGCCAGCAAGGACAAAAGGCAGTGGGTAATCAGACGAAGGGACATGGCGCGAGCGACAAACACGGCCCTTCATGCTAACTGCAATTTATTTAATGACGCTGACTTGTATCAATTAACGTTGTCGCCCGGCGCGGTAAGACACCTTGCCATTGCCCCCCATGCTGTCCGCCGCCGCCAGGCGGGCCATGGCTTTGCCAGCATGGGCGTGGGTGATGGCCAGGCCCAGGGCATCGGCGGCATCGGGCCCGGGCAGGCCGGGCAGGCTGAGCAGGCGTTTCACCATTTCCTGGATCTGGTCCTTGTGCGCACGGCCGTGGCCCGCCACGGCCTGCTTCATTTGCAGCGCGGTGTACTCGGCCACCGGCAGCCCTGCGTTGACAAGTGCCGTGATCAGCGCACCACGCGCCTGGCCCAGCAGCAGCGTGGACTGGGGATTGACGTTGACGAACACGAGCTCAATCGACGCGCAGGTGGGCTGGTAACGCTGCACCACCTCGCCCATGCCGTCAAACAGCACCTTCAAGCGCTCGGGCAGGGCGCGCGTGTCCAGGTGCTGGGTGCCTATCGTGCCGCTGGCCACATAGCGCACGTCGGCGCCCACCACATCCACCACGCCAAAGCCGGTGGTGCGCAGGCCGGGGTCAATGCCGAGAATTCGCATGCTATTGTTTTAGGAGCTGCTTGCGCAGCATACATAAGGGCTAGAGGCCAAAATACCACTTAACCGAGTGGAAAAAGACGGGGGCTGCAAAACACAGGGCATCGACCCGGTCCAGCAGGCCACCGGCGCCGGTCACCCCATTGCCTTCGCGTCCCCAGCTCGGGATACCGCGGTCGCGTTTGAGGGCTTTCATGACGAAGTGGCCCATGGAGCCCGCCACACACGCAATGAAGCTGAACGCAAACGCGGTGCCCGGCACCCAGGGCGTGATGCCGGCCAGCAGCGCACCAAACACGCTGGCCACGGCAATGCCAATCCACCAACTCGGCCAGTTGAAGCTCTGGCTGATGGCCGGCGCCACGGGGGCCCGCTGCAGCTTGCGTGAGACCAGGTGCTGTGTGGCCATGCAGGTCTGGACCACCAGCACCAAGAAGAACACCATGAAGGCGTTTTTGTTGTTGTAGCTGGGGAAGTTCAACATCAGCAGCGCGGGTACATGGCTCATGCCGTAGATACACACCATGATGCCCCACTGCAGCTTGGCATTGCGCTCCAGAAAACGCAGCGGGTCATTGGCCAGCGCACTGGTCAACGGCAGGGCCAGGAACACATAGACCGGGATGAACACGGCAAACATGTCAAAGTGCTCGGTGCCCACCAGCCAGTACTGCAGCGGTAGCACTACAAAAAAGGCCAGCACCAGGCTGCGGTGATCGCCCCGGCGCGTGGGCGACAGCGTGAGGAATTCACGCAGCGCGAAGAAGGACACCAGGCCAAACAGTGTGAGTGCCACCAAGTCGCCGGCCACCCAGCCTACCCAGAACACAAACATCATGAGCCAGCTGGTGCGGATCACGCCGTCCAGGCTTTTGAGTTCCTTGCGGCGCAGGTCGCCGGCGGCATCATCCCCGTATTCGCGCAGCGACAGCACAAAGGCCACGATGCTGGAGAGCAACAAGAGGCCGAACACGATGATGAACAGTGCACCGATCTGCTGCGTGGCCGTGAGGTTCTTGAGATAAAAATACATGGAAGCCCCTTACACGTCGCGCAGGGCGATCACAGCGTTGCGCGCGCGGGTCAGGAAGTTGCGGTGGTCTTCCCCCGCGTCCACCTGCATGGGCGCGCCAAAGGTGACCGAGCACAGCACCGGCACGGGCACCACTTCGCCCTTGGGCAACACGTGCTGCACATTGTTGATCCATGCGGGCACCAGTACCACGTTGGGAAACTTGGTGGCCAGGTTGTAGAGCCCGGCCTTGAAGGCCTGCGGTTCCTCAAAGTGGCCGCGTGTCCCTTCGGGGAACAGGATGATGGAGTCGCCATTGGTGAGTGCCTCCATCAGTGGCTCCAGCGGGTCTTCGTCTGCCGTGCGGTCGCGCGAGACGTAGATGACATGGAACACTTCAGTGGTGAGCCACTTCTTGAACGGTGTTTTGGTCCAGTAGTCTTTGGCGGCAATGGCGCGGGTGATGTGGCGCAGTTCTTTGGGCAGGGCCGCCCAGATCATCACCAGGTCGGCGTGGCTTTGGTGGTTGGCAAAATAAATGCGCTGTTCGGCCTTGGGCGGGCAGCCGTGCCAGCGCGCTTGCGCACCGGTCAGCACCCGGATCAAACCGAGCAAAAAGTAACTCATCAACTTGGCTAGCATGGCGGGGATGATACCTAGGGGTTGTGACCCCGATGCTGGGGTTTGCTCTCTCGCTGTCTCCGGCGGGCGGGGTACTTCGCTCCGTTCGTGTCCCCTGGCCCTCCAGGGCCTCCTCCTTGACCTCACTGCGCGAAGCACCCCACCCGCCGGATCCGGCTTGGCAGGTGCGGTCGGCCCAGTCCCGTTGCGGGCTCAAGACAAACGCAGCCTGTGTAAACGTGTCGACTTACGGCAGTTGCGCGTCCGGCATACGCGCCACAATCGTCCCCGCGCGGTTGGCCAGATAGCCCGAGTTGGGCACCTTCTCAAAGTACTTGGGCCGCGGCAACATGACGGCCAGACGTGCAGCCTCATAGGCACTGAGCTTGCTGGCCGGTTTGCGGAAATAGTGCTGGGCCGCAGCCTCGGCGCCAAACACGCCTTCGCCCCATTCCACGCTGTTGAGGTAAATCTCCAGAATGCGCTGCTTGCTCAGCAAATGCTCCAGCAACAGCGTCAAGACAAACTCCTGGCCCTTGCGCATCAGCGTGCGCTCGCCCGAGAGAAACAGATTTTTGGCCAACTGCTGTGTGATGGTGGAGCCGCCCACGATCTTGGGGGGCTTGGTGGTTTTTCTTTGCTCGGCGCGCTGCTCAGCCTTGGCATTCTTTGCCCAGGCTTTCTCCAGCGCCTCCCAGTCCACCCCATCGTGCTGGCTGAAGCCATCGTCCTCTGACGCAATCACCGCGCGCTTCAGGTGGTCGGAGATTTGCGCGTAGTCCACCCACTGCTGGCGCCAGCGCAACTCGCCCTTCTCGGTGGTGACGCGCCAGGCCTCGGAGCGCTCAAAGGCCGTGCTTTGCGGGGCCACCACGGCCATGGCGGCAATGCGGCCTACAAAGTAGAGTTGCAGCGCCAACAAGGCCAGCGCACACAGCCAAATCCAACGCCACAGACTCTTCATTGCGACGCCGAAACCTTGGCTTCCAGGGTCTCGTCACGGGTGAATTTGAAACGCGACACCACCAGAATCTGGTCGGCCTGGCGGCGCATGGCTGCGTTGAAGGTGCCAAAGGGGCCCGCCGTGCGGGCAATCGCTTCGGCACGTTTGTCCAGCGTCGGGTTGCCGGAGCTCTGCACCACATCGGTATCAATCACGCGGCCGTCGTGGTTGACGGTGACGATCATGGTCAACTCACCATACAGTTTTTTGCCACCGCTTTGCGGAAAGTTCTCGGTGCCCCGGTCTTCAATCGCGCGGCGCAGGCCGTCGTAGTACACCGCATACACCTCCTCGCGCACGGCCGGGCTGATGTAGCGTTTCTTGGGCCGCGCGTTCTCCATGTTGATGCGCCGCTCGATTTCAGCCAGCAGCTTGATGAGCTGGCGGCGCTTCTCTTCGCGCTCGGCTTGCTCGGCCTTGTTGGCGGCCTGGCTGGGGTCGGGCGGGGGCAGGGCGGCCAGCTGGTTTTTCACCTGGGCCAACAGCAGGTTTTGCTGCTCCTGCAGGGTTTGCAGTTTTTTGGAGGACTCCTCTTCCAGCGAGTCGCCCACATCGGTCAGCAGGGACGGCGGCAGGGGGCTGCTCGCGCGGCCTTTCTCGGCTTCTCCTCCGCCCGCCAACGAGGTTTGTGCGATGGCGGTTGCCTTGTCGGGCTTCTCGTTGCTCTTGGCATTCACCAGAATCACTTCCAGCGGCTGGTCCTCAAACACGCGGTTGAAGGCCTCCGGGTCCACAAAACGCACGGTGAGCAGCACCGCGTGGACCGCGATCGAGGCGCCCAGCGCCCATTGGAGGGTGGTGATGTTGTGCAGCTTCACGAGGCGGAATTATCGCTGCCGCCCTCGGGCGCTTCGTTCACGTCCACGGCAATCGCAATCGGGCCGGCCACGTCGTCCTCGTCTTCGCTCTCGTCCACCTCGGCATTCGAGGTTTCGGCCGGGACATCCAGACGCTCCACCACCGTGCCATGCACGTCCAGTGTGATCAGGTCCATCTCGCCCAGCTTGATGCGCACCTTGGCATTGCGCGGCAGGCCCTGCGCGCCCATCACCGGCAGCACCAGCGGAATGTCGTCGGCGCGCACCATGTTCTCCTTGAACACCGTGGCCACCAGCTCGGTGATGCCGTGCTGCTGCACATAACGCATGGTCCAGAAGCGCTCCATGGCGCCCTGGTAGCCGTTGTAGGCGCTGTAGGCCGTGTCAAACGCCGAGATGATGGCGAACAGCTCAGCGTCCTTGGGCTTGAACGGCGCCACCAGCGCCGCGGTCTTGCCGTGGCGCGCGCAGGCCATGATCTGCCACTGGTTCACCAGGTCGGTGTAACGGCGCAGCGGCGAGGTGGCCCAGGCGTAGCTTTTGACGCCAATGCCGGCGTGCGGCAGTGCCTTGGTACCCATGCGCACCTTCACGCCGGGTGCCAGGCTGGCCTGGCTGCGGTAGATGGCGGGCACGCCCATTTCGGCCATCCAGCTGCCCCAGGTGCTGTTGGCCAGGATCATGGCCTCGGCCACGATCAGGTCCAGCGGCGCACCGCGCTGGCGGATGCTGATTTGCACTTCTTCATGGCCTTGCGGTTCGGTGCCTTGGGCACCGGCCTCGCGCACCAGGCGGAAGTTGTAGTCCGGCCGGTTGAAGGTTTCGGGTTTGCCGCGCACCACCTCGCGTTTGGCCTTCAGATCGCGCGCCAAACGGTATAAAAATGATAGCTGCTCGCGCAGAGTGGGCAAGGGTTGCGGCGTTGTTTCGTGCTCAAACGTGGGATCCAGCAGCCAGGGCTCGGTGACTACCGCGTCGAGCTGGTCGTGGCGCAGGTTGTGGGCGATGGGCACACGTTCCAGCTTGGTCTCGCTGGCCTTGATCTCCAGCGTTGCTTCGTCCAGCGTTACATACAGCGACAGAGCCGGGCAGTCGCGCCCCTCCTGTAGCGTGTAGGTCTGCACCACGTCGTCGGGCAGCATGGTGACCTTGTAGCCGGGCATGTAGACCGTGGACAGGCGCGCGCGGCCCAGCACGTCGATGGGGCTGCCAGGTTGCACGGCCAGGCCGGGCGCGGCAATGTGCACGCCGATGGTGACCGTGCCGCTGCCCAGGCCCTGCAGGCTCAGCGCGTCGTCAATTTCGGTGGTCTGCGAATCGTCGATGGAGTAGGCCTGCACCGGCGCCAGGGGCAACGCGTCGGCAATGGCGGGTGCGGCAATAGAAGGAAAGCCCGTGCCTTTGGGAAAGTTCTCCAGCAAAAAGCGCTTCCAGTGGAACTGGTAGGGCGAGGCAATGGCGCCGGCCTTTTGCAGCAGCTCCAGCGGCGCGGTGTGGGTGGCGCGGCTGGCCTCGACCACGGCCTTGTACTCGGGAGCGTTCTTGTCTGGCTTGAACAGGATCTTGTAGAGCTGCTCCTTGATCGGTTCGGGGCAGGTGCCTGCGCCCAGGTCGATCGCCCACTGGGCAATCTGCTCGGCAATCACGCGCTTTTTCTCGATAGCGGCCAGGGCCTGCGCAATGATGTCGGCCGGGGCTTTCTTGAAACGGCCCTTGCCGGCGCGGCGGAAGTAGTGCGGCGTGTCAAACAGCTTGAACAGCATGCCGGCCTGCTCGGTCAGCGTGGCGTTGGCCGAAAAGTAGTCTTTGGCCAGGTCGGCAAAGCCAAACTCGGTATCGGGCGCAAATTCATAGGCCATGTCCAGCTCAATGGCTTGCGCCTGGGTCTGGGCGGCCGCCATCAGCTCCGCCGGAGCGGGCTTCTCGAACTTGATCAGGATGTTGGCGCCCTTGACCTTGACGCGTTTGCCGGAATCCAGCTCCACCTGTGCAGAGGCTTCCGCCTCTGACAGCACACGACCGGCCATGAACTTTCCGGCTTCTTCAAACAGTACAAACATAGGGGGTAGATTGTCCCCGCAAATTGCGACCGACCAGGGAGACCGTTTTCAGACCAGTCCCAGAAAGGCCAGCAGTCGGGGCAGATGGGATTCAAAGTCACTCAGCGCGTGGTCTCCGCCCTCCAGCAGCACCTGGGGGCTGTTGGCATACCGCGCGTGCATTTCGCGCCAGTCCAGCACCTCGTCGCCCTTGGCGATGAAGGCCAAATACCGTTCGGGATGGGTCAGCGGACCGCAGGCAAGTGTCTGCAGCTCGTTCACGTACTCGGGCTGGAAGAAAAAACGCTCTTCGGGGTCGTGCCAGCTGGTTTGCTCGCCGATGTACTTGGCCAGGTCACGCGCCGGGTCCACCGCGGGGTTGACCAGCACGGCGCGGCAGCCCGTCTGTTCTGCCACCTGGGTGGCATAAAAACCGCCCAAGCTGGAGCCCACCACCGCCATGGTTTCCCGCGGCCAGCCGGCAATTCCTTCCAGCAGCATCTCCATGGCGCCCCGGGGCGAGGGTGGCAGCTGCGGGCACCACCAGTGCACCTGGGGGTGATGCGCCGCCATGTGGGCGGCGAGCTGGCGCGCCTTGGTGGACTGGGGAGACGACCGGAAGCCATGCAGGTAAAGCAGGTGGGTTATGGGGGTTTTGGAGGTGGGGGAGGGCATGCAGCCATGATAGTTGGCGGGATAATTCGGGCCTATATGTCCTACCAATTCGGAAAAGTCTCCCTGCGCCAGCGCATCGCACCCTGGTTTGCGGGTTTTGATGGGCCGCTGGCGTTTGCGGTCTTCATGCTGGCCTGCGCGGGCATGCTCACCATGTACTCGTCGGGCTTCGACCACGGGACCCGTTTTGAGGACCATGGCCGCAACATGCTGATCGCCGCCACCATCATGTTTGTGGTGGCCCAGGTGCCGCCGCAGCGCCTGATGGCCGTGGCCGTGCCCTTGTATTTGGTGGGCGTAGCACTGTTGATCGCGGTGGCGGTGTTTGGCATCACCAAAAAGGGCGCGCGGCGCTGGGTGAATGTGGGCATCGTGATTCAGCCCAGCGAGATCCTCAAGATCGCCATGCCGCTGATGCTGGCCTGGTGGTTCCAGAAACGCGAGGGCCAGTTGCGCCCGCTGGACTTTGTGGTGGCCGGCCTGCTGCTGCTGGTGCCGGTGGGGCTGATCATGCGCCAGCCGGATCTGGGCACCTCGCTGCTGGTGTTGGCGGCAGGGCTGGCGGTGATCTTTTTTGCCGGCATGAGCTGGAAGCTGGTGATTCCGCCCGTGGCGATTGGGCTGGTGGGCATTGTGCTGGTGGTGGTGTTTGAGCCGCAGCTGTGCGCCGACGGCGTGCGCTGGGCGGTGCTGCACGACTACCAGCAGCAGCGCATCTGCACCCTGTTGGACCCCACGCGTGACCCGCTGGGCAAGGGCTTTCACATCATCCAGGGCATGATCGCCATTGGCTCCGGCGGCATCACCGGTATGGGCTTCATGAAGGGCACCCAGACCCATCTGGAGTTCATTCCCGAGCGCACCACCGACTTCATTTTTGCGGCCTTCTCCGAAGAGTTTGGCCTGATCGGCAACCTGTGCCTGCTGGCGGCCTTTGTGTTCCTGATCCTGCGCGGTCTGGCCATTGCGCTGGAGGCGCCCACGCTGTTTTCGCGCCTGCTGGCCGGGGCGGTGACCATGATTTTCTTCACCTACGCCTTTGTGAACATGGGCATGGTCAGCGGCATCCTGCCCGTGGTGGGCGTGCCGCTGCCCTTTATCAGTTATGGCGGCACCGCCATGGTGACGCTGGGGCTGGCGCTGGGCATCCTGATGTCCATTGCCAACTCCAAACGGTTGGTGCAATCGTGAACGTCGGATTGATTGGTGTGGGCAATATGGGCGGTGCCATGGCGCAGCGTCTGTGCAGCCTGGGTTGGGCGCCCTGGGTCCACGACGTGGATGCTGCCAAGGTGCGGGATTTGGTGTCTTTTGGTGCTCTAGCGCCCGTGGATATTGCGCAAGCAGCTACTGAATCTATAGCAACTATTGTCTGTGTGGTGGACGCGGTGCAGACCCGAGACGTGTTGTTTGGCCCCCAGGGCCTGGCGCCGCAGTTGCCTGCGGGCCACGTGGTGGTGCTGTGCCCCACCATTGCGCCACAAGACGTGGAGGCCATCGCCGCCCGGTTGGCCGAGTCCGGCATCCACACCGTCGATGCCCCCATGTCCGGCGGCCCGGTGCGGGCGCGTGACGGCAGCATGAGCCTGATGGTGGCCGGCGAAGACGCCGTAGTGGCGCGCGTGCAGCCGCTGCTGGACGCACTCTCGGGCAAGGTGTTTCGCATCAGCCAGCGCGTGGGCGACGGCGCGCGCACCAAGCTCGTCAACAACCTGTTGGCGGGCATCAACCTGGTGGGCGCAGCCGAGGTGATGGCGCTGGCCAGCCGCATGGGGCTGGACCTGAACCGCACGCTGGACGTGGTGGAGCAGTCCAGCGGCCAGAGCTGGATAGGCAGCGACCGCATGCGCCGCGCCATTGCGGGCGACTTGGCGCCGCGTGCGCACATGACGCTATTGGCCAAGGACACACGGCTGGCGCAAGAGGCAGCTGCGCACGCGGGCTTTGCCGGCCCGCTGGGTGCCCAGGCCAGCGCGGTGTTTGCCGCCGCAGTAGCCGCAGGGTTGGAAGGGCTGGATGATGGCGCCCTGCTGGCATTCCTGCAGCGGCCTAAAATGGCCGAATGATCTCTCGCGAACCCACCATTGAGCGCTTGGCCACGGCCAAGTCCCTGCTGCTGACCCCGTTTGGGCTGGACGAGAGCCATCTCACCAAGGCCTTGAACGAAATCAAGGCGCACCAGGTGGACGAGGCGGACCTCTACTTCCAGTACACGCGTTCCGAAGGCTGGAGCTTGGAAGAGGGCATTGTGAAAACCGGCTCCTTCAGCATCGACCAGGGCGTGGGCGTACGGGCGGTCAGTGGCGAGAAAACCGCCTTTGCCTACTCCGACGATATTTCCGAAGCCAGTCTGCTGGACGCGGCCCGTACCGTGCGCACCATTTCCAGCGCGGCCCAGTCCAAGCGCACCAAGGCTGCCAGCACCAAGATTGCCGGCAGCCGCAAGCTCTACGCCGGCGTGGACCCCATTGCCACGCTGGACAGCACCACCAAGGTGGAACTGCTGGGCAAGGTGGAAAAACTGGCGCGTGCCAAAGACCCGCGCATCATCCAGGTGATGGCTGGCCTGGCCAGCGAATACGACGTGGTGATGGTGGCGCGGGCCGACGGCACGCTGGCCGCCGATGTGCGCCCGCTGGTGCGCCTGAGCGTCACTGTGATCGCCGAGCAAAAGGGCCGCCGCGAAGTCGGCTCCAGCGGCGGCGGCGGCCGTTTTGGTTTGGCCTATTTCACCGACGCGCAGATTGAAGAGTATGTGAACCAGGCCGTGCACGCGGCGCTGACCAACCTGGATGCACGCCCCGCGCCGGCTGGCGAGATGACCGTGGTGCTGGGTTCCGGCTGGCCCGGCATCCTGCTGCACGAAGCCATTGGCCACGGGCTGGAAGGTGACTTCAACCGCAAGGGCAGCAGCGCCTTCAGCGGCCGCATTGGCCAGCGCGTGGCGGCCAAGGGCGTGACCGTGCTGGACGACGGCACCATTGCCGACCGTCGTGGTTCGCTCAATGTGGACGACGAGGGCAACGCCAGCCAGAAGACCGTGCTCATCGAGGATGGCATCCTCAAGGGTTACATCCAGGACAACATGAACGCCCGGCTGATGGGTGTGAAGCCCACCGGCAACGGCCGGCGCGAAAGCTACGCCCACGTGCCCATGCCGCGCATGACCAACACCTACATGTTGGGGGGCGACAAAGACCCGCAGGAAATCGTCAAGAGCATCAAGAAGGGCTTGTACGCAGTCAACTTTGGCGGTGGCCAGGTCGACATCACCAGCGGCAAGTTCGTGTTCAGCGCGTCTGAGGCCTACTGGGTGGAGAACGGCAAGATCCAGTACCCGGTCAAGGGCGCCACCATTGTGGGCAGTGGCCCGGAATGCCTGAAACGTGTCTCCATGATCGGCAACGACATGAAGCTCGACAGTGGCGTGGGCACCTGCGGCAAAGAGGGTCAGAGCGTGCCCGTGGGCGTGGGCCAGCCCACCCTGCGCATTGACGGACTGACCGTAGGCGGCACGGCCTGAGCCGGGCTGTCAGTTAGCTGTTTTCAACCTGTGCTACATTGAAGCCATGCATTCAGCACGTTTCTTTTTTAGCTACTTTTGGTTCTCACGCGCATCCGGCGGTCGAGAGATCTGAACGTACCCAAAAGAAACGTCCTGAATCTTCCCAAAAACCGCCGGCACCCCCGGCGGTTTTTTTATGCCTTTTTTTATTCAACTTTGACCTCAGGAGCGACCCATGAATGCACACGCAACGGCTACCGGTGACTGGTATGGCCAATCCCAACCCGCCGACCGCACCAGCAAAACCGACGACGAACGCATCAAGGACATTACCGTGTTGCCCCCTCCTGAGCACCTCATCCGCTTCTTTCCCATCCGCGGCAGCGCGGTGGAGACCCTGATCAGCGACACGCGTGGCGCTATCCAGGCCATCATGGCCGGTACCGACGACCGCCTGCTGGTCATCATCGGGCCCTGCTCCATCCATGACCCTGCCGCTGCGCTGGACTACGCCCGCCGCCTGAAAGTGGAGCGCGAGAAGTACAAAGACACGCTGGAGATCGTGATGCGTGTGTACTTCGAGAAGCCCCGCACCACCGTGGGCTGGAAGGGCCTGATCAACGACCCCTACCTGGACGAAAGCTTCCGCATCGATGAGGGCCTGCGCATTGCGCGCCAGTTGCTCATCGAGATCAACCGCCTGGGGCTGCCTGCCGGCAGCGAGTTCCTGGACGTGATTTCCCCGCAGTACCTGGGCGACCTGATCTCCTGGGGCGCCATTGGTGCGCGTACCACCGAGAGCCAGGTGCACCGCGAGCTGGCCTCGGGCATTTCGGCGCCCATTGGGTTCAAGAATGGCACGGACGGCAACATCAAGATCGCCACCGACGCGATCCAGGCCGCGGCGGGGGGGCACCACTTCCTGTCGGTCCACAAAAACGGCCAAGTGGCGATTGTGCAAACCAATGGCAACCCGGACTGCCACGTGATCTTGCGCGGCGGCAAGACGCCCAACTACGACGCCGCCAACGTGGCAGCCGCCTGTGCGGACCTGGCCAAGGCCAAGCTGCCCCAGACCCTGATGGTGGACTGCAGCCACGCCAACAGCAGCAAGCAGCACGAGAAGCAACTGGATGTGGCCAAGGACATTGCAGGGCAGATTTCGGGTGGATCGACCAGCATTTTCGGCGTGATGGTGGAAAGCCACCTGAATGCTGGCGCCCAGAAGTTCACGCCCGGCAAGGACGACTCGTCCAAGCTGGAATACGGCAAGAGCATTACCGACGCCTGCCTGGGCTGGGACGATTCCATTGCGTCGCTGGATGTCTTGTCGGCTGCCGTGCAGGCGCGCCGCGCGCTGAAATAAGCCGGGATCAGGCCGGTACGGACTTGTCCGTGCCAGCCTGTTCAATCATGGCGTCGGCCCAGGCTTGGGCGGCGGCCATGGTTGTAAAAATCTGGAACGGACGGCCAATATCCAGGTAGATCTGCGTGTACAGCGGCGCCATGATGCGGCCGCCTTCCACCTCTGGTCCTATGACAAACGCCGTAGCCACGGGGATCATGTTGTCGGGCTTGGGCGCTGCCATGATCTGCGCGTAGCGTGCAATGCCGTCGGGGCTCGTCATGGCATTGCCGACCATGGTGCATACGCTGACCCAGTCGCCTTGGGGCCGGGTGGCCAGCAGGAAGTCGCGCTGGGCGATGGCCAGGCAGTCCACCAGCTCGGTGTTAAACGGGCCGGTCGCCTCGTAGTGCATCAGGCGACCTTCCATCCAGATGTCCACCACGCCATGCGGGGTGAATTGGGATGTCTTGACCTGGCTGGTGCTGCGCTTCTTGGGCTTGGCTGCGGTGGACATGGTGTGCGGGAAAAGCGGCTGTCGCGTCCATGCATCTTAGCGGGCACGGTCGTTCTTTTTTAGTGCATCTCCACGGTCCACGCTCAGGGTATTCCCGCAAATCCATCGGCAAAACGGAGGAGTTCCACCGTTCTGCTTGCGCAAGCAGCTATTGTTTTTGTAGCAAATCCAGCAGCTTGGCATGGATGCCGCCAAAACCGCCATTGCTCATGCACAAGAGGTGGTCGCCTGGCCGGGCTTGCGCCACCACTTGGCGGGCCAGGTCCTCAATCGCGTCTGACACCACGGCGCGTGTGCCCATGGGCAGCAGTGCTTCGGCCGCATCCCAGCCCAGGCCACCGCTGTGGCAAAAAGCCAGGTCGGTCTCTTCCAAACTCCAGGGCAGCTGGGCCTTCATCGCCCCCAGTTTCATGGTGTTGGAGCGAGGTTCAAACACCGCCAGAATGCGCGCCGCGCCCACCTTGCGGCGCAGGCCGTTGACGGTGGTGTGGATGGCGGTCGGGTGGTGCGCAAAGTCGTCGTACACGGTGATGGGCTCACCGCCGCTGCGCAAGGTAACCTGGCCGCGTACTTCCATGCGGCGTTTCACATTTTCAAAACTGGCCAGCGCCTTGGCCGCCACGGCGGGGCTCACGCCCACATGCTCGGCGGCGGCGATGGCAGCCAGCGCATTGAGCTGGTTGTGCACGCCGCCCAGCACCCATTGCACCTGGGCCACGGGTGTGCCTTGGTAATGCACGGCAAAGTCATGTGGCTCGCCCACGGCGGTGAAGTCGCTCACTGCGGCGCCAAAGCTGCGCACCTCGCTCCAGCAGCCCTGGTGCAGGACGCGGGTCAGGCTTTCTTCCAGACCATTCACCACCACGCGACCGGTGCTGGGCACGGTGCGCACCAGGTGGTGGAACTGGCGTTCGATGGCGGCCAGGTCGTCAAAGATGTCGGCGTGGTCGAATTCCAGGTTGTTGAGCACAGCCGTGCGCGGGCGGTAGTGCACAAACTTGCTGCGTTTGTCGAAGAAGGCGGTGTCGTATTCGTCGGCTTCAATCACAAAAACAGGGCGGTGGGACGGCACCGGGTTCTGCGTAGGTAAAGGATGAGCCCGCAAAGCGGGCGGGGGACACGGAGCAGAGCCCGGTGCCGTCCCGCCTCCCAGGCGCGCAGAGATGCCGAAATTCATGGGGACGCCACCGACCAGGAAGCCGGGTTGCAGGCCGGCGCTTTCCAGAATCCAGCTCAGCATGGCGGTGGTGGTGGTTTTGCCATGGGTGCCGGCCACGGCCAGCACATGGCGGCCCTGCAGCACGTGCTCAGCCAGCCACTGCGGGCCGCTGGTGTACGGCGCGCCGGCGTCCAGAATCGCTTCCATGAGCGGGAATTTGGGCGTGCCGTCGGCCAGGTGCACACGGCTCACCACGTTGCCGATGACAAACATGTCGGGCTTGAGCACCATCTGGTCGGCACCAAAGCCCTCGATCAGTTCAATGCCCAAGGCGCGCAGCTGGTCGCTCATGGGAGGGTAAACGCCCGCGTCGCAGCCGGTGACGCGGTGGCCTGCTTCGCGTGCCAAGGCTGCCAAGCCGCCCATGAAGGTGCCACAAATACCAAGAATATGAATATGCATGGGTGTATTTTACGTGTCTAGAGGGGCCTGATTTTTTAAGTCTTTTAGGCCTCTAGCCCCCGTGTTGTCTGCGCGAGCAGCTATCAAAATTGCAGCATGTCCCGCCTTGCACCAAGGGCTGCTGCCCGCGGCACAATGGCGCCATGGACGATTTGAAAGAGGAAGTCGCTGCCACGGCGGCCCGCATGGTGGTGGAAGAGGGACTGGAGTACGGTCCGGCCAAGCGCCGTGCGGCCAAGCAACTGGGGATGTCGGCGCGCGCCGCACTGCCGGACAACGACCAGTTGGAGGCGGCAGTGCAGGACTACATCGCCCTGTTTTGTGCGGATACCCAGCCGCAGGAACTGCAGGCCCTGCGTGAGCTGGCGTTGGAGTGGATGGAGCGCCTGGATGTGTTTCGCCCCCATATCAGTGGCGCGGTCTGGCACGGCACGGCGACACGCCGTTCGGATATTTACCTGCAGTTGTTTTGTGATGACCCCAAATCGGCGGAAATTGCGCTGATTGATCGTGGCGTGCGTTTTGAGGTCCGCTCGGTGCCGGGTTTGCATGGCGAGATGGTGGATGCGCTGAGTGTGCATGCGATGTGCCGCCCACTGGGCGAGCAGGTGGGTGTGCATCTGCTGGTCTATGACCTGGACGATGTGCGCGGCGCGCTGCAGCCCGATGCGCGGGGGCGCCGCCCCCGCGGGGATATGGCGGCCCTGCGCCGCGTATTGCAGGAGGTGGATCATGGCTGAGTTGTCCTCTGGCGCCGAGTCTGCCCCCGAAGCCCGCTCGCGCCGCTGGTTGTTGCGCGGGCTGGCGGGCGGGGCAGCCCTGACCGGCGTGGGGGTTGCGGTGTGGCGCGGCGGCGCCCCGGCTGCTGTGGCGGAGCCTGTGGCGGGCTTTTGGGCGCAGCGCTGGGAGTCGCCTGACGGCAAGTCCGTTGCGCTCCAGAGTTTTCAGGGGCGCCCGTTGCTGATGAACTTCTGGGCCACCTGGTGCCCGCCCTGTGTGGAAGAGTTGCCGCTGATCAATCAGTTTTTCCGAGAAAACCGTGCCAACGGTTGGCAAGTGCTGGCATTGGCGGTGGACAAGACCGCGCCCGTGCAAACCTTTTTGCAGCACATGCCTCTGGATTTTCCGGTGGCCATGGCGGGTATGGCGGGTGCGGAGTTGGGGCGCAGTTTGGGCAATTTGACCGGTGGCCTGCCGTTTACCGTGGTGTTGTCGGGAGATGGTGTGGTGCGCCAGCGCAAAATGGGGAGGGTCTCGCCCGCCGACTTGCAAGCCTGGGCTGGGCTAAAATAGAGCGCCGCCCCTAGGGCGGTACGCCTTGTCTGGCGGTTTTTCTTTCTTTTAAAACTTTGTGCCGATTGTCGAAAATGACTTCGTTTGCACAAAGATCAACAAAATTATCGGCAGATGCCGGCATTTTTGCGGTAAATTCGCCGCTTCACAAATGTCGGTTGTTGGAGATTCCATGGATTTACGCAAACTCAAAACCCTGATTGATCTGGTCTCGGATTCCAATGTGTCGGAACTCGAAATCACCGAAGCTGAAGGCAAGGTGCGTATTGTTAAGGGTGGAGGCGCGGTGGTGCAGGGGTATGCCCAGCCGGTCTACGCAGCCCCGCCCGCAGGCGCCCCAGCTCCTGCGCCCGTAGCAGCCCCGGCTGCCGCCGTGGCCGCACCTGTGGTGGAAGTGGCTGCTGGTCACGCCGTCAAATCGCCCATGGTCGGTACCTTCTACCGTTCCTCGGCTCCCGGTGCCAAGCCTTTCGTGGAAGTGGGCGACACGATCAAGCAAGGCGCGACGATTTGCATCATTGAGGCCATGAAGATCCTCAACGAGATTGAAGCGGACAAGTCGGGCACCGTGACCCAAATCCTGTGTGAAAACGGCCAGGCAGTGGAATACGGCCAGCCTTTGTTCACCATCGAATAAGCACACGCACCCATGTTCAAGAAAATCCTGGTCGCCAACCGTGGCGAGATTGCCTTGCGGATCCAGCGCGCCTGTCGCGAGCTGGGCATCAAGGCCGTCATGGTCTATTCCGAGGCGGACCGCGAAGCCAAATACGTCAAGCTGGCTGAAGAGGCCGTCTGCATTGGCCCTGCTCCATCGGCGCAGAGCTACCTCAATATGCCGGCCATTATTTCGGCGGCCGAGGTGACCGATGCGGAAGCGATTCACCCCGGCTACGGCTTTCTGAGTGAAAACGCCGACTTTGCCGAGCGCGTCGAAAAAAGTGGCTTCCAGTTCATCGGCCCCACGCCCGAGTCCATCCGCATCATGGGTGACAAGGTGTCGGCCAAGCAGGCCATGATCCGTGCTGGCGTCCCCTGCGTACCCGGTTCCGAGGGCGAGTTGCCGGACGATCCGGTGCTGATCAAACGCATAGCCAAGTCGGTCGGCTACCCGGTCATCATCAAGGCGGCTGGCGGCGGCGGCGGCCGTGGCATGCGTGTGGTGCACACCGAAGCTGCATTGGTCAACGCCGTGGCCATGACCAAGGCCGAAGCTGGGGCTGCCTTTGGCAACCCGGCGGTGTATATGGAGAAGTTTCTCCAGAACCCGCGCCACATTGAAATCCAGATCCTGGCGGACAAGCACAAGAATGCTGTCTACCTGGGCGAGCGCGATTGCTCCATGCAACGCCGCCACCAGAAGGTGCTGGAAGAATCTCCGGCGCCTGGTATTAACCGCAAGCTGATTGAGCGCATTGGCGAGCGTTGCGTCGCTGCCTGCAAGAAGATTGGCTACCGCGGCGCTGGTACTTTCGAGTTCCTCTACGAAGACGGCGAGTTCTATTTCATTGAGATGAACACCCGCGTGCAGGTGGAGCATCCGGTGACCGAAATGGTGACGGGCATTGACATTGTCAAAACCCAAATCATGGTGGCGGCGGGCGAAAAACTGCCCTTCACCCAGCGCCAGATCGAGGTGCGTGGCCACGCGATTGAGTGCCGCGTGAATGCCGAAGATCCCTACAAGTTCATTCCGTCGCCCGGCCGCGTGACCATGTGGCATGCGCCAGGTGGCCCCGGTGTTCGGGTGGATTCACACGTGTACACCAACTACTTTGTGCCGCCCAACTACGACTCCATGGTCGGCAAGATCATTGTGCACGGCGACACTCGCGAGCAGGCCATGGCACGCATGCGCACCGCCCTGGCCGAGACCGTGGTGGAAGGTATCAATACCAACATCCCGCTGCACCGCGAGCTTTTGGTGGACGCCAAGTTCATGGATGGTGGAACCAATATCCACTACCTGGAACACTGGCTGGAACAGCACAAACGCTAAGGCCCCGCATGTTTGAATTGCGTTTGATGTGCCCCGAGGACCGGGTTGAGAACTTGAGCGATGCGCTGGATGCGTTGGATGCCCTGAGCGTGAGCGTGGAAGACGCGGACGCCCAGACCGATGCCGAGCAGGCCTTGTTTGGTGAGCCCGGCATGCCGCCTCCCAAGGAAGGCTGGCAGCGTTCCCGCGTGATTGCGCTGTTTGCCGATCAGGCGTTGGCTGACGATGCGGCGCGCCTGCTGCAAGCCCAGGACTTCTTCGGTGGCTGCGAAGTGTTAGGCATTGCTGCCGTGGCTGACCAGGACTGGGTGCGTTTGACGCAGTCGCAATTCGCGCCAGTTGAAATTACCCCGGAGTTCTGGATTGTTCCCACCTGGCACGAGCCACCGGCACAAGCCAAGCAGGTGATCCGCCTGGACCCGGGCTTGGCCTTTGGGACCGGTACCCATCCGACCACGCGCATGTGCCTGCGCTGGGTTGCGGGCCACCCGAACCAGCCCGAGGTGTTGGACTATGGCTGCGGTTCTGGCATCCTGGCCATTGGTGCCGCCAAGTTTGGCGCCAAGCGTGTGGTGGCTGTGGATATTGATGAAGCAGCCGTGCAGTCCACGGTGCTGAACGCCGATGCCAATGGTGTATCGCTGTTGGCCGGTTTGCCCGACAAGGCGGATGGCGCGTACGCGCTCGTGTTGGCCAATATTCTCGCGACACCGCTCAAGGTATTAGCGCCGTTGCTGTGCGCACACGTGAAGGCTGGTGGGCACTTGGTGTTGGCTGGCATTCTGGCGCGTCAGGCCGACGAGCTGATCACCGCCTATGCCCCCTATTGCACGCTGTCGGTTGCGGATGAAGAAGACGGCTGGATTCTGATGACCGCCACCCTCTGACAGCGGCGACCTCGGCTCTACAATGTGACGCGATGAGCCTGATTACCCAATGTCCTGCCTGCGCCACGATGTTCAAGGTCGTGCCAGACCAGTTGCGCATTTCGGATGGTTGGGTGCGTTGTGGGCAATGCGACGAAGTCTTCGACGCCAACGCCCATCTCTACACTGCGATCTAGCAGCAGTCTGAACCGGCTGCACACGACGCCGTGTCGGCGGGGCAGGCTGGCAACGACTGGAAATCTTCTCTCCGATTTGCCGCCGAGCAGCAAGAGGCTATACCGCCTGCAGCGGAGGCCGACTTCGCGCAGGATGCCTTGGATGCGGTGGACGTACAGGACGAGGTCGTCGCGGCAGAGATTGCTCTCGACACTTACGCTCACCCGCAGGAGCCCGAACCGAGTCTGGATGCCTTGTTGGATCTGCGACCCGGCCATGCGCGCGATGAAGTGGATGTGCCAGAGGATGCCGTGCAAGAGCATGCCAAAGCAGAGCCGCTTGCCGAGCCGCGGTATGCGCAAGTGCAGGTTAAAACGGTAGAGTCGGCAGATACGCCCAAGCTGTCGTTCATGCGGCAGTCGCGGGGCACCAGCGCTTGGCAGAGCACGGGCGTACGGGTGCTTTTGTCCTTGGTCGCCTTGGTATTGATCGGGGTGCTGGCCGTGCAAGTGGTGGTCCATGAGCGGGATCGCATCGCCGCGACGGAGCCAAGCGCCAGAGAGGCTGTGCTGGCAATGTGCATCTGGCTGGATTGCGAGGTACTGCCGGTGCGACAGATTGAGTCCATCGTGATCGACAGCTCCTCGTTTACCAAAGTGCGTACTGATGTGTACCGCCTGAACTTCACCTTGAAAAGTACTGCGGCGATCGCCTTGGCCGTGCCGGCTTTGGAATTGACGCTGACCGATTTGCAAGACCAGGCTGTGGTACGCCGTGTGTTGCTGGCTTCCGAGTTGGGGGCCGGCAAAGATACCTTGGACGCGGGCGCCGAAATCACCACGGCGCTCCCCATCACCGTCAAGCCCGGGAGCAATACCGAGCGTATATCGGGGTACCGTCTGTTGGCCTTCTATCCGTGATCTCGCCATGAAAAAAGCCCGAAACCTTGCGGTGTCGGGCTTTGGAGCCTGGGGCGTAAACGCTTAGGGCTTGCTGGAGGTCGGAAACGGCCAAGCCGCTTGCGGATTCAGCGTGGTTTGCGCCGCAGGGGCTGCTGGGGCAGCTTTGGCAGCGGGTGCTTTCGCGGCTTTCTTCGCAGCGGGCTTCTTCGCTGCCTTTTTGGCTACGGGCTTCTTCGCTGCAGGTTTTTTGGCAACAGCAGCTTTCTTTGCCGGGGCCTTTTTCGCAGCGGCCTTTTTGGCAGGAGCGGCTTTCTTGGCGGGAGCTGCCTTCTTCGCTGCTACCTTTTTAGCGGGAGCGGCTTTCTTGGCGGGAGCTGCCTTCTTCGCTGCTACCTTTTTGGCGGGAGCGGCTTTCTTGGCGGGAGCTGCCTTCTTCGCTGCTACCTTTTTGGCGGGAGCGGCTTTCTTAGCGGGAGCTGCCTTCTTCGCTGCTACCTTTTTGGCGGGAGCGGCTTTCTTGGCGGGAGCTGCCTTCTTCGCTGCTACCTTTTTGGCGGGAGCGGCTTTCTTAGCGGGAGCTGCCTTCTTCGCTGCTACCTTTTTGGCGGGAGCGGCTTTCTTAGCAGGAGCTGCCTTCTTTGCTGCTACTTTTTTAGCGGGAGCAGCTTTCTTTGCGGGAGCGGCCTTTTTTGCGGCCGGTTTTTTTGCAGTTGCCATGATTTTCTCCTTGATCAATTTACAAAGAGCACTTCTTGCCAGTTGGGTGCAAGAAGTGATCCATGCTGTTGGGCGGAGTCCCAGCAGCATGAACGCGGTGACACGCCCCCAGTCCGCGGTCTGGGCCGCGGTGCTGGAGGTGTGAAGTTCTGGAAAACATAATCAGCGCTTCAATCCCAAGAGAGGGCGCCGCCCGATTGGTACTCGATCACGCGGGTCTCGAAGAAGTTACGCTCCTTCTTCAGATCAATCATTTCGCTCATCCACGGGAAGGGGTTTTCCTCGTTCGGGAACAGCGGTTCCAAACCAATCTGGGTGGCACGGCGGTTGGCGATGTAGCGCAAGTAGCCTTTGAACATGGAGGCATTCATGCCCAGCACACCGCGTGGCATGGTGTCTTCGGCATACCGGTATTCCAACTCCACCGCTTTCTCGAACAGGCCCTTGATCTCTGCCTTGAATTCGGGCGTCCACAGGTGTGGGTTTTCGAGCTTCAACTGGTTGATCAGGTCGATGCCAAAGTTGCAGTGCATGGACTCGTCACGCAGGATGTATTGGTACTGTTCAGCAGCACCGGTCATCTTGTTCTGGCGGCCCAGTGCGAGGATTTGTGTGAAGCCCACGTAGAAGAACAGGCCTTCCATCAGGCAGGCAAAAACGATCAGCGACTTGAGCAGCGTCTGGTCGGTTTCTGCGGTGCCGGTGTGGAAGTTGGGGTCCATGATGGCCGCGATAAACGGGATCAGGAACTCGTCTTTGTCACGGATGGACTGGACTTCGTTGTAGGCATTGAAGATCTCGCTCTCATCCAGACCCAATGACTCCACGATGTACTGGTAGGCGTGGGTATGAATCGCTTCTTCAAAGGCTTGGCGCAGCAAAAATTGGCGGCACTCCGGGGCAGTGATGTGGCGGTAGGTGCCCAGCACGATGTTGTTGGCGGCCAGAGAGTCTGCCGTCACAAAGAAGCCGAGGTTGCGCTTAACAATACGGCGCTCGTCCTCGGTCAGTCCATTCGGGTCTTTCCACAAAGCGATGTCGCGTGTCATGTTGACTTCTTGCGGCATCCAGTGGTTGGCACAAGTAGCCAAATACTTTTCCCACGCCCACTTGTACTTGAAGGGAACCAGCTGGTTCACATCGGTTTGGCCGTTGATGATGCGCTTGTCGTCCGCGCGCATGCGGCGTGGGGTTCCGGTCTGCATGATTGCAGCTACGGCTGCGGGTGTTTGCAAGGGAGCAGGGGTGACTGGTGCCTGCGCAACCGACAGCTGTTCAGACGGGTTGCGCGCAAAGTTATTCGGCGATGTGGGCTTGACTTCTTCGTCCCAGGTCAACATAGATGATTCCAATCAGCGGATTATGAGAGCAGCGAAATGAAATGAAAAGAAGTCATGCATTTCGCTGCCCATTTGTGTTGCTCTATTGCATCGCAGTGAGGTTCGCGATGCACCTCTCTCTTACTGGCAGGACTCGCAGGTGGGGTCGTCCACGCCGCAGAACTTGATGTCAGTGGCTGCATTGCTGGCCAGTTCCATTTGCGCATTCGCAGCGGCTGCAGCAGCTTCCAACGCGCTGGACATCTTGGTCGAGCCTTGTGCATCGTTACCGGATGACACTGCATTCATGCGCCCCGCAGTCACCGTAGATTTCTCCGCGTGAGTCGCAGACATGGTGCGGAGGTAGTAGGTCGTTTTCAGACCGCGCAACCACGCAAGTTTGTAGGTTTCGTCGAGCTTCTTGCCCGAGGCGCCGGCCATGTAGATGTTCAGCGACTGCGCCTGGTCAATCCATTTCTGGCGACGTGCTGCGGCTTCCACCAGCCAGCGCGTTTCCACTTCAAAGGCCGTGGCATAGAGTTGCTTGATCTCTTGGGGCACGCGGTCGATCGGGCTCAGCGAACCATCAAAGTGTTTCAGGTCCATCACCATGACGTCGTCCCACAGGCCCAGGGCCTTGAGGTCACGCACCAGATAGCTGTTGATGACCGTGAACTCGCCAGACAGATTGGACTTGACCGACAAATTGCCGAAGCAGGGTTCGATGGATGCGTCCACCCCAATGATGTTGGAGATGGTGGCAGTAGGTGCAATCGCAACGCAGTTGGAGTTGCGCATGCCGTCCTGGGCAATCTTTTGGCGCAATGCATCCCAGTCCAGGGTGGCGGAGCGGTCCACTTCTACATAGCCGCCACGGGCTTGGGCCAGCATGTCCAGGGTGTCGGGTGGCAGGATGCCCTTGTCCCACAGCGAACCCTTGAAGCTGGAGTACTTGCCGCGTTCGCGCGCCAACTCGGTGGATGCCCAGTAGGCGTAGTAGCTGATGGCTTCCATGGACTCGTCAGCAAACTGCACGGCAGCGTCGCTGGCGTAAGGGATGCGCAGTGCGTACAGGCTGTCCTGGAAAGCCATGACGCCCAGGCCCACAGGGCGGTGGCGCAGGTTCGAATCACGCGCCTTCTTGACTGCGTAGTAGTTGATGTCGATCACATTGTCCAGCATGCGCATGGCCGTGGCGATGGTGCGCTTGAGTTTGTCGTGGTCCAGTGCACCATCTTTCAAGTGCTGGCTCAGGTTGACCGAGCCCAAATTGCACACCGCAGTCTCTGTGTCGCTGGTGTTCAGTGTGATCTCTGTACACAGATTGGAGGAGTGCACCACGCCCGCGTGTTGCTGAGGAGAGCGTACGTTGCAGGCGTCCTTGAATGTGATCCAGGGGTGGCCGGTTTCGAACAGCATCGTGAGCATCTTGCGCCAGAGATCGCTGGCCTGCACCGTGCGCGAGGGTTTGATTTCGCCGCGGGCTGCCTTCTCTTCGTAGGCGACATAGGCTTTTTCAAACGCGGAGCCAAACAGGTCGTGCAAGTCCGGAACGTTCGATGGCGAGAACAATGTCCAGGTGCCTTTTTCCATGACGCGACGCATGAACAGATCGGGGATCCAGTTGGCGGTGTTCATGTCGTGCGTGCGGCGGCGGTCATCGCCAGTGTTTTTACGCAGCTCCAGAAACTCCTCAATGTCCAAGTGCCATGTTTCAAGGTACGTGCACACCGCACCCTTGCGTTTGCCGCCCTGGTTTACGGCCACGGCGGTATCGTTCACCACCTTCAGGAAAGGCACCACACCTTGGGATTCACCGTTGGTGCCCTTGATGTGGGAGCCCAGCGCGCGCACACGGGTCCAGTCATTGCCCAAGCCGCCGGCAAATTTCGACAACAGGGCGTTTTCCTTGATGGACTCGTAGATGCCATCCAGGTCATCGGGCACCGTGGTCAGGTAGCAGCTGGAGAGCTGTGAGCGCAGCGTGCCGCTGTTGAACAGCGTGGGGGTGCTGGACATGAAGTCAAAGCTGGACAGCACTTCATAAAACTCGATCGCACGTGTTTCGCGGTCAATTTCGTTCAGCGACAAGCCCATCGCCACGCGCATGAAGAAAGCTTGGGGAAGCTCAATGCGGGTTTTGCCTTCATGCAGGAAGTAGCGGTCATACAAGGTCTGCAAACCGAGGTAGTCGAATTGCATGTCACGGCTGGACTTGAGGGCAGCGCCCAGGCGTTTCAGATCGAACTGCAGCAGTTTTTCGTCCAGCAAGTCGGCATCCACGCCGCGCTTGATAAAGCCGGGAAAGTAATCCGCATAGGCTTCCTGCATGTCCGCCTGGGCCACATCGCGTCCCAGCACTTCGCGGGAAATTGTGTGGAACAGCAAGCGCGCCGTGGCGTAGGTGTAATCCGGATCTTTTTCGATCAGCGTGCGGGCCGCCAGGATGGATGCCTTGTACACCTCGTCCATGGGAACGCCGTCGTACAGATTGCGCATGGTTTCCGCCACGATGGGGTCCGGTTTTACGTCGGCACCCAGTCCAGCGCAGGCGGTTTCGATGCGCGACTGCAGTTGCGCTAGGTCCAAGGCCACGCGCTGACCAGCCTCCAAAACATGGATGGTGGGCATGGCTGGGGTAGTTTGGGCTACCTGTTTGGCGCGCTCCTGGGTGCGGCGCTCGCGGTAGAGCACGTAGGCGCGGGCAATCTCGTGGTGGCCACCACGCATGAGCCCCAGTTCCACTTGGTCTTGCACATCTTCAATATGGAAGGTGCCGCCGCCGGGGCGTGAGCGCATCAGTGCGCGAATCACCTGCTGCGTCAAACCGTCCACAGTCTCACGCACGCTGGCCGAGGCCGCTCCCTGGGTGCCGTGCACGGCCAAAAAGGCCTTCATCATCGCAACGGCAATCTTATTGGGCTCAAAAGGAACCACTGCGCCATTGCGACGAATGATCTGGTAGTGGGTCAGGGTGTTCACCATGCCGGTTTCTGTATTGCCGCTGCTATGGGCGGTCAGCAGCGTGCTGGATGGCGTGGGGGTTGCAGTAGAAGCAGATTCCATGATTTCCTCGTCTAAATCGGTATTTTTGGGGCTTGTCGCGGAGCATGAACAGCCCCTTTTTTGTCGCAGTGGGGCAGTGGTTTGAATTAACAGCACACACTATATCTGGGGTCTTGGGTGGAGACAAGCCACTACCTGTAGTGTACAGGCTGCTATTGGGCGCTTCCTGCGCCGACGTGGATGTCTTGCTGCTTGGAGCACCGCAATGCGGGTCGGCAAGGCGCCCGTGAAATGGGGCTTTGGGCGGGCCGCGCCAAGATTGGTGCGCGCTTGCGCAGGATTTGGCCTGCAAAGGCCCGTCAAATCAGCGTCTTGGGGGGCTCCACGTCACCTCGCCGGGTGCGCATGGGCCGGGAAAAAGCCTGAAAAAAAATATTTTCAGGTGTGGCCCCCAGCTGTGGTGTGGGGGTAGTAACTCGCGGGGAGTCCCAGGCTGTCACGCAAAACATCCCACCTAAAGCCGGGGCCCGGGTCCTCCTTGCGTCCTGGGGCAATGTGTTCATGCCCTGCTACGTGGCGCAGCGGGTAGTGGTGCGCCATGGCGGGAATCAGGGACTGCAGTGTTTCGTACTGCGCCGGGGTAAAGGTATCGCCCTCTAGCCCCTCCAGTTCTATGCCGATGGAGTCGTCATTGCAGTTGCTTCTGCCGCGGTAGGCGGAGACCCCCGCATGCCATGCGCGGTCTTCGCAACTCACGAACTGCCAGAGATCGCCCTGCCGGGTGATGAAAAAGTGGGCAGACACCTGCAAACCTTCAATCGACTTGAAATACGGGTGTGCGTTCCAGTCCAGCCGGTTGGTGAACAGTTCTGCAACGTGTGGTGTGCCGTACTGGCCGGGAGGCAGGCTGATCGAGTGGAGGACGACCAGGTCAATCAAGGCCCCACGCGGGCGCGGGCCAAAGTTGGGGGAGGCACAGACGTGGGCGAAACGGTACCAGCCCTTGATCCACAGGGGCGGACTGTCTTCAGGCATCGGCGGAGTCGTCCGAGGCGTTGGGTGCGTCAATCTGCAGGCGTGCCATCCTGTAGCGGATCTGCCGCAGGCTGATGCCGAGACGATGGGCTGCCGACGTGCGGTTGAAGCGGGTTTCTCGCAGGGTGCGAACCAGGATGTCACGTTCGATCCGGTCCAGGTGCACCTGCAAATCACTCGGAATGGGGTCTTCCGCGCTCATGGCCACCGGCGGAGGGGGCGCGAAGCTCGCGACGATGTCCGCTGGTCGGGTGGTTTCCTGGTCGTAATGCAACGGCTGGGGCTGTGTGCTCAGGGCGTGGGTGTCGAGTTCCAGTACCGCATCGTCCGAAAGTGCCATGGCGCGATGCAAAACGTTCTCCAGCTCGCGGACGTTGCCCGGCAAAGGAAGCGTGCAGATTTGCGCCATGGCCCGTGCTGACAGCTGTGGGGCAGGCAGACCGGACTCGGCGGCAATCCGGATCAGCAGGGCCTGACACAAGGCGGGCAGGTCTTCGCAGCGTTCACGCAGAGGAGGAATATAAATGTCTATGACGTTGAGGCGGTAGTACAAGTCCTGCCGGAAGCGTCCGGCCTGCACCTCTGCTGCCAAGTCCTTGTGGGTGGCGCTGACGATGCGCACATCCACCAACTCTTCTTGCAGTGCGCCCAAGGGACGCACACTGCGTTCTTGAATGGCGCGTAAAAGCTTGGATTGCATGGGCAGTGGCAAGTCCCCAATCTCGTCCAAAAACAAGGTGCCACCGTGTGCCGCCTGGAAAAACCCCACGCGGTCCTGCGTGGCGCCGGTGTAGGCCCCTTTGCGGGCGCCAAAAAACTCCGCCTCCAGCAGGCTTTCCGGGATGGCACTGCAATTCACTGGCACCCAAGGTCCCTGCACGCGGTGACTGTTGGCATGGATGGCACTGGCGACCAGCTCTTTGCCGGTGCCCGATTCGCCATGAATGAGCACCGGTGCCATACTCCGCGCCACCTTGACGATCCGGTCCTTGACCTGGGCCATGACGCCGGAGCTTCCCACCAGCCTGGCCAGCGCGTTCTCTGCGCTGGCCGTGTTGCCGCTGGAGGTATTTTTCTGCGTCGGGTTGCGCGCCGGGACTGGCGTGGCAGCCGCGTTGCCCTGCAGGGCATTAGCGACGACGGCCCGGAACTGTTTCAGGTCCACCGGCTTGGACAGGTAGTCAAAAGCCCCCGCCTTCAGCGACTCCACGGCATTTTCGGCTGAGCCATAGGCCGTGATCACCACACAGCGCTCCGGGCGTTGCTCTGCACGCAGCTGCGCCAAAATATCGGTCCCCGAGCCATCGGGCAGACGCATGTCCGTGATGATGGCGTCAAAGCGCTGTTGCTTGAGTTGCTCCCGGGCCTCTTGCACGCAGCCGGCGGTTTCCACCCGGTAGCCTTCGCGCAGCAGGGTGAGCTCGTACAGCGTGCGCAAGTCCGGCTCATCGTCGATGACCAGAATGCGTGCGTCGTTCAGTACAGGGAGGTTTGCCATGGTGCTTCTGTATTGTCGTTCGGCAAGGTGCTGTCGGTCAGCGGCAAGGTAATCGAAAACGCATTGCCTTCGGTAGCGAGGCCCGCCACCTCCTGCGTGCTGCGGTGGTAGGCCAGGGTGGCGCCATGGCGCTCACACAGCTCCCTGGAAATATACAGACCCAGGCCGCTGGATCGGCTCTCCGAAGAGAAAAAGGGCTCAAACAGGTGGCGCTGTACCGAGGCATCCATGGGGGCGCCGTCACTCCATACGGTCACCCGCGCCGCCTGCTCTCGGCGCACGCTGAGCACCTGGATGCCGCCAACACGCTTGCTGGCGTAACGTTGGGCATTTTCCAGCAAGTTCACCAGGATCTGGCGCAGGTGGTCTGCATCAAAACGCACCGACAGCGCCTCCGCATCTACCTGGATGTGCAGTTGGGCCAGGCGGCCTGACTGGTGGGCCCAGTCGGATGCGATGCGGTACACCTGTTCGTGCAGGTGAATATGCTGCGTCAAGAGGGCAGGGTCATTGCCGCGGACCCGGGACACATTCAGGATGTCATCCACAATTCTTTCGAGTCGTTTGGCGTTTTGGCTCACCATGGCCGTGAGTTTCTTTTGCCGTGGGTCGCTGAGCTCCTCGTCCAGCAGGGCATTGGCTTGGGCAATGGCGGCCAGTGGGTTGCGTATTTCGTGCGCGACTGCAGTGGAAAGTCGGCCCATGCTGGCCAGTTTTTCGGTACGCAGGCGAGCTTCTAGTTCGCGCTGGTCTTGCAAAAACAGCACACACAGGCTGTCCTGCGCGATGCCCTGCGGCGCGGCCAGACTGGTGCGAACCAGCACCCGACGGGGCCCGCTGCCTGCGTGGTGGATGGTGACTTCTGCCTGCTGGGCGCGGCCGGTGCCCATGCTCATCCGGGTCAGGTGCAGCAATGTTTGCCACGCCGGGCTGGATTTCAGGTCAAACATGGCTGCGCGCAATGGCCGGTGTGGGCTCCCCAGCAACAGCCTGGCTGCCGGATTGGCCGCGCGCACCAGGCCTTGCGCATCGACGATGAGTACCCCATCGGGCAGGGACTCAATCACCAGTTCATTGACCTGCCGCTGCACCGTGGCTGCCAACTGGCTCAGGCGTGCCCGCTGCCCCTCGCTGGCCAAGCGCGATGCCAGTTGGTTGGCCAACAGCGCAATCAAAAGATACCCGGCCCCTGCCAGCGCGGCCTGCACAAAGGCCGATGCTGCCTCGCCAGGTGCTTCGCGGTGCAAGCCGTAGGTGCCCAGCAGCAGCAGCATGCTGATACCAGCCGCTGTTCCCAGGGCCAGGCGCAACGAACCCAACACCGATGCCAGCAAAACCGGTAAGGCAAACAGCGGGGTGTAGTTGAGGTTGTTGCCTTGCAGCCACTGCAAACCGGAGAACACCGCAATGTCCAGCCCGATCAGCACCCCCCAGGCACGGTTGAAAGCCTGCCCCAGGCGGCGTGGCCGGACAAACCGCCGGGTCGCCAAGGTGCCCAGAAAGTAAGCCAGGCAAATGGCGATAAGCGTGCGGCTTTGGGCTGAACCGCTGACATACAGAGCCGCCTGTAACACCACCAATACCAGCCCCAGCGTCAGACGGGCCGTCATGAAGGCTTGCCAAAGGCGCGAGAACTCCTGTGTTCCTTCGGGTGGCTCGGGCACGGGCTCCAGGGCAGTCGGCCCAAACCACGAGTGCTCGGGAAGCGGGGTTGGCATTACCCTTCCGCCGCTTGGCGGTGTGCGGTGCTGCAGTAAGGCCCCTGCCGACCGAACAACGCGTCGGTGCTGGGCAAGTGAAGCCCACAGTGGCCGCAGGCCACCATGTCGGTTGGTTGTGCGGGCGGCTGTGGTTTGGATGCCGGTTTGGGGGCCACTGCGCTGCTGCGCGCTGTGCGCCAGCGCCAAGCCACCAAGAACACCACGGCAAGGACGATGAAGTATTTCATGCGCCCCGTCCCAAAATCACTTCCAGCACAAACCGCGACCCCACATAGGCCAGGAGCAAGAGCAGCGAGCCGGTGTAGAGCATGCGATTGGCCTGTTTGCCACGCCAGCCAAACTGGTAGCGGCCTGCCAGCAAAACGGCAAAAGTGGCCCAAGCCAGCACGGAGAATATTGTCTTGTGGTCCCAGCGCCAGGCGTGGGTGGGGCCGTACAACACATCACCAAAGCCATAGCCCATGACCAGGGTGGCACTCAGCAACACAAAGCCTGCTGCAACAAACCGGTAGGTCAGGCGCTCCAGGGTGAGCAGTGGCAAACCGCTGTGCGGGTCTGCGGCCTGGCGAATCCGGGCCTCGGTGCGTGTCATGAACCAGGCATGTACCACTGCGGTGCCAAACAAGCCGTAGCAGGCCACGCCAAACAGCAGGTGCAGCGGGAGCCAGATGGAGGCTGTGGCTGCCAGTGGCGTCCCCGGGAACACAAACGCCAGTGCCACCGCCAGTGCCCCCAGTGCGGCCAGTGCCCAGCGTGTTGGCAACTGAGGAAAGACCTGGCTTTCCACGGCATACACCGCAGCCACCAGCCAGGCCGTCACCGACAGGGCCGGTGCAAACCCGAAGTACGCGGTGCTACCCATCAGGCTCCAGGCCAGCACGGCACCGTGCAGCACCCAGGCGATGACCACCCCGTTGCGCGCCGCGTTGGCCGACAAATGGGTGGCGCGCAGCGCGACCCAAGCGTAGGCGCTGGCGGCCAAAACCGACAGGGTCAGGCTGATGGGAGTCGCACTGGCTAAAATCATCCCCACAGTTTAGCGTTTTGCTCCCTGCCAGCCCCGGCTGGCCCTCACTACAGGTTCCGCTTGCCGGAATACGTCTTATGGCTTCCGCCCTTACCGACAAACTCTCCCGCCTCGTCAAAGACCTGCGCGGCCAAGGCCGCATCACCGAAAGCAATGTGACCGACATGCTGCGCGAGGTGCGCATGGCGCTGCTGGAGGCGGACGTGGCCTTGCCTGTGGTGCGTGATTTCATCGCCCGGGTCAAAGACAAAGCGCTGGGCCAAGAGGTCATGGGCTCGCTGCAGCCGGGCCAGGTGCTGGTCAGCATCGTTAACAAGGAACTTGCCGCCACCATGGGCGAGGGCGTGAGTGACATCAACCTCGCTGCGCAGCCGCCCGCGGTCATTTTGATGGCCGGCCTGCAAGGTGCCGGTAAAACCACGACCACGGCCAAGCTGGCCAAACACCTGATCGAGAAGCGCAAAAAGAAGGTGCTGACGGTGTCGGGCGACGTCTACCGCCCCGCCGCCATCGAGCAGCTCAAAACGGTGACAGCCCAGGCTGGCGCCGAATGGTTCCCGTCCACGCCGGACCAAAAGCCCGTGGACATCGGCCGCGCCGCACTGGACTACGCCAAAAAACATTTCTTTGATGTGCTGCTGGTCGACACCGCAGGCCGTCTGGCCATTGACGAAGCACTGATGCTGGAAATCAAGGAGCTGCACGCGGCCCTGAATCCAGTGGAAACCCTGTTTGTGGTGGACGCCATGCAGGGCCAGGACGCCGTGAACACCGCCAAGGCCTTCAAGGAAGCGCTGCCGCTGACCGGCATCATCCTGACCAAGACCGATGGCGATTCGCGCGGTGGTGCGGCCCTGTCGGTGCGCCAGGTCACTGGCGCCCCCATCAAATTTGCCGGTACCAGTGAAAAGCTCGATGGCCTGGAGGTGTTCGACGCCGAGCGCCACGCCGGTCGCATCCTGGGCATGGGCGACATCGTGGCCCTGGTGGAGCAAGTCACCGCCGGTGTGGACATCGAGGCTGCAAAAAAGCTGGCCGAGAAGGTCAAGAGCGGTGGCGGCTTCGATCTGAACGACTTTTTGGCCCAGATCCAGCAGATGAAACAAATGGGCGGCCTCTCCAGCCTCATGGACAAGCTGCCCGCCGCCATGGCGGCCAAGGCCGGTCAAGTGGACATGGACAAGGCCGAGAAAGACATCAAGCGCAAGGAAGGCATCATCCACAGCATGACGCCGCTGGAGCGCCGCAAGCCCGACCTCATCAAGGCCACGCGCAAGCGCCGCATTGCCGCGGGTGCCGGTGTGCACGTGCAAGAAGTCAACCGCATGCTCAAGGAATTTGAGCAAATGCAGGACATGATGAAGAAGATGAAGGGTGGCGGCATGATGAAAATGATGAAACGCCTGGGCGGCATGAAGGGCATGCCCAAGATGCCTTTCTAACCATCTGCCCGATGGCTGACCAACACCCTGCGCAAGTTTTAAAAGGCATTGGCCTGGCCATTGCGGCCATGGCCTGTTTTGCCAGCCTGGACACCACCACCAAATGGGTGTCACTCAGCGCGCCGCTCATGGTGGCCATGTTTTTCCGCTACGCGTTTCAGGCCGTGGCTACCACCGCCATTGAGCTGCCCCGCCAGGGGCGCGCTTTACTCCACACCGCGCACATCGGCCTGCATGTGCTGCGTGGCGGGTTGCTGCTGGCCACCAGCATCCTGGCCTTTTTGAGTCTGAAGCACATGCCTGTGGGCGAGTTCACCGCCATCGTGTTGCTCACGCCCCTGGTGGTGACCCTGTTGGCCGCGCGCATGTTGCATGAAAAAGTGTCGCGGTTGCGCCTGCTACTGGTGGCTGGCGGTTTTGCCGGCACCTTGGCCATCGTGCGGCCAGAGGGGTCTGACTTCAACTGGGCCCTGTTGTTTCCCATCGGGGTGGTCGCCGCCAACGCGGGCTTTCAGCTGCTCACCAGCCGCATGGCTCGCACCGAAGATCCGATGACCATGCAGTTCTACACCGGCTGGACCGGTGCTGGCGTGGCCGCACTCGCCTTGCCCTTTGCCTGGGCACCGATAGAGTCGCACGCCGTGTGGGGCGGCTTGCTGCTCATGGGCATTTTGGGCAGCCTGGGCCACTTCATCTTCATCCAGGCCTTCCAGCGCGCACCCGCCGCCGTGCTCATGCCTTATATGTATGCCCAGATCGCCTTTGCCATGCTGGGCGGCTGGCTGATCTTCTCGCACGTGCCCGACGCCTGGACCATCGCCGGCATGGCCCTGATCGCCGTGTGTGGTGCCGCTGGCGCGTGGCTCACGGCGCATGAAAGCCGGGCATCGGCCGAGGCGCCAGAGCACTGATGGGCGCTTGCGTGGTGCGGTTTTAGTGCCTAATTGGCCTGTAGCCCTCGTGGAATATGCCCGAGTAGCTCCTGATTTTGTAGCAATTTTTCGTGCCGGCGTGTGGTCGGCAGAGCGGGGAGTCCGGGCCCCCGCCTCATACTGCCAAACGCGCAGAAATCGGCGGGGCCCCGGACTCCCCGCTCTGCGGGTGAGATGGGTTGGTCTTGGGGTGCCATCGGTTAAGGTGGGGGGGCTGTTTTGCAGCGGAAGCGGACTATCAAAGAAGACAACGCGTTCCGGGTTATTGCAGGGTTTGACCATTCTGTTATCACCGTCAAAATTGCATCTGAAGTCAAAATGCGCAATCAAATCAAAGAGTTCCTGATCTGCCGTTAACGGTATTCATAAGCAAGCCGCCTTGTTCATACGCAGATTTGCAGGATTTGGCCTCATTTTCATAGGTGGCCACACGGCATCGGGTCTGACTAATCGGATATAAATCAAGCACTTAAAGAATCCACGGGAGGAAACCATGGGTGTATGTGGCTTTGTTCAAAAGACCTGTTTGACGTCCATAACACGTTAGGCGTCATATCACTTCTTCATGCGCCCACGAATCGCATTCGCAACGGTCTTCGCCCTCGGCGCGGGGATGCACCTTTGGGTTCTCATCAGTCCGCCTCGGAGTGTTGGCTACCTAGCGGTCTATCTTTGCTGGCTCTTGCCCAGCATCGCGTTCGCCTCTTTCATTTGGAACAAGTCATCTCCGTCTCGACCACTGTCGGCGCTGGAACGCCGGATGCGCCGAGATTCCCCGGCGCTATGGATGGAGGGCCTGGGCCTGTTCGTCGCAATTGCCGCGTTGGGATTGGTAATCCACCTGTTCGGACCCTACAAAGGGTCGTACGCATGGCCCCATTCGGGGCCTGTCAGCAAGTCGGATTGGACCCAGTCCAGGGCCATGACTCTCATGCTTGTCCTCTGCGCGGGAGGGTGCTGGGGGCTGCTTCGCGGCGAGCCTGGCGACACTGATGCTCCCATACCTGATGGCTCCATGCTGGTACGTGCTGGCGGCTGGCTGCGACGATTGGCAGGCGTCGCGATTGCTTGTTGGGGAGCGTGGCTGTTTGTTATTGGCATTCGGCATTGGGGGCAATCAGCCGATGGCTTTGACCGCTTGCTGAATCTTATGTTCGTGGTCGGCGGTCCGCTGTGGTTTCTCATAGGCTTGGCACTCGCACTGCGTCGCGGCCGCAATGCCGTCTAACTCAGGTGTTAAATTTCAACTGGCCGATTTGCCTTCACCCGAGAACATCGTCAAGGTTGGGACTTTTCTCTACGACGACTCCGTTTTGCGTGACGTCTGTATTTCCTTCAGTCCCATACGTTTCGGAACTGGGGACTACGAGGACTTGCCAGAGATTGTTGAAGATGTGGTTGTAGATACCTACTACGTCTTTTTCGGTTCAACGACTGGACGGGGGAGTTACACCGCTGGTGGTGGCGGGTATCCCTCACTTGCCGAAGCGGTTGCTAACGTCGAAGCCCGACCGGGGTTCGGCAAGACCTTTCAGTGGAGTGCCCAGGCGTATGAAATTTAATAAGCTCGTCGAATGGACCCACAACGGAGGCCAGCATGGTCGCCATTCATCAACGCTGAGTGCGTCGTTGCGGTCTACTCACGGTCAACGTTAATGACCGCTTCTGAGCACAGCGAATGACAGTAATCAGCCTCAAGCCGACCACCCATCCCCCAAGCTGCGCTACTCGCCGCCACCCATCCACAGGCGCGCAAGGCTTTACAAGCGAAATCGCCCGCTAGCGCATATAGAGCATGCGCAAGCAGCTCCTAAATAAATAGCAAATCAAGCCATGCGCCCGGTCTTCACAAACCGGTCGTGCCACGACAGTGCTTCACTCAGAATGTGCGGGGTGTGGCGGCCGGGGGCTGTCTGCAGGGCGCGGTTGAAGTAATCGCGCAGGGCGGGGCGGAAGTCGGGGTGGGCGCAGTTTTCGATGACGAGCTGCGCGCGCTGCGTGGGGGACTTGCCGCGCAGGTCGGCCAGGCCTTGTTCGGTGACGATGATTTCCACGTCGTGCTCGGTGTGGTCGGTGTGCGAGACCATGGGCACGATGCAGGAAATGGCGCCGTCTTTGGCGGTGGAGGGCGTCATGAAGAACGACAGGTAGGCGTTGCGCGCAAAGTCGCCTGAGCCGCCTATGCCGTTCATGATGCTGCTGCCCATGAGGTGGGTGGAGTTGACGTTGCCGTAGATGTCGGCCTCGATCATCGCGTTCATGGCAATCAGGCCCAGGCGGCGGATCACCTCGGGGTGGTTGCTCATCTCCTGCGGGCGCAGCACGATGCGCTCGCGGTAGAAATCGATGTTGGCGTTGAACTCTTCCAGCGCTGCGGGGCTGAAGGACAGCGCCGTGGCCGAGGCCATGGTCAGCTTGCCGGACTTGATCATCTCCAGCATGCCGTCCTGCAGCACCTCGGTGTAGGCCGTCAGGTTGTTGAACGGGCCTTGGTTCAGGCCGATGAGCACCGCGTTGGCAATGTTGCCCACGCCGCTTTGCAGGGGCAGCAGGTCCGCCGGCAGGCGGCCGACATTCACCTCTTGCTGCAGGAACTGGATGATGTGCCCGGCAATGCGCTCGGAGGTCGCATCGGGCGGGGTGAAGGGCGAGTTGCGGTCGTGTTCGCTGGTTTCCACCACCGCAATCACCTTGGCCGGGTCGCAGTGCAGATAACACTCACCAATCCGGTCGCCGGGCGCCACCAGCGGAATGGGGCGGCGGTGTGGCGGGATGCGGGTGCCGTAGTAAATGTCGTGCATGCCTTCCAGGCCCGGATGCTGCTGGCTGTTCACTTCCAGAATGATGTGGTCGGCCAGGTCCAGCCAGGTCTTGTTGTTGCCCACCGAGGACGAGGGAATCAGCCGCCCGTCCGGCAGGATGCCCGCCACTTCTACCACCGCCACCTTGAGCGGCCCCAAAAAACCAAACCACGCCAGCTGCGCCACGTGCGAGAGGTGGATGTCGGTGTACTGCATCTGCCCTGCGTTGATCTGCTTGCGCACCGTGGGGTCCGACTGGTAGGGCAGTCGCATGGAGACGCCGTGCGCTTTGGCCAGCGCACCGTCCAGCTCGGGGGCGGTGGAGGCGCCGGTCCACAGGCCGATCTGGAAGTCTTCGCCCGCCGCGTGCAACTGTTCCATGCGCTGGGCCAGTGCCTGTGGCACCGCCTTGGGGTGGCCGGAGCCGGTGAAGCCGCTCATGCCCACATTGGCCCCTGCGGGGATGAGGGCGGCGGCGGCCTCGGCCGACATGAGCTTGGCCTGGTAGGCGGGATGTTGGATGCGGGGGGCCGATGGCATGTCAAAAAACTCCGGGAGTCTGAGGGGGCGGGCGCCAGGCGCTCCGCAAGCCCGCCATCTTACGATTGGCTTACGGGTTTACCCTTGGTATTTTCTTGACTTGGGGCAAATCTCCCGTAAAAAGGGCTCCCGCAGGAGCCCTCCGTACCAGGCACCAAGCGGGTCAGGCGGCGTGTTCCACCGTCAGCACTTCACCGCGCAAGGTGTAGCTGCGGGTCTCAGTAATCGTTACATCCACCAACTGGCCCACCAGGCGCGGGTGGCCGGCAAAGTTGACCACGCGGTTGCACTCGGTCCGGCCCATCAGTTCACCGTTGTCGCGCTTGCTGGCGCCTTCCACCAGGATGCGCTGCACCGTGCCCAGGCGCTGGGTGCTGATGGTGGCAATGTTGGCGTTGATGGCCGCTTGCAGCTCCTGCAGGCGGGCCAGCTTCACCTCGTGCGGTGTCTCGTCGTGCAGGTTGGCCGCAGGGGTGCCGGGGCGCGGGCTGAAGATGAAGCTGAAGCTGTTGTCAAAGCCCACGTCGTGGATGAGCTTCATCATCTTGGCGTGGTCTTCGTCTGTCTCGCCGGGGAAGCCGACGATGAAGTCGGAGCTGATCGACATATCGGGCCGGATGGCGCGCAGCTTGCGGATGGTGCTTTTGTATTCCATGGCGGTGTAGCCACGCTTCATGGCCATGAGGATCTTGTCGCTGCCGTGTTGCACCGGCAGGTGCAGGTGGCTCACCAGCTTGGGCAGCTTCTCGTAGGCCGCAATCAGGCTGGGCGTGAACTCGTTGGGGTGGCTGGTGGTGTAGCGGATGCGCTCAATGCCGGGGATGTCGGACACGTACTCCAGCAGCGTCGCAAAGTCGGCCATCTCGCCGCCTTCGGTCATGGGCGCGCGCCAGGCATTCACGTTCTGGCCCAGCAGGTTCACCTCTTTCACGCCCTGGTCGGCCAGGCCGGCAATTTCCACCAGCACATCTTCAAACGGGCGGTTCACTTCCTCGCCGCGGGTGTAGGGCACCACGCAGTAGCTGCAGTATTTGCTGCAACCTTCCATGATGCTCACAAAGGCGCTGGCACCGTCCACCTTGGCGGGCGGCAGGTGGTCAAACTTTTCAATCTCGGGAAAGCTGATGTCCACCTGGGGCTTGTCCAGCGCCTTGCGGGCGTTCAGCAGCTCGGGCAGGCGGTGCAGGGTTTGCGGGCCGAACACCACGTCCACATAGGGCGCGCGTTTGATGATCTCGGCACCTTCCTGGCTGGCCACGCAGCCGCCCACGCCGATCTGCACGCCCTTGGCCTTCAGGTGCTTGATGCGGCCCAGATCGGAAAACACTTTCTCCTGCGCTTTTTCGCGCACCGAGCAGGTGTTGAACAGGATCAGGTCGGCCTGCTCCACATCGTCGGTGGGCTCGTAGCCTTGGGCTGCACCCAGCACGTCGGCCATCTTGTCCGAGTCGTACTCGTTCATTTGGCAGCCGAAGGTTTTGATAAAGACTTTTTTGGACATGGGACACCCCGAGAAAAATGCTATGAATATAGGAGCTGCTCGCGCAATATTGGCGAGGGCTAGAGGCCCAAAAGGCTCTAAAAGTGGTGCGGTGCCAGCGGCGCCTACTGCGTGGAGTAGGCGGGTGCGGTGGGCAAGAGCTTGGCTTCCACCTCGGTCAGCACCCACACCTCGTGCAGCATGCCCTGGGGCTCAAGGATGTACACCACGGGCAAGGTCTGGCCCACCAGGGAAGACGACATGGCCAGCATGCCATTGGCCCCACGGACGCGGGCGCCGGGCGAGAGGCGCGCCACCTTGTTGTCCAGCAGCACCTCGGGCGGTGCCACCACCTGCAGCGTGCCGCGCAGGGCTTTGGGGGGGAAGGACCGTACCGCCACCACTGCCGTGCCGGTGCTATCGGTCAGCTGTTGGGTGGTGGGGCTGGTCTGCGCCATGCCGCCCAGGGGCAGGGCGGCCAGCAAGGAGAGTGCGCCCAAGGCGCGAATGCAGCGGTTCATGGTGTGTATCCAGAGGCTGTGAATGAAAGAAGGGCCCGATTTTACCGGGCCCGCCCTTCAACGGGACTTTTGCAGGCGCTGCAGCATCAGTTCTTGCGCAATGCGCATGCGCTCCACGGCTGCAGACAGGTTCTTGAACTCCTGTACCTTGATGCTTGCAACCGGTTTTGTCGGCTCACCGCGGCTCAGGGCGTCGACCATGTCCGTCAGGTTGCGGATCGGTTCGGTCACACTTTTGGGCAGGCTGATCAGCAAGTACACACCGATGCCAATGCCAATCAGCACGGTCGCCATCACGCCGTAGATCATTTTGCTGAACCCTTCGTTGGTCACCGTGGTCAGCGCCAGCGTGGCCTGGCTCTTCTGGGCAAAGGTTTCGGCCACGCCTTTGATCAGATCGGCAGAAAAGCGGTCCTTGCCCGCCTTGATCAGGTCGTTGGCTTCTTCGGTCAACAGCATGCGCGTGCTCTCCACTGCGGGCGCGGTTTCCTTGGCTTTGGCGCCCTTGAGGCTGGCGGCTTGTGGTTCGGTGGCCTGGGCCGTAGCGACTTCTTCCTGCATCTTGCTGGCGCGGGCATTCACCTCGGCAAATACTTTGGCCATTTCAGCCGCATAAAACTCCCCTGCCGTGGCCCACTGGCCCACGCGGACCACGTCGTCCCCGCTCAGGGCGTTGCTGGTGTTGGCGCGCATGCGCCCCAGCAGTGCAGTGATTTTCTCCATCGTACCGGTCCATTCCTTTTGGTACTGGGCGCGCTTGTCTGCGTTGTTCACGTAGATGAAGTACTCTTTTTCGTACCGGCGAATCTGCTGCGCCATGGTCGACAAATCGGCCAGGTCCACCTGGGCCACGGTGTTCCGGCGCGCCACCTCCACCACCTCGCGTTCGGTGTAGCGGCCCATGGTCAGCACGCCAGCGGCCTGCAGGACAAAGAACACGATGATGGCGATCAGGCCCACCATCAGGTTGCGGTTGATAGATGTTGTTTTGTTCATGGCTTACTTTTGAAGTGGGGTGACGGGGGGCGCCTTGCGGCTGCACTGCTCCAGAATGGTCTGGCGGATGCGTTCATTGGGCAGTCCGGCGGGCAGCTGCTGGACGAGGTTGATCAGAAACGAGCGGAGATGGACTTCTTCGCTGGCCTGCGGCAGGCCATCACTGGCCGTGGTCGCGTCCATAGCGTCGTCGACCACAAACCGTGCGGCAACGCCGAGGTACTCAACAAGGACTTGGGTGGCCGTTTCGGCCACATGTTCGGGATTCCACACCTGGGGTTCTTCTTTCTTGTAGGCCCAGCCGCGTTTGGCTGGCGACGCCGTTGGCATCGTTTTCAGAAATTGTAGGTGCCCACTGCGGCCCGACCCTGGTGCGGGATAGCCGCGACCATGAAAAAACCCGCAAAGTGTGAACAATTGCGGGTTTTTAATATGGTGGTCGTAGGTGGACTTGAACCACCGACATCAGCATTATGAATGCTGCGCTCTAACCAACTGAGCTATACGACCGAAGCCCAGAATTATAGACCAAAAATTATTGGTGGGTAAAGTGGGCAGCGCGCTTGTTGACGAAGGCGTCCATGCCTTCCTTCTGGTCGGCGGTGGCAAACAGCGCGTGGAACAGGCGGCGTTCAAACACAATGCCGTCGGCCAAGGTGCCTTCAAACGCCCGGTTCACGGCTTCTTTGGCGGCCATCGTGGCGATTTGCGAGAACGCGCAAATCTGCAGCGCGGCGCCCAATGCTTCGTCTTGCAGCGTGTCCAGCGGCACCACGCGGCTCACCAAGCCGGCGCGTTCGGCCTCGGCGGCATCCATCATGCGGCCGGTCAGCGCCATGTCCATGGCCTTGGCCTTGCCCACGGCGCGCGGCAGGCGCTGCGTGCCACCTGCGCCGGGGATGATGCCCAGCTTGATTTCGGGCTGGCCGAATTTGGCGTTGTCGGCGGCGATGATGAAGTCGCACATCATGGCCAGCTCGCAGCCGCCGCCCAGGGCAAAGCCGCTGACTGCGGCAATCACCGGTTTGCGGATGGAGCGAATGGTTTCCCAGTTGCGGGTGATGAAGTCGCCCTTGTAGGCGTCGGCAAAGCTGAACTTGGCCATCACGGTGATGTCGGCGCCCGCGGCAAAGGCCTTTTCGCTGCCGGTGAGCACGATGCAGCCGATTGCCGGGTCGGCGTCAAAGCCCTTGAGCGCAGCGCCCAGCTCGTCCATGAGCTGGTCGTTCAGCGCATTCAGCGCCTTGGGGCGGTTCAGCGTAATGATGGCGACCTTGTCGCCTTCGATACGGGTGGTGATGCATTCGTAGCTCATGATGGGGTCTCCAGATTTTTGCGTCTTGGCACTATAGCGAAGAGGGTTTGCACATGACTGACACCGGTACGACCACCACCTCGGAAACTTTGGTTCTTTACGCCGAACAGGGCGGTGTGGCCCTGCTCACGCTGAACCGTCCGGCGGCCCTCAACGCCTTCACCCGCGAGATGCACCATGCGCTGTGGGCCGCGCTGGACCGGGCCGAAGCCAACCCGGCCATTCGCGCCGTGGTGCTCACGGGTGCGGGGCGTGGCTTTTGCGCGGGAGCCGACCTCAACACCGGCGAGCTGGGACCCGACGCCCACCCTGAAGGGCGGCCCGATCCCGGGGTCAGTATCGAACAGGCCTTCAACCCCACCACGCGGCGCCTGCAGGCGCTGCGCATGCCCACGGTGGTGGCGGTGAATGGCGTGGCGGCTGGGGCGGGCATGTCGTTTGCGCTGGCGTGTGACATTGCCATTGCGGCGCCCGGCGCCAGCTTCATTCAAGCCTTCAGCAAGATCGGGTTGATTCCTGATGCGGGCAGCACCTGGTTTTTGCCGCAGCGCCTGGGCATGCCGCGCGCGCTGGCGCTGGCCATGACGGGTGACAAGCTGATGGCGGCGCAGGCCAAGGAGTGGGGGCTGATTTGGGACGTGGCCGATGACTGCGTAGCGGCGGCTCTGGAGATGGCGCAGCGTCTGGCCGCCATGCCCACGCAGGCGCTGGTGGCCACGCGGCACTTGCTGCGGGATGGGGCTGCGCGCACTTTGCACCAGCAGCTGGATGCCGAGCGGGATGCGCAAAGTGCCATGGGGCGTACCGATGACTATGTGGAAGGGGTACGCGCTTTCCGCGAGAAACGGCTTCCCAAATTCAGGGGGAGTTAGCTTTTCTTGCGCCTGCAGGGTGGGTGCGCCGAAGCGGGTGGGGCCGGGGCCCTCATGCCGTCCTGCTGGCCGGAAAATCGGGCCCCGGCCCCACCCGCTTCGGCGTGCGGTGCGTGTTGGTCGTCGTTCAGGCAATACCGGATGCGCCGTCCAGCCACTTGCCGACGGCGGCCGCATCGCGGATGGACAGGCGCACGGCGGTGCTGGGGGTGGGCATGGTCAGTGTCAAGGTCGTCAAGCGTTTGTCGCGTGATACGAGGGCGCTGACTTTTTTGGCCTTGCCGGTGTAGAGCGTCAGGTCGTCCAGTGCCTGCATGCGCCAGGGGTCGCCTTCGCCCTTGCCCTCCGCCTGCACCGCAATCCATTCGTCGCCGGCGGCAAAGCCGGCTTTCTCGGCCACGCCGCCGCGCAGCACTTGCTGGATGAACAGGCCGCCGTTTTCCTTGACCCGCAGGCCCAGCTGCTGCGCCACCTGGTCGGGCTCGCGGTTCACCTGCACGCCGTGTTGCTCCAGCAGCTCGGCCACGGGCAGTTCCTTGGTGCTGTGCACCCAGTGCGCGATGTCTTTGGCGTAGCTGCGGCCAGTCTGTGCCTGCAACACGGCCAGCAAGTCGGCCTCGGCCATGGGGCCGCCTTCGCAGCGGGTCCACAGACCACGCATCACGGCGTCCAGCGTGGTCTTGCCCTCGGCGCGCAGCGTCAGGTCCAGGCACAGGCCGACCAGCGAGCCCTTGGTGTAGTAGCTCACCGTGGCGTTGGCGGTGTTTTCGTCCTGGCGGTAGTACTTCACCCAGGCGTCAAAGCTGCTTTGCGCCACGCTTTGCACCAGCCGGCCCGGCGTCTGGTTCACCTGGTTGATGGTCTTGGTCAGCAGCTTGAGGTAGGTGGCGTTGTCGATGCGCTTGGCGCGGCGCAGCAGCAGGTCGTCGTAGTAGCTGGTGAAGCCCTCAAAGAACCACAGCAGCTGCGTGTAGTTTTCCTGGGTGTAGTCATAGGTGGCCAGCTCGGCCGGGCGCAGGCGTTTGACGTTCCAGGTGTGGAAGTATTCGTGGCTGATCAGACCGAGGAGCGTGGTGTAGCCCTCGGGCTGCTTGTGTGTGGTGGGGGCCAGTGTGCTGCGCGGCTGGCGGGGCAGGTCTTTGCGGTTGCAGATCAGGGCGGTGGAGTTTTTGTGTTCCAGGCCGCCGTAGCCATCGTGCACGGCGTTCAGCATGAAGACGTAGTTTTTGAACGGAATCGGGCTCTGGCCCCCGTCCTTCTTGCGCGAGTTGCTCACTTTTTTGATATCCGCGCCGACCGCATCACCATGCCAGAAGCGCAGTTCGGCCTCGCAAATCGCCTGTGTGTCGGCCAGCAGCTGGGCACCGTCAAAGCTGGGCGGCGCACCTGCCACCACAAAGCGGTGTGGAATGCCGCAGGCCACGAAGCTGCCGCTCCAGAACGGCCCCATCTCCACCGGGCAGTCCACCAGGGTGTCGTAGGTGTCGGCGCGGTACAGGCCAAAACCAGCCTTGGTCACACGCACCGGCTCCAGCCCGGTGGCTACGCTCCAGCCTTTGAGCGCGTCGCTGGCCACCAGCGCCAGCGTGTGCGGGGCCTGCGCTTGCTCTGGCACTTGCAGGCACAGGCTGGTGCCGTTGAAAAAGCCGCGCGTCGCGTCCAGCCAGGCGGTGCGCACCGAGTTGTCAAACGCATACACCTCGTAATGCACTTCTAGCGGGGTGCCGGGGGTGCATGTCACTTCCCAGGTGGCCTTGTCTTGCTGCTGGACGGCCACCCGTTTGCCGGCTTGGCGGGCCTCCAGCTTTTGCAGGTGTTTGGCAAATTCGCGCACCAGGTAGCTGCCCGGAATCCACACCGGCAGGCGCAGGGTTTGCGCGGCGGCAGGCATGGGCACCGTGAGGGTGACCCGGAACAGGTGGGCGTGCACATCCAGCACCTCCACCTGGTAGTGCACGGGGGCAGCGGTGGTGGCGGTGGTGCGAGATTTCATGTCAAATTGGCCTCTAGCCCGCGTGGAATATGCGCGAGCAGCTATGAAAAAAGGAGTGGTTCGCGCAGGGGGGTCAGCCCTTGGCGGTGGCCAGGTGCTTCTCGATCTGCGGTGCGTCAATGGCGCCGGGCACGCGGTTGCCGTCCTGGAAGATCAGGGTGGGGGTGCCGTTGATGCGGTAGGTTTTGCCAAACTCAACATTGCGTGCCAGCGGGCTCACGTCACACATGGCCGCCGCCGTGGGAGCCGGCTGGTCGCGCAGCATCCAGTCTTGCCAGGCGGTGGCCTTGTCTTTGGCGCACCAGATGGCCTTGGACTTCTCGGTGGAGTCCGCACCCAGGATGGGGTAGAGGAACATGTAGATGGTGACGTTGTCCACCTTCTGCAGGTCGCGCTCGAAGCGTTTGCAGTAGCCGCAGTTGGGGTCTTCAAACACCGCGATCTTGCGCTGGCCGTTGCCACGCACGATGGTGAAGGCGTCCTTGAAGGGCAGGCTCTCGAACTTCACGGCGGTGAGCTTGTTGATGCGCTCTTCGGTCAGGTTGCGCAGCTCCTTGCCCTTGGTCGCGAACAGATTGCCCTGAAACAGGTGGTCGCCTGTGGCGTCGGTGTAATACACCTCAGCGCCGTTCACGCGGATCTCGTAAATGCCGGGAATGGCGGTCTTGCGCACTTCGTCAATGTCTTTGAGCTGCGGAATGCGTTTGCCGATGTTGGCGCGGATGGCCGCTTCTTGCGCGTGCAGGCTGCCAGCGCTACCTAGCACCAGTGCGGCGGCCAGAAAAGGAATGGAGAGTTTCACAGGCGAGGTCTCGTGGGGAAGGAACAGAAAATTAAGAAGGGGTGCCCATGGCACGCCGTGCCACCCAGTGTTTGAGCAGGCCGCTGGCATTGAAGCCTTGCATGCCCCAGTTGCGCAGGCTGGCTGCGGCGGCGTGGGGGTGGGCAAACAGCTGCTGCAGGGCATCGCCCGTGCCGCCCACCAGCGCAAAGTCGGCTTTGCGCGCACGCTCAAAGGCGCGCAACAATTTGGGGTCGGCCACGCTGCGCCAGTAGGGGCGGGTGTCCAGCACGCGCACCAGCTCGGCCACATCACCCAGGCCCAGGTTCAGGCCCTGGCCGGCCAGCGGGTGCACGTTGTGGGCGGCGTCGCCCGCCAGCACCCAGGCGCCGGTGTTGGACTGGCCGCTCCAGCGGCGGGCCAGCGCATGTTGCAGCGGCCACACCTTGCGCGCGCTCTCCAGCGTTACGGCGCCCAGGGCATCGTGGCTGGCAGCTTGCAGGGCATCGGTAAATTCCATGTCGGAGGCGGCTTGCAGGGCGCTGGCCCGGTCTGGAGAGACTGACCACACCACGGCGCATAAGTTCCCACCGGGTCCGCCCATGGGCAAAAAGGCCAGGATCTCGCCCTGCGAGAACCACTGCCGCGCCACCTGGCCGTGGCCCTGGGCGCAGGTCACGCGGGCGGCCAGCGCCCATTGGCCGTAGGGGGTCACGTCAAAGTCCACGCCCAGCTCTTCGCGCGTGCGGCTGGCCCGGCCTTCGCACACCACGGTGAGGGTGGCCTGGGGCGGGGTGTCCACCACTTCAATGAGAGGCTGAAAGCGCACCGCCTCGGCCAGTTGGGCCTCCAGCGCGGGCACGTCCACGATCCAGTTCAGTGCGTCGGTGCCTTGCAGCGCGGCGTCAAACGCCACTTCGCCGCCCTCGTCGCCGTGCACTTCCATGCGCAGCACCGGTGTGGCCCGCGCGGTGTCGGGCCAGCAGCGCACCCCTTCGAGCAGCGCACGCGCGGGCTGGTTCAGCGCATAGGCGCGCACATCGGATTCTGCGGGGGTGGAGGGTGCCGCGTAGAGCGCCACGCGCAGCCGTTTGGCGGCCAGATGCAGGGCCAGCGTGCGCCCCACGATGCCTGCGCCGCGGATGCCAATGTCGTAAGAAGAAGCCATGCGGCCATTGTAGGAGGCCGGGTACCATGCCCATTTGACCGCAACAGGAAGACCCCGATGAGCGAAGGTGCCAGCGATGTACAGGGGCAGATTGCCCAGTTGATGATTTACCCCGTGAAGTCCTGCGCCGGTGTGGCCGTTGCGGAAGCCGTGTTGCTGGAGACCGGCCTGCAGTGGGACCGCCACTGGATGGTGGTGGACACAGACGGCCTGTTTGTCAGCCAGCGCGAATGCGCGCGCATGGCGCTGGTTCGCCCGCAGATCGAGGCCGACAGTTTGCTGCTGCGGGCGCCTGGCATGCCGGAGTTGCGCGTGCCGCTGCAGGCCCGCGGCGCGACGCTGCAGGTGCAGGTGTGGGATGACGTGGTGGATGCGCTCGACACGGGCCCCGAGGCGGCCCAATGGTTGCAGGCGTTTCTGGGAGCCCCCGCGCAACGGCTGGTGTGCTTTGACCCGGCGGCCCGGCGCGCCTGCAGCACCAAGTGGACTGGCGGCCTAGCCGCCAGCACCCAGTTTGCCGACGGCTACCCGGTGCTGGTGACCACCGACAGCGCCATGGATGAACTCAACACCCGATTGGCAGCGATGGACCACCCGGCGGTGGGCATGGCGCGCTTTCGGCCGAATGTGGTGCTCAGTGGCCTGCTGCCGCACGATGAAGACCACCTGGGCCCGCTGGAGGTGCTGGAGGACGGCACCGCCGTGGCGGGCTTGCAGTTGGTCAAACCCTGCGCACGCTGCCCGATTCCCAATATCGACCCGGCCACCGCAGAGAGCCACCCTGGCGTGGGTGACGCACTGCAGGCCTACCGCCAGGATGCACGGGTGAACGGAGCTATCACCTTTGGCATGAATGCCATCGTGACCCACGGCGCGGGCACGGTGCTGCGTGTGGGCCAGGCGGTGCAGGGAAACTACGCGTTCGGCTGAGTCGGCAGCTCGCTGCTGGCTCCGTGCGTGGAGTGCCTCGAGGGGAGGGGCTGGGTTTGCGGCGCCTCCAGAAAACGGATGGGACGGCGCGTGCGCGGCGAGATGCCTTCGAGCAGATTGCCAAGCTCTTCCAGAATGCTGGAGGGCTCGGGGAGGACCTCGCTGAGCATCACGCAGGCCACATGAAACTGCAACGTCACCTCAGGCTTGAGCCCGGGCAGCGGGATCAAGCCCGAGGCGATCAGCCGCACCATCCGTTCAGTCAGGGTCTGGCGGTCAAATACACCGTCCAGCACCAGGCCAAAGCGTGCGCTGTCCAGGCGGCCCGCCGGGTCCACATCGCGCAGCACACGGTGCAACTTGACGGCGGCACGCAGCAGACACTGCTCGGCCACTGCATCGCCATACGAATCGCGCAGGTATTTGAAATTCACCACGTCCACCAGCACGATGGCAGAGGGCTCGCCGGCATGCCGTGCCCGGGCCAGGGCGTACTCCACCTGTTGCTGGAGCAGCGGCGCTGTCAGCAAGCCGGTCAGGGCGTCCTGGGTGGGGAGGGCCTTGGCGCGCTCCTCGGCCTCGCGCCGTTCGCGGATACGGGTGTGCAGTGCCTGCTGCAGCAAGGGCACTGTGATGGCGATGGCCAGCACCAGCACATAACGGGTCTGCCACCAGTCGGGTATCAGGTGCCACATCTGCGCCACGAGTGCCAGCACCGCTAGGGCCTGCGGCGCATAGGCCATAAACAGCCATTTGCTCACGGCATAGCCGCGTCGCCAGGTCAGCGCGGTGCACACGACGGTGAGGATGGGGCCCGCGGTCAGGTAGACCGAATTGAAGTAGTCGGCCGTTTGCCGGTCGATGGCCGCGGTGAGCAAGGCAATCGGCATGGACGCCAGGCCGCAGGCATACAGTATCTTGGCCAGGCGCGGGTAGCCCACGTCCAGCGATGACAGGTGGCGCACAAACAGCAGGGTGCCGCCCACCCCCAACACGGGCAGGGCCATGTGCGCATAGTTGGACCACAGCGGGGACGTGGGCCACAGCCACATGCCCGAAAGTCCGGTGGCATTGGTCGTCACTACGGTCACCAGCACGGCGTAACCGGTGTACCAGCCATCCACGGTGCTGCGGCTTTGCAGGTAGTGGATGCCGCACACCCCAATCAGCATGAACAACATGCCCATCAGGGTGCCCAGGCCCAGGTTCTCCAGTTCCTGCTGCCGGTCGCGCACGTTTTTGGTGGACAGGCGCAGCGGCAACATGGCCGGTTTGAAGTTGCGCACCTCCAGGTAGACCTCGTGTACGCCCGGCTCGGGGATGGTGATGGTGAAGTCCGGATAGAGCGAGGGGTGGTCCCATTGCGCGACCGCTGTGGTGTCTCCCGCCAACTGCTTGTCCCAGCCGCCCTTGCCCTTGGGCTGGTAAAGCGCGGCGTAGTCCAGGTAGGGCAGCGGCAGGTGCAGCGTCCAGTCGGCGGGTGCGTCGGCGGCACGTTGCAGGGGCAGGCGAATCCACAGGGTGTTCCCGTCACGCAGGGCAAACTGCTGCTCGGCAGCTTGTGGCGTAAAACTGTCCGGTGCTTGTTTGCTGATGCCGCCAATGCCAATGCTGGGTTCGTTTTCCATCAGCACCGCCAGCGTGCCGCCAATTTGCACGCTGGTATGGGAGCCTTCCAGCGGGATGGGGGTGTCGGCCTGCGCCACCATCCCTGCTACCAGCCCACACAGGATCCCGCACCGGACCAGCCAGCGGCACAGCGTGGTGGTACTGCTCATGCAAGCTCCGGGGCGAAGGCCAGTGGCGCGGCCAAGGTGGGCTCGGGCTCCAGGAAGCGTATCGGGCGCCGCGTACGCGGTGAAATGCCGGCCAGTACGCCGGATAAATTCTCCAGCACCCGCTCGGGCGGTACCGGGTTGTCATGCAGCAGCACACAGGCGGCCTGGAATTGCAGGGTCACCTCGGGTTCCAGTCCCTGCAGCGGGATCAGGCCCGAGGCCACCAATTTGACCAGGCGTTCCGTCAGCGCCTGGCGCGAATTCACGCCTTCGAGCACCATGGCAAAACGCTCGGCCCCCATGCGCGCCGCCGGGTCCACATCGCGCAGGATGCGGTGCAACTTGATCACCGCGCGCAGCATGCATTGCTCGGCTGTGGTGTCGCCCATGGTGGTGCGGATGCGCTCCAGATTAATCACACTGACCAGCACCAGGGCCACCGGTTCACGGGTGTCAATGGCACGTTGGTAGGCTGCTTCCACATGGCTTTGAAAGGCCTGCGCGGTCAGCAGTCCGGTCAGGGCGTCCTGGGTGGGCAACTGGTCGGCACGCAGGGCCACTTCCTTGCGGTCGTGGGTGGCGCGGCTCAGGGCGTACATGAGCGTGGGGACAGAGAGCGCCACGCTCAGGGACATGAAGTAACGTATCTCCCACTGGGGGGGGACCAGGCCAAAGGCCTCGGCCATCAGCCACATCAGGCACACACACTGCGGCACGTAGGCCAGCATCAGCCAAGTGCCAATGACCGAGCCTCCGCGCCAGCTCATCACGGTGACCAGCAGACCGACGGTGGTGGCTGCCAGCAAGGCGGCGGTGCCCAAGTGGTCGGCGATGTCGCGCCCCAGCAGCACGTAGCCCACTACCGCGCCCAGGGTGCCCCAGGCGATCAGCACCAGGGGCTTGTCATACCGGTGGAAGTGGGTGGACAGCGCATACAGCTTGCGCACAAACAGCAACGAGGTGCCCACAGTCACCAGTGGCAGGATGCTATTGGCATAGTCGGCCCAGGTGGGCCAGGCAGTCCACAGCAAGGCGTTGAGCACACCATTGACCTGTGCGACCGACATGGCAACCAAGAGTCCGTACCAAGCAGCGCTCAGATCGAGGGGGTTCTGGTGCTCGTGGTGGCGAAGGACCGAGAGTGCAACCAGGGTGAGCAGGGTGCCAATGACTAGGCCCAGACCTACGCTCTCCAGTTGGCGCTGGCTTTCGCGCAAGGGGGTGGCGGCCAAGCGCACCGGCAGGCTCAGGGGTTTGAAGTTGCGCACCCGCAGGTACACATCCTGCGGCGCGCCGCTGGGCAGGTCCAGGGTGAATTCGGGGTAGAGGCCGCGCTGGCTCCAATGGGCTTGCGCCAGGGTGTCCCCCGCGGTCTGTGCGGTCCAGGTTTTGCCATCGGGGCGCTGGTAGAGCGTGACCGAATCCACATACGGTGCGGGCACATTCAGGGTCCACTGCGCGGTGTTGCCGGCCGCACGCACGATGCGCAAATGCAGCCACAGGGTGTTGCCGCTGTACAGGGCGTGGCGGGTCAAGGCCTCTGCCGGGGTGAAGGCTTGTGGGGTGTTGGCGACTTCTTCAACGCTGGCGCGGCTGCCGCTTTCCAGCCAGGCCGGTACCTGCCCCGCCAGTTCCAGACGGGTGTTACCGTCGCCCAGCACCAGGGGCTGCGGCATGGTCGGTGTGCCGGCCCAGACCGGCGCCCAACCCAGCCCCAAGGCTGCTGCCCAGGCCAGCATCAAGCGCAAAAGCGGGTATGGCATACACTTGGCACCCAGTTTTTAGAGGTTTGTTATGAGTTTGAAGTGTGGCATTGTAGGCCTGCCCAATGTGGGCAAAAGTACCCTTTTTAACGCCTTGACCAAGGCCGGCATTGCTGCAGAAAACTACCCGTTTTGCACCATCGAGCCCAATGTGGGGGTGGTCGAGGTGCCGGATCCGCGCCTGCAGCAGCTGGCCGAAATCATCACGCCCGAGCGCATCGTGCCGGCGATCGTGGAATTCGTGGACATTGCGGGTTTGGTGGCCGGGGCGAGCACCGGTGAAGGCCTGGGCAACAAGTTTTTGGCCCACATCCGCGAGACCGATGCCACCATCAACGTGGTGCGCTGCTTTGAAGACGACAACGTGATCCACGTGGCCGGCAAGGTGGACCCGATTGCCGACATCGAGGTGATTCAGACCGAACTGTGCCTGGCCGACCTGGGCGCGGTGGAAAAAGCCCTGCATCGCGTGACCAAGCTGGCGCGCTCGGGCGACAAGGAATCCGTCAAACTGGTGACCATCCTGGAGAAATGCCAGGCTGCGTTGAACGAAGCCAAGCCGGTGCGCACACTGGACTTCACCAAAGAAGAGCTGCCGCTTTTGAAGCAGTTTTTCCTGATCACCGCCAAGCCCGCCATGTTTGTGGCCAACGTGTCCGAAGACGGCTTCGAGAACAACCCGCTGCTGGACCGCTTGACGGCTTTTGCCGAGGCCCAGGGGGCCCCCGTGGTGGCCATTTGCGCCAAGATGGAGGCCGAGCTCTCCGAGATGGACGATGCTGACCGTCTGGAGTTTCTCCAGGAACTGGGCCAGTCCGAGCCCGGCCTGAACCGCCTGATCCGCTCTGCGTACAGCCTGCTGGGTCTGCAAACCTATTTCACCGCAGGTGTGAAAGAAGTGCGCGCCTGGACCATCCATGTGGGCGACACGGGCCCGCAGGCGGCCGGCGTCATCCACACCGACTTCGAGAAGGGCTACATCCGCGCCCAGACCATCGCGTTTGACGACTTCATCGCCTTCAAGGGCGAGCAGGGCGCCAAAGACGCGGGCAAGATGCGCGCCGAAGGCAAGGACTATGTCGTCAAGGATGGCGACGTGATGAACTTCCTGTTCAGCTCCTGAGCCCCTCTTTACCACTGTGACCCTGTCCTACGACTGGCTGGCCCTGGGGGCTGCGGCCTGCTGGGCCGTCACCGGGCTGCTGTCAGCCCCACAAGCGCGCCATCTGGGCGCGTTTGCTTTTACGCGCTGGCGCATGGGGCTGGTGTTCCTCATGTTGCTGCCGGTGGTCGTATTCAGCGGGGGCTGGGCGACGCTGTCGTGGGCATCTTTTGGCGTACTCGCCGTCAGTGGCTTGATCGGCATTTTTGTCGGCGACACCGCCTTGTTTGCCTCCATGAACCGCTTGGGCCCGCGCCGCACGGGGGTGCTGTTTGCCACCCACGCTTGTTTCAGCGCCTTGCTGGGCTTTGTGATCCTCGATGAACGCATGGGGGTGCAGGCCTTGTTGGGCGGCGCTTTGGTGGTGGGCGGCGTGATGATGGCCGTGGCGCTGGGGGCGCACAAGAACGAATCCCATGCGCTGGAAGTCACGCGGGGCCATTGGCCCTTGGGCGTGGCGCTGGGTCTGCTGGCCGCACTGTGCCAGGCGCTGGGGTCTCTGATGGCCAAGCCGGTGATGGCGTCGGGCGTGGACCCGGTGACCGCCACCGTGGTGCGTGTGGGCGTGACCTGCGTGGCGCATTTGGGTTTGCTGTGGGCGGGCGCGGGGGTGGCGCGTACGCAGAACGCACTCTCTGCCCGCGTGTTGGCCTGGGTGGCCTTGAGCGGCATGATCGGCATGGGCTTGGGCATGAGCCTGATTCTGCTGGCCCTGCGTTATGGCGACGTGGGTATGGTGGGCATCCTGTCGTCGGTATCACCGGTGCTGGTGTTGCCGCTGCTGTGGTGGCACCTGGGGCGTGCACCTGCGCAGGGCGCCTGGTGGGGGGCAGCCCTTACGGTGCTTGGAACTTCCATTGTTTTGGTGCGCTAGCCCCGTCAATACTGTGCAAGCGACTCCTATATTGATAGCAATGTGATGCACAGGTTGTTCACCACAACGTGGCAAGCCCGGTCATGGCCGCCGTCATGAGCACGTAGCGCGCCAACTTGCCCAGCGCCATATAGGCCACACAGGGCCAGAACGGCAACTTAAGCCAGCCCGCCACCGCGCACAGCGGATCACCGACCAGCGGCAGCCAGGCCAGCAGGCAGGCCTTGGGGCCCAGGCTGCGCAGCCATTCGAGCGCACGCAGGTGGTGGGCCGAATGGCCATAGCGGTCGGCCACGCGGTGTGCGCCATAGCCCATCCACCAGCTCACGGCACCGCCCAGGGTGTTGCCCACCGTGGCCACCAGCACGACGGGCCAGAACAACGCGGGGTTGAGCTGTACCAGCCCAAACACCAGAGGCTCCGAGCCCATGGGCAACAGCGTGGCCGAGATGAAGGACACCACAAACACCGTGCCCAGGCTGTACTCGGGCAGTGCAAGCAATTTCAGGAGGGTGGGGATCCAGGTGTCCATGGCGAGCGCAGTATAGGGAGTCCGCTGATTCGCTGCGCTGCAGCAGGCGAATTTCAATTGCTGAAATTTTGGGCAGTTAGAATGCAGGCCGGCCCCAACGTCCTGGGGCCCTTGTCTTTTTAAGCCACCCCCGTTTCACACACAGTCCATGCACATCGGTCCGTTCGCGTTGGCGAATCACCTCTTTGTCGCACCCATGGCGGGGGTGACCGATCGCCCCTTCCGGCAGCTGTGCAAGCGCCTGGGGGCAGGGTATGCGGTGAGCGAAATGGTGACCTCGCGCAAGGATTTGTGGAACACACTCAAGACCTCGCGCCGCGCCAACCACGCAGGTGAGCCCGGTCCGATTGCCGTGCAGATTGCGGGCACCGAAGCCGCCATGATGGCTGAGGCCGCGGCTTACAACATCGATCGCGGCGCGCAGATCATCGACATCAACATGGGTTGCCCGGCCAAGAAGGTGTGCAACAAGTGGGCCGGCTCGGCCTTGATGCAGGACGAGCAGCTGGCGATTGAAATTGTGGAGGCCGTGGTGCAAGCCTGTGCGCCGCGCAATGTGCCCGTCACGCTGAAGATGCGCACCGGCTGGTGCCAAGCCGAGAAAAATGCCGTGAAGCTGGCACGCGCGGCCGAGGCGGCGGGCGTGCAGATGGTGACGGTGCATGGTCGCACACGCGAGCAGGGCTACAAGGGCGCCGCCGAGTACGACACCATTGCCGCCGTCAAAGCCGCACTCAAAATTCCGGTGGTGGCCAATGGCGACATCACCAGCCCCGAAAAGGCGCGTGCGGTACTGCAGGCCACCGGCGCCGACGCCATCATGATTGGCCGTGCCGCCCAAGGTTATCCCTGGATTTTTCGTGAAGTGGCGCACTACCTGGCCACTGGCACGCACCTTGCACCACCCCTGGTGAGTGAAGTCAAACGCCTGCTGGTGGAGCATCTGTACGACCACTACAGCTTGTATGACGAATTTATCGGCGTGCGCTCGGCGCGCAAGCACATTGGCTGGTACCTGCGCGAATTGCCGGGGGGTGAAGACTTCCGCCAGCGCATGAACCTGCTGGAAGACAGCGCCGCGCAGGTGGCCGCGGTGGAAGATTATTTGGATCAATTGAACGAAAAAATGGACCGCATCCCGCGCCGGGAACCAGCGTCCGACTTGGCTAGGGGACATGACATGATGGAATTGGCAGCATGAGCAAGAAGCACATTGATGAGTGCGTGCGCGCGAGCTTGGAGGTGTATTTCGCCGACCTGGGCGGTACTGAACCCGATGGCATGTACGACATGCTGGTGCGCGCGGTGGAGAAGCCGCTGCTCGAGGTGGTGATGGCCCAGGCCGACCACAACCAATCCAAAGCCGCCCAGTGGTTGGGCCTGAACCGCAACACCCTGCGTAAAAAACTGGTCGAGCACAAGCTGCTCTCCTAACCCTCGCTGCCCGGCCCCGCCATGGCGCGGGGCTGGTGAATTTCTTTTTGCTTTTAACTTCACTCCCGCACCATGAACGCAACCCAAACCGCACTGCTGTCCGTCTCTGACAAGACCGGCATCGTCGAACTCGCCCAAGCCCTGCACGCCCAGGGCGTCAAGCTCCTGTCCACCGGCGGCACCGCCAAACTGCTGGCCGAAAAAGGCCTGCCCGTGACCGAGGTGGCAGAGATGACCGGCTTCCCAGAAATGCTGGATGGCCGCGTGAAGACCCTGCACCCGCGCGTGCACGGTGGCCTGCTGGCGCGCCGCGACTTTCCCGCACACATGGCGGCGCTGGCGGAGCACCAGATCAACACCATCGATTTTCTGGTGGTGAACCTGTACCCGTTTGAAGCGACCGTGGCCAAGGCCGGCTGCACGCTGGAAGACGCGATCGAGAACATCGACATCGGCGGTCCCGCCATGGTGCGCAGTGCGGCCAAGAACTGGAAGGATGTGGCGGTGCTGACCGACGCGGCCCAATACGACACCGTGATCGCCGAGCTGAAAGCCAGTGGAAAGGTGAGTGACAAGACCAAGCTGGGCCTGTCGATTGCCGCGTTCAACCGCATCAGCCAGTACGACGGCGCGATCAGTGATTACCTGTCCGCGATCCAGATCGGTGACGCAGTGCCCGCCGGTGACAAGGCGCCTGCGCTGGACCTGTTCCCCGGCCAGAGCAACGGCCGCTTCGTCAAGGTGCAAGACCTGCGCTACGGCGAAAACAGCCACCAGCAGGCCGCGCTGTACCGCGACCTGCACCCCGCCCCCGGCTCGCTGGTCACTGCCAAGCAGTTGCAGGGCAAGGAACTGAGCTACAACAATATTGCCGATGCCGATGCGGCCTGGGAATGCGTGAAGAGCTTCACCACCCCGGCCTGTGTCATCGTCAAACACGCCAACCCCTGCGGCGTGGCCGTAGGGGCCCACGCGCTGGAGGCCTACAGCAAGGCCTTCCAGACCGACCCCACCAGCGCCTTCGGCGGCATCATCGCGCTGAACTGCGAGTTGGACGAAGCCGGTGCCCAGCAAATCTCCAAGCAGTTTGTCGAAGTGCTGATGGCCCCCAGCTTCACACCCGCAGCCCTGGAAGTCTTCAAGACCAAGGTGAACGTGCGCATTCTGCAAATCGATCTGCCCAAGGGTGGCAGCACCGCCTGGGACCAGGGTCGCAACCTCATGGACATGAAGCGCATCGGCTCCGGCATCCTGCTGCAAACGGCCGACAACCATGAGCTGGCCTTGTCTGACCTGAAGGTGGTGACCACCAAACAACCCACCGCCGAAGAATTGAATGACCTGCTGTTCGCCTGGACCGTGGCCAAGTACGTCAAATCCAACGCCATCGTCTTCTGCAAGGGCGGCATGACCATGGGCGTGGGCGCTGGCCAGATGAGCCGTCTGGATTCCGCGCGTATCGCCAGCATCAAAGCCGGCCACGCGAACCTGTCCCTGGCAGGCACCGTGGTGGCCAGCGATGCCTTCTTCCCCTTCCGCGACGGCCTGGATGTGGTGGTGGACCAAGGCGCCACCTGCGTGATCCAGCCCGGCGGCTCCATGCGCGACCAGGAAGTCATTGATGCGGCCAACGAGCGTGGCGTGTCCATGGTCTTCAGCGGCGTGCGCCACTTCCGCCACTAAGCAGAAAGCTGTCCATGCTGGCTTTCCGATCCCTCGCGGCCGGTGCGTCGCTACTGTTGGCGGTATCCACGGTCTGGGCGCAAGCGTCCGACAAACCCATCCGCCTGATCGTGCCCTACGCACCCGGTGGTCCACTGGACATCACGGCCCGTGTGCTGGCCGAACGCGTGAAAGACAGCCTGGGCACGGTGGTGGTGGACAACCGCCCCGGCGCCGGCGGCAACATCGGTGCGGATGCGATTGCCAAGGCCGCGCCGGATGGTTACACCATCGGCATTGCGGCCACGGCCACCCATGCGGTGAATCCCTGGTTGTTTGCCAAGATGCCCTACAAAGCCGCCACCGACTTTGCGGCCATCACGCAAATGGTGCGGGTGCCCAATGTGCTGGTGATGAACGCCGAGGCCGCGCAGCGCCTGCATATCCACACCCTGGCGGACCTGATTGCCTATGCCAAGGCGAACCCTGCCAAGCTCAATTACGGCAGCGGCGGCAATGGCAGTGCCGGCCACCTGGCGGGTGAGATGTTCAAGAAGGAAGCGGGTATCTTTGCGCTGCACATCCCCTACAACGGCGGCAACCCGGCCCAGATGGCTTTGTTGAGCGGCCAGGTCGATTTCAACCTGGACAACCTGGCCAATGCTGCACCCAACATCCGTTCCGGCAAGCTCAAGGCCCTGGCCGTCACCTCGCTGACGCGCAGCAGCGCCCTGCCGGATGTGCCCGCCATGGCGGAAACACTGAAGGGCTTCGGCATTGACACTTGGTGGGGGCTGGTGGCCCCGGCCGCCACGTCCAAGGAGCGCATTGCGCAACTCAACCAGGCCTTTGTGGCGGCCCTGCAGGCGCCCGAGACCAAGGCCCGCTTTGCCACGCTGCTGGCGGAGCCCACGCCAAGCACGCCAGCGGCCTTTGATGCGCTGATGAAGGCCGAACGCGCCAAGTACGAGAAGGTGGTCAAGGCCACGGGTGCGCGGGTCGATTGACGCGCCGGACGGCCAAAACCGTGGTTACCGCACGGTTTCGCCACGACCGGGAATAATCGCTGCATGAAACACCATATCGAATCGAGCCTGCAAGAGGCGCATTCCGCACTGACCGCCTTGCTGGCCAACCCGGCCGCGCTGGCTTCTGTGGAGCAAGCTGCACAGTTGTTGATCGCTACCTTTGAGCGCCACGGCCGCGTGTACTCCTGCGGCAACGGCGGCTCCATGTGTGACGCCATGCACTTCGCCGAAGAGTTGACCGGCCGTTACCGCAAAGACCGCAAGGCCTTGGGTGCCACCGCCATCAGCGATGCAGGCCACCTGACCTGTGTGGGCAACGACCACGGCTATGAGCAGGTGTTCGCCCGCTACATTGAAGGCCATGGCCGCCCGGGCGATTGCTTGGTCGCCCTGAGCACCAGCGGCACCAGTAAAAACGTGATCAAGGCGGCCGAGGCCGCCAAGGCGCTGGGCATGACGGTCATCATCTTGAGCGGCAAGCGAAGCGACAAGCTGGAGCCCCTGAGTGATGTGTATATCTGCACCCCGGGTGGCACCTACGCCGACCGGGTGCAGGAGCTGCACATCAAGGTGCTGCACATCCTGATCGAGCTGATCGAGCGCCACTTCTTCCCCGAGAACTACGTCGGCGAGTGAGGGGGCGGGCACGGTGCAGGCCCTCCAAAAAACAAGGGCTAGATGCCAAATTGGCCTCTAGCCCCCGTAGATGCTGCGCAAGCAGCTTCTATTTTGATAGCAACTTGAATACCTCACCCGCTGCCGCTACGGTCTCTGCAATGTCGGCATCGGTGTGTGCCGCGCTCATGAAGCCGGCTTCGTACAGCGCCGGGGCGATGTAGACGCCGCGGTCCAGCAGGCCGTGGAACAGGGTGTTGAAGCGCGCGTTGTCGGTGGTCATGACCTTGGCGTAGTTCTGGGGCAATTCCTTGAACAGGAAGAAGCCGAACATGCCCCCTTCGCTGTCGCCACAGAAGTCCACGCCGGCCTTGTCGGCCTCGGCCTGCAGACCATTGATCAGGCTTTGGGTCTTGCGGCCCAGGGCTTCGTAGAAGCCGGGTTTGCCGATTTCCTTCAGGGTGGCCAAGCCGCAAGCGGTGGCCACGGGGTTGCCGGACAGGGTGCCAGCCTGGTACACCGGACCCAAGGGTGCGAGCTGTTCCATCACGGCACGCTTGCCACCGAAGGCGGCCAGCGGCATGCCGCCGCCAATCACCTTGCCCAGCACCGTCATGTCGGGCGCGAAGCCGGGGATGCTGCGGGCGTACACGCTTTGTGCGCTGCCCAGGGCCACACGCAGGCCGGTCATCACCTCGTCAAATACAAACAGCGCGCCGTACTGGGTGCACAGCTCGCGGCAGCGCTTCATGAATGGCACGCTGGCGCGCACAAAGTTCATGTTGCCGGCAATCGGCTCGATCATCAGGCAGGCCAGTTCCTTGCCGTGCAGTGCAAAGGCCTCTTCCAATTGCGGGATGTTGTTGTACTCCAGCACCAGAGTGTGTTGCACCACTTCGGGCGGCACACCGGCGCTGGTGGGGTTGCCAAAGGTGGCGAGACCCGAGCCGGCCTTGACCAAGAGCGCATCGGCATGGCCGTGGTAACAGCCTTCGAACTTCAGAATCTTGCTGCGGCCGGTGGCGCCGCGTGCCAGGCGGATGGCACTCATGCCGGCTTCGGTGCCGCTGCTGACCAGGCGCACCATGTCCATGCTGGGCACGCGCTCCAGAATGGCTTCGGCCAGTTCCACTTCACGTTCGGTCGGGGCACCAAACGAGAAACCGTCCAGTGCGGCCTTTTGCACAGCCTCCAATACGGCGGGATGGCCATGGCCCAGGATCATGGGCCCCCAGGAGCCGATGTAGTCAATATGGCGCTTGCCATTCGCGTCCCAGAAGTAGGCGCCTTGGGCGCGCTGCACAAAGCGGGGTGTGCCGCCCACGGCCTTGAAGGCACGGACGGGCGAGTTCACGCCACCGGGAATGACGCGCTTGGCGCGCTCGAAGAGGTCTTGGTTACGGTCGATGGACATAGGAGGGGCAAAGAGAGGTCAGTGGCGTGTGGCGTGCGGAGGGAGGTCGAAGTCCACATCGTCGGGCGTGTCTTCGTCGTCGGATTCGGGATGGGCCCAGAACAGGCGATCGGGGATCACCTGGCCCATGCCGGGGCGAAAGCCGCTCTCCAGGCAGCGGTCCAGGTAACTCAGTGCTTCGGTCACTGCCTCGGTCAGTTCGGTGCCACTGGCGATCAACGCGGCCAGCGCTGCGGACAAGGTGTCACCAGCACCCGTGAACACGGCCTCGAAACGCTCGAACTTCTCGCTGCACAAGACCGCGGTGGGGGAGGCCAGTACGTTGTCGATGAATTGGTCGGGTAGCGGAATGCCGGTGACCAAGGTGTAAGGCACGCCAAAAGCATTGGCCGCTATGGCGATGTCGCGCGCGCTGGGGCTTTTGTCGGAACTCCAGTCCGGCAGGAGCCAGCGTGCGAGTGTGCTGTGGTTTCCAACCAACACTGTGGTTTGTGGCAAAAGTAACTCTGTGCAAGCGTCCTGGTAGAGGTCGATCTGGTCGTCCTGCCACCACGACAGGTCGGGCATGTAGGCCACCAGCGGCACGTCGGCGTAGTCCGAAGCCAGCTCGGCAATCGCGCTCAGGTTCTCGGGGGTGCCAACAAAACCGACCTTGAAAACCTGGGCGGGTACGTCTTCCAGAATCACCCGGGCCTGCTCGGTCACGGCCTCGTCGTCCAGAGGGAAGTGGTCCACGATCTCTGAGGTGTCGCGGGCGTAGACGCCGGTTACCACGGGCAGCGCGTGGGCGCCTACGGAGGCAATGGCGCTGAGGTCTGCAGAGGTGCCGCCGCCGCCGCTGGGGTCGTTGGCGTTGAAGGCCATGACGCAAGCCGAGGGGCCGTCATCGTCAATTTCTTCTTCGGGAGCGGGGGAGGGAGTTGCCGACATCGGGGGGCCTGTATTGGGGTTTGTCATCAGGCAGAATGGCGAACTTTCAGCGGGCGGCCCGCATTTTCGCAAGAGCTGCTCTATACAATCGTTGCATTCTATTCGAAGGCCCCTTAAGCTGTGACCGATACTAAAACTTGGATGTGCTTGATTTGCGGTTGGATTTATGACGAGGCCACCGGCGCGCCGGATCACGGCATCGCGCCGGGCACTCTGTGGGCTGATGTGCCCATGAACTGGACTTGCCCCGAGTGCGGTGCACGCAAAGAAGATTTCGAAATGGTGCAGATCTGATGCTGCATCGCTGGTGCGGATTTAACCTATCCTGACCGTCCACGCTAGTACTGGAGCAAAGCACCTTGAGCATCACAGCACCTACCTTCAAAGTTCTGGTTATTGACGACAGCAACACCATACGGCGTAGTGCGGAGATTTTTCTCAAGCAGGGTGGGCACGAGGTCATGCTGGCCGAGGATGGGTTTGATGCGCTGGCCAAGGTCAATGACTACCAGCCGCACCTGATTTTTTGCGACATCCTGATGCCCCGTCTGGACGGATACCAGACTTGCGCCATCATCAAACGAAACACCAAGTTTTCCGGGGTTCCTGTGGTCATGCTGTCCTCCAAGGACGGCGTATTTGACAAGGCGCGCGGCCGCATGGTCGGCGCCCAGGATTACTTGACCAAACCCTTTACCAAAGACCAGTTGTTGCAGGCCGTGCAGCAGTTTGGCGCTGTATTGCAAGGAGCTATGTGATGGCTATCACCAAAGTATTGATCGTTGATGACTCAAAAACCGAGCTGATGTTTTTGACGGAGTTGCTGCAGAAGAATGGTTTCACCGTGCGTTCTGCCGAGAATGCCGATGAGGCCTTCAAGCGCCTGTCGGAAGAGAAGCCCCATTTGATTCTGATGGACGTGGTGATGCCCGGCCAGAATGGTTTCCAGCTCACCCGCGCCATCAACCGCACACCCGAGTATTCCGAGATCCCGATCATCATGTGCACCAGCAAGAGCCTGGAGACTGACCGCGTGTGGGGGATGCGCCAGGGTGCCAAGGACTACATCACCAAGCCCGTTGATGCGTCGGAGCTGTTCGCAAAAATCAAGGCTTTGGACTGATCCGCGTAATCCATGGCCAACAGAGAAGCACTCCGAGAGCTCCAAGCCCGCTTGGCCAGTCGCCTGCAGGCGGCCCGTGCCGAGGGTATGTCCGTTGCGTGGCTTGCTGTTCGTGCGGGGGGCAGCAACTATCTGTTTCCTTTAGGACAGTCGGGTGAAATCGTTCCCTTGACGCAGTTGCAGGCCGTGCCGTATTCCCTGGACTGGTTCCGGGGCGTCGTCAACATCCGTGGCGGTTTGTTTGGGGTTGTCGATTTGGCCGGGTTTATCGCGATCAGCGGCGGTGGTGCGCGGCAAGAGCCGGCAGTGGCCGAGCCCAGTGTGGTCACGCTCAACGCCCTGTTGGAGGTGAACTGCGCGCTACAGGTGGATACCTTGTCCGGCCTGCGTGGAGCGGATGCTTTTGTCTCCTCCAAGCCCGCGCCCGCCGACGCGCCGATCTACTTTGGCAACCAATTTTTCGATGCCACGGGCGAGCAGTGGCAAGAGATCAATTTGCGTACCCTCTCCCAAACCCCCCAGTTTTTGAGCATCAGCGCTTAAGTACCACCAGTAAGGTCCCATCATGTCTGTTGTCGATCAATTGAAAAACCTGTTCTCCAAAAAGCAGCAGGAGTCCGAGTTGGATTCGCGCCTGAGTCTGGCCATGCCCGATGCGACTGTGGATGCTGTGGGGCAAGAGACCTTGCAAGAGTCGCAGAATGCGCCCCTGCAGCCCCCCGTGGCGCCTGGGGTGGTGAGCGGCGAACCGGTCATCGACGAAGGGGACCTGGTTTCGGTTCCCGGATTGGGGCGCCGAACGGTATCGCAGCACCAGCGGACCTTGTCGTTCTTGTTGGCGGGGGCTTTGTTGGTGCTGGCGGTGGTGGTGTTCATTGTGCTGAGTCAATCGGACCGCGTGGCGCAGCAATTGGGAGCTACAGGCCAGTCCCTGATGCAGTCGCAACGATTGGCGAAGTCGGTGTCGCAGGCGGTGGTGGGTAGTGCCCAGGCCTTTCCCGATGTGTCGGAAAGTGCAGGCATTTTGGCGAAGTCCACCCGCGGTTTGCAGGCAGGAGATGCCGAGATGCGCATCAACCCCCTGGACGAAGAGTATGCCCCTGAGCTCAGCAAAGTGATTCCCCTGGTCGAACGCGCCGAGAAAAACGCCAAGGCCGTGATGGGGCAGCAGAAGATGCTGACGCAAATTGGCTCCGCGCTGCGCCTGATCAACCGCCAGTCCTCCGATTTGCTTGAAATTGCGGAGACGGTGGCATCGCTGAAGTTGCAACAGAACGCCCCAGCGGTGGAGATCTCCGCGGTGGGCCAGTTGGTGATGCTGACCCAGCGTATTGGCAAGTCTTCCAACGAATTCTTGACCGCCGAAGGCGTGAGCCCAGAAGCTGTGTTTTTGCTGGGCAAGGACTTGAACACCTTCAAGGAAATTTCCGAAGCACTGCTGTCCGGTAGCACCGAGTTGCGCTTGACGGCGACCAAAGACCCGGCGACCCGTGAGCAGCTGGAAGCGCTGATCAAGATGTATGAAGAGACCCGCGTGCAAGCCGGTGCCATTTTGGGCAACTTGCAGGGCCTGGTGTCTGCGCGTGAAGCGCAGGGCGCCATCATTGCGGACAGCGAACCTTTGCGTCGCAACCTGGAAGAACTGCAGTCCAAACTGTCCAGCCAAGCAGGTATCAGTGGCGGCTCCTTGGCCATCATGGTGGCGGCCGCGGCCTTTGCGCTGTTGTGTGCGGGCGGTCTGTCGTATGTGCAGCTGCAAGACAGTCGCAAGCGCCAAGTATTGGCCGAAGACCAGCGACTGGAAGCCGAGCGCCAAGAGCATGAAGCCAAACGGGTGAATGACGCTAACCAGGCCGCCATTTTGCGTTTGATGAACGAACTGCAGACAGTGGCTGAGGGAGATTTGACCCAAGAAGCCACGGTGACCGAAGACATCACCGGCGCTATTGCCGACTCGGTGAACTACACGGTGGAAGAGTTGCGCTCCCTGGTATCCAACGTGCAAAACACGGCGGCCCGCGTGGCCCAGACGACGGCCGATGTGGATGCGACATCTACCGAGCTGCTCGCAGCTTCCAATGAGCAGTTGCACGAGATTCGTGAAACGGGTAAGTCCGTTGTGGATATGGCCGGTCGAATCAACGAAGTGTCTGCCCAGGCGCAAGAGTCTGCTGCGGTAGCCCGCCAGTCCTTGCAAGCGGCGGAATCCGGCCTGCAGGCCGTGCAGAACGCGATCGGTGGTATGAACTCCATCCGCGACCAGATCCAGGAAACCTCCAAGCGCATCAAGCGTCTGGGTGAGTCTTCGCAAGAGATTGGTGAAATTACCGAGCTGATTTCTGACATTACCGAACAGACCAACGTGCTGGCCTTGAACGCAGCCATTCAGGCCGCGTCCGCTGGTGAAGCCGGTCGTGGCTTCTCGGTGGTGGCGGAAGAAGTGCAGCGTTTGGCGGAGCGATCTGCCGATGCGACGCGCCAGATCGCTGCGCTGGTGAAGGCCATTCAGACGGATACGCAAGATGCCATCGGCGCTATGGAGCGTTCTACCCAAGGTGTGGTGGAAGGAGCCAAGCTGTCCGATAACGCGGGTACTGCGCTGACGGAAATTGACCGCGTGTCACGCCGCGTGGCCGATCTGATTGAACAGATCTCGAACTCTGCCTCCCGCGAAGCCGGACTGGCGAACGTGGTGGCAGACAACATCCAGCACATTTTTGCGGTGACCGAGCAGACCGGGGAAGGTACCCGCGCCACGGCCAACCAAGTGCGTGAACTATCTCGCATGGCAGAAGAGCTGCGCCAGTCGGTGTCCCGATTCAAGATTGCCTGACCTTCGTGTCCCGCATTCCCCCAGCCCCGTGAGATCCAGGAGAGCCTGAACCCATGTCATCGAACACAGCCGCTCCCGGCGACAACGAACTAGCGGTCAGCGATCTGGGCCCCTTGGCTTGGGTGTTGGACGAGCTGCGCAAGTCTTTGGATGGCGCGACCAAGGCGATGCGCCGGTTTGTACGCGACGCCGAGTTGGCTCGGGGTTCCGATTTGACGGAACTGGATGCCAGCCACTTGCGCATTGCACGTCAGCAACTGCACCAAGCGGTGGGTGCTTTGGAGATGGTGGGGCTGGTTGCTCCCGCCAAAATTCTCCGCTCCATGGAGTCGTTGGCGCAAAAATTTGTGCAGCGTCCGGAGTTGTGCAGCGATGACGCCGCGAATTGCATGGAACGGGCGAGTTTTGCCCTGACCGAGTACCTGGACGGCGTTCTCAGGGGCAAAACGGCGTCGTCGGTTGCCTTGTTCCCACAGTACAGGGCTTTGCAGGAGCTGGCGGGTGCCGATCGCATCCACCCAGCGGATCTGTGGCCACCCGAGTGGCGTTGGTTGCCAGTACCGGTGCCAGCCTCTGTGCAGCCGTTAGCGTATGGTGCAGATGTGCGTCGGGAGATGGACCAAGGTGTGTTGCGCTTGGTCAAATACGCGGACGTCAAGTCGGCCCGTCGCTTGCAGGACCTCAGCGTGGGTTTGGCAGCAGGCTGTGCGGACATGGAGTCCCGCACGTTCTGGATGGTCTGTGCTGCGTATTTCGAAAGCACCGCATTGGGTTTGCTGGCAGGGGACATCTACAGCAAGCGCGCCGCCTCGCGCATCCTGCAGCAGTACGTCAGTCTTGCCAAGGGCGACACTGCGATTTCTGATCGGCTTGCGCAAGATTTGGTTTTTTTCTGCTCGCTGGCTGTGCCATCGCCGAGTGTCGCTGCACCAGTTTTGCATGCCGTGAAGACCGCCTATGGGCTGGCCCGCAGCAAACCTGTGGACTACGAAACTGAGCAATTTGGCCGTTTTGACCCCGCGCTTCTGGTCCTTGCCCGCAAGCGTATTGCGGCGGCCGCGGAGACGTGGTCTGCTTTGGCCGGTGGTGATACCAACCGGCTCAAAGTGGCGGGGGAGCAGTTTGCCGCTGTGGCTGAGACGGTCACAAAAATGCATGCCGAAAGCGGTGAATTGGGCAAGGCCTTGGTGCGCGCCATTGAACTCACCATTCGGACGGGTGCCGCACCTGCACCGGCGGTAGCGATGGAGGTGGCAACCTCCGTTTTGTATTTGGAAGCCGCTTACGAAGATTTGGACCCGACCGACAGCCAGATGGCAGAACGCAGTGCACGTTTGGCACAGCGCTTGGCCCATGTGACCTCGGGTGGTGAGCCTGAGCCACTGGAATCGTGGATGGAAGAACTCTACCGTCGCGTGAGTGATCGCCAGACCATGGGCAGCGTAGTGGACGAGTTGCGTACGACCTTGGGCGAGGTGGAAAAGTCGCTGGACCAATTCTTCCGCAACCCGCAAGACAAGGCTCCTCTGCGCGAGGTGCCGAGCCAGTTGGCCCAGATGCGCGGTGTATTTTCAGTGCTCGGGCTGGACCAGCCCTCTATCGCTGCATTGCGCATGCGCTCCAGCGTAGAGCAGTTTCTCGTCGATGACATTGACGAGGCCAGTGCACGCACCGGCATTTTTGAAAAGGTTGGCAACAGCCTGGGGGCGATGGGCTTCTTGATCGATATGCTGAGTTACCAGCGTTCGCTTGCGAAGACCTTGTTTGTGTACGACGAGGATTTGGGTGAGTTCCGTCCCTTGATGGGGCGGGAGCGGGCCGAGGTGCAAGCGCAGGCAGAGGCACCTGCGATCGCAGACGATGCGATGCAGGACGACTTGGCTGCTTTGCAAATGGCCGTGGCTCCGCAGCCCGTATCGGTACCTGCACCGGTACCCAGTGCTGCCCCTGTGTTGGCGCCTACAGTGGATCCGGATGCCGACGACGACACGGAATTGCGCGATATCTTTTTGGAAGAAGCGCGTGATGTTGTTCAGAATGGCCTGTCTGCGCTGCAGGCCTTGCGCGCAGAGCCAACCAATCTGGCAGACCAGACAACTTTGCGCCGAGCGTTTCATACGCTCAAAGGCAGTTCCCGCATGGTGGGGCTCAACGATTTTGGCGAGGCGGCTTGGTCTTTCGAGCAATTGCTCAACACCTCTCTGGCGGAACAGCGTCCCGCCAGTGATGCGTTGATGTCCGTGTCGGAGCAGGCCATGCGGGCCTTTGAGCGCTGGGTGGAGGACATTGCTGCGCACGCCGATACGCCCTGGAATACGCAGGACTTCCGCAAGACAGCGGACGCACTTCGCCTGGATGGACGGTACCTGCCCTTGCAGGTGCCTGGTGAGGCCTTGGTCGCGGCATCTCTGGCTTTGCCAGAGATGGAAGAACCTCCCGCTGTTGCGGTCATGGAGGACGCCCCTGTTGTGGCGGAAGAGCCCCACGCCGCGGTTGATTTTGCCTCCACGCAGATGTTCGATGATTTGGATTTGGAGGTTGCCGCCGCGCCTGCGCCGGTGGATTTCGCATCCACCCAAATGTTCAACTTTGAGAGCACGCAGGCCCTTGACGCTGTAGGTCCTGCGGCCGAGGTACCCCGTGCCACGGAAGTCGACGAAGTTGACTTGGGCGATTTTGATTTTGGGGATCTGGGTACGCAAGCTCCGCAAGAAGAAGCCCCGGACACCGTGATTGCCGATAGCCAGGAAACGCCACCAGAACTCGAACCCGCCGCTGTGCCCCGTGTGGACGTCGCTGCACCGTCAGCGCTGATGGAGATGGTGGCCATGTCCGGGGTCGAGGCGGCCAATGACGCGCCTGCCTTGATGGCTGAGACACCTTTGCTGGACCCGGATGAGGGTATGAAGGTCATAGGTCCTTTGCGTTTGAGCATCCCGCTGTACAACGTCTACCTCAACGAAGCCGATGAATGGTCGCGGCGTTTGCAGACCGAACTCAGTGAATGGGCCATGGAGTTGCCCAAGACCTTGCCAGATTCGGTGATCGCGTTGGCGCACTCCCTGTTGGGTAGCTCTGCCACGGTCGGCTTTGCCGCGCTGTCAGATATGGCCCGTGCGCTCGAACAGGCTTTGCAGCATGTGCAATTGCACCGCCAGGGTACCCCCGACCAAGCCGCGGTGTTCAACGATGCTGCAGAAGATATCCGCCGCCTGTTGCATCAATTTGCTGCGGGCTTCCTCAAAGAGGCTGATGCACGCGTGTTGGCCGAATTGCAAACGATCACCGAGACAGAGTTCCCCGCGCCTTCGATGGATCCGGCACCACTGGACGGGATCGATGCCCCCATCTCCGAGTTTGAGGACAGCCTGCCCACGGCGCCTGTGCTGGAAGCCGAGCCGGAGCTTGCAGCAGCAGCGATGGCGGTTGCTGCACCCCTGACGATTGCGGATGCCCAAGACGATGACATTGATGCAGAGGACCATCTGGACGATGACCTTTTGCCGATTTTTGAAGAAGAGGCGGCAGAGCTGATGCCCCAACTGGGTACCGCCTTGCGCCAGTGGGTCGCACAGCCGGAGCACTTGGGAGCTCGCAACGAAATCCTGCGCTTGCTGCACACCCTCAAAGGCAGTGCCCGATTGGCGGGTGCGATGCGGCTGGGCGAAATGGCCCACCGCATGGAGTCATCCATCGAGCAGATTGGCACCGAAGCCCTGCAAGCCGTGCAGCTGGAACCTTTGCTGACCCGTTTTGACTCGCTGCAAGCCGTGTTTGCGTCGCTGGGCCAATCCCCCGCAGATCACGACGAAGTAGTGGTGCCTGCCGAAGCGGCACCTGTTGCTACGTCTGACGCCCGCGCGGCGGCGGCTGTGACGCCCTTGAGTGCCCGCCCGGTGGTGCATGCACCCCAGGTTGTGATGCCGCGCAGCAGTGCCAATCAGTCGGTGCGCGTGCGATCGCAATTGCTGGACCGTTTGGTGAATCAGGCTGGCGAGGTCATGATCACCCGCTCGCGCATGGATGCGCGCCTGAACCAATTACGCTCATCCTTGGGCGAGCTGGGTGGCAACTTGGATCGACTGCGCCAGCAGCTCCGCGACGTGGAGCTACAGGCGGAGTCGCAAATGCAGTCGCGCTTGGCGCAAACCAAAGACTCCGCGCAGGCGTTTGATCCCTTGGAGTTTGACCGCTTTACCCGTGTGCAGGAATTGACCCGCATGATGGCCGAGTCGGTGAACGATGTGGCCACGGTGCAGCGCAATTTGCAGCGCTCGGTGGAAGGTACGGAAGACGATTTGATCGCTCAGGGCCGCCAGGCGCGTGAGCTGCAGCGTGACTTGCTGCGCACCCGCATGGTTGAGTTTGAAGGCATTTCAGACCGGCTGTATGGTGTGGTACGGCAAGCTGCCAAGGACTCTGGCAAGCAGGTGAAGTTGGACATTACCGGTGGCTCCATCGAGATGGACCGTGGCGTGCTGGACCGCATGGCGCCCGCGTTTGAACACCTGCTGCGCAATGCCGTGGCCCACGGTATCGAAGCGGCTGACGCGCGCGTTTCCGCTGGCAAACCGGCTGCGGGCAACATCGTCATCCATGTGTTGCAGGAAAGCAATGACGTTTCGGTGTCTTTTAGTGATGACGGTGGCGGCTTGCATTTGGACCGTATTCGCGCCAAGGCGATTGCCAATGGTGTGATTGGCGCCGACGCGGAACTTAGCGACAGCGATGCCGCCAACCTGATCTTCATGCCCGGATTTTCGACGGCGGAACAGATTACCGAATTGGCCGGTCGCGGTATCGGAATGGATGTGGTGCGCTCCGAAGTGAATGCTCTGGGTGGCCGCATAGAAACCCAAACCGAACCCGATAAAGGGACCACCTTCAAACTGGTGTTGCCGCTGACTACTGCGGTCACACAAGTGGTGATTTTGCGTATGGGCGAGTTCACCATCGGGGTGCCTGCCAACATCATGGAGACGGTGCTGCGTGTACCTGCTGCGCAACTGGAGCAAGCGTATGCGGACCAGTCGTTTGACATGGCAGGCCAGGCACTGCCGTTCTTCTGGGCCGGTGCCTTGTTGCAGGTGTCGGCGCGCAGCCACGAACCCCTGAGCAAGACCCTGCCGGTGGCCGTGTTCCGAAGCGCAGGGCAACGCCTGGCTTTGCATGTGGACGAAGTGCTGGGCAACCGCGAAGTCGTGGTGAAAAACCTGGGCCCCCAGTTGGCACGTTTGCCCGGTTTAGCTGGCATGTCGGTGTTGGCCTCTGGTGCGGTGGTTCTGATTTACAACCCGGTGGCCCTGGCTGCCGTGTATGGTGATCTGGCCCGCGCGCTGGGCGCTTCTGGCGACAACGCGGGCTTGCTCGCGGATACGACAGCCTTGGCTCCCAAGGTGGTCGAGCCAGCCAGCCAACTACCACTCGTGTTGGTGGTGGACGATTCGATCACGGTACGTCGCGTGACCCAACGCTTGCTCAAACGTGAGGGTTATCGTGTGGCTCTGGCCAACGACGGCCTGCAAGCGCTGGAGCGTTTGCAGGAAGAGGTCCCCGCGGTCATTCTGTCCGACATTGAAATGCCGCGTATGGATGGTTTCGACTTGGCGCGCAACATCCGTGCAGACGAGCGCACCCGTGCCGTGCCCATCATCATGATTACCTCGCGCATTGCGGAGAAGCATCGCGAGCATGCACGTGAGTTGGGTGTGGACCACTATCTGGGTAAGCCCTACTCAGAGGACGAGCTGCTGGGCTTGGTGCGCAGCTACTGCGCCGACGTGATGGAAGCTTAAACCAGCTTTTTTACCACGCCGTAGCGCAGCAGGGTGCGCGCACGGGCCTTGGCATGGTCCACCACGGGCAGAGGGTAGTCTTTGCCCAAGGTGAGGTTGGCCGCTGTCAGTTCCAGAGGCTTGGCGAGCCAAGGGGCATGCAGCGCCTTGGGGCTTAGCTTGGCGAGCTGTGGCAGGTAGCGCTGGATGAATTTGCCCTGAGCATCAAACTTCTCGCTCTGTGCAATTGGGTTAAAAATCCGAAAGTAGGGTTGTGCATCACAGCCGCTGGAGCTGACCCACTGCCACCCGCCATTGTTGGCTGACAAGTCAAAGTCATTGAGCGTTTGGGCAAAGTAACGTTCGCCCCAACGCCAATCCAGCCCCAAGTGTTTGACCAAAAAGCTGCCGGTCACCATGCGCAGGCGGTTGTGCATATAACCGGTCTGGTTGAGTTGGGCCATCGCAGCGTCCACCAAAGGGTAGCCAGTCTGGCCGGTGCGCCAGGCCGCAAACAATGCCTCCGCGTGTGCGCCTTCTTCCCAAGCAATCCGGTCGTACTCGGGTTTGAACGCTGACGTGGCCACATGCGGAAAGTTGGCCAGAATTTGCGCGTAGAAATCGCGCCACACCAGTTCTCCGAGCCAGGTGGATGCACCTTCGTCCCCCCGCAGGTGGCGAGGGTAGGCCAAGCGCACCAGCTGCCGCGTCGACACCGTGCCAAACCGCAAATGCACGCCCAGGTAACTCGGTCCTTTGACGGCCGGGAAGTTGCGGGTCTGGTCGTAGCGGTCCATGCGCGTTGCAAAATCGGTCAGCAGGCTTTGGGCTCCAGACTCGCCGGTCGGAATGCGCAGCGCTTGCAGGTTGCTGCGCGCAAAGCCTATGTCTGCCAAGCTGGGAACCGGTGTTTGGTAGGCCTCGGGGCGTGGCGCCAGGCGGTGGGGCGATGAGAGTGAAACCTCCGGTGCCGGATGGAGTGCCAGGCGTGCCAGCCAGGCCCGCAGATAAGGCGTAAACACAGCATAGGGTTTGCCCATTTGGGTGAGCACTTCGCGTGTTTCAAAAACGACATGGTCTTTGTGAAGTTTCAGCGTTTTTCCCACGTTCACCAGTGCCTGCGCGACCGCCTCGTCCCGGGCGATCGCCTGTGGTTCGTAGTCCCGGCCCGCAAAAACCGCCTGCACACCCAATGCCTGCACCAGTTTTGGTATTTCTTCTTCTGCCCGCCCATGCAAAACAATCAGCCCCGCTTGTGCTTGGGCACTCATGGCCCGCAACTGGGCATCCACTTCGACCAGCGATTCGCGGATGAACTCTACCCGTCGGTCTTGGCGGGGCAGAGACGCCAAAATATCCGTGTCAAAGACAAAAACGCAGTACACCCGCTCGCATTGCTGCAGGGCGGTGTTCAGCGCCGTATTGTCGTGTGTGCGCAGATCCCGGCGAAACCAGGCCAGGCCAGATGCGTAGTGTGCGTGCATGCCACCCGTTAAAATCAATGTATGTCCGGCGATTCTGCACCCATCAATCTCACCAACCATTTTTTGATTGCAATGCCCGGATTGGAGGATGCCCTTTTCTCCAAAAGTGTGGTGTATGTCTGTGAGCACAACAGCAAAGGCGCTCTGGGTCTGGTGATCAACAAACCGGCAGACATGGACCTCAAAGCCCTGTTTGACAAGATTGATCTGCCGATGGAGCGTAGCGATTTGCAAGCCCACCGCGTGTTCCAGGGGGGGCCGGTGCAAACCGAACGCGGTTTTGTCTTGCATGAGGGGAGCACCATCACGGAGGCGGAAGACAACAAGTCCTCCCTCTACGCCTCCACCATGACCATTCCCGGCGGACTGGAAATGACCACTTCCAAGGATGTTCTCGAAGCCATCGCCAGTGGGTCGGGGCCGCGTCGGGTGCTGGTGTCACTGGGGTACTCGGCCTGGGCCGGTGGACAGCTGGAGACTGAACTCGGCGAAAACAGCTGGATCACGGTGGATGCCGACCAGACCATTATTTTTGATACACCCGTGGACCAACGCTATGACAAGGCGCTTTCCTTGCTTGGCCTGCAGGCCTGGATGATTTCCACCCAAGCGGGGCACGCATGAGCGTATCGGCGGCGCCTGTGCCAGCCCAGCTGACAACGTTTATTGCTTTTGATTTTGGGCTGAAGCGCACGGGTGTTGCGGTGGGCAACCGACTGCTGAAGACCGCGCAGCCGCAGGGCTCCATCCATGCCGAGGGCAAGGCTCGGTTTGACGGCGTAGCCGCCAAACTCAAGGAGTGGCAACCGGATGCCATTGTGATTGGGGTGCCCTACCATCCCGATGGCGCACCGCATGAGAACACCACGCGCGCCCAAAAATTTGGTCGCCAACTCAGCGGCCGCTTCGGTCTGCCGGTGTTTGAAGTGGACGAACGCTACAGCACCACCGAAGCCATCAGCTCGGGTGCCAAAGATGCTGATGCGGCCTCGGCCTGCATCATCCTGGAACAGTTTTTGAGGAGTTTGACGTGAGTATCCTGGCTTTAGATGCAGAGGCGTTGTACCGCGAGTTGCTGCGTGGCGTGCAGCAGTTGTGCAATGCCGACACCCGCCTGGTAGGCATTACCTCGGGTGGCGCCTGGTTGGCCGAGCGCCTGCAGGCCGACCTGAAGCTGCCGGGCAAGGCTGGCACCATTTCGTCGGCCATGCACCGCGATGATTTTGCCCAGCGCGGCCTGTCGTCGGGGGGGCAGACGCAGCTGCCGTTTGATGTGAATGGAGCGCAGATCTTGCTGCTGGACGATGTTCTTTACACCGGCCGCACCTTGCGCGCGGTCATCAACGAACTGTTTGACTTTGGCCGCCCCGCGTCGGTGCAACTGGCGGTGCTGGTGGACCGTGGTGGCCGACAGCTGCCCATCCAGCCCGACTTTGCCGCGGCGCGTGTGAGCCTGGCACCCACACAGTCGCTCGCGCTGGCGCGCAGTGACACGGGCGGGTTTTCTTTCGATGTACAGGAAGCCTGACATGCTCTACAAACGCAACCCCCAACTCAACAAACACGGTGAACTGGTGCACCTGCTGTCGGTCGAAGGCCTGCCCAAGAGCATCCTGACCCACATCCTGGACACCGCTTCCAATTTTGTGTCGGTCAACGACCGCGAAGTGAAGAAGGTGCCGCTCTTGCGTGGCAAGAGCGTGTTCAACCTGTTTTTTGAGAACAGTACCCGCACCCGCACCACCTTCGAGATTGCCGCCACACGCCTCAGCGCCGACGTCATCAACCTCGACATCGCGCGCTCCAGTGCCAGCAAGGGGGAGTCCCTGCTCGACACCATCGCCAACCTCTCCGCCATGGCCGCCGACATGTTTGTGGTGCGCCACAGCGAATCGGGCGCGCCTTACCTGATCGCGCAGCACGTGGCACCCCATGTGCACGTGATCAATGCGGGCGATGGCCGCCACGCCCACCCCACGCAGGGCTTGCTGGACATGTACACCATCCGGCACTACAAGAAAGACTTTTCCAACCTCACGGTGGCCATCGTGGGAGATGTGCTGCACTCGCGGGTGGCGCGATCTGATATCCACGCCCTCACCACACTGGGTGCCGCCGAGGTGCGCGTGGTGGGCCCCAAGACGCTGGTGCCGTCCGACCTGTCTGCCATGGGAGTTCGCGTCTGCCACACGCTGGAGGAGGGCATCAAGGACTGCGACGTGGTCATCATGCTGCGCCTGCAGAACGAGCGCATGAGCGGCGCTCTGCTGCCATCTACGCAAGAGTATTTCAAGAGCTTTGGCCTCACGCCCGAGAAGCTGCAACTGGCCAAACCGGATGCCATCGTCATGCACCCCGGCCCCATCAACCGCGGCGTGGAGATTGACTCTGCGGTGGTGGACGGGCCGCAAAGCGTGATCCTGCCGCAGGTGACCTTTGGGATTGCCGTGCGCATGGCGGTGATGAGCATTGTGGCTGGCAATGACGCCGATCCGCGCTGAGAGAGGAATGAAAATGAACCTGTTGATTCAAGGCGGACGCGTCCTGGACCCTGCCAGCGGTATCGACCGCATCGCCGACCTGGCCATTGCCGATGGCCGCATTCTTGCCATGGGCGATGCCCCCGCCGGTTTTGCTGCGGACCAGACCATTGCAGCCCACGGGCTGGTGGTGGCCCCGGGTCTGGTGGACCTGTGTGCCCGCTTGCGTGAATCGGGTCAGCCCAAGCCTGGTCAATTGAGCAGCGAACGTGCTGCCGCCGCGGCAGGGGGGGTGACCACACTGGTGTGCCCGCCCGACACAGCGCCTGTGCTCGATGAAGCGGGGCTGGTGGACATGCTGCATTACCGCACCCAGATTCAGGGTGGCCCGCGCGTGCTGCCGCTGGGCGCGCTCACGCGTGCGCTGGCTGGCGAAGTGCTGTCACCCCTGCAACAACTGGCCGAAGCTGGCTGCGTAGGCTTTGGCCAGGCCGAAGTGCCATTGGTCAACACCCAGGTCACCCAGCGTGCGCTGCAGTACGCCAGCAGTTTCGGCTACAGCGTGTGGCTGCGCCCACAGGAATACCACTTGGGCAAGGGCGTGGCGGCCAGCGGGCCACTGGCTACGCGCATGGGCCTCTCCGGCGTGCCCGTGGCGGCGGAGACCATTGCCCTGCACACCATCTTCGAGCTGGTGCGCTCCACCCGGGCACGGGTGCACCTGTGCCGCATCAGCAGTGCGGCTGGTGTGGAGCTGGTGCGCCAGGCCAAGGCCGAGGGCCTGCCCATCACCTGTGATGTGAGCATCAACTCGCTGAACCTGAGCGATGTCGACATGGGCTACTTTGACAGCCGCATGCGCCTGAACCCACCACTGCGCCAGCAGCGCGACCGCGATGCCCTGCGTGCCGGTCTGGTTGACGGCACTGTCGATGCACTGGTCTCCGACCACACGCCGGTGGATGACGACGCCAAGACCCTTCCATTTGCCGAGGCAGAACCCGGGGCCACAGGCCTGGAGCTGCTGCTGAGTTTGTCGCTCAAATGGGCCCAAGAAAGTCGGCTGGGTCTGGACCAGGCGCTGGCCGTGGTCAGCAGTCGGCCTGCGCAGGTGCTGGGCCAGGCGCCTGGTGCCTTGGCAGACAGCTTGGGTCGGCTGGTGGTGGGGGGCGTGGCCGATGTGTGTGTGTTCGACCCGCAGGCTACGTGGGTGGTGCAGCCTGCAGGTCTGCGCAGCCAGGGCCGCCACACCCCATTCAGCGGTTACGAGCTGCCGGGCCGCGTGCGCGCCACGGTCGTGGCCGGGCGTGTCGCTTTCACGGCCTGAACCCATGGCCCGCCTTCAGGCTTGCTGGCGTTTGTGGCGCGTGCTGATCCATGTGCTGGTGGGCGCCTGGCGCATCCGCTGGGTGTTTCCCCGTTTGCAGCAGCCTGAGCGTGATGCACAAGTTCAGGGCTGGGCCCGCGAAATGCTTGCGCGACTAGCTATCAAATTGATAGTGAATGGCCAACCTCCGGCAGTCGGTCCGGTGTTGCTGGTGGCCAACCACATCTCCTGGCTGGACATTGTGGTCATGCACGCAGCACGCCACTGCCGTTTTATCTCCAAGGCCTCGGTACAGCACTGGCCCATCGTCGGCACGCTGGCCAATGGTGCGGGCACGCTGTACATCGAGCGCGAGTCGCGCCGAGACGCCATGCGCGTGGTGCACCACATGGCTGAGCGCCTGGGTGCGGGCGATGTGTTGGCGGTGTTCCCCGAGGGCACCACGGGGGATGGCACCACGGTGCGGCCTTTCCACGCCAACATGTTGCAAGCCGCCATAGCGGCCCAGGCACCTGTGCAGCCTGTGGGCCTGCATTTTTGCGACAGCCCCACCGGGCAACACAGCTTCGCCCCTTGCTACATCGGTGACGACAGCTTGCTCGATTCCCTCTGGCGCACGCTCAAGACGGATGGCCTGCAGGCCGTGGTGAGCTTTGGCGATGTGCAGTTGCCAGAAGGGCGCGACCGCCGCACCTGGGCGGCAGACCTGCACCAGGCCGTGGTGGACTTGCGTGCCGAGCTCAGGCCGCCAGTCGGCTGAACGTCACCACATGGTCCACCTGCGGGCGAATGCCAATCCATTCGCCCAGCTTGTGGTCGTGGTGGCTGGGCACATGGGCCATCACCGTGAGCCCGCTGCGCAAGCGCAAGGTGTATAAAAACTCGGACCCCCGGAACGACTTGCGCACAATCTCGGCCTTCACCGGGGCGTCGTCGTCGTGCACGATGTCATCGGCCCGCAGCAGCACATCACATTCGCCCTGCGGGTAGGCGCTGGGTAGCGGGCACTCGCTCACGTCTTGCAGTTGCCCCAGCGGCGTGTGCACCACCGGTGCGCCTTGTTCCATGGCGATGGTGGCGGGGGCGAACACCCCGTGGCCAATGAAGTCGGCCACAAACCGGGTGGCCGGGCGGTGGTAGAGCGTGTAGGCGTCGTCCCACTGGTGCAGCGTGCCTTCATGCATCACGCCAATCATGTCGCCAATCGCAAAGGCCTCCATCTGGTCGTGGGTGACAAACAGCGCCGTGGCACCCGCCGTCTTGAGGATGCCCCGCACCTCGTGCGCCAGGCGCTCGCGCAGGTCCACGTCCAGGTTGGAAAACGGCTCGTCCAGCAGCAGCAACTGGGGGCGCGGCGCCAATGCGCGGGCCAGCGCCACACGCTGCTGTTGCCCGCCTGACAACTCGTGCGGGTAACGCTGTTCCTGGCCCGACAGGCCCACCCATTCCAGCACTTCCGCCACACGGGCGGTGCGCTCGGCCGCTGGCAACTGGTGGATGCCAAAGCCCACGTTGCGGGCCACATCCAGGTGGGGAAACAGCGCGTAGTCCTGGAACACCATGCCAATGCGGCGCTCCTGCGCCGGCATGTTGCTCTGGGCCGAACTGACCAGTGCGCCCCCCAGGCGGATGTGTCCGCCACTGGCGGGCTCCAGCCCTGCCACCGCGCGCAGCAGGGTGGTTTTGCCGCAACCGGAGGGGCCGATCAGTACGCCAATGTCTCCCGTGCGCAGGCCCAATGACGCGTTTTGTACCGCCGCCTGGGCCCGGCCTGGGTAATGCACCTGCAGGTGAGAGACTTCTAAAAACATGCAGGCATTGTAGATGCTTACAATTCTCATTTAGTGCCCATCCACCTGCCTGTAATCCCCACCTCGCTTATGTCTTTCTCGCGCCTCACGCGCCTCCCCTTGGTCGTGTTTTTTGTGGCGCTGTTGCTGCCCGTGGTGGCCGTGTTTGGCGCCTGGCTGCCTTGGGGCGAGTCGGGTACGCAGTCGCTGCAAATCGTGCAGGAAATGGCGCACACCGTGCTGCCCGAATACGCCTGGACCACCGTGCAGCTGTGCCTGATGGTGGGGCTGGGTGTGGTGCTGGTGGGCTTGGGCACGGCGGCAGCCGTCACGCTGTTCGATTTTCCGGGGCGGCGCGTGTTTGAGTGGGCGCTGTTGCTGCCGCTGGCCATGCCGGCCTATGTGGTGGCCTACGCCTACACCGACTTTCTGCAGTTCAGCGGCCCGCTGCAAACCAGCGTACGTGCCTGGCTGCAGGTGGAGGGGCGGGTGTTCCCCGAGGTACGCAGCGTTGCGGGCGCCGCGTGGGTGTTCACCTTTGTGCTCTATCCCTATGTGTACCTGCTGGCGCGCACGGCCTTGTCCGAGCGGGCCAGCCACTTGATGGAAGCGGCCCGCCTTATGGGCGCCGGCCTGGGGCGGCGCATGGCGGTGGTGGCACTGCCGCTGGCGCGCCCCGCAGTGGCTGCCGGTGTGGCGCTGGCGCTGATGGAGGTGCTGGCGGACTTTGGCGTCTCCAGCTACTTTGGCATCCAGACCTTTACCGCTGGCATCTACAAGGCATGGCTCGCCATGGACAACCGCATTGCCGCGGCCCAGCTGGCCACGCTGCTGCTGGCGCTGGTGGCTTTGCTGCTGTGGCTGGAGCAACGTGCCCAGGCGCGCATGCGCTTTGCCTCGGGGAAGGGCGGGCGCGCCAACGCTAGCGACGCACAGCCGGTGCCACTGGCGGGGCACCGCGCCGCGTGGGCCTGGCTGGTGTGTGCACTGCCCATCCTCATGGGTTTTGTGTTGCCCGTGGTCTTTATGCTGCGCCCGCTGTGGGTGGAGCAAAACGAACTCCCTTGGGGCCGCTTTGGCGAATGGGCACTGAACAGCGTGCGTCTGGCCGGCATCACCAGTGTGCTGGCGGTGGGCATTGCGTTGGCGTTGGCCTATAGCGCGCGGCGCAGCAGCCACTGGGGGCCGCGTGTGGCAGCCCAACTGGCGGGCTTGGGCTACGCCATTCCCGGTGCGGTGGTGGTGGTGGGCCTGCTGCTGCCGGTGGGTTGGGTGCAGGCCTGGCAGCCCGAGTGGCAGGTGGGCTACTTTGTCACCGCCACCGCGCTGGGCATTGTGTGGGCCTACCTGGTGCGTTTTTGTGCGGTGGCACTGCAGTCCCTGCAGAGCGGTTACGCGCGCATTCCCGCCAGCATGGACGATGCCGCCCGCATGCTGGGCACCAGCGATGTCGGCACTTTGGTACGCGTGCACTGGCCGCTGCTGCGCCGCTCCACCGCAGCTGCGGCGCTGCTGGTGTTTGTGGATGTGATGAAAGAGCTGCCCGCCACATTGGTGCTGCGCCCCTTCAACAGCGACACGCTGGCCGTGGTGGCCTACCAGCTGGCCCGCGACGAGCGCCTGGGCGAAGCCGCCGTGCCCAGCCTGGCGCTGGTGCTGGTGGGGCTGATTCCGGTGGTGATGCTGAGCAGGACCTTGCGCAGCAAGGTTTGAGAGTCAAATAGGGCTGTAGCCCGCGTGGATACTGCGCGAGCAGCTACTATATTGATAGTGATTTGAAGAGGCTGGTGCCCCCGACAGGAATCGAACCTGTATCTGTCCCTTAGGAGGGGACCGTTCTATCCATTGAACTACGGAGACCAGCGAGCGGGGATTGTAAGGGCGCGCTTCTGATCGGTTGGGGACAGAGCTGAAGGTCTGTCCCGCAAGGACATTACTTGGTCAGATGCCGCATGGCCTCTTCCAGGCCCTTGAGGGTGAGCGGGTACATCTTGTGGCCCACGATCTCCTGGATCACGCTGATGCTCTGGCGGTACTGCCACACGCCCTGGGGCTCGGGGTTGATCCAGGCGAACTTGGGGAAGGCGTGCAACAGGCGCTGCAGCCATTCGGCGCCGGCCTCTGCGTTGTTGTATTCCACGCTGCCGCCGGGCTGCAAGATCTCGTAGGGGCTCATGGTCGCGTCGCCCACAAAGATCAGCTTGTAGTCCTTGTTGTACTTGCGGATGATGTCCCAGGTTTCGAACTTCTCGGCAAAGCGGCGGCGGTTGTTCTTCCACATGTAGTCGTACACGCAGTTGTGGAAGTAGTAAAACTCCAGGTGCTTGAACTCGGCCTTGGCCGCGCTGAACAGCTCTTCCACGCGTGCAATGTGCTCGTCCATGGTGCCGCCCACGTCCATCAGCAACAGCACCTTGACGTTGTTGTGGCGTTCGGGCCGCATCCTGATGTCCAGGAAGCCCGCGTTGGCCGCTGTCTTGGCGATGGTGGCGTCCAGGTCCAGCTCGTCCTCATGCCCCTCGCGCGCAAATTTGCGCAGGCGGCGCAGCGCCACCTTGATGTTGCGCGTGCCCAGCTCCTGGGTGTCGTCGTAGTCCTTGTAGGCGCGCTGGTCCCAGACCTTCACGGCGCTTTTGTTGCGCCCCTTGTCCTGCCCGATGCGAATGCCCTGCGGGTTCTGGCCATAAGCGCCAAACGGGGAGGTGCCACCCGTGCCTATCCATTTGTTGCCACCCTCGTGGCGTTCCTTCTGCTCTTCCAGACGTTTTTTGAGTGTCTCCATGAGCTCGTCCCAGCCCATTTTCTGCAGCTTGGCCTGCTCTTCGGGTGTGAGGAATTTCTCCAGGTTCTTGCGCAGCCAGTCGGCCGGGATTTCTTTGGTGAAGTCCGCCACCATCTCCATGCCCTTGAAGTAGGCGGCAAAGGCGCGGTCGAACTTGTCGTAGTGCTTCTCGTCCTTCACCAGCGTGGTGCGGCTCAGGTAGTAGAAGTCGTCCATCGTGTAACCCGTGGGTTCAGATGCATCCTCGGGCTGCGGCGTCTTGGGCCCCACCACGCCTTTTTGCAAGGCCTCCAGCAGGGTCAGGTATTCCTTGACCGAGACCGGTAGCTTGGCGGAGCGCAGGGTGTAGAAGAAGTCCAGCAGCATGGTGTGTTCCTGGCGCGTCAGGTGCGCGGCTTGTCCAGCAAATACAGCAGCTGCGCCTTGGCCTCGGGCCATTCGCCGCTGCGCATGCTGTACATCACGGTGTCGCGGATGGTGCCGTCGCGGCGCAGCGCGTGGCCGCGGATCACGCCATCTTTCTTGGCGCCCAGGCGCTCGATGGCGGCTTGGGAGGCGAAGTTGAAGTTGTCGGTGCGCCAGCCGACCACATGGCAGCCCAGCGTCTCGAAGGCGTGGGTCAGGAGCAGCAGCTTGGCGGTGGTGTTGACGTGGCTGCGCTGGCTGCTTTTGCCATACCAGGTCCAGCCGATCTCCACGCGTTTCAGTGCAGGCACGATGTCGTGGTAGCTGCTGCAGCCCAGCACGCGGCCGGTGGCTTCATCAGTCACGGCGAAGGCAAAGCGGTTGCCCGCCTCGCGCATGGCCAGCGCGTCTTCAATGTACTTGCGGGTCTGCGCGGGTTCGGGCACCGAGGTGATGCGCAGGGTCCAGAGTTCGCCATCGGCAGCGGCAGCGCGCAGGCCGGCTTCATGCTCCAGGCTCAGCGGTACCAGCTTGACGCCGCGGGCACTGAGGGTGACGGGTTCGACAAATGCCATGGGCTCAGTCCTTCTTGTCTTGGTTGCGGTTGTGCCAGCGGCGGGCCAGTTGCAGGCCCAAGCCACCGCCCAGGCCCACCAGCACAATGCCGCCAATGCTGGCGCCGCCGTAGCCGGGGGCAAACACATCCAGCCCCATCAGGCGGCCGGCCCAGAAGCCGAGCAGCGCTCCGCCCACAAAGCCCACGGCGTCAGACACGCCTTCGATCATTGGATTATTTTTCATCGGGTGTGGCTCAGCGGTTGTGGCGTTGCATGAACATCAGTTTCTCGAACAGCGTGGTGTCCTGCTCGTTTTTCAGCAGCGCGCCTACCAGGGGTGGCACGGCCATTTTGTCGTCTTTGCTTTGCAGCGCTTCGGCGGGGATGTCTTCGGCCATCAGCAGTTTGAGCCAGTCCAACAGTTCGCTGGTCGAGGGCTTCTTCTTGAGGCCAGGCAGATTGCGCACGTCAAAGAAGGTCTTCATCGCGGCGCTGACCAGCTCTTTCTTGAGGCCGGGGAAGTGCACGTCCACGATGCTTTGCATGGTGGTGGCATCGGGGAACTTGATGTAGTGGAAGAAGCAGCGGCGCAGGAAAGCGTCGGGCAGCTCCTTTTCGTTGTTGGAGGTAATGAACACCAGCGGACGGTGCTTGGCTTTGATGAGTTCGCGCGTCTCGTAGCAATAAAACTCCATGCGGTCGATCTCGCGCAGCAGGTCATTGGGGAATTCAATGTCGGCCTTGTCGATTTCGTCGATCAGCAGCGCCACCGGCTTGTCTGCGGTGAAGGCTTGCCACAGCACGCCCTTGACGATGTAGTTCTGGATGTCCTTGACTCGCTCGCCACCATCGATGTCGGACAGCTGCGAGTCGCGCAGACGACTCACGGCGTCATATTCATACAGGCCTTGCTGTGCCTTGGTGGTGGATTTGATGTGCCACTGCAGCAGGGGCATGTCCAGCGCCGCCGCCACCTCTTCGGCCAGCATGGTTTTGCCGGTGCCGGGTTCGCCCTTCACCAGCAGCGGGCGCTGCAGCGTGATGGCTGCGTTGACCGACAGCATCAGGTCCTGGGTGGCGACGTAGTTCTTGGTTCCGTGGAATTTCATGGCGTGGGCGGGCAGGGCAAAGGTGGTCGGACCCAAGGAGGCAGAAAAAAAGCCTGCCAAGGGCACGGGTGGTGGTCGATATAATCGGCGTGCTGATTTATATCAATCACCGTCTGGATTGTCCCCGCAAAATGAACAAATTCCTCTTGTCCCTGTCTGTTGCGCTTGTCGCCTCTGTGACCGTTTTCGCTGCCCATGCCGAGGGCGTCCAAGGCGACATCAAGGCTGGTGAAAAGAAGAACGCCATGTGCATTGGCTGCCACGGCATCGTGGGCTACCAAGCCAGCTTCCCAGAAATCCACAAGGTCCCCAAGATCTCCGGCCAAGGCGGCAAATACATTGCCTCCGCCCTGAACGCCTACAAAACCGGCGACCGCAAACATGCCTCCATGCGTGGTATCGCTGCTTCGTTAACCGATCAGGACATCGCTGACCTGGCCGCCTACTACGAAGCCAGTGGTGCCGTGGAAGGTGCCCAGGCTTTGGCCAAGGCGCCCGAGGGTTCCGAGAAGGTGAACGCCTTGCTGACCAAGGGTGCCTGTGCCTCCTGCCATGGCGATTCCTTCAGCAAGCCCATTGATCCCACCTACCCCAAAATCGCCGGCCAGCACAGCGATTACCTGTTTGTGGCCCTGAAGGCCTACAAGGTGGAAGGCAACGCCCAGGTGGGCCGTGGTAACGCCATCATGGGTGGCGTGGCCAAGCAGTTCACCAATGCGGAGCTCAAGGAGCTGTCCAACTACCTGGGCAAGCTGCCGAGCGAACTCAAGGTGGTGCCGCAAAGCCGTTTCCGCTAAGCAAGGCACCGCCCCCGTAAAAAGCCGCTCTTGAGCGGCTTTTTTTGTGCATGGTTTGCCCTGCGTGTGGGCGCGACTGCACACGGGCGTCATGGCGCCATTCAGCTGGGAGCTGACCGACGCGGTCGGCCCCAAAGCCTGATCAGTCTTTGGTGGCGTGCCGCTGCACGCAGGCGATGTAGGCATTGCCGTCGGGTGGCCGACCGGCACGCTGGCTTTCCCACAACATGGTGCCCAAACATTCCATGGCCTCGTGGTGGGCTTGGTGCAGTGAGTTGCGCTTGTGGGTGAGCAGCTCCACCGCCTGGCGGATGCCGCGTGGCTGGTCGATGCTGCACTGCTCGCTGATGGAGAGGTGCATGCTCAGGTGCAAGAACGGGTTGGTGCGACCCTCGGTGGCCTCGTACATGGTGGCCAGTGCGGTGTCCACATCGGCAAAGTCGGCGGCGTACTCGGGGTGCTCGTCCATCCACTGGGATGCTATGGTTTCGATAGCTTCCAGCGCAACACCCGTGCGGGCCTTGGCGTAAGTGGAGCAAAAAAATCGACGTACGTCTTCTTGGGAGGGGCTGAACATGGCGCCAAGGTTAGCACGTGCCTGCCAGGGCCGTGGGAGGCGCGGGAGCGCGTACATTTCCACGCATGACATTTCCGCTGATCACCGATCCGTTTTTTTATGCCGTCACCATTCCTGCCGTGCTGCTGCTGGGCATTAGCAAAAGCGGCTTTGGTGCGGGCTTTGGCTCGCTGGCCGTACCCATGATGGCGCTGGCGGTGAGCGTGCCAGAGGCTGCAGCCATCCTGATGCCGGTGCTGTTTCTCATGGACGTGCTGGGCATGGCGGCGTTTCGCAAGGACTTTGACCTCAAGCTGCTGAAGTTTTTGATTCCCTGCGGCCTGGTCGGTATTGCCGTAGGTGCGCTGCTGTTCAAGGTGCTCAACGCGCATACCGTGGCGGCCATGGTGGGGGGCTTCACGCTGTTGTTTCTGGCGCAGCGCTTGCTGTTTCCACCCAAACCCGACAGCGCACCACCGCCGCGCTGGCTGGGTGCCATTCTCACCGCCACCTCGGGCTTTACCAGCTTCATCGCCCACGCGGGCGGCCCGCCCATCAACGCCTATGTGATCCCGCTCAAGCTCAGCCCCCTCAAGTTCACCGCCACCATGGCGTTTTTCTTCTTTGTGGTGAACCTGAGCAAGTGGATTCCCTATGGGGTGCTGGGCCTGCTGGATATGCGCAACATGGCCACCAGCCTGGTGCTGCTGCCTTTGGCGCCTGTCGGCGTGTGGATCGGGGTGCGCCTGGCGCGGCGCATCAGCCAGGTGTTGTTTTACCGCTTCCTCTACGCCGGCATGTTTTTGACGGGCGTGAAGCTGCTGTGGGACGGCCTGGTCTGACGCTGTGCCCCGCGTGCAGGCTTACTTGGAGGCCCAGTAGGTAGCGGGACCGGGCAGGTCGGTGGCGTCGTTGTTGACGACCTTCATCCAGCGCAGGCCGGTGTCGTGCATCCAGGTTTGCAAGTGTTGGCGGTAGGCCGGGTTCACATCGGCATTGGCATCGGCCCGCAGCAAAAAGGTGATGTTCATGGCCTTGCCGCGAAACTTGTTGCTGTTGATATCGACCGCCACGGCGCTGTTGGGCAGCTCGTCGGCGTGGGGGGCCAGGCCAGAGAGGTAGGCCTTGAACCAGTTGTCCGGCCCGGTGGGCGCGTCCTTGACGATCTGGCGCAGGTTGTACAGCGCATTGCTGCGTGCGCAGGCATAGAGCATGGCGTTGGCATTGACGTTGAAGTTGTCGACCAGGCCGAGCGGATCGTCGGTGGTGCAAGGGCGGTTGCCCCAGTTGATGGGAATCGAATTCGGGGTGAAGTGCACCACCATGGCAAACAGGGGGCTGTCCCCCCGGTCCAGCCGACGCAGGGTGAGTGACACGCGTGGGGTGCTGCTGGGGCTGTCACTGCGTCCGCCGGTCAGGGGGAGTTCCACCACGCTGCGGTTGACGACCGCCCAGTTCCCTTCGGGCAGCGGGATGGGTTTGCTAAACAGGCCCAGGGCAATGCCGCTTGCCGTGAGGGTGGTGCCGACCTCAATCTGGTCGTACGCCACTTGGGCTTGGCTGGTGGTGGCGATGGCCAGCAGGCTGGCCAGAAGGCACACGGTCCGGCGTGCGGTGCAGTAATTTCGCAAAACTTGTCTCCCAGAAATAATCTGCAGCGATGCTACCGACCTGGGCCAAGGGGCGCCATCCCCCAAAAGAGTGATTCTGGTGCCTCATGGGTCCCAGCCGTGGGGGCGGCGCTGGGCTTGTTCCGCGCGCTCTTGTGCCATTTGCTCTTCCAGCTGTTGGCGGCCCTGCTTGATCACGGCGATCAGCTTGGAGCTGTCCTTGTAGTGCGGGTGCAGTTTCTCAAACAGCTCTAGGTTGTGCTGGCGAAAGCGCATGGTCGTCTGGCGGGCCGCGTGGGGTTCGTGGCCCAGCAGCTCCAACACACTGCGTGCGCTGCGCAGGCTGGACTCGAACAGCTCGCGCTCCACCCGCATCACGCCGCGTTCGCGCAGCTGGTTCCAGTGCGTCACGTCGCGCGCGCGCGCCACGATCTGCAGCTGCGGAAAGTGCGCCTGCGCCAGATCCACAATCTCCAGCGATTGCTCCACATCGTCCACGGCCACCACCAGCACCTTGGCCGTGGCGGCGCCCGCGGTGCGCAGCAGGTCCAGGCGGGTGGCGTCGCCGTAGAACACCCGGTAGCCAATGTTGCGCGCCACTTCGATCATCTCGGCGTCGTGGTCCAGCACGGTGGTGGCAATACCTTGGGCGGTCAGCAGGCGGCCAATGATCTGGCCGTAGCGGCCAAAGCCAGCGATGACGATGGGCGCATCCTGTTGCTCGGAAATCTCTTCCAGCGTGGGCACCCCACAGTTGGCATAGCGCGGCAGCAGCAGCCGGTCTACCGCCACCAGAATCAGCGGACTCAGCAGCATGGACACGGCCACTGCGCCAATCAGCAGCGAGGCAGTCTCGGCCGGAAACACATGCGCCCCGGCGGCGGCCTGGAATACGACAAACGCAAACTCGCCGCCCTGCGCCAGCAGCAGCGTGAACACCGGCCGCTCTTGGAAGGGCAGCTGGATGTGGCGTGCCAACGCGTAAATCACGGCCCCCTTGATGGCCAGAAAGCCCAGCACCACGAGCGCCATGATGCCGGGCGACGCCAGCAACACGCCAAAGTCGATGCTCATGCCCACGGCGATGAAGAACAGGCCCAGCAGCAGCCCCTTGAAGGGCTCGATGTCGGTCTCCAGCTCGCGCCGGTATTCACTCTCGGCCAGCAGCACGCCGGCCAAAAAGGCCCCCAGCGCCATGCTCAGACCCACCAGCAACATCAGCGCCGAGATACCCACCACCAGCAGCAGCGCTGCGGCGGTGAAGATTTCGGGCGTCTTCGAGCGCGCAATCCAGCGCAGCAGCGGTCGGATCAGCAGGCGCCCACCCAGCACAATACCGGCAATGACTGCTATTATTTTGATAGCTGCTTGCGCATATTCCATGGGCGCTGAGGCCTCATTTGTTGCTGAAACCACGCCCAGCAACGGCAGCAGCGCCAGGATGGGGATGGCGGCCACGTCCTGGAACAGCAGGATGGAAAACGCCGCCTGCCCGCTGCGGGTGGGCAGCAGGTTGCGCTCGCCCATCACCTGCAGCGCAATCGCGGTGCTCGACAAGGCCAGACCCAGCGCAGCCACCACGGCCAGGCGCCAGCCCACGCCGCAGGCCACGGCCACCAGCGCCAACAGCAGCGCGCAGCCCAGCACCTGGGCGGCGCCCCAGCCAAAGATGGAGCGGCGCAGGTTCCACAGGCGTTTGGGCTCCAGCTCCAGGCCGACCAGGAACAGCATCAGCACCACACCAAACTCGGCAAAGTGCAGGATGTCTTCCACATTGGTCACCAGGCCCAGGCCCCAGGGGCCAATGGCAATGCCGGCCGCCAGGTAACCAATGATGGAGCCCAGGCCCACGGCCTTGGACAGTGGCACGGCAATCACCGCCGCACTCAAATAGATGAAGCTGTTGATCAGCCAGGTCGGTGCGTGTTCCATCAGTGTTGGTCCCCCACGGTTTCGTGCGCGGGCCGGTCGGTGTCGGGCACCACACAGGCCGGGCAGCTTTCCATGTCGTCCAGTTCGGGCCACTGCGGGTAGCTGGCCAGGCGTTCGGCAAACATGGCCACATGGGTGTCCACCTCGGCGCTGTCCACCCGGTGTGCGCCGTGCAGCACCAGGGGCGGCAAAAAACGCATGCCGCAGAGGGCCGCGGTCTGTTCGTAGGGGGGCAAAAAGGCGTCGAAAAAATAGCGGTTGTAGCCTTGCGGGTGGTAGGAGCCCTCGGGCCCGCCGGTGGTGGCCACCAGCCACAGGTCCTTGCCCTGCAGCGCCTTGCCGCCGCCGTAGGCCCAGCCATGGGTGAGCACTTCGTCCACCCAGAGCTTGAGCAGCGCGGGCATGGAGTACCACTGCACCGGGTGCAACAGCACAATCAATTGGGCGTCCTGCAGCTGGGCCTGCTCGGTCGGGACGCGGATGCTGTAGTCCGGATAACGCGCATACAAGTCGCAGACTTCTGTGCTTTCGGTGGCAAGGGCGGCCTGCAGCAGGCGCCGGTTGACACGGGATTCGCGCCAGTTGGGGTGGGCGGCGACCACGTACACGGGTTTGGCTGGCGTGGCGGGCGGTGCTTGGTGTTCGGTGTCCATGCCGATAACATAGCGCAGTTCCACCCTCCAAGGAGTCGTGTATGCCCGTGGTTGTTGTCGCCAATCCCAAAGGCGGAGTGGGTAAGTCCACCCTGGCTACCCAGATTGCGGGCTACTTTGCCTCCCAGGGGCATGCCGTCATGCTGGGGGATGCCGACCGGCAGCAGTCCTCGCGGCTCTGGCTCACCTTGCGGCCTGCTGCGGCCCGGCCCATCCGCAGCTGGGACGTGGGTGATGACCAGATTGCCAAACCGCCCAAGGGCACCACCCACGTGGTGCTGGACACCCCGGCCGGCCTGCATGGCAAGCGCCTGAAAGAGGTACTCAAACTCGCCGACAAGGTGGTGGTACCACTGCAGCCCAGTGTGTTCGACATCTTTGCCACCCGCGCCTTTTTGGACGAGCTGGCCGATAGCGCTCACACCGCCAAGACGCAGATTGGTATCGTGGGTATGCGCGTGGATGAACGCACCCGCGCAGCCGACCAGTTGCACACCTTTGTCGACAGCCTGGGCTTGCCGGTGCTGGGCTTTGTGCGCGACACACAAAACTACATCCAGCTCGCCGCGCGCGGCCTCACGGTGTTTGACGTGGCGCCGGGGCGGGTAGAGCGCGATCTGGCGCAGTGGCAACCGGTCTGCCAGTGGCTGGACGCGAAGTAGCGACCGGACCGGTTTGTCACCCGGCGGACATGCCGCAGCGTTGCGGCTGGCTACAGTGGACGGCATGACAACCTTTGCCACCCTTGCCGAACTCTCCGCCCTGGTGGGCCAACATGTGGCCACCAGCGCGTGGGTCACCGTTACCCAGGAGCACATCAACCTGTTCGCCCAGGCCACGGGCGACCACCAGTGGATCCACGTGGATGTGGAGCGTGCCAAGGCGGGCCCGTTTGGTGCGCCCATTGCGCACGGGTTTCTGACGCTGTCGCTGATTCCGCAGTTCTTCGAAAGCGCCATCACGGTGACCGAGGTGCGCATGGGCGTGAATTACGGGCTCAACAAGGTGCGCTTTATTGCCCCGGTGCCGGTGAATAGCCGCCTGCGCGCGCAGCTCACGCTGTTGGCCAGCGACCCCATCGACAACGGTGGCCGCCAGCAAACCTGGGAAGTGACGATTGAGCGTGAGGGCTCGCCCAAACCGGTCTGTGTGGCCGAATCGCTGGTGCGCCAGTACCCTTAACGCGCTAGGAGGCAACCCCACCGCCGGGCCGCCCCAAGGTGGGTTAGTCCCCCCTGGGGGCCAGCGACCCGCGACGCGGCGGAGCGTGGGGGCTTTATTCTCCGAAACCGTTTTGCCGCCAGGCCTCAAAGACGGTCACAGCGACCGCGTTCGACAAGTTCAGACTACGCTGCCCGGGCAACATGGGCAGGCGCAGACTGCGCTGGGCGTCAAACGCGGCGCGCACCGTGTCCGAAATACCCTTGGTCTCTGAGCCAAACACCAGCCAGTCGCCCGGCTGGAACGCCACTGCGTAAGGGCTGCGTGTGCCACGTGTGGTCAGCGTGAACATGCGATCGATGGCGGGTTGCTCGGTATCCAGAAACGCTTGCCAGTTGGCATGGCGCTTGAGCGCCGCGTACTCGTGGTAATCCAGCCCGGCGCGGCGCATGTGTTTGTCGTCCATTGAAAACCCCAGCGGCTCCACCAGGTGCAGCGTGCAGCCTGTGTTGGCCGCCAGGCGGATGACGTTGCCCGTGTTGGGCGGGATCTCGGGTTCGACCAAAACGATATGGAACATGGCCGCTATTGTCGCGCGGCCGTGGCCCCCTTTTTATTCCGTTCGGGCGAATACCAGCACCGTGATGTGCGCCGCTCCTGCGGTGCGCAGAGCGGTGCTGGCCGCATGCAGCGAAGCGCCGCTGGTCATGACATCGTCGACCAGTGCCACGCGCCGCCCCTGCAGTTCCTTGCTACGCAGGGGTTCTACCGCAAACGCGCCTTGCACACTGCGCAGGCGTTCGTGGCGTGGCAAGCTGCTCTGGGGTGGTGTGTCGCGCACACGCAGCAGCAGTTCGGTATTCACCTTGCCGGGCGCCAAGTGGCGCGCCAGTTCCAGGGCTTGGTTAAAACCCCGGGACTGCAGGCGCTGGGCCGACAGGGGCAGTGGCAGCACCAGGTGCGCAGCCTCCAGAGCGGGTTCCACCCACGGGGCGCTGCGCATCAGCGTGGCCAGGGTGCGAGCCCACGCGGGGTGTTGCTGAAATTTGAATTCCACGACCAGACCGGACCAAGGGTAGTCGTAGGGTGCGGCCGCCAACGCGGCATCCCATAGCGGTGGTGCGGTGATGCAGGCACCGCAGCGCGGCATGCCGGCGGGCAGGGGCAGGGCACAGGTTTCGCAGCGGTGCACCGGCTGCGCGAACTGGGCCACACAGTCCTCACAGACGGCATGCGTCGGCCAAGCGTGGCACACGGCGCACCGGCTGGGCAGGTGCCGCGATACCCCCTGAAGCAGCTGGCGGAACATGCAGGCAATATACTCGCCAGCGCTTTCCGCACCCACCCCATGAGCACCCAGCGTCCCCCCACCATCGACCCCGTTGCCGCTACCCGCTGGGCCACCTTGGCACCGAAACAGCTGGAGTCGCCTTGGTTGCATGAAGAGGTGGCACGCCGCATGGAAGAGCGTTTGCAATGGATCGTCCAAAAGCCGCGCCAGTGGGTGCACTGGGGGGCATTGCGGGGTGGCCTGCAGGCCCAGGGGCTGGTCAGCCAGCGCTACCCGGAATCCACCTGTTTTGTGCTTGAAAGCACCGCTGAGCGTGCGCAAGCAGCTCGTAATTTGATAGCAAAACCCTGGTGGAAGCCGAGTGGCTGGCGGGGGGCGGCGGTCCAGTTCGAGGTGCCCCCGCAGCCGGTGCAGATGATCTGGGCCAATATGGCGCTACACACCGCTGCCGACCCCGAGGCTCTGATTGCCGAGTGGCATCGGCTGATTGCGGTAGAGGGTTTTGCGATGTTCTCGTGCCTGGGGCCGGACACGCTGCGCGAGTTGCGTGCCGTGTACGCCCGCATGGGCTGGCCTGCGGCGGGCCATGAATTCACCGACATGCACGACTGGGGCGATATGCTGGTGCATGCCGGCTTTGCAGAGCCGGTGATGGACATGGAGCGCATCACATTGACCTACTCCTCTCCGCAAAGCCTGCTTGCAGAGTTGCGCGGCCTGGGGCGCAACCTGCACCCCCAGCGCTTCGCGGGTTTGCGTTCCCGGGCCTGGTTGGCGCGCTTGCATGGCGCCCTTGTCGAGGGCCTCGCCTCGCCTGCGGGGGATGGGCGTTTGCAGCTCACCTTTGAGGTGGTCTATGGCCACGCCTTCAAGCCAGCGCCGCGTCTGAATGTGCAGGCTGAAACCATGGTATCGCTGGAGCAAATGAGAGCGGTTCTCAAGCACGGTCCGAATGGCTCCAGGGGCGGCGTCTAAGCGATTACCCGGGGTTGGCGGTTTGCTTTTTTGAGGCGGATCAACAAGATGTCTCGACTACAATGCTAGGAATAAAAGGTACGGGCATTTCCCCCTGCAGTCTCGTCCCGGTTCGGTAAGAGCCGGGTCTTTTCGGGCAAGCCGCATGACGAATTTGGTTTTTCGCTTTGCGACGGTACAAGGGCGGCACGTTCAGTGGTTTTTGCGGCGCAACTGTTCCGTTACGCCTTGGCAACTGGTCTGGCTGTATGTATCACTGTGTGTGGTGTCGCTGGGAATCGGAATGTTTTTCTGGTTCCAGGGTGCTACGTTGGTGATCCCCTTTGCAACCCTCGAACTGCTTGCGGTGGGGTTTGCGTTTTTGGTGTACGCCCGGCATGCCGCTGATGGTGAGCACATCTCCTTGCGGGATGGCCAATTGTTGGTGGAGTTGGAAAGTGCCGGCAGGCTGGAGCGCGCCGAATTTTCGCGGGAATGGGTAAGGGTGGAGCCACGGTCAGGCAACGGGTCGTTGATCGAGTTGTCGGGGCGTGGCAAAACGATTCGGGTAGGTCGGTTTATCAGGCCAGAGCTGCGTCCGCTGCTTGCCAAAGAAATCCGACTCGCGCTGCGTTCAGCCTGAATGGCCGTGCCCAGCTGCTGCGTATTTGGTAATTTTGGGGCTTAGAAAAGTGAACACGATGAAGAGCATATTGAACAAACTGGCTACCCCCTTGCTGGCGGTGGGCGCGTGGGTGGGCACAGCGGCATTGAGCTTGGCACATGCTGTCAATGATTTGCCTGGCGGGCCTGCCGTGAATCAATTGAATCTGGCACCTGCGGTGACCAAGATCGCGCAAGAGCAACAGTGGTTGCATTGGTTCATGCTGATTGTGTGTTCTGTTATTTTTGTTGCCGTGTTCTCGGTGATGTTTTATTCCATCTGGAAACATCGCAAGTCGCAGGGCTACAAGGCCGCCACCTTCCATGAGTCGGTGACGGTGGAAATCATCTGGACCATCGTTCCCTTTGTCATCGTGATCCTGATGGCCTTGCCCGCCACCAAGGTGGTGGTGGCCATGAAAGACACCACCAACGCCGACCTGACCATCAAGGCTACCGGCATGCAGTGGAAGTGGGGCTATGACTACCTCAAGGGTGAAGGCGAAGGCATTGGTTTTGTCTCCACATTGGACAGCGACCAGCGCGCCATGTCTGACGCCGGCGGCCCCAAGAAGGGTGAGTCGATCGACAACTACCTGCTCAAGGTCGACAACCCTCTGGTGGTGCCTGTGGACAAGAAGGTCCGCATCATTACCACTGCCAACGATGTGATCCACGCTTTCATGGTGCCAGCCTTTGGTATCAAACAAGATGCGATCCCCGGCTTTGTGCGCGACACCTGGTTTCGTGCTGAAAAAGTGGGTGACTACTACGGTCAGTGCGCCGAACTGTGCGGCAAAGAACACGCCTACATGCCCATCCACGTGAAGGTGCTGTCCGCTGAAGATTACTCTGCCTGGGTGTCTGCCGAGCAGAAGAAAATGGCCGCCAAGCTGGATGACCCCAGCAAGGTATGGACTTTGGATGACATTTCCAAGCGCGGTGAAAAAGTCTACGCACAAAACTGTGCCGCCTGCCACCAGGCCAACGGGAAGGGCGCCGGCGCCATTAAGCCCCTGGACGGTGCTGCTGTGGTGCTCGATGCTGACAAGAACAAACAAATCGCGGTTCTGCTGAATGGCCAGAACAACGGTGCCATGCCTTCGTGGAAGGCCTTGAGCGACACCGACATCGCGGCAGTTATCAGCTACACCAAGAACAACTGGTCTAACAAGACGGGTCAACTGGTGCAGCCGGCCGACGTGTTGGCATTGCGCAAGTAATGTTCCCCAGACTGAACGAAGAGAATTGAGAAGGACAGCAGAATGAGCGCCGTACTAGACCATCACGACCACGCCCATGACGACCACCACCACGCCCCCACGGGCTGGCAGCGCTGGGTGTTTGCGACCAACCACAAGGACATCGGTACCCTGTACCTGCTGTTCAGCTTCACGATGCTGATCATCGGCGGCATTCTGGCCTTGCTGATCCGGGCAGAGCTCTTCCAGCCCGGTTTGCAACTGGTGAACCCTGAGCTCTTCAACTCGCTGACCACCATGCACGGTCTGATCATGGTGTTCGGCGCCATCATGCCGGGCTTCGTGGGCTTCGCCAACTGGATGATCCCGTTGCAAATCGGCGCCTCCGACATGGCCTTTGCCCGCATGAACAACTTCAGCTTCTGGCTGATGATTCCTGCGGCTTTGATGCTGGTCTCTTCGTTCTTCATGCCTGGTGGCGCACCCGCTGCCGGTTGGACGCTCTATGCGCCCTTGACCTTGCAGATGGGCCCCTCCATGGATGCCGGCATTTTTGCCATGCACATTCTGGGTGCTTCTTCCATCATGGGTTCGATCAACATCATCGTGACCATCCTCAACATGCGCGCCCCCGGCATGACGCTGATGAAGATGCCCATGTTCTGCTGGACCTGGCTGATCACCGCGTACCTGCTGATTGCCGTGATGCCCGTGTTGGCTGGTGCTATCACCATGACGCTGACCGACCGTCACTTCGGTACCAGCTTCTTCAACCCCGCTGGTGGTGGCGACCCGGTGATGTACCAGCACATTTTCTGGTTCTTCGGTCACCCTGAGGTCTACATCATGATCTTGCCGGCCTTCGGCATCGTCAGCCAGATTGTTCCCGCCTTCGCACGCAAGAAGCTGTTCGGTTATGCCTCCATGGTGTATGCCACTTCCTCGATCGCCATCCTGTCCTTCATCGTGTGGGCCCACCACATGTTCACCACCGGTATGCCGGTGACTGGCCAGTTGTTCTTCATGTACGCCACGATGCTGATCGCCGTGCCTACCGCTGTGAAGATCTTCAACTGGATTGCCACTATGTGGCAAGGCTCCATGACATTTGAAACCCCCATGCTGTTTGCTGTGGGCTTCATCTTTGTGTTCACCATGGGTGGTTTCACCGGCCTGATCTTGGCTATGGCGCCCATCGACATCCAGCTGCAGGACACCTACTACGTGGTGGCCCACTTCCACTATGTGCTGGTGGCCGGCTCGCTGTATGCCATGTTTGCCGGGTTCTACTACTGGGCACCCAAGTGGACTGGCGTGATGATCAGCGAAACCCGCGGCAAGATTCACTTCTGGTGGTCGCTGATCGCGTTCAACGTGACTTTCTTCCCCATGCACTTCCTGGGTCTGGCCGGCATGCCCCGTCGTTATGCTGATTACCCCATGCAGTTCGCAGATTTCAATGCTGTGGCCACAGTGGGCGCATTTGCCTTCGGCTTGGCGCAGGTCTACTTCTTTGTGTGGGTGGTGTTGCCTGCCATGATGGGCAAGGGAGAAAAAGCGCCCCAGAAACCCTGGGAAGCTGCTGAAGGTCTGGAGTGGGAAGTTCCCTCGCCCGCACCTTTCCACACATTTGAAAACCCACCCAAGCTGGACGCCACTGCAACCAAGGTGATTGGTTAATGGCCACGCCAGAGCAAAAGAAAGCAAATACACGCCTGGGGCTGATTCTGGCCTCGGTCGCGGCGATCTTTTTCATCGGCTTCATGGCACGTTTGGTATTGCTGGGCAAATGAGTATGGGATTCAAGCGCGAGAACTCCCGCATGTTGGGCAAGCTGGCGGTGATTACCGTTGGCATGTTCGCATTCGGCTACGCGCTGGTGCCCATTTACAAAACCATTTGCGAAATGACTGGCATCAACATCCTGGCCTTGGGTGAGCAGGTGCTGACCGGTCAGAAGGGGCAGGTCAGCAACACGCAAGTGGATACCAGCCGCACCATTACCGTGGAATTTGATGCCAATGCCCGCGGCCCATGGGAATTCAAGCCCGCACAGCGTTCTTTGCAGGTGCATCCGGGTGAGTTGACCACGGTGGTGTATGAATTCCAGAACGTGCAGAACCGTCGCATGTCAGCGCAAGCGATTCCGAGCTATGCACCGATGCAAGCGTCTGCGCATTTCAATAAGCTGGAATGTTTTTGTTTCAACCAGTACACGCTGGAGCCCGGTGAGAAGAAGTCGTGGCCCGTGGTCTTTGTGATTGACCCCAAGCTGTCCAAGGACGTCAGCACTATCACGCTGTCGTACACCTTCTTTGAGGTGGGTGGCAAAACACCTGCGGCACCGGTCGCCAGTGTGAAACCAGCATCCGCAGAAAGTGCAGGCTCCTGATGGCATCCCAGGTACCCGGTCAAGACCAGGACAAGGCGTCGTTTGTGCGTAGCGTCAAATTGGTGGCATGGTCCTTTTTGGGCATTCGCAGCAACAAGGGGTACCGCGATGACCTCGCCAAGGTGAATCCCATGCACGTGGTGCTGGTGGGCTTGGTTGCCGCCGTGTTGCTGGTGGTAGGTTTGATCAGTTTGGCGAAATGGGTTGTCGCCGCCTGAGTGGTGAAGCGGCAGCTTTCAGAGATTTGGATTAGAGAAGGAATGGAGCAAAAATGAGTTCAACAACACATGGCGGAACGCCGTACTACTTTGTACCCGGCCCTTCGCGTCACCCAGTCATGGCGGCAGCCGGACTGTTTTTTGTGATTCTGGGCGCAGGCCAGTGGATCAATGGCGCGGATTGGGGCAAGTACTCTTTGGCCTTGGGCTTGGTCTGGTGGCTGGCGGTGTTGTACCAATGGTTTGGTGACGCCATTGCCGAGAGCGAAGGCGGTCAGTATGGTCGCAAGATCGACCTCTCGTTCCGCTGGAGCATGAGCTGGTTCATCTTCTCTGAAGTGATGTTCTTCGGTGCCTTCTTCACCGCTTTGTGGTGGGCCCGTTCGCACTCGGTGCCTGCCTTGGGCAGCCTGGAAAACGCTTTGCTGTGGCCCGACTTCAAAGCGGTATGGCCCAGTTTGGCCGCCGGTGTGACAGCCTCACCAGCTGGCATTGTGGAACCTTTCACCACCATGGGCCCCTTTTGGCTGCCTACCATCAACACGGCTTTGTTGTTGACTTCTGGTGTTACCTTGACCATCGCACACCATGCGCTGGTGGACGGCAATCGCAGCAAGACCATCGCCTTCATGTGGGCCACGGTATTGCTGGGTGTGACCTTCCTGCTTGTGCAAGGCTACGAGTATTACCACGCGTACACCGCCTACAACCTCAAACTGAGCTCGGGTGTGTTCGGCTCCACTTTCTACATGTTGACCGGTTTCCACGGTTTCCACGTGCTGGTGGGCATGCTGATGCTCTTGTTCATCACCTTGCGCCTGCAAAAGGGCCACTTCACCTCTGAGCGTCACTTCGGTTTCGAAGGCGCAGCCTGGTACTGGCACTTTGTGGACGTGGTGTGGTTGGGCTTGTACGTGTTGGTGTACTGGCTCTAAGCCAAGCGTTTGCGCCTCTTCAAAAAGGCACCGCTTGCGGTGCCTTTTTTAATGGGGAGGTTTACCTCTCGCCACTGGGCAGTGGTTCAACTGCCTTGCGGAATGCCCGTGGGGTGGATATAGCCCAACTTCCAGGCCAACAAGATGCACACAAACAACAGGATGGAAAAGCCAACGCGCAAAGCCAGTGCCTTGGCCATGCCGCGGGACTTGCTGCTTTGGGCCTGGCCGCCACGCAACATGAAGAACAGGGCGGTACCCAGGCTGGCCAGGATGGCGAGGAATGCAATGGCGACGAGTAGGGTCATGCAGGGGATTATCCCGTGAGTCTGCGTTGGCGTCGTGTGGTGGTGGGAATGGCTGCGGTCGCTGCGGTGGCGTTGGCCGTGTCGCTGGGGCGCTGGCAGCTAGACCGTGCCGCGCAGAAAGAAGCCCTTGCCCAGTCCATCCGAACCGAGGGCAGCAAGGCCGCGCTGACCGCCAGCGATATTCTCCAGGCGACCCGGCGTGATGCGTTGGTGCACCGTACGGTGCGCCTGCAGGGCCGTTGGCTAGCTGAGCGTACGGTGTATTTGGACAATCGGCAAATGCAGGGTCGCGTCGGTTTTTTTGTACTGACACCGCTGCAACTGGCTGATAGCCCATCCGTCGTGCTGGTGCAGCGTGGCTGGGCGCCGCGCAATTTTGAGAACCGCACCGCACTGCCGATGGTGCAGACGCCGAAAGAGCTGGTGTTTGTGGAAGGGCGTATGGCCCCGCCTCCGTCCAAGCTTTACGAGCCGGGTCCATCTTCTGTCGGTGCAATCCGGCAAAATCTCGACTTGGCCCAATTCCAGGAGGAGACGGGCCTGCCGCTTTTGCAAGACCTGAGCGTGGTGCAGACGGGTGCTGCCAATGAAGGTCTCTTGCGAGAGTGGCCCGAAATCAACCTGGGCGTTGACAAGCACTACGGCTATGCGGCGCAGTGGTTTGCCCTGGCGGCCCTGATCGTGGCGCTGTACGTATGGTTTCAGCTCCGTCCACTTTTATTTGTTTCCAAGGATTCCCATGTCTCGCGCCAACCCGAATGACGACCACCCTCTGGGCCTGACCGTGCACTCCATGCCGGTGCCAGACCAGGGCTTGGCCAGTGCTGGAGCGCGCACTCGCCTGGGCCGCTGGAAGATGCTGATGGTGATGCTGGTGTGTGCCGCGCCGGTGATCGCTTCTTACTTCACCTATTACGTGGTGCGGCCTGAAGGACGGCGCAACTTTGGCACGCTGATTGACCCCCAGCGCCCTCTGCCCGATGTGGTGGGCACTGCACTGGACGGCAAGCCTGTGAATCTGCGCAGCCTGAAGGGCCAGTGGTTGTTTGTGAGCGTGGCAGGTGCCGACTGTGATGCCGAATGCGGCCAGCGCCTGTACCTGCAGCGCCAACTGCGCGAGAGCTTGGGCAAGGAAAAAGACCGCTTGGATTGGGTCTGGCTCATCAACGACACCCAACCCGTGGCCGAAGCCCTTCTGCCTGCGCTCAAAGACGCCACCGTGATCCGGGTGCCATCCGCGGACCTCAGCGCTTGGCTGGTGGCCCAAGAAGGCGCGGCCTTGCCGGACCACCTGTATGTCGTCGACCCGATTGGCAACTTGATGCTGCGCTTCCCGCCCAAGCTGGACCCCGAGGGTGCGCTCAAGGCCAAGCGGGATCTGGACCGGCTGATGCGCGCCGCTGCTTTCTGGGACAAGGCCGGGCGCTAAGCCCGCATTCCTGCACACCATGTCGCCAGCCTTGTACGACCTGTCTCCCGTCTTGCGCCTGCTCCTGGTGGGCGGGGTGCTGACTGCCGTGCCGCTGCTCTGGGTGTTGCTGCGCCACCGGCGCACCAGCCCCATGGGCCGCTACCAGGCGCTCACCGTGGTGACCCTGTTTTTGACCTTTGACCTGGTGCTGTTCGGCGCCTTTACCCGTCTGACCGACAGTGGTTTGGGCTGCCCCGACTGGCCGGGCTGCTACGGCAGCGCCAGCCCCTTGGGCGCCAAAGAGGCCATTGCCACGGCGCAAGCCGCCATGCCCACCGGCCCTGTGACCCACGGCAAGGCTTGGGTGGAGATGGTGCACCGTTACCTGGCGACCGGTGTGGGAGGCTTGATTCTGGTGCTGGCGGTGTCGGCCTGGCTGGGCCGCAAGAGTTATCTGCAGCAACCGCGTGTGAGCCCTTGGCTGCCCACCTTCACCTTGGTTTGGGTGTGTGTGCAGGGCGCGTTTGGTGCCCTCACGGTGACCATGAGGCTGTTTCCGGCCATCGTGAGCCTGCATCTCTTGGGGGCCTACCTGTTGCTGGCATTGTTGACCGTGCAGGTGGTGCGCAACGGCGGCATGGCAGCGGTGGTGCCGTCATGGGTCAAGCCGTGGGCGGTGGCTGCCCTGACCATGCTGGTGTTGCAGGCCGCGTCGGGCGCCTGGGTCAGCACCAACTACGCGGTGTTGGCGTGTACGGAATTCCCCATGTGCCAAGGCAGCTGGTGGCCGGCCATGGACTTTGGTGGCGCACTGGAGCTCTGGCGGCCCTTGGGCGTGGGCCAGGATGGCGGGCACATCAGCTTCCAGGCACTTACTGCCATTCACTTTGCCCACCGCCTGTTGGCGCTGGTCACCGTGCTGCTATTGGCCCGCCTGGCGTGGCGCCTGCGTGCGGTGCCCGCTTTGCGCGCACCTGCGCGCTGGCTGGGCGGATTGTTGTTGTTGCAAGTGGCCACAGGCCTGAGCAATGTGGTGCTGGACTGGCCGTTGCTGGCGGCCGTGTTGCACACGGGGGGCGCGGGGGCCATGCTGGTGTCCCTGGTGTGGACCTTGTCCCTGGCGGGCCAGCCCCCCTTGAATGGAAAAACGGAATGACTGCGAACGCTTCTATGGACAAGCCCTCGGTGCTGCGCCAATTTCACGCGCTGACCAAGCCCCGGGTGATTCAGCTCATCGTCTTTTGTGCCTTGATCGGCATGGTGCTGGCGGTGCCGGGTGTGCCCAGCTTGGCGCAAATTGGACTGGCTGCCATCGCCTGCGCGGGCATCTACCTGGTGGCGGGTGCGGCGGCGGCCTTCAACTGCATTGTCGAAAAAGGCATAGACGCCAAGATGAAGCGCACCGCCTGGCGCCCGACCGCGCGCGGTGAGCTCAGCGACACGCAAACCCTGATCTTCTCGGCTTTGCTGTGCGCGGTGGGCTCTGCCATTCTGTATGTCTGGGTCAACCCGCTCACCATGTGGCTGACCTTTGCCACCTTTGTCGGCTATGCGGTCATCTACACCGTGATCCTCAAGCCGCTCACGCCGCAAAACATTGTCATTGGCGGTGCCTCTGGCGCCATGCCCCCGGTGCTGGGCTGGGCCTCCATGACCGGTGATGTGGGCCCCGAAGCGCTGATTTTGTTTCTCATCATCTTCCTGTGGACGCCGCCCCACTTCTGGGCGCTGGCGCTCTACCGGGTGGAAGACTACCGCAAGTCCGGCCTGCCCATGCTGCCGGTCACCCACGGCAGCGAGTTCACACGCCTGCAGATCTTGCTCTACACCATCATCCTGGCGGCGGCCTGTGTGTTCCCGTTTGTCTATGGCATGAGCTCCTGGCCCTACCTGGTGGTGGCGCTGGGCTTGAGCGCCGGCTTTTGCTGGTACGCCGTGCGCCTGCTGCGCAACTACTCGGACGAGCTGGCGCGCGCCACCTTCCGCTTCTCCCTCATCCACCTGAGTGTGCTGTTTGCCGCACTGCTGGTGGACCACTACCTCTTGTGAGATCTGCCATGCACAAACGTTTTGCTCTTAAATCGATAGCTATTGGCGCAATGGCCATGGGCTCCATGGCTGTTTTGACTGCATGTTCGGAGCAAAAGCCCTCGTTCGCCTCGGTGGACGTGACGGGCGCCAACTACGCCAAGGACTTCGAGCTGACCGACCACAACGGCCAGGTGCGCCACCTGACCGACTTCAAGGGCAAGGTGGTGGTGATGTTCTTCGGCTTCACCCAGTGCCCCGATGTGTGCCCCACCTCCATGGCCGAGCTGGCCGAGGTCAAGCAACTGCTGGGCAAAGATGGCGACCGCCTGCAGGGCCTGTTTGTCACGGTGGACCCGGAGCGCGACACGGCACCGGTGCTCAAAGCCTATATGGGCAACTTCGACCCCACCTTCCTGGCCCTTAGCACCACGCCCGACAAGCTCGCGGCCTTGGCCAAGGACTACAAGGTCTATTACAAAAAGGTGGAAGGCAAGACCCCCACCAGCTACACCATGGACCACTCCGCGGGCAGCTACATCTACGACCCGCAAGGCAATCTGCGCCTGTTCACGCGTTACGGTAGTGGTGCCAAGGTGCTGGCGTCCGACATCGCCCAGCTGCTCAAAAGCAGCTCCTGAGCGGATTTAGATAAAAACGGGCTCTGGCGCCCGTGGAATATGCGTGAGCAGCTCCTGTTTTGATAGCTGCTGTCGCGTACTTCAGTCGATCTTGATGCCCTGGCTGGCGATGATGCCGCCCAGCAGGGCCGTGTCGGACTTCACGCGCAGGCGCAGGCCTTCGGCCGTGGTGCCCACCACCGTCCAGCCTTGCTGGAACATCTTCTGGCGCATCTCCGGGCTGCGCGCAATCTCGCTGAACAGCCTGGCCAGTTGGGCCGCTGCTGCTGGTGGCAGGCTGTTGGGGGCGGCCACGGCGTTCCAGATCTCCAGGTTGAAGTTCTTCACACCGGCTTCGGACAGGCTGGGAATCTCGGGCGCCAGCGGGCTGCGCACGCTGGCCGTCACGCCAATCGCCTTGAGCTTGCCGGCCTTGATTTGGGCGTTGGCCAGCGCCGGGGGCAGCAGGCTCAGATGCAAGTCACCGGCAATCATGGCGGTGGCCACTTGCGGGTAGCCGGGGTAGGGCACATGCACCGGGGCCATCTTGGCCTGCGACTTGAACAACTCCATGCCCAGGTGACCCACAGTGCCCATGCCGGGGGTGCCGTAGTTCCAGCGGTCACCGGCCGCGCGTGCGGCCTGCAAAAACTCGCTGGCATTGTTGCCGGGGGCATTGGCCGGCGCCGTCAGCACCAGGGGCGACACGCCCAGCAGGCTCAGGGGCTGCAAATCCTTGAGCGGGTCGTAGCTCAGCTTGGGATTCAGCAGCTTGGCAATCGTCATGTTGCCGTTGATCATCAGGCCGATGGTGTGGTTGTCCGTGGCCTTGGCCACGTAATCGGCAGCGATGTTGCCGGCCGCGCCCACCTTGTTTTCCACAATCACCGGCTGGCCCAGGGCCTTGGACAGAGGCTCGGCAAACGCCCGTGCCGTCAGGTCGGGCGACGACCCGCCCGGAAAGCCCACGATGATGCGTAGCGGTTTGCTCGGCCAGGCCGCGGTTTGAGGTGCTTTTTGGGCCATAGCCCCCGTGGATAGTGCGCAAGCAGCTATGGAAAGTGTAGCAAGGGTGAGCGCGCGGCGTTGCATGGTGGTATGTCTCCAGAATAAAAAAGCCCCTGCGGGCGGGCCAGCAGGGGCATTGTCGCGCAAGCGCCGCAGCGCTTGGCGTGGGCTCAGGCGTAGGCGGCCAGCGCAGTCTTCATCTTCTTCATGGCCGCCACCTCGATCTGGCGGATGCGCTCGGCGCTCACGCCGTATTCGGCGGCCAGGTCGTGCAGCGTCATGCCGCCGCTGTTGTCGTCGTTCACCTTGAGCCAGCGCTCTTCCACGATGCGGCGGCTGCGGTCGTCCAGGCTGGCCAGTGCGGTGGCAATGCCATCGGTGGCCAGCACATCGCGCTGGCGTGCCTCAATCATGGCCACGGGTTCGTGGTTGGTGTCAGTCAGGTAGGCGATGGGGCCAAACGCGTCTTCGCCGTCGTCGGAGGGGCTCGGGTCCAGCAGCACGTCGCCACCCGAGAGGCGGGTTTCCATTTCCAGCACTTCCTCGCGCTTCACATTCAGCTCGCGGGCCATGGCGTCCACCTGCGCAGGGTTCAGCGTGTCGCGGTGGGTGTCCAGGTCGGCAGCGGCATCTTCGCCCTTGAAGCGCTGCTTCATGGAACGCAGGTTGAAGAACAGCTTGCGCTGCGCCTTGGTGGTGGCCACCTTGACCATGCGCCAGTTCTTCAGGATGTATTCGTGGATTTCGGCCTTGATCCAGTGCAGCGCGTAGCTCACCAGGCGCACACCCTGGTCGGGGTCGAAGCGCTTGACGGCCTTCATCAGGCCCACATTGCCCTCCTGGATCAGGTCCCCGTGGGGCAGGCCGTAACCCAGGTATTGGCGCGACACAGACACGACCAGGCGCAAGTGAGAGAGCACTAACTTACCGGCAGCTTCAAGGTCATTGTCATTCTTGAACTTGCGCGCAAACTCCTGCTCTTCTTCCAGCGTGAGCATGGGCAGGCGGTTGGCGGCAGAAATATAGGCGTCCAGATTCCCCAGTGGCGGCACCAGCGACCACGGATTGGCCGGGGCCAGGGCAGTTTGGGGCATAGCGAGCAGTGTGGACATGCAGAACCTCCTTGTGTTCAGTCTTTATATTAGCACTCGTCTGAGTTGAGTGCTAAAGAGAAGTTCAATGACCCCAATAGGAATCGGATGAAGTTGTGTAAAGCCCTGCTGCCCCGCGTTTAGGGCATAAAAAAAGGGGCCGAAGCCCCTGTTTGAAACACAGTGGTGGGGTCTCAGGCCCACTGCACCGTGCCCTTGCCGCTGTACCAACGGTCCAACTGGGGTTCCACGGCCGCCTCGATGCGGTTGCGGCGGATCTTCATGGTGGGCGTCAGGAAGCCGTTTTCGATCGACCAGGGTTCGGGGGCGATCACCAGCATCTGCAGCTTCTCGTAGTCGGCCAGTTCGGAGTTCACATCCTTGAGCAACTGGGTCAGGTCGGCGGTGATCTGGGCCTTGACGGCCGGGTCTTTGACCGTGGGGCGCACGGTTTCGGCCAGCACCACCATGGCGTAGGCTGAGGGGTGGCCCACGCCAGAGACCATGCTCAGCTCGATCAGCGGGCAGGCGTTGATGCGGTTCTCGATGGGCGCGGGTGCCACGTACTTGCCCTTGGAGGTTTTGAACAGCTCTTTCACTCGGCCGGTCAGGCGCAGCAGTCCGTCGGCGCGGCGCTCGCCCTTGTCGCCGGTGCGGAAGAAGCCGTCTTCGGTGAACACCTCGGCGTCCAGGTCGGGCCGCTTGTAGTAGCCCACAAACTGGCCGGGCGACTTGATCAGCACTTCGCCTTCTTCACTGATGCGGACTTCCACACCCTTGAGCGGCACGCCCACGCAGCCGGGGGCGTTCACCTTGGCGGTGGAGTTGTGCGAGTAGGCAAAGTCCTCCGTCATGGCGTAGCCCTCGATGAGGTTAAGCCCCAGGCGGCGGTACCAGGCAATCAGCTCGGACGGGATGGGCGCCGAGCCACTGCCCGCCAGCAGCGCGTGGTCCAGGCCCAGGCCCTTGAGCACCTTGCGCCCGACGATCTTGCCCAGGATGGGGATGCTCAGCAGGCGGTCCAGCTTCTTGGGGGGCATCTTGGCAAACACGCCTTGCTGGAATTTGAGCCAAAGGCGCGGCACCGAGATAAAGGTGATCGGCTTGGCGCGGTTCAGGTCCTGCACAAAGGTGTCCAGCGACTCGGCGAAGAACAGGTGGGTGTTGCCATCCACCAGCGATGCGCTTTCCACCCAGGCGCGCTCAAACACGTGCGCCAGCGGCAAGTAGGACAGCATGCGGTTTTTCACGTCCGCCCCGATGCGCGACTTGGTGTCGTGGCTAATGCCCTCGGCCGCTGCGGTGATGCGCTCGAAACTGTGCATCACGCCCTTGGGCTGGCCGGTGGAGCCAGAGGTGTACATCAGGATGCCAATGTCTTTGGCGTCACGGGCCACTTTGCCCTGCAGCGGCTGGGTGCGGGCGACCACGGCGTCCCAGCTCTCGTAGCTGTTTTTGGGCGCCAAGGGGAAGGCAATGCGGGGCAGTGCGTCTGGAATGCCGGGCAACTGCTGGTCAAAGGTGTCGAGCTTGCCCACAAACAGCAGGCTGGCCTCGCTGTGGTCCAGCACGTAGCGCACGGTGTCGGCAGTCTCGGTCGGGAAGATGGCCACGGTGGTACCACCCGCCAGCCAGATGGCCAGCTCCGCCATGATGAAGTGGGCACAGTTCTTGGACAGGATGGCGATGCGCGCGCCGGGTGCCAGGTTTTGTGCCTTCAGGTGTGCGGCCATGCGGCGTGACTCGTCCATCACCTGGCGCCAGGTGTAGTCCTTGACCTGCCCGCCGCCGGTGGGCTGGGTCAGGTAGACCTGATCGGCCAGCCGGGTTTCGTGGTCGTAGACGTAGTCGAGGATGAGTTTGGCTTGGGCCATGGATTTGTCTCCTGTTTTAAAAATGTTTGCAGCATTGTCTGGTGATTTGGCGGCAGTAGAGAGCTTTGGGCGACTATTTCCCTGCAAAAACGCGGTTTTACAGTATTTACCCTAGGTTTTTTAACCGCAAAACTTGGCATTTTTTGTCCTCTTGTGGTCTGCGCCGGTGCTTACGGTGCCTGGGGCACTCCGTTAGCATGAAGGCATCTTTCATCGCACCGAGAACCCCATGACCAAGCCCTCGTCCCCCAAAGCCGCCCTCATCGTCATCGATGTGCAGGAGTCCTTCGCCCAAATGCCTTTTTGGCCAGAAGGCATCCACGCACCGTTTCAGCAAGCCTTGCTGAAGCTGGACGCCGGTGCCCGCGCGGCGGGTGTGCCGGTGGTGCACATCTACCATGTGGGGCGTGCGGGGCCTTTCTTGCCCGAGTCTGGTTTTGTCAAGCCTTTGCCGTGGTTGCCGGGTGCCCCGGCGGTGCGTTTCGACAAACACACGCACAACGCGTTTACCGACACCGGGCTGGACCTGTGGCTGCGCCGCCAGGGCGTGACCAAACTCCTGATCAGCGGCATCCGCACCGAGCAGTGCTGCGAAACCACGGCGCGTGTGGGTTCGGACTTGGGTTACGACGTGGACTTTGTGTCCGAAGCCACGCTGACCTTTCCCATGACACACGCTGGCAGCGGTCGCACCTTCAGCGCGGAAGAGATCACCACGCGCACCGAGCTGGTGTTGGCAGACCGCTTTGCGCGTATCGTCGATGTGGACACCTGCCTGGCCGGTCTGGTCCCTTCATCGAAGCAATAAGGAGATCTCCATGCTGCAACTGCGCCCCAACTGTGAGTGCTGCAATGTGGACCTGCCACCGGCGGCCCTGAATGCCCGCATCTGCTCGTTTGAATGCACGTTTTGTGCGGATTGCGCCGACACCCACCTGCAGGGCACGTGCCCGAACTGCGGTGGCGAACTGGTGCGCCGCCCCGTGCGCCCGGCGGGCAAGTTGGCCAACAACCCGCCGTCCGCCGAGCGTGTGTTCAAGCCCCAGGGCTGTGTGATGCCGTCCCAGCCCGCATCGGTGGGCGCATGAACGCCAGCCTTCCCATGCGGCCCAAAGACCTGGCGCTGGCGCTGCTGGTCATTCTGGTCTGGGGTGTCAACTTTGCCGTCATCAAGGTGGGGGTGGTGGGCATCCCGCCCTTGTTGCTGGGCGCCTTGCGTTTCATGCTGGCGGCGTTTCCGGCGCTGCTGTTTCTCAAGCCGCCCAAGGTGCCGCTGCGCCTGTATCTCGCCTACGGCCTCACCATTTCGGTGGGGCAGTTTGCGTTTCTGTTCAGCGCCATCCACGTGGGCATGCCGTCCGGCCTGGCTTCGCTGGTGCTGCAGTCGCAGTCCTTCTTCACGCTGCTGCTGGCGGCTTGGTGGCTGAAGGAGCGCTGGCAGGCCAACCAGATGGCGGGACTGTTGCTGGCCGCTGTGGGGCTGGTGCTGATTGGCAGCGCCAGCGGCTCGGCCAATGGCGTTTCCATGCCCTTGTTGGGCTTTCTGCTCACCATGGCGGCCGCGGTCATGTGGGCCTGCGGCAACATCGTCACCCGCGCGGTGGGGCGCTACGGCCCCATGAACCAGCTGGCCTTTGTGGTCTGGGCCAGCCTGGTGCCGCCGTTGCCGTTTTTGGGCCTCTCAGCCTGGCTGGAGGGGCCAGACGCCATGCTGCAAGCCCTGCAACACATCGACCTGGCGGCCGTGGGCGCCATTGCCTACCTGGCGTGGGCCGCCACCCTGTTGGGCTACGGCTTGTGGACGCACCTGATGTCGCGCTACCCCACCAACCGTGTGGCGCCGTTCACGTTGCTGGTGCCCATTGTTGGCCTGAGTACGGGCTGGCTGGTGTTTGGCGAGGCGCTGCGCCTCATCCACTTTGCGGGTGGTGCCTTGCTGATGGCGGGCCTGCTGGTGAATGTGTTTGGTGCTCCATTGTTCGCCCGCATCAAGGAGTTGGCATGGAAGACCTGACACTTTCCATTTACCTGGTGCTCACGCCCAATGTGCTGATGCTGGACTACGCAGGTCCGGCCGAGGCGCTGCGCATGGCGCGTGACATGGGGGCACCGCTTGCGCTGCACACCTGCGGACCGCAGGCAGCCATCCACACCTCGTTGGGCACGGGCCTGTCGGGCCTGGAGCCCTTGCCCGCACAACTGCCGCCACGCAGCCTGGTGCTGGTGGTGGGCAACAGCAATGAGGAGGTGGACTATGCCACCGATGCGGCACGGACCGTAGTGCAGTGGCTCAAGACGGCGCCGCAGGGCGACACGCGGCTGGCCAGCATCTGCTCCGGTGCTTTGTTATTGGCGCAGGCCGGTTGTCTGGATGGTCGGCACTGCACCACCCACCACACCCTCATTGCGGACCTGCAGGCTTGCGCCCCCACGGCCCAGGTGGCGATGGACCGCATTTTTGTGGACGACGGCCGCGTGCTCACCAGTGCGGGCATTACCACCGGTATTGACCTCGCGCTGTACATCGTGGAGCAGGCTGCGGGCCCCGAGTTGGCCGCCCGCGTGGCACGCCGCCTGGTCATGTACCAGCGCCGTGGCGCGCACGACCCGCAAGTCTCCCCCTGGTTGGCGTATCGCAACCATATGCACCCCGCGGTGCACCGTGCCCAAGACGCGGTGGCGCGCGCGCCCGAACGCAGCTGGACGCTGGAAGACCTGGCGGCTGTGGCCTGTGTGAGTGCCCGCCACCTGAGCCGCCTGTTCGCGCTGCACACGGGAATCAGTGTGGTGGCCTACCAGCAACAGTTACGCATTGCGCGGGCGCAAGAAATGCTGGTGCACAACCCCCTGCTGTCGCAGGAACGGCTGGCGCAAGCCTGCGGCTTCGCGTCGGCGCGGGATTTCAGACGGGTGTGGCAGAGGTGCGGTGGCGTAGCGCCAGTTACGGGCCGAAGTTCTGCGCGATGAGCTTGGGGATGTCACCGCGCGCATAGCCTCGTTTGATGATCTGGTTGAACGTGGCCAGCCAGAGTTTCATCTGCATGCTTTTAGGAAACGCCAAAAAGTTCGGGTCGCTGCGCAGGGGGACAGGCAGCACCACCAGTGTGTCACGCAGCCCTTCCAGTGCCTTGTTGCTGCGCAGCAGTTCTTCAAACCCGGCCTTGCCGGCGTTAAACAGTGCGCAGTCCAGGCGGCCAAGCACCAGTTTGTTGATGCGGTCGGTGGCACCACCGTCGCCGTCCACCACAAACAGGCCGGCCTCGCGTGCTTTTTCAAAGGCCTCGCCGTAGCTACCGCCGCGTCCCAAGCCCACGCGTTTGCCTTGCAGGTCTGCCAGTTCCTTGAAGCTGAACTGCTTGTCCTTGCGCACCACAATCACCACATCGTCCACATACACCGGGTCCGAGTAGTCAAACAGGGTGGAGCGCTCTTGGGTCCATGACAGGCCGACGATGCCGCCCACACCGCCATTGGCATAGCGGTAAGCGCGGGCCCAGGGGTACAGCTCGATGCGCAGTTCGTCGGTGGCCAGTTCTTGGTCGGCGTACTGCAGGATGTCGATCAGGATGCCGCGGCTTTTGCCATCTTGCAGGTACATCTTGGGGGGAGAGTTGTCGCCGCCAAAGACGGTGAGCTCCAAGCTCCACGCCGTACTGGCCAGTAGCAACCCCAACAGGGCACTGAGGATTTTTTTCATGGCATTTCCTTCGCGTGCATTCCAACGCGAGCACAGGGCTCTCTGCACAGTATGCCGCCTTTTCGGACCCTGGGGCCAGGTTGGCGTGGCCCGGTTTACGAGCCAAGGTTTTGCGCAATGATTTTGGGAATGTCGCCGCGTGCATACCCTTTTTTGATGACTTGGTTGAACTCGGCCAACCAGGGCTTCATCTGCATGCTTTTGGGAAAGGCCAGAAAATTGGGGTCGCTGCGCAGGGAAACGGGCAGCACCACCAGCGCGTTTTTGAAGGGCAAAAATTCTTTGTGGATGCGCAATGTCTCTTCAAACCCCGCCTTGCCCACATTGAATAGCGCGCAGTCTATGCGCCCGGCCTTCAGCTTGTGCAGGCGGTTACTGGCACCGTTGTCGCCATCCACCACAAACACGCCCGCGTCGCGGGCTTTCTCAAAGGCTTCGCCATAACTGGCGTCCCGCACAATGCCCACGCGTTTGCCGCGCAAATCGCTCAGCGTCCTGAACGGAAACTCGTTCCCTTTGCGCACCACCACCACCACTTCGTCAAAAAACAGCGGGTCCGAATAATCGAACAGTTCGTCCCTGCGCCGTGTCCACGACAAACCCAGAATGCCGCCGTCCCCCGACGAGGCTTGCAGGTAGGCGCGGGCCCAGGGGTAGAGCGCCAGGTGCAGGCTGTCGTTATGCAACTGTTGGTCGGCGTATTGCAGGATATCGATCAGGATGCCGCGGCTCTTGCCCGCTTGCACATACATCTTGGGGGGCGATCCGTCACCGCTGAACACGGCAATGTCCGCAGCCCCTGCACCGGAGCCCAATAGCAGTCCCAACACACAAGCAATGAACAACTTCACCACGCCCCCTTTAGTTTGATGAGCAAATAAAGCATAACCTGCAAAACCGCGTGCCTGTTGCAGTCTTGATCGGCAAGGGCACTTGCCCGCGTTGTCCGTGTTTCAATAGACAGTTGCACTGCCCCATTTCTCTTCCATGAATCCCGACGCCCTCAAACTCTGGCGCGCCCCGCAATGGGCGTTTTCCATCCTGCTGGCCCTTTTGGGCATGTTGGGTCCATTCTCCATTGACACCTACATCCCTGCCTTTGCCGGCATCAGCCAGTCGCTGGGCGCCACGCCGGTGCAGATGCAGCAAACGCTGTCGGCCTACCTGTTTGGCTTTGCCTTCATGGCGCTGTTCCACGGCTCGTTTTCGGACAGCTTTGGCCGCCGCCCCGTGGTGCTGTGGGGGCTGGCGGCGTTCACCATCGCCTCCATTGGCTGCGCACTGGCGCAGAGCATCGGGCAGCTCATCTTCTTCCGCGCCATGCAGGGCCTGTCCACCGGCGCGGGCATTGTGGTGTCGCGCGCCGTCATTCGTGATGTGTTCCCGCCCTCCCAGGCGCAAAAGGTCATGAGCCAGGTCACCATCTTCTTTGGTGTGGCGCCGGCCATTGCGCCCATGGTGGGCGGCTGGTTGCTGGTGCACGCCAGCTGGCACGGCATCTTCTGGTTCCTGACCGGCGTGGGGGTAGCGCTGTGGGTGGCCAACTACTTCTTGCTGCCCGAGACCCTGCGGCCAGCCGACCGCCAGCACTTCCATGCCAAAAATCTCATGGCCGGTTACTGGAAGCTGGGTTCTGACCCGCGTTTTGTGCTCTTGGCGCTGGCCAGCGGCATTCCGTTCAACGGCATGTTTTTGTATGTGTTGAGCGCGCCCGTGTTTCTGGGCGACCACCTGGGCCTGCAGCCCCAGCAGTTCTTCTGGTTCTTTGTGCTCACCATCAGCGGCATCATGGGCGGCGCCTTTGTCAGCGGCCGTGTGGCCGGCAAGGTCAGCCCCAAGCGCCAGATCCGCAATGGCTTCCTCATCATGCTTGTCATCGGCCTGCTCAATCTGGCCGCCAACCTCGTCTTCAAGGCCCACGTGAGCTGGGCCCTGTTCCCCATCGCCATCTTCGCGTTCGGCTGGGCCATGATGGTGCCGGTGGTGACGCTGCTGGTGCTGGACCTACACCCCGACCGCCGCGGCATGGCGTCCAGCCTGCAGATGTTTGTGGGCTCCACGGCCAACGGCCTGGTGGCCGGTGTCATCTCGCCGCTGGTCATGCACTCCACCGTGGCACTGGCCGCTTCATCGGTGCTGATGATGTGCCTGGGCCTGTGCTCCTGGGTGTTTATCCGTCGGCGCTGGCCCGAGATCGGGCAGAAGGTGGACGGCTTGTGAACGGCGCAGCGATGCGATGGGTGGGGCGTGTGAGGTCACCGATTGGCACGGCGCTGGTGGCAGGTGTGCTGGTCGTCCTGACCGGCTGCTCTTCAGTGCCGCAGGCATCGGCACCGCCGGTGGCAGCATCCCAGCCCGCTGGACGCCTGACGCTGGAACAAGCCAACGACGTCACCGTCATGGCCATTGGTTTGGTGGGCACGCCGTACCGTTATGGCGGCAACACGCCGGCCAGCGGCTTCGATTGCAGCGGCCTCATTGGTTACGTCTACAAACAGCGCGCGAGTGTGGTGGCACCGCGCTCTACGGCGGGCCTGATCGATTGGGGCGCCAGCATTCCCGCGCCGAGCCTGCGCACGGGGGACCTGGTCGTCTTTGCGCAAAACGGGCGTGCCACGCATGCGGGCATTTATGTGGGGGAAGGGCGGTTCGTGCACGCGCCCTCTACGGGCGGGACTGTGCGGCTGGATAGCCTCAAGTCGACTTACTGGGCGAAGCAGCAGGTGAGTTACCGGAGGCCTTGAGCAACCGCCAACGTGCATTCATCGCGAAGGGGCGATGGCACCACTATGCTCCCACCTTCACCCCTTCCCCAATCACAAAAAACTGCCCACCCGCCACATAGTGCAAGGTCCGCAGCGCATCCGGCGCCTTGTCAAACTCCCAGTGTCCGTTGACGAACACGCGGCGGTCGGCCCAGGCTTGGGTCACCTCGCCGATGAACAGGTCGTAGGTTTGCTGGTTGTGTGGCTCGGGCACCAGTTTGCACAGCAGCCAGCCCACGCAGCCTTGCACCAGCGGCAGTTCGCTGTCTTCCACGGCAAAGGTCTGGATGCCGTGGTGTTGCAGCTTGTCAGGCATGGTGGCCGCACTGTCACTGCCCACCCCCAGCGTGGCCTGGGCCAGCCCGCGGGCCGGTACGTTGAGTGCAAACCAGCCACTGTCTTCCACCAGTGCCCGCGTGCGCGTGGCCTTGTCGATCACCACCGTCACCTTGGGCGGGCTGAAGTCCAGTGGCATGGACCAGGCGGCGGCCATGACGTTGTGCTCGCCCGCATGGGCGGATGACACCAGCACGGTGGGGCCGTGGTTGAGCAGGCGGTAGGCTTTGTCCAGCGGGACGGGGGTGCAGAAAGCGGGCAGGGTGGTCATGCGGGCCACTCTAGCAAAGCCCCAAAAAGCCCGTGCCATGGCAGCCCTTGCCGGGGCTTGCAAGCCTGTTCTTGATTTTGATAGCAGAGGCGTTTTCCATATACTGTGTATAAATACAGTTACAAGCTAAAACCCTTGCCATGACTAGCCTTGCGCGCATCAGCGCCGGTTCGCCGGACCCGCAAGACATCCACGCCGATGTCTGGCACGCGCACGCGCTGGCCAGCAGCCCGCAGGTGGTGCAGCCCACGGGTGATGCGCTGTTGGACGCGCAATTGCCCGGCGGCGGCTGGCCGGTGGGGGCGCTGGTGGAGCTGCTGCAACCTACCGGCGTGCACAGCGAATGGCGGCTGCTGCTGCCCGCGCTGGCACGCTGCGGGCAGGGGCCGGTGGTGCTGGTGGGCGCGCCCTACCTGCCGTTTGCACCGGCCCTGGCGGCGCAGGGCTTGCGCGCCAGCCGCCTGCTGGCTGTTGGTGTGGGGGGAGCAGCGGGCACGGCCCAAGACGGCCGGCTTTGGGCGACCGAGCAGCTGCTGCGCTGTGCCGAGGTCGACGCCGTGCTGGCTTGGCTGCCGCAGGCGCGCAGTGACCAACTGCGTCGCCTGCAAATGGCCGCTGCCGAGCACCACAAGCTGCTGTTTGTGATGCGCCCGGTTGCACTGCAGGCCGATGCTTCGCCCGCCGCCCTGCGCCTGGTACTGCAGCCGCAGCCACCGGCGCAGAGTCCGCGCACGGATGCACTGGCGGTGCACATCGTCAAGCGCCGTGGGCCACCGCTGGCGCAGCCCTTGCAGCTGCAGGCGCGCGCGGCCCGCTTGGCCGTGCTGCTGGCGGCGGAGGGTACCCATGCACTGGATCGCACTGCGACCCACGCCTGATGCGTTGTCACCCACCGAACCCACCCTGGCCGATGTGCACACCGCGCTGGCCTGGTGGGCGCTGCGCTTCACGCCGCTGGTGGCGCGGGTGGAGGACGCGCTGGTGCTGGAAGTGTCGGGCAGCGAGCGCCTGTTTGGCGGGCGCAGCGCCTTGTTGCAGCAAATTTTTAAGCCAAATCAGCCTCTAGCACCCGTGGAAACTGCGCAAGGCGCTACGTCTTTGATAGCGTTGGGGCGGCTGTGGGGCGGCCGAGAGGTGGCGCCCGAGGCGCTGTCGGCGCATGTGCTGGCCGCCGCCCGGCCGCATCTGCCCACGTTGGCGCGCCTGGGCGTGCGCACCTGGGGCCAGCTGCGTGCGCTACCGCGTGGCGGGCTGGTGCGCCGCTTTGGCGCCGAGCTGGTGGACGCGCTGGACCGTGCCTGGGGCCAGCGCCCCGAGGTCTACCCCTGGCTCACGCTACCCGAGGTGTTTGACGCGCCGCTGGAGCTGGCCGCCAGCGTGGAGTCGGCCCCGGCGCTGCTGTTTGGCGCGCGCCGCCTGCTGGCGCAGCTGCTGGTGTGGCTGCGCGCGCGCCAGCGCGGCGTGCTGGCGCTGGAGCTGTTGTGGGACTTGGACGCGCGCCGCGCCAACACGCTGCATGTGGACGCCCACCACACGGGCGGCCAGCAGGGCCGGCTGGAGCTGCGCACCGCCCAGGCCACGCAAGACATGGCGCATTTGCAGCGCATTCTGGGCGAGCAGCTGGCGCGCGTCACGCTGCCTGCACCCGTGCTCTACCTGCGCCTGCGCAGCCTGCAAACCTCGCCGCTGGCGGGCGAGAGCCACAGCCTGTTGCCCGACGAGGTGCGCAAGGGCGACAGCCTGCACCAGACGCTGGAGCGCCTGGCCGCGCGCCTGGGCGCCGCGCAGGTGCAGTGTGTCCGCCCGTTGGCCGACCACCGGCCCGAGCAGATGCAGCGCTGGGCACCATGGTGTGCCGATATGGCGCCACAAAACGCTATTAAATCAGGAGCTGCTCGCGCAATATCCACGGGGGCTAGAGGCCTGAAAGACCATGAACTGCACCCCCAGGCCGGAGGTTGGCCCACTTGGTTGTTATCCAGCCCGCAGCGCCTGCCGGTGCGTGACCACTGCCCGCAGTACCAGGGGCCACTGGCGCTGCTGGTGGGGCCGCAGCGGCTGGAGGCGGGCTGGTTGGAAGGGGCGCCGGTGCTGCGTGATTACTACATCGCCCGCAGCCCGCAGGCGGGGCTGGTGTGGGTGTTTCGCGAGCGGCTGGGTGGCGAGGGCGGGCCATCGGCGCAGGATGCGCCGTGGTACCTGCACGGGCTGTACGCGTGAGCCGGCTAGAACAGGCGGAACTTCACCTGTACCACCAGCGCACCGTCGATCTGGGCGACGCTGGGGATGAGGCTGAGGTTGACGCCAAAGCGCTTGCCTTCGTAGCTGGCCATGGGCAAGGCCGCCACAAAGTAGCCGCCGTTTTCCACGGCGGGGTAGCCATTCATCACACCCATGGCTAATCCCAGCTTCCAGTCGCCCAGCGCGATGGGCTGCCAGTTCACCGCAGCGTACTGGGTGTCGCGGTACACGCTGTTGTAGAAGCTGCCCACCATCACCGAGGTGTCGGGCTTGAACCGGTACTCCAGGCCCAGACCGCTGTTGTTCTCGTTGTAGCCCTGGCTTTGGTTGGGGTGGTAGGTCAGGGCGCCCAGGTTGAGCCAGAGTGCTGAGGTGGTGGGGGCCTCAGGCGCCTCGTCCGCCCAGGCAGCAGACATGGCGCCGACCAGCGCCAAGGTACACAGGCGGCGCATCAACGCGTCTGCCCATTGCGGTAGAGGTGCCAGCCGTCAAAGTCGCCTTTGCTCAGGGGAACGCCGTGGTGTCGCAAGATCGCATAAACCATACTGGTGTGAAAGAAGAAGTTGGGCAGCGCGTACTGCTGCAAAAAGACAAGGCCATCTAGCGTAACCGCGGTTTCACCGGCTGTGTCGGTGATTTTGCGCAGCGCTGCATCGGCAAAGTCGGCGGGGGTGAGGGTGTCCAGAAACTCCAGCCCCTGGGCGATGCGGGCCTGCAAGGCCGCCAGGCTGTGGTGATGCTCGCCAAAAGGCGTCAGCCCACGCCCCGTCAGCGGCGCGCAGGCGCGGAACACAAAGTTCACCGCCACCTCCACCTGCACCGCCAGCGGCAACATGTCGGGCGCCAGGCGGGCCTGCAGCAGCGCGGCTTCGGGCAGGCCGTTCCGGGCGAGATGGTGCTGGGCTTGGCGCAACAGTCCTTGCAACTGCTGCAGGTAGCGGTGGAACACGGGGACGCTGGCGTCAAACAAGGGGGCGTGCATGGGTGCAATATAGCCCGCCAGGGTGGCTCTTTTACACTCGTGCCCATGAACCTGCCCACCCACCAACTCAGCATGACCGTGCTCATGTCGCCCGACATGGCCAATTTCTCCGGCAATGTGCACGGCGGCGCCATCCTCAAGTTGCTCGACCAGGTAGCCTATGCCTGCGCCAGCCGCTATGCCTCGCGCTACGTGGTCACGCTCAGTGTGGACCGGGTGCTGTTCCTGCAGGCCATCCACGTGGGCGAGCTGGTGACCTTTCTGGCCAGCGTCAACTACACCGGCAAGTCGTCCATGGAAATCGGCATCAAGGTGATTGCCGAAAACATACGCTCCCAGGAGGTGCGCCATGTGAACAGCTGCTTCTTCACCATGGTGGCGGTAGATGACCACGGCAAGGCCGCGCCGGTGCCCGCGCTGCAGCCCGAGACGCCCGATGAGGTACGCCGCTTTGAAGCGGCGCAGATGCGCAAAGCATTGCGCCACGAGCTGGAGCAGAAGTTCCGCCAGACGCGGCAAAGCGGTACGGCCTAGTCTTTGTCCCCTGGGGTGGGGGAATTAAGGGATAACCCTATACTGGTCCGCACTGCATGTCCTCTTGTGCACCGAAAGGACTCCTGTGATCGACCTCCCCACCTCTGCCCGTCGCCTGCTGCCATCGGTTGGCAGCCGTTTGTTCAGGCGTCTGTGGCGCACGCGCCTCAAGCCCCCGTCTCCCACCCGGATCAACCTGGCCCTGCAAGGCGGCGGTGCGCATGGGGCCTTCACCTGGGGCGTGCTGGACGCGCTGCTGCAAGACCCGCGCATGCAGTTTGAAGGCATCAGCGGCAGCAGTGCCGGTGCCATGAACGCGGTGGTGATGGCGCAGGGCTGGATGACTGGGGGGCGCGACGGTGCGCGCGAAGCCCTGGCCCAGTTTTGGACCGAAGTGAGCCAGCAGCTGCCCTGGGGCATGCTGACCACGGGCGGGGGGGATGCCATCAGCCTGTCCCCCGCCACCAAGATGCTGGCGCAGTGGGCGGGGTTCTTTTCCCCCGCCGAGCTGAACCCGCTGGCCATCAACCCGCTGCGCAGCCTGCTCAAGCGCCAGATCGACTTTGAGCGCCTGCGCGCTGAGAGCCCGTTCAAGCTGTTTGTGGGCGCCACCCAGGTCAACACCGGCAAGCTGCGCCTGTTTCGCGAGCACGAGCTGACGCTGGACATGCTGCTGGCCTCGGCCTGCCTGCCCAAGATCCACCACACGGTGGAGATTGAGGGTGAGCCCTACTGGGACGGTGGCTTTGCAGCCAACCCCGCGGTATTCCCGCTGTTTTACGACTGCGCAGCGGGCGATGTGCTGCTGGTGCTGCTGGCCCCGCTGAAGCGCGAAGGCACACCACATACCAAGGACGAGATTGAGGCGCGCATGGAGGAGCTGGGCTTCAAGGCCCACTTCATGCGCGAGATGCAGATGTTTGCCCGTGTGCAGGATGCGGCCCACATCACCCAGCACCAGGGCCCGCTGGAGCAGCGTTTGCAGAGCGTGCGTTTCCACATGATTGACTCCAGCAACCTGGAGAGCCTGCAGCGCAACGAGACCAAGATGCTGGCCCATGCGCCTTTTTTGAACCTGCTGCATGACCAGGGCCTGCAGCGCGGTCTGCAGTGGCTGGCCGCCCACGCGGGCAGTGTGGGTCAGCGCACCACGGTGGATATGCAGCAGTGGCTGGTGTGATTTTGGGCCCCCACGCTCCGCCCACGCACGGCCAACAGGCCGTGCCGGGCGTATTGCCACAACGTGAGTGCATCTGCGACAGCAGATGCGTGAGCGGGTCGCTGATCGGGCCCAGCCAGAGGCTAGGGCTCTTCAGGCTGTCCAAAGCCACGCAGGTGGCTTTGGAGCCGCAGCCTTCAGCCCCACAAGGGGGCTCATTACCCTCTTCGATTAGTCGTTGAGTCGAAGGGGCTGGTCTTCAAACTCGGTGTTCAGCACCACCGTGCTGGTGGTGCGGGCCACGCCGGGAATCGCCTTGATCTGCAGCAGCACGGCCTCCAGGTCGCGTGCATGGGCCGTGCGCACCTTGGCTAGCAGGTCGTACTCACCGGCCACGCTGTGCAGTTCTTGCACGGCACTCACCTCGCGCATGCGTGCCGAAATGTCGCGGCAGTGCGCGCCACCGTCGTTGCGGATGGCCACAAAGGCGGTGAAGTTCAGCCCCACGGTGAGCGGATCCACGCTGATGGAGAAACGGCGGATCACGCCACGCTCCAGCATCTTCTTCACCCGCTCGTGCACCGCGGCGGTGGACAGGCCGACTTCAGCGCCCACCTCGGCGTAAGAACGACGGCCATCTTCCCCCAAGGCCGTAAGAATTTTGGCGTCGATGGTGTCTGTCTGAATATTTGCTTGCATTGGGCGTGTTTTTCGGTATTATCACGCCATGCGGCGCTGATTGCCGTAAATTTTACGGACTAATCATGAATTCGGCACTCAATATTCAGCAAGGCTGGCGTTTGTCTCCTTTTTGGCGCCTCATGGTGGCGCTGTGGCTGGTCTACATCGTCTGGGGCACCACCTACTTTGCCATCGGCATTGCGGTGCACAGCTTCCCCCCGCTGTGGATGAATGCCACCCGCTTCACGCTGGCCGGCGTGATCATGCTGGCCTGGGCCCTGTGGCGCGGCGAGAAGTTGCCCAGCTGGCGCCAGTGGCGCAACGCGGCTGTGGTGGGCGGGCTGATGGTGTTTGGTGCCATGAACCTGGTGGTGTTTGCGCAGCAGCACGGCATTGGTTCAGGCCTCATGGCGACGGTGGTGACGACCATGCCCATGTGGCTGGCGCTTTGGACGCGCCTGGGCGGCGAACGCGTGCCCATGACGAGCTGGATTGGCCTGGTGCTGGGGGTGGGCGGTGCCCTGCTGCTGGCGATGGAAGGCGATTTCTCGGCCAGTTGGCTGGGCGCGCTGGCCGCTTTTGGTGCACCGCTGTGCTGGAGCGTGGGCTCCTACGCGTCCCGCAAGCTGGACCTGCCGGGTCCGGCCATGGCTTCGGCCACCGAGTGGTTGGCCGGTGGACTGATGGGGGTGGTCGCTGCGTCGTTGATCGAACCGCAGGGTGCACTCAGCAACGTCACGCAGGAAGCCTGGCTGGCCTGGTGGTACCTGCTGGTGTTTGGCACGCTGATCGCGCTCAACGCCTACCTCTGGTTGCTGCAAAACACCACGGCCGCCGTGGCTGGCAGCTACTCGTTTGTGAACCCCGCCGTGGCGCTGCTGGTCGGCGTGCTGATTGGCAAAGAAATGCTCACCGGCTGGGTGTTCCTGGCGCTGCCGCTGATTGGCGGCGCGCTGGCCATGATCATGTACGGCCCAGCCATCGTGGCGTGGTTGCGCCGCCGCACCGGCCGGGCGTAAAGCGTCGTCAGACCGAGGTCATCCCGCCGTCCACCGTGTGGGCCAGGCCGGTCACAAAACTGGCCGCATCGGAGCTGAGCCACAACACGGCGGCGGCCACCTCGTCGGCTTCGCCAATGCGGCCAATCGGGTGGATGCCGGCCACCGCCGGGCCCACCTTGGGGTCGGCCGCCACGGCGCGCTCAAACATCACGGTGCGGATCACGCCGGGGCACACCGCGTTGACGCGGATGCCCTTGCGTCCATATTCGGCAGCGGCTGATTTGGTCAGGCCGACGACGGCGTGTTTGCTGGCTGCATAGGCCGACATCTTGGGCGCGCCGATCAGGCCTGCCACCGAGGCCGTGTTGACGATGCTGCCGCCGCCCTGGGCCAGCATCTGCTGGATCTGGTACTTCATGCACAGCCAGACGCCCTTCACGTTGACGCCCAGAATGCGGTCAAACGTGGCTTCTTCGCAGTCGGCCAGGCGCATATGCTCCTCTTCGATACCCGCGTTGTTGAAAGCACAGTCCAGCCGGCCAAAGTGCGCCACCACCTGAGCCACCATGGCTTGCACCTGCGTGGCCAGCACCACGTCGGCCGCCACAAACAGGGCCTCGGCACCCAGGGCGCGCACCTGGGCAGCCGTCTCCTCGCCAGCCGGTACATCACGGTCCGTCACCGCCACCTTGGCTCCCGCGCGGGCAAAGGCCAGCGCACTGGCTCGCCCGATGCCACCGCCACCGCCGGTGACCAGCACTACCTTGTTGTCAAAACGCATGTTCATTCGCCAACTCCAAGCCAAACGGCCATCTTAGGCGGCCGTGGGCCGGGCGCTGGTGCGCGACGGTAACGCACGGGACAGCACCAGAAACGACAAAGGCCCCGAAGGGCCTGTGTGGAGGAGAGTCGGGATACCGCGGGGTAGCTCAGGTCGCAGCAGCCTTGGCCTTGCGGCGGCGAGCCACCGCACCCACCAAGCCCAGACCCGCCAGCATCAGGGCATAGGTTTCGGGTTCGGGGACAGCCGACACGAAGTACAACTGGTCCTGGGCGTACTGGGTGTAGTTTTTGTCCTTGTACAGATTCAAAACACGGACTTGGTTGCCCACATCAGTCCAGCCATTGTTGACGGCCGTCGAGGCCATTTGTACCAACTGCTTGGCATAGGTGTCGTAGCTGTACAGGCTGCTGCCCACCAGTTCTTTTTCCAGGTACCACACGGCAGTCTGGAAGGAGTTCGCTTTGGAGTCGCTCGACAGGATGCTCGTCTTGAAGCTGGTGTTTGTGTTGAAGTAGCTAAACAGCCATTCGGTCTTCAGGCTCAGGGGATCGCTGTAGGCATTGCCGCCAGAAGCGCCGTTGTTGGCGCTGTAGTAGCTGGAATTCGCGTTTTGGGTCGCGTTGCTCACGTTTTTGACGTACAGCGTGTTTCCCGGTGTGAATGTTTCGAATTTTTCCAGGCAGAAGGTGTAGAACGAATTTTCACCCGACAGGCTGGAGCCATTCACGCTGCTGACTTCTATGGCTGAAAAAGCGCCAGCCAAGGTACCTTTGGGGCTGGTGCTCAGCTTGATGGCATCCCCGGCGACCACTTCAGCTGCTGCAAACTGGGCACCTGTCAAGGCTGCTGCGGCCAGAGCGATGCGGGCGACACGGCCCAGGTTCTTGCGGTTCATCTTGTTTCTTCCCTTAATTAGCCAATACCAAATCTTGGACAGATTGTTGATGGCGGGCGGGCGAGTGTAAATAGTCCGAACGGACTAAACCCGGGGCTGGAGGCTGTGGCAGAGCCCGCCGGGTGTGGAAAAAGTCACAGAAATGGCCCCCATTTTCAGGGGTGCCTAAGGCGTCAGACCCAATACGTCGGCCAGGTCGTCGCGCTGTAGCGGCTTGGCAAACGAGCCCAGCACGCGCAGGCCGTCGGACACCGCCACTTCGGCGGCAATCGACAGCATCAGGCTGTCGCCGCCGCTGAGCAGGATCACGCCGCCGCGGTATTGCACCTTGGCCAGGTGGCCCAGGAAATCGAGGCCATCGGTGTGTGGCATGACCATGTCGCAAATCAAAAAATCCGGGGCATGTGGCATCTGGGCCAGTACCTCGGCGCCGGTGCTGCCGTCGCGCGCCGTGTGCACCTCGGCTACGCCCAGGCTCAGCAGCATTTCGCGCAGCACGGTGTGGCTGAAATCGTCGTCGTCCACCACCAGCACACGCAAGGGGCTGCTGTGGGGGGCGGGGAGGCGGTGGGTGGTGTCGGCGCGCTGGGCGGCGGCATGGCGGCGGCGCTCCAGGCTCTCCAGTACGGCGGTGAGCACGAACTCGGACAGGGACTCCTCGGCGCCGAGCAGGGACTCAATGTCCGCACGCAGGGCAGCCGTGATGGGAATGGCGGGCAGCGAAGGCAGTTGCATGGGCGAAGTGTAAGGGAATGTTAGTGTTTTTATGGCCATAAAACTGTATATATAACCAGTTATTTGCCATAATTCCAGACCCTGATGATGGGAGTGCGCCACCATGCCTCCAGATTACGCTGAACTGCACTGCCTTTCCTCTTTCAGCTTCCAGCGCGGTGCCTCCCAGCCCGAAGAGCTGGTGCAGCGCGCCCATGCACTGGACTACCGTGCGCTGGCCGTGACGGATGAATGTTCGGTAGCGGGGGTGGTGCGTGCGCACGTGGAGGCCAAGCGTCTGGGACTGCCCCTGTTGCCAGGGGCCGAGTTTGTGGTGGCGCTACCTGACGGAGGCCACTTCACGCTGGTGGCCTTGCCGCATAACTTGGCGGGCTGGGGCCAGCTGTGTGAGTTCATCACCGCCGCGCGCATGGCGGCCCCCAAGGGCGAATACCGTGCGGCCTGGCACGAGGCGAACTGGGCCGCGCTGCAGGATTGTGAGGTGCTGCTGCAGTTCCAGTTTGCTATCAATATAGAAGCTGCTTGCGCAATATCCATAAGGGCTAGGGGCCTATTTGGCCCCAATTGTTGGCTGATGGCCAGTGCCGGGCTGGTGGTGGGGGATGTGCTGCAGCGCGTGCGGGTGCAGCAGCTCTCGGCCCTGAGCGGCTTGCCGGTGCTGGCCACAGGCCAGGTGTGCATGCATGTACGTTCGCGCAAGCCGCTGCACGATGTGCTGACCGCCGTGCGCCTGGGCCAGCCCGTGTCGGCCTGTGGCTTTGCGCTGCAGGCCAATGCCGAGGGGCACCTGCGCTCGCGGGCGCGGCTGGCGGCGCTGTTCCCGCCGGACTGGCTGGCGAACACGCTGACCGCAGCGCAGCGCTGCACCTTCAGCCTGGACGAGCTGCGTTACCACTACCCGCTGGAGGCGGTGCTGCCAGGCCAGACGGCGGCGCAGACCCTGCGCCATTATGTGGAGGAGGGGGCTAGTGAGCGCTACCCGGCGGGCGTGCCGCAGGACATCCGTGCGCGCGTGGAGCATGAGATGGCGCTGATCGTGGAGTTGCGCTTTGAGATGTATTTCCTCACGGTGCACGACATCGTGCGCTTTGCGCGGCGCGAACACATCCTGTGCCAGGGGCGCGGCTCGGCGGCCAACTCGGTGGTCTGCTACTGCCTGCACATCACCGAGGCCAACCCGCATGAGACCTCGCTGCTGTTCGAGCGTTTCATCAGCCGCGAACGCAACGAGCCGCCCGATATCGACGTGGACTTTGAGCACCAGCGCCGCGAGGAGGTGATCCAGTACATCTACGCCAAATACGGCCGCGAGCGTGCCGCCATTGCGGCAACCGTCATCAGCTACCGCCCGCGCAGCGCGTTGCGCGATGTGGGGCGCGCGTTGGAGATTCCCGAAGTGTTGATCACCGCCATGGCCAAAGAGCACCCTGGCATGTACAGCCGCGAGGTATTGGCCGGGCGGCTACAGGATGCTATTGAAAAAGTAGCTGCTGGCACATATTCCACGGGCGCTGGGAGCCTGGACGGCAGGGCGCCCAGCTCCGTGTCCCCCGCCCGCAGTGCGGGCTCCTCCTTGACCTCCGCTGAGCGCCCTGCCGCCCAGACTCCCGGGTGGGCGGGTGGCGGTGCACTTCCCTCCGAGCGCCGTCTACAGCTGTGGCTGGAGCTCAGCACTGTGCTGCAGGGCTTCCCGCGCCACCTGAGCCAGCACGTGGGCGGTTTTGTACTGACGCAGGGGCCGCTCACCCGCCTGGTGCCGGTAGAAAACGCGGCCATGCCAGAGCGCTCCATCATCCAGTGGGACAAGGACGACCTGAGCGCCGTGGGCCTGATGAAGGTGGACGTGTTGGCCCTGGGCATGCTCAGCGCCATCCGCCGCTGTCTGGAGATGGTGGCGCAGCGGCGCGGCCTGCTGCAACCGCTGCGCATGCAGGACATTCCGCGGGACGACGTGGCCACCTACGACATGATTTGCGCGGCCGATACGGTGGGCGTGTTCCAGATTGAGAGCCGGGCGCAGATGAGCATGTTGCCGCGTCTGCAGCCCCGCTGTTACTACGATCTGGTGGTGGAGGTGGCCATCGTGCGGCCCGGGCCCATCCAGGGGGGCATGGTGCACCCGTACCTGAAGGCGCGCAAAGACCCCGAGGCCGCCAAGTCGCCTTACCCCGCCTTGCACAAGGCGCTGAAGCGCACGCACGGTGTGCCCATCTTTCAGGAGCAGGTGATGCAGATTGCCGTGCTGGCGGCCGGCTTCACACCGGGCGAGGCCGATGCGCTGCGCCGCTCCATGGCCGCGTGGAAGCGCCATGGCAATGTGAGCCAGTACCACGACCGGCTGGTGGGTGGCATGGTGGAGCGCGGTTACCCGCTGGACTTTGCCGAGGCCATCTTCAAGCAGATGGAGGGCTTTGGCGAATACGGCTTCCCCGAGAGCCACGCGGCCAGTTTCGCGCTGCTGGTCTACATCAGCAGCTACCTCAAGTGGCACGAACCCGCGTGTTTTCTGGCCGCCTTGCTCAACAGCCAGCCACTGGGTTTCTACGGCCCCGCGCAGCTGGTGCAGGACGCCCAGCGCCATGGTGTGGTGGTGCATGCGGTGGATGTGATGCACAGCGACTGGGATTGCACCCTGGAGGCGATCTCCGCTCGCCCTGTGTTTGTCGAAGGGCCTGCAGTCCGGTTGGGCCTGCGGCTGGTCAGCGGCCTCACCCAGGCCGTTGCCACGCGCATCACCGGGCAGCGCCTGCTCGCACCTTTTGCCAGCACCCAAGACCTGGCGCTGCGCTGCCAGCTCGACGCGGGGGACCTCAAGGCCCTGGCCAGTGCCGATGCGCTGCAGTCGCTCAGCGGCCACCGCCGCCAGCAGGTGTGGGACGCCTCGGCGCTCTTGCCCGCCCCCGCGCTGCTGCGAGGCGTGCCGATTGACGAAGACGACCTGGTGCTGCCCGCCGCGGGCGAGGGCGAGGAGGTGACGTTTGATTACGCTGCAGTTGGGCTTACTTTACGCTCCCACCCCTTGCTGCTATTGCGGGAGCAGCTATCAAAACAGAAGCTGCTGACGGCCGCGCAGATGCGCGACTACCCCAGTGGCCGTCTGGTCCGCGCCTGCGGCATCGTCACGGCGCGCCAGCGGCCGCAGACCGCCAAGGGTGTGATTTTTGTGACGCTGGAGGACGAGACCGGTAGCGTGAATGTGATTGTGTGGAAGAGCGTGCACGAACGCTGGCGCGATGTGGCTTACCGCGCACGGCTGATGGCGGTGTATGGCGTGTGGCAGCGCGATGACGAGAGCGGCGGCCAGGTGCGCCATGTGGTGGCCAAATACCTGGTAGACCTGACCCACCTGCTGGGCGACCTGGCCACCACCAGCCGGGATTTCCACTGAATCCCCGGGCCAAGCGGCCCTAAAACTTGAAACGCAGGCCGAAACTCAAAAAGTCCTCGCCATTGGCGCCATGGCTGTTGAGCAGGTCGTAGATGGCGCAGCGGTGGTGCAGGCGCACAAAAAATTCATGCTCGGGGGTGTGTGGCCGGGAGAACGCGGCTTCGATGAAGAGGAAGTTCAGTGTGCGCGTGCCCTGCCCATTGGCGCCGCGCTCCATGGGCCCCACCTCGCTGGTGTACGAGATGCCCAGCGGTGCCAGCCGCAGGTCGGTGCGCAGCACATCGCGCCACGGAAAACCGCTCCAGCGAATGGCGGGGGCCACTGCCACTTCGGTCAGGCTGGCCTGGCCCCATTGCTGGCCAACCATGCCGTCCAGCTCCAGCGCAATCGGCCAGTCCTGCGATTTCCACAAGGTGGTGCTGCCCGTGAGGGCCAGCATGTAGTGCTCTGTGTAGTGGGCCGTGCCTGCGATGGCGCCGGCGGGCTCTGCATCGTGGTACTTGCCCACATACAGGCCCCAGCTGGAGTCGCGTGTTTCAGCGCCCGCCTGCCAGGGCAGGGCCATGGCTGCCGCCAGCAGCAGGCGGTGCAGACCGTAGCAAGGCAGGTGCATGGGCGTCCCCCAAAACATGGTGGCCTCCATGCTAGCGTCCACAACCGCGCCCACCAAATGGCGGGCGCCCAAAACCCCCCGCACGCAGGGGGGATGCCTGCGGGGCTGGCTCAGCCCTGCGTGATGGCGACCGGCAGGCCGGTCTGGAGTGACTCGGTCACCGCCAACCCAATGCGCGTGGCCTCCAGCGCGTCGGACAGCGTGAGCGTGAGCGCGCGCTCGCCGCGGCAAGCGGCCACGAACTCGGCCATCTCGGCCGCAAATGCTGCCTCGAAACGCTCGTAGAAGTCCTTCAGCACGGCATGGCGCACACCGTGGGCATCGCTCTTCACCACACGGTCGCGGGCAGCGTGCTCGCCCACCAGCAGCTTGCCGGCGGTGCCAATGACCTCCGTGTGGGTTTCATGGCCGTGGGCCATGGTGCGCGAGGCGTAGAAGACGGCCTTGGCACCGCCCTCAAAGTCCACAATGGCCAGGCCGTTGTCCACATCACCAAACTCCGCCAGACCGGGGTGCAGGGCGATGGTGCCGGTGGCGTAGGCGCGCAGGGCCTTGGGGCGGCCCAGCATCCAGCGTGCCAAATCGATGTCGTGCACGCTGCAGTCCATGAAGATGCCGCCCGAGGTGGGCGCAAAGCGCACAAAGAAGCCGTCGGGGTCATTCTGGTCGCAGGTCTGCGAGCGCACGATGAACGGGCGTCCGATCTCGCCTGCCTCAATGCTGGCCTGGGCCGCACGGTAGCTGGGGTCAAAGCGGCGCACAAAGCCCACCATGGCCACCAGTGCCGGGTGCTTGGCCGCCTCTGCCAATACGCGCGCGCAATCGGGCACGTTCAGGGCCAGGGGCTTTTCCACAAACACATGTTTGCCGGCTTGCAAGGCCGCAATGGCCTGGTCGGCATGCAAAGAGGTGGGGGTGACCAGCACCACAGCGTCCACATCGGGGCTGGCCAGCAGGTCTTCATAACGGGAGTAGACCTGGGTGATGCCGAGCTGCTCGGTGGCATACACACGCTCGGCTTCGACCGGGCTGCAGGCGGCGGTGAGGGTGCAGTTGCGGGTGCTGAAGGCCAGGGCTTGTGCGTGGCGTTGGCCCAGGCGGCCGAGGCCGACGATACCGATCCGCAAAGAGGATGTCATGGCGCGCCTTAGAAGGTGATGATCTGGTTGGTGGCAGCGCTTTGGGCGGCGGCATCGGCCAGGATTTGCGCGTCCACGCCGTCCTGCACCGTGGTGCGGAAGCTGCCGCCGTTTTGCAACTGGGTGAAGAAGTGCTCGATCTCCAGGCGGTAGGCCGCGGCGTAGCGCTGCAGGAAGAAGGCTTCAGGGTTGTCCTGCGAGGTGCCTTGTGCCGTGGCCTGGGTCACTTCGCTGGGGCGGTGGTTGCCACACTGCAGCATGCCCGCAGAGCCAATCACCTCAAAGCGCTGGTCGTAGCCGTAGGCGGCGCGGCGCGTGGTGTTGATCTGGCACAGGCGGCCCTTGACGGTCTTGATGGTGACGGCCGTGCAGTCAAAGTCGCCGGCTTTGCCAATGGCGGGGTCGGTCAGGCAGGAGCCGGTGGCGCTGAGCCAGGCCGCCTTGTCGCCATCGCCACACAGAATCCAGCGGAACACATCGAAGTCGTGGATCAGCATGTCGCGGAAGATGCCGCCGGACTGCTGGATGTACTCCACCGGGGGCGCACCGGGGTCGCGGCTGGTGATGACCAGCATTTCGGGGTTGCCGATGTCACCGCGGTCCAGGCGGATTTTGGCCTCGTTGAAGGTGGGGTCGAAACGGCGCTGGAAGCCGATCATGCAGGCCACGCCGGCAACTGAGACCGCCTTTGCCACCGCCTCAGCGCGTTGCACGGACAAGTCCACCGGTTTTTCGCAGAAGATGTGTTTGCCGGCAGCCGCTGCGCGTGCGATCAGGTCGCTGTGCGTGGTAGTGGGCGAGCAGATGGCAACGGCGTCGATACTCTTGTCCGCGAACACGGTGCCAATGTCTGCCACCTGGGCACCCAGAGTCTGCGCCAGGTCTGCAGCAGTAGCGGGCATGGCATCGCAGATGTACTTGAGTTGCACGCCCGATTGGGCGGCAAGGTTGGTGGCGTGAATGCGGCCAATACGACCAGCGCCGAACACTGCAACGTGCTTCATGAAAGTTCCTGTCTCCGTATGTTTATGGAATATCTCGTCGCGCGCGACGCGAAGACAGGACTATACGAAAAATTGCCGCTATTGGAAATATTTTTCCAAATTAAATTAATAATGAAATATTAATTTATCTACCAGTTTTAGGCTTGTGCCGGGGTCGAGGTTGGGCGGTAAGGCAGCTCCAGCGCATAGGCCAGGGAAATGAACAGGCTTTGTGCCAGGCCCATGGTACTGGTTAAGGCCCTGAAGCCGAAGGTCGAGTTGTCCTGCACGATCAGCACGGCCTCAGCGTCTTTGGCCAGTGGGCTCATGCGGCTGTCGGTGATGGCGATCACGCGCGCACCCCGTTCTTGTGCCAGCGCTACGGCGGCCAGTGTTTCTTCCGCATAGGGTGCAAACGAAATGGCCAGTATCACATCGCCCGTGCGCACTGAGCGCATCTGCCCCAGATGCATATTACCCAAGGCCGACATCAGGCACACACGCTTGTCGGTGTGCTGCAGCGCGTAGTCCAGGTAGACGGCAATAGGGAAAGAGCGACGTGACGCGGCGATCCAGATGCAGTCGGTCTTGCGCAGCATGTCCACGGCTTTTTTAAAGGTGGCCTCGTCCAGATTTGCCTCCAGCTCGTGCATGGCAGCCTGGCTGCCAGCCAAAAACTCGCGTGCAATTTCTACGCTTGAGAGACTGCCGGCGCCAGAGTCGATGATGTCGCGGATGCGTGCGCGGTAGTTGCGGCTGGGCGCCAACTGGCGCGTCAAACCCTCGCGGAAGACAAGTTGCATCTCCGAGAAACCGGAGAAGCCGAAGTGCTTGGCAAAGCGCACCACCGCCGAGGGCTGCACCTGGCAGTTGGCCGCCAGTTGCTGGATACCTTCAATGCCGATGTGGTCGCGGTGCTGCTCCACATACTTGGCAATAATTTTGAGTTGTTTGCTCAGCGTGTCGTACTCCGCAGTAATGCGTGCGATGAACTGATCGACCGGGGTCTTCTCGTTGCCCTTGGATGCCATGTCCTGAATCTTTCGTGAGTTTTAGGGCAGTAGTCGCCCTGGAAAACTATTTCTTCTCGTATTTTGATTGAAAAAGACGTTCTTCTTAGGAAGGGTGTTCCCGCAGGCGGCATATGTTTTTTCAGGTGAGATAAGACTGATTCCCCATGTTTTCAGTGAAGTAGAGGCGAAATTCTCCGGCTTTTCCCAGTTGGTTGGTAGAAGAGGGGGCCATGCCCAGCGCGACCAGCACGTGCTGGAGGGCGCGGATGGCCTGGGTGTCCGGATCCTGGTCGATTACCACGTCCAGAACGCCTTGTTGCAGGTATTGGCGGTGGTCATCGGAAATCTCGTGGGTAATCCAGCAGACTTTGTCGTGGGCGAAGCGTTGCAACGCCGCATGGATACCCGGTGAGCCAGCGCCCGTGTTGTAGAGGCCCACGACGTCGTGTTGGCCTTGCAGGGCCTTTTTGAGTGCGAGGTAGCAGCGGTCCGGGTCATCGTGCGTCTCGGCCACATCTTTATCCCAGCGCAGGTGGGGGAATTGCGCGGCCAGGACCTCTCGGCAGCCTTCGCTTCGTTCGATGTGGCCCAGGTAGTCCAACCGGCTGGAGAGGGTGAGGATGCGGCCTTCGCGATGGCACAAACGCCCCAACAGGTAGCCTGCGGTGCGGCCGGCGGCATGATTGTCGATGCCCACATAGTCGGCCTGCGGCACATGGTTCACGCGGGTGACCACCATGGCCACGTGCTCTCCGTTGGCACGCGCCTGCTGCAGCGCCTGGCGCACCGCTGGCGTGTCCGGCGCGGCCACGATCAGGGCCTGGCGTTTGTAGCGTCGAGGCCCGATGGCGCGCACCAGCGCAGCCTCGTCTTCCTCCGGTGTTGTCACGCGGTGGACGACCAGCCGTTTGTCGAGCATGGCCACGCCCCGCTGCATGGCCTGGTTCAGACGTTGGAAGAAGGGCGAGGGGTTGTCTGGCAGCACGATGTCGATGTGTATCAAACCATGCCGGGTTTCGGGCAACACCCGTGGCACACCTAACTGGCGCGCAGCCTGCACCACTTTCTCCCGCGTCTTGACCGATGCGGTGTCGCGCTCGTTGAGCACCCGGTCTACGGTGGCAATGCTCACTCCCGCCAGTGCGGCAATTTCGGTGAAGCGTGCGGTCTTTTTTTTGCGACTAGGGTTAACCATAAATTGACGATTTATCGTCAATTATTGCGCAGTATTTTCGGGAGCGGGAACCTACATTGCGCAGGCCGTGCTGCGTTGGCAGCCGCGATACGACCAGGAGACAAAGATGAAGATAGCCTTAGACCCGTACATGATCCGGCACCTGAGCCTGAACGATCTGCCCGCCGCAGTAGCTGCCCTGGGCTATGACCAGATCGAACTCTCTCCCCGCTCAGACTTTCTGGACTGGTGGGTCATGCCCCGCGCCACTAAAGAGCGTATGGGCGGCTTCAAGGCCGCCATGAAAGCCTCCGGCGTAGGGCTTGCCAGCCTGCAACCCATGTACCGCTGGGCCAGCCCGTTTGAAGACGAGCGCCAATGGGCCATGCGTTGCTGGAAGAAGGCTATTGAGGTAGCCATTGAGATGGATTGCCCCTTGATGGTGTCCGAGTTTGGCCGGGGCTCGTCTCCGGAGCGCTCGGTAGGGGAGCGTCCCGGTGCCAACACCAAGGAGATGTGCGAAGCCGCCTGGTTCCGCTCCATGGATGAGTTGCTACCCATCTTTGAGCGCGAAGGCATCACGCTGTCGGTAGAACCTCATCCGGAAGACTGGATAGAGACCATGCAGCCAGCGGCGGACATGGTGAAGAACATCGGCTCCAAGGCTTTGAAGCTGTCCTACATCGCCCCCCACACCTTTTACTACGGCGACGACATGGCGGCGCTGATCAAGGAAACCGCCCCGGTACTCGCCCATGTGCGGGTGGCAGATACCTTTAACCACAAGAAGAGCAGCCAGCTGCGCTACATCGTCAATCCCCCGGGCTCCAACCAGATACGGGTGCACCAGCACTTGGACATGGGCCAGGGCGAGATTGACTGGGATGTGTTCTTCAAGACGCTGGCGGAGGTGAAGTTTGATGGCGTGATGTCTTCATGCGTGTTTGCGTGGGAGGAGCGTGCTGAGGACTCCAGCCGCTTTATGCGCAGCGAGATGCAGCGCTATATCGACAAGTTTTCCAACAAGTAACAACCCTCAGGAGATATTTCATGACTTTGAAAATTGGTGTCATCGGAACCGGCATGATCGGCCGCGACCACACACGTCGCATTCAACAAGTGCTCGCGGGCGCCGAAGTGGTGGCCTTGTCTGACGTGAACGCGGCTAGCGCCGAAGCAGTTCGCAAAGACCTCGCACCCAACACCAAGTTGTACGACACCGGTGAAGCCCTGATTGCAGCACCCGAAGTGCAAGCGGTATTGGTGACCTCTTGGGGCGCAACCCACGAGCCCTATGTGTTGGCCGCCATAGCCGCTGGCAAACCTGTTTTCTGCGAGAAACCACTGGCTACTACCGCTGAGGGGGCGCGTCGCATCGTCGATGCTGAAGTGAAGTTCGGCAAGCGCTTGGTGCAGGTCGGTTTCATGCGCCGCTACGACGCTGGCTATGTGGCGCTCAAGCACGCTGTGGAAAACCATACTGGTGCGCCTATCCTGGTGCACGCCGCTCACCGCAACCCCGCCGTTCCAGAGGCGTATGTGACGCCCATGGCCATCCACGACACCATGATCCATGAGATCGATGTGTTCCGCTGGTTGCTGAACGACGACTACGTGTCCGCCCGCGTGCTCTACCCCCGCAACGCGGCCCGCAGTCACACCAAGCTGCGCGATCCACAGGTCGTGGTGCTGGAGACCCAGAAGGGCGTACTGATCAATGTGGAAATCTTCGTCAACTGCGCCTACGGCTACGACATCCAGTGCGAAGTGGTGGGCGAAGAAGGTACTGCCAAGTTGCCCGAGCCGATGACGGTGGACATGCGCCTGGGCGCCAAGCGGCAGAGCACCATTCTCACTGATTGGAAAGACCGCTTTGTGGCCAGCTACGACGTGGAGTTGAAGGACTTTATCGGCGCGGCCTCCCAAGGTGGCGCCACCGGCCCGAGTGCCTGGGATGGCTATGCCGCCGCAGTCACCTCCGACGCCTGCGTGCAGGCGCAAGAGAGCAACGGCCAGCCCGTCGCCATTGAACTGCCTACCCGTCCTGCGCTGTACGCGTAAATCAATCTCTCTATCTGAAAGAACACTATGCGTTTTTCTTTGAGCCATATCCTGGCCCCCCGCCAATCTCCCGCAGAGTTTTTCGCCATGGCCCGCGCCCTCGGCGTGACCGATGTAGAAATCCGCAACGACACCCCCAATGTGGTTGGCACCTTGGCGCCGGCTGACGTGAAAGCAGCGGCGGCTACTGCCGGAGTGAACCTCTTGTCTATCAACGCGTTGTATCCCTTCAACGTGTGGAACGATGAGCGCCGTGCCCAGACCGAGAAGCTGGCCGACTATGCCGCCGCATCCGGCGCCAAAGCCCTGGTCATGTGCCCGCTCAATGATGGCACCCCCGTGTCACAAGCCGATGTAGTGACCGCACTCAAGGCGATCAAGCCGATCCTGGAATCGCGCGGCATCACCGGTTTGGTGGAGCCACTGGGTTTCCCTGTGTCGTCCCTACGCCGCAAGGCCGATGCGATCGCAGCCATCAAGGAAGCGGGCGGCGAAGGCTTGTTCAAGTTGGTGCACGACACCTTCCACCACCACCTGGCCAGTGAGACCGAGTTCTTTCCTGAATGGACCGGTTTGGTGCATATTTCCGGCGTGGTTGATGCGGACGTGTCTGTGGACAAAATGCTCGACGCCCACCGCGTGCTGGTGGACAAGCGTGACCGCCTGGGCAACATCCCCCAGATTCGTGCCTTGCAGGCTGCAGGTTACAAGGGCCCGTTCAGCTTCGAGCCCTTTGCTACCGAAGTGCAGGAGTTGGCCGACCCGCAAGCTGCGCTGGCCGATAGCATCGGCTGGATTCGCGAACAGGTCGCTGCCTGAGTTTGTCTGACGTCTGATGGAAAAGGCCAGCGTGAGCTGGCCTTTTCGCTTGCAAAAACCGTTGAATCACCACATTCGATCAGCACCGTTGCCATTCTTCCTGCAGCCACCGTGCGCAGGCGATGTTGTTTTGCCAGATGTCGTAACGCCCACCACCGCCGTAATCCGGGAAGGGAATGAACTCACAGCTGATTTGCTGGGGCGCGTGAGTGGGGTGCGCCTTCATCCAGTCCAGCATTTCGTTCACCGCGGTCTTCCAGGTGGTGAGTGCCTGCACCTCCCAATTGCGGTGAAAGCTTCCTGGTGCGGGTTCGATAAAGGGGTATTGAATCGCGCGACCTGGTCGGCCGTTACTGCGTTGCATGGCAGCGTTGCCCGGTAGGCCGGTTGCCACGCTGCGTGTGTGCGCATGCACCACCCAGCCACGTGCCAGCCACTGGCGGTAGAGCGTGCCAGGCAACCCGGGCGCCAGCTGCGCCCGCCCGCCATCCGCAGCGTTTTGCAGGCCGCTGGCTAGTAGCTCTTCCGGGGTGTCGATCTTGAACACCAAGTGCGAGTGGTCCAGTGTCAGGCGCAGTGACACGTTTGATCGCGCCAGCAGCTCGCCTACCGCCTCCACACGATGAAAGCGCTCGCTCCACATGTCGACATGCACTTCCATTGCAGGCAGGCAGCCCGCAGTGGCGCCGTGTTCCATCGCATCGAGAAACCAGTCAGCCACCTCGCGGTCACTGAGTTCGTGACCATCAGCGTGGCGCGCGAACAGCTGGATGTTGAACAGCCGTGCGCCCAGTTCGCCACCGGTGCGCATGCCCCAGCGCATTAAGGCCTCATCACGGCCTGCGCAAAAGATGCCACCGAACACGCCGACGGGTATGCCGTGTTCGGCAATCCAGTAGCGGTAGGGTGAAAAATCTTCATCCGGATCAATGTTCTTTTCGATGTAGTCAAAGACACCGGCGTCGCGCACCCAGCGCAAGCGGGTAGGCGTGTCGGGGCTAGGCAGGCCGTCGTGGATCAGCACACCATCCAAATTGATGCCGATGGGCAGTGCTTTAGAGGGAGTCATGTTGCCACCGCCATGCCTGATACCAATGCTTTAAGTTTTACGGCTGGATCGCGCAGCTCTTCTGGGTGGGCGTGAACCCGCCGCTCCACCAGCATGCGTGCGAGTTTGAAGTCTTTGAGACATTTCTGTGTCACACCCCAAGCGCTCATACCCACTGCACGGTTCTGCTCGTCCAGGTGAAAAGTGATGTGCATGCCTTCTCCCAGTTCGCGCTTTACGGTGTGCGTGCCCAAGGCGGGTTCGCCGCACACTTGCAGCTGATGGTCGTACTGGTCGCTCCAGAACCAAGGCGCTTGCTGCACACGCTCCATCACATCTGTCTGGTCGCAGAGCATATTGCGCGCGGCAACCCGGGCTTGCGTTTCGGCATTGAACCAGGTCTCCTGTCGCATTGGCTGACCCGACAAGGGGCCTGGGAACTCCGCCACGTCTCCCGCAGCGAACACATCGGGTGCGCTGGTGCGCAAGTGGGCATCCACGAGGATGCCTTGTGCCACGGCAAGGCCCGCCGCTCGCGCCAATTCGGTGGCTGGCTTCATGCCGATGCCCACTATGACCGTATCTGTGTCTATGTGACTTCCATCCCTCAGGTGCACTCGCACACCGCAGGGGGAGTGGGGCGCGATTGCTGTGGGTAGCATGTCCAGTCGAACGTCCACCCCTCGGGCCTGATGCAGCGCGTGTACTGACGCGGCCACATCCGCGGGCACGGTGCGGCCAAGCAAGCGGCTTGCGCCTTCTAGCAGCGTCACCGCCATGCCGGTGCGTCGCGCAGAAGCGGCAACCTCCAGGCCGATGAAGCCGCCGCCAATGACCAGCAAGCGTCTACCTTCACCCAGTCGCTGTGCGAGCAGCAAAGCGTCGTCCACGGTGCGCAGTGTGAGCACTTCGGGCAACTCAGCGCCGGGAATGTCCAGGCAGCGTGCGCCACCGCCGGTGGCCAGCAGCAGCCGGTAATAAGGCAGTACCTCTCCGTTGGCCAGCGCGATGCAGTGAGCGACAGTGTCGATGGAGGACACACGCTGCGTGTGAAGGTGTATGTCGTCATCAATCATGGTTTGCACGCTGCGTAGCTGGCAGTCTTCTGCCGTTTTTTCACCGGTCAACAGTTCTTTGGACAGCGGCGGGCGTTCATAGGGCGCATGGTGCTCCATGCCGACCAGATGGATCGGGCCGGCCCACCCGGCTTCGCGCAGTGCCTGGGCCGCACGACCACCACAGTGGCCTGCTCCGACGATGACCATACCGGCAGAAAGTGAGGCCTGCATGGGCTTAGCTTTCTTCGGGCTGGAGTTGCACCCGGCCTTCGTGCACGCGGGCTGGCCAAGTGCGCAGGTTCACGCACACCGGTGCGCCCAAGGCACGTCCGTCGCGAATGTCAAAGCGGCCGTTGTGCTTGGGGCATTCAATGACGTGCTCCATCACTAGGCCATCGCCCAAGTGGATTTTTTCATGCGTGCACAGTCCGTCGGTGGCGTAAACCTTGTCTTCGTAGCGGTAAATGGCGTATGTCTTGTCGGCGTGGTCAAAGCGACGCACGTCTTCATCGTCAATCGCGTCGAACTCGCACACATCAATCCAGTCGGTCATGGGTATCTCCGGGTTGTTTTTGTGACTATCAAGAACGCGCAGGCAGTGGCCGCGCAATGTGGAATGTGTGGTCTCTGCGCTGGTGCCAGATGGCGGGCAGGATCTCCGCCAACGCCTGTGGTGTGCTGGTGTAGGGCGGAGGGCAGTTGTCTTTCATCAACGCGTGCAGCTTCGGCAGCGCGTGGTAAGGCACCAGCGGGAACATATGGTGCTCCACGTGGTAGTTCATGTTCCAGTAAAGAAAGCGCAGCACCGGCCCCATCAGGATGGTGCGACTGTTGATTCGGTGGTCCAGCACGTTTTCCGGTAAGCCGGCGTGCTGCGTCAGCCCCAACATGTGCATGAGCCAAGCCCCGGCCATGCTGGGCAAAGGACCCAACAGCAACACCGGCAACCAACTTTGCATAGCCACGGCTGTCGCAATGATGAGCGTGTAGGCCAGTATCCACATGCGCGAGGTACGAATAGCGGATGCCCACGCCATCTCGGGGATGTAGGTTTTCTCTTCCGCGCTGATGTAGCCGAATGCGTGGCGCACGGCCGCCCATAACTCGCTCGGCACATTCCTAATAGCGAAGAAGTTCAGTAGCAGGGCTGAAATATCCGGCGGCAGCGTGACGTTGAATTCCGGGTCCCGGCCGGTCACCAGCGTGTCGGTGTGGTGGCGCGCGTGGCTCCAGCGCCAGCGGGTGGGGCGGCGGGTGAGCTGGAAGGACGCGAGCTGGTACAGCGCATCGTTCATCCAGCGAGTTTTGAATGCGGTGCCATGGCTACATTCATGCCAGCGACTGTCTGAAGGGCTGCTGTACAGCGTGGCGTACAGCCAATAGGCGGTCACCAGCGCCCAGGTGCTCCAACCCGCCGTCCAGCCCATCACAAACAGCGCGCAGGCACCCAGAAGCAGCGCGTACCACAAGGCCGTGTCGCGCAAGGCGTGAGCATCGTCGCGTTTCATCAGCGCCTTGAGTTCGGTGCGTGGCACCGGGCATTGGTACCACTGCGCGTTCACCAGGCCAGCGGCCTCGGCACGTTCGCTGGCTCCACCGATCAGGCGGTAATCATCGGTGGATCGGAGCGGTGCGGCAGCGGCGGTATCAGGTCTCGCGGTGGTCATGAAAAATAGCCTCCTTGTTGGTTTCCACTAATGTCCATGATTTGAAAAATATTTCCAATATGGAGATGTCAAACTGCATCAAAACCTATCAAAATTAAGTTATGGAAACTTGCATTACTGGCAGGAATACGTATGAAACCCAAGATCACCATCCAAGCCATTGCGGAAGCGGCAGGCGTGAGCACTGCCACGGTGGATCGCGTGCTCAACAGCCGTTTACCCGTGCGCGAGGGTACGGCTTTGCGCGTGATTGAGGCCGCGGACCGGCTGGGCTACCACGCAGTGCACGTGATGCGGCAGCGCTTGCCCGCGCGTGGGGGCCGGCGGCGCTTGGGGTTTTGTCTGCAAAAGCGCTCTTCGCCCTTCTACCAATCATTTGCACAGGCCTTGCGCGATGCTGTTGCACGCCAGACTGACGGGCGTGGTACGGCGGTGATTGAGTTCGTAGATGACCTGGATCCGGGAATCATTGGCGAGAAACTGTTGGAATTGGGACGGCGCTGCGATGCACTGGGCGTGGTGGCGTTGGACCATCCGCATGTCAACGCTGCGGTGGAACAGCTGCACGAAGAAGGCCATCCCTGTCTGGCGCTGCTCAGCGACTTAAGTTCGCCGCTGCGCCTGGGCTGTGTCAGCATCAACGACCGGCAGCGTGGGCGCATGGCCGCCTGGGCCGTGCGCCGCCTTGCGCGCAGCGACGGCGATGTGGCGGTGTTCATTGGCAGTCACCGCTATCTGGGGCAGGAAATCAGCGAAATGGCGTTCCGTGCTGCGCTGCGCGAGCAAGCCCAGGGGCTGCGCGTGCTGGAGGCCCAAGTAAACCTGGAGGATGAACAGCTGGGCTATGAAGCCACCCTGGGCCTGCTGGCCCGTCACCCTCAGTTGGTGGGCCTGTATGACACCGGAGGCGGTGCCATGCGCGGCATCGTGCGGGCACTGCGCGAGGAGGGCGCGGGCCGTGACATTGTGGTGGTAGCCCACGGCCTCACCCCTGAGCACCGGCTGGCGTTGATTGACAATGTGATCGATCTTGTGATCCAGACCCCCGTAGGTCCGGTGGCTGATACGGCCATATCGGTGCTGTTGCGTGCGTTGGAACCGGGTCAGCCTGTGGCCTTTGGCCAGCCCTTTGTATTGCCCTTTGAGTTGTATACATCCGATAACGTCTGATCAGGCGCAGTCCAACCAAACCATGTTCCAGTAACAGGCATGAAAAAGGCCACCCGAAGGTGGCCATGAGATCGACAGCGGGTTGGAGTTAGCGGCCGCGCTTCTTGTTGCGATATTTGTCGGCAATCACCGCAATCACGATGATGGCGCCCTTCACCATCTCCTGGTAATAGGCGTCGATGCGGATGAAAGTAAAGCCAGACATCATCACACCCAGAATCAGCACGCCGATCACGGTGCCGGTTACGCGGCCAACGCCACCCACAAGTGACGTGCCACCAATCACCACTGCGGCAATTGCATCCAACTCGTACATCACACCCATGCCGGACTGGCCGGAGATGGCGCGCGCTGCAGTCACGCTACCGGCAATGCCGCTGAGCAGGCCAGCAATGGCGTAAATCCAGAGGAGGTGACGGTTCACGTTGATGCCGGACACCAGTGCAGCCTGGCGGTTGGCGCCGATGGCGTAGGTGAATTTTCCAAATCGGGTGTAGCGCAAGACGATATGGAAGATGACGGCAATGATCAAAAAGATATACACGGGGTTGGCGCCGGAACCGATCCATGCGAAATCATCGGTCAACATGGACACTGGCATACCACCAGTGAACCACTTGGCAAAACCGCGTGCTGCCACCATGGTGCCTAGCGTGACGATGAAGGGTGGAATCGCTGCATAGGCCACCAAGGAGCCATTAAGCATGCCGATCAAAAGGCCGGTCGTCATCCCCGCGAGAATGGGCCAGATCAAGGGTAAATCCGTCAACGCCGGAAAAATGGCCCGGGGAAAGTCAGATACCTGCGCCAAACTGGCCGATACAACTGCGGTTGCCGCCACTACGGAACCCGAAGATAAATCTGTACCACTGGTAATGATGACCATGTTGACGCCAACGGCGATGATGCCGATGACCGACATCTGCAAGATGATGATCTGCAGTCGCTCCAGATTGAAGATAAAACTCTGACTGTTGATGTACCAGCCCAGCGCTTCGAAAAACAAACTGATGCCGATCAGCACCATCAAGATGCTGGCTTCCGGTGGAAGCTTGAATTTGGGCTTGCTGCCCATCACAGGTGATGCAGAGACGGTGGAAGTAGTCATGGTTGCGTCTTTCGGTGAATTACTTGGCAGCCAGGTCCATGATGGACACCTGATCTGCATCTTTGCGGTCCAGAATGCCAGTGACAGTGCCTTCGTGCATCACGACAATGCGGTCACTCATGCCGAGCACTTCTGGCATTTCTGAAGAAATCATGAGAATGGCAACGCCTTGGCCTGCCAGCTCAGACACCAGACGGTGAATCTCGGCCTTGGCGCCCACGTCGATGCCACGGGTTGGTTCATCCAGAATCAGAATCTTCGGGTTCGTTAGCAACCAACGGCCCACCAGCACTTTTTGCTGGTTGCCACCTGACAGGTTTTGAATGATTTCGTTCATGTCTGGCGTTTTGACCCGCAAGCGCTTGGCCATGGCGATGCAGTCTTCGTTCAGTTGCTTATGCTGCACAAATCCGTTGGACACATAACGGCTGTTTAGCACTGCACTGTCCATGTTTTCCTGAATATTCAAGGCCAAAAAGCAACCGGTTTCTTTGCGGTCTTCGGTTAAAAAGGCCATGCCGCACTGCATCGCCTTGGCCGGTGTATTGATGTGCTCTTCTTTGCCGTTGATCGTGATGGTTCCACCGTTCGCAGGTGTCACGCCGAACAGCGTTTCGGCGACGTTAGATCGGCCGGAACCCACCAGTCCTGCCATGCCGACAATTTCGCCGGCACGCACATCAAAATTCACGTTTTTGAAAACGCCATTCAAAGTCAAGTTCTTGATGGACAGCACTACCTCGCCAATCGGCACGTCCTGTTTTGGGAACATCTGGGTGATCTCACGTCCCACCATCATCTTGATGATGTCGTCGCGGGTTACCTCGGTGGAGAGTTTGGTGGCAATGTATTTGCCATCGCGGAACACAGAGAACTCATCGGCAATCTCGAAAAGTTCATTCATCTTGTGGGTGATATAGATGATGCCTTTACCTTGGGACCGCAGCTTGCGGATGATGGAAAACAGATGGGCCACTTCTTTTTCGGTCAACGCAGAGGTGGGCTCATCCATGATGAGCACGTCAGAGTTATAGGAGACCGCCTTGGCAATTTCCACCATCTGGCGGTTGGCAACAGAAAGGGTTTGAACCTCTGCCTTTGGGTCAATATCAATATTCAGTGTTTTGAAAAGTTCGGCTGTCTGCTTGTACAGCGTTGCATGGTCTACAAAACCGAAAGCATTTTTGGGTTCGCGTGTGATCCATACGTTTTCACCCACCGTCATCTGTGGCATCAGGTTTAACTCCTGATGGATCATGGCGATGCCCTTGTTCAGCGCATCAATAGGGGACTTGAGCGTAATGCGTTGGCCTTTGAGGCTGATTTCCCCTTGGTCCGGTATGTAGATACCGGCAATGATCTTCATTAGCGTGGATTTGCCGGCTCCGTTTTCACCCATCAATGCGTGCACTGTGCCCGCACGCAGCTTGAAGCCAACGCCGTCCAGCGCAATGACCCCAGGGAATCCTTTGCGAATACCGAGGATTTCTAAAAGAGGTGGCTCACCGGCGCCCTGTATCGGCTGTGCGGGTGCATCCAGAGTGGAAGTGTCAGACATCCTGATTTCTCATGTTGAAAGCAAACAGCAATGCAACCCATCGGGTTGCATTGCATGCGGTGGCAATCGGATTAGTTTTTGCCGGAGTACTTGCTCAGGTTAGCAGGTGTGACCAATTCGAAAGGAATGTTCACGAAGCGCTCCACCGGTTGCTTTTTAATCAACTTGATAGCTGCTTCGACGGCGCCAGAGCCTTGACCGGCCGCGTTCTGGAACACAGTCACTTTCAAGTCGCCGGCCTTCATGGACGCCAATGCGTCAGGGGTGGCGTCGATACCAGCCACGATGCTGGCGGGTGTCCACTTCTTGGCAGCCTTCAGTGCGTTGATCGCGCCGATGGCCATTTCGTCGTTGTTGGCGATGATGGCGTCAAACTTCACGCCAGAAGACAACCAGTTGGTAGTGATGTCCTGGCCCTTTGTACGATCCCAGGCGCCTTCGCGTTTATCCACAATCTTGATGCCACTGCATTCTTTGGTGGCAATCACTTCTTCGATGTCCTTGGTGCGGGTACGGGCTGCTTCGTTAGACAGTTCGCCCATCAACACCAGAACTTGGCCTTTGCCCTTCAGCAAACGGCAGACTTCCTGGGTTTGCAGCGTGCCGGACACTTTTTCGTCAGAGGCCACAAATGCTACGCCCTTGGGCAGCTTTTCAAAGTCGACAGGCTTGCGGTTCACGTATACCAAGGGGATGCCAGCCTCAGTCACCATCTTCGTGATCTTGGGAGAGGCATCGGTGTCCACTGGGTTCACGATGATCGCATCGTACTTTTGCGCAATCATGTTTTGAATTTGGCTGAGCTGCTTGCCCACGTCGTTGCCAGCGTCTTCCACTTGCACGGTGGCACCTGCTTTTTTACCGGCTTCCATGGTGCCGTTTTTCAAAATGGTCAGGAAGGTGTCCAGCCCAGACATGGCCAGACCGACTTTTTGTGCGTGTGCTGCCATGGGGGATACCAAGGCGGCGGAAGAGACGGCTGCTGCAATCAAAAGCTTTTTCATGTTGATGTATCTCCTAACTGGGTTTTATTAACGGTTGACGGAATGTCAATCGTTGTCGGGCTTGGTCGTACTCAGGACATTTCCTTGCCACGGGGAGAAATGTAATTAAAAAACGAAAATTATTTCTAAGTACTTACACCTAGCGAAATTTATTTCTTTATACTTTACAGTCACCGAAACGGTAAAAGCGCCTGCGCTATTGACGTTGCTGTTTCGCGCAGCTTCCGCGAGTCATTAACATGTCCTTTGGACCCCGTACCCGATGAGTACCCTCAAATTTCCTTCTGGCCGCCCCATTGACCTGGCATGCCTGGGCCGCTTGGCGGTTGACCTTTACGCGCAGCAGTTCGGTAGCCGCCTTGAAGATGCGCGCAGCATGGCGATGTACCTCGGTGGCAGCTCCGCCAATCTGGCTTTCGGCGTGGCGCGTTTGGGCTTGCGCAGCGGCATGTTGTCCCGCGTGGGCAATGAGCAGATGGGGCGCTTTTTGATCGAAACCCTGGAGAATGAAGGCTGCGATGTCAGCCAGATCCAGATCGACCCCGAGCGTTTGACGGGGCAGGTGCTGCTGGGCTTGAAAGATCGCGACACCTTCCCGCTGCTGTTTATGCGTGAAAATTGCGCGGACATGGCCCTTGATGCCGTGCAAATCCAGGAGTCGTATCTGGCCCAGTGCCGTGCACTGGCCATCACCGGCACCCACTTGTCCACCCCAGGCACCCGTGCCGCCGCGTTGACCGCGCTGGGCTATGCCCGCAAGCATGGTGTCGTGCGGGTTCTGGATATCGACTACCGCCCGGTGCTGTGGGGTCTGACAAGCCGCGGGGCAGGCGAAAACCGCTATGTGGCCGATGCCAACGTCACCCGGCAGTTGCAGGAGGTGTTGCCCGAGTTCGATCTTCTGGTCGGTACCGAAGAGGAGTTCTTCATCGCCGGTGGCGTGGCCAATGACATCGTGGCCAGCCTGCGCGCCGTGCGTGCCTTGACGTCCGCTACGCTGGTGGTCAAACGTGGTGCCTTGGGTTGCTGTGTGATTGAAGGTGCGGTGCCGGGCGATATTGATGCTGCGCCGACGTACAAAGGTGAGCGCGTCGAAGTACTCAATGTGCTGGGCGCGGGCGATGCCTTTTTATCCGGCCTGATGACCGGTTTGCTGCAGGGCAAAGATTGGACAGGGGCTACCCGCATGGCCAATGCCTGCGGTGCGATTGTGGTGTCCCGCCATGCATGCTCTGCTGCCATGCCTACACCTGAAGAGTTGGCGCACTGGTTCAGCGGCAGCCGTAACCCCAAGGTGGATGCCGACGCCCAGTTGGCCCATCTGCACCGCGTGACACCGAACCGCAAAGAATGGAATGAGCTGTGTGTGATTGCGTTTGATCACCGCAGCCAGTTCCTGGATCTGGCTCGCGAAGCCGGGGCCGACGAGGCACGTATTCCTGCCCTCAAGAAATTGCTGGTACGCGTAGCCGAGCGCGTCGAAGCCGATCGCCAGTTACAAGACCACACGGGTGTACTGATTGACGGGGGCGCGTATGGCTCTGACGCTCTTGCAGCCGCTACAGGCCGTGGATGGTGGGTGGGCCGCCCGGTGGAGTTGCCTGGTTCACGCCCTCTGCGCTTTGATGGCACTCGCTCTATTGGCAGTGCCTTGATCCACTGGCCTACCGAACAAGTGGTCAAGTGTCTTGTGCACTACCACCCTGATGACGCGTATGAACTGCGCATTGAGCAAGAGCAAAAAGTGCTGGAGCTGTGGGAAGCCACCCGTGAGAGCGGCAACGAGCTGCTGTTGGAAATCATCTCCCCCAAGGCCCTGACCCTGGCTGGCACTGAGGACGACGTCGTGCTGCGCTCTGTGAAGCGCTTCTACAACCTGGGCGTGAAGCCCGAGTGGTGGAAGCTGGCGCCCATGCAGCCCCAAGGCTGGGTGGCGCTGGAAGCCTTGCTGGCTGAGCGCGACCCGCATTGCCGTGGCGCAGTGATCCTGGGCCTGAATCAGCCCATCGCTCACCTCGTGGACAGCTTCCGCAACGCCACCAACCCGGTCGTCAAAGGCTTTATGGTCGGCCGCAGTTTGTGGGCGGACGCCTCACTGCGTTGGTTGCGCGGTGATCTGTCCGACGATGCCTTTGTGGCAGAAGTGGCCCGTAACTTCACCATCCTGGTCGATGCCTGGCGCAATCGCCGCACCATGGTGCGTGCCGTTGCTTGAACTTTCGGTACAACTTCCACCATGACAACAACCCAACGACTCACCTTATCCCAGGCGCTGGTGAAACACCTGGCCGCCTTGCGCGTAGAAATGCACGACGGCAGCATCCAGCCTTATTGCGGTGGTGTCTTCACCATCTTCGGTCACGGCAACGTGGCTGGCATGGGCGAGGCCCTCGTCGCCGAACGCGACAAGCTCACCACCTACCGTGCCCACAACGAGCAGACCATGGCGCATGCGGCCATCGCCTTTGCCAAGGCCCAGTTTCGCCAGCGCATCATGGCCGTCAGCACCAGCATTGGTCCGGGCGCAACCAACATGGTCACCGCCGCCGCAGTGGCGCATGTGAACCGTCTGCCAGTGCTGCTTTTGCCCGGTGACGTGTTCGCCACCCGCCGCCCCGATCCGGTGCTGCAGCAGATCGAGAGCTTCGGCCAGGGTGATGTCAGCGCCAGCGACTGCTTCCGCCCCGTCACGCGCTACTTTGACCGCCTGACTCGCCCTGAGCACATCCTGACTGCCTTGCCCCGCGCCATCCAGATGATGACGGACCCGGCCAATTGCGGTCCGGCCTGCCTCTCGCTGCCGCAAGACGTGCAGGCTATGGCTTTTGATTGCCCCGAAGACTTTTTGACTCCCGAAGTGCTGCGCTTCCGACGCCCGCCCGCAGATGCGCGCGAGCTAGCCAGCGCAGTAGCTCTGCTCCGCACCGCCAAACGCCCCTTGATCGTGGCCGGTGGCGGTGTGCTCTATAGCCAGGCCTGGGCCGAACTGCGTGCCTTTGCCGATGCGCACGGCGTACCCGTGGTTGAGTCCCACGGCGGCAAGAGCAGCCTGCCTTGGGACCACCCGCTGAACCTCGGTGCCATCGGTGTGGACGGCGTGTCTTGGGCCAACGACATGGCGCGCGAGGCCGATGTGGTGTTTGCGGTAGGTACCCGCCTGCAAGACTTCACTACCGGTTCGCACGCTCTGTTCCCGCAAGCCAAGTTGCTTAGCCTGAACGTGCAACCCTATGACGCTGGCAAGTGGAGCGGGACCGCCCTAGTGGCCGATGCCCGCGTGGGCTTGGGCCAGCTGGAAACTGGCTTGGCTGGCTGGGCGGCCGATGTCGCCTGGACGGCACGCGCCCAACAGCAAGCTGCAGTGGCCAATGCCCGTATCAGCGAACTGACCACCAATGTTCCCAAAGACATGCTGCCTTACGACGCCGAAGTGATCGGCGCCGTGCGCGACTCGGCCATTGAGCTGGGTCTGGACAGCGGAACCCGCGACGTGGCCCTGTGCGCTGCCGGCACGCTGCCCGCCGAACTGCACAAGCTCTGGCGCGCCAGCCTGCCGGGTAACTACCACATGGAATACGGCTATTCCTGCATGGGCTACGAAGTGGCCGGCGGCCTGGGCGTCAAGATGGCGCGGCCCGAGCAGGAGTCCATCGTCTTGGTGGGCGATGGCTCGTACATGATGGCCAACTCCGAGCTGGCTACCTCCGTGCTGCTGGGCCAGAAGATTATTGTGGTGATTCTGGACAATCGCGGCTATGGCTGTATCGAGCGCCTGCAGATTAAAACTGGCAGTCCCGGCTTCAACAACATGCTCGATGACTGTGTGCCCGAGGGCGGCGAGCGCAGCACCATCGACTTCGCGATGCACGCTCGCGCCATGGGCGCCCATGCAGTGCATGTCAAGGATGTAACTGAGCTCAAGGCCGCAATGGTCAAGGCCCGCCAGGCCCAGCGCACCCAGGTGATCGTGATTGACACCACCCACACCCGTATTACCGACGGTGGTTGCTGGTGGGAGGTGGCGATCCCGGAGGTGTCCAGCCGTGCGGAGGTGCGCGAAGCCCATGCCAACTATCTCCATGCCCAAGCGCAGCAGCGTATCTGAGGGCCGCTGGATGCTTTGCATGAGAAGTGTTCTGGCCGGCGCACTGGTTGCGGCGGGCATTTTGTTGATGCCGCTGTCTGTCCACGCACAGAAGATTGGTTTTGCCCTTTCGGAGCAAGACGCCTTTCTTTCGCTGCTGCGTGACGGGGTCACCGAGGCCGCCAAAGCCACGGGAGCCTCGGTGCAACTCGAAGATGCCAAGGGCAGCAAAATGGTCCAGCTCGACCAGATTCGCCAACTGGTAGCCCAGCGCGTAGATGCCATTGTGGTGGTACCGGTCGACACCGAGGCCACCCGTGTGATTACGCAAATGGTCAGCCAGGCCCGCATTCCGCTGGTGTACGTGAACCGCAAGCCGATTGACTTCGAGCAGTTGCCACCGGATGTAGCGGTCGTGGCGTCGGATGAAAAAGTGTCAGGAACACTGCAAACCGAAGAGGTATGCCGCCTCCTGAAAGGCCGTGGCCAGATCGTGGTGCTGATGGGAAGCCTCTCCAACGAGGCGGCCCGGACCCGCACGCAGGACATTGAAGACGTGCTCGCGCGGTCGGCTTGCAGCGGCATTCGCATCTTGGACAAGCGCCTGGGCGGCTGGAGCCGTGAGCGGGCGCGTCTCATTATGTTCAACCTGATGGCCTCCGCAGCCCATACCGGCAAGCGTATTGACGCCATCGTGGCGAACAACGATGAAATGGCGCTGGGTGCCATCGAAGCGCTCAAGGCAAACAGAGTTTGGACGCCCGACTTTGTGGTGGCGGGCATCGACGCCACCCCGGATGCACTGGCCTCCATGAAAGCTGGCGAACTCAAAGTATCTGTGCGGCAGCATGCAGCCGGCCAAGGGGCCGGTGCCGTGCACACCGCCTTGCGGCTGATTCGGAAACAGTCCGTCCCCCGCTTTGTGGACGTCCCCTTTGAGCTGGTGACACCCTCCAATCTTCACAAGTTTCTTGCCCAAAACTGATCCATCAATCCCTGAAAGGAAGACCACCCCTATGACCTGGAACGTCCGCATCGGCATCAACCCCATCTCCTGGTTCAACGACGACATGCCCTCGCTCGGCGGCGAAACGCCGCTGGAAACCGCACTGCGCGAAGGCAAGGAAATCGGCTACGTCGGCTTTGAGCTGGGCAACAAATTTCCCAAAGAGGGCCCCGCGCTGAAAGCCAAGCTAGACGAGTACGGCCTGGCCTGCGTGTCCGGCTGGTACTCCGGCTTTCTGGCCGAAGTGGCACCCGGCCAAAGCAATGCTGACGCAGTAGCCGCCGAGATCGAGCGCTGCAAGGCACACATGGGCAAGCTGCAGTACAACGGTGTGAACGTGGTGGTCTACGGCGAATGCGCAGGCACCGTGCAGGGCCAGATGGACACGCCCGTGAGCAAGCGCCCCCAATTCGCCAGCGAGGCACTCTGGCAAGGGTATGCCGAGCGCTTGAATGCATTCGGCGAACACCTGCTCCAAACCTACGGTATCAAATTGGCTTACCACCACCACATGGGTGCCTATGTGGAGTCCCCGGCCGATATCGACAAGCTGATGACCCTCACCGACCCGGCCAAAGTGTTCTTGTTGTACGACACCGGCCACGCCTACTTCGGTGGCGCGGCCGACCCGGTGGCTCTGCTCAAAAAGCACGTCAAGCGTGTGGTGCATGTGCACTGCAAAGACGTGCGCACCCCCGTCATTGCCCAGGCCCGCAATGACGGCTGGAGCTTTTTGAGCGGTGTGCTCAATGGCACCTTCACCGTGCCCGGCGACGGCAGCATTGACTACGCCGCAGCCCTGCAGGTGCTGCGCGATGCCGGTTATGAAGGCTGGCTGGTGGTGGAGGCCGAGCAAGACCCGGCCGTGGCTCCCAGCTACCAGTATGCGAAGAAGGGGTTTGAGACCCTGAGCGGCCTGGTCAAAAGCCTGGCCTGATTTGCAAAGGACATCACCATGGTCAGCCCCCTCTTAGCCAAAGCCGCGCCCACGGGCCGCGAGATTGTCAACGTCACCCCCGAGCGCGCAGGCTGGACACACGTGGGCTTCCGCGCAGTGCGCCTGGAAGCCGGTGCTATCGAAACAGTCGCTACCGGCGCACGCGAACTATGTGTGGTGGTGCTCACCGGCTCTGTGGATGTGACGGTGGACGGCACCACCTATGCCAACCTCGGCACCCGCGACAGCGTGTTTGATGAAAAGTCGCCCGCCGCCGTCTATGTGCCTGCCGGCAAGACGGTGACGCTGCGCGCCGTGCGCAACGCTGAAGTTGGCCTGTGCACCGCACCTAGCGATGCCAAAGACCGCGCCGTGCGTGTGCTCGACCCCGCCACCATGCGCCGCAGCGTGCGCGGCAAGGGCACCAACACCCGCTACGTGTGCGACATCCTGCCGCACGACGACCCCACTGCCGCCCACCTGCTGGTGGTGGAGGTGATGACGCCTGCCAGCCACAGCAGCAGCTACCCGCCCCACAAGCACGATGTAGAGCAGCCGCCCGTGGAAACCTTGCTGGAAGAAACCTACTACCACCGCCTCAACCCGCCACAGGGCTTTGCCTTCCAGCGCGTCTACACCGACGACCGCAGCATCGACGAGGCTTGCGCCGTGGAGAACCACGACGTGGTCATGGTGCCCAAGGGCTACCACCCGGTGGTGGCACCGCACGGGTATGACTCGTACTACCTGAACGTGATGGCGGGCCCCAACCGCTTCTGGGTCTTCAAGAACGACCCCGCCCACGAATGGATGCTGGCCCCTGCCGCCAGCACCTGAACCTTTTTTAGAAACACACTGCATGTCCCAAGTTACCTCCATCGCCCACTACATCCACGGCCGGGTCACCCCTGGCACCAGCGGGCGCGCCCAGAATGTTTTCAACCCCGCCACTGGCCAGGTCACCGGCTCGGTGGCCCTGGCCAATGCGGCTGAGGTCGATGCCGCCGTGGCTGCAGCCCAGGCCGCTTTTCCCAAGTGGGCCGACACGCCACCCATCCGCCGCGCGCGCATCCTGTTCAACTTCCTGCAGTTGTTGAACGAGCACAAAGACGCGCTGGCCCGCATGATCACCGCCGAGCACGGCAAGGTGTTCACCGATGCGCAGGGCGAGGTGTCCCGCGGCATCGACATTGTCGAATTCGCTTGTGGCATCCCCCAGCTGCTCAAGGGCGACTTCACCGACCAGGTCTCCACCGGCATCGACAACTGGACCCTGCGCCAGCCGCTGGGTGTGGTGGCTGGCATCACGCCGTTCAACTTCCCGGTCATGGTGCCCATGTGGATGTTTCCGGTGGCCATCGCGGCGGGCAACACCTTTGTGCTCAAGCCCAGCCCGATCGACCCGTCCGCCAGTCTCTTCATGGCTGACCTGCTCAAGCAAGCCGGCCTGCCCGATGGTGTGTTCAACGTCGTGCAGGGCGACAAAGAAGCCGTGGACGCACTGCTGGTGCACCCCGATGTGAAGGCCGTGAGCTTTGTGGGCTCCACGCCCATTGCCAACTACATCTACGAGACCGGCGCCCACCACGGCAAGCGTGTGCAGGCCCTGGGCGGCGCCAAGAACCACATGGTGGTCATGCCCGATGCAGATGTGGACCAGGTGGTGGACGCGCTCATTGGCGCGGGCTACGGCTCCGCCGGCGAGCGCTGCATGGCCATCAGCGTGGCGGTGCTGGTGGGTGATGTGGCGGACAAGGTCATCCCCAAGTTGCTTGCGCGCACCAAGACGCTCAAGGTGCTCAACGGCACCAACCTCGCGGCAGAAATGGGCCCCATCGTCACCCAAGCCGCGCATGCCCGCATCAGCGGCTACATCGACCTCGGCGTGCAAGAAGGCGCGAAGCTGCTGGCCGATGGTCGCGGTTTTGACGGCACACAGGCCGGTGAAGGCTGTGGCGATGGCTTCTGGCTGGGCGGCACGCTGTTCGACCACGTGACCCCCGAGATGCGCATCTACAAGGAAGAAATCTTCGGCCCCGTGCTGGCCTGCGTGCGTGTGCCCGACTTTGCCAAGGCGCTGCAGCTCATCAACGACCACGAGTTCGGCAACGGCGTGGCCTGCTTCACCCGCGACGGCAATGTGGCGCGCGAGTTCAGCCGCCGCGTGCAGGTGGGCATGGTGGGCATCAACGTGCCGATTCCGGTGCCCATGGCCTGGCACGGCTTTGGTGGCTGGAAGAAGAGCCTGTTTGGTGACATGCACGCCTACGGCGAAGAGGGCGTGCGCTTCTACACCAAGCAAAAGTCCATCATGCAGCGCTGGCCCGAAAGCATTGGCAAGGGCGCCGAGTTTGTGATGCCGACCGCCAAGTAATTGAAGCATCAAAGTGGCCTCTAGTGAACACGGAATGTGCGCAAGCAGCTACTAAAACCATAGCAAAAAGACCGGCTTTAAGCCGGTCTTTTTGTTGGTGGCTCCCGCCGGTGCAGGCGGGGGCGCTCAGGTCAGGCGCTTGAGGGCTAGCCCGTCCAGCTGGGCAGCCAGTTGCTCGGGGCTCCAGCCTTCTTGCAGCGCGCGGCGCACCCAGGCCTGTGGGCTCTCGGGGGCCAGTCCACCCAGGGGCGGGTCGCGGTCCAGGTTGGTGGGGAAGGCGTAGCCCTCGCTGCTGGCGGCGATGGCGTGGTGGGCGCCCGCAGTGTCCAGCGCGCCGCTGCGCAGCAGGCTTTGCAGGTGGGGGTAAAGGGCGCGTGTCATGCGGTCGCGGTCCACCGACTCCATGGTCCGCCCGAAGGCTGACGACACCTGCAGCAAATTGGCCATGCGCTGGATGCCGGCCGAGCGGTTGTCCCCCGCCGCGTGCAGCAGCGCGGGGTTGAAGAACACCGCATCCCCCTTGCGCAGCGGCAGTTGCACCCGGTGCGCGGCAAAGTAGTCTTTGAACGCCGGGTTGTCGGCCACGAGGTAGCCGTGGCGGTACTTGTGCGAGTGCGGAAGGTAGAGCGTGGGCCCGCTCTCCAGCGGCATGTCCACATGCGCTACGGCACCTTGCAGGGTCAGCAGGGGTGAGAGGCGGTGCACATGCGCCGGGTAGCGTTCGGCCTGCGCAGCGGTGCAAAAGCCCAGGTGATAGTCGCGGTGGGGCGTTTGTGCGCCGCCGCCGGGGCGCACGTTATTGACTTGCGAGGTGACTTGATAGGCCGGGCCCAGCCAGGCCTCGCTGGCCAGGGCGATCATGTCGTTGGCGTAGTAGCGGGCAAAGAGGGCGGGGTCCAGCAGGCACAGCTTTTCGAGTGCGTTCCAAATACGGTCGTTCGCGCCGGGTTTTGCGAAGTGGTCGCCCCCGCTGCCGTGGATGCGCTCTTGGGCGATCAGGTCAAAGAAGCACGCCGTCACCGCATCCAACACGCCCTGGTCCGCCACGGCGCCTTGCAGCACCAGAATGCCCGGCCCGTCTTCCCACACCCAGGCCCATTCCTGCAGCAGCGTGTCGCGCTGGGCGGCATCCTGCGCCAGTCGGGTACGCTGGGCCTGGCAGTCGTACACCGGCACGCCCTGTGTCACGGCCGTGGCCAGCGGGCAGTCGTTGGGCGTGGTGGGAGTTTGCAGCAGGGCGTGCAGGTCTGCGAGCTGTGCATCCTGCGCGCGCAGCCGGCGTGGGTGGGGGGTATGTGCCATGGGGTTTCCGATCCAGAGGGTGGACGCAGTGTAGGTTCGGGGTGCGTTCTTCTGGGCCCAAAAACACCTCAAAAACACCTCAGAAAGAAGCACGAAACCACGCACAATCGGCCGCTGTACCGGGCCTGCCGTGCGGCCCGAAAACCCAGGAGCGCCATGGCCCACACCTTTGCAATGAAAGAGCTCGCGCTGCAGGCGGGCGTGAGCCTGGCCACGGTGGACCGGGTGCTGCACCGCAGGCCCGGTGTGCACCCGAGTACCCAGCGCCGTGTCGAGCAAGCCCACGCCGAGTTGCAGCGCCAGCAGCAACAGCTGGGCCTCAAGGGCCGGCGCTTCCTGATCGATCTGGTGATGGAGGCGCCGGTGCGCTTCAGCCGCATCGTGCGCGACGCCCTGGGTCTGGCCATGCGCCGCACGCAGCCCGCCGTCTTCCGGGCGCGGGACCATCTTGCCGAAACCATGCGTGTGCCCGACATGGTGGCCGTGCTGGACTGCATTGCCCGCCGGGGCAGCCACGGCGTGCTGCTCAAGGCGCCCGATGTACCGGCGATTGCGCAGGCGGTGGAGCGTCTGCAGTCCCGCGGCATCCCGGTGGTGACGCTTGTGACCGATGTGCAGACGGCCCACCCGCACAGCTACGTGGGCCTGGACAACCGCAGCGCCGGCCAGACAGCGGCGTACCTGATGCACCAGTGGCTGGGCGCGGGCCCGGTGGATGTGCTGGTGTCCAGCAGCGGGCAACGATTTCAGGGGGAAGAGGCGCGCATCCACGCCTTTGCCGAGGCGCTGGCGCACAGCAGGCCGTCTTGCAAGGTGCATGTGCTGGACGCGGGCCAGGGCCTGCACGGCCCCACCGTGGCAGCCGTGGGGCGCCTGCTGGCCGGGCAGCCTGCCGTTGCCGCGGCGTATTCGGTGGGGGGCGCGAATGCCGCCATACTCGCCGCCTTCGACAAGGCTGGCCGGCCCTGCCGCCCCTTCATTGGCCACGATCTGGACGAGGACAACCTCGCGCTGCTGGCGTCGGGGCGCCTGTCCGCTGTCTTGCACCATGACCTGCACCACGACTTGCACATGGCCTGCCTGCAGTTCATGCAGGCCCAGGGTGCACTGCCCGGAACGCACACCGCCCAGCGCTCCAATGTCGAGGTGGTCACTCCGTTCAACCTGCCGGCCGCTTTAGCCTGCTAATGGGTCGATGGACCCCGCAGCTATTGCGCAAGGAGCTACTGATTTGATAGCAAATTGAGGCGCGGAAGCAGCCAGCCGTCGAGCTTCATTTCCGTTTACGCTCGCCGCAGGCAGCCCGCAAAAACTGGCCGGCTACAAAGATGTCGCGCTCTACCGCGCGGCGCACGGCGGCGCTGTCGCGTTGCAGCAGGGCTTGCACCAGGTCGTCGTGGGCGTCGTTGAGCACGGCGCTGGCTGCGGGGGTGTCAAACAGGCGGTTGGAGATGGGGCCAGCGCGCAGCCACAGGGTGTCGATCAGCTGAAACAGCAGGGGTGAGCCCGCTGCCTTGTAGAGCAGCACATGGAAGTCTTCGTTGATGTCCAGGTAGCGCTTGGCGTCGCCGGCTTGCAAGGCGGCGGCCATGTCGGCGCTCCAGCCTTGCAGGGTGGCAATCTGCGTGGCATCCAGCCGCAGGCAGCCGCGCTCGGCGGCTTCGCCCTCCAGCAGCATGCGCATCTGCAGCAGGTCATCAAACTCCGGCAGCGAGAGGCGGGGCACAGTGACCCCGGCGTTGGGCACGTTGAGGAGGGCGCCCTCGGCGGCCAGTCGCTGCAAGGCGGCGCGTACCGGCATCTGGCCCACGCCCATGTCGGCCGCCACGTTGCGGATCTTGAGCCGCTCGCCGGGCAGAAAGCGGCCCACGGTGATCCATTGCCGCAGGGTGGTGTAGACGCGGTCCTGGTCGGTGCTGGTGGGGGTTTCGCTCATGGGGCGATAGTGTCCACCACAAAACTATCCATGGCGGCCACCAGCCGGTCCACATCGTCGGCCGTGGTGTCGGGGCACACCAACATCATGTTGTGAAAGGGCGTAATCACCAGGCCCCTGTTCAGCAGGTAGAGGTGGATGTTCTGCTCCAGCGCGGGGTTGAGGATGGCGTCCGCCTCGCTGCCATTGCGTGGCGGCGTGGGTGTGAACTGGAACTCGGTGCGCGCGCCGATTTGTGTCACACACCAGCCCAGGCTGTGGCGCGTTATCAGGGCGCGCAGGCCATCCGCCAAGCGTGTAGCCAGCGTGAACATGTGGGCGTAGGCCGCCTCCGTCATCACCTCAGCCAGGTTGGCACGCATGGCGGCCATGGTCAGCAGGTTGGCGGTGAGCGTGGTGCCTATGCCGCTGTGGCCGGGCGGGGCCTTGCGCTTGGCAGCCTCGGCGCGGGCTGCTGCGTCAGCGCTAAAGCCATACACCGCACACGGCACGCCACCAGCCACCGGCTTGCCTAGCACCAGCAGGTCCGGCTGCAGGCCGTGGGCGCGGGTGTAGCCGCCGGGCCCGGTGCTGATGGTGTGCGTCTCGTCGATCAGCAGCAGCGTGCCGTAGCGGCGGCACAGGGCCTGTGCGGCTTCCCAAAAGCCGGGCTCGGGCAGCACCATGCCAATGTTGGTCATGGCCGGCTCGGCCAGCAGGCAGGCCACCTGGCCGTCGGCCAGCGCAGCCTCCAGCGCCACCAGGTCGTTGAACTCCACGCTGCGCGTGGTGCGGGTGATGTCTGCCACCTGGCCCAGCAGGCTGTCGCGCGTACGGGGCTGGCCATCCACCAGGTCCACAAATACGTCGTCCACCGTGCCGTGGTAGCAGCCATTGAAGATCAGCACCTGCGTGCGCCCAGTGAGCGCGCGTGCCCAGCGGATGGCAAAGCGGTTGGCGTCCGACGCCGACAGCGCAAACTGCCACACCGGCAGGCCGAAGCGGCGGGCCAGCTCCTCGGCCACCCACACGCCGTCTTCGCCGGGCAGCATGGTGGTAATGCCTTGTGCCCCTTGTGTGGCAATGGCGCGTGCCACGGCCGGCGGGCTGTGGCCAAACATGGCGCCCGTGTCGCCCAGGCAAAAGTCCGCATAGCGGTGGCCATCGGCATCCGTGAGGCATGCGCCCTGCGCGTGCGCCAGGTGCAGCGGGAAGGGGGTGGACCAGTCGCTCATCCAGTGCAGGGGCACACCAAACATCAGGTGCTGGGCAGCCCGTTTTGAGAGGGCGTGGGATGCGGGGTTGGCGGCCGCGTAGGCAGCGCGCTCGCGCTCGCGCACGGCGGCCAGGCGTTGCGGGTCCAGGTGGCGAAAAGTCGGTGTCATGGCACGGCCCCCGTTTACACCAGCAACAGCAGGTGTTCGCGCTCCCACGAGCTGATCACGCGGTTGTAGGTGGCGTACTCCAGCTCTTTCACGGCGCAAAAGGCGTCCACAAAACCGGCGCCCAGCACCTCGCGCATGGGCTCGCAGCTGCGCATGGAGGCAATGGCGTCTTCCAGGTGGCGGGGTAGCTCGTGGCTCACGTTCCAGGCGCTGTCGGTGGTGGGGGCGCTGGGTGTCAGGCCCTGGGTCATGCCCAGGTAGCAGCAGGCCAGCGTGGCCGCCATGGCGAGGTAGGGGTTCACGTCCACGCCGGGCACCCGGTTTTCTATCCGCCGGTTGGCGGGGCTGGACTTGGGAATGCGGATGCCGCAGGTGCGGTTGTCATGCCCCCAGCGCACATTGATGGGCGCCGACATAAAGGGCGAGAGCCGCCGGTATGAGTTCACATACGGTGCAAACATGGGCATCAGCTGCGGAATGTAGGCCTGCAGCCCCGCAATGCACTGGCCAAACAGCGGGCTGGCCGAGCCATCGGGCAGGCTGAAGATGTTGTGGCCCTTGGCATCCAGAATGCTCTGGTGGATGTGCATGGCGCTGCCCGGCTCCTGCTCCATGGGCTTGGCCATGAAGGTGGCAAAAATGCCGTGGCGCAGCGCTGTCTCGCGCACGGTGCGCTTGAACAAAAACACCCGGTCCGCCAGGTCCAGCGCATTGCCGTGGCTGAAGTTGATCTCCATCTGGCCGGGGCCGGCCTCGTGGATCAGCGTCTCCACGCCCAGGTTGTGCTGCTGGCAAAAGCTGGACAGCTCCATGAAGAAGGGGTCGAAGTCGTTGACCGCGTCGATGGAATAACTCTGCCGCCCCGCCTCGGGCTTGCCGGAGCGGCCCAGCGGCGGCTGCAGCGGCTCGTGCGGGTTCTGCTGGCGCGCCACCAGGTAGAACTCCATCTCGGGCGCCACCACCGGCGTCCAGCCTCGCGCCTCATACAGTTTGAGCACCCGGCGCAGCACGCCGCGCGGCGAGATTTGCACCGGGCTGCCGTCCCACTCCTGGCAGTCGTGGATCACCACCGCCACCGGCTCGGCAGCCCAGGGCACCACACGCACGGTGCTCACATCGGGCAGGCACACCATGTCGGGGTCGGTGTCGCCCACATAGGGGCCGTTGTCCGGCTGCTGGCCATTCACGGTGTTCAGCAGCACGCTTTTGGGAATGCGCATTTCGCCCGCTGCCAAAAACAGGTCGCGCGGCAGGATCTTGCCGCGCGCAATGCCCGTCATGTCGGGGATGACGCACTCCACCTCGTGGATGCGGTGCTGGGTCAAAAAAGCTTCGATGGTGCTGGGGGTGGACATGGGTGTGGCCGGGAGTGGAGATGGCCAAATTCTAGTGCGGAGCTTTATATTTGTGATCACAAATATGCGAATTACCTGCATTGACGAGTGAAAATGCTCTCTTGTGATCGAAAGATGGGTGCGCTGACTCGGGTTTGCCGGCCGGATAGACTCCCACCCCGCCTCCTGTGTTTTGTTCCATGTCCAGTTCCACCTCCGCATCCCCCGCCTACGACTGGCGCACCATCACCGCACTCAACACCGTGTCCACCTTGGCCCAGATCGGGCAGTTCGGCATCGTCTATGTCATGGTGCCGGTGTGGCTGGCGCTGCAGGGCCTCAGCGCGGCGCAGCTGGGTTTTTTTGCGGCGTCGTTGTGGATGGGGCAAATGCCCGGCCTGGGCCTGGCGCCTTGGCTGAGCCGCCACTGGGGCGCGCGCACCGTGGTGGTGGCGGGCCTGGCCTGCTCGGTGGTGGCGCTGCTGGGCATTGCCTGGGTGCCTGTTGCGTCTCTGCCCTGGCCCGCGTACCTGGCATGTGGCCTGTTGGCCGGTCTGGGCATGGGCCTGCGCTGGGTGGGGCTGGAGCCCTGGCTGTACCGCATTGCCCCCGCCCATGCGCGCGGGCGCCTGGTGGGTTTTCATGAAACGCTGATTGCCGCCGCCCCCGTGGTGGCCCCGGCCATTGCCGCCTGGGTGGGCGTGCAGGGCCACACCCTCTTGTGGGTGGGCGTGGGTTTTACCGTGTCGGCCCTGTTGCCGCTGGCATTCGCCCGCACCCCGCCTGCTGAAGAGGCCCACCACGTGAACAGCTGGCCGCAGTCCGCCCGCGCGGCGTGGCCGCACCGCATCTTCCGACAGGGGCTGCTGATCGCGCTGTGCGGCGGCATGCTGGAATCCGCCGTGGTCGGCCTGTTCGCCGTCTTCGCGGGGGATCGCGGTTTTGACGCACAAAACATTGCCCACCTGCTGACCAGTTTTGGGCTGGGGGGCCTGCTCCTGCAATACCCCGTGGGCTGGATGGCCGACCACTGGGGCATGCGCGCGGCTGGCGCCATTGCTGCGGCCGGCACGGTGGTGGCCGCAGCCTTGCTGGCCCTGTTGCCCGGCGTGCCCGTGGCCTACGCCACCATGTTTGTGCTGGGTGGGCTCATCACGGCTTTCCTCACGCTGGCGCTGATCGCCGCCACCAAAACCCCCACGCCCGACATGGCCTGGAACGTGAGCAGCCTCTCCATCGCCTACTCCCTGAGTGCGGTGGTGGGGCCGGTGGTGGCGGGCGGCGCCATGACGGCTACGGCCAGTGCCGCGTTAATGGGGTTCACCGCAGTGGTTGCCGCGGTGATGGTTGTTTTGCTATTAAAAAAATAGCTACTTGCGCATATTCCACGGGCGCCAGAGGCCTATTTGATGCATAAATGGCGTGTTGCTTGGCACCCCGTGTTCGCAAACGACCCAGAGCGACCTGTCGCCTGGCGATGGGCGGCTGTCTTGTGCCGCCGTTCAGTTAAAGTCCGTCCCCGCACGATGCGGGTTGCCCACGTTCAACACTTCGCATCGCAGGGGCATCGGCTCCCCGGTGGCTGGGTTAGAGACAATGCGAGCGGGGGCGTGGGGTGGATGGAGACCGGTGCGCTCGGACCCGCGGTGGCTTATGGAATTACAAGGAAAACGACATGCTGTTAACGGATATCGCCGTAGAGCACACGCTGACACCCGTAAAGGGCGGACCTCGTGTGACGTTGGTGCTGCATCCCTTCACGAATACCCAACGCGACTCACTTGGCAAATTTGAGATCGTCCGTGGCATCAGTGAGCCAGGGGGTAAAGAAGTGAGACGGTCAACATTCGTGTCGTTTCAGCAATTGGCGGAGTTGTACGCGAAAGGTGTACTCGACGAATTCGGGTTTTCCGTTCGCATGTGTCCTGCTGATGGCAAATACCCCACTACGAATCCCGTAAAGAAGATACTGCCAACCAGCTTCAAACCAGGCTCACAGTTCGACCTGGCGGTGCAAGGCGTGGATGTTTCAAAACCGGCCAGCCGCGAGTTGAGAACAGCGCTGCTTCGCACCAACGTCAAGCTGTAACGGTGCCTGCGCATCCACCTGTTGGCCATGCCGAAACATCGCCGCTTTCCAGCGGGTGCACCGGCAGGTTCTTGGTGGCTGCCGCCGACTGGAGCCGGCCAGTCGCAGTAATCGACCAGGAGCGGAACTACTGCTTGCCCAATTGGCTGCTGCAAACCAGTCATTCAGGTTCAGCCGTTTGGGGTGCATATACCGGAAGTTACTGACCATCATTCCAACAACTGATGGCCAGCTAAAGCGACAGCTCTTGGGTTGCCCCGTCACTTAATAGTTGTCTGGCTATCGGCCACTCCAAACTTTTGATCACCCTGGCGCGGGTATCTCCCAAGTGTTGTGCAACTTTATAGTCGCGGACGCCCTCGCCTCCCCACCAGCAGTTGAAGAGAGTGCCGCCTTTTGATCAGCAAGGCCACTTGCAACAGTTCAAGTCGTACTGAGAGGTCCAATGCTGTCTTGGGGCTTTGCGCCTTGAGCCACTCCGAAAGCGCCATCTGTGCGTCCCGTGCTTGCCATGCTGACTGCAAGATCCTTCGCCATGCGGTGGACAGGATAGGGTGATTGCGTTGCAGTTTCTGGTTGACCAACTCGGTGGCCGCGAACAGATTGTGGTTCCCGCCTGACTGCGGTAGCCACTCATACATAGCGTCTACACCGTTCAATCCGTCTTGCAGTTGCTGATGGTTCCGTTCTTTCTCATTCTCGATTTGCGCTTGTTGCTCTCGGAGCATTCGCTGCTCTCGTTCCTGGGCCTGCTTTTCATAACGGACTTTGGTCGCCTGTTCCCTAGTACCCTTGTTGGAGCTCAGTCGTTTTTGCAGACGCGGGTACAGAGCGATGAGCGCTGTGTCCAGGTGTGTCATGCGTGCGTATTTCAAATCGCCCTCATGCAGGGATTGCTTGATAGTTTGGCGCATGGCCCTCATGCGCTCTTCTTCTTGCTCGGTCATGAATGCGCCGTACTCCGCGATTGCGGTACCCAGTACTGTCACGTAGGACTGCAGCACAGGCCCGCTGCTCATGGCCAGCTCAAACAGATCAACGGCGCGGATAGTTTCGTTGGGACGCACGATCAGCTCCAGCATCCACAAAAGTCCTTTGGGGCCGGATACGTCCTCAATATCAAGGCGCTTGAAGCCGCGCTGCTCCAGCGTTGGGATTAACTCTTGGGTAGAGAACGCCTGCCCCTGCGAGTTTTGTACGTCCTTGCCAGCCCAAAGTTGGCGCAGCAACATGAGGTATTCCCTCAGGAGCTGGGTGTCATTGAGCGATTCAATCCAATGCTGACGGGCTCGTTGGAGTTCCAGCTGGCGCTGGATGGCGATGCTCTTATTCGCAAGCTGCTGCACAGCGTCGTTGCGGGATCGCTCGATGGCCGGATGAAACAGCCACTGCTTGTTGTCGGTTTCGTGCAAGACCATGGAGCGCAGCTCTTGAATGGTGATGCGCCCGCCTTTGCTGAGACGTTTGGTATCGATTTGCAGGCAGGCGATTCCAAGCTCTCGGATACGCAGGAGCTTTTCGTCATCTACGCGGTGGGTGACGGCAACTTCGACCATCAGATCCATTGGGGGGGCTGCGCCCAGCGATACCGTACAGATTACATCGGGTATCACCCGCTGCAATCTCTGTTCCATGCGTACGTTGCTGATGCGGTAATGGGCCGGATGCAAGTAGATCTTCTGCGTCTTATACGTGTTGTCGGGCATCCAGCCGCGCAAAGTGTCCTCGTAACCTGGTGTAGATATGCTGTGGGCCTGCCCCAAAATGCCTTTGATTAGCCAGTGCAGCACACCTTCGGAGCGCTGGGCCGGGGTGAGCCCTTCGGGCAAGTCCAGGTCCTCGGGAAGGTAGTCGCACCAGTGCTTCGCCTGGTTGTCCGCGTCCTGATGTGCCTGTTCGTGCAGCTGGTCATCGTCAGGGTGTTTGTCCCAGCACAGCCACTCGCCTGTGAGCTGTACGTGCTCCAGGATCTTGTCCTGGCTCCAATTGGCCACCTCGGGATCGTCCACCTTGATGGTGATGATGGCGTCGCCGCTCGCGGCGTTGCCCCTGGCTGGTGAACCATAAAGGCGCAGCCACACTACTCTGCCATCGGGCAGGGTGATCTTGGCCTCGTGTTCATCGACCCAATGGATTGCGGAAATCGGCACGGAGACGGAAGGCCGGGAGGCTGTCCCAGTGTAGATCTGACCACTGGCGCCCTTGGATGTGAAGTTGCGGGTGTGCTCTGGGAGCACGATGGTTTTTTCCCGCAGCAGTAACTGCAGCGCCACGATTTGGGACATTTTGATCAGACAGGCATCTTTTTGCTGTCCGTTGTCGTGGCGAAAATGTGGCCGAAGGTTCTCGCCTTCAATGATCTCGTTGGGTAGTTTTCCTGCATTGACAGCCTGCAGGGTACCGCCACAGGCGGGGCATACGCAGTGGCAAGCCAGACCCTTTTGGTCCAGACGCAATGTGCCGATGTAGGTGGCCTTGCGCTCGTCGGCGGTAAGCGCCCAGGCCATCAGCTTTTTGCTGCGCTTGACCCATTCTCGGGCTTTGCTCGCGTGGCTGTAAACGGACATGGCGCGTGAGTGGGTTCTTGTACCTTTTACAGGAATATATCCGGCCAGCCCACCGACGGCGGTGTCGATGCCGACGACAAGTGGCCCAAAGCACCCCTCGAACCCCTGGAGAGTCATGCGTTCCAAGCAAAAAGGCCCCGCAGGCAATTACCTGCGGGGCCTTTGTCTTTGTGGTGCTTAGCGAAGCAACTCAGATATAGCTGTTCAGCAAGTTCTCCAGATGCTCCTGCCGGCCCGACACGGGCATGGTGTCGGTGTTGCGGTCCACCACGTGGGCGGCCACGGCCTCCAGGCTCATCTTGCCGTCCAGCACGTTCTTGCCAAACGCAGCATTCCAGCCCGCATAGCGGTCGTCCACCAGCTTGGCCAGCTTGCCGTCGGTGATCATCTTCTCGGCGATCAGTAGCGCGCGGGCGGTCACGTCCATGCCGCCAATGTGGCCGTGGAACATGTCTTCGGGGTCGATGGACTGGCGGCGCACCTTGGCGTCGAAGTTCACACCGCCGTTGACGAAGCCGCCACCTTGCAGGATGGTGTACATGGCCAGCGCAGTCTCGGGGATGCTGTTGGGGAACTGGTCGGTGTCCCACGCGCATTGCATGTCGCCGCGGTTCATGTCGATGGAGCCGAAGATGCCCAGGTCGACCGCAGTAGCAATCTCGTGCTCGAAGCTGTGGCCGGCCAGGGTGGCGTGGTTGGCTTCGATGTTGACCTTGATTTCCTTTTCCAGGCCGTAGCGGCACAGGAAGCCGTAGACCGTGGCGCTGTCAAAGTCGTACTGGTGTTTGGATGGCTCGCGCGGCTTGGGTTCGAGCAAGATGGTGCCTTGGAAGCCAATCTTGTGTTTGTACTCCACCACCATGTTCAGGAAGCGGCCCATCTGGTCCAGCTCGTGGCCGATGCGGGTGTTGAGCAGGGTTTCGTAGCCTTCGCGGCCGCCCCACAGCACGTAGTTGGCACCGCCCAGTTTCAGCGTGGCGTCCATGGCTTCTTTCACCTGCAGCGCGCCCAGTGCAAAGATCTCGGGGTTGGGGTTGGTGGCCGCGCCCGACATGAAGCGGCGGTGGCTGAACAGGTTGGCGGTGCCCCACAGCAGTTTCATGCCGGTGGCGGCCTGCTTGTTGCCCAGCACGTCCACCATCTCGCGGAAGTTGTTCACGCTTTCACGCGGGGTGGCGCCTTCGGGGGCGATGTCACGGTCGTGGAAGCAGTAGTAGGGCGCGCCCAGCTTGCTAAAGAATTCGAACGCCACATCGGCCTTGGCCTTGGCCGCAGCCATGGGGTCGGCCATGTGCTGCCAGGGGCGCTGGAAGGTGTCGCCGCCAAACGGGTCCAGGCCATTCCAGCAGAAGCTGTGCCAGTAGCAGACGGCAAAACGCAGCTGCTCTTCCATGCGCTTGCCCAGCACGATGCGGTCTTTGTCATACCACTTGAAGGACAGTGGGTTGTCGGAAGTCGGGCCTTCATAGGCGATGGGGGAGACGGTAGAAAAGTAAGAGCTCATGGTTTCCTCTGCGGTTAATTTGTTGCTTGGTCGAACTAAATAAAGCTGGCTATGCGCCAGAAATGGGTGGATTACACGGTGCGGTACAGGCTGCGGAAGGTCGCGTAGCGGTCCATCAGCAGGGCTTGTTCGGCGGCGTCGGGGTGGTAGGTGGCATCGACTTCAGGTGTCAGGCACACGGCGGCAGCGTCGGCGCCGGTGGCCAGCCAGCCCAGGCGGGCGGCGCCCAGAGCCCCGCCCACTGCAGAGCTGCCGTGGGTCACGATGTCTACGTTCAGCGCGCTGGCCAGTTGTTGGGCCCAGAAGCTGCTGCGCGCGCCGCCGCCGACCAGCGACAAACGGTGCACGCTGCTGCCAGCGGCGTTGAGCGCGGCCAGGCCGTCTTTCAGGCCGAAGGTCACGCCTTCAATCACCGCGTAGCCCAAGCGGGCGGCGTCGGTGTCAAAGCTCAGTTGGTGGAAGCTGCCGCGCACATTGGCATCGTTGTGCGGGGTGCGCTCGCCGCCCAGGTAGGGCAAAAACAGGGGCGATGCGGCGCGCTGTGCCGCGCTCAGTGCGGCGGCTTTTTCGGCCACCACACCGGCGTTGGGTGCGCCCAGCAGGTCGGTCACCCACTGCAGGCTGCTGGCGGCAGACAGCATCACGCTCATCTGGTGCCAGCGGCCGGGCACGGCGTGGCAAAACGCATGCGTGGCGCTGGCCGCGTTGGGCTGGTAGCTGGGTGTGACGACGAACAGCACGCCGCTGGTACCCAGCGACAAAAAGCCCTGGCCGCTGTCTACCGCGCCCATGCCCACGGCGCTGGCCGCGTTGTCGCCCGCGCCACCGGCCACCACGATGCCAGCGTTCAGGCCCAAGGCCTGGGCCACATCGGCTTTCAGATAACCGCCGGGTGCACTGCCTTCCACCAGACGGGGCATGTGGCTGCGGTTCAGGTCGGTCAGCGCCAGCAGCGCGTCCGACCAGTCGCGTTGTTGCACGTCCAGCCACAGGGTGCCGCTGGCGTCGGACATGTCGCAGGCGTATTCGCCAGTGAGCATCAGGCGCACGTAGTCTTTGGGCAGCAGCACTTTGGCCACTTGTTGGAAGACTTCGGGCTCGTGTTTGGCCACCCAGCGCAGCTTGGGCGCGGTAAAGCCGGGCATGGCCAGCGTGCCGGCCAGGGCGGTCAGCGTGGGTAGCTCGGCCATCATCTCGGCGCACTCGGCGGCGCAGCGGGTGTCGTTCCACAAAATGGCGGGGCGCAGCACGCGGTCTTGCGCGTCCAGCAGCACGGCGCCGTGCATTTGGCCCGACAGGCCGATGGCACGGGCCGCCGCGTATTCGGCAGGGTGGGCGGCCTGGAGCTTGAGCAGGGCGCTTTGGGTGGCGGCCCACCAGTCGGCCGGGGCCTGCTCGCTGTGACCGGGGTGGGGGCGCTGCACCGTCAGGGGGGTGCCAGCCGAGCCGATGATGCGGTGATCGTCCGAGAGCAGAAGTGCTTTGACTTCTGAGGTGCCGATATCAATACCTAAAAACATAGTTAAACCGTGGTGCCTGTTGTCATGGAAAGAGATTCGTCCGGGGCGTCTGCCGCCGGGAGTGGAGGTGCCGACATGCGGGTGTGCATGGGGCGCAATTCGTGGTGCAGCACCAGGGCGGCAGCACCCACGGCAGAGGCCAGCAGCCCGTAGCGCGCGGCCCGCATGTGCGGGGGCGCCATGCCGGCCGCATCGGCGTAGGTTTGCAGGGTGTCTTGGGCGACCTGGACGATGCCGGGGTAGGTGTCGCACGAGGGGCCGCCCACCACCAGCGTGCTGGGGTTGAAGGTGGTCCAGAGGTTTTGCAGCACCACGCCCAGGTAGCGGCCTCCTTGGGCCGGGTCGGGCAACTTGGCCAGCGTGCGCGCGCCAAAAAATGTCTCGGCACAGCCCTTGCGGCCGCACGAGCACAGTGGCCCGTCAATCTGCAGGGTGCTGTGGCCGATTTCACCGGCCATGCCTTGTTTGCCGGTGAACAGGCGGTCGTTGATCACAATGCCCGCACCCACGCCGGCGCCGCAGGTCACAAAGATCAGGGAGTCGCTGGCGTCGCCATCGGCGAACTCGTATTCGCTCAGGGCTGCGGTGTCGGCTTCGTTTTGCACATGTACTTGCACCTCGGGCAGTTGGGCCTGGGCCAGTGCCCGGGTGATCATGGGCAAAAAGTCCACGTTGCGCCAACCCAGGTTGGGCGCAAAACGCAGCATGCCGGTGGCCTCGTCAAAGGCACCGGGCAGGCCCACGCCCACGCCCGTCAGGGCAATGCTGCGCTGCTGCAGCTGGCCGTAGGTCCGGGCGACCAATCGGGCGGCCTGGCGGCACACTTCTTCGGGTTGGGTGCCGACCAGGGCTTCTTCTGCGGCGCATAGCACCTGCCCGGTGAGCGACACGCCCACCACGCGCAGTGCCTCCACCGCCACTTCAATGCCTATCAGTCCGCGCGTGCGGCCATCGAGATGCAGCGGGGTAGACGGGCGGCCCAGGCCTTGGACGGCGGTGACGTCGGTCTCGGCGACCCAGCCTTCGTCAATCAGCTCGCGCACCAGCAGGCTGACGGTGGACTTGGTCAGCCCGCTGCCACTGGCGAGTTGCGCCCGGGAAAGCCCCGGTTGCGCACGCAACAGCCGCAGCAGCACGCTGCGGTTGATACGTTTGACTAGCTGCTGGTCGCCGGTGGTTTTCATGGTGTCGCGGGTGAATTGCACAGAGCTACAGGGTGTGCGTCTGTGCTTTTCCTTCAGGTTGTTTGCCAGCGATGATCATGCCAAGAACTTCGTCCTCCACCACGTCTGCCGTGCGATATGTACCTACTAATTTGCCGTTTTTCATCACCGAGAGGCGGTCGCTCAGGCCAAACACGTCCGGCATGTCGTGGGTAATCAGGAAAATGCCCACGCCTTCGGCCTTGAGTTGCTTCACCAGGTTGCCCACCATTGCGGTTTCCTCAGGGCCCAGGGCGGCCGTGGGTTCGTCCATGATGAGGATCTTGGCGTTGAAATAGATGGCACGCGAAATGGCCACCACCTGGCGCTGTCCGCCCGAGAGGCGGCGCACCGGTGTGCGCACGTTTTTGAAGTTCTTGTTCAGGCGGTGAAACACCTTGCGGGCGTCTGCATCCATGCGGTGGTCGTCCAGCGTGTTCCAGCGCGTGAGCAGCTCGCGGCCCAAGAACAGGTTGGCCACCGCGTCCAGGTTGTCGGCCAGGGCCAGGGTCTGGTAGATCGATTCGATGCCGCTACGCTGCGCATCCACGGGGGTGCGGATGTGGGCCTTCTCGCCATTGATCAGCACCTCGCCGCTGTCGATGGGGTAAGCGCCGGCCAGCATCTTCATGAGGGTGGACTTGCCCGCGCCGTTGTGGCCCAGCAGGGCTACCACTTCGCCGGGGTAGAGGTTGATGCTGACATCGTCCACGGCGTGCACACCGCCAAAGGACTTGCCAATGTTGCGCATTTCCACCAGCGCCTGCTTTGTACTGCCCGCGCTCATACGGTGTCTCCTGTCATACGGCGATAAACCACATCAAACACCACCGCAGCAATCAGCACCTGGCCGATGATCACGTAGCGCACCCCAATGGATACATCCAGCAGCAGCATGCCGCTGTCGATACTTTGCATGATCAGTGCACCCAGCACCGATCCCAAAATGGAACCACTGCCACCGGCCAGCGCGGTGCCACCAATCACGGCCGCCGCAATCACATACAGCTCCATGCTGGTGCCCAGCGAGTTGGTGCCTGCGTTCAAGCGGGCAATGGACACCATGGCAGCGATGGTGATGAGCACCCCCATCAGCGCAAACAACATGAGCGTGACCTTGCGCACCGGAATGCCCACCAGCGCGGCGGCCTCGGGGTTGCCGCCCATGGCGAACACGTAGCGGCCAAACCGGGTGCGGTGCACGATGAAGGACAGCACCAGCGCCACGGCAGCCCAGATCAGCACCGGGATTGGGATGCCCTGCGGGGCGTCCTTGTTCATGATCTGGTAGTTGTTCATGGCGGTGACAAAACCCAGCACGATGGCTACGGGCACCAGCACGATGGCGGAATCCAGCCACAGCGGGTTGTTGGGCACGTCATACGAGGCCTTGGCGCGGCGCTTGGCCCACATCTGGAGCGCGAGGGCCAGCACAATCACGCCGGCCAGCACCCAGCTGGCGGTGACACCAATGGCGCCATCAAAACCACCGCCCAGGCGCTGGAAGAACTGGTCGTTCACGGGTTGGGTCTTGCCGTCGGCCACCAAAAAGGCCGCACCGCGGAAGGACATCAGGCCGCCCAGGGTCACCACAAACGAGGGCACTCCCAGCATGGCGGTCAGTGCGCCCTGGTACAGCGACACGGCAATCGCCACGGCCAGGCCGGCCAGCGAGGCCTCGACCCAGTGCCAGCCGGCGGTGTACATCAGGGTGGCAATCAGCACGCCCACAAAACCCATGACCGAGCCCACGGAGAGGTCGATGTGGCGCGCCACGATGACCAGCACCACCACGGTGGCGACCACGCCGACCACGGCCGTTTGCTGGGCAATGTTGTACAAATTCTCGGGGGACATGAAGAGTCCGCCGGACAGGACGTTGAACACGAGGGCAATCGCTGCCAGCACGGTGCCCATCATCACCAGGCGCCAATCAATGGCCGCCTGCTTCAGGGAATTCAAAACGGGATTCACATGCGTTCTCCGCAAGACATAAAAAAACCGCGGGCTGATGCCAGCCCGCGGTTGGAGGGCTCTTCAGTTCTCTACCGTGCCGTAGTCGGCGCGATGGGTATCCACTCAGGGCACCCGTGGAACTGGCTTTGCCAGGCCGCTGGGTGCGCCCCCCTTGAGGGGGGGACCGCGCAGCGGCTCAGGGGGTGCTTCATTTGCAAGCGGCTGGGCCTTTGGCGGCGTCTACGCCTTTGCACAGGTCAGCCTTCTTGATCCAGCCGGCCTTGACCACCAAGTCCAGGTTCTTGGCCGTGACAGGCACGGGCTTCAAGAACTGGGCTTGCAGAGACACTTTCTTCTCGCCACCGTTCCAGGTTTGGGCTGCAGCCACTTTCTGGCCCTTGGCCAGCGTCACGGCAGCGGCAGCGGCGTCACGGCCCAGATCACGGGCGTCTTTCCACACCGACACGGTCTGGCTGCCCAGCGCCACGCGGTTCAGCGCAGCGTGGTCACCGTCCTGGCCGGAGACTGGAATGCCCTTGATGCCCTTGGCGGTCAACGCAGCCACCACACCACCGGCGGTACCGTCGTTGGAGGCGACCACGGCGTCAATCTTGCCGCCGGTCTTGGTGATGATCTGTTCCATGTTCTTCTGGGCGACTTCGGGCTTCCAGCCGTCGGTATATTCCTCGCCCACGATCTTGATGTCGCCCTTCTTCACGGCGGCGTCAATCACTTCTTGCTGGCCACCGCGCAGGAAGTTGGCATTGGGGTCGGTAGGCGAGCCCTTGATCATCACGTAGTTGCCCTTGGGCTTGGCTTCCAGAATGGCGCGTGCCTGCATGCGGCCCACTTCCACGTTGTCGAAGGTGATGTAGAACACGCCGGGGGCTTCGATCAGGCGGTCATAGGCGACCACGGGAATTTTTTGCTGGTTGGCCTTGTTCACGGCGGGCAGGATGGCGTCCTTGTCCATGGCCAGAATGATCAGGGCCTTGGCTCCCTTGGAGATCAGGCTGTCGATGTCGGCCAATTGCTTTTCGGGGGAGCCACCAGCGTCTGCGCTGATGTAGCTGGCGCCGTCTTTGGCCAGTTGGGCCTTGATGGCGGCTTCGTCAGTCTTCCAGCGCTCTTCCTGGAAGTTGGACCAGCTCACGCCCACCACTTGGGCAAAGGCGCCAGCAGCAGCCAGGCTCAGGGCCAGGGCAGTCAGGGTTGTCTTCAGTTTCATCAATGTCTCCGGTGGATTGGCCTGTGTCAGGCCTATGGTTTTGGAAAGACTCTTCAGAGCCATCGTGCTGCCATAAATGCAACACGGTGCATTTAGTAAGGACGACAAACTAATTATGGAAAGGCTTGAAACGAAAGCGTATAGGGACAAACCCGACATAGTTTAATCATCGAACTTAATAAGATCGCCGGGTTCTTTCATTTTTCACAAAGGATTGCCACGTGCACCCTCTGGATTGGATTTCCCGGCCCGCCGTGCGCAGCGTGGTGGCTGGCCTGGGGCTGGCGTCTGGCGCCTGGGCGGCCGATGCGCCGGTGCCTGCCACGCCCCGTTTTGCCGAAGAAACCGACACCGCCGGCCTGCAAAGCCGCTTTGAAGGCGAGGGCGAGTACATGGTGGGCGGTGGCGTGGCCACCTTCGATTGCGACACCGATGGCCTGCCCGAGGTGTACGTGACCGCAGGCGTGAACAAAGCCAAGTTCTACCGCAACCGCAGCACGCGTGGCGGTGCGCTCAAATTGCAAGAAGAACGTTCCGGCCTGGAGCTGACCAATGCCGTGGGCGTCTACCCGCTGGACATTGACGGCGACGGCCAGACCGACCTGGTGGTGCTGCGGGTGGGTGAGGTGCAGGTGTTCAAAGGTTTGGGTCAGTGCAAGTTCGAGAAGGCCAACGACGCCTGGACGATCCGCACCGGCAACGGCTGGCACACCGCCTTTGCCGCCACCTGGGAGCAAGGCCAAACCTGGCCCACGCTGGCCATTGGCACGTACACCGACCGCAGCAAGCCCGAGTTCCCCTGGGGCAGCTGCACGCCGGGCCTGCTGCTGCGCCCCAAGGAGGGCGGCGGCTACCAGCCTGCCACGCCTTTGGTGCCCGGCCACTGCGCGTTGTCCATGTTGTTTTCGGACTGGAACCGCTCGGGCACGGCGGCGCTGCGGGTGAGCAATGACCGCGAGTACTACAAGGGCGGTGAAGAGCAGTTGTGGCAGCTCCCCGCAGGCGGCGCCCCCGCGCTTTACACCGCCGCGCAGGGCTGGAAGCCGCTGCAGATCTGGGGCATGGGCATTGCCAGCCACGACCTCAATGGTGATGGTTACCCCGAGGTGTTTTTGACCAGCATGTCCGACAACAAGCTGCAGACGCTGGAGGCCGGAGCGACCCAGCCGCGCTTTACCGACATTGCTTTCAAACGCGGTGTGACCGCCCACCGGCCCTATGTGGGCGGTGATGTGCACCCCAGCACCGCCTGGCACGCCCAGTTTGCCGACCTGAACAACGACGGTCTGACCGACCTGTTTGTGGTCAAGGGCAATGTGTCCACCATGCCCGACTTTGCGACGCTGGACCCCAACAACCTGCTGCTGCAAAAAGCCGATGGCAATTTTGTGGAAGCGGGCAGCCAGGCCGGGCTGGCCAGCTTCAAGCGCGGGCGCGGTGGCATGGTGGCGGACCTGAATGGTGATGGCCTGCTGGACGTGCTGGTGGTGAACCGCTGGGACAAGGCCCAGCTGTGGCGCCAGACTACGGCGGCGCCTGCGGGCCACTGGCTGCAACTGCGTTTGCAGCAGCCCACGGGCAACCGTGATGCCGTGGGCGCCTGGGTGGAGGTGAAGCTGGGCGAGGGTGATGCGGCCCGCGTGATCCGCCAGGAGCTCACCGTGGGCGGCGGCCATGCCAGTGGCCACCTGGGCTGGATGCACTTTGGTCTGGGCAACGCCACCACGGCACAGCTGCGCGTGGGGTGGCCGCACGGCGGCTGGAGCGACTGGATGCCCGCCAAGGCAGATGCCTTCTACACCCTCAGCCCCCAGGGCCTTGTGAACTGGAAAGCCCCATGAAAACCCGATTGTTCTCGCTGTGCCTGGCAGGCGTCTTTGCCTGGACCAGCGCGCTCTTGCCTGTGCAAGCCCAGCAGGCGGCGCCCGCCGCGCGCCCCGCCAGCGCTTTCAGTGCCAGTGTTGCCACCGAGTGGTTCAACCTGGCCTTGCTGCTGACCCAGCAGACACCGGGCTACAGCCCGCCCGTAGCCTCGCGCGCCTTGGCCTACCTGGGGCTCACGCTGTACGAGTCGGTGGTGCCCGGCATGCCGCAGCACCAAAGCCTGGCGGGCCAGCTCAACGAGCTGCAGTCGCTGCCCTGGGCCCAGCCCGACGAAGTGCTGCACTGGCCCACGGTGGCCAATGCCTCCATGGCGACGATGACGCGCATGATGTTCCCCACGGCCAGCGCCGAAAACAAGGCGCGCATCGACCTGCTGGAGCGCAGCCTGCCACTCAAGTACAGCCAGGACTTCGACCCCAACACGGTCACGCCGGAGATCACCAACCGCTCGGAGACTTTTGGCAAGCTCATGGCCATGGCCATCATGACCTGGGCCCGCACCGATGGCGGCCACGAGGCCTGGGGCCCGCTGCGCCGCAGCCAGAAAAATTACGTGCCCCCGAGTGGCGAAGGCCAGTGGTCGGCCACACCGCCCGCGTTTGCGCAGGCGCTCTTGCCCTGGTGGGGCGAGGTGCGGCCGTTTGTATTGAAGACCAGCAGCAGCTGCGCCGCACCGCCGCATCCCCCGTACTCTGAGAGCCCGGGTTCGGCGTTTTACAAAGAGGCCCAAGAGGTCTACCAGGTGAGCAACAAGGCCACCCAAGAGCAACGCCAGGTGTCGCTGTACTGGGCGGATGACCCACTCAAGACCCCCACGCCTGCGGGCCACTGGGCCTACATAGCCAACGACCTGCTCAAAGTGCAAAAGGCCGACCTGGCCAAGGCCGCCCACACCATGGTGCGCCTGAACCTGGCCATGGCCGACGCCTTTATTGCGGGCTGGAAAACCAAGTACACCGCCAACCTGCTGCGCCCGGTGACCTATGTGCAACTGGTGATCGACAGCAACTGGGTGCCTACCCTGATGCACACGCCACCGTTCCCGGAATACCCCTCAGGCCACTCGGTGCAGTCCAGCGCGGCGGCCGGAGTGCTGGAGCAGGTGTTTGGCGCCAACCAGCCGTTTACCGACAACACCCACAACGACCGCGGCTGGGGCCCGCGCACCTTTGCCAGCTTCAAGGTGGCGGCAGACGAAGCGGCCATCTCGCGCATGTACGCGGGCATCCACTTCCGCAGCGGTATCGAGGGGGGCAAGGTACAGGGGCGCTGTGTCGCCCAGCAGGTGCTGGCGCTCAAGCTGGCGCGCTGAGCCGGGGGGCTTGGCTGCGCTCTCAGCCCTCGCCCACACCAATGGGTGCGGGCGCACGCATCACGATGCGGGTGAACAGGCGATCGAAGGCCGGGTCGCGTGGGTGCTGGCCGGTCAATGGGTCGCAGTTGTTGGCGAAGGCTGCGTCCAGTTCGGCCCAGTCGGCATCGCTGAGCACCGCTTGGGCCACGGGCAGGATGGCGGTTTCTTCCAGCTTCATGTGGGTCAGGTAGGCGGCTACATAGCGGCGTACGGCGGTGTCAAACGCCGCGTGGCGGCTTTCCCCCAGCAGTTCCCAGGCCAGCAGCAGGTGCTGCAATTCGCGCACGGCGGCCTCGCTGCGGGCGTGGTCTTTTTCCAGCTGGGTGATGGCCTCCAGGGTCTGGGGCGCCAGGCGCACCACGCGCGGAAACAGCAGGTCCGACTCCTTGGGGTGGTGCAGGCGCTCGGGGAACTCGTCAATGTAGAAGAGCATGGCGCGCAGCACGTCAAAAAATCGTTCGGGTTCGTCACCGGGGCCACGGTCCAGCATCAGCAGCAGTGACTGCAGCATGGCGGCCAGGGCGGCGTGTTCGTCTTTGATGGTTTGCAGGCTGCTACGGGGCATGGCGTGTCTCCGGTAATTGTGCGAGAGCTTCCCACGCACGCCAGCCCAGGAGCTTGATGCAGGTCAACGGCCGTGTTGCTAGCCGCTCGGACCTTTGGGGCGTGCACGGCTCAAGTTGCGCCGTTACCATCACTGCTGTGCGCCGCCCGGCGCGGTACTGACGTCCTTATTCCTTGCCCTTGCTATGACGACACCACTGTCCCCCCGAGTCCTGATCTGGTTGCGCCGCCTGGCCTATGCGCTGGGTGCGCTGGTGTTGCTATGGGGGCTGGCCTGGGCGCTGGTGCCGTCCATTGCCAAAAGCCAGGCGCAAACCCGGTTGTCGGCGTTGCTGGGCCGTGTGGTCACCATCGGTGCCATCGAGTTTGCGCCCTGGTCGCTGGAGCTCACGGTGCGCGAGCTGGCCGTGGCCAAGGCCGACGGCAGTGGCCCGCAGTTCAGCGTGGCCCGGGTCTATGTAGACGCCGAGCTGCAGTCGCTGTTGCGTCTGGCGCCCGTGGTGGACGCGGTGGCCGTGGAGACGCCCACGCTGTACCTCACCCACACGGGCAAGGGGCAGTACGACATCGACGACATCGTGCAGCGCCTGCAGGCACCTTCGGACGCGCCTGCAGGAGATCCGCTGCGCTTTGCGGTCTACAACGTCACCCTCAGTGGCGGCAGCGTGGACTACATCGACCAAGCGCTGCAAGGCCAGCCGCGCCAGCACACGCTGCGCGAGCTGCAGCTCAGCGTGCCCTTTCTCAGCAACTTTGATTCCAAACGTGATGTGCTGGTGGCGCCACGGCTGGCCTTTGTGCTCAATGGCAGTGCCTTTGATACCGCGGCCCAGGGCACGCCGTTTGCCCAAACCCGCCAGGGCGAGGCGCAGCTGAAGATCAGCCAGTTGGACCTCAAGCCCTATCTGCCCTACCTGCCGGCAGGCCTGCCTGTGCAGCCGCAAAGCGCGGTGGTGGATGCAGAACTCAAGATCGGTTTTGTGCAGCAACCGCAAACCGCCGTCACATTGTCGGGCGTGGTCACCGTGAGCCAACTGGCCGTGGCGGATGCCACAGGCGCGCCCTTGCTGTCGGTGGACGCGGTGCGCACCGAGCTGGCCGATGTGCGCCCGCTGGAGCAGCAGGTGAAGCTGGGTGCGGTGGAGATCAGCAACCCGCGCTTGCAGGTGCTGCGCGCGCGCAATGGCCGCCTCAATCTGGCGCTTGCCAGCACAGGGGCAGCCAAAGACGCTCCTAAAACAGGAGCTGTTCGCGCAGACACCACGGGGGCTACAGGCAAAAAAGGCACTGAAACGCCAGCTGCCACCAAACCGTGGGCCTTGGCGCTGGAGCGCCTGGCGCTGCGGGGTGGTCAGGTGGACTGGCAGGACCAACAAACCCCGGCCAAGCTGGCGCTGACCGAGCTGGAGCTCACGGCCCAGGGCCTGCACTGGCCCATGGACCAGGCGGTGCGCGCCGAGGCCAGCGCCAACCTGCCCGCGGGCAAGACCAGCGCGCGCCTGACACTGCAGGCAGAGGGGACCGACCAGCAAGGCAGCGCCCAAGCCACCGTCAATGGCCTGGCCCTGGCACTGGCCGACCCCTACCTGGCCGCATGGCTGCAGCCCACGGTGCGCGGCGTGCTGGACGCCGAACTGGGTGCCACCTGGGCCGGTGACAAGCTGCAGGCCACGGTGAAACAACTGGCCGTGCGCGACGCGGGCCTGGTGGCCAGCAAGGCCATGGCGGCCGCTGCCACCACGGGCAATACGCGCAACTCTCAGGGCCCCAGCTCCCAGGACCTGCCCAAGTTCAAACTGCTCGAAGTGAGCGATGCCCAGGTGGACCTGGCGGCTCGGACTGCCCGCGTGGGCAAGCTGCTGCTGGCCGGTGCCAGCAGCGGCGTGCGCCGCGAGACGGATGGGACATGGATGTTTGAGCGCTGGCTGAAAGCAGCCCAAGGCGCTGCGCCCCCTGCCGCCGCTACCCCGGCTGCAACCGCGCCCCCCGCAGCGCCCTGGAAAGTGGCGCTGGGCGAGCTGCAGCTGCAAAACGCTGCTGTGCAGTTCACCGACCGCGTGAACGCGCGCCCGGTGCGGCTGGATATTTCAGCCCTCAACCTGCAGGCCAAGGGTGCCGCGCTGGATGGCAAGAAGCCAGTGCCGGTGACGCTGAGCGCCCGCGTGAAGTCGGGCCAGGCCGAAGCTGGCAGTCTGCGGTACCAAGGCACCGTGGCCTGGGACCCGGTGCAAGCCCAGGGCGCCGTGGAGTTGCTGGAGCTGCCGGCGCATGCGCTCGCGCCCTACGTGGCCAGCCAGGTGAACCTGGATGTGCTGCGGGCCGATGCCAGCTTCAAGGGCCAGCTGCGTTTTGCCAGCACGGCCAAGGGGCCGGAGGTCGCCCTCAAGGGTGATGCACAGCTGGAAGACTTCCGTGCCAACACCGTGCAAGGCGCGGCCGGCAGTTTTGCCGAGGAGCTGCTGAGCTGGAAGTCGCTCAACGTGCCCGGCATCGACCTGGCCATGGTGCCCGGTGCCGCCACGCGGGTGAACGTGCGCGAGGCGGCGCTGTCCGACTTTTACGCCCGTCTTATCGTCAACCCCAATGGCCGCCTGAACCTGCAGGACCTGAGCAAAACCCCGGCCCAGGCCGAGGCGGCCGCCAGCACGCCACCCGGTGCCGCAGCATCGGCCCCGGCACCTGCTGCATCCGCAGCCGCGAGTGCCAGCGCCGGGCCCGACGCCGTCATCACCATGGGCCCTATCAGCCTGGTCAACGGTCGGGTGCTGTTTTCCGACCGTTTCATCCAGCCCAACTACACCGCCAACCTGAGCGACCTGACCGGCAAGCTCAGCCAGTTCTCCAGCCAGCCCTCCAACGGCGTGGTGCAGCTGGCCGACCTGGAGCTGCGTGGGCGGGCCGAAGGCACCGCGTCGCTGGATATCACCGGCAAGCTCAACCCGCTGGCCAAGCCTTTGGCGCTGGACATTGCGGGCAAGGTGCGCGACCTGGAGCTGTCGCCGCTCTCACCCTATGCGGTCAAGTACGCGGGTTATGGCATCGAGCGCGGCAAGCTCAGCCTGGATGTGCGCTACACCGTGCAACCCGATGGCCAGCTCACCGCCACCAACAAACTGGTGCTGAACCAGCTGACCTTTGGCGACAAGGTGGACGGCGCACCCAATAGCCTGCCCGTCAAGCTGGCGGTGGCCCTGCTGGCCGACCGCAATGGCGTGATTGACCTGGACCTGCCGATCAGCGGCTCGCTCAACGATCCGCAGTTCCGCATTGGTCCGGTGATCTGGAAAGTCATCACCAACCTGGTAGCCAAGGCCATCACCGCCCCCTTTAGTCTGCTGGCCAATGCCTTCGGTGGCGGCGGCAGTGCAGAGTTGAGCACTGTGGCTTTTGCACCCGGTAGCAGTGTGCTGACCGACCCGGCCAAGGCCGGGTTGGACAAGGTCGCCAAGGCGCTGGTGGACCGCCCCGGCCTGCGCTTGACCGTGCAAGGCACGGCCAATGTAGAGGCCGAGCGCGAAGCCATCAAGCGCGAACGCCTCAAGGGCCTGCTGCTGGCCGAGAAACGCCGTCGCGCCACCGCGCAGGGGCAAGACGCGGCGGCCGTGGCCAGCTACAGCGCCGAGGAAATGCCGGTGCTGCTGCGCGCGGTCTACCGCCGCGCCGACATCACCAAGCCGCGCAACCTGGTAGGCCTCACCAAGGACATCGAGGTGCCTGACATGGAGGCCCTGTTGCTGGCCAACATCACCGTCAACGACGAGGCTGCCCGCGAGCTGGCGCTCCAGCGTGGCGTGGTGGTCAAGGACTACCTGGCTGCGAAACAGGTGAGTGCCGAGCGCCTGTTTTTGGGCGCAGTGAAAACCGGCGGCGCTGCGGCGGAGGCCAAGCCGCAGGCCGAGCTCAACCTGGCCAGTCAGTAGCCGGGTGCCGTATGTACCAGCCCAGCCACTTTGAGGAAACCCGCGCCGAGGTGCTACACGCCTTGGTGCGCAGCCACCCCCTGGCGACCCTGGTGACGCTGACGGCGCAGGGGTTGGAGGCCAACCACATCCCGCTGCTGTTGCGCACCGAGGGCGTGGCCCGCCCTACGCTGGTGGGCCATGTGGCGCGTGCCAATCCGCTGTGGCGCGAAACCGATCTGGCGACACCGGTGCTGGTCATCTTCCAGGGCCCGCAGCATTACATCAGCCCCGGCTGGTATGCCAGCAAGGCCGAACACGGCAAGGTGGTGCCCACGTGGAACTACGCGGTGGTGCATGCCAAGGGCCTGCTGCGGGTGCATGACGATGCGGCCTGGATCCGTGCGCAGATGGCGGAGCTGACGGGCCAGCAGGAGGCGGGCATGGTGCGCCCTTGGGCCGTGGACGACGCCCCGCGCGACTACACCGACCGCATGATTGCGGCGGTGGTGGGCATTGAAATTCCCATCGACAGCCTGGCCGGCAAATGGAAGGTCAGCCAGAACCAGCCCGCCACCAACCAGACCACCGTGCAGCAGGGCTTGCACGGCTTGGGCACCGAGGCGGGTGCCGCGATGGCGGGGCTGGTGGATGCGTTGGGGGTGAACGCGAAGAAGGGCTAGGTCTCAGCGCCGGTCCGCCCCCAGCTGAATACGCCCCCTTGGGGGGGGGCAGCGACCCGCGCAGCGGCGGAGCGTGGGGGTTAACGCTCTTCTATTTTTCCATCCGCATGCTTGGCAAAGCGGCCCTTGTCGCGTGGGTGCACCGGGTCATTGGCGCCCCAGGGCCAGCCGCCAAACTCGGTGCGGCGGTAGTCGGCAAAGGCCTGGTGAATCTCTTGCTGGGTGTTCATCACAAACGGACCGTATTGCGCCACCGGCTCGCCAATCGGGCGGGCCTGCAGCACCAGCAGTTCACTCTCGGCATCGCCGTTGACGAAACTGCAGTCATGGTCGGCCTGTACTTCCATCACGGATTTGACTGGCACCGGTTCACCCGCCACGGTGAGTGCCCCACCCTTGAAGAAATACAGGATGCGCCGCGTGGCGGCGCTGGCGGCGGCGGGCAGCGTCCACTGCGCGCCGGGGCTGAGTTTGACGGTGTAGATGCCCAGGTCGCTGCCGGGCTCGCTGGCCCAGGAGTCGGGTGGCGGGGGCAGGGCCTTTTTGCCTTCCAGCGTGCCGGCAATACACACCACGTCGGTGGTCTTGCCTTGCGCATCGGTGGCAGTGATGCGGGGAATGTCTTCGTGCCAGAACATGGTGAAGTGGGGCTCGGCCATTTTGTGTTTGGCCGGCAGGTTGACCCAGATTTGGAACAGCTCGGTGGGGTTGGGGGCATCGGTGTGTAAGAGCGGAAACATCTCGCAGTGCACGATGCCTTTGCCGGCCGTGAGCCACTGCACATCGCCACCGCCAAAGCGGGCGGTGGCGCCCAGTGAGTCGGAGTGGTCGATGCGGCCGTTGCGCACGATGGTGACCGTTTCAAACCCCCGGTGCGGGTGCGAGGGAAAACCGGGCACGGTCTCGCCGTGGTACATGCTCCAGCCGTCCTTACCCGCAAAGTCCTGGCCAATGTTGCGGCCGGCCAGCAGCGCCGGGTTGGGCGCCATCTGCGTGTTGCCCGCCGGGTAGGCGTCGTTGTGGTGCACGCAGAACAGGAAGGGGTCCAGGGTCTGCCAGGGGAAACTCAGGGGGGCGATGGAGAGCAGGGTTTTCATGCCCCGCATTGTCCCCGCCTTGGCAGTTTTTTGCAGCCATGGCGCCAGAGCCCCTGTGGCACCCCACTAAGATCGACGCATGTTCTTGTCTTCTCTTTTGGCCCATCCCGGGGGGCGTGTGGCCCTGGTGCTGGCCAGCCTGGCCGTGCTGCTGGGCGCAGACCATGCCGTGCGGCCGCCAGCGGCCGCACCCGCGCTGGCGCAGATGCCGGCCATTGCCGTGGGCGGCCAGCCGGTGCAGGCGGTGCAACTGCAGCGCGTGGCCGGGGGCGATGTGCCCATGCCAGCCGGCACCGCCGCTGCCCACGCCAGCAGCCTGCTGCCCATGCCGGCCGGGCACGCCGCAGCCCTGAGCCTGTTCTGGTTTTCGGGCGAGCGCGAGAGTGGCCCGCTGGTGCAGATTGCCGCCAGCCAATGGGACCGCGCCACCCAGGCCTGGCTGCCGCCACGCTTTGTGGTGAACCGCCACCAAATGGGCGATTTGCTGGGCCATGGCCTGCGCCGCTTGGGCAACCCGGTGGCGTGGACGGATGCGCAGGGCCGCATGCACCTGTTTGTGGTGGCCACGGGCTGGGGCGGCTGGGCCGCCAGCCGGGTACTGCATTTGCAGCAAAGCAGTGCCTCGCAGGACTTGGCGGAGCTGGCGTTTGCGCCGGTGCGTGTGTTGCCCTTGTCGTGGTTGTGGAACACCAGTTTTTTGGTGCGCAACGCCATGCTGCCCCTGCAAGACGGTGGTGCGGTGCTGCCGGTGCACTTTGAGCTGGGCCTGAAGTACCCCGCTGCGGTGCGGCTGGATGCGAGTGGAGAATTTGTGGGTTTGACCCGCATGTCCAACCGCACCCACAACCTGCAGCCCAGCATCCTGCCGCAGAGCCCGACACAGTGGGTGGCGCTGATGCGCGATGAGCGGCACGGTGGCAAGGTGACGGCGGCACGCACCGACGATGGTGGCGCACATTGGACCGATCTGCCGGACCTGCCCTTGGGCAACCCCGACGCCGCCGTGGCCGGTTTTGCGCTGGGGCCGCAGCAGATGCTGCTGGCCCACAACCCCACCCCCGAGGGCCGCGCCAGGTTGGACCTGAGCCGCAGCGCCGATGGCCTGCAGTGGACACTGCAGCAAACGCTGGCAAAGGGAGCGGAAGACGCCGAGTTTTCTTACCCTGCGCTGGCCTGGGCCGATGACGCCCTGTGGATCAGCTACACCGTGGACCGGGCCACCTTGTCCTGGCAGCGCTTTGCAGTGGGAGGCCAGCCATGAGCGCGCCCGCTTTGCCGCCACTGTGGCTGATGCAGGTTTGGCTGCCACTGGGCTGGGCCGTGGTGTTGGCTGCCTTGGTGCTGGTGCTTGTCAGCCGCCTTACCCGGCACCGCGGCGTGGTGTGGGGCGTGCCGGTGCTGGTGGCGCTGTGGGCGCTGCTGCCCGGCGAGGTGTCACCCGCGTACTGGCTGGGCCTGGCCTTCCAGGCACCCAGCGTGCTGCTGGTGCTGCTGTGTGCCTGGTGGGGCGGGGGAGCGCTGCGGAGGGCACCCGTGATGACGCGCCCTGGCAAACCCATGACTGCTTGGGTGCTGGTTGCCCTGGTGGTGGGCTGGCTCTTGTTGCTCGACACCCTGGCCCAACTGCCCGTGGCGCTGTATGGGTTGGGCTTTGATGCACTCGCTTTGGCCGTGGTGGCCTTGCTCTCTCTGCTGCCCCTCTTGCAGGCCGGTGCCGCCCAGCGTGTGAGCACTTGGCTGGCGCCACTGGCTGTGCTGCTGTTTGTGCTGCTGCGCCTGCCCACCGGCAACGTGTGGGACGCCGTGCTGGATCCCTGGCTCTGGCTGGGGCTGCATGGGTATCTGCTGCGGGGTGTGCTGAGGCGCTCTTGATTTGATAGCTGTTGGCGCAGCACCCACGGGGGTTAGAGCTCAAAAAGACCATAAATTTGGACGCTGACCCGGTTGGGTGCCTTGGCGGAACCTGCACCTACCGCGGGAACTTCGTGTGCTGGCATCACTCCACCTTGCCATGCACCGCAGAACCACCCTGGCCGCCCTGGCCACACTCCCCAGCCTGATCACCACCCCGCTGGCCAGCGCCGCCAGCCAGCCGCTGCTGCAGGCGCTCAAGCCCTCGCCGCGTTTGCCGGTGCTGTTTGTGGGGCATGGCAGCCCCATGAATGCGATCGAGGACAACGCCTGGCGGCGCAGCTGGCAGGCCATGGGGGTGGAGTTGCTGGCGCGTGGCGTGCGGCCGCAGCTGATTCTGTGCATCTCTGCGCACTGGCTCACACCGGGCTGGCAGCTCACGGGAGTGGCGCAGCCCAAAACGATTCACGACTTTGGTGGTTTTCCACAAGCGCTGTTTGACCAGCAGTACCCCGCACCCGGTGCACCCGCGGTGGCGCGCAGCCTGGCCAGCACGCTCAAGTCGCCCGCCAACGGCACGCCCTTGGGAGTGGATGCGCAGTGGGGCTTTGACCATGGCACCTGGTCGGTGCTCAAGCCCATGTTTCCCAAGGCCGACATTCCGGTGTTGCAGCTCAGCATGGACTACAGCCGCGCACCCGCTGAGCACTACGCGCTGGGCAAACAACTGCAGGCGCTGCGCGAGCGCGGGGTGCTGATCGTGGGCAGTGGCAACATCGTGCACAACCTGCGCGCCACACGCCAGGACACGGCGCCAAACGAAGCCTACGACTGGGCGCAGGAGTTTGATGCGGTGGTGCAAAACCAGATCAAGAAGGGGCAACTGGACGCGCTGCAAAACTTTTTGTCGCTGGGTGCTGTGGCTCAGCAAGCGCATCCCTCACACGACCACTACTTGCCGCTGCTCTATGCCGCGGGTGCGGCCCGATCCAGCGAGATGCCGCGTTTCTTCAACACGGGCTTCCAGTCCGCCTCCATCTCCATGCGTTCAGTGCTCTGGGGTTGAACACCACTGGCGTCAGCCCTTGCCCAGCGGTGGCCCGCCAAACATGGCGGACGCGTTGCTGATGGGCCCCAGCTCGGCGGCGGTGGCCAGCAGCGGCTCTGCCAGCGTGTGCATGCGTTCCAGCGTGAGCCGCAGCTTGGGCCCGGCAATGCTGATGACCCCAATCGCCTCCTTGCGCCGGTAGACCGGTGCGGCCATGGCGGTCATGCCGGGGGCAAACACCTCGTCGATCATGGCGTAGCCGCGCACACGTGCGGCATGCAGGTAGCCCAGTAGCGCCTTTACGGTAGTGGGCGCGCGCGGGCCGTAGTCCTCCGGCGCACCAAAGCCCTGGCGGGACACCATCTCCATCGCGCGCTCGTCGCTCATGGTGAGCAGCCAGGCATGGCCGGACGCGGTGCAGGAGAGGCGGGCGTCCATGCCCATATCGGGGTCGTAGCGAAGGCCCTTGCGCATCCCCTGGGACTTGGCCACCCAGGTCAGGCGCTCACCATCCACCAGGGACAGGCGCACCAATTCGCCCGAGGTCTGGGCCAGCCGGTCCAGCAGGGGCTCGGCCACATCGACCATGCCCACATTGCTGAGGTAGCCCAGGCCCAGCGAGGCCAGCTTGGTGGTGAGCAGGTAGTCGCCATGCGCCCGCGCTTGCCGCACATAGCCGCGCTGCTGCAGGTCGGCCAGCAGGCGGTGGCAGGCGCTCAGGGGAATGTCCAGCTCGCTGGCCAGTTGCGCCAGGGGGAAGCCGTCGGGGTGGGCGGCCATGTGTTCCAGGATCTGCAGACCCCGGACCAGCGCGGTACTCATGGAAGTTTCCTTTTTATATTGAGAAATGATTTTCCAATTTGGAAAGTATTTCTCATTGGGTCCGAATAATAGTCGGCAGGAGCGGGGCGACCTTTCAGATCCCGACCAGACACCCCAGGAGACACACCATGCGCAGATCTTTCGTGCTGGGCCTTAGCGCCCTGGCTTTGGCCATCACCAGCTTTGGCGTCCAGGCCCAGGACATCCAGGAACGCACCATCAAGTTCGGCCACTTGAACAATGCCGGTCATCCGACCAGCCTGGGCGTGCGCAAGTTCGCCGAAATCGTGGCGGCCAAGAGCGGCGGAAAAATCAAGGTGCAGGAGTTCGCGGCTTCCCAGCTTGGCAACGAGCTGCAGCAGCAGTCAGCGCTGCAAGGCGGCGTGCAGGAGATGCTGGTGGCATCGACCACCTCCCTGAACGGCATCGTCAAGGAATTCGGCCTGCTCGACTTTCCTTTTCTTTTTGCCAATGCCAAGCAGGCTGATGCCTTGGTCGACGGTCCCCTGGGCAAGGCCCTGGCTGCCAAGCTGCCGGAGAAAGGGCTGCTCGTGCTGGGATTCTTCGACCTGGGCTTTCGCAATGTCACCAACAGCAAGCGGCCCATCATGAAAGGGTCGGATCTGGAGGGCCTGAAGCTGCGCGTGATCCCGAACCCGGTGTTCCTGGAAACCTTCAAGACGTTCAAGGCCAACCCGGTGCCCTTGGCCTTTGCCGAACTGTATGGCGCGCTCGAAAGCAAAGCCGTCGATGGCCAGGAGAATCCTTTTGCAGTGATTGAGTCGAGCAAGCTCTATGAAGTACAGAAGTACGTGAGCGGCACCAACCACGTTTACGCGACCAATCCCATCCAGATCAGCAAGCGCTTCTGGGACCGTCTCTCACCGGTGGAGCAGAAGCTGCTGCAAGACGCCGCCACTGAAGCCCAGAACTGGCAGCGCACGGTGAGCCGCGAGGTTTCCAGCAAGGCCTTGGGCGAGTTGAAGGCCAAGGGCATGATCTACAACGACATTCCGCCCGCCGAACTGGACCGCATGCGTGCCGATGTGCGTCCTGTCTACGACAAGTTCTCCGCTGCCTACGACCCGGCGACTGTGGCCCTGTTCAAAGCCGAACTGGAACGGGTCTCCAAGCTGTGAATACCATGAAATTCCTCATCTTGCACGGCCCCAATCTCAACCTGTTTGGGCGGCGTGAACCCCATATCTATGGCACCACCACGTTGGCCGAGATCAACGCCAAACTCCAGGCCCTGGCTGCGGAGTTGGGGGTGGAACTGGAGATCCTGCAGTCCAACCACGAAGGCACGCTGATCGACAAGCTGCACGAGCGCATCGACACGGTGCAGGGGGCCTTGCTGAATCCGGCTGGGCTCACCCAGCACGGCGTGCCACTGCACGACGCGATCAAGGCGATGCCGTTTCCTGTGCTGGAAATTCACATGTCGAACATCGCGGCGCGTGAGCCCTGGCGGTCACACTCCATCATCTCGCCCGCGGTGAAGGCGACGATCCAGGGGCTGGGCTGGCGCTCGTACACCATGGGGCTGCGCGCAGTGGTGGAGCTGGCGCAGGCGTCGTAGGCACAAAAAAAGGGCCAACCCGATGGGGCTGGCCCTTTTTGTTTGGGGTGCGCCAGATTCAGCGCACCACGCTTACAGGCAACACGCCAGCATCCGGGGCACGGTCATGGTCTGAGCGGGCAAACACCGTCTTTTCTGTGAACGTCACATCTACGAAGCGTGCCATGCTGGTGGTAGGGGGCGTGCAGGCAGGGGGCTTTTGGCCTTCTATACTCACGAAATGAACCAGTCAGTACATTCCGCGGGAAGCACCTCGTCCCCAGCCAAGCCGGTGGCTGCGCCCTCGCGCACCAACGACCCGGCGCGCACGATGGCTGGCATTCTGGCGATGGCGACCAAAGAGTTCGCGGCCAAGGGGCTGAGTGGTGCGCGCATCGATGCGATTGCCGAGGCCACCCACACCAGCAAGCGCATGATTTATTACTACTACGGCAGCAAAGAGGGGCTGTACGTGGCGGTGCTGGAAGAGTCGTACCGGCGCATGCGCCAGATTGAGGGGCAGTTGCACCTGGAGGACATGGAGCCCGAGGCGGCCTTGCGCCGACTGGTGGAGTTCACCTTCGACCGGCATGCGGACAACGAGGATTTCATCCGCCTGGTGATGAACGAAAACATCGAGCAGGGCAGCTACCTGGCGCAGAGCAAGACCATCCAGCAGCTCAATGTGCCGGCCATTCAGGCGATTCGCCAGCTCTATGACCGGGGCGTGCAGCAGGGCGTGTTCCGCCCGGGGCTGGACCCGGTGGACATCCACGCGTCGATCTCGGCGCTGGCGTTTTTCAACGTCTCCAACCGCCACACCTTCGGGCTGATCTTCAAGGACAAGGTGCAGAACGCGCAGTCCGACGCCCGCCGTGCCAGCATCACCGAGATGGTGGTGCGCTTCGTGCGCAAGTAATCCCGCAGGCATGGCGCGCCTCGCGCGCAGGGGGCGTGCAAGCAATTCACTTTCGGCATAACAGCTTTCCCGGCTATGCGCGATAGATCTAGGGAAAACCCGCATCTCTTAAAACTAACTAGTTCGTACATTAACAAACGTACGAAATCTGGAGCGTTGCGTGGTCAACAAATTTATCAATGGGTACTGCAAGTTGCTGGGCTACCTGATTGCCGCAGCACTGGCGCTGATGGTGGTGCTGGTGTTTGGCAATGTGGTGATGCGCTATGCGTTCAACTCGGGTTTCACCCTGTCTGAAGAACTGTCGCGCTGGTTGTTTGTGTGGGTCACCTTCATGGGGGCTGTGGTCGCCCTGCATGAAAAAGCCCACCTGGGCACCGACATGCTGGTGGGCCGCTTGGGCGCCACTGGCAAGAAGGTATGCATGGCGCTGTCCCTCGTGCTCATGTTGTTTTGCCTGTGGTTGGTGGCCAAAGGTTCTTACGACCAGTACCTCATCAACAAGGAGTCCACCAGCCCGGTGATGGAAGTGTCCATGGGCATTTTCTATGCCTCGGGGGTGGTGTTTGCCGTACTGGGCGCGCCCATTGTGCTGACGGACCTGTGGCGTCTGCTCAGCGGCCAGGTGGATGACGCACACCTGGTGCTGATCCAGGAGTCCGAAGAAGCACCGCATGGCGGTGACTCTGGTGGCCATTCCCCTTCCCGCAACTGAGCCCGGAGCGACTGAGATGACGATTGCAATTTTTCTGGGTTCGTTGTTGGCAGCCATGGCGCTGGGGGTGCCGATTGCCTTTGCCCTGCTGCTGTGTGGTGCGGCACTGATGTGGCAGATGAACATGTTTGATGCGCAGATCCTGGCGCAGAACGTGATCGAAGGGGCCAACAGCTTTCCGCTGCTGGCAGTGCCCTTCTTCATGCTGGCGGGCGAGATCATGAACGCGGGCGGTCTGTCGCGCCGCATCGTGAACTTCGCCATGGCGCTGGTGGGGCACATCAAGGGCGGCCTGGGTTATGTGACGATTGTGGCGGCCGTGATCATGGCGTCGCTGTCGGGTTCTGCGGTGGCCGACGCGGCCGCGCTGACTGCATTGCTCCTGCCCATGATGGTGGCGGCCGGCCACGACCGCGCCCGTTCGGCCGGGCTGATTGCGTCGGCCGGCATCATCGCGCCCATCATTCCGCCCAGCATCGGCTTTGTGATCTTTGGCGTGGCGGCCAACGTGTCGATTTCCAAGCTGTTCATGGCCGGCATCTTCCCGGGTGTGTGGCTGGCCCTGTCGCTGGTGGCCACCTGGTGGTGGCTGGTGCGCAAGGAAATGGTGGTGCCGCCACCGCGCAAGAGTGCGGCTGAGGTGCTGGAGGCCATGCGCCTGGCGACCTGGGCGCTGGTGCTGCCCTTCATCATCGTGTTCGGCCTGAAGTTTGGGGTGTTCACCCCCACCGAGGCGGCCGTGGTGGCAGCGGTGTATTCGCTGTTTGTGTCCACCGTGGTCTACCGCGAACTCAATTTCAGCAAGCTGGTGCCCTTGTTTGTGGCTGCGGCCAAGACCAGCGCGGTGGTGATGTTTCTGGTGGCGGCGGCCATGGTGTCGGCCTGGATGATCACCGTGGCCAACCTGCCCGGCCAGGTGGTGGAGTTGCTGCAACCCCTGCTGGACAGCCCGCGCCTCTTGATGCTGGCCATCATGATTCTCACCATCGTGGTGGGCACGGCACTGGACATGACGCCCACGATTTTGCTGCTGACGCCGGTGTTGATGCCGGTGGTCAAGGCCGCGGGCATCGACCCGGTGTACTTCGGTGTGATGTTCATCATCAACAACGCCATCGGCCTGATCACGCCGCCCGTGGGCACGGTGCTGAACGCGGTGGCCGGTGTGGGCAAGGTGGGCATGGACGAGGTGACCAAAGGGGTTCTGCCCTTCATGTTTGCGCAGTTCGCCATCATGTTCTTGATGGTGGCCTTCCCGCAGCTGGTGATGGTGCCGGCCCGCTGGTTCTATTGATGGTTAACGGCAGCCGGGCGTGCTTGGGTACGCCACGTCCGGCAGGCTTTTTGTATTGCGTACAGCCGCTTTCGGTTCCCACAATTTCAGGAGACAAGTCATGAAGCGTTCAGTCCTCAAAGCCATTGCCGCAGCCGCTGTCCTCGCCACCTTGGGTGTTGCCCAGGCGCAAGAGATCCGTGAACACACGATCAAGTTCGCCACCCAAAACCCCAAGGGCCACCCCATGGTGCTGGGCATGGAGCGTTTTGCCGAAAACGTGAGCAAGAAGTCGGGCGGCAAGATCAAGGTCAACCTGTTCCCCGGCGGTGTGTTGGGCGGTGACCAGGCCAATGTGTCGGCCGTGCAGGGCGGCACGCTGGAGATGGTGGTGCTCAACACCGGCATTCTGGCCAGCGTGGCCAAAGAGCTGGCGATTTTCGACTTCCCCTTCCTGATCAGCTCTTCCCAAGAGGCCGACGCACTGGTGGACGGCCCGGTGGGCAAGAAGCTGCATGCCAAGCTGGAAGAGCGCGGTATTGTGGGCCTGTCGTACTGGGAGCTGGGCTTTCGCAACATCACCAACAGCAAGCGCCCCATCCTCAAGGTGGATGACATCGAAGGCCTGAAGCTGCGCGTGATCCCCAACCCCATCAACGTGGACTGGGTGAAGGCTCTGGGCGCCAACCCCACACCGCTGCCCTTCCCCGAGTTGTACGCCGCGCTGGAGCAGAAGGCGATTGACGGCCAGGAAAACCCCCTGACCGTGATCAACGCCAACAAGCTGTACGAGGTGCAGAAGTACGTCACGCTGACCAACCACCAGTACAACCCCCAGTCGGTGATCATCAGCAAGAAGTTCTGGGACACCTTGAACGCGGCCGAGAAGAAGCTGATTGACGAAGCATCGGACGACGCGACCAAGTACCAGCGCGAACAGTCCCGCGCCCAAGCCGCAGCCGCGGTGGACGGCCTCAAAAAGGGTGGCATGACCGTGAGCGAGTTCTCACCTGCTGAACTGGCCAAGCTGCGCGACAAGATGAAGCCCGTGGTGGCCAAGTACAGCGCCAACGTGGGCGAAGCCACCGTGGCAGAAGTGCAGGCCGAGCTGGCCAAGATCCGCAAGTAAGCGCCGTCCCCTGCGCGGCCCGGTGGCCGCGCAGGGCCGCTGATTCTCTTTGTCTTTCCGAGGTTGTATGAAAGTCCTGATGCTGCACGGCATTAACCACAATATGTTCGGCAAGCGCGACCCCGCGCAGTACGGCACCATCACGCTGGACGAGATCAATGCCAGCCTGCACGCGCTGGGCCGCGAGCTGGGTGCCGAGGTGCAGGCTTTTCAGACCAACAGCGAAAGCGCCATGTGTGAGCGCATCCACCAGGCCTTTACCGAGGGGGTGGACGCGGTGCTGATCAATGCCGGTGCCTGGACGCACTACAGCTACGGCATCCGCGATGCCATTTCCATCCTGACCTGCCCGGTGGTGGAGCTGCACATGTCCAACATCCACGCGCGCGAGGAATTCCGCCACAAGTCGGTGTTTGCCGACATCGTCAAAGGCCAGATTGCCGGCTTTGGCGCGGACAGCTATTTGCTGGCCCTGCGCGCCGGTGTCAACGCGGCCAAGGCTGCCAAGGCCGTGCAAGCATGATCATCAACGGCAACACCGAAGTCATTGCCCACATTGGCTTCCCCACGCACGCCTTCAAGGCACCCATGATTTACAACCCCTGGTTTGAAAAAGCCGGGGCCAATGTGGTGGTGGTGCCCATGGGTTGCCAGAGCCCGGACTACGCCGCATTTTTGCGCAGCGTGTTCACGCTCACCAACATCCGCGGCGCGCTGATCACCATGCCGCACAAGGTGCCCACTACCGAGTTGGTGGACGAGCTGTCGCCCACCGCCGCCATTGCGGGCGCGTGCAACGCCGTACGCCTGGGCCCCCATGGGCAGCTGCAAGGCGACATGTTTGACGGTGCCGGTTTTGTGCGCGGCGTGCTGCGCAAGGGCCTGAAGCTGCAGGGCGCACGCGCCCTGGTGGTGGGCAGTGGCGGTGTGGGCTGCGCCATTGCGGCCTCGCTGGCGGCCGAGGGACTGTCTGCCCTGGCGGTGTTTGATGTCAACGCGACTGCAGCTGATGGTCTGGCTGCCCGCCTGCGCCAGCACTATCCGCAGCTCGAGGTCTTGACCGGCTCCACCGACCCGGTGGGTTTTGACCTGGTGGTGAATGCCACGCCGCTGGGCATGAACGAGGGCGACGCGATGCCGCTGGATGTGACGCGCCTGGCCGCCACCACGTTTGTGGGTGAGGTGGTCATGAAGACCGAGACCACGGCTTTTCTGGCTGCGGCCATGGCACGTGGCTGCAAGGTGCAGGTGGGGTCTGACATGCTGTTCGAGCAGATTCCGGCCTACCTGGAGTACTTTGGCTTGCCCAGCACCACCCCCGAAGAGCTGCGGGCCGTGGCGACGCTGCAGTACTGATTTTTAAGCCTTTTAGGCCTCTAGCCCTCGCGGATGCTGCGTAAGCAGCTCCTAAATCAGGAGTGAAATGAAGCGCTGGTTGCGGCTAAGGCGTGCGCACCAACAGCCATTCGCGGCGGAACAACCACTCCTGCGGTTGCCACAGGTTATCCAGCGTCACCTCGCCGCTCTTGTGGCGGCTCTTCACATGCCAGCGTTGGGCCACCAGCGTGCAGTGCGGCAGGCAGCTGGGGGCTTCGTTCAGGTCTTCTTGCAGCCAGACCACGGCATCGAACTCCGCCAACAGTTTGTCCAGCCGTTCCTTGGCGGGCATGTCGGGGTACAGCGCTCCGGTGTTGCGGCCTTCGGCGTCGTACGGCGTGATGCGCGCACCAGGCAGCACAAAGTGAAAACGCTCGTACTGGCCGGTGAATCCATTGGGCACAACCACCCGTTGGCCCTGCATCTGTGCTTGCACGGTGGGGCTGTAGTCCGCTGCGGGCTTGGAGAGTGGCGCCACCATGAGTCCAAAGCAGCCATACACCGCCAGGCAAGCCACCAGGGTTGCATTGCGTACCCATGGTTTGTAGATAAAACCGCCTGTAACACCCACCAATCCTGCGCAAGCAGCTATCAAAGTCGTAGCAAATTCCGCCGTGTTGGCAATCCCCATGCTGCCCATCACCCAGCCAATGCGGGCCAGCATCACCAGTGCCGGGGCGCACACCAGTAGCGTGACCCAGAACCAGACGCGGGGCAGCCGGTCCCACACCAGCGCCATGGCAATGGCCAGCGCCGGCATGGCCGGAATGACGTAGCGCGCCGAGCGTTGGCTGGGAATGGTGAACACCACTAGCCACACCAGCAGCCAGGCCAGCAGCACCCACAGCGCAGGCGTGAGTTGCGCATAACTCTCGCGGCGCACACCGCGCCACAACACCAGTGCACAAAAGCCCAAGGCCATGAAGGCGAGCAGGCCCGCGTTCTCGGGGTAGGCCAGCAACTGCGTCCACATGGGGTAGGGGCCTGACAGCGCGGCTTGCCAGTACCCCATGGTGTTGGACATCTTGCCGGCGTTCTCGGCCACCACAAACTCTTGCCACACGGCAGCCGGGTCGGGGTCCAGCACAAACCACAGCGCAAAAATGCCCACCCCCAGCAGCGTGCTCCAGGCCACGCCCACGGTGGTGCGCAGCGTGGTGCGCCAGGCAAATGGTTCACTCAGCAGCACGGCGCACCACAGTGCCGCCGCAGCCGGCGCCACCAGGGCAAACGATTTGTAGGCCGCACCCAAACCCATGGCGGCGCCAAACAGGGTATAGGCCAGCCAGCCCAGTGCAGGGGGCGGGTCCAAGGCCTTGTTGCGTACGCGCAGCCACAACACCCACCACATGGGCAGCGCCAGCCAAAAGGTTTCGGGCGCTGAGGTGAGGTAGACGCGCCCGTAACGGAACGTGGAGAAAAACAGCAGGTACAGCGCCGCGGCAATACATGCGGCACGCAGCTTGCCGGGCGTGGCCGCCATGCGGTGCGCAAAGAAGGCCAGCAGGGCGGTGGTGGCAAAGGTGTAGGCAATGCTGGGCAGGCGTAGCGCGAACAGGTCCCAGCTCTGGCCCCAGCCACCGGCCACCATGGCCTGCCAGATCAGCAGGGGCGGCTTGGTGTTGCGCGTGCCCAGCAGCTCCGACTGCAGCGGCAGCCAGTGGCCGCTCTCGGCCGTCATGCGGGCGATATGGATGTAGACCATCTCGTCGCCATTGGTGGGGGCGTAGGGGCCGCCCAAGCCCAGCAGGTAGAGGATTGATGCTATAAAAACAAGAGCTATCCACGCAATGTCGGTGCGGGCTAGTGGCTCAAAACGCTTGAAACTTGACCCCATGGGTGTCGCTCACTCTTTCGGGCGCTTGAAGGTCCAGCGGTCGTTGGCCAAAAAGTTGCTCACGCTGGCCGCGATGATGGCGATGATGTTGGCCACGCGGTAGTCCATGCTGCCCGACAGCAGCAGCGTGAGCACGTACTGCAAGCCGCTGCCAAAGGCCGATGCGGTGACATACTGGCCAAACTCCATGCCCAGCAGGCGCAGGCTCACGGGTTGCATCTCACCGGCTTCCAGCGTTTTCACCCGGTCGGCCCAGGTCCAGAGCCGGTTCCAGGTGAAGTTGTTGAGGGTGGCCAGTGCGATGGCCAGGGCCAGAGAGAGGTACGGCTTTTTGTACCCAGCCTCAATGGCGTTGAACAGGTATTCGTGGCCCAGGTGCAGCACGGTCAGATTCACCACCACGCCGCTGGCGCCCACGATGCCGAATTTGATGAAGCGGTAACGCTCCAGCAGGCCCAGCGCCCACAACACGGCGCGTTGCAGTCCGTTCACGCCGCTCATACGCTGGCTGCCTCGGTGCGGGTTCTCAGGTAGGCCAAGGCTTGGTCCAGCACCGGGTCAGGGGCAATACGTTTGAGGCACTGGTTGTCACCGTCGCAAAAGGTCAGGCGGTGGTTGTAGGCGGACAGGCAGGGCGAACAGGCAATGCCACTTTCCAGCACGGTGTTGCGCGTGCCCAGCGGGCCGTACAGCTTGCCGGTCTCCGGACCAAAAAACACCATGGTCTGAATGGGGGTGACCGTGGCAAAGTGGCCGGGGCCGCCGTCGTTGGTGATGAGCAGCTCGGACGCGTGGAACAGCATCAGCAGTTCGCGGATGCTCTTGGTGTAGCCGGTCAAATCCAGGCAGGCTTCGCTGCCCACCTGGGCCTTCAAATCCTTGGCCAGCTGTGCGTCGTCTTTCAGGCCGATCAGCCCCACGGCAAAACCCGCGGCACACAGGCCCTGTGCCACCCGTGCGTAGTGCGCGGCGGGCCAGGCGCGTTCAGGCAATATGCCACCGCCCGCGTACATCAGTACGAGTGGATGATCGATGGTGACTGGGTGGTCGCTTTGGACCTTGGCGCGGTAGGCCTCCAGTTCGGTCGGGCTGAACTTGACGGAAAGCTCTGTCTCTGTGGGCACCACGCGGATTGGTGCGGCCTTGTTGCGCGGTGCGCTGCCTGCAGATTCCATCGCGTCCACCAGCGACAGGAACTGTTTGCTGATGTGCTGGTAGGGGTTGTAGGGAATCGCGTGGTTGATGAAACTGCCGCGGTACAGGCCTTCCTGGGTGTGCGGGGTAAAGCCCACACGCACCGGCGCACCGGTGCTGAAGGAGAGCAGGGCGCTGACGCGCGAGAACAGTTCGCAGTCGATCACCGCGTCCAGACCCAGCTTGCGCATGGCCAAGCTGACCTTGAGGATGTCGCCGATCAGCGCGCCGCCAGAACTGTCGTCCAGCGTGTGCATGTTCTCAGGCTGGGTCAGTTGCAGGAGTTTGGAGACTTCCTGGTTTTTCTTGAGCTGCAGGATGTGGATGGCCGCTTGCGGGTATTTGCGGCGCAACTCCGCAAACATGGGGCCTGCCAACACGATGCTGCCCATTTCGGAGAGCAGGATAACCAGAATATTCTTGGCCTTGGTATCCACGGTGGCAGGCGCAGTCCATAGCCCGGTGAAGCGCACCCAAGCCGACACCGCACCACACAGCACTTGGCCAACCCAGCGGTCTATGAATCGTTGTGTTTGGAGTTTCATCGGGTTGGCATTGTGCCAGCGGCGCAGGCTTGCGCCGCTGGCGTTGGTCTGTATTACAGACCGGCGGCTGCACGCAGGGCGGCAGTCTTGTCGGTGCGCTCCCAAGTGAACTCAGGTTCTTCGCGACCGAAGTGGCCGTAGGCCGCAGTCTTTTCGTAGATCGGGCGCAGCAGGTCCAGCATCTGGATGATGCCCTTGGGACGCAGGTCAAACACCTCGGCCACGATGGCCGACAGCTTGTCGTCGGGGATGACGCCCGTGCCTTCCGTGTAGACCGTGATGTTCATGGGCTTGGCCACACCAATCGCGTAGGCCACTTGTACCTGGCACTGCTTGGCCAGGCCTGCAGCCACCACGTTTTTGGCCACGTAGCGTGCAGCATAGGCAGCGGAACGGTCCACCTTGGACGGGTCTTTGCCGGAGAAGGCACCACCACCGTGCGGGCAGGCGCCACCGTAGGTGTCCACAATGATCTTGCGACCGGTCAGGCCGCAGTCACCTTGCGGGCCACCCACCACAAAGCGGCCTGTGGGGTTGATCAGGTACTTGGTGTTTTGCAGCCATTCCTTGGGCAGCACGGGCTTGATGATTTCTTCAATGATGGCTTCGGTGAACGAGGCCTTCATCTTGTGTTGGGTCTCCGACTGGTCGGGGCTGTGCTGGGTGGACAGCACCACGGTGTCAATGCTGTGGGGCTTGCCGTCCACATAGCGCATGGTCACCTGGCTCTTGGCGTCGGGGCGCAGGAAAGGTAGACGGCCATCCTTGCGCAACTGGGCCTGGCGCTCCATCAGGCGGTGGGCGTAGTAGATGGGGGCGGGCATCAGCTCGGGCGTTTCGTCGCAGGCGTAGCCAAACATCAGGCCCTGGTCACCGGCGCCGGTGTTCAGGTGGTCGTCGGACGCATGGTCCACGCCCTGTGCGATGTCGTTGGACTGTTTGTCGTACGCGACCAGCACGGCGCAACCCTTGTAGTCGATGCCGTATTCGGTGTTGTCGTAGCCGATGCGTTTGATGGTGTCACGTGCCACCTGGATGTAGTCGACATGTGCGTTGGTGGTGATTTCACCGGCCAGCACCACAAGACCGGTATTAGTCAGGGTTTCGGCTGCCACGCGGGACTTGGGGTCCTGCTTGAAAATCGCGTCCAGGATCGCGTCAGAAATCTGGTCGGCGACTTTGTCGGGGTGGCCTTCAGACACAGACTCGGAGGTAAAGAGAAAATCGTTCGCCATAACTGGGTCTCCAAAATTAACGTCAAGTCGCGTTGCTTGGGCTTTGGAGCTTACAGCGAACGCTTTAGCAGATTCGTCAAAGTTTTGACAAGGCACAATGGCGGGCCTTGGGAGGCAAACCACTGTGTGCGTCGCCCTGCAAGTAGTTCTATAACTCAGCGACGCTGCCGATTTTAGCCCACCCATGTTCCTGGTTTTCAAATTGCTGTCCCACCTGCCTTTGTGGCTATTGCACGGCTTGGGCTGGGGATTGGGGTGGTTGGCTTTTCTGCTGTCTCCCACCTACCGCCAGCGCTTTGTCGCCAATGCGCACCAGGCGGGCTTGACTGCAGCGCAGCGGCGCGCAGCGGTGGGGCAATCCGGCATGTTGGTGGCCGAGCTGCCGCGTTTGTGGTTGGGGGCACCGGTAACGGTGCAATGGCAGGGGCGTGGTCATGTTGAATCCGCGCTGCAAAGTGGCCGCGGTGTGGTGTTTTTGACGCCCCATTTGGGGTGTTTTGAGATCACAGCCCAGGCCTACGCCGAGGCGTTTGGCCTGCATGGTCGGCCGATGACCGTGTTGTTTCGGCCTCCCAGGCAGGCCTGGTTGGCGCCCTTGGTCACGCAAAGCCGTGCCCGGCCGGGCATGGAGACCGCGCCCACCACCCTGGCCGGAGTGAAACAAATGCTCAAGGCGCTCAAGGCGGGCCATTGCGTGGGACTTTTGCCAGACCAGGTGCCGCCGCAATCGCAAGGCGTGTGGGCCCCATTTTTTGGACAAAATGCGTACACCATGACTTTGTCTGCCCGATTGGCAGCCCAAAGCGGGGCCACTGTGTTGCTGGCTTGGGGCCAGCGCCTGCCTTGGGGACGGGGGTATACCGTGCATGTCCAGCCTTTGAGTGCGCCTTTGTCACCCGATTTGGCCGAGGCCGCTAGCCAGATCAACGCTGCGATGGAGGCGCTGATTCGCCAATGCCCGACGCAGTACCTTTGGGGTTATGCCCGGTACAAGGCGCCACGTGCGACTCCCTGAGATAGCTACGGCAGAATCACGATGAGTCGCTGGATGTTGAAACTGTTGGTGCTGCTTGGGGCGTTGCCTCTGCCACTTTTGCGTGGCTTGGGCTGGGTGTTGGGCGGTGTGTTGTACGCCCTGGTTCCTTCCCGGCGGCGTGTGGTGCAGACCAATTTGGCTTTGTGTTTTCCGGCTTGGACCCAGGCCGAGCGCAGGCGGCAATGTTTTCTGACCTTTGTGCATTTTGCCCAGTCTTGGCTGGACCGGGGATGGCTTTGGCATGCGCCACCATCGGTGGTGCAAGCACGCTTGCAGCTGGGTGGTGCGCTGGATGCAATGGCTGGTGATACCCCCACAGTCTTGTTTGCGCCTCACTTCATGGGGCTGGATGCTGCCTGGACGGCACTGACCCAGCAAATGCCGCGGCGGTTTGCGACGATTTATTCGCCTCAACTCAATCCTGCGGTGGATGCTTGGGTGCTGGCGGGGCGGCTGCGTTTTGGGCAGCCAGAAATGGTGGCGCGCCTGGATGGCGCCAAACCTATCGTGGCGGCGGTACGCCGTGGCGAACCGTTGTACCTCTTGCCGGACATGAATTTCGACCCCTCCGAGTCGCTTTTCGTGCCTTTTTACGGCGTGTCTGCCGCTACGGTCCCCTCGCTTTCGCGGTTTGCAAAATTGGGGCGTGCCCAGGTTGTTCCGGTAGTCACCCGCATCACGCCACAAGGCTACAGCATCGAGGTGTTACCCCCTTGGCAAGACTTCCCCACGGCAGATCTGGAGGCAGACACCCGGCGAATGAACCGGGAGTTGCAGTCTTACATCGATACCATGCCATCCCAGTATTACTGGGTCCACAAGCGGTTCAAAGACCGCCCGAACGGCGAAGCGCCCCCTTATTGAGGTTCAGGTGCAGTGTCTGCGGTGTTGGCAGCCCCTTTGGGGTGGGCCCATTTCCAGAGCAGCTTGGCGACATCTTCAATGCCTTGGCGCTTGGGGGCCGAAAACAGCATGACCTCGCCACCGCCCGCCTGCAGCTTGGTAATGGACAAGACCTTGGCCTGTTCGCTGCGGGTGAGCTTGTCGGCCTTGGTCAGGATGATCAGAAATTTCAGACCTTCCTGCACCCGGGGACGGATCACATCGAGCAGGATTTCGTCCAGCTCGGTCATGCCATGGCGCGGGTCGCACATCAGCACAATGGCGTGCAGGTTTTTGCGTGTGACCAAGTAGTTGGCCATGACTTGTTGCCAACGGATTTTGTCTTGCTTGGGCACGGCTGCGTAACCATAACCCGGCAAGTCGGTCAGCACGGCATCGGTTTGCCCTTGCTTGCCCAAGGCGAACAGGTTGATGTGCTGGGTTCGGCCTGGCTTCTTGGAGGCAAAGGCGAGCTGCTTCTGCTGCGTCAGGATATTGATGCAGGTGGATTTGCCGGCGTTGGAGCGCCCCACGAAGGCAATTTCCGGGACATCGAGCTCAGGTAAAAAATGCAGTTGGGGCGCCGTTGTGAGAAAGCGGGCGGTGTGTAACCAGCCCATGGCCACGGTCCCGGCCGATTTTTCAGCGGTGGGCGCGGGGGTGTTTGTGGCGCTTGTGGCGCGTGGGTTTGGTGTATTGGTCATTGAATGTGAAGGTAAACCCAGAGCCGCATTGTAGAATGGCGCTGTTTTGCTCACCAGACACGACATTCCTATGAAGTTGATTGCACACTTGCTCCTCGCTGCCTCGTTCGCGGCCTTCTCTGCGCCTTCTTTCGCAGAAGACGTCAAGCCAGAGGCCGCCAAAGTCGCCAAACCTGATTTGGTGAAGGGTGAGGCCAGCTACACCGCAGTCTGTGCTGCCTGCCATGGGGCAGATGGCAATGCGGGATCGCCTGCTTACCCCAAGCTGTCGCAGCAACACCCCGAATACCTGGTCAAACAGTTGCAGGAGTTCAAGTCGGACAAGCGCAACAACGCGGTGATGAAGGGTTTTGCCTCCACCCTGAGCGATACGGACATGAAAAATATTGCCTACTGGCTGACTTCACAAAAAGCCAAGGCCGGTTTTGCCAAGGACAAGACACTGGTGTCCCTGGGCGAGCGGATTTACCGCGGTGGCATTGCCGATCGTCAAGTGCCGGCCTGTGCAGGCTGCCACAGCCCCAATGGTGCAGGCATTCCGTCCCAGTACCCACGCCTGAGCGGCCAGCATGCTGACTATTCGGTGGCGCAGTTGGTCGCCTTCCGTGATGGCGTGCGCAAGAACAGTTTGCAGATGGGCCAGGTGGCTGCCAAGATGAATGATCGCGAAATCAAGGCCGTGGCGGATTACATCGCTGGCCTGCGTTAAGTTCTATTTAACGGTACGAAACGGGTTCTGCGGAACCAATCGCATCGCGACCACACCAACAGGCGGGACCATCCCACGATGGCCTGCCTTTTTTTTTGAGATTTACAGCCACCCATGACAGTTTCCACCCAAGGCTTGGCGTTAAAAACGGGTTCGCAGGCTTGGCGCTCTGCGGTCGAGTTGCTGTCGTCCATGCGTTTTGCCATTTCGCTGCTCACGGTGATCTGCATTGCATCCATCATTGGAACCGTGCTCAAGCAGCATGAGCCTCTGAACAACTACGTCAACCAGTTTGGACCTTTCTGGACTGAGGTGTTTGGTATGGCCAGCCTCTACAGCGTCTACAGTGCTTGGTGGTTTCTGCTGATTCTGGCGTTTTTGGTGACCAGTACGTCTTTGTGTGTGGCGCGTAATACGCCCAAAATTTTGGCGGACCTCCGCTCATACAAGGAAAACATCCGTGAGCAGAGTTTGCAGGCGTTTGGACAGCGTGCGCAGGTGCAGTTGGCAGAGGCCGCCGAGCCAGCAGCCCATCGCATTGGTAATTTGCTGGTGAGTGGTGGGTGGCGGGTCAAGCTGCAGCGCCGTGAAACTGGGCAAGGTGCTGGGTGGATGGTGGCAGCGAAAGCCGGTGCCGCCAACAAATTGGGCTACATCGCAGCCCACAGCGCCATCGTTTTGGTGTGTTTGGGGGGCTTGCTCGACGGGGACCTGATCGTCCGGGCACAGATGCTGTTCAATGGCAAGCAGGTGTACAAAGGGGGGGGGCTGATTGCGGATGTGCCGCAACAACACCGTCTGAGTGAGCGCAACCCGACGTTCCGGGGGAATTTGCTGGTAGCGGAGGGGACGCAGTCCAGCACTGCCATCTTGAACCAATCCGATGGCGTACTGCTGCAGGATTTGCCCTTTGCCATTGAGCTCAAAAAATTCATTGTGGAGTATTACTCCACGGGCATGCCCAAATTGTTTGCCAGCGACATCGTCATCCACGACAAGGTGACGGGCGAGAAAATTGAAGCGCGCACCGAGGTCAACCATCCCGTCAAGCATCGGGGTATCGAGATATTCCAAAGCAGTTTTGATGATGGCGGCTCCAGCTTGCGCCTGCGTGCGCAATCGCTGACCGGGCGTACCCAGCCCTTCGAATTAACGGGAGTGGTCGGTGGCTCTTCGCAGTTGACCAACCAGGCGGGTGCTCCGGGAGATCAATTGACGGTGGAGTACACCGGCCTGCGGGTGATCAACGTTGAAAATTTTGGAGGCAATCCGGCCGAAGGTATCGATGTCCGTAAAGTGGACTTGCGCGATGCCGTGAATGCACAAATGGGGGCTGCCAACAAGACCAAAGAACAAAAAAACCTGCGCAATGTGGGTCCCAGCGTGACCTACAAGTTGCGCGATGGCGCAGGACAGGCGCGGGAGTACCACAACTACATGCTGCCGGTGGACATGGGCGAGGGAGTGCCGGTGTTCCTGCTGGGCATGCGGGAGACGCCGGCCGACACCTTCCGCTACATCCGGGTGCCGGCGGATGAAAAAGGCTCCATGGACGATTTCATGCGCTTGAGCCAAGCGCTGGCGAACCCCTCCATGCGCGACAAGGCGGTGCAGCGGTATGCCACGAAGGCGGTGGATGGAAAACGCCCCGAGTTGTCTGCCCAGCTGAGTGCATCGGCAGCGCGTGCGCTGGCTTTATTTGCAGGGGTTCCCGTGGGGGGGCAGACTCCCGCCGTGGCGGGCTTGCAGGCCATATCGGACTTTATTGAGGCGAATGTGCCCGCAGCAGAGCGCAGCAAAGCAGGTGAGGTGCTGGTGCGGATTCTGAATGGTGTTTTGTTCGAGCTGGAGCAGGTGGCGCGTGAGCAAGCGGGTTTGCCTGCTTTTGCCACTGATGCCCGCGGACAGGCATTCATGACACAGGCGGTATTGGCACTGAGCGATGTGCCTTTGTACCCGGCACCACTGGTGCTGACACTGGCGGATTTCACACAGGTGCAGGCCAGCGTGTTTCAGGTGGCGCGCGCGCCCGGAAAAACGGTGGTTTACCTGGGCTGTGCCTTGCTGATTATTGGGGTGTTTGCCATGCTGTATGTCCGTGAACGCCGTGTGTGGGTATGGTTGGTCCCGGAGTCAGACGGTGTGACATCCCAGGTGTCCATGGCGTTTTCCACAAACCGCAGGACCATGGATAGTGACAAAGAGTTTGAACACCTCAAAGCACGCTTGTTAGCTTGGAAGGAATAAGAGATATGAACGCAGTTTCCGGTACCCGAAGCGAGACACTGGGTCAGGCCTCCGCCGATGCCATCAGCTTGAACGTGGGCTACTTTGCCCGTCGCACCTGGTTTGACTGGTTGTTTGCCGTGCTGGTAATTGCGGGTGGGTTGTTCGCCTTCATGCGCTATGCCGACAGCATGGATGTGTATGAAAAGGGCATTCTCCTGGCGGCCATTCCCTCTGTCATTTGGTTGGGCTGGTTCTGGCGTCCTCTGCAAACTCTGATGCTTGTGGTGGCTGGCTTGTCGCTGATGGCTGTGTTCTCCTACGAGGGCGCGCTGGACCGCGCAGAGACCGTGTTCTGGCTCAAATATTTCCTGTCCAGCCAGTCGGCCATTTTGTGGATGAGCATGTTGTTTTTCATGGCCACGGTGTTCTACTGGATTGGCGTGTTTGCCAAGGGCCGCGCCGACGGCATGGAGCTGGTGGCTTCGCGCCTAGTGTGGGTGGCCGTCACCATGGCGCTGACTGGCACCATGGTGCGTTGGTACGAGAGTTACTTGTTGGGCGCCGACATCGGACACATCCCGGTGAGCAACCTGTACGAAGTGTTCGTGCTGTTTTGCTGGATGACGGCGGCTTTCTATCTGTACTTTGAAGCGCAATACAAGACCCGTGCCCTGGGGGCATTTGTCATGCTGGTCATCAGTGCTGCTGTGGGATTTTTGCTCTGGTACACCGTAGTACGCCAGGCGCATGAAATCCAGCCACTGGTGCCCGCGCTCAAGAGCTGGTGGATGAAGCTGCACGTGCCGGCCAACTTCATTGGCTATGGCACTTTTGCGCTGGCCGCGATGGTGGCCTTTGCCTACCTCATCAAGCAGCAGGCCACGGAGACCCGCTGGTACAAGCTGGCGCCGCTGTGGCTGCTGGGCATCGTGCTGTGCTTTGAACCCATGGTGTTCCGCCGGTCTGCCAGCGGAGGCATGAGCGACTACTGGGCGGTGTACTTCGGCATCTCGGCGCTGGTGGTGGCCGGTATTTTGCTGGGACGCAAGCAGATTGCGGCCAAGCTGCCCAGCTTCGAGATCTTGGACGATGTCATGTACAAGTCCATTGCTGTGGGCTTTGCCTTCTTCACCATTGCCACGGTGCTGGGTGCGTTGTGGGCGGCCGAGGCCTGGGGCGGCTACTGGAGCTGGGACCCCAAGGAAACCTGGGCGCTGATTGTCTGGCTCAACTACGCAGCTTGGCTGCACATGCGCCTCATGAAAGGTTTGCGGGGTAACGTGGCGGCCTGGTGGGCGTTGGCGGGGCTGGCGGTGACCACCTTTGCGTTCATTGGCGTCAACATGTTCCTGAGCGGATTGCACAGCTACGGAACTTTGTAAGAAACCGCATGGTCGGACGACCAATGCCTACACAAGGAGTCCCCATGCTGATCAAAACCGTTAACTCTGGCTTTCACCACCCCCTGGCCAGCGAGATCACGTCGCCTGGGGTTTACGAAGAACGTCGCCGTTTGCTCAAGCACTTGGCCACGGGCGTAGCTGGTGTGGGCATGGCGCAGTGGGCTGCGCGGGACGCGATGGCGCAAAGCGCAGTCTGGGGGGCTGCGCCCGGCAAGTTGGCTGCCTTGCCATCGAAGGCGTCCACGGTGGCAGGTGCCATGGCCATGGAGAAGGTGACCACCTACAAGGACGCCAGCAGCTACAACAACTATTACGAGTTCGGTACCGACAAGGCGGATCCTGCGGTCAATGCGCACACGCTGAAGACCGATCCCTGGTCGGTGGAGGTGGAGGGCTTGGTCAAGAAGCCGAGTCGTTTTGCGCTCGAAGACCTGCTCAAGCTCAGCCCCATGGAGGAGCGTCTCTACCGCCTGCGTTGTGTAGAGGGTTGGTCCATGGTCATTCCCTGGGTGGGCTATTCGCTGGCCGAACTGATCAAGAGGGTGGAGCCCCTGGGCAGCGCCAAGTATGTAGAGTTTGTGACCCTGACCGACCCCAAGACCATGCCCTTCGTGGGTTCCCGCATTCTGGACTGGCCCTACACCGAGGGTCTGCGCCTGGACGAGGCCCTGCACCCGCTGACGCTGTTGAGTTTTGGCATGTATGGCGAAGTGCTGCCCAAGCAGAACGGTGCGCCCGTGCGTCTGGTGGTGCCGTGGAAGTACGGTTTCAAGAGCGGCAAGAGCATCGTCAAGATCCGCTTCACCGAGAAGCAGCCGGGTACCGCCTGGAACAAAGCGGCTGCCAACGAGTATGGCTTCTATTCCAATGTGAACCCCAATGTGGACCACCCGCGCTGGAGTCAGGCCACCGAGCGCCGCATCGGCGAAGACGGCCTGTTTGCCAAGAAGCGCAAGACACTGATGTTCAACGGCTACGAGGCCCAGGTGGGGCAGTTGTACGCCGGCATGGACCTCAAGAAGTTCTACTGATTCGATGGCCTCCGTGAATGCCTGGCTGGCCCATCGTGCGGCCAAGCCAGGGGCATTTTTGTTGGCTGCACTGCCTCTGTGCTGGTTGGTTTTTGCTGCGTTTGCCGACCGCCTGGGGGCCAATCCCGCCGAGGCTCTGGTGCGCGCCACTGGGGATTGGACGCTGCGCATGCTGTGTGTCGTGTTGACCGTCACGCCCTTGCGCACCATGGCTAGTTGGCCCGCCTTGGCGCGGCTGCGGCGCATGTTGGGGTTATGGACCTTCGCTTATGCGGTGCTGCATATGCTGTCGTACAGCTGGTTTGACATGGGGTTGGACCTGGGCGATATCGCCAAGGACATTGGCAAGCGACCCTTTATCCTGGTGGGTTTCACCGCGCTGGCCTTGCTGCTGGTCCTGGCGGCTACCTCGTTCAACCGCGTGATCAAGGCAATGGGGGCCAGGCGCTGGCAGGTGCTGCACCGGGCCGTCTATGTGGTGGCCGGGTTGGCACTGCTGCATTTCTTCTGGATGCGCGCCGGCAAGAACGACTTTGCCGAGGTGCTTGTGTACGCGCTGATCCTGGCCCTCTTGCTGGGGTGGCGACTGCGTCGATTTTTGAACAAAAAGTGGCTTTAGCGCCCGTGGATATTGCGCGAACAGCTCCTGCTTTTATAGCAAATTAGAGCAGCAACTCGCCGCGTAGCTGGTCAGCCAAGCTGTCGCGCTGGCGGATCAGGTGAGCCTGTCCACCGTCCACCAGGACTTCGGCGGCCTTGGGACGGGAGTTGTAGTTGCTGGACATGCTCATGCAGTAGGCACCCGCTGACAGCACAGCCAGACGATCACCGGCCTGCACCTGCAGGAGGCGGTCGTGGCCAATCCAGTCGCCGCTTTCGCACACCGGGCCCACCACGTCATAGACCGCGCTGTCTGGCACGGTAGGGCTGGCGTGCAGCGGCACGATGCTGTGAAACGCTTGGTACATGGCGGGGCGCGGCAGGTCGTTCATGGCGGCATCCACAATGCAGAAGTTCTTTTGCTCACCGGGTTTGAGGTAGAGCACTTCGGTGACGCACAAGCCGGCGTTGCCCACCAGGGAGCGACCGGGTTCGATCATCAGCTTGCGCTGGCCAAAGCCGCGCGCATCCAGCTTGGCCAGCAGCTTGGTCCACAGGGCATCGGCGGTGGGGGGCGTGTCGCCGTTGTAGTTGATGCCCAGGCCGCCACCAAAGTCGATGTGCTCAATGGGGATGCCGGCCGCCTCGATAGATTCGACCAGGTCCAGCATACGGTCCATCGCGTCCAAGTAGGGTGTTTCTTCTGTGATCTGTGAGCCGATGTGGCAGTCGATGCCGACCACCTGCAGGCCGGGCAGCCCAGCGGCGCGTTGGTAGGTGGCCAGCGTGCGTTCGTGCGCAATGCCGAACTTGTTGCCCTTGAGTCCAGTGGAAATGTAGGGGTGGGTCTTGGGGTCTACGTTGGGGTTCACACGGATGCTGATGGGCGCCTTGCGGCCGGCCGCCATGGCAACTTGGTTGAGCACGTCGATCTCGGCCTCGCTCTCCACGTTGAAGCAGCCAATGCCGACCAGCAGGGCCTCGTGCATCTCTGCACGTGTCTTGCCCACGCCTGAAAAAATGATTTTTCCGGCATCGCCGCCGGCGGCCAGCACCCGGGCCAGTTCGCCACCGGACACAATGTCAAAGCCGCAGCCCGCCTTCGCGAACAGCTGCAAAACGGCCAGCGAAGAGTTGGCTTTCATGGCGTAGCAGATCTGCGCGTTACGGCCGGCAAAGCCCTTCTGGTACGCCGCGAGGGCCGCCAGCATGGCGGCTTTGGAGTAGACAAACAAGGGGGTGCCATGTTGTGCAGCGAGCGCGTTGACCGCGCAGTCCTCGACATGCAGTTGCCCTTGGGCGTAGTGAACGAAAGGTTGTCCGGGCAGAGTAGGGTGGCTCATGGGGTGGTGTTCGGAGGGGTGGCTTCGGCGGGTGTCGCGGAGGTGAGGGCCGGCGTGGCCACTGCGTTGCGGGAGGCGGGTTTGGCCGGCAAATACAACGAGCCGGTCTGGCCGCAAGCGGCCACAGTGAGCACACTGAGGGCAAGGGCAAGTGGCCTGACTAGAATTTGGGCTGCTTTCAACATAGTGAAATTGTAATGACCGACCAAGAATTTATGGACCGCGCAGAGGCGCTGCTCAAAGCGGTGGAGGTGTGCTGCGATCGGATCAACGATGACTCGGATGCTGACATCGACAACCAGCGCGTGGGTGGCATGGTGACCCTGACCTTTCCCAACCGCAGCCAGATCATCATCAACCTGCAAAAACCGCTGCACGAGGTGTGGATGGCGGCCAAGTCGGGTGGGTACCACTACCGCTGGGTGAACGGGCTGTGGGAGGACAGCAAAGGGCAAGGGGAGTTTTTTCAGGCATTGACCACCAACGCCAGCCAGCAAGCTGGCATGGCATTGCCGTTTCGGGCGTGATCACTGGGTGAAAAGGTCGAGTATTTTTTTCTTCTCCTCTGCGGCCGGCATCGGAATGGTTTCGGCTTCGGGGGCGTCTCCCAAGCCCAAGGAGGAGATTCCCGAGCCTTTGGCGAATTCTTCGTAGTACCACTCCCCCCCTTGATGTACGACACCTTCAGGCACCGCAATTTCGCTGACGGGTACGTTCTTGAGTGCGGTTTCCATGAAGCTGATCCAGACTGGCAAGCTCAAACCTCCGCCGGTTTCACGGTCGCCCAGCTTGCGTGGGGTGTCGTAGCCAATCCAGGTGACTGCCGCCAGTGTGGGCTGATAGCCGGCAAACCAGGCGTCCATGGAGTCGTTGGTGGTGCCGGTTTTCCCGTACAAGTCAGGGCGTTTCAGTGTGGCCTGCGCGCGCGCGGCTGTGCCGGAGCGGGTAACTTCCTGTAGCAGGCTGGACATGATGAAGGCATTACGTGGTTCGATCGCCCGCTCGGTTTCTTCAAGGATGGGGGCTGAGGACTCCACCAGCACTTTGCCCCGCTGTTCGCTAACCTTGGAAATGACCCAGGGGTTGATACGATAACCGCCGTTGGCAAATACCGCGTACCCGGTGGCCATTTGCATGGGCGTTACGGTGCCAGCGCCCAGGGCCATCGTGAGGTAAGCGGGGTGTTTTTCGGGCTCAAAACCAAACTTTCCGATCCACTGCTGGGCATAGTCAGTGCCCACAGACTGCAGAACCCGGATGGATATCATGTTTTTTGATTTGGCCAGGCCGCGCCGCAAGGTCATTGGGCCTTCGAAAGTTCCATCGTAGTTCTTGGGCTCCCAAGGCTGCCCGCCCGTGACGCCTGCACTGAAGAACAGCGGTGCATCGTTGACAACGGTGGCCGGTGTGAATCCCTTTTCCAGGGCCGCAGAGTAGATAAAGGGCTTGAAACTGGAGCCCGGCTGGCGTTGGGCCTGGATGACATGGTTGAATTTGTTCTTGGCAAAGTCAAAACCGCCCACCAAAGCTTTGATGGAGCCATCCCGTGGATCCAAGGCGATAAAAGCACCCTCCACTTCCGGTAACTGCGTCATTTCCCAGCCACCTTTGGCGGTCTTGGCCACACGGATCACGGCTCCGCGGCGTATCTTGGTGTTGGGCGGGGCTTTTTCCGACAACCCTGATTGCGCGGGCTTGAGTCCATCCCCGGTGATTTCCACGATTTCGGCATTTTGGCGAATCGCCTTGACCAGCTTGGGGGTCGCCTCCAGAACGACTGCAGACATCACATCACCATTGTCAGGATGATCGTCCAGTGCCTCGTCGATCGCATCTTCCAGTTCCTGAGCATTGGTGGGCAGACTGATAAATTTCTCGGGGCCGCGGTAGACCTGGCGCCGCTCAAAATCCATGATGCCGCGCCGCAAGGCTTTATACGCAGCGATCTGGTCTTGTGTGCGCAGGGTGGTCTGGACGTCCAGACCCCGGGTATATGTCTCTTCGCCATATTGTGCGTACACCAGTTGACGCACCATTTCCGCCACATATTCGGCGTGGATGGGGTTGGTCGCTGCGTTGTTTTTGATCTTCAGTGGCTCCGCCTTGGCAGCCTCTGCCTGTTCTTCTGTGATGAAGTTGTTCTCCAGCATCCGGTCAATGATGTGGAGTTGCCGTGAACGGGCGCGCTTGGGGTTGACGACCGGGTTGTAGGCCGATGGAGCTTTTGGCAGGCCCGCCAACATGGCCGCTTCCGCGATCGTGATGTCCTTGAGGGGTTTGCCGAAATAGGTTTCAGACGCTGCAGCAAAGCCGTAGGCGCGGTTGCCCAAGTAGATCTGGTTCATGTAGATTTCCAGAATCTGGTCTTTGCTGAGAAAGTGCTCCAACTTGAAAGTCAGCAGGATTTCGTAAATTTTCCGGGTGAAAGTTTTTTCGGACGACAGATAGACATTGCGCGCCACCTGCATGGTGATGGTGGACGCGCCTTGGCTTTTGACGCGGCCGACGTTGGCCAGTCCAGCACGAATCACCCCTACATAGTCCACCCCGCCATGCTCATAGAAGCGTGCGTCCTCTATGGCCAGGATGGCGTTGGTCATGACCCTGGGGATGTCCTTGATGGGTGTGAGATTGCGGCGTTCTTCGCCGAATTCGCCAATCAGGTCCCCGTCTGCTGAAAAAACACGCAGGGGTAGCTTGGGGCGGTAGTCCGATAGGTCTGAGATATCCGGCAAGTTGGGGAAGGCCATGGCCAAGGCGAGCGCCACCATGGCGAGGATCGAGAATGCGCCAGCCAAGCCTAGGCCTGCCAGCCACAACAGGATGCGCAATGCCCAGTGCATGGGACCAGACGATGGCGAAGATTTGGGCTTGGAGGCGGACATACAGGGTTAGAGTGACGGCACGGGCGATTATAAAAATTCGGCGTGAAGGCACGCGGGAGGTGAGAGCGAGGATTCTTGAGCATAGTGGAGCAGACTTGACATGGACGGCATCCGAAAATCACCAGCCGCTTACTTTGCGTAACAAAACGTCTGCTTTTGGCAACGTTGCTGCAAAGCAAAATGGCAAAAAACCTTTGCCGCTCAATGATCTTGCTGCTAGCATTCAAGTGATTTCTTAAGTTTTGCCGGCCTGTTGTCGGTTTGTTTCAGGGGACCGTTTTGATCTCATTGGGGTCGTTATTCAGTCGACAGCCCGCGCCCATGCTGGGGCTGGACATCAGTTCGTCCAGCGTCAAGCTGGTGGAGCTTGGGCGTGACAAAGCGGGCAATCTGGTCCTGGAGCGTTGTGCCATCGAGCCGCTGGAGCGGGGTTGGATTTCCGATGGCAACATCGAAAAATTCGACGAAGTGGCGGAAGCGGTGCGGCGACTGGTCAAAAAAAGCGGCACAAAAACAAAACAGGTAGCGATGGCGTTACCCCCATCAGCAGTCATTACCAAAAAGATAATTCTGCCGGGCGGCATGACGGATCAGGACCTGGAGTTGCAGGTGGAGTCTGAGGCCAACCAGTACATCCCCTTTCCACTCGACGAAGTTAGTTTGGATTTTTGCGTGATCGGGCCCAGCGCGGCATCGACAGGCGATATCGAAGTCCTCATCGCGGCTTCGCGCCGGGAGAAGGTGCAAGATGTGCAAGGCTTGGCCGAAGCTGCAGGGCTCACGCCCGTGATTGTGGACGTGGAGTCCTATGCATCGCGCTTGGCGGCGGCGCGCTTGATTGAAAACCTACCGAACGAAGGTCGTGGCCTGATCGTTGCGTTGTTTGAAATCGGCGCACTAACGACCAGCATGCAAGTTATGCGCGATGACGAAGTGCTGTATGACCGGGACCAGGCCTTCGGTGGCGCGCAGCTGACGCAATTGATTGTGCGGCAATACGGGTTCTCCCAAGAAGAAGCGGAGAGTAAAAAACGCAGCGGGGAGCTCCCGGAGGACTATGAGTCCGCGGTACTTAAGCCTTTCATCGACACCATGGTGCAGGAGTTGGGGCGTGCTTTGCAATTCTTCTTCACCAGTACGCCCCACAACAAAGTGGACTACATCATGCTTGCGGGGGGATCCGCCGCATTGCCGGGTCTGACAAATGCCGTGACCCAGCACACCACCTTCCCTTGCAGTCTGCTGAACCCATTTGATGGCATGGAGATTGGTGATGGTGTCCGGCTCAAACGCATGACACGAGAGGCACCGTCGTATCTGACCTCGTGCGGGTTGGCCTTGCGGAGGTTTGCGCAGTGATTTTGATCAACCTACTGCCCCACCGGGAGGCCGCGCGTAAGCGCCGCCGTGACTTATTCAATGTTTCACTTGGGGCGTCCGCTTTGCTCGGGGGGATCATTGCGGGCTCTATTTTTCTTTGGTACCAGGCAGCGATCAGCTCGCAGCAGTCCAACAACGCGTTGTTGGACACAGAAATTAAAAAACTGGAAGCGCAGATCAAGGACATTGCCACGCTGGAGTCCGAGATCTCCGCGTTGCGGGCCCGCCAACAAGCGGTAGAAGATTTGCAATCTGACCGCAATTTGCCGGTGCATTTACTGACGGAATTGGTTAATCAGCTGCCTGACGGGGTGTATGTCAACAAGATGACCCAAGTGGACCAGTCTGTCACCTTGACCGGTGTTGCACAGTCCAATGAGCGGGTTTCGGAGTTGTTGCGTAATTTAGCCAATAACACCCCTTGGTTCTCCAAGCCGGAGTTGATTGAAATTGTCTCTGGAACTGCATCGATCTCCGCCAAAGAGCAAAAACGCGTCGCTAATTTCGTCATCAAGGTGCGCTTGGTGCGGGCCAGTGAAGCAGAAAAAAATGCAGCCAAGATGGCCGCTGATGCGGCATCCAGTCCAGCGCAGTCCGCTTCTGCGGTGGTGGCTGTGCCAGCCAAACCCTAGGTTCTGCATATGGCTAAAACTACTTCTTCGTTTAACTTTGCCGCTTTGCAGGAAAAGCTGACAGGCCAGTTTCGTGACCTTGATCCCAAGGATCCTTCCCTGTGGCCATCGATTCCTCAGTATGCACTGTTTGTTTTTACCAGCTTGGCCGTAGTTGTCTTGCTCTGGTTTGTATGGCTCAGTGGGTCGGAGGAAGCACTGAAACTGGAGCAGGACAAGGAGCTGGTACTGCGCGAAGACTACAAAAAGAAACTTGTCAAAGCGGTGAATCTCGATGCACTGCGCAAGCAGCGTGAGCAAGTCCAACAGTACGTGACCCAACTGGAGAAGCAATTGCCGAGCAAGGCGGAGATGGACGCTTTGCTGTCGGATATCAACCAAGCAGGTTTGGGCCGCAGCTTGCAGTTCGAGCTTTTCCGACCAGGCCAAGTTGCAGTGAAAGAGTACTACGCAGAATTGCCGATCACGCTGCGTGTGGCGGGCCGTTACCATGACATCGGAGCATTCGCCTCTGACATCGCACATTTGTCGCGTATCGTCACCCTGAATAATTTGACGGTGGGGCCCCGAGGGGAAGGAACTTTGATTTTGGACGCTACTGCCAAGACTTTCCGGTACTTGGATGTAGACGAAGTCAACGCGCAAAGAAAAGTGACTGGAGCGAAGAAATGAGCCAGCGAGTATGGTGGGGCGTTTCTTTCTTGGCCATGTCTGTGTTGACTGCGGGTTGTGGTTCATCCAGCGAAGACGACATTCGGCAATGGATGGTAAGTGAACGCAACCAAGCGCGTCCCAAAGTTGCGCCCATCCCCGAACCCAAGCAGTTTGTTCCCGCACCCTATGCAAATTTGGCGGCGATGGAGCCTTTTAGCAATCAAAAATTGACGCAAGCCTTGAAGCGGGATTCGGCACAAACGGTGTCGAATGCGGCTCTGGTAGCACCCGAGTTGGCGCGCCGCAAAGAGCCTCTAGAGGCGTTTCCTTTGGACACCATGTCATTGGTTGGCAGCATTGTGAAGGCCGGCCAGCCCATAGCCTTGGTCAAGGTTGACAGCTTGTTGTACCAGGTCAAAGTAGGCAACTACCTGGGACCCAACTATGGGCGCGTCATGAAAATCGATGAGACCGAAGTCACTTTGCGTGAGATTGTGCAAGACGCCGTTGGCGAGTGGATTGAACGCGCTGCAACCCTGTCGTTGCAAGAGAGGTCGAAATGATGATTCCTATGCTTATGCGAGAACTGCGAATGTACAAGAGAGTTTGTGCGGCCTTTCTATTGTCTTTGTGTGGACTGGCGTACGCGCAGCCCGTGATCGAAGCCGTGACCGGTTCCATGCAAGGCGGGAGCGAGGTTGTCAAAATTGACCTTTCTCAAGCGCTTACGGCGTTGCCGACCGGGTTTGCCATTCAATCTCCTGCCCGCATTGCACTGGACTTTCCAGGGGTTTCCAATGCCATGGGACGTTCTACTGTCGAGATTAACCAAGGCAATTTGCGTTCGGTCAGCGTAGTACAGGCTGGGGAGCGTACTCGCGTGGTATTGAATTTGAAGCAGCCTGCGGCCTATAAGGCCGAAATCCAAGGCAAATCGCTGCTGGTGGCATTGGAGCCCGTGGTTGCGAGCGGACCGGCTTCGATCACCAATTTTGCAGAGAACCGTAACCGGGATAGTGCGCCTCTGAAGGATCTGGATTTCCGTCGCACCGCTGATGGCGCTGGCAGGGTGGTGGTGACTTTGCCCAACAACCAGGTTGGTGTGGATATTCGCCAGCAAGGCCAGACCTTGGTGGTCGATTTCATGAAGTCCACCTTGCCCGAAGGGCTTCGCCGCAAGCTGGATGTGAGTGATTTTGGCACTCCAGTGAAGTCGGTTACCTCTGTGCAATCGGGGGATCGCGTTCGGATGGTGATTGAGCCGCAGGGCCAATGGGAGCACAGCGCTTATCAGAGCGACGAGCAGTTTGTGGTGGAGATCAAAGAAATCAAGGTGGACCCCAAGAAGCTGACCCAAGGGGTTGGTTACAACGGCCAAAAATTGTCTCTGAATTTCCAGAATATTGAAGTGCGGAGTCTGTTGCAAGTTATTGCTGACTTCACCAATTTCAATATCGTCACATCGGATTCGGTGTCAGGTTCTGTGACACTCCGTTTGCAAGATGTGCCTTGGGACCAGGCGCTGGATATCATTCTGCAGGCCAAAGGTTTGGGCTTGCGCAAGAGCGGCAATGTACTGTGGGTTGCGCCCAAAGATGAAATTGCTGCGAAAGAAAAGCTGGACTTGGAGTCCGTGGTCGCTGTGCAGAATCTGGAGCCTTTGCGGACCCAGGCATTCCAAATCAACTACGGCAAGGCCTCGGATATCGCTGCGGGCCTGGTCGCTGCGGGCTCTGGCCCTGGCCAAGGTGTAACGCCCAGCCGGATTTTGAGCAGTCGTGGCAGTGTGATCTATGAGAACCGCACCAACCAGTTGTTTGTGACCGATATCCCAAGCAAGCTTGAACAGGTGCAGCAGTTGATCGCAAAGATTGACATTGCCGTTCGCCAGGTGCTGATTGAAGCGCGTATCGTGGAGGCATCAGACAGCTTCGGCAAGTCTTTGGGTGTCAAGTTGGGTGGTGGGGGCACTGCGGCAGCGACTGCCGACCGTCCTGGCATCGCCTTGGGATCCAGTTACGTTGTTGGCTCCGCGGCCACCACCTCAGGCAACTTCGTCAATTTACCTTCTACAGGCGCTCTCGGTTCCAGCAGCCCTGGGACTTTTGCGGTATCTATCTTCGGTGCCGGTGCCGACCGTTTCTTGAATCTGGAAATCTCTGCACTGGAGGCCGACGGCAAGGGCAAGGTGGTGTCTAGTCCTCGGGTTGTGACCGCAGACCAGATCAAGGCATTGATTGAGCAAGGCACGGAACTGCCTTACCAGGTCGCCTCTTCCAGTGGTGCGACGTCGATTGCCTTCCGCAAAGCCAACTTGAAGTTGGAGGTGTTGCCGCAAATCACGCCCGAAGGCAATATCATCTTGACGCTGGATGTGACCAAGGACACGGTGGGGCAGTCCACGCCGGCAGGTTTTGCGATTGACACCAAACACATCCAGACCCAGGTTTTGGTGGAGAACGGCGGAACTGTGGTGATCGGTGGCATCTTTACCGAAGACCAGACCGAGAACGAGACCAAGGTTCCCTTCTTTGGTGATTTGCCCGGGTTGGGGGTTTTGTTCCGCAACCGGGCCAAGTCCATCACCAAGCGTGAAATGCTGGTTTTCATCACCCCCAAAGTCCTGTCTGACAAGGCTATTGCCCGTTAAGTTTGGAGTTGGTTGGGTGGACGTGTCTTGTCGTTGAGTATCAGCCTGGTCGGTCTGCCCGGCTCAGGTAAAACCACGGTAGGAAGGCAGCTTGCGCGCAGGCTTCGCCTTCCTTTCGTCGATTCTGACCATGCCATCGAATCCCGCCTCGGTTGTTCCATCCGTGAGTTTTTCGACCGTGAGGGTGAAGCCAAGTTTCGGGACATCGAGCAGGAGGTGCTCGATGGCTTGACCCAGGGGGTGACTTCGGTCATCTCCACTGGTGGCGGTGCGGTGTTGCGTCCTGCCAACCGGGAGCATCTCCGTGGCCGCAGCCATGTGGTGTATCTCAAATCGACCCCCGAAGAGTTGTTCAAGCGCTTGCGCCATGACGTGAGCCGCCCGCTTCTGCAAGTGGCGGATCCCTTGGCCCGGATGCGGGATTTGTTCGCGGTACGAGACCCTCTTTACCGTGAAACTGCTCACTTTGTCCTGGAGACTGGACGTCCTTCCGTGGCCACCCTGGTCAATATGGTGGTCATGCAGTTGGAGCTATCAGGGCGTTTGCCTGCGGCCTGATGTGCTCTTGTGGGACGATGCGAGCCTGCGTCTTGCGCCCAGCCTCTAAACTCGGGGGATGATGACGCCTACTTTTTCCACAGTTCCCATCGATCTTGGGGAGCGTAGCTACCCAATCCACATTGGTACGGGTCTTTTGGGCCACGCTGCCAGCTACGCCAATCTTCCCAAGGCCGCCCATGCCGTGGTGGTGACCAATACCACGGTATCTCCTTTGTATGCTGACGCACTGGTCTCCGCCTTGGCAGGGCACTATTCCGCGGTGGAGCTGGTGGTGTTGCCTGACGGAGAAAGCCACAAGCATTGGCAGACGCTGAACCAGATATTTGATGCCCTCTTGGGCAAGGGCTGCGATCGCAAGACCATTCTGTTCGCCTTGGGTGGAGGTGTGGTGGGTGACATGACCGGCTTCGCCGCTGCCAGCTACATGCGCGGCGTGCCCTTTGTGCAGGTGCCCACCACCTTGCTGGCGCAGGTGGATTCTTCGGTGGGCGGCAAGACCGGCATCAACCACCCGCTGGGCAAAAACATGATTGGCGCCTTCTACCAGCCGCAAATGGTGGTGTGCGACATTGACACGCTCAAGACCTTGCCCGCGCGAGAACTGAGTGCGGGCTTGGCAGAGGTCATCAAATACGGGCCCATCGCCGATCTGCAGTTTCTCGACTGGATTGAAGCCAACCTCGATGCCCTGTTGGCGCGCGATCCCCAAGCCTTGGCCTATGCCGTGCAGCGCAGCTGTGAGATCAAGGCCTGGGTGGTTGGGCAGGACGAGCGGGAAGCCGGGTTGCGTGCCATCCTGAATTTCGGCCATACGTTTGGCCATGCCATTGAAGCCGGTTTGGGCTATGGAGAATGGTTGCACGGCGAGGCCGTAGGCTGTGGCATGGTGATGGCCGCCCACCTGTCCCAGCGTCTGGGCTTGGTGGACGCGAATGTTGTCGATCGTCTGACACGGTTGATTGCCCAAGCCGGCTTGCCGACCCAAGGCCCACAACTGGATGCGTCCGACAATGCGGGCCGTTACCTCGCACTGATGCGCTTGGACAAAAAGTCGGAGGCCGGGGATATCCGCTTTGTGGTGATTGACGGGCCCGCGCGCGCTGCCGTGCGTGGTGCTCCCGATGCGCTGGTGCGTGAAGTCATTGACCATTGCTGCCGTTAATTTGCTATTAATTTAGCAGCTATTCGCGCTTATTCCATAAGCTCTTGAGCCCTATTTATGCCTGAAACCTTGCGCCCCTACGCCTGCGACCCGGCGCAGTCACGCGGGCGCCGCTTTGCCCAGCCCGATGCGCCCACACGCACCGCGTTTCAGCGTGACCGTGACCGCATCGTGCACTCGACGGCGTTTCGGCGGTTGGTCTACAAGACGCAGGTGTTCATTAACCATGAGGGCGATTTGTTCCGTACGCGGCTGACGCATTCGCTGGAAGTGGCCCAACTGGGGCGCTCCATGGCGCGAACCTTGGGGCTGAGTGAAGACCTGGTAGAGACCATTGCACTGGCTCACGACCTGGGGCATACCCCGTTTGGCCATGCGGGGCAAGATGCGCTGAACGAATGCATGGAGCCCTATGGCGGCTTTGAACACAACTTGCAAAGCCTGCGGGTGGTGGACTGGCTGGAGGAGCGGTATCCGCAGTTCGATGGACTCAACCTCAGTTTTGAGGCGCGCGAGGGCATTCTCAAACACTGCTCACGCCGCAATGCTGAGGCGATCGAAGCGCTGGAGCCGGCCTATGCCGACGGTGGCGGGGGAGTGGGGCGCCGCTTTCTGGACAAGGCCCAGCCCAACCTGGAGGCACAGCTCTGCAACCTGGCCGACGAGATAGCCTATAACGCCCACGATATTGACGATGGCGTGCGTTCCGGTCTGCTGACACTAGAGCAGTTGCAGGACATTCCGCTCTTCGCCAGATTCAGCCAGTCTGCACTGGCAGAGCATCCCGATCTGGGCCATGCACAGCAGGCGCGCCGCTGGTTGTACGAATCCATCCGCCTGATGTTGAGCGCGCAGGTCTACGATCTGATGAATGCCACCCAGGCCGCTCTGGATGCGGCCCGGCCGATGTCTGTGGCTACCGTGCGCCAGCACCCGGAGGCCTTGGTGTGTTTCAGTGCAGACATGCGTGCCCAGTCGCGTGTAATGAAAGCCTTCCTGTTCAAGCATCTGTACCGCCACCCCCAGGTCATGCAGACCATGACACAGGCCAAGCAAGTCATTGCCGATTTGTTCGTGGCCTATTGCGATGCCCCCACGCAAATGCAGAACGAAGCTGCTGTCCGTCTGGGCGCGCAGGCCCCTCTGCGCCGCCTGCACGATGCCAGTGTGCAGCGTGGGGTTGCTGACTACATTGCAGGCATGACCGATCGGTTTGCCTTGCGCGAGCATGAGCGCCTGACAGGCCAGCGCCTGTTTGCGGCTTGAAGACTGGCCGAAGAGACACTGATGCAGACGCCCTCCGAGCTCCCCACCCCCGACGCAGCGAATGTCATCGCCGCCATGCAGCAATGGTTGGAGCGCGCCGTGATCGGCCTGAACCTCTGCCCCTTTGCCAAGGCGGTGCATGTCAAGGGGCAGATCCGCTACGTGGTCTACCCGGGTAACGATGCCCAGGAGTGTCTGGCCTTGCTGCGTACCGAGTTGCTTGACCTGGCGGGGGCTGACCCGGAGTTGCGTGACACCACCTTGCTGATGGCGCCCCATGCCTGGCCTGATTTTCTGGATTTCAATGATTTTCTGGACCAGGCCGACCGGGTGTTGCGCAAAGCCAAGCTTGACGGGGTGTTGCAGATCGCCAGTTTCCATCCCCGGTTTCAGTTTGCCGACAGCGAACCGGACGACATCAGCAATTACACCAACCGCGCCCCGTTTCCCACCCTGCATTTGCTGCGAGAGGCGAGCATTGACCGGGCAGTCCAGGCCTTTCCCAATGCTGAATCCATTTTCGATAAAAACATCGAAACACTGGAGCACCTGGGGCATGCAGGCTGGGCGGCTTTGGGCATGCACACCAAGGAATCACCATGAACAAAGCGCTGCGCAAGCAGGGCGCCAAGCCCGCACAGGCACCCGCGGCCCATCCTCTGGCCGACGAAGTGCGCCCGGGTCAATCCATCCTGTTGTTGCAAGAACTGCACATCCTGACGCGCGAGGGCAAACTCAACCAGGACTCGCGCCGCAAGCTCAAGCAGGTTTACCACCTCTACCAGTTCATCGAAAAGCTCATGCTGGAGTTGCCACCCAGCAGCACCGGCACGCTGACCCTGGCCGACCATGGGGCCGGCAAGTCCTACCTGGGCTTCATCCTGTACGACCTGTTCTTCAAGAACCTGCCGGCCAGCCACCTGTACGGCATCGAAACGCGAGCGGAACTGGTGCAAAAGTCGCAGGCCCTGGCGCAGCAGCTGGGCTTTGGGCGCATGAGTTTTCTCAACACCAGCGTGGCCGAATCAACCCAGTCCGCCGACTTGCCGCCCACCTTCGACGTAGTAACCGCATTGCACGCCTGCGACACAGCCACTGACGATGCCATCGCCTTTGGGCTGCAGAAAAAAGCCCGCGCTTTTGTGTTGGTGCCCTGTTGCCAGGCAGAGGTGGCCCGCCATCTGAGCCAAAGCAAGGCCTTGTCGCTCACCCGCACGCCGCTGGCCGAGCTTTGGCGCCATCCGCTGCACACCCGTGAAATGGGCAGCCAGATCACCAATGTGTTGCGCTGCCTGTACCTGGAGGCCCATGGCTACCAGGTCACTGTGACTGAGCTGGTGGGCTGGGAGCACAGCATGAAGAATGAGCTCATCCTGGCCCGTTACACCGGCCAGCGCAAACGGGCCTCCGCCCAGCGCCTGCGCGCCATTCTGGAAGAATTTGGCCTGCAGGCCCTGCTTGACACACGGTTTACATTGCCGGAAGACAATGTGCAAGACAACCTCGCGTCGCGCTGAGCCGTTAAAGAGGCCAGGCAATGGGGTTCTCCATTGAGAAACAGGAGTTTTGTATGCAGAGATTTGTGAAATTGGCGACTTCGGCCGCAATTGTCTTGGCCTTGGCCGCATGTGCCAGCAGCAGCCCCGATGTGATTCAGCGCGGTGATGCCCAGCGCATGGCCCAAGTGCAAGATGGCACCGTCCTTTCCGTGCGCAACGTGGTGGTGGACGGTTCCCAATCAGGTGTTGGTGCGGCTGTCGGTGGTGTGGTGGGTGCCATTGGCGGTTATGGCGGCAGCGGGGTTCAGCGTGAAGCCCAGGTCCTGGGCGTGTTGGCTGGGGTCGCGGGTGCCGCTGCGGGCAATGCCATAGAGCGGTTTTCGACCAAGGAGGAGGCCGTAGAAATATTGGTGCAACTCAAGGGCGGTGACCGCCGGGCGATTGTCCAGGCCAAAGCGGGTGAGACCTTGGCCGCTGGCGACGCGGTGGTCATTGTCACCACGGGCGGCAAGGTGCGGGTGACCAAAGCGCCCAAGTAACCTGACTTAGATCAATACTGCCCAGGAGTTACCGCTCCACAATGGGCCCCAATGAGCGCAATGAAGCGCTCATTGTCTTTGGGGTCCCCTGCATGCCAATCGAGCTTTACAAAGATGCCCATCACTGCTGCGTGATGTTTACGGATCTGGTCTCCGACGAGGCCGAGGCGGTGCAGGCCAACCAGTTCCTGCTTGTCAACCATGGCGAGGGAGTCATCCTCGATCCCGGTGGCAACATGACCTACAACGAGCTGAACCTGACCATGCGCAAGTACATTGCGCCGCAGCAGCTTGACTACATCCTCGCCTCCCACGCCGACCCTGACATCATTGCCTCCTTGGACCGGTGGATGACCTCTACCCAGGCCAAGTTGGTGATTTCCAAACTCTGGGCGCGCTTTGCCCCCCACTTCTGCAAGATCGGCAAAACCGAGGATCGCATCATTGCCATCCCCGATGAGGGGGGGCGCCTGCGCTACGGCAAGGCGGATCTCTGGTTGCTGCCCGCCCACTTCCTGCATTCCGAAGGCAACTTTCAGTTCTACGACCCGGTCAGCAAAATCCTGTTTTCGGGCGATTTGGGAGTCTCCCTCGTCAGTGGACAGGAGGCGCAGCAGTTCATCACTTCCCTGACCCCCATGCCCCCAGGCATGGAGGCCTTCCACCGCCGCTACATGGTCAGCAACAAGATTTTGCGTCTGTGGGTGCGCATGGTGCGTGAGCTGGACATCGCCATGATCGTCCCCCAGCATGGGGCTCCGCTCAAGGGTGAGGCGATTGGCCAATTGCTGGACTGGCTGGAGGCCCTGTCCTGCGGCATTGACCTGATGGGTACACCCCAGTACCAGATCCCCCAAACCCGCCTTTGAGGCCGCGGGCCTCTGACGGGGTTTCAGGCAAACTCGGGGGATGGCACGTCTTCCCCGATTGACCCTGGCGGCACACCCGCACCACGTCATCCAGCGTGGCAACAACCGCCAGTCCATTTGCCTGGACCGCACAGACTTTCAGACCCTGAAGGACGTGCTGGCAGCTTCTGCCCAGCGCCACCAGGTGGCTGTCCATGCCTTCGTGCTCATGGACAACCATTTCCATCTGCTGGCCACGCCCCCCACAGACGAGGCGCTGCCCAAAATGATGCAGACCTTGGGGCGCAGTTATGTGCGCTACTTCAATGATCGTCACCAGCGCACCGGCACCCTGTGGGAAGGGCGCTACAAGTCCACCCTGATCGAGTCCGAGCGCTACCTGTTGGCCTGCATGGCCTACATCGACCTCAACCCGGTGCGTGCGGGCCTGGTGACGAACGCTGCCGACTATGCCTGGTCCAGCTATGCGCACTACGCGGGGATACGCGCCGACAAGTTGCTGACTCCCCATCCTCTGGTTTGGAGCCTTGGCAATACGCCGTTTGCCAGGGAAGCCGCTTATGCCCAATTGGTGCAAGCTGGCCTCACATCTGTGCAGCAGTCGGCGCTGACCGAGGCAGCGCTACATGGTTGGGCCTTGGGTGAGTCGGAATTTCTGAATGCTTTGCAGAAAGAGACCCCGCGCCGCTTGAGAAAAAGCGCACCAGGCCGACCTCCAAAGTCCACCATTTCAGAGTGAAATAAGCCTCTAGCCATTGTCCTTATTGCGTGAGTAGCTATCAATTTTGATGCGTCCCTAATTAATTCTTGATGAAAATATTCAACAAATAATAAGAATCTGACCCCATTTAAAGTGTTTGGCACTTTTGTTGCATTGCAGTATCCTCCGCTTCCACTGTAATTTTCAGGAGTGCGCCATGACCACGGCAGCCGAAATCCAACACCTCAAAGACCACGGTTTGTATTCTTCCGCCAACGAGCACGATGCGTGCGGCGTGGGTTTTGTGGCCCATATTCGCGGCGAAAAGAGCCACGACATTGTCAAGAACGCACTCAAGATCCTTGAAAACCTGGACCACCGGGGTGCTGTCGGCGCCGATGCTTTGATGGGGGACGGGGCTGGCATCTTGATTCAGTTGCCAGATGCGCTGTACCGGGAAGAAATGGCGGTCCAAGGCGTGAACTTGCCGCCCCAAGGCGAGTACGGCGTTGGCATGATCTTCTTGCCCAAGGAGCACGCTTCCCGTTTGGCCTGTGAGCAAGAGATGGAGCGCGCCATCAAGGCCGAAGGCCAGGTGCTCCTGGGGTGGCGCGATGTGCCCGTGAACCGCGACATGCCCATGTCGCCCACTGTGCGCGCCAAAGAGCCCATCCTGCGCCAAGTCTTCATTGGCCGTGGCAACGACGTGATCGTTCAAGATGCGCTGGAGCGCAAGCTGTACGTGATCCGCAAGACCGCTAGTGCCAACATCCAGGCCCTGGGGCTCAAGCACAGCAAGGAATACTACGTCCCCAGCATGTCCAGCCGCACCGTGGTCTACAAGGGCCTGTTGCTGGCCGACCAGGTCGGCGTGTATTTCAAGGATTTGGAAGATGCGCGTTGCGTGTCTGCACTGGGTTTGGTGCACCAGCGATTCTCCACCAACACCTTCCCCGAGTGGCCCCTGGCCCACCCCTACCGTTATGTCGCGCACAACGGAGAAATCAACACCGTCAAAGGCAACTACAACTGGATGAAGGCGCGCGAAGGCGTGATGTCCTCGCCCGTGTTGGCAGCGGACCTGCAGAAGCTCTACCCCATCAGCTTTGCTGACCAGTCCGATACCGCCACGTTCGACAACTGCCTGGAACTGCTGACCATGGCGGGTTACCCGATCAGCCAGGCCGTGATGATGATGATCCCAGAACCCTGGGAGCAGCACACCACCATGGACGAGCGCCGCAAGGCCTTCTATGAATACCACGCCGCCATGATGGAACCTTGGGATGGTCCGGCCTCCATCGTGTTCACCGACGGCCGCCAGATTGGCGCCACGCTGGACCGCAACGGCCTGCGTCCTTCGCGGTACTGCATCACCGATGACGATTTGGTCATCATGGGCTCCGAGTCCGGTGTGCTGCCCGTGCCCGAGAACAAGATCGTGCGCAAATGGCGCCTGCAGCCCGGCAAGATGTTCCTGATCGACCTGGAACAGGGCCGCATGATTGACGACGAGGAATTGAAAGCCAGCCTCGCCAACAGCAAACCTTACAAGCAGTGGATCGAGAACCTGCGCATCAAGCTGGACGACGTGGTGTTTGATGAGCGTCGCACGGACAAGGCCTTGTCTGCTGTGGTTGCCGGCGTGGAGCCCAAGCGCATCACCGACCAGGTCAGTCTGCTGGACCGCCAGCAAGCCTTTGGCTTCACACAGGAAGACCTGAAGTTCCTGATCGCCCCCATGGCGACGGCCGGGGAAGAGGCCATCGGCTCTATGGGCAACGACAGCCCCTTGGCGGTGTTGTCTGACAAAAACAAGCCGCTGTACAGCTACTTCAAGCAGCTGTTCGCGCAGGTGACCAACCCGCCGATCGACCCGATTCGCGAAGCGATCGTGATGTCGCTGGTGTCTTTCATCGGCCCCAAGCCCAACCTGCTCGACATCAACCAGGTCAACCCGCCCATGCGCCTCGAAGTGGCGCAGCCGATCCTGGACTTCGCCGACATGGCCAAGGTTCGCAACATCGAGCAGCACACCCAGGGCAAATTCCGCAGCCAGACGCTGGACATCACCTACCCGCTGGCCTGGGGCCACGAAGGCGTGGAAGCCAAGCTGGCTTCGCTGTGCGCGGAAGCTGTGGACGCCATCAAGGGTGGCAAGAACATCCTGATCATCAGCGACCGTGGCATCAGCCCCAACCAGGTGGCGATTCCCGCGTTGTTGGCCCTGTCGGCCATCCACCAGCACCTGGTGCGTGAAGGTCTGCGCACGACTGCCGGTTTGGTGGTGGAAACCGGTACCGCGCGCGAAGTGCACCACTTCGCCGTGTTGGCCGGCTATGGCGCCGAAGCTGTGCACCCCTACCTGGCCATGGAAACCCTGCAGAGCATTCACAAGGATTTGCCGGGCGACTTGAGTGCAGACAAGGCCATCTACAACTACATCAAGGCAATTGGCAAGGGTCTGTCCAAGATCATGTCCAAGATGGGCGTGTCCACCTACATGTCGTACTGCGGTGCCCAGCTGTTCGAAGCCATTGGCCTGAACACCGAGACCATTGACAAGTACTTCACCCGCACGCCCAGCCGTGTGGAAGGCATCGGCGTCTTCGAGATCGCCGAGGAGTCCATCCGCATGCACAAGCTGGCCTTTGGCGACAGCCCCGTGCTGGCCAACGCGTTGGAAGCCGGTGGTGAATACGCTTGGCGTGTGCGCGGCGAAGAGCACATGTGGACGCCGGACGCGATTGCCAAGTTGCAGCACTCCACCCGTGCCAACAACTGGAACACGTACAAGGAATATGCGCAGATCATCAACGACCAGAGCAAGCGCCACCTGACGCTGCGTGGCCTGTTCGAGTTTAAGATCGATCCTGCCAAGGCCATTCCTGTGGACGAAGTGGAAAGTGCCAAGGAAATCGTCAAGCGCTTTGCCACGGGCGCCATGTCGCTGGGTTCGATTTCCACCGAAGCCCACGCCACGCTGGCCGTGGCCATGAACCGCATTGGCGGCAAGAGCAATACGGGTGAGGGCGGTGAAGACCCCGCACGCTACCGCCAAGAGCTCAAGGGCATCCCGATCAAGCAAGGCCAGACCATGGCCGACATCATCGGCAAAGACGTGGTGGAAGTCGACATCCCCATGAACGCCGGTGACAGCTTGCGCTCGCGCATCAAGCAAGTCGCGTCCGGCCGCTTCGGTGTGACGGCCGAGTACCTGAACAGTGCCGACCAGATCCAGATCAAGATGGCCCAGGGTGCCAAGCCTGGCGAAGGCGGCCAGCTGCCCGGTGGCAAGGTGTCCGACTACATCGGTCGCCTGCGCCACAGCGTGCCCGGTGTGGGCCTGATCTCGCCCCCGCCGCACCACGACATCTACTCGATTGAAGATTTGGCCCAGCTGATCCACGACCTGAAGAACGTGGCACCGCACTCCGGCATCAGCGTGAAACTGGTGTCTGAAATTGGTGTGGGCACCATTGCTGCAGGCGTTGCCAAGTGCAAGGCCGACCACGTGGTGATCGCAGGCCACGACGGCGGCACCGGTGCCTCGCCCTGGTCGTCCATCAAGCATTGCGGCAGCCCGTGGGAAATCGGTCTGGCCGAAACCCAGCAGACCCTGGTGCTGAACCGTCTGCGCAGCCGGATCCGCGTGCAGGCCGATGGCCAGATGAAGACCGGCCGTGACGTCGCCATTGGTGCCCTGCTGGGTGCGGATGAATTCGGCTTCGCCACCGCGCCGCTGGTGGTGGAAGGCTGCATCATGATGCGCAAGTGCCACCTCAACACCTGCCCCGTGGGTGTGGCCACGCAAGACCCCGTGCTGCGCGCCAAGTTCTCGGGCAAGCCCGAGCATGTGGTGAACTACTTCTTCTTCATCGCCGAAGAAGTGCGCCAGATCATGGCCCAGCTCGGTATCCGCAAGTTCGACGACCTGATTGGCCGCTCCGACCTGCTGGACACCCGCAAGGGCATTGAACACTGGAAGGCCCAGGGCCTGGACTTTGCCCGCCTGTTTGCGCAGCCCCAAGTGCCGGCCGATGTGCCCCGCTTCCAGACGCTGACGCAAGACCACGGTCTGGAAAAAGCCCTGGACAACGTGCTGATCGCCAAGAGCCGCGCCGCCATCGACAAGGGCGAACGCGTGCAGTTCATGGAAGTGGCCCGCAACGTGAACCGCTCCGTGGGCGCCATGCTTTCGGGCGCGGTGACCAAGGTGCACCCTGAGGGCTTGCCGGACGACACCATCCGTATCCAGCTCGAAGGCACGGGCGGCCAGTCCTTTGGCGCCTTCCTGGCCAAGGGCATCACGCTGTACCTGATTGGCGATGCCAACGACTACACCGGCAAGGGGCTGTCCGGTGGTCGCGTGGTGGTGCGCCCGAGCATCGACTTCCGTGGCGAGGCGATCCGCAACACCATTGTGGGCAACACCGTCATGTACGGCGCCACCACCGGTGAAGCTTTCTTCAGCGGCGTGGGTGGCGAACGTTTCGCCGTTCGCCTGTCGGGTGCGACTGCGGTGGTGGAAGGAACCGGCGACCACGGTTGCGAATACATGACCGGCGGAACCGTCGCCGTGCTGGGCAAGACCGGTCGCAACTTTGCAGCCGGCATGAGCGGCGGCATTGCCTATGTGTACGACGAAGACGGCCAGTTTGCCAAGCGCTGCAACACCGCGATGGTGAGCCTTGAAAAGGTGCTGACCAGCAAGGAGCAGGAGGCCAGCATCGACAAGGCCGTGTGGCACCGTGGCGAGAGTGATGAAGCCCAGCTCAAGAAGCTGCTGGAAGACCACAACCGCTGGACCGGCAGCAAGCGTGCCCGCGAGTTGCTGGACAACTGGGATGCCTCCCGCGCCAAGTTCGTCAAGGTCTTCCCCAATGAGTACAAGCGTGCTCTGGGCGAGATTCATGCACGCAAAGTGGCCAAGGCTCCCGTCAAATCTGCGCCAGCAGCTACAAAAAAAGAAGCAGCTCCAGCTAAATAATGACCTTGCGGGACAGACCAGCATTTGTGAAACAAATCTGCTCTGTCCCCAACTGAATAGAGAGAATCATCATGGGAAAAGTCACTGGCTTCATGGAGTTTGAGCGCCTCGAAGAGGGCTACAAACCCGTCACCGAGCGTCTGAAGCACTACAAGGAATTTGTGGTGGGTCTGGACGATGCGCAGGCCAACAAGCAGGCCGCGCGCTGCATGGACTGCGGCACGCCGTTTTGCAACAACGGCTGCCCGGTCAACAACATCATTCCAGACTTCAACGACCTGGTTTACACCGGCAACTGGAAAGCGGCGATCGATACGCTGCACAGCACCAACAACTTCCCCGAGTTCACCGGCCGCATCTGCCCCGCACCCTGCGAGGCCGCCTGCACGCTGAACGTGAATGACGACGCCGTGGGCATCAAGTCCATCGAGCACGCCATCATCGACCGCGCCTGGTCTGAAGGCTGGGTCCAACCCCAGCCCGCCAAGGTCAAGACCGGCAAGAAGGTGGCGGTGGTCGGTTCCGGCCCAGCCGGCATGGCCGCGGCCCAGCAGCTGGCCCGTGCCGGCCACGACGTGACGCTGTTCGAGAAGAACGACCGCATCGGTGGCCTGCTGCGCTACGGCATTCCCGACTTCAAGATGGAAAAGTCCCACATCGACCGCCGTGCTGAGCAACTGGTGGCCGAAGGGGTAACCATCCGCACCAGCGTGCTGGTGGGTGATATGCCCAAGGACTCCAAGGTCACCAACTGGGCCAAGGAAACCATTTCTGCCGACCAACTGAAGAAAGACTTTGACGCCGTGCTGTTGACCGGCGGCTCCGAGCAATCGCGCGACCTGCCCGTGCCCGGCCGCGACCTGGATGGTATCCATTTCGCCATGGAATTCCTGCCCCAGCAGAACAAGGTCAACGCGGGCGACAAGCTCAAGGGCCAGTTGCGTGCCGATGGCAAGCATGTCATCGTCATTGGCGGTGGCGACACCGGCTCTGATTGCGTGGGCACCAGCAACCGCCACGGTGCGGTTAGCGTGACCCAGTTCGAGGTGATGCCCCAGCCGCCCGAAGAAGAAAACCGCCCCATGACCTGGCCCTACTGGCCGCTGAAGCTGCGCACCAGCTCCAGCCACGAAGAAGGTTGCGAGCGCGTGTTCTCCATTTCGACCAAGGAGTTCATCGGCGAAAAAGGCAAAGTCACCGGCCTGAAGACCGTGCAGGTCGAGTTCAAGGACGGCAAGCTGGTCGACGTGCCCGGTACCGAAAAAGTGCTGAAGGCCGACCTGGTGCTGCTGGCCATGGGCTTTGTGAACCCCGTGGCGACCATTCTGGACGTGTTCGGCGTGGACAAGGACGCCCGTGGCAATGCCAAGGCCAGCACCGAGTTCATCGGTGGCTACGCCACCAACGTGGCCAAGGTCTTCGCGGCGGGCGACATGCGTCGCGGCCAGAGTCTGGTGGTGTGGGCGATCCGGGAAGGCCGCCAGGCTGCGCGCTCGGTGGATGAGTTCCTGATGGGCTTTAGCGACTTGCCCCGGTAATCTCGGGTAATCCCTTATGATTCCAAGGCCGGGTACTTCCCGGCCTTGTTACTTCTATGGCCGACCCATTCACTGCCCCTCTTGTTGAACTCCAGGACCTGTCCTTTGGTTACGGCGAACGCCTGATCCTGGACGGCGTCACCCTGTCCATCCCGCGTGGCAAGGTCACCGCACTGATGGGCGCCTCCGGCGGTGGCAAGACCACGGTGCTGCGTCTGATTGGCGGCCAGTACCGGGCGCAAAAGGGCAAGCTGCTGCTGCATGGTGCGCAGCAGGGTCAGGATGTGCTGGACATGGGCCAGGCCAACGCGCAGCAGCTGTACGCCGCCCGGCGCCGCATGGGCATGTTGTTCCAGTTCGGTGCCCTGTTCACCGACCTCAGCGTGTTCGACAACGTGGCCTTCCCGCTGCGCGAGCACACGTCGCTGTCCCCGGCCTTGGTGCGCGACATTGTGCTTATGAAGCTCAACGCTGTGGGGCTGCGTGGCGCGCGTGACCTCATGCCCTCTGAGATCTCGGGTGGCATGGCCCGTCGCGTGGCCTTGGCCCGTGCCATCGCGCTGGACCCGGAGCTGGTGATGTACGACGAACCCTTTGCCGGGCTGGACCCGATTTCCCTGGGCACCGCCGCCCGCCTGATCCGCCAGCTCAACGACACCATGGGCCTGACCAGCGTGATTGTTTCGCACGACCTGGAGGAAACCTTCCACATCGCTGACAAGGTCATCATCCTGGCCAACGGCAAGATTGCTGCCCAGGGCACACCCGACGAAGTGCGCCACAGCACCGACCCGCTGGTACACCAGTTTGTGAATGCCGAGCCCGAAGGGCCGGTGCGTTTTCACTATCCAGCGGCCAGCGTGGAAGCCGATTTCTCGGTGGGAGCCGGACGATGAGCTGGTACCGCCCCGCCGACGTTGGTTTTGCCGCCCGTGCCAAGCTGGCCGACCTGGGTTATGGTGCGCGCCTGTTCCTGCGCCTGCTGGCCTCGTTGCCATCGGCGCTGCGCCGCTTTGGCCTGGTGCGCGACCAGATCCATTTCATGGGCAACTATTCACTGGCCATCATTGCGGTGTCCGGCATCTTTGTGGGCTTTGTGCTGGGCCTGCAGGGCTACTACACGCTGCAGCGTTATGGTTCGTCCGAGGCCTTGGGCCTGTTGGTGGCCTTGAGTCTGGTGCGCGAACTCGGTCCGGTGATCACGGCCTTGCTGTTCGCGGGCCGTGCCGGTACGTCACTTACCGCAGAGATCGGCCTCATGAAAGCCGGCGAACAGCTCAGTGCCATGGAGATGATGGCCGTGGACCCGGTGCAGCGCATTCTGGCGCCACGCTTCTGGGGTGCTGTGATTGCCATGCCCTTGCTGGCCGCCGTGTTCAGCGCCGTGGGCATCATTGGTGGTTGGGTCGTGGGTGTGGTGATGATTGGCATTGACGCTGGGTCCTTCTGGAGCCAGATGCAGGGCGGGGTGGATGTGTGGCTGGATGTGGGCAACGGCGTACTCAAGAGCGCGGTGTTCGGCTTTGCGGTGAGCTTTATTGCGCTGCTGCAAGGCTACGAGGCCCAGCCCACGCCCGAGGGCGTGGCCCATGCCACCACGCGCACTGTGGTGGTAGCGTCGTTGACCGTGTTGGGTCTGGACTTTGTCCTGACCGCCATGATGTTCAGTATTTAGGGGATAACCAATGCAACGTTCCGGCAAAGATGTGTGGGTAGGTATGTTTGTGCTGCTGGGCGCGGCAGCCCTGCTGTTTCTGGCCCTGCAGTCGGCCAACCTGCTGTCGCTGAATTTCGAGCGCGGCTATGCGGTCAGCGCCAAGTTCGACAACATTGGTGGCTTGAAACCCAAGGCCGCGGTCAAAAGCGCTGGCGTGGTCGTAGGGCGGGTGGAGTCCATCACGTTTGACGACAAGAGTTTCCAGGCCAAGGTGGTGTTGTCCATGGACAAACGTTTTGCCTTCCCCAAAGACAGCTCCCTCAAAATTTTGACCAGCGGCTTGCTCGGAGAGCAATACATTGGCATCGAGGCGGGCGCCGATGCGGCCAACTTGGCAGCAGGCGACAGCATCGGCACCACACAGTCTGCGGTGGTGTTGGAAAACCTGATCAGCCAGTTCCTGTACAGCAAAGCGGCTGATGGGACCGGCAGCGAAAAAGAGGGCAAATGAGCCGTTCTGGAATGTTACCTGCCGTGTCCCTGCTCCGCGTGGTGCGGTGGGCGACCGGGTGTGTGCTGGGGCTGGCCATGCTGGTTCTGCAAGGTTGTGCCACTGTGGCTGCGCCGGATGCACGCGACCCTCTGGAGTCGTTCAACCGGAGCGTCTTTAGCTTCAACGATGGCCTGGATCGTGTGGTTCTCAAACCCACAGCCAGGGCCTACCAGGCGACACTGCCCGAGTGGGCACGCAAAGGCGTGGGCAATTTCTTCAACAACCTGGAAGACGTCTGGTCGGCGCTGAACAATGGCTTGCAGTTGCGCGGCCAGGAGATGGGCGACAGCATTGGCCGGGTCATGGTGAACAGCACCATCGGATTAGGCGGGCTCATCGATGTGGCCAGCGATTTGTCGATTGACCGGCATCCTGCCAATTTCGGTTTGACCCTGGGGCGCTGGGGCGTGAGCCCCGGGCCCTATCTGGTGCTGCCCTTGTTGGGACCTGCCACCTTGCGAGAGGTCGCGGCTCTGCCTGTGGATCAGCAGGGCAGCTTGGTCACGCACATTCCGGACGAAGCGACACGCACTGCGCTGACACTGACCAATGTGGTGGACACCCGTGCGCGGTATCTGCGGGCGGGTGATGTGGTGGATGGTGCTGCATTGGATCGCTACTCCTTCACCCGGGATGCCTATTTGCAGCGCCAGCGCAATGATGACTACGATGGTGATCCGCCCCCCGAGGAAGGCACCGAGCCTTAGAGGGGCATCTGCAGTTGCCTGCAGGGCAGACCCGGTCTGTGGATAATTGCACGCATGGAGACTAGCGCATGATTTTGAACAAGCGACACATGGTGGCTGCCCTGGCAGCTGTGATGGCACTCGGCACCATGGCATTTTCGCCAGCCGTCCACGCCGAGGATGAGGCGCCCGACGCCCTGATCAAGCGTCTCTCGGTGGATGTCCTCGACACCATCAAGGCCGACAAGGCGATTCGTGCTGGTGACATGGGCCGAGTGGTGACACTGGTGGACACCCGCATCATGCCCAATGTGAACTTCCAACGCATGACCGCCTCGGCTGTCGGACCGGGCTGGCGCCAGGCCACGCCCGAACAACAAAAGCGCCTGCAGGACGAATTCAAAACCCTGCTGGTGCGCACCTATGCGGGCGCGCTGGCCCAGGTGAGTGACCAGACCATCGCCATGAAGCCCCTGCGCGCCGCGCCCGAGGACAAAGAGGTGGTGGTACGCACCGAGGTCAAAGGGCGGGGCGATTCGATCCAGCTGGACTACCGACTGGAAAAAACGCCGGGCATAGGTGCCGGCTGGAAGATTTACAACCTCAATGTGCTGGGGGTGTGGCTGGTGGAAACCTACCGCAGCCAGTTTGCGCAACAAATCAATGCCAAGGGCATTGACGGACTGATTGACTCCCTGACCGAGCAGAACAAGGCCAACGCCAAGAAAGGCTGATGTGCTGAACCTCCCCTCCACCTTGACGCAAGACGTGGCGCACGACTGCCTGGCAGCGCTGCGTTCGGGCCTGCAGGCCGAGCCCCAGACCATTGTGGTGGACGGTGCCGCTTTGCAGCGTTTTGACTCGTCGGCGCTGGCGGTGTTGCTGGAGCTGCGCCGCGAATGTGCGCGCATTGGCAAACAATTTGCCGTACGCAGCCTGCCCCAACGCCTGCGCGATCTGGCCACCTTGTACGGGATTGATGGCCTGCTGACCGCGGCTTGAGCCCGTCCGCGTAAAATCGCGGGTTCCCATGCCCGCAATCTCATTCCAATCCGTCTCCAAAGCCTACGCCTCGCCCAAAGGCCCCAAAGGCACTACCTTCAAGGCCCTGGACGGGGTCAGCCTCCAGATCGAAGAGGGCGAATTTTTCGGCCTGCTTGGTCCCAATGGGGCGGGTAAAACCACCATGATCAGCATCCTGGCCGGGCTCACCCGTGCCAGTAGCGGCAGCGTGCAGGTGCTGGGCAGCGATGTCCAGACTGACTACGCCAACGCCCGTCGCAAGCTCGGTGTGGTGCCGCAAGAGCTGGTGTTCGACCCCTTCTTCAATGTGCGCGAAATGCTGCGCATCCAGTCCGGCTACTTCGGTGTGAAAAACAACGACGCCTGGGTGGACGAACTGCTCGAAGGACTGGGCCTCACGGATAAGGCGAATGCCAATATGCGCCAGCTCTCTGGCGGCATGAAACGCCGCGTGCTGGTGGCGCAGGCCTTGGTGCACAAGCCACCGGTCATCGTGCTGGACGAACCCACGGCCGGCGTGGATGTGGAACTGCGCCAGACCTTGTGGCAGTTTGTGGCCAACCTCAACAAACAGGGCAGCACGGTATTGCTGACCACCCACTACCTGGAAGAGGCCGAGGCCCTGTGTGGTCGCATTGCCATGCTCAAAACTGGTCGTATCGTGGCGCTGGACAAGACCAGCGACCTGCTCAAGGCCGCCAGCAGCAATGTGCTGCGTTTCAAGACCGGGGATTCCTTGCCCATCGAACTGGCCGCGCGGGCACGTATTACCGGCCGTATCGTCCAACTGCCTGCCAACAACGCGCTGGAGATTGAACAGTATTTGGCTGCCGTGCGCCAGGCTGGCGTGACGGTGGAAGACGTGGAAATTCGCAAGGCGGACCTGGAGGATGTCTTCCTCGATGTCATGGGTAATTCCGAGGAGGTGGGCGCATGAACGGCTGGCAAACCCTGTTGTACAAGGAAGTGCTGCGTTTCTGGAAAGTGAGTTTCCAGACTGTGGCCGCACCCGTGCTCACGGCCCTGCTGTACCTGATGATCTTCGGCCATGCTTTGGGTGACCATGTGAAGGTCTACGACACCATCAGCTACACCGCGTTTCTGGTGCCGGGTCTGGTGATGATGAGTGTGCTGCAAAACGCGTTTGCCAACAGCTCCTCGTCGCTGATCCAGAGCAAGATCATGGGCAATCTCGTGTTTTTGTTGCTCACGCCGCTGTCGCACTGGAGCTGGTTTTTCGCCTATGTGGGCTCCAGCATTGCGCGCGGGCTGGTGGTGGGGGCTGGTGTGATGTTGGTCACGGTGTTTTTCACGCCCATCCACTTTGTCGCACCGCTGTGGATTTTGGCCTTTGCCTTGTTGGGCGCGGCCCTGCTGGGCACGCTGGGCCTGATTGCCGGTCTGTGGGCTGAGAAGTTTGACCAGCTCGCGGCCTTCCAGAACTTCATCATCATGCCCATGACGTTCTTGAGCGGCGTGTTCTATTCCATCCACTCGCTGCCCAGCTTCTGGCAAAGCGTGAGCCACCTCAACCCCTTCTTCTACATGATCGACGGCTTCCGCTACGGCTTCTTCGGCCAGAGCGATGTGTCGCCCTGGCTCAGCCTGGGCATCGTCGGCATTGCGCTGGCCGTGGTGAGTGCCATTGCTGTGCACCTGCTGCGCACTGGCTACAAGATCCGTTCCTGATTTTTTATGACCGCTGACCAACTCCAAGCCCTCATCACCGCGGGCATTGCCTGCGACCACTGCACACTCGAAGGCGATGGCCGCCACTGGTACGCCACCATCGTGTCCACCGCGTTTGAGGGCAAACGCCTGATTCAGCGCCACCAGCAGGTCTACGCCACGCTGGGCAGCCGCATGCAGACCGACGAAGTGCACGCCCTGTCGATGAAAACCTACACGCCGGCCGAATGGGCCGCGCAATCCGCGTAAAAGACTCCGCATGGACAAACTCCTGATCCGCGGTGGCAACACCTTGCAGGGCGAGGTGCTGATTTCCGGCGCCAAAAATGCTGCCCTGCCCGAGCTATGCGCCACCTTGCTGACCGCCGAGCCGGTGACGCTGCTGAATGTGCCGCGCTTGCAAGACGTGTCCACCATGCTTACGCTGATTCGCAACATGGGGGTCCAAGTCGAGCAGGGGGCGGATGGTGCGGTGCACATCAATGCCGGCCCGCTGAGCACGCCCGAAGCGCCCTACGAACTGGTGAAAACCATGCGCGCCTCGGTGCTGGCGTTGGGCCCGCTGCTGGCGCGCTTTGGTGAGGCCACGGTGTCATTGCCCGGTGGCTGCGCCATCGGGTCGCGCCCGGTGGATCAGCATTTGAAGGGCCTGACCGCCATGGGTGCCGAGATTGTGGTCGAGCATGGCTACATGATCGCCAAGCTGCCCAAGGGCCGCACCCGCTTGAAGGGTGCACGTATTGCCACCGACATGGTGACCGTGACCGGCACCGAGAACTTCCTGATGGCCGCCGCGCTGGCCGAGGGTGAAACCATTCTGGAAAACGCCGCCCAGGAACCCGAGATTCCCGACCTGGCCGAAATGCTCATCAAGATGGGCGCCCAGATTGAAGGGCACGGCACCAGCCGCATCCGCATCCAGGGCGTGGAAAAGCTGCATGGCTGCACCCACCAGGTGGTGGCGGACCGCATCGAGACTGGCACCTTTTTGTGCGCCGTGGCGGCTACGGGGGGGGATGTCATCTTGAAGCATGGCCGTGCCGACCACCTGGACGCCGTGATCGACAAGCTGCGCGACGCCGGCGCCACGGTGGAGGCCATAGCCGGTGGCATCCGCGTGCAATCGCAAGGTCGCCTGAAGGCACAGAGCTTTCGCACCACCGAATACCCCGGTTTCCCGACCGACATGCAGGCCCAGTTCATGGCGCTCAATGCCATTGCGCAGGGGGCCAGCAAGGTCACCGAAACGATCTTCGAGAACCGCTTCATGCACGTCAACGAGCTGGTGCGCCTGGGCGCGCACATCCAGACCGATGGCAAGGTGGCGGTGATCGAGGGCGTGGAGCGCCTTTCTGGCGCCACGGTCATGGCCACGGACCTGCGTGCCTCGGCCAGCCTGGTGATCGCCGGCCTGGTGGCCGATGGCGAGACCATGGTGGACCGCATTTACCACCTGGACCGCGGCTACGACCAAATGGAAGCCAAGCTGCGCGGCATTGGCGCAGACATTGAAAGAATCTCGTAATGGCTACTGAAATGATCACCCTTGCCCTGTCCAAAGGCCGCATCTTTGAAGAAACCGTGCCGCTGCTCAAAGCTGCTGGTATCGAGGTGCTGGACGACCCGGAAAAATCGCGCAAGCTGATTCTGGACACCAACCAGCCCAATGTGCGCGTGCTGGTTGTGCGCGCCACCGACGTGCCCACCTACGTGCAGTACGGCGGGGCCGACCTCGGCATCACCGGCAAGGACACGCTGCTGGAGCACGGCAGCCAGGGCCTGTACCAGCCGCTGGACCTGCAGATTGCCAAGTGCCGCATCAGCGTGGCCGTGCGTGCCGACTTTGATTACGCGTCCGCCGTCAAGCAGGGCTCGCGCCTCAAGGTCGCCACCAAATACGTGGCGATTGCGCGCGAGTTCTTCGCCAGCAAGGGCGTGCACGTGGACCTGATCAAGCTCTACGGCAGCATGGAGCTGGCTCCCTTGGTGGGCCTGGCCGATGCCATCGTCGATCTGGTGTCCACCGGCAACACGCTCAAGGCCAACCACCTGGTCGAGGTGGAACGCATCATGGATATCAGCTCGCGCCTGGTTGTGAACCAGGCCGCGCTCAAGCTCAAACAAGAACCCATCCGCAAGATCATCGACGCCTTTGCCGGCGCGGTGGGCCAGTAACCCGATTTGAAATTGCTATGACTTTTGTAGCTGCTCCCGCATATCTATCAAGCGCCAGTGCCACTTTTGATGCTGACTTCAAGGCACGTCTGCACTGGTCTGCCGATACCGATGCGGCCATCGAGCAGCGCGTGGCCGACATCCTGGCCGATGTGCAGGCCCGCGGCGATGTGGCCGTGCTGGAGTACACGGCGCGCTTTGATGGCCTGACAGCGACCGACATGCCGTCGCTGGAGCTGACCCAGGCCGAGCTGAAAGCCGCGTTCGACAGTATTCCCGCAGACCAGCGCACCGCCCTGGAAGCCGCTGCCAAACGTGTGCGCAGCTACCACGAGGCGCAAAAGAAAGCCTCCGGTGAGAGCTGGAGTTACCGCGACGAAGACGGCACGCTCTTGGGTCAGAAGGTCACCCCGCTGGACCGCGTGGGCATCTACGTGCCCGGCGGCAAGGCGGCCTACCCAAGCAGCGTGTTGATGAACGCTATCCCTGCGCATGTGGCCGGTGTGGGCGAAATCATCATGGTGGTGCCCACCCCCAAGGGCGAGAAGAATGCTTTGGTGCTGGCCGCCGCCTACGTGGCTGGGGTCACGCGCGCGTTCACCATCGGCGGTGCGCAGGCCGTGGCCGCGCTAGCCTATGGCACGCAGAGCATTCCCGCCGTGCACAAGATCACCGGCCCCGGCAACGCTTACGTGGCCGCCGCCAAACGCCGCGTGTTTGGTACTGTGGGCATCGACATGATTGCCGGCCCCAGCGAAATCCTGGTGCTGGCCGACGGCACGACGCCGCCCGACTGGGTGGCCATGGACTTGTTCAGCCAGGCCGAACACGACGAATTGGCGCAGAGCATTTTGTTGTGCCCCGACGCGGCCTACATCGCCCAAGTGCAAGAGAGCATCAACCGTTTGTTGAACGAGATGCCGCGGGCCGAGATCATTGCCAAGAGCCTCACCGGCCGCGGTGCGCTGATCCATACGCGTAGCATGGAAGAAGCCTGTGAGATCAGCAACCGCATTGCGCCCGAGCACCTGGAAGTCTCCAGCAACGCCCCGCATAAGTGGGAGCCGTTGCTCAAGCACGCTGGTGCCATCTTCCTGGGCGCCTATACGTCTGAGAGCCTGGGCGACTACTGCGCTGGCCCCAACCACGTGTTGCCCACCAGCGGCACCGCGCGTTTCAGCAGTCCGCTGGGGGTGTACGACTTCCAGAAGCGCAGCAGCCTCATCGAGGTGAGCGAGCAGGGTGCGCAGGCGCTGGGACAGATTGCCAGCGTGCTGGCGCATGGCGAAGGCCTGCAAGCCCACGCGCGTGCGGCGGAAATGCGATTGAAGTAAGAATGGGGGCATCAGGACGACCAAGCCCTATGCGCCCAACACTTCACACCCCCCACATCCTCTCCACGCTGCGGGACGCGGCTGCCCTGTTTGCCCTGTGTGCCGCCGTGACCTCCACGGCCCAGGCCATGACCATCCGCGAAATGCGGGCACTGGAAAAGACCGAGAAACTAGGCAGCACCTACACCGACTACTATCTGGTCGGCGTCATGGAAGGTGCCGTAGAGGCCCACAACCAGGCCGTGCGCCAAGGCGCTTCGCCAAGCATTTGCCTCAACGGCCGCAAGTTGGAGCCTCACATGGCCAAGGGGCTCTACACCACCGAACTCAAGCGCAATGCCGACGTCTACGAGGCCGATTTTCCGGTGCAACTGGTGCTGACCAACGCGCTGACCACGGTCTACGCCTGCTAGAGCTTTCTACAATGCGCCGTGGGCTCCGCACGGAGCCGTTTCACGCATCAGGGAATACACAAGATGGCACTCAAAGTATTGGTAGTGGGCGGTGCGGGCTATATCGGCTCGCACATGGTCAAGCGGCTGGGGCAACTGGGGTGCACCGTCACCACGCTGGACAACCTGAGTGCCGGCCACCGCGATGCGGTGCTCAGTGGTGAGCTGGTGCAGGGCGATATTGCCGACCGCCCCTTGCTCGACGCGCTGTTCGCCCGTGGCCAGTTTGATGTGGTGATGCATTTCGCCTCCTTCATCCAGGTGGGGGAGTCGGTCAAAGAGCCCGCCAAGTACTACGACAACAACGTCACCAACACCCTCATCCTGCTGGACGCCATGCGTGCAGCTGGGGTTCAGCGCTTCATCTTTTCCTCCACGGCGGCCACCTTTGGCGAGCCGCAGTATGTGCCGATCGACGAGGCCCATCCCCAGCAGCCCATCAACCCCTACGGCCGCACCAAATTCATGGTGGAACAGGTCCTGCGCGATTACGAAGTGGCCTACGGTTTGCAGTCGGTGGTGCTGCGTTACTTCAACGCCGCCGGTGCCGACCCCGAGGGCCAGCTGGGTGAGCGCCACGAACCCGAGACCCATCTCATTCCCTTGGTACTGCAAGCCGCCTCGGGGCGCCGCCCGCACATCCACGTGTTTGGCCGCGACTACGACACCCCCGATGGCACCTGCATCCGCGACTACATCCACATCCAGGACCTGTGCGAAGCGCATTGGCTGGCCATCCAGTCCCTGCTGGCGGGCCGGGGCAGCCAAGCCTACAACCTGGGCAACGGCAGTGGCTTTTCGGTACAAGAAGTGATTGACACCGCCCGCGCCATCACCGGCCAGCCCATCCCCGTGGTGGACGGCCCCCGCCGAGCGGGAGACCCGGCCCGTCTGGTGGCCGATGCCACCCAAGCCCGTGAACGCCTGGGCTGGCAACCCCAATACGCCGATCTGGCCACCATCGTGCGCCATGCATGGCAGTGGGAGCAGAAGGTGGCAGCCTTGCACTAAGCCTGGGGCTCAGCGGTATCACCGCGCGGCAGCGGGGTGGCAACCGGTCCATGAGGGTTCTGAAAATTTACACGAATTTCGTGCAGCACGAAATTCGTGTAAACTGGTGCCAAGATGAAAAACGTCACCATCACCGTCGAGGACGCCACGCTGGAGTGGGTGCGCATCGAGGCCGCACGGCGCAACACCAGTGTGTCGCGCTTGGTAGGCGAGATGCTGACCGACAAGATGCAGCATGACGACGCCTACGCCCGTGCCCAGCGCGACTGGGTGGCCGACACCTCCTCGTTCAGTTCGGGCGGCAGGCCTTATCCGCAGCGGAGTACCCAAAATGGCTAGTCCGCTGGATACCTCGGGTGCCGTCGTCTTTGTGGATACCAACGTGCTGTTGGCGGCCGACGATGCGTTTGATGCGGGCCAACAGTCCCGCGTGCGCGACTGGCTGCAGGCGCTGTGGGCGCGCCGCGCCGGGCGCATCAGTACGCAGGTGCTGAATGCCTATTACGTGGGCGCCACCCAGCACTTCGCCATGCCGCAGGGGGATGCGCGAGCCAAACTGCGCCGCTACCAGCTCTGGCAACCCTGGCAGATTGACCACCAGACGGTGGAAACCGCCTGGGGCGTGGAGGCCCGTTTTGGCCTGCCGTACTGGGATGCGCTCATCGTGGCCGCCGCCGCACAAAGTGGTGCCACCCATGTGTTGTCGCTGGACCTGCAGCATGGCCAGCAGATCGATGGCGTCACCATCCTCAGCCCTTTGCACGCCACGCCCGCCGATGTGGCGCTGGCCGACTAGTTCTTCGCTTTGAAAGTCTCCGCATGACGACTACCACCTCCACCGACAGCACCGTGAGTGCGCTGATCCAGCGCCGCATCCGCCAGGACGTGTTGGGCATGCACGCCTACGCCATCCAGGACTCCAAGGGCATGGTCAAGCTCGATGCCATGGAGAACCCGCACCGCCTGCCTGTGGAGTTGCAAGAGGCATTGGGCCGCCGCCTGGGCGCGCTGGCGCTGAATCGCTACCCCGATGGCCGCGTGAACGACCTGCGCCAGGCGCTGGCCGCCTACGCGGGCATGCCCGAAGGTTTTGACATCATGCTGGGCAATGGCTCGGATGAGCTGATCAGCCTGCTGGCCATGGCCTGCGACGTGCCGGTGGCGCCTGGCCAAGCCAAGCCCGCCATCCTGGCGCCGCTGCCGGGTTTTGTGATGTACGCCATGAGCGCGCAGTTGCAAGGGCTGGATTTTGTGGGCGTACCGCTCACGGCTGACTTTGCGCTGGACGTGCCGGCCATGGTGCAGGCCATCGCCGAGACGCAGCCCGCCATCGTCTACCTGGCCTACCCCAACAACCCCACGGCCAACTTGTGGGCCGAGGCCGATATGGTGCAGGTGGTGGCTGCGGCCCGGGCCGCGGGCAGCATTGTGGCCATTGACGAGGCCTACCAGCCGTTTTCCAGCCGCACCTATCTGGATGTGATCCGCGCAAACCCGGCTGCCAACGCCCATGTGCTGCTGATGCGCACCATGAGCAAGTTCGGCCTGGCCGGTGTGCGCATTGGCTACATGGTGGGCCCCCAGGCACTCATCGCCCAGGTGGACAAGGTACGCCCGCCCTACAACATCAGCGTACTGAATTACGAGTGCGCACTGTTTGCGCTGGAGCACCAGGAGGCTTTTGGGCGCCAAGCCCGCGACATCTGTGCGCAGCGCGCTACGCTTTTGGGCGCATTGCGGGCGCTGCCCGGCGTCAAGGCCTGGGACAGCGATGCCAATATGGTGCTGGTGCGCTTTGCCGGGGAGGGCGATCCTGCGCAAAAAGTGTTCGATGGCCTGAAAGCGCGCGGCGTTCTGGTCAAGAACGTTTCTAAAATGCACCCATTGCTGGCCCACTGCTTGCGGCTGACCGTCGGCACCGCCGAGGAAAACACCCAATTGCTGAAGGCCTTGCAGGAAATCTTATGAGTACCAACTACCCTTTGACCGAAGTGCCCGCCGTGGCCGCCCCCCGCATTGCCGAAGTCTCGCGCAACACCGCCGAGACCAAGATCCGCGTGCGTGTGAACCTGGATGGCACCGGCCAGGCCCATCTGCGCACCGGCATCGGCTTCTTCGACCACATGCTCGACCAGATCGCCCGCCACGGCCTGATCGACCTGGAGATCGAAGCCGACGGTGACCTGCACATCGACGGCCACCACACGGTGGAAGACGTGGGCATCACGCTGGGCCAGGCCTTCCACCAGGCCGTGGGCGACAAGAAGGGCATTCGCCGCTACGGCCATGCCTACGTGCCGCTGGACGAGGCCCTGAGCCGCGTGGTGATCGACTTCTCGGGGCGCCCCGGTCTGGAACTCAACGTGCCCTTCAAGAGCGGCATGATCGGTGCGTTTGACACCCAACTCACCCACGAGTTCTTCCAGGGCTTTGTGAACCACGCCTTTGTAACGCTGCACATCGACAACCTGAAAGGCGAAAACGCGCACCACCAGGCCGAGACCGTGTTCAAGGCCTTTGCCCGCGCGCTGCGCGCCGCGGTGGAGCTGGACCCACGCGCGCTGGGGGTGATTCCCTCCACCAAGGGTTCGCTCTAAAATTTAAGTCAAATGCGCCTCTAGCCCACGTGGAATATGCGCAAGCAGCTATTAAAACCGTAGCATGAAGAAAGCAGCATGAAAAAGGTCGCGGTCGTTGATTACGGCATGGGAAACCTGCGTTCCGTCACCCAGGCGGTGATGCATGTGGCCGCCGATGCGGGCGTGGAGGTGGTCTGGGCCCGCACCGCGCAAGAGGTGATGGACGCCGAACGCGTGGTACTGCCGGGCCAGGGCGCCATGCGCGACTGCATGCGCGAGCTGCACGACTCCGGCATGTTCGACGCCGTGATGCACGCTGCCGCGCACAAGCCGCTGATGGGCGTGTGTGTGGGCATGCAGATGCTGCTGGACCACAGCGACGAGCAGAACACCGCCAGCCTGGGCCTGATTCCTGGCAAAGTGGTCAAGTTTGAACTGGCGGGGCAAACCCAGCCCGACGGCAGCCGCTACAAAGTCCCCCAAATGGGCTGGAACCAGGTCTGGCAAACCAGCCACGGGGGTGTGCCGCGCCACCCCGTCTGGGGCGAGGTGCCGGACGGCAGCTACTTCTACTTTGTACACAGCTACTACGCCCAACCGTCTGATGCGCGCCACAGCGTAGGCGAGACGGACTACGGCCAGCGCTTCTCGGCGGCCATTGCACGCGATAATATTTTCGCCACCCAGTTCCACCCCGAAAAAAGCGCCGAGCACGGTTTGTCCCTCTACCGCAACTTCCTGCACTGGAATCCCTGAATCTTTATCCTTGCCGCACCTCTGCATCTGGCAACGCGACTCTCTTTTTCCTCCAACCCTGAAGCACCATGCTTTTAATTCCTGCGATTGACCTCAAAGACGGCCACTGTGTACGCCTCAAACAAGGCGATATGGACCAATCCACCACGTTTGGCGAAGACCCCGCGGTCATGGCCCGCAGCTGGGTGGACAAGGGCGCACGGCGCCTGCACCTGGTCGATCTGAACGGTGCCTTTGCCGGCCATCCCAAAAACGAGATGGCGATCCGCAAGATCCTCAAGGAAGTGGGCAACGAGATTGACGTGCAGCTGGGCGGCGGCATCCGCGACCTGGACACGATTGAGCGCTACCTGGACGCCGGCCTGCGCTACGTCATCATCGGTACCGCCGCGGTCAAGAACCCCGGCTTCCTGCAAGATGCCTGCACCGCCTTTGGCGGCCACATCATCGTGGGCCTGGACGCGCGCGATGGCAAAGTCGCCACCGACGGCTGGAGCAAGCTCACCCGCCACGACGTGGTGGACCTGGGCAAGAAGTTTGAGGACTATGGCGTCGAAGGCATCATCTACACCGACATCGGCCGCGACGGCATGCTCTCGGGCATCAACATCGACGCCACCGTCAAGCTGGCCCAAGCCCTGACCATTCCCGTGATTGCGTCGGGTGGCCTGTCCAACATGGCCGACATCGAAGCCCTGTGCGCGGTGGAAGACGAAGGCGTGGAAGGTGTGATCTGCGGCCGCGCCATCTACAGCGGCGACCTGGACTTCGCCAAGGCGCAAGAGCGCGCGGATGAGCTGAATGGTTGATAGGTTTTGCCGCCGGGCCGCCCCAAGGCAAAACGCGGCCCCCTTGGGGGGCAGGAAGCTACACGCAGTGAGCGACCGTGGGGGCGCATGTTAGCCAAACGCATCATTCCTTGCCTGGACGTGACCGGTGGTCGCGTCGTGAAGGGTGTCAATTTCGTAGAGCTGCGCGACGCAGGTGACCCGGTGGAAATTGCCGCCCGTTACAACGACCAGGGCGCCGACGAACTCACTTTTCTCGACATCACCGCCACCAGCGATGGGCGCGACCTGATCCTGCACATCATCGAAGCCGTGGCCAGCCAGGTCTTCATCCCGCTGACCGTGGGTGGCGGTGTGCGCGTCGTGGAAGACGTGCGCCGCCTGCTCAATGCGGGTGCCGACAAGGTGAGTTTCAACTCGGCAGCATTGGCCAATCCGCAGGTGATTGAAGACGCCTCCATGAAGTACGGTTCGCAGGCCATCGTGGTGGCCATCGACGCCAAGCGCCGCTCCGACGCAGACGCCGCCATCCGCGGTGCCGGTTGGGACGTCTACAGCCACGGTGGCCGCAAAAACACCGGCTTGGACGCCGTGGCCTGGGCCACCGAGATGGCGCGCCGTGGGGCTGGCGAGATTTTGCTCACCAGCATGGACCGCGACGGCACCAAGAGCGGCTTTGACCTGGCGCTGACCCGGGCTGTGGCCGACGCCATCAGCGTGCCGGTCATCGCGTCTGGCGGCGTGGGCAATCTGGACCACCTGGCCGACGGCGTGCAGCAGGGTGGGGCGGACGCGGTGCTGGCCGCCAGCATCTTCCACTACGGTGAGTACACCGTGGGCCAGGCCAAGGCGCGTATGGCCGAGCGCGGCATTCCTGTCAGAATTTAAGCCTTTTGGGTCTCTAGCCCTTATCAATGCTGCGCGAGCAGCTATAAATTAAATAGCAAATGGAACCCACCCCCACCCCGCCCGTGAGCTGGCTCAAACACATCCGCTGGGACTCCAAGGGCCTGGTGCCGGTGATTGCGCAGGAGCAGGGCACCAACGACGTGTTGATGTTTGCCTGGATGAACCGCGAAGCCCTGCAAAAGACCGTGGAGCTGGGCCGGGCTGTGTACTTCAGCCGTTCGCGCGACAAGCTTTGGTACAAGGGTGAAGAGTCTGGCCACGTGCAAACCGTGCACGAAATCCGCATGGACTGCGACAGCGATGTGATTTTGCTCAAGGTGACCCAGCTGGGCCACGAGCCGGGCATCGCCTGCCACACGGGCCGTCACAGCTGTTTCTTCAGCGTGCTGGAGAATGGCGTGTGGAAATCGGTAGACCCGGTCTTGAAAGACCCCGAATCCATCTATAAATAATATTTTGCGGGACAGATCCTTCGCGTTGTCTCCAACTAACCCCTAACCTTGCGGGACAGATCTTTGGCTCTGTCCCCAACTGATCAAGATGTCCATCTCCCAAGACTCCCTGGCCGCTCTGGCTGCCGTGATTGAAAGCCGCAAGGTCGCCAACGGCGGCAACCCGGACGCAAGCTATGTGTCCCGCCTGCTGCACAAGGGGCCCGACGCATTTTTGAAGAAAATTGGCGAGGAAGCCACCGAGGTGGTGATGGCCGCCAAAGATGCCGACCATGGTGGTGAGGCCAGCAAAATCGTCTACGAAATGGCCGATCTCTGGTTCCACTGCATGGTGGCGCTGTCGCACTACGGTCTGTCACCCGCCGATGTGATTGCCGAGTTGGAGCGCCGCGTGGGCACCAGTGGCCTGGAAGAAAAAGCCCTGCGCAAAGTGCTTGCGCGCGAGGCCGAGCCCAAAGCCGATTCCCACTGAAAAGGAGTGCGTATGAGCCAGGATTTCACCACCCCCGCCGAAGTGCCCAGCCTGGAAAAGCTGCAGTCACTCAACACCATTGGCACCATCAGCTATGTGCTGCACCTGATCGTGGCGGTCAGCGCCTTTATCCCGGGCGGCCAGTTTGGCGTGACCTTGCTGCTGGTGGCGCTGATTCTGGACATGGTCAAGCGTGATGACGCGGTGGGCACTTGGCACGCCTCGCACTTTCGCTGGCGCATCCGTTCGGTGGTGATTGCCGGCTTGCTCTATCTGGTGACCTTGCCGCTGTTCCTGCTGCTGTATTTCCCTGGCGCCCTGGCCTGGGCTGTCATCTCGGTGTGGTTTCTGTACCGCATCGTCACCGGCTTTATCGCCATGAACAAAGGCCAGGAGATCGGCGCATGAGTGTTCACACGCCAGGCCATGATGCCAACTGCATCTTTTGCAAGATCATTGCCAAGCAGATCCCGTCCAAGGCGGTGTACGAGGATGAGCAGGTCTATGCCTTCCACGACATCAACCCCTGGGCACCGGTGCATTTTTTGCTCATCCCCAAGGCCCACATTCCCAGCATGGCGCAGGTTGGCCCCGAGCATGCGGCGCTGATGGGCCACATGATGGCCCTGGTGCCCAAGCTGGCGATGGAGCAGGGCTGCAACCCCTACCCGGATGGTGGCTACCGGCTGGTGACCAACACCGGGGCAGAAGGTGGGCAGGAAGTGCACCACCTGCACTTCCATGTGATGGGTGGCCCACGCCCTTGGTTGCGCGGCTGACGTGTGGTCCCCACGCTCCACCGCTGCGCGGGGCGTTGCCCCCCGAAGGGGCTAATTTTCCTTGGGGCGGCCCTAAGGAAAATGGTGGTTACACACGCCGACTAGAATTCACTTAATCGTTAGGAGTAAATCATGGGTTCATTTTCTATTTGGCACTGGTTGATTGTTCTGCTGATCGTGGTCATGGTGTTCGGCACCAAGAAGCTCAAGAACATCGGCTCCGACCTCGGTGGTGCGGTCAAGGGTTTCAAGGATGGCATGAAGGATGGTTCCACCCCAGCCGCCGACGACAAGCCCGCAGCGCCTGCGCAGCAAGTGGCCAACGCCGCTGAAAAGACCACGATCGACGTGGAAGCCAAGCAAAAGAACTAAAGCGATAGCACTGCGTGATTGACCTCGGCATAGCAAAGATGGCGCTGATCGGCGCGGTGGCATTGATCGTCATCGGGCCCGAAAAGCTGCCCAAAGTGGCCCGCACCGTAGGTGCCTTGCTGGGCAAGGCGCAGCGCTACGTGGCCGACGTGAAGGCCGAAGTCAACCGCTCCATGGAGCTGGACGAGCTCAAGAAAATGCGCGAAACCGTGGAGGGGGCCGCGCGTGACGTGGAAAACTCCATCCAGACGCAGGCCAGCGACTTTGAGAAGTCCTGGTCGGATGCGACCGATGCTGCGCTGGAGCCTGAGCCACCCGCCTACAAACACCCCAACAAAAACTGGCGCCTCAAGCAAGGCGCCATGCCCCAGTGGTACAAGGCCCGCAACGGCGTGCGTACCAAGGCGCAGTCGGGAGCGGCCCGCGTGGCGCGCTTCCGTCCGCCGCGCGTGCGCTGAGCGGCACCACCTACCTTCCCCATGGCATCAGACAACAATCCGCAAGACGAGCTTGCCGGCACCGAGCAACCTTTTGTCCAGCACCTGATGGAGCTGCGCGACCGCCTGGTCAAAGCCGCCATCGCCGTGGGGGTAGCCCTGGCCGTGCTGGCGCTGTACCCCGGCCCGGCTGCGCTGTATGACATTCTGGCTGCGCCGCTGGTCTCCACTTTGCCGGCCGGTGGCAAGCTGATTGCCACCTCGGTCATCTCTCCATTTTTGGTGCCACTCAAGATCATGCTGATGACGGCATTTTTGCTGGCCTTGCCGGTGGTGCTGTGGCAGGTTTGGGCCTTCGTGGCGCCCGGTCTCTATAACCACGAGAAGAAGCTGGTGTTGCCCCTGGTGATTTCCAGCACCGTGCTGTTTTTTGTGGGGGTGGCGTTTTGCTACTTCTTTGTGTTCGGGCAGGTGTTCAGGTTCATCCAGAGTTTTGCACCGCAAAGCATTGCCGCCACGCCCGATATTGAGTCTTACCTGGACTTCGTGCTCTCCATGTTCCTGGCCTTCGGCCTGGCGTTTGAGGTGCCGATTGTGGTGATCGTGCTGGCGCGCATGGGCATCGTCAGCATCGAGAAGCTCAAGGCCTTCCGCAGCTATTTCATCGTGCTGGCCTTTGTGGTGGCGGCCATCGTCACGCCGCCCGATGTGGTGTCCCAGCTGGCGCTGGCCATTCCCATGTGCATCTTGTACGAGATCGGTATCTGGGCGGCGCAGATCTTCATCAAGCACACCCAGGCACCTTCCGACGAAGCGCAGACTGGCGACGCATCCTAGGCTGATTTTTTGGCCAAATTGGCCTCTAGCCCCCGTACTTATTGCGCAAGCAGCTCCTGAAACCATAGCAAAAAGGCGACCCGAGGGTCGCCTTTTTTTGTGCCGCAATGTGGTGCCGGGGGTTAACGCGCTGCCGCCTTGGGCTTGGGCCGCACGCCGGGGGTGACGCTCAGTTCCAGCTTCTGGTTCTTGCGTTCAATGGTGAAGGGCGCCGCGCTGCCGGGCTTGAGGGAGGCCACCACCGACAGCAACTGGGTCACGTCACCAATGGGCTTGTCGGCGATGCTCACAATCACATCGCCCGGCCGCACACCGGCTTGCGCAGCGGGGCCGTTCTGCAGCACGCCGGTGATGATCACCCCTTCCTTGGCCATCACATCAAAAGTTTCCGCCAGTTCGGGGGAGAGGTCGTTGGGTTCCACGCCAATCCAGCCGCGGGTGACCTGGCCGTCTTTCACAATGCCGTCCAGCACCATCTTGGCGGTGGTCACGGGGATGGCAAAGCCAATGCCCATGCTGCCGCCCGAGCGCGAGTAGATCGCGGTGTTGATGCCCAGCAGGTTGCCGTTGGTGTCGACCAGCGCGCCGCCCGAGTTGCCGGGGTTGATGGCCGCGTCGGTCTGGATGAAGTTTTCAAAGGTGTTGATGCCCAGCTGGTTGCGCCCCAGTGCGCTCACAATGCCGCTGGTCACGGTCTGGCCCACGCCAAAGGGGTTGCCAATGGCCAGCACCTGGTCGCCCACCTGCAGGCTGTCGGAGTTGCCCAGCACAATGGCGGGCAGCTTGTCGAGTTCAATCTTCAGCACGGCCAGGTCGCTGTCGGGGTCGGTCCCAATCACCTTGGCGGCCACGCGGCGGCTGTCGTTCAAGATGACCTCGATCTCGTCGGCCTCTTCGATCACGTGGTTGTTGGTCAGGATGTAGCCGCTGGGGCTGACGATCACACCGCTGCCCAGTCCTCCCTGGGGCTCGTTGCCCTGGTCCCCATAGAAGAACTTGAACCATGGGTCGTTGGCATTGGGGTTTTTGGCCGCCACCTTGCTGGTGTTGATGCTCACCACGGCGGCCGAGGCCTTTTGCGCGGCCAGCCGGTAGCTGCCGGGCGGGATCTCACCGGGCTGCGAGGGCGGGGCTTGGAGCAGCGCGATTGCACCGTCTACCGTGCTGGCACCGTGGCCCAGCCACTGGGGCTTGAGGGTGGCCACCACAAAGTAGGCGGCAAGCAGCACCGTGGTAGTTTGGGAAAACAGCAACCAAAATCGTTTCATCGGGATTTCCAACAGTGGCGGCACACAGGCGTGCTGCACAGGGCAAATTGTAGGCGGCATGGGCCTGCGCGTTACAGTGCAACACCGCGCTGTTGCCCCATGCAAACCATCTACATTCACCCCGCTGCACCGCCCAAGCCGCCCGAAGGTGCGCCTTGCAATGGCTGCGGTGTGTGTTGCCTGGCCCAGCCGTGCCCGGTCGGCATGGTGCTGTCGCGCCGCAGGCGTGGGGCCTGCCAGGCGCTGCGCTGGGATGGGCTGCAGGCACAGTACCGCTGCGGTGCCATCACGGAACCGCGGGCCGTGGTGCAGGCGGCCCTGCCGCGCGCCTTGCAGTGGCTGGCGCCCGTACCTGCCGCCGCGCTGGCCCGCCTGGCCCGGCGCTGGGTGGCCGCCGGGCAGGGCTGCGACAGTGACCTGCAGCCCCAGTCGCCACCGTCCACCTCAACGACAATCCTTTCCTGAGCACACTTTCTTCCCATGACCGACCGCACCACCCTGGTATCCGCCCTGGACACGCTGCTGCAGCCCGAGCGTTTCAAAGACTATGGCCCCAACGGCTTGCAGGTGGAAGGCCGTGCCGAGGTGCATACCCTGGTGTCGGGCGTGACGGCGAGCCTCGCACTGATCGAGGCGGCGGTGGCGGCCCAGGCCGATGCCATCCTGGTGCACCACGGTCTGTTCTGGCGTGGCCAGGACGGTCGCGTAACCGGCTGGATGCGCCAGCGCCTGGGCCTGCTGCTGGCGCACAACATTAGCCTGATTGCCTACCACCTGCCACTGGACGCCCACCCTGAGCTGGGCAACAACGCGCAGCTCGGCCGGGTGCTGGGGCTGGTGGCGGACGCCCGTTTTGGCGAGCAGCAGTTGGGCTTCGTGGGCGCTGCACCCGCAGCCCTGAACAGCGCGCAGGCGCTGGCGGACCATGTCCAGGCCACGCTGGGCCGCGCCGTGACCCTGGTGCCCGGTGGTACGCGGCCGCTGCGCCGCATCGCCTGGTGCACAGGCGGCGCCCAAGGTTACTTTGAAGACGCGATTGCCGCTGGGGCGGACGTGTTCATCACCGGCGAAATTTCCGAACCCCAGGCCCACTACGCCCGCGAATGTGGCGTGGCCTACATCGCCTGCGGTCACCACGCCAGCGAGCGTTACGGCGCCCCTGCGGTCGCTGCCCACGTGGCTGCCCAGCTGGGCTTGGCCCATACCTTCATTGACATCGAAAACCCTGCATGACTCCCCCTGTTCTCCCCATTGCCATCACCCTGGGCGATGCCGCCGGTATTGGCCCCGAAATCATTGCCCAGTCCTTTTTGCGCGAGCCAGAGATGCTGCGTCACTGTTTTGTCGCCGGTGATGTGCAGGCCATGCGCCGCGCGCTGGCCGTGGTGCAGGGCGCGGTGCCGCTGCCCGTGGTGCAGATCGCTACGCCGGCCGAGGTGGCGCAATTGCCCCCGCGTTGTCTGCCCGTGCTGCAAGTGGGTGAGGCGCTGCCGCCCGTGGCCTGGGGCCAGGTGAGTCGCGCGGCTGGTGAGTTTGCGGGGCGCTGCGTGTTGTGGGCTGCCGATGCGGCCTTGCGTGGTGAGATTGCCGCGCTGGTGACCGCACCCTTGCACAAGGAGGCCTTGTCCGCGGCGGGCGCTCCCTACGACGCCTACCCCGGCCATACCGAAATGCTGCAGGCCGCCGCGGCGCGCCATGCCCGCGTGGCGGTGGACGCGATGCCCGTGCGCATGATGCTGGCCAACGACGAGTTGCGCACCGTGTTGGTCAGCATCCATGTCTCGCTGCGCGATGCGCTGGCTGCCGTCACCACAGACAACGTGTTGCAAACGATTTTGATCACCCATGCCGCGCTGTTGCGCACGCTGGGCCGCGCACCGCGCATTGCGGTGGCGGGCGTGAACCCGCACGCGGGCGAGGGCGGCCTGTTCGGCCGCGAAGAACTGGACACGGTACTTCCGGCCATCGAGGCGGCACGGGCCCGGGGCTGCCAGGTCTACGGCCCGATTGCGCCCGACACGGTATTCATGCGCGCCCGCAACACGGCGGCGCACCCGGGGGAGTTCGATGTGGTGGTGGCCATGTACCACGACCAGGGGCTGATCCCCGTGAAGTACCTGGGTGTGGAGCAGGGGGTGAACGTGACGCTGGGCTTGCCCCTGGTCCGCACCAGCCCGGACCACGGCACGGCATTCGACATTGCCGGTACGGGCCGCGCCGACCCGTCCAGCCTGCTGGCCGCCCTGCGTATGGCGCACCAGCTGTCATTGACATAATTTCAAGCCAAATCGGGTGCTGGCCCGCTTGGAGGCTGCGCGACTAGCTATTAAAATAATAGCAAGTCGCGATGGGCAGCTTTACTTCTTGAGGCTGTCGCGAATCTCGCGCAGCAAGAGCACGTCTTCGGGCGTCACCGCAGGGGCGGGGGCGGCCACAGGGGCTTCCTTCTTCAGGCGGTTGATTTGCTTGACCATCAGGAAAATGATGAAGGCCAAAATTGCAAAGTTCACGGCCACGGTGATGAAGCTGCCGTAGGCAAACACGGGAATGCCGGCTTTCTTCAGGCCCGCCAGTGTGGTGTCGGTGCCTGGCGGCACGGCGCCCAGCACCACAAACAGGCTGGAAAAGTCCAGCTTGCCAATCACGGCACCCACCAGCGGCATGATCAGGTCGCCGACGACAGAGTCCACGATCTTGCCAAACGCGCCACCAATGATCACACCCACAGCCAGGTCAATCACATTGCCCTTGACCGCAAAATCCTTGAATTCTTGAATCATTCCCATCGCTTGTTGCTCCATAGTGGTTGAAAGACGCCGAGTATTACCGACAAAGCAGGGGTAAACCAGACCAGCAGCGTCAACTGGCGCGTTGAATGCCCCCACTGCCGTCAGCTACAATCCCGGCTTACCCCTACTAGCGATGTTCATTGAGGATTCTCATGAGTGAAACCCCTGTCGACACCAAAAAGATCGACGCCAGCAAACGGACTTGGTTGATTGCTTCCGGCTGTGCTGGTGCAGTGGGCGGTGTCGCAACCGCCATCCCTTTTGTGAGCACATTTCAGCCCTCCGAGCGCGCCAAGGCCGCCGGCGCCGCCGTGGAGGTGGACATTGGTGAACTCAAGCCCGGTGAAAAAGTCACTGTGGAATGGCGTGGCAAGCCCGTCTGGATCGTGCGCCGCACGCCGGAGCAGGTGGCCGCGCTGGCGGGTATTGAAGGACTGCTGGCCGATCCCAAGTCGGAGCGCAAGCCCGATGAGTTGACGCCCGAGTACGCCCGCAACGAGGCGCGCTCCATCAAACCAGAATTCTTTGTGGCCGTGGGCATCTGCTCGCACCTGGGATGTTCGCCGTCCGACAAGTTCCAGCTCGGCGCCCAGCCCTCGCTGCCCGACGACTGGAAGGGCGGTTTCTTGTGCCCTTGCCACGGGTCCACCTTCGACATGGCAGGCCGCGTGTTCAGGAACAAGCCCGCACCGGACAACCTCGAAGTGCCGCCGCACATGTACCTGTCTGACAGCAAGCTGCTGATCGGCGAAGACAAGAAAGCCTGAGGAAGAACAACATGGCGACTTTCAAGGAAATCTCCCCCAACGCCTCGGCTGGCGAAAAGGTGACGAACTGGTTCGAAAACCGCTTCCCCACCGCCTTTGACGCCTACAAGGTGCACATGTCGGAGTACTACGCTCCGAAAAACTTCAACTTCTGGTACATCTTCGGCTCGCTGGCCCTGTTGGTGCTGGTGATCCAGATCGTGACCGGCATTTTCCTGGTCATGCACTACAAGCCCGATGCCGCCCTGGCCTTTGGCTCGGTTGAGTACATCATGCGCGACGTGCCATGGGGTTGGCTGATCCGCTACATGCACTCCACGGGTGCGTCTGCCTTTTTTGTGGTGGTCTACCTGCACATGTTCCGTGGCCTCATCTACGGCAGCTACCGCAAGCCGCGCGAACTGGTCTGGATCTTTGGCTGCGCCATCTTCCTGTGCCTGATGGCCGAAGCCTTCATGGGCTATCTGTTGCCTTGGGGCCAGATGTCCTACTGGGGCGCCCAGGTGATCGTGAACCTGTTTGCCGCTGTGCCCCTGGTTGGGCCTGACCTGGCGTTGCTGATCCGTGGCGACTTCGTGGTGGGTGATGCCACCCTGAACCGCTTCTTCAGCTTCCACGTGATTGCCGTGCCTTTGGTCCTGCTGGGTCTGGTGGTGGCGCACTTGCTGGCGCTGCACGATGTGGGCTCCAACAACCCTGATGGCATCGAAATCAAGGGCCCCAACGCCCCCCGCGATGCAGCCGGCCACCCTCTGGATGGTGTGCCTTTCCACCCCTACTACACCGTGCACGACATCTTTGGTGTCAGCGTGTTCTTGATGGTCTTTACCGCCATCATCTTCTTCGCGCCCGAGATGGGTGGCTACTTCTTGGAGTACAACAACTTCATCCCGGCTGACCCGCTGAAGACGCCCGCCCACATTGCGCCGGTCTGGTACTTCACGCCGTTCTACTCCATGTTGCGTGCCATCACCAGCGAGATGATGTACGCGCTGATTGCTTGCGTTTTGGGCGCTGCAGCGTTCAGCATCTTCAAGTTCAAGATGCCCGCGATCTTCAAGGGCGTGCTCGCTGGTGCAGCTGTTGTCGCAACAGTGCTCATGCTCAATATCGACGCCAAGTTCTGGGGCGTGGTGGTGATGGGCGGCGCTGTGGTCATCCTGTTTTTCCTGCCCTGGCTGGACTACAGCCCGGTCAAGTCCATCCGCTATCGCCCTGACTGGCACAAGTACCTGTACGGCATCTTTGTGATCAATTTTGTGGTTCTGGCGTACTTGGGTGTGCAGCCACCGTCTCCGATTGGTGAGCGCGTGTCGCAAGTGGGTACCTTGTTCTACTTCGGCTTCTTCTTGCTGATGCCTTGGTGGAGCACCTTGGGTGAGTCCAAGCAGGTCCCTGCGCGTGTGAACTTTGCGGCCCACTGAGAGCCGGAGACGACTGACATGAAAAAAATTCTTATTTCCATCGTGGCAGCCCTGGGCTTTGTCGCCGGTGCCCACGCATCGGGTGGTGGCATCGCTCTGGACAAGGCACCTGTCAAGACCAACGACTTGGTGTCTTTGCAAAATGGCGCCAAGCTGTTTGTGAACTACTGCCTGAACTGCCACTCGGCGGCATTCATGCGCTTCAACCGGCTCAAAGACATTGGCCTGACCGACCAGCAAATCAAGGACAACCTGTTGTTCACCACCGAAAAAGTTGGTGAAACCATGAAGGCCGCGATTGATCCCAAGCAGGCCAAGGACTGGTTTGGTGCCAATCCGCCTGACCTGACCGTGATTGCGCGTTCGCGCGCGGGCGCTGGGGGCTCTGGTGCAGACTATCTGTACACCTATCTGCGCACCTATTACCCCGACGAAACCAAGGCCACGGGCTGGAACAACCTGGTGTTCCCCAGTGTAGGTATGCCCCATGTGTTGTGGGAGCTGCAAGGCAAGCGCGAACCCCAGTACGAATCCCGCGAGGAGCACGGTCACGAAGTGCATGTGTTCAAGGGCTGGAAGCAAATTACTCCCGGGACCATGACACCAGCCCAGTACGACCAAGCCATTGGTGACCTCGTGAATTACCTGCAATGGATGGGTGAGCCCGCACAAAATACTCGCGTGCGCGTGGGTGTCTGGGTCTTGTTGTTCCTGTCGGTGCTCACGCTGTTTGCGTGGCGCCTGAATGCGGCGTTCTGGAAAGACGTCAAGTAAGTTCGCGCGCTGTCGCATGGGCCCAGTTGGCCTGAGCTGATGGTGTCAGAGTGGGTTTGCCAAGGCGACCCACTCTTTTTCATTTTTTAGGAGTCTCTTGCCATGATGGTGCTGTATTCAGGAACAACCTGCCCCTTTTCTCACCGTTGCCGTTTCGTGTTGTTTGAGAAAGGCATGGACTTCGAAATTCGCGATGTGGACTTGTACAACAAGCCCGAAGACATCAGTGTGATGAACCCCTATGGTCAAGTGCCCATTCTGGTCGAGCGCGACCTGATCCTGTACGAGTCGAACATCATCAATGAGTACATCGATGAGCGTTTCCCGCATCCTCAATTGATGCCCGGTGACCCCGTGGACCGCGCCCGTGTGCGCCTGTTTTTGCTGAACTTCGAAAAAGAACTGTTCGTGCACGTGTCTACCCTGGAAGCCCGTGCCTCCAAGGGCAATGAGAAGGCACTGGACAAGGCCCGTGCCCATATCCGCGACCGCCTGACCCAGTTGGCCCCCGTGTTCCTCAAGAACAAGTACATGTTGGGTGAAAACTTCTCCATGCTGGACGTGGCTATCGCTCCGCTGCTCTGGCGCTTGGACTACTACGGCATTGACCTCAGCAAGAATGCTGCACCGCTGCTCAAGTATGCCGAGCGCATCTTCTCGCGTCCCGCCTACATTGAGGCGCTGACGCCATCCGAAAAGGTCATGCGCAAGTAAGCCGCGCGGTACAGCCATGATGGATGCCGACAACGCCCAGTCCACACGCCCGTACCTCATTCGTGCCTTGTACGAGTGGTGTACGGACAATGGCTTCACGCCCTTTATTGCCGTGCAGGTCGACGATTCGGTGCGGGTCCCGCACGAATACGTCAAAGATGGTGAGATCGTGTTGAACGTCAGCTTCGACGCGACCAGTGCACTGCAATTGGGCAATGAATTCATCGAGTTCAAGGGCCGCTTTGGTGGCGTGGCGCGGGACATCATGGTGCCGGTGCACCGCGTCCTCGCCATTTATGCGCGCGAGAACGGGCAGGGCATGGCTTTTCCCGTGACTGCGGCCCCCGATACCGCGGCGCCCCAGCCCCCGTTGCCGGAACCCAAGCCTGCGGTGTTGGCGCCTGTGCGCAACTCTGAAGATGCCGGCCCAGACACCCCACGCCCTTCGGGCGGTGGACGGCCAGCACTGACGCGAGTGAAATAGACGGCTTTCTGCCCAATCGGGCTTCATGCTTGGTGTAGAATTCGGCCCGTGCCGCTTTAGCTCAGTTGGTAGAGCAACCGCCTTGTAAGCGGTAGGTCGTCAGTTCGAATCCGACAAGCGGCACCATCCCCCACTCCCGCCACAGCTTAGTTCCTGCTTGGCGGCGACACTTGGACCTTTAAACGAATTGAGTTAACCTCCCAGCCTTTGGAGCGCAAGTGCGCTTGCATGGCGGGAAGCAGTTGGCGCAGTTTTGCCGCAACCGCATTGTTGTCCAGTAGCAGGCACCATTCGCTTCCGTCAATAGGTCCCGCCTGGATCGCCATCCGCAAGGTGCGCGGAATCACAGATTCCAGGCTTTTGAGCCGAGCAGAAGATTCTGTTGCCAGGTCACTGAGTCGCGCCAAAGCTGGCGATTCCCGGCTGGCTTGCAAGGCAGAAACGGCACGGTGATTGCGGATCAGGGGTTGCATGAAGAGGGTGTTGGAATATGCAAGTGATTATCACGGATGCCTGGATGGCCAAGAGCCGGGCTTTCCATTTGAGCGGAGCCAAACTTCTGCTGTCGCTGCTGGCGCTGTCCATGGCGTTGATGCTGGTGTCAGCGGGCCTCTACCACTGGGTGTTTCTCAAAGGTGCACGTGAAGGGTGGCCCATTATTGGCTCCTTGGTGCGCCTGGTGGTCAAAGATGAATTTGCCCAGCGTGACCGTTACCTGCGCGAAAACATCGAAGTGTTGGCCAAGAAGCTGGGCGAGATGCAAGCCAAATTGCTGCAGCTGGAGTCGCTGGGCGAGCGGGTGTCTGGCCTGGCGGGCATCAACCCTGCCGATATCAAGGTCAAGCCGGGCCAGGGAGGGCTTTTGGTCGAAGGTAGACCGCTCACCTTGCAGGAACTCGATGCGGGCTTGGATGCGCTGGATGTGTTGGTCGGCCAGCGGGCTGATGCCATGACTGTCATGGAGTCGCGTCTGTTCGAGCAAAAAATCAAGAAAATGATGGTGCCGACGCAAACCCCGGTGCAGGATGCTAACCTGGGCTCGGTGTTTGGCTGGCGCATTGATCCCATTACCGGTCGGTCCGCCCTGCATACGGGCCTGGATTTTCCGGCAGAAACCGGAAAACCGATTTATTCGGCTGCTGGTGGCATGGTGGTCACCCAAGAGTTCCATTTTCAATACGGCAACATGATTGAAGTGGACCATGGCAACAACCTGATCACCCGCTATGCACATGCCTCCAAAGTGCTGGTGAAAAAGGGCGATTTGATCAAGCGCGGCCAGAAGATTGCCGAAGTCGGAACCTCTGGGCGCTCCACCGGGCCCCACCTGCACTTTGAGGTGCTGGTGCAGGGTGTGCCCCAGGATCCCCAGAAGTTTCTGAATGCCGGTCGCAATCTTCCTGTTGCCCAAGTGACGCAATCCAAAGCGGCCGATACGCAACGCTAAAATGGGCGGTTTGGTATTTGTGGTGGGGCTGACGCGTATGCGCTTGTCTTCCATCTGAATGCCCCCATTTCACCCAGACGAGAAAAAGGACTGCGCTGATCTGTTACCCATGGTGGGGGCAGGCCAGTCTTGCATGCATGGCCATCAATATCCTTACCAAAATCTTTGGCAGTCGCAATGACCGCTTGCTCAAGCAATATCGCTCCGTCGTGGCGCGGATCAATGCGCTGGAGCCGCAGTTCGAGCAGTTGACGGACGACGGTCTGCGCGCCAAGACTCAGGAGTTCAAGGATCGCATTGCCAAGGGTGAGGCGCTGGACGCCATCCTGCCGGAAGCGTTTGCCGTGGTGCGCGAAGGCTCCAAGCGTGTCATGAAAATGCGCCATTTTGATGTGCAGTTGCTGGGTGGCATGTCTTTGCACAACGGCAAGATTTCGGAAATGCGCACGGGAGAGGGTAAGACCTTGACTGCGACGCTGCCGGTGTACCTGAATGCCCTGAGTGGCAAGGGCGTGCACGTGGTCACCGTGAACGATTACTTGGCCAGCCGTGATGCCAAGTGGATGGGGCGCCTGTACAACTTTCTGGGCCTGACCGTCGGCATCAACCTGCCGCAGGCTCCGCGGGAAGACAAGCAGGCGGCTTACCGTGCCGACATCACCTACGGCACCAACAACGAATACGGCTTTGACTACCTGCGCGACAACATGGTCTATGAGGTGGCGGACCGCGTGCAACGTGGCCTGAACTACGCCATCGTCGACGAGGTCGATTCCATCCTGATTGACGAGGCGCGCACGCCGCTCATCATCAGCGGCCAGGCGGAAGACCACACCGACCTGTACATTGCCATCAACAAGGCTATTCCCAAGCTGGTGAAGCAAGAGGGCGAAGCCGACCCGCGCACGGGTGAGGGTGTGACCAAGCCGGGCGACTTCACGCTGGACGAAAAAAGCCACCAGGTCTTCCTGACCGAACAGGGCCACGAATCGGCCGAACAGATTTTTGCCGAACTGGGCCTGATTCCCGCAGGTTCGTCCCTGTACGACCCGGCCAACATCACGCTGATGCACCACCTGTATGCCGCGTTGCGGGCCAACCACCTGTACCACCGCGATCAACACTATGTGGTGCAGCAGGGCGAAATCGTCATCGTCGACGAGTTCACAGGGCGCTTGATGACCGGCCGCCGCTGGAGCGATGGCCTGCACCAGGCCGTGGAAGCCAAAGAAGGTGTGCAGATCCAGGCGGAAAACCAGACCCTGGCCTCCATCACATTCCAGAACTACTTCCGCTTGTACGGCAAGCTGGCCGGCATGACCGGTACGGCAGATACCGAAGCCTATGAGTTTCAGGAAATCTACGGGCTGGAAACGGTGGTGATTCCGCCCAATCGCAAGAGCCTGCGCGACGACCAGTTGGACCGTGTGTACAAAACCACGCGTGAAAAGTACGAAGCCGCTATCAAGGACATTCGTGAATGTTACGAGCGCGGCCAGCCCGTGCTGGTGGGCACCACGTCGATTGAAAATTCCGAAATCATTGCCCAACTGCTGGAGAAGGAAAAGCTCCCGCACCAGGTGCTGAACGCCAAGCAGCATGCGCGCGAAGCGGACATCGTCGCCCAAGCGGGGCGTGCCAAGATGATCACCATTGCCACCAATATGGCCGGTCGTGGTACCGACATTGTGCTGGGTGGCAACATCGAGAAAGCCTTGCAAGAGGTCGAATCTGATGCGTCATTGGATGCCGCCGCCAAGGAAGAAAAGACCAAGGCTGTGCGTGCACAGTGGACGCAGGACCACGAGGCTATCAAAGCCCTGGGCGGTTTGCGCATCATTGCCACAGAGCGCCACGAGTCCCGTCGTATCGACAACCAGCTACGAGGCCGCTCGGGCCGCCAAGGCGACCCTGGCTCTTCGCGTTTTTACCTGAGCCTGGACGATTCCCTGATGCGGATTTTCGCCGGCGATCGTGTGAAGTCCATCATGGACCGCCTGAAGATGCCCGATGGTGAAGCTATCGAAGCCGGTATCGTCACGCGCAGCATCGAAAGTGCCCAGCGCAAAGTGGAAGCGCGCAACTTTGACATGCGCAAGCAGTTGTTGGAGTACGACGACGTGTCCAACGACCAGCGCAAGGTGATTTACCAGCAGCGCAATGCGATTTTGGATGCGCAGGACTTGGGTGCCCAGATTACTTCGCTGCGCGAAGGCGCCTTTGAGGACTTGGTGCGCCAATACGTGCCTGCAGAGTCGGTAGAAGAGCAGTGGGACGTGCCCACGCTGCAGAAAGCTCTGACTGACGATTGGCAGATCAGCCTTAACCTGCAAAAGCAGGTGTCTGACGCTAGTTCCATTACGGACGAAGAAGTTGTGTCCACCGTGGTCACTGCCGCCAACGCGGCCTTTCAGGCCAAGGTGGACTTGGTGGGGGCCGAAAACTTCACCCAGTTTGAGCGCATGGTGCTGCTGCAAAGCATTGACAGCCACTGGCGCGATCACCTGAGTGCTTTGGACTATCTGCGCCAGGGCATCCACTTGCGTGGCTACGCCCAGAAGCAGCCCAAGCAAGAGTACAAGCGCGAAGCCTTTGAGCTGTTTGGCCAGTTGCTGGATTCGGTGAAGAACGACGTCACCAAGGTGTTGATGACGGTCAAGATCCAGTCTAACGAGCAACTGGAGCAAGCGGCAGACGCCATGGAAGTCCGCGGCGAGAGCATTGCCAACGTGACTTACAGCGCCCCCACTGAAACGGGTGAAGTGCAAACCACAGTGGATGACTCCACCGTGAAACCCAGTGCCAGTGACGTAGCGCGTGTGGGGCGCAATGAGCCCTGCCCGTGTGGCAGTGGCAAGAAATACAAACACTGCCACGGCCAATTGACCTGAGAGTAATTCCATGCCTGTGAACCTTCCCCTGCCCGATGTGGCGAGCCTGTTTCCCATCGCTGGTGTCCGCATTGGCGTGACCGAGGCGGGTGTACGCAAGGTGGGTCGCAAAGACCTGACCGTGGTCTTGCTGGACGCAGGAGCCAGCGTGTCGGGCGTCTTCACCTCCAACCGCTTTTGTGCAGCCCCGGTGCAGTTGTGTCGCGAGCATCTGGCCTCTGGCCGGTCCATGCGTGCACTGCTGATCAACACCGGCAACGCCAATGCGGGCACGGGCGCGGACGGCTTGGCCCGTGCTCAGAGCACCTGCGTGGCCTTGGCCAGCAAGCTGGGGATTGATGCGCAGCAGGTGTTGCCGTTCTCCACCGGCGTGATCATGGAGCCGCTGCCGATCGACCGCATCGAAGCCGGGCTGGATGCTGCCATTGCGGATGCACGGCCGGACCACTGGCTGAAGGCGGCTGAAGGCATCATGACCACTGATACGCAGCCCAAGGCTTACGGCGCGCAGGTCACCATTGGCGGCAAGCAGATCAGCATCAGCGGTATCAGCAAGGGTGCGGGCATGATCCGCCCCAACATGGCCACCATGCTGGGCTTTATCGCCACCGACGCCTGCGTGAACCAAGCCGTGATGCGCGAACTTTCCTTGGCGCTGGCCGAAGGTTCGTTTAATCGCGTGACGGTGGACGGAGATACCTCGACCAATGACTCTCTGGTGGTGATTGCCAGCAACAAGGCGGGCAACCCCGAAATTACGTCACTGCAGTCTGCCGATGGCCAGGCGCTCAAGTCCGCCATGCTGGGGGTAGCACGCCAGTTGGCGCAGGCCATCGTACGCGACGGCGAGGGCGCCACCAAGTTCATCACTGTGCAGGTCGATGGTGGCCGCACGGCCGAAGAGTGCCGCAAGGTGGCCTACGCCATCGCACATTCGCCCCTGGTCAAGACCGCGTTTTATGCCAGCGACCCCAATCTGGGCCGCATTCTGGCAGCTGTCGGCTATGCCGGCATTGACGATTTGGACCAGACGGGTATCGAGTTGCATCTGGACGATGTGCATGTGGCAACGTGTGGGGGACGCAATCCCAGCTACCGCGAAGAAGACGGCCAGCGTGTGATGAAGCAAAGCGAAATCACCGTGCGGGTGGGGTTGGGCCGAGGCCCAGCCACCGAAACCGTGTGGACCTGCGATTTCAGCCACGACTACGTGACCATCAACGCCGACTACCGCTCTTGAGCGACGCGCCATGACCGACACCCTGTCCAAAGAGTTGGCCAGTTTTCTGGCACGTGCAGAATTGTTCATGGCCCGGGTGGAAGCCTCCTTGCCGCACGGTGTGGAGCAGCCGGACTGGGATGCATCCATTGCCTTTCGCTACCGCCGTCGCCGCTCCGGTCAAGGTGTGATCACCCCTGTGCAGCATGTAGGCGCCATGTCCTTGGACGATCTCAAAGAGATTGACGACCAGAAAGAGAAAATCCAGCGCAACACCGCCCAGTTTGTACGCGGTGCCACGGCCAACAACGTGTTGCTGACGGGGGCACGGGGTACCGGCAAGTCGTCCCTGATTCGCGCCTGCCTGCATACCTATGCGGCCCAGGGCTTGCGTTTGATCGAGGTGGACAAGGCTGACCTGGTTGACCTGACTGACATTGTGGAACTGGTAGCCCAGCGGCCTGAGAAGTTCATTGTGTTCTGCGACGACCTGAGCTTTGACGAAGGCGAGGCGGGTTACAAGGCACTCAAGTCGGTACTCGATGGCTCCGTGGCTGCAGCCACGCCCAACGTGCTGATCTATGCCACCAGTAACCGTCGCCACCTGTTGCCCGAATACATGTCGGAGAACCTGACGTACAAACATACGGAAGACGGCGAAGTGCACCCGGGTGAGGGGGTGGAAGAGAAGATCTCGTTGTCCGAACGCTTTGGCTTGTGGGTGAGCTTCTATCCCTTTAGCCAGGACGAATACCTGGCCATCGTGGCCCAGTGGCTCAGCGCTTTGGGCATTGCCACCGAGTGCATTGGGGCTGCTCGTGCGCAAGCCTTGTTGTGGGCGCTGGAGCGCGGCTCACGCAGTGGCCGTGTGGCCTACCAGTTCGCCAAGGACTTTGCGGGGCGTGACCCCGTATGAGCGGGCCTCTGATTGCTGACCCAGGTGCCGCACGTGATGGAGGTCCCGACCGTCAGGTTGTGGAGGTGGCCGTGGGCGTCTTGGTCCGTGGTGACGGTGCTTTTTTGCTGACATCTCGTCCTGCTGGCAAGGCGTATGCGGGGTATTGGGAGTTTCCTGGCGGCAAGTTGGAGGCCGGAGAGACGGTGGAGCAGGCCCTGCGCCGTGAGCTGCACGAAGAAATCGGGATCACCATCGGCGCTGCAACGCCCTGGAAAGTGGAACTGGTCGACTATCCGCATGCCTTGGTGCGACTGCACTTCTGCAAGGTGTCTGCCTGGTCAGGTGAATTGCAGATGCGGGAGGCGCAGACCTATTCCTGGGAGCAGTTGCCCGTGCAAGTGCAACCGGTATTGCCAGGCACTGTGCCAGTGCTGGACTGGTTTGCCACCGAGCGTGCGCACCAGGGTGCTACACATTTCATAGCTGCTGGCGCAGGCTCCTAGAGGGCTAGAGGCCTATTTGGCCTTTATTTCAGGTGCTGGGCTGACACCGCAGGGTTATTGCAGCTTGGCGTCGCCAAATACCTGGTCGTCAGGCGGGGCCTCGGTAGGCACGCGGAATGACTCACTGGCCCAGGCACCCAGATCCAGATTTTTACAGCGCTCACTGCAAAACGGACGGTACACATTGCTGGGTGCGTAGACGCTGTCGCCGCCGCATTGCGGGCAGGTCACGATCTTTTGAGAAATGGGCTCAGCCATATAAAACTCCCCGCCGGCTCAGGAGCACAGGGTCAGCTCAAAAGCCCCGTCTTCGCCGCTGGCGTGCAGGCGGTCGTCGTCGGCGTGGCACATCAGGCGGATGGACACCATCAGGCGGTTGCCGCTGATTTCGGGGATCACTTGCTGTGCCGGGTCCAGGGCCAGCCGCAATAATTGAAAAGTTCTGCCCTGTGGCAGGTTTTGCTGGAATTGCCCACCTACAGCCACCACTTTTTGGGGCGCACCAGAGTCACGCAGCATCTTCAGCAGCAGGTGGATGGATTCCGCCAAGGGGGCCAGTGTGGAGGCCCAGCGCTGCAGGTCTTGCTGGCGGGCTTCTACACTGCGATGCTGCCAGGCGTAGTAGGCCGGCAGGTCAAATTCGCAGGTGCCGCCGGGAATGCCCACACGGCTGCGGATGCTCATGAGCCAGTCGTTTTCCGTCAGCGCTTGGCCGGCTTTGCCGGTCAGCCCGTTCAGGGATGTGAAGCAGTGGTCCAACTGGGAAATGACCTTGTCGAGCACGGCTTCGGCAATGGCTGGGTTGCCGCGGTAGCCGTTGAGGATTTGTTTTTGCTTGTCCAAATCTTTGAGAACGTCCGATTTCAAATCAGCACGCGCGCCCACGTCCATGACTTCAAAAATGGTAGCCAACGCAAAGTGGTGATCCAGTGGTTCGGAACGGGCCATCAACTCTGCCAAACGCAGAAACAGATGTTCAAGTCGCAAATAGGTGCGAATGCGTTCGTTGAAGGGGTATTCGTAGAGGATCACGCTGTATTTTCCGGTCGGCGAATCATAGCCCGAACTGTCGCCCAATTTGCTGTACTTGCAGAGCTAGTTCGTCCAGTCCGATGTCATCATTGAACACGACGGCATCGGCCGCCTGCAGGCGCTGAGCGCGGCTGGCTTGCGCGTCCATGATGTTTTGAACTTCGATGCGTGACAGGCCATTGCGTTGCATCACCCGCTGGATTTGGGTGTCGCTGCTGCAGTCCACTACCAGCACCCGGTGCAGGCGCTTGCGCCAATGCCCCGACTCGACCAGCAGGGGAATATCGAAGACCAGGCAACGTGCTCCTGCTGCCTCCGCCTGCGCGGCAACATGCTCCATGGCCAAGCCAACCAAAGGGTGGATGATGGCCTCAAGCCGCGCGCGTGCGGACGTGTCGGTGAAGGCCCGTTGGCGCATCTTGTCGCGGTCCAAGGCACCTTGGGCGGTCAACAAACCTGACCCAAAAGTTTCTTCTATCTGCGGGATGGCTGCGCCGCCCGGTGCGGTCGTGGCGCGCGCCAATACATCAGCATCTATCAGCGCTGCGCCCAGGGTCTCCAGTCGCGTGGCAACTGTGCTTTTTCCGCTGCCTATGCCACCGGTCAGGCCCAAGCGCAAGGCAGCCGCCATGGGACTAAATACCCACCAGTTGGCGCAGCGTCATCGGGCCGAGCAGCAGGGCTGCAAAGCCAGCACCAGCCAGGAATGGACCGAATGGCACATAGCCACCTTCGCGCAGACCGCTGGTGAATTTCATGCCAATGCCCACAATGGCACCAATCACCGACGCAATCAGGATGATGGGAATCAGCAAAGGCCAGCCAAACCAGGCTCCCAGCGCGGCAAACAGCTTGAAATCGCCATAGCCCATGCCTTCTTTGCCCGTTACCAGCTTGAATACCCAGTAAATGGACCACAGCGACCCATAACCCGCCACAGTGCCCCAGAAGGCGGTGGACAAAGTCACAGGAGTCCACTGCATCGCCGCAGCCACCAGACCCAGCCACATCAGCGGCAAAGTCATGTCGTCGGGTAGCAAGGTGGTGTCCCAGTCGATCAGCGCCATGCCCAGCAGCAAGGCCGAGAATGCGCACCAGGCGAGCCCGGTTGCAGTAGCGCCCCATTGCCAGGCGCACCAGAAAAACAGGGCTCCTGTGGCCAGCTCGACCAAGGGGTAGCGCACGCTGATCGGGGCTTTGCAGGCCGCACATTTGCCACCCAGCACGGCATAACTGACAACGGGAATATTTTCAAACCACCGAATCTGGTGCTCACAGTGCGGGCAGCGTGAGCGCGGCACCATCAGATTGAAGGGCTCGCTAGCGGCAGTTTCCTTGTCGGAATGCCCGGCGCACTCTGCCGCCCACTGCCGCTCCATCATTTTGGGAAGCCGATGTACCACCACGTTGAGAAAACTGCCAATCAGCAAACCCAGCACGCCCACCAGGCTGGCGTCCAGCCACTGCACATCCGTGAGCATCAAACCACTTGTCCCAGCTTGAAGATTGGCAGGTACATGGATACCACAATACCGCCGATGATGGTGCCCAGTACCACGATGATGATGGGCTCCATCAGGCTGGAGATGCCGGCCACCATATCATCGACTTCGGCTTCAAAGAAGTCGGCTGCCTTGCCCAGCATGTGATCGATAGAGCCAGACTCTTCACCAATGGCGCACATCTGTAGCACCATGCTGGGGAACAGATTCACGTTGGTCATGGCGGCGGTCAAAGCGGTACCGGTTGATACTTCCTGCTGGATTCTTTGGGTGGCTGTTTGGTAGACGATATTGCCCGATGCACCTCCCACAGAATCAAGGGCTTCCACCAAAGGTACGCCCGCAGCAAACATCGTGGAGAGAGTGCGGGTCCAGCGAGCCACACAGCTTTTGTCAACCATCACACCAAAGATGGGCAGTTTGAGCATGAGGCGGTCCATGAACGCTTGGACTTTCTCGTTGCGCCGCCAGGCTTGCATGAAGAAGTACAAGCCGCCGCCGATGCCACCGAAGATCAACCACCAGTAGTCAATAAAAAACTCACTCATGGCAATCACGATCAGTGTGGGGGCTGGCAGTTCACCACCAAACGACGAGAACACCTGCTTGAACGAGGGGATCACAAAAATCATGATCACCGACACCACCACAAACGCCACCACCAGCACGGCGATGGGGTACATCAGGGCTGACTTGATCTTCGACTTGATGGCCTCTGTTTTTTCCATGTAGACCGCCAAGCGGTCCAGCAGTTGGTCCAGAATACCGGCCGACTCGCCAGCTTCTACCAGGTTGCAGTACAGGTTGTCAAAGTAAAGTGGGTACTTGCGGAAAGCGGTGCTCAGCGAAGTGCCTGTCTCTACATCCTGGCGGATGTCATTGAGCAGCTTGGTGACGCTGGGGTTGGGATTGCCCCGACCCACAATGTCAAAGGCTTGCAGCAGTGGCACACCGGCTTTCATCATGGTGGCCAGTTGGCGCGTGAAGATCGCCATGTCCTTGGGCTTGATGCTCTTGCCCGAACGCATGCGGCGTTTTTTGATCTTGGTGGGTGTTACCCCTTGGCGGCGCAGTGACGACTTGACCTGGTTTTCGCCCACGGCGCGGATTTCACCTCGCACCTGCTTGCCATTGCGGTCTTTGCCTTCCCACTCGAAAACTGCGTCTTTGTTGTCCGCAGACTTTGCTGTTGCCATAGGGTCCCCTGGGTTGCCTTTTATTCGTTGGTGACGGCCAACACTTCTTCCAACGAAGTCAGCCCGAGTTTTACCTTGTGCAGGCCAGCCTGGCGCAATGAGCGTACGCCTTCAGCCTCGGATTGCGCTGCAATATCCATGGCGCTGCCGTCCCGCAAGATGATGCGCTGAATTTCGTCGCTAATGGGCATCACTTGGTAAATACCAACACGCCCTTTGTAACCGTTGTTACACATCGAGCAACCTACCGCCCTATAAGGCTTCCAACTGCCGTCCAGATCCTGCTCTTTGAAGCCAGCATCCTGCAGAGCGGCTTTCGGTACATCCACCGGTTGCTTGCAGTTCAGACACAAGCGGCGCGCCAAGCGCTGCGCAGTGATCAAAATCACGCTGGACGCAATGTTGAAGGGCTGGATGCCCATGTTGCGCATGCGGGTGAGCGTGGTGGGGGCGTCATTGGTGTGCAACGTCGACAGCACCAAGTGTCCGGTCTGCGCCGCCTTGATGGAAATGTCCGCCGTCTCCAAGTCGCGAATTTCGCCGACCATGATGATGTCCGGGTCCTGGCGCAAAAAGGATTTCAACGCTGCCGCAAAGGTCAGTCCCGCTTTTTCATTCACATTCACCTGGTTCACACCCGGCAAGTTGATTTCGGACGGGTCTTCCGCCGTGGCGATGTTGACGCCAGGCTGATTCAGCATGTTCAGGCAGGTGTACAGCGACACGGTTTTGCCGGAGCCCGTGGGGCCGGTGACCAGAATCATGCCGTAGGGACGTCCAATGGCCTTGACCAGCCGTTCTTTTTCTTCTGCTTCGTAGCCCAGCGCGTCAATACCCAGTTTGGCGCTACTCGGGTCCAAGATCCGGATCACAATCTTTTCGCCAAACAGCGTGGGCAGGGTGCTGACGCGGAAATCGATCACGCGGTCTGCGCCTACCTTGAGCTTCATGCGTCCGTCTTGCGGTACCCGTTTCTCGGAAATGTCCATGCGCGAAATCACCTTGATCCGCGAGGCCAGCTTGTCCTTGATGGCGATGGGTGGGCTGGCAATTTCGCGTAGCTCACCGTCAATCCGAAAACGCACGCGGTAGGTGTGTTCGTAGGGCTCAAAATGCAAATCAGAGGCCCGCATGCTGAAGGCGTCCATCAGCATCTTGTGCAAAAACCGCACCACCGGGGCGTCTTCCACCTCTGCTGTGGTCGCGCTCGTCTCTGTGGCAACTTCTGTTGCGCTTTCATCAAACTCGAAATCCCCACCAATGATGTCTTCCATCGCTTCAGCAGCGGTGGTGGTGTTGGCATCTACCAATTTGGAGAGCTTGTCAAACTCGGCAATCACCCAGTCAAACCCCATTTGGGTCGAGAACTTGATGCGTTCGGCGGCGGCCTGGTCGGAAGGGTCTGCCGTAGCGATGATCAGGCGGTTGCCGCGTTTACTGAGCACCAGCACGCGGAAGTCGGTGCAAATTTTGGGGTCAAGCAGCCCCTTGGGCAGTCGCTGGGGGTCTACCGCGTCCAGGTCCACCAGCGGAGCTGCGAAGGCAGCTGATAGCGTGTGGGCCAAGTCGGCGGAGGACACAGCCCCGGACCCTACCAATTCCGCCATAAAGCTGGTTTTTCCGCCCATAGCCTTGCGGTAAAGGTCTTCAGCCGCCTTTTGCGGCAGCTTTCCAGCAGCCACCAAGGCGCGTCCAATACCGGGCAGGGCCACCGTGGTGGTGTCGCGGTTAACAGAGTCAGCTACAGCCATAGCCAACTAGGATATACGAAGCCAGACGCATTGGTGCGCTTGTAGGGGGCTTGGAGGCCAAATTTCCCCCTTTGTGCGTCGCATATTCCCCACCTCCGCTGCCGAAGGTGGGCAGGGACGTCGCCGTCGCTACTGCGCGCAAGCGTCGCTGAAGGCGATGCCTACCGCATCCTTGGCGGATAGCTGGGGGGCCGTGCCCAAGGTAGGCCAATCGATGGCCAAATACGGGTCATTCCAGGCGATGCAGCGCTCATAGGCCGGGGCGTAATAGTCGGTCGTTTTGTACAAAAACTCTGCCGACTCCGACAGCACCAGAAAACCATGCGCCAGCCCAGGGGGCACCCAAAGTTGGCGTTTGTTGTCTCCAGACAAAATCTCCCCCACCCATTGACCATAGGTGGGCGAGTCGCGCCGGATGTCTACTGCCACATCAAACACCTCACCCGCTACCACTCGCACCAACTTGCCCTGGGCCTGCCGGGTTTGGTAATGCAGGCCCCGCAGCACACCTCGGGCCGATTTGGAGTGGTTATCCTGCACAAAGGGCAGGGTCACCCCCGTAACTTCCCGAAACACCCGCTCGTTAAAACTCTCAAAGAAAAAACCGCGTTCGTCCCCAAACACCTTGGGTTCGATTAACAGCACATCGGCAATGGCGGTGGGCGTGACTTTCATTAATACACCTTGTCCTTGAGCAGACGCAACAGGTACTGCCCATAGCCCGACTTGGCCAGTGGTTGGGCCAGCTTTTGCAGTTGGGCATCGTCAATCCAGCCACTGCGCCAAGCAATCTCCTCGGGTGCGGCTACTTTGAGGCCTTGGCGGTTTTCAATGGTGTAAATGAACTGGCTGGCTTCCAGCATGGACTCGTGTGTGCCCGTGTCCAGCCAGGCGTAGCCACGGCCCATGGTCTGCACATCCAGTTCGCCGCGTTCGAGGTATAGGCGGTTCAAGTCTGTAATCTCCAGCTCGCCACGCGCGGATGGCTTGACTTGTTTTGCAAGTTCCACAACTTGGTCGTCGTAGAAGTACAAGCCAGTCACCGCATAGCGTGACTTGGGAGTCTTGGGTTTTTCTTCCAGGCTGATCGCGCGGCCCTCGGCATTGAATTCCACCACGCCATAACGTTCAGGGTCATTCACGGCATAGGCAAATACCGTGGCGCCTGTGGTTTGTTCGGTCGCACTTTCCAGCAGGCCCGCAAAGTCATGGCCGTAAAAAATATTGTCGCCCAGCACCAGCGCACTGGGCGCACCGCCAAGAAATGCCTCCCCAATCAAAAACGCCTGCGCCAGGCCATCGGGGGAGGGCTGCACGGCGTATTCGATGCGGATGCCCCACTGCGAGCCATCGCCCAACAGTTGCTCGAAACGTGGCGTATCTTGTGGGGTGCTGATCACCAGCACCTCCTTGATGCCCGCCAGCAGCAACACACTCAGCGGGTAATAAATCATGGGCTTGTCGTAGATCGGCAGCAGTTGTTTGCTCACCGCCTGGGTGGCGGGGTACAGGCGTGTACCGGAGCCGCCCGCCAGAATGATGCCCTTGCGCTGCTTGGCGCTCGCGTTGGTTGTCATGGTTATTTCCCTGAAATTTCGGTCAGCATGCGGGCCACGCCCACCTGCCAGTGCGGTAGCGTCAGGCCAAAGGCTGCTTGCAGCTTACCCGTGTCCAGCCGCGAATTGAGCGGGCGCTTGGCCGGCGTGGGGTAGCTGCTGGTGGGCGTGGGGGCCACTTGCGCGGGGCCCGCCTTGAGCGGCAGGCCCAAGGCCTGTGCCTGGCCCAACACAAACTGCGCGTAACCATGCCAGGTGGTCTCTCCGCTGGCAATGCAGTGGTACAACCCGGCCAGCTCTGGCTGGCCCTGCAGCTGCCGCAGTGCATGGGCCGTCACATCGGCCAGCAGCTCGGCCGACGTGGGGGCGCCGAATTGGTCGTTGATCACCGTCAGCGCCTCGCGCTCGCCGGCCAGACGCAGCATGGTTTTGGCAAAGTTGCCGCCGCGTGTGGCGTAGACCCAGCTCGTGCGCAAAATCAGGTGCTTGGGGGTGCGGGCCACCGCCTGTTCACCTTCCAGTTTGGTCTGGCCATACACGCTCAGCGGGCCGGTGGCATCGGTCTCCTTCCAGGGGGCGGAGCCACTGCCGTCAAATACATAGTCGGTGCTGTAGTGCACCAGCCATGCTCCTATTTTGGTAGCTGCTTGCGCAAGCGTGGCTGGGGCTAGAGCATTAATTGTTCGTGCAAGTTCCGGCTCGCTCTCGGCCTTGTCCACCGCCGTGTGGGCAGCGGCGTTCACGATCACGTCGGGCTGCACCTGCAACACGCTGCGCTCCAGCCCGGCCAAATCGGTAAAGTCGCCGCACAGTCCGTCGGGGTTGTGTGCGGCGTCAAAGTCCAGCGCCACCACCTCGCCCAGAACGCTCAAAGAGCGCTGCAGCTCCCAGCCCACCTGGCCACCGCGGCCTAGCAGCAAAATCTTCATGCCGCTGCCTTGTCGGCGCTGCCGTACTGCTTGTTCACCCAGTCGCGGTAGCCACCGCTCAGCACATTGCTCACCCAAGCCGGGTTGTCCAGGTACCACTGTACCGTTTTGCGGATGCCGGTCTCGAAGGTCTCGGCCGGCTTCCAGCCCAACTGCTGCTCAATCTTGCGCGCGTCAATCGCGTAGCGGCGGTCGTGGCCCGGGCGGTCGGTCACATAGGTAATTTGTTCTTGGTAGGGCTTGCCGTCGGCGCGGGGCTTCAGCTCGTCCAGCAGCGCACACACGGTATGGACGATGTCCAGGTTCGGCTTCTCGTTCCAGCCGCCCACGTTGTAGGTTTCGCCCACGGCGCCGGCTTCCAGCACGCGGCGGATGGCGCTGCAGTGGTCCTTCACATACAGCCAGTCGCGCACCTGCTGGCCGTCGCCATACACCGGCAGTGGTTTGCCCGCCTGCGCGTTCACGATCATCAGCGGAATCAGCTTCTCGGGGAAGTGGAAGGGTCCGTAGTTGTTGCTGCAGTTAGTGGTCAGCACCGGTAGGCCGTAGGTATGGTGGTAGGCACGCACGAGGTGGTCGCTGGCGGCCTTGCTGGCGCTGTAGGGGCTGTTCGGCTCGTACTTGTTGGTCTCAGAGAAGGCCGGGTCGGTTTTGGCCAGGGAGCCGTATACCTCGTCGGTGGATACATGCAGAAACCGGAACGCAGCCTTGGCATCGGCTTGCAGGCCACCAAAGTAGGCCCGCACGCACTCCAGCAGGTGGAAGGTGCCCACGATATTGGTCTGAATGAAGTCCTCTGGTCCGTGGATGGAGCGGTCCACATGGCTCTCGGCGGCAAAGTTGAGGACGGCTCGGGGCTGGTGCTCGGCCAGCAGCTGGTTGACCAGCGCCGCATCGCCAAAGTCGCCCTGCACAAACACATGGCGCGCATCCCCATCCAGGCTGGCCAGGTTCTCCAGGTTGCCGGCGTAGGTCAGTTTGTCGAGGTTGACCACGGTTTCATCGGACCGGGCCAGCCAGTCCAGTACGAAATTGCTGCCAATAAAGCCGGCGCCGCCGGTTACCAAGATGGTCATGGGTGTCTTTCCCTCGGGTTCATGTACGCAAACGATCGCGCAGAATATAGCAGGGCACACGAATACAAACGGCTGCACAACAGTGTGTCTGCGATGTCACCAATTCGGGTTTCTCCCCCTTGTAGAGCTGCCATTGAACCAATTAGTCCAAACGGACTATTGTTGGTTCAGGGGTGCCGCGGCAAACTATCTTCCAAGGTCGGGCTCCGGCTGTAGTAAGTAGTAAGCGCCATCGTTCTTCAACTCACAGGGATACACAATGAAATTTGCCAAACTTTTGACCGCAGCTGCATTGTCAGCTGCATCCTTGAGTGCATTTGCGGATGTCACCGTCCAAGGCACTTCTTTCACCTCTGGTGCAGCCACGCAGCCCACCTTGATGGGTACTTTCGCCGCCTACTCTGCTGGCGCAACCCCCGGTGCTTTTGCCTTTGCTCCCGCCATGGGCGGTTACCAAGGCGTTGGTGTCGCTGGCGGCATCAATGGTGAAGTGGACAGCAAAGAAAGCATTGTTGGTACGCTGAATCAAGCTTACGGAATTTCCCAATTCACATTGGGCCTGTTCTTTGACGGCCCAGAGTACGGCGACGTTGAAGAGCAAGCGGAAGTTAAGGTTCAGTATGCAGACAGCTCTTTCGGCACTTTTGTGCTGACTGCCATCAGCTCCACGGTGGCCACTTGGACCAATGCCGCTGGTGTGGTTACCAACCTGGCTTTGGCTGATCTGGGCAAGGGTGGTGTTTGGTCTGTCACCAACCCCTTCGGCAACCAAAAAGTGACATCGATCGCCTTCTCTGCGCTGCCTGGCATTTGCAAAGCTGGTGCCACTTGCACTAGCCAGTCTGACTTCACTCTGGTGAGCGTTACTGCGGTTCCAGAAGCAGAGACCTACGCCATGATGCTGGCCGGTTTGGGCCTGATGGGTGCTATTGCACGCCGTCGCAACAAAGGCAAAACCGCTTAATTTCCGGTTTTCGATCCCAAAAAGGCTTGCCTGTACCGGCAAGCCTTTTTTTATGCCAAAAGACGTGCACTGTTTCTGTTCATATCACCCGTTTGGGGGATGGCAGTGTCACAAAAAATCGCTACCATTTGTGGCTCACTCCCTATTGGTGATCGTTTTCCCATGCCGTTGCTCTCTCGAGATGTCAGTACTCCCACCGAAGAGGACTTCAGCCAGTTTTCCGCACTGGTGAATGAGATTTTGAGCGTGCGTCGGCACATCGATCTGATGAAATGGCTGCAAGGCAGCTTGCAGCAGTACCTTCCCCACGATATTCTGATTGCTGCCTGGGGAGACTTTCACCTGGGCTTGATTCATTACGATGTAGTTTCATCCATGCCTGGCGTGCGGTCTGAGAGCGCGGTGGCCGAATCCATTGCGCCGCTGCTCACGGGTTTGTTTGACCGGTGGATTACGCAAGACAGGGCCCCTTTCACCATCAATGTGAACGAAGACGGCTTCACCTGGGAAAGCGTTGCTATGCAGGGCCCTATTGCAGAAGCTATGTCCTCCATGCGCTCTTCATTGGTGCATGGCATAAATGACCAGCGTGGTCGCCACGACTGCCTGTATGTGTTTTTCAGCAAATTTCCCAAACGCAGGCGCAATGAATCCAATGCGGTAAGGATTCTTTTGCCCTATATCGACTCCACGTTAAGGCAAGTCGAGTTGCTGCCCAATCAATATGCAAATCCGGCGGTTGCTGAGGTAGAGCTGCCTGTGGTGTCTGACAACGGCCCCCTCAGTGATCGGGAGGCTGAAATTATGAAATGGGTTGCGATGGGGAAAACCAATGGTGAAATTGGTAGCATACTAAATGTGAGCTCTTTCACCATCAAGAACCATATGCAACGCATTTTCAAAAAACTGGACGTTTTCAATCGCGCCCAGGCAGTGTCAAATTTCAAACGGCATTACACCCCATCCGACGCGGCACGCAAATTGTCTCAAAATGCCTGAGGCAAGCAAGCCCGCCGCAGTTTTGTCTGCGCGCCACGAGCCCGGCCCTCTGGGAAAAGACAACTTGCTCAGTGCCTTCGAAGCCGGGTTGGAGCCACTGTGTCTGGTTCTTTCCCTGTGGGGAGCTGCGATTTATTTTGAAGGCGCGCTCCCTGCCTCGTATCTCATCCTTTCCGTATTGGTGTTCGCAGTCACCTTTCCCGGTACGCCTAGGCTCAACTCTTCGTGGTGGCAGCTTTTGGGCGATGTATTTCTCAGCTGGATCTGGACTGCAGCCCTGCTCCTCCTGACGGGCATCGCCACCGGGTACCTCAAAGAGTTTTCACACCCTGCGCTATGGGCTTGGCTCGGCTTGGCACCTCTGAGTCAACTCGTCGGTCACGCCATGTTGCGTTTTTGCGCCCCCTACCTTGTGCAATTGCAGGGGCCACCTAGGCGGGCCATCATTGTGGGTATGAACGATCAGGGGGTTGCACTGGCCAGCCGCGTGGAAGACACACCGTACTCCCGAATCGAATTCGCTGGGTTCTTCGATGACCGGGATCTCAAACGGCTCGATGCTTCCACTGACTACCGCATGATTGGGCGTTTAAAAGAGCTGCCTGCGTATGTGCGTAATCACAACATCCAGCTGATCTATCTCTCGCTGCCCATGGCCTCGCAGCCGCGCATTTTGCAAGTACTCGATGAGTTGAAAGACACAACGGCGTCCATATTTTTCGTCCCAGACATGTTCATCACAGACCTGATTCAGGGGCGAACCGGTTCCGTGTGCGGCATGCCGGTGATATCTGTTTGTGAAACACCGTTCACAGGTTCCAGTGGTGTCATCAAGCGCTTGAGCGACATTGTCTTGGCTTCGCTCATCCTTCTTCTGATTTCTCCCGTTTTGATGGGTGTTGCGCTGGCCGTGAAATTAACCTCACCCGGCCCTGTCGTCTTTCGGCAGCGGCGCTACGGTTTGGACGGCAAGGAAATTGTGGTCTACAAATTCCGCTCCATGACGGTCACCGAAGACGGCGCCAAAGTGCAGCAGGCCACCAAAAACGACAGCCGTATCACGCCTCTTGGCGCTATTTTGCGCAAAACCTCTATCGATGAGTTGCCACAGTTCATCAACGTCTTGCAAGGGCGGATGAGCATTGTCGGACCGCGCCCCCACGCGGTTGCACACAACGAGATGTACCGCAAACTCATCAAGGGCTATATGGTGCGCCACAAAGTCAAACCGGGCATTACCGGCTGGGCCCAAGTGAACGGCTACCGTGGTGAGACCGATACCCTGGAAAAAATGCAGGGCCGCATTGATTACGACTTGGATTATTTGCGGAACTGGACCCTGCGCTTGGATCTCTACATTATTTTGCGCACCATACGATTAGTTGCAAAAGACCAGCAGGCCTACTAGTTTTACTTAGCCCGTATGGACTATTGTGAAGCGGTTCAAAGCAATCGCATAATTCGAAAAATATACGAGCACTCTGGTGCATACGAGGAGCTGGAGACTTGACCAATACGACGTCGAATTTCATAGAGCTGCAACCCGAGTCAGAGGCCTTGGGTACTGTTAGCGATTTTGTTAATGAATTTATTGACGCCGTGCAGCCACAGCACCTGTTTGATGACTTCAGCCGCCAGGAAACAGCACTCTTAAGCAATTATTTAGAGGTCTATGGTGTTCCGCGCCAATCCACTGTTATTCGTGCTGGTGACGCTGGAGACTTCTTGGCTTTTCTGATTACGGGTAAAGCCGCTATCGTCAAAAACCTCAACGGTGTCGACACCGTTGTGCATGAGCTCTCGCCCGGTGAAGTCATCGGTGAAATCTCCTTGTTTGACGGTGAGACCCGCATTGCAAGCTGTGTGACCACCGAGCCCAGCGATTTTGCGGTCCTCTCGTCGCAAAGTCTCAACGCCTTGTTGGCCGACCATCCCCGACTGGGCAACAAGTTTTTGCTCATGGTCGTCAAACTCACAGCTAAGCGTCTTCGCCAAGCGCTGACGTCCCCAACCCACAGCGCCCTCGACGCCAGTCTGTAATCCATCTCCATGAGCTCGCACCCACTACGCCTAGGGTCAGGTGTATTTCTTTTGGCCGTGGTGCCCTCTCTGTGGGCGCAAGCCCAGGACGTGGTGACACTGCGTGCAGGCCTCAGCGTGTTGAACTCCGATAACTTTTTCCGCACCAGCGGGGCCTCTGCAGTGTCTGAACGGGTGACAACCCAAAGCACGGGCATCAACGTTGCATTGCCTTATGGCCTTCAGCAATTTGATTTGGACGCAAGCCTCACAGGTAACCAGTACCAAACCAATAGCAGTTTCGACTACATAGGCCAAAACTACAGCGCAGCGTGGCGCTGGAGTTTGACACCCCGCTTGACTGGCAACCTTCGTAGTACGCGCACTGAAACCCTCAACGCGACCACAGACAGTGTGAACCCCAATTTGCGCAATAAAAACAAGACGCAAAGCACGGAACTCTCCCTCGCCTATGGGTTGCGTGGCCCTTGGCAGTTGACCACTGGCCTGTCTGACAACAGCTCCATTAATGAGAGAGCCTTGGTTGGCCAATCCGACAATCGCTCCACTGGCGCCAATATCGGCCTGCGCTATGAGGCCGCCCCTGGAACAACGCTGGCTTACGCATTGCAGCAAGGCCGTGGTGTGAGCAACACCGACTACACCAGCACCTCACACAACCTCACTGCACAGTGGACCCCAAGCGGGAAAACCAACGTGGGTGCCCGACTCAACCACAGCCAGCAGCGCTACGGACCCACCCCCCAGTTTGACTACAGCGGCTTTGCTGGTGGCCTGAGCGTTGAGTGGCGTATGTCAGGCAAGACTTCTTTGCAGGCCAGTTGGCAGCGCGATCTCTCCAGCTACCAAACCAATGGCACGACCCACGCCCAGACCGACAGTTTCACACTATCGCCCATGTGGCAAATTTCTCCTGAATCGTCTTTGCGCCTCCAGTACCGCCATGCACAGAGGTTAGACCAAGGCAACCCCACCGGCATGCCCACCAACAGATTGGACTACCTCCATGACACCTCTGTTTCTTACACTTGGCAGCCACGCAAGCAGGCCACACTGAGCGTGACCTTCGCCGAGTCCACTCGCCAAAGCAACATCGCCAATACCGATTACGTAGCTCGGCAACTCACGTTGGCCGCGCAGTTCGCTTTTTAGTTTTTAAGGGTAGGTAATAAATATGTTCCAGCAACGCACCAACAAACGTTCTTTTGCCACTCTCATCATTGCCAGCGCGGTTGTCCTTGCCATTGCGGGTTGCGGCAAAAAAGAAGTCACCAGCACGCAGGTGGTCGCTTCTGTGGACGGAGAGGAAATCTCGGTTCACCAAGTGAATGCACTATTGGGTAAGGCACGTGGCGTTACCCAGGAAACACTTCCATTGGCAAAGGCGGAAATCCTGGGGAGCCTGGTGGACCAGCAATTGGCCATCAATATGGCACTCAGCAAAAAGCTGGATCGTGAGCCTGAAATCGTTGCAGCCATAGAAACCGCCAAGCGCGAAATCCTTGCCCGCGCTGCGCTAGAGCAAATTGCATCTGCACAAGCCAAACCCACCGAAGAAGAAGCCAAAAAATACTACGCTGACAATCCTGCATTGTTCAGCCAACGCCGGATCTACAACCTGCAAGAAATCACACTGAGTAAAGCCACACCCAACCTGGACCAAGTGCGTGCCCGCGTTGCGTCTGCCAAAAGCATGGAAGAAATCGCCGCCTGGCTGAAAGAGCGCAATATCAACTTCGCACCAAACTCTGGAACCCGCTCTGCCGAACAACTGCCCCTCGAGATTTTGCCCAAGCTGCATGCCCTGAAAGACGGCCAAATTGCATTTGTGGAAAGCAAAGACAATTTCCTTGTCATGCGAGTTGCCGGTTCGCAGCTTCAACCCGTATCCGAGGCGCAGGCTTTGCCAGCCATCAATGTGTTCCTCACCAATCAACGGGGCGGGGAGGCCATCAAGGCAGCCAGGGCTGACATGAAGAGCAAGGCCAAGATTGAATACTTTGGCGAATTTGCAGGTGGCGAGGCCGCCCTCAAGACAAAGGCCAAAGCAGAGGCTGACGCCGCAGCAGAGGCCAAAGCCAAAGCCGCTGCCGATGCAAAAGCCACCGCAGATGCGACTGCCAAGCTCAAGGCTGAAGAACAAGCCGCTGCCCAAGCAGAGCAAGAAGCACGTGCCAAGGCACGTGATGACGCGCGTAGTCAGGCTGGGCAAGCGGAGCCGGCGAGCCCCAACGCAGCCAACCTAGAAAAAGGCTTGAAGGGACTCAAATGACACTCCAAATGATTCTCCGCACACTCTGCCTCGGCGCAGTGTTGTGCTCCGGGCTTAGCCAAGCCCAAGACCAGGTCTTTGATGACAAGCTTGGTGCTGGTGACACCGTGCGCATCCAGGTCTTCCAAAATCCGGATCTCACGCTGGAAACCCGTATTCAGGAGTCTGGTGACATCACCTTTCCGCTCATCGGTTCCGTGCGCTTGGCGGGTTTAACCGTCCCCAATGCCGAAAAGCTCATTGCCACTGCGCTAAAGAACGGGGGCTACATGCAGCAGCCCCAGATCAATGTGAGCCAGGTTCAATCCCGCCGCAAACAGCTCGCCATCATGGGCGCCGTGCTCAAGCCTGGCCTGCACCCCCTGGAGTACATTCAAACCCGTCTGTCTGATGTGTTGGCATTGGCGGGGGGGGTTGCGCAGGGCGGGGCCGACACCGTCGTGGTGACTGGTCAACGTGACGGGCGCCCCTTCCGCCAAGAAGTCGACCTGCTCTCCATCTACCTCCAAGGCACGGCTGGCAACAACCTCGTCATGGCTCCGGGTGACACCGTATACGTGAGTCGTGCCCCCGTCTACTACATTTACGGTGAGGCCCAACGCTCTGGCTCATTCCGCGTTGAGCGCAACATGACCTTCCTGCAGGCGCTTGCAAGCGCCGGTGGCCCCACCGCGCGCGGCACCGAAAAAGGCTTGCGTGTGCACCGCCACAGCCTGGACGGCAAGGTAACGGAACTCACCCCGTCGCTAACTGACATGGTGCAACCTGACGATGTGATCTTTGTGCGCGAAAGCCTGTTTTAAGTGAACACGCCATGACGCCCAAGCAAATCTTTCTTATCGTCTTTGCCCACCGGTACATTGCTGCCTTGGCATTTGTCGTGGTGGCCATTGCCGGTGGTGCCTACACCTGGACAACCCCCAAGGCTTACCAGGCCACCACCGACTTGCTGGTCGACTCTCGCGTCGATCCCATTGCTGGCACTGCCGCAGGAGGTGGCAACTACATCGCAACCCAAATCGCCATTCTGCAGAGTGAACGGGTGGCTATTGGCGTAGTCAAGCGCTTGCGCATTGCAGATACCCCCAGCCTTGTAGACCAGTGGAAAAACGCCACGCAAGGCAAAGTCCCGCTGGAAAACCACTACGCCAACATCCTGCGCCGTGGCCTCCTGGCAGAGCCCCTGCGCGGTAGCAACGTTATCCGCCTCACGTTTGAGGGGGGTGACCCCAAATTCGTGACTGGTGTGGTCAACACCTACGCACAGGCCTACCTCGATCTCGTCATCGACCTGCGCGTGGAGCCTGTGCGCCAATATGCGGACTGGTTTGAAGACCGCCTGAAAACCCTCCGCGACAACGTAGAGTCCTCACAAGCCAAACTCTCCGAGTACCAGCGCGAAAAAGGCATTGTCGGTAATGACCAACGTGCCGACATCGAAGGCCAGCGCCTCGACGCACTCTTGGCCCAGCTTGTTGCCCTGCAGGGAGAAAACATGGGCATCAGCAGCCGCCAAAAAACAGCGAGTGATGAACTCTCGCCAGACGTTCAAGCCAGCCCTGTCGTGCAAGGCCTGCGTGCAGAGCTTAGCCGTGCCGAAAACAAGCTGACCGAACTTAGCGTGAACTTGGGTCCCAACCATCCCCAGCGCGTGCAGTTGGCAGCACAAGTAGACGAACTCAAGCAGCAGTTGTCCAAGGAAATTGGTCGCGTCTCCGGCAGCACACGCGTTGCCAAAACCACCGCGGGCCTGCGCGAGAGCGAACTGCGCGCCGCCATCGATGCCCAGAAAGAGCGCGTCCTCTCACTCCGTGCCGAACGCGACCAAGTGGCCGTGTTGGCCCAAGACGTAGAGGCCGCCAAACGCATTTATGACTCGGTATTGCAACGCAGCAACCAGCTCAACCTGGAAAAACAAACTGACCAAGCCAACGTCTCCATCCTCAGCCCGGCCATCGAGCCATCCGCACCTTCGAAACCCAACATTCCCAAATACATTGCGGGCACATTGTTGGGGGCCTTGGGTGCCGCGTTTGCCGCGGCCATGGGCCTGGAGCTACTCAGCCGCAAAGTGCGCGTAGTGGAAGACATCATGATCGACGACATCCCGGTGCTCGGCATCATCGAGCGGCGTGGCGATGCGTACAGCCTGTCAGAGCGCTGGGCGCTATTCCGCAAATTCTTCACCAAGCGCAAACTGCGCAAAGAAATGGCGACATCAAGCCGACTGGCAGGACTGTCATGAGTGAATCCAAATTTCGCAACTCCTCGCTTTTTCCGGAAGATGTTGACATCGACCTCAACGGTTTGGACACCTCTGTAGCCAAAGCAAAAAACAAGCGTTCCATTGGCACCATCCTGGTAGAGGCGGGCATCATCAGCGAAGATGACGCCTTGCGCGTCATGGCCTTGCAGCGCGAGAAGAAAATCCGCTTCGGTGAGGCTGCCATCATGATGGGCCTCATCAGCGAAGGTGACATCCGCTACGCCCTCTCGTACCAGTACGAATACGCCTATTTGCCACGCTCCAGCGGCAAGGTTACCAACCCCGAGTTGGTGGCCGCCTACATGCCCTTTAGCCACGAGGTAGACCAACTGCGTGCCATTCGCAGTCAGCTGAAACTCCGTTGGTTCGACAAAGCCCAAGGCCACGCCATGTTGGCCGTAGTGGGGGCGGGCAGGACAGAGGGCGGCAGCTACTTGGCCGCCAATCTCGCCATCGTATTTGCCCAAATGGGCGAGCGCACCTTGTTGATTGACACCGACATGCGCACTCCCCGCCAGCATGTCTTGTTCCAGCTTAACAACCAGTTGGGCTTCTCCAGCCTGCTGGCCGGCCGCGCTGCAGTGGCCAGCGCGCTGCACAGCATTGGCTTCATCCCCAATCTGGACGTGCTGCCCGCAGGCCCTATCCCGCCCAACCCGCTGGAGTTGCTCAACCGCGACAACCTCACCGAGCTGTTTGAGTGGGCTGGCAAAACCTACGACATCGTCATCATCGACACCACCTCAGTTTCTGCGGGGGCCGATGCCATGATCGTGGCAGACAAAGCCGGTGCCGCCTTGGCCGTTGCGCGGGCGAACAGCACCAAACTCTCCGCCTTCAAAGACATGATGGGTGAACTCAAGCGCTCCAATATCAATGTAGTGGGCTCCGTGCTGAACGACCCTCCACTTGTTGATGTCGCGCCCTAAGCCTGCGTAGACGCGAATCCATGCCGGAATTTCTGCGGTCGTTGCTGGTGGTGCTCTTTTTGGCCACCGGCATTTTCTATTTTGCGAAAAAATACGCCCAACCTTTGGGTTTGGACCCCAAGGTATTGCAGCCGCGTATCACCGCTTGGTATTTGATTACTTGCGCTGCATTCCTAAGTCCAAATTTCTGGATATTTGCTGCAATCGCTGCGTTTGTTTTGAATCGTGCCGCAAAGCAAGACAAGAATCCCTTGGCCCTAAGTTTCTTTGTTTTGTATGCGGTACCGTTGTTTCAAAAGCAAATACCGGGTGCAGGCATCGTTAACTACCTCTTTGACATTAATTATTTCCATTTGATTTTGTTCGTTATCTTTGTGCCTTTGTATTTAAAAATACGCAGAGCCAAAGATACGGCTCCCTTAGGAAGTGTTTGGCCCGATAAGTTCATCATTGGGTATGTTGTCTATTCTTTGGTCCTGGTTTTTTTCAATACCACTATTACCAACTTCGCCCGGGTTGCTTTCACGCAATGTTTAGATGTGTTGTTGCCTTATTACGTGGCGAGTCGATACTTTCGCACGCTGAATGATTTTGCTGATGCAATCCAAGCCCTGTTAATTGCATCCTGTATTGCAGCCAGTATCGCTATTTTAGAGTTCGCCAAGGGTTGGCTTTTGTATTCAACCCTCGCTCCCAGCTTCGATATTTTTTGGGGTTATGGCGGCTATCTCCGCCGTGGAGAGAGTTTGCGCGCTCTGGCCAGTTCGGGGCAGGCTATTGTGCTGGGTTACACCATGGCTGTCGCATTGGGTTTGTATTGGTACCAAGCCAAAAAACACATCCAACAACAAAGAAGCCTCACTTGGGCTATAGGTTTGCTACTGTGTGCTGGTTTATTTGCACCGGTGTCCCGTGGCCCTTGGGTGGGTGCTGCACTCATGTTTTTGGTCTTTATATTTCTTGAACCTGCGCCACTTCAGCGTCTGCTGAAACTGGGTGTATTGGCATTCATACCCAGTTTAATATTTCTATTGACGCCTTATGGGGCGAAATTTATTAATTACTTGCCATTCGTTGGCTCGGTAGATGCTGAAACCGTAACGTATCGTCAGGATTTATTTGAGAATTCACTGCATGTAATACAAAATAACTTGTGGTTTGGTTCTTCAGACTATTTGAATACTGAAGAAATGGAATCCATGCGTGCTGGTGCTAATGGTGGAATAGTTGATTTGGTAAATTCTTATATTGCTATTGCATTGTCCGGTGGGCTCGTTGGCTTGGTTTTGTTTGTGGGGTATTTCTGGGCCTGTACCTATAGAGTTTTTTTTGCGCTGCGTCATGCAAAGGGTGCAGATGAGAGGATTTTAGGCCAAGCACTCCTGGGTACGATGTTAGGCATCATGTTCATGATATATACGGTGAGTAGTATTTTGATGATACCTGTCTTGTATTGGCTCTTAGGGGGTGTGTGTATTGCTTATTCTTTAATGGTAAGAAATCAAGAGCTTTTTCCAGTTAATAAATAACCCTAATGAGATGCTATGAAACAGAGGCAGCCCGTCCCTAGACATTTTTCCACTTATATGGATGGGTTGCGTATATTGGCTGCATATTATGTTTTCCTGTTTCATTTAAGAAACTATAAAATCGGTTTGCCTGGTATTTTGGAGAAAATTCCAAATCATGGTCATGACGCTGTTATCTTGTTTTTTGTGCTCTCGGGGTATGTCATTGCTGCGACCGTAGACCGCAAGAAATCGACTGGTTGGCAAGACTATTTTTTGGATCGCGCTGCACGTGTCTACTCGGTCGCGGTGCCTACTTTGATTTTTTCTGCTTTGGTCGCTTTTGTCATCCAATGGACTATGCAGGATAGTGCGAGAAGCCTGTCTGCAATGGATGTATTGTCAAGCAGTGCTATCAATCTTTTATTCCTTGGGCAATCTTGGAGTGTGGAGAGATGGGTTGTGTACAACCAGCCTTATTGGTCGTTGTGCTACGAAGTCCTGTATTACGCTCTGTTTGGTGTTGCTGTATTCGCTAAATCGCTGTGGCGATATGCCGGACTATTGATCGTTGGCCTCGTGGCTGGCCCCAAGGTTTTGCTGTTGCTGCCATGTTGGCTCTTGGGCGTCTACGCCTACCGCTGGAGGGATCGCCTGGTGCTTTCGCCGACGGTCGCTGTGGTGGTGGGGTTTGTACTTCCAGTTGTCGTGTTGGTGCTGCTCAATAAAACAGGTTTTGGCCCATCCACTCGCGCTTGGATGGATGTGTTAATTGAAAACAGAAAAGACCGTTTGGAGTTTTCGGCAGATTTTTTGATCGACTATGTGACTGCTGCATTGGTCGCTATCAACTTGTATGCGGCAAGATTCATTCCATTTAAATTTCCGATTGGTGCTGTTGCCTTCTTTAAAGGTGGTGCGAATATTTCTTTCACGCTTTACCTCATGCATTTGCCATTGATTTATTTGGTATTGCATTTCGTGGCTGATGCAAGGCACACTTTGTTTTGGTTCTTTACTTGTGCTATTGGTGTCCCCTTGTTTTGTTACTTTGTTTCTCAATTTACAGAAATGAAGCGTGCTTCGTTACGCCAGTGGCTTGCGATGCGCCTTGCTGTATTTAATATACGTTGATTGCCATGGAATTTGGAATTCTTACCTTAGCTACTCCCAATGATTACCGCAAGGCAATCGGGTTGGCATTATCCGCACGTGTTTCCAATCCTGGCGTGCCTCTTGCTGTTGCGTGTTCAGCTAAAGTAGGCGAACTACTGAAACCCTACTTTGATCACGTGGTTCTAGAGAACGGCAGCCTTCGGGGATTTGAACATAAGGTGCATCTAGATAAGTACTCGCCATTTGAGAATACTTTCTTTTTCGATTCTGATGTTTTGCTTTTCAAAGATCTACGTCCAGTCACCGATAGCTGGGGCCATCAGTCCTATACTGCTATTGGCGGGTATATGGTAGATGGTTTTAGTAGTTTTGGTTTGGACCGGCAGCGCGTTCTTGCCAAAATTGGCAAGGATAAGCTAGTGGTCATTGACGGGGCAGGGCATGCATTTTTTACTAAACCCGCGTGCCAAGAAGTATTTGATCTGGCCCGGCATGTTACTCAAAATCATGCAGAGTATGCAGGCAATATCCCTTATGCCGATGAAGATGTCATGGATATTGTTATGACAATCTTGAATTTGGCGCCTGCACCGGGAGACGGTTTTTTCTCTCGTCATTTGACGGCGGTTCCCGGTACCTTGCAAATGGATGCAACCGTGGGGAAATGTCGCATGATCGCGAACTATTCGGGCCTTCCTGTCGAGCCGTGCATGATGCATTTCGCCTCCAATGAGGCGCCGTTCCCTTATGCAAAACAATTGCACAAGCTTTTCAAGCTCAACGGAGTTAGTACCAAAGGGCTTTACTCGGAAGCCTTGAGCGATTTCTACACGATGGAAATACTCTGGCCTTTGAAGGCAAGATTGAAGCGCCTATTGAAGCGGGTTGGTATTCAGTTAGCGAAATAGTCAGAGGTATGCAACTGGCTCATTAGGCCGCCGATGCAGTGCAGCCGTGGTGTGCCAAAGCACCTGCTACTTTAAGCGTCTCTGCGTCCCAAGAGCTTTTCATGACAGTGTTCAAGCCAGCGAGATGTAAGCGGGCCCATTCTGCAGGGCTGCTAATGACTTCCGCTAGCGCAGTAGCCAATGCTTGTGGGCTTGGTTCGGCTAGTTTGGAATTGCTTTCATTCAGTTGCCATTCTGCCCAGGGGCCTGTATTACTCACCACGGGTGTGCCACAGGCCATCAGTTCCAATGGCAAGAGCGATAGGTTGGTCATCGACAGTACCAAGGCTGCATCGCAGCTGTTGTAGAGTGCTCCAAGCTCACTAACCTTGAGCTTTCCGCAGATTTGGTGCGGAAACGAAAATTTTTGACGCTCCAAATTGCCGCCGGCAAATACCACCTCTATGGCGGGGTGCAACTGGTGTAGGCAGTGCAATGCCAAAACACCCAGCTCAAAAGCCCTGCGTTCGGTTTCTGGGCGCGCATAAAAGAAAATGCGCTTGGTTGCTTTGTGTTGCCGTGGCAGTGGCTGATAGAGCTTGGCATCGTAAGAGAAGGCAAATGGATGTGTCTCCATTCCAAATTCTGTGTGCAGTTTGCTGGCCAGCCAATGACCGGCGGTTAGGCCAATAAAACCAAAGCGGTAGGTATTTTCAGCGAAGATGAATTCACTGCCTGGTGCTGAGAACCAAGGCTCATAGTCCTGCACAAAGTAAAACCGTTTGTGCGCTGAGGCAAAGGCGCGCACGTAATACGCCGTATCAAAGCCTGTGGCTATGCATGCATAGGCGGGCGGGGCAGTTTGGGCATCCAGATACACCTTTGCGTTCATAGGACCAAATGCTTGCACCATGCTCTGGCGCACAGCTTCAGGGGCACCCATCCACTGTCCTTCACTAAACACGATTCTGCATTCGTAACCCAAGGTCTCCAGCCCTTGCACAAAACGCATGATGTTGATGTGCCCACCGCTTGTCGCTGAAAAACCGGATAAAAACCAATTGATGGTGTTGGTTGCAACTTTGTCTGTTTGCGGGTGGCGTGGGTACGGTGCGAGCAGTGTGTAACCGTATTGCTTAGCTAGGTCGCGTGGCGGGCCAAACCGCAGCCGATTTAAAAATTCCTTGGGCCCATGTTCCCTCAGATAAGTCCATGCGTTGCGGGCTTTATCTAGTCTTTTGTTCATGCGCGGCGTCCGTATTCCTGTTGTATCCATTGCCAAGTCTGGGAAATGCCGGTGTGCAAATCGGTTTGCGGCCTCCACCCCAGTTGCTTCGCAGCACGGGTTACATCCAGCACGTTCACCGGCACATCAAAGCCTCTGCCTGGCTGGTATCCCACTTTCAAATCTTTGCCAGTCACATCGCGAATCGTAGACAGCAGCGTGTTGAGTGAGCTGCCCTGTCCCGATCCAATATTAAAAACCTGGTTGGCAGAGCCTGGCGTAGCGGCTGCTAGCAGCGCACGCACTACATCTGATATGTGCAAGTAATCGCGGACCACTGATCCGTCCCCCCAAATCTCGATGCCTTCATCCCGCAAGGCCCGCCCCAAAAACACGGCAATGGCACCCTGGCTCGCTTCGATGCGTTGGCGTTCCCCATAGGGGTTGGCCAACCTTAGCACCGTATGTTGCAGGCCATGCAGCTGCTGATACAGCGCCAAATACTTCTCAATCGCCAGCTTCATGATCCCGTAGGAGCAGGTGGGTTCGGTCGGGTGGTTCTCTGCAATAGGCGTGTGGCAGGGGTTGCCGTACACCGTGCCGCCAGAGGATGTAAACACCACACGCTTTACCTTGTGGCGCACTGCAGCATCTAATAGGCGAAGGGTGCCCAGAAGGTTGGTTTCGATGTCGTAAGCAGGATCCAGGTTTGATGTTTTGGGGAGTGTGGTAGACACCAAGTGGTAACACACGTCCACACCCTCCAGCGCCACATCGATGTCCTTGGTACTCACCAAATCACCTTCCAGGCTGGTGAGGCCGGGGCGCTTGTCGTCTGGAACCCCTTTTACGGCTTGTATGCCTGGCCGGTCAAAGGCGCGCACATGGGCGCCCGCTGCCAGCAACGCGTCAGTCAGGTGCGAGCCAATAAAGCCGCGTGCACCCAAGACCAAACAGCTTGAGCCCGCTAGGGTAGGGGAGTTGGTCATATGGGTCAGTGGCCGCGCAGCAGGCAAAAGAGAAGACGAAGGTTGGATGCCCTGAAAGGCCGCATCCGTAAAGCTTGAAAGCCGTGGCGTCTGGCTGTGGAGATATTGCCGGCGTGGAGTGCCCACCAAGCCCATTTGGTATGAATGTCTTCAGGCAAGGGTTGTTCTACCTCGGGCAAAGTCGCTGGAACTATTGATTCATGCGGTACGCCTCGCCTTGAATATGCGGCTTTTGCAACTTGCGCTGCTGAAGCTTGCTGTGTTTTTGCATGTTTGTAGCCAATGCTGCCTGGGTGCTGGCGGTAATGCAGCAATGTATTAGTTAGGTTGGCTAGTTTCCCCACTTCTGCTAACCTCAAAAACATGTCCATGTCCTCAGCATGCAGAGAATTTTCCCGATACATCCCAACTTGCATAAATGCAGACTTTCGCATCATGGTGCTAGGGTTGATAATTGCACCGCCTCGGCCTGCCATATGAATGGCATCGATTTCTTCATGTGTGCTGGCTAGTAGGAACGGCATGATCGGGCGTCCTTCTGGATCTATAAGTAGCACTCGGGAGCCAACAGCCACGTAATCTGGGTGTGTCTTTAGAAATTGAAGCTGAGTTTCCAGACGTTCTGGCATGCATATGTCGTCCGCATCCATAACGGCGATGTACTCTGCGAGTGCCTGCTGATTGCCCATATTACGGCTATGAATCACGCCTTGGTTTTTTCCGGTAAATACTCTGCATCGGCTATCCTTTTGCGCATACTGTCGCAACATATCAAGCGATCCATCAGAGCTTCCATCATCTATAAGCAGTAGCTCAAAGTTCGTCAAACTTTGACTGAGGACGGAGTCGACAGCTTGCCGCAAGTACTTTTCGCCGTTGTATATACATATAACAACTGAAACTGCTGGAGTAGTAGTAGACATCAATGAAGCTTGAAAATATAAAAATAGGTTTTGCTTGCAAATTCCCCAGCGACATAGCCAAGCAGTAGTATTGGCAGTGTTTGGATTTCCTTTTTTATACTCAGTATTCTGTGCTTGTGCGTGTAGTATAGTAAAAATGGAATTGTTACAAGCACATTACCGCCGGTGATCCATGCTGCTCCATGTAATCCAAAATTGGCATATGCGAGTGGCGTTGCAAGCAAGACAATTGGCAAACGCATTCCAATCAAAAAACTGATAATTTTTGATTGACCTAGTGCAAGCAAGCATTGCCCTGCGATGCCATAGCGAATTTCCAGAAGTCCAATGCTCATAATTTCCAATATGCCGCCCACTTCTGAATAGCGCTTGTCATATAAAACATTGGCAATAATCTGCCCTGCAGAAAATAAAAATCCGGCGGCAAACAGACTTGCCAAATCTACCGGGAGGCGTAATTTGTAATAGACATCTTTGAGCTTGCCCCGGTCATTTCTTATGACTTCGCAGAAAGTAGGGAATGCCACACTACCAGCGAGTTTGGTGAAAACTTGCTGAATGGCCCCCATCAAAAAAGCTGCAAGTGAAAATACCCCGAGAGATGCAGCACTGGTAAGGCCCCCCAGAATAATACGGTCCCCGTTTGACACCACAAAGCCCATGATGGAGCCCAAGAATATCCATTTGCCAAATCCAAACACTTCCCGGGCTGCAGTTTTGTCCCAATGAAACGCGTTTCTTGGGCCCGGGACTATGGTATGGCTGAGGGTGGTACGTATTGCTGCCGCAGCAATAGCCCCTACAACCAAGGCCCAAATACTTTGGGCCACATAAGCCCATGTCACCATGATTACCAGTGCACCACCCTGACTCAACAGTTCAATTTGGGTTATTTTTTTGACGTTCAGCGTCCGGCTCGCTATTGCGATGTTGGTTGATTCAAAGCCGCCAACTACCGCGCTAATGGATACAGCTGCTAGCACCACCGGAAGCATGGGGTGCGCGTAAACGCTATCAAGTGCAAAAACGCCATGTGCGGCTAGTGCATAAACTGTTGCAGCCAAGCCCAGACAGAACATCCATATCAGGCAGCCTCGCAATACTTGCAGTGTCCAAACTGTATTGATAAAGGTAGACTCATTGCTGCGGTGACTACGTACGACGCTTTGCCCCAGGCCTACATCAGAAAAAAGAGCCAACCCCAGCACGAAGGTGTTGGCAAGCGCCATGATGCCAAAAGCCTCCGGCATCAGCAGCCGTGTTGTTAACAGGTTGCTGATCAATCGCAAAACTTGGCTGCTGGCGTGGCCTCCTAGTGTCCAGAACCCCGCGTGAATGATGCGTTCGCGGAGCGTGCGTTTGCCAGTCATGTGCCACTTCGTTGGTTCTGCATGCTTCGATCATAATGGCTGCCGTCACACCTCAAGATCAGGCCCACCCGTGGTAGATGTCTCAGTCATCATCGTCAGTTACAACACTGCACATCTGCTCGAAGAAGCGGTAAGCAAAGTCAAGAATGCAGCCCAAGGCTTGTCGTTGGAGTGCATTTTTGTAGATAACGCATCCAGAGACGATTCGGTTGCCCGTATTCGTGAGCTTTTCCCGGCAGACAAACTCATAGTCAACCAGACCAATGTAGGTTTTGGCCGCGCCAACAACCAGGCGTTGGCCCATGCGCAGGGGCGCTATGTGCTGTTGCTCAACACCGATGCATTTGTGGCGCCGGACACCCTGGTCAAAACCGTGGCGCACATGGATGCCAACCCACGTTGCGGGATCTTGGGCGTGCGCCTGGAGGGGCGTGACGGCGAATTGCAGCCCTGCGCGCGCTACTTTCCCACGCCGCTCAACCAGTTTTTGCAACGCACAGGCTTGCACAAGTGGTTCAAAAATGTGCGCCTGGTAGACGATATGGCCTGGGACCATGCCAGCGTGCGCGCGTGCGACTGGGTGGTGGGTTGCTACTACTTGGTGCGCAAAGAGGTAATTGACCAGATCGGGCTGTTTGATCCGCGTTACTTTTTGTACTTTGAAGAAGTGGACCATTGCTTTGCCGCCAAGCAAGCCGGGTGGGATGTGGTGTTTTATCCTCACACCACGGTGGTGCACCTGGGCGGGGAGAGTGCCAAGAGCAGTGGCGAAATAACCCAAACTGGGCGGCAGTTGTCGGCGCTGCAGGTAGAGAGTGAGTTGCTGTACTTCCGCAAGAACCATGGTCTGGCGGGTGTGTTGACCGATACCTGTCTGAGTTTGAGTGCCGATGCATTGCATGCGCTCAAGCAGCTGTTCAAAGGTAAGGGCAGGCAAGGCGTCGCCAATGCCTGGAAACATGCCAGTTTGTTGTTGGGGCTATGCCGCCGTACCCGTTTGGGTGCGCGTGCGACGCGATGAGCTGTATGGCAAACACATCCAATCTGCTACGCCTGTCGGTGGTGGTAATTGGGCTTAACGAAGAAGCCCGTTTGCGCAGCGCACTGCAAGCTGTGTTCGATACATGTCCCGCCCATTGTGAGCTGGAGGTGTTTTATGTCGACAGCGGCTCCAAAGACCTGAGTGTGGCTATTGCGGAAGCTATGCCTGGTGTGCAAGTGTTGCGCTTGCAGACGCAGCGGCCCTCTGCGGCCAAAGCGCGCAATATGGGGCTGGCGCAGGCGCGTGGAGACTATGTGCAGCTGATTGACGGAGACAGTGTGCTGCAAGTGGGGTGGCTGGAAACTGCAGTGCAGGCGCTGGAAGCCAACTCTGGCATTGCCTGCGCGTTTGGCCAGTGCGTGGAGGCATTTCCGGAGCAAAGTATTTATATGCGGGTGTGCGGCCTGGACTGGCATATTCCCGCCGGAGACCACCGCCTGTGTGGTGGCAATGCCATGTGGCGCCGCGAAGTGATTGCTGCGCACGGTTTTTTTGACGAGGCACTGCAATTGGGCGAAGAACCAGACTTGTGCTACCGCGTTCGCCAGCAGGGACATCGCATTGTGTGTGTGGATCAGCCCATGGTGCTGCACGATTTGGCGATGGTGACTTTCAAGCAGTATTGGAAGCGTGGTGAGGCCACTGGCAAGGCTTACGCACGTGTGGCTTCCCGCTATTGGCGCCTGCCCGAGAAAATGTGGCTGCGTGAAGTGGTGCGCAACTTCATGGAGCCATTGGTCTGGGCTGTGATGTTGGTATTGGGTTCGGCCATCGTCGGCGGAGTTGGTGGCGGTTTGCTGGCGCTTTCGGCGTGGCTGCTGTTGCGTGCAGTAAAGATAGCGCGGGCTGTTCGCAAGCGTTCTGGCGGATGGCTGGGGGCGTGCCTGTATGGTTTGCATTGCCAGTTTATTCGGCTCCCGGTTGTGGTGGGGCAGGTCAAGGGGCTGTTGCAGCGTTAACGGGGAAAAGTACATGGCGGGATTCTTGGTGGCGTGGACGCCTGATGGGACATTGCCCGAGGCGGCAAGTTGGGCGCAGGCAGAGCGCATTGCGCTTCGAGGAGGCGCTGCAGCGTCGCGCCACATGCTTGCACCATGCGGTGTTTTGACTTGGCACCGCCATAGCGGGGAGTTTCCGTACAGTGGCAAGGTGTTTGAATCCGGGCGCAAGCATGTTGCTTGGGTGGGGCAGTGTGTGGATGACGCGGGGGAAGCCAGCCAGCAAGCCATACAAATTTTGGCGCAAGACGTGTGGAGTGATGTGGCAGCGGCCCACTGTAATGGCCCTTTTTGTGCCGTAGTGATCGGAGCTGAGCCCTTCTCTTTGCGTGTGGTGACAGACCGTTATCGGCACTACCCCGTGTATTTGTACAAGGGCGCGGGTGTTGCGGTGGCATCTACCGACATGAGGTGCCTACTGCCTTTCATGCCCAGGCGCGCACTTAACTTTGCTGCGGTCGACATGCTGCTGCGCAGTGGCGAGCTGATTGACCGCGATACCTTGTTGGAGGGAGTGGAGCTTCTTCCGCCTGGAACCATCTTCTCCGTAGATACAAACGGTGGTGGTGCTTTGCAGACCTCTGAGCGCCGTTACTGGGCCATGCGGCACGATGGTGCTGCGGCAGGCACTTTGTCGCGTACTGCAGATGAATTGGCGCAGCGCTTGACGGTGTCTGTGCGCAGGCTGGAGGCCGTATCGCCCCGCTTGGGCATCACCCTGAGTGGGGGCCTGGATTCGCGCATCATTTTGGATTTGTGTGCGCACCCTGAGCGGGTGCCTAGTTTTACCTGGGGCTTGCCCGGTTGCCGCGACATCGCGTGTGCGAGCCGTTATGCCCAGGTGGTGGGCTCACCGCATACGGTGCGGCACTGGAGCCCACCAGAATTTCCACCGCTGTGGCCCACCGGTGTCGACTTGACTGCGGGCAGCTTTGGGGTGGAAAGCATGCACATGCTCCCTTTCATCCCGCTGTTGGCATCCCATTGTGATGTGGTGCTCAATGGCTTGGCAGGGGACGCGATTCTGGGCGGCAACTTCATGAAGTACGACTGGTTGGGTCAAAACGATGCCCGTAAGCTGGGGCAAGCTATCTGGCGTTGGCGTGTGTCTGCAGACGAAGACCGACAAGTCGATCATTTGCGGGTGCCCGGTGCGCCGGTGGCCGCAGGGCAGCGATGGGTGGACTCCATCGCTTTGCGCGAAGGGGCGAGGCCCATTGAACGGGTGAACGATTGGCTGTATGAAAACCGTGTTTTCAGAAACACCAACTCCGGGACCATGTTGCTGCGCAGCGCCGTAGAGTCGCATTCCCCGTTTTTTGACAACGACTTCATTGATGCCGTGACGGCTGTTCGCCAAGAGCACAAGTTCAAACACCGGCTCTACTTGGAAGTTATGCGCCGCGCTGCGCCGCGTGCGGCTTCGGTCACTTGGCAGCGCACCAATATTCCACCCGCCTGGGGATTTCAGGCCAACGTACTGGCCATGGGCGTGCACCGTGTTGTCGGCAAATTAGCCTCCCGGTTAGGGCTGGAGGCTTTTAGGGACTTGAAGGTGGCAGACCCTGCTGGGTGGTTGCGTACGGACTGGCAGTCTGCCGCTGAGGACATGGTGCTGGGCACACGGACCCAAGAGCGTGGCGTCTGGAACCCGCAGGCTGCGCAGAACCTATGGCAGTCGCATATGCGTGGCGGAAACCACACACGTACCTTGGGAGCCATGATCGCGGTGGAGTTGTTCGCGCGCAGCGTATTGGATGAGGACTTGGTATGAGTGCGCTGAATACAGCCTTGGGCGCTTTGGTGCATGTGCTGGCTCCCTTGGTCCGGTGGGCACGCTATGTAGTGCAGCCATGCCGACGCCTGTGGCACCTTGTTCAACTGAGTGCATGGAGTGAGGGTGAAATCCCGGTGAGTACCCAGTTTGACGGGCCTGTACGCCTGTCAAAACGGATTGCATTGGAGCTGGGAACATCGTGCCGATTTGGGCGGGAAGTGTTTCTGGACACCAACGGTGGGCGCATCACGTTGGGGCACCATGTGCGTATCAATGCAGGGTGTGTTTTGGTGTCTTATGCCTCTATCTCCATCGGGGACGACTGCCTGGTTGGTGAATACGTCAGCATTCGCGATGCCAACCATGGCACCGAGGCTGGGCAAGCTATGCGTTTGCAGCCGCACACCAGCGCCCCCATCGTTGTTGGCCGCAATGTTTGGATCGGGCGCGGAGCCGTTGTCCTCAAGGGCGTGCGCATTGGCGATGGCGCGGTGATTGCCGCCAACAGCGTGGTGACCCATGACGTGGCGCCTCATACCCTGGTGGGCGGTGTTCCGGCACGTTTGATCAAGGCCCTGGTATGAGCCCGTTGCCCCTGACCGTGGCCTACCTTTCCCCTGCCATGCCGGCCTTGTCGGAGACCTTTGTCTACGAAGAATTGCTGGCACTGGAGCGCCGCGGTGTGCGCGTAGTGCCTTTTTCGGTGCGCCAGCCCGTCAAGCCGGTGCCTGCCCAACAAGCCCTGGCGGTGCGGGTGACCCACCTGTATGCGGGCGGCCCCCTGGCCGTGGTGCTGGGTGGTCTGTTGCAGTTACCCCGCTTTGGCCTGCGCGTAGGCAAGGCAGTGGGCTGGCTGGTCAGCGATGTGTTGGAGTGCGGCCCGCTGCGCCTTGCCAGTTGGAAACTGGCCTATCAGTTTTTGGCGGGGGCCCGCCTGGCCGCGTTGTTGCGCCAGCAGGGGTGCACCCATTTACACGTGCATTTTGCGCATGTGCCCAGCCAGATTGCCATGTATGCCTCTGCCTTGTGTAGGGTGCCATTCACCATCATGGCCCATGCCAATGACATCTTTGAAGACGGCATCTTGCTGAGGAAGAAGGCTGCGCGCGCCAAGCGCATGCTCACCATCTCTGATTACAACCGCCGCTACCTGCAGGGGCTGGGCATTGCGCCAGACCGATTGGCGGTGGTGCGCTGTGGGGTGAGCTTCGCGCCACCCGCTACGCCCCCCACCTGGGAGGCTGGCCCGGTGTTCAAGCTGGCATCGCTGGGTCGCATGGTGGAGAAAAAAGGCTTCGATGTGCTGATTGCGGCGGTAGCGCTGCTGCGCAACAAGGGGCTGGCGGTGCAACTGAGCCTGGCGGGGGATGGCCCTTTGCTATCAAATATGAAGCTACTCGCGCAGCGTTTATGCGGGCTAGAGGCTATTTTGTTTGTTGGTTCGCTGCCGCACCACGAAGTGGCTGCCTGGATGCGGCGGCACGACGCCTTTGTGCTGGCTTGCAAGCAAGACAGCCAGGGCGACATGGACGGCATCCCGGTTGTGCTGATGGAGGCCATGTCGCAGGGGGTACCGGTGGTGTCCACGCGCCTCTCTGGCTTGCCAGAACTGGTGCAGCATGACCAAACGGGGCTACTGGCCGAGCCCAATGATGCCGCCAGCTTGGCTCAACAAATAGAAACGCTCATGCAGTCCCAGGCTTTGCGCCAGCGCCTAGCCACGCAAGCCCAAGCCTACGTGGGCCAGGAGTTTGGGCAGGCTACCAATATTGATCGACTTATGGAACACGTCCGCATATGACAACTGCCCAAGGCTATGTGTTGATTTCACCCTGCCGTGACGAGGCAGACTACATGCGCCAGACGCTGGACACGGTGGTGGCGCAGTCGGTGCTACCCGCGCGCTGGATCATTGTGGACGATGGGTCGACCGACGCGACACCGCAGATACTGGCCGAATACGCCGCCAAACACCCTTGGATTACCGTGGTGACGCGGCAAAACCGGGGCCACCGTGCGGTGGGGCCAGGGGTGATAGACGCCTTTTATGCGGGCTACCAGACCATCAACCCCCAAGAATTTGAGTTTGTCTGCAAGCTGGATTTGGACTTGCGCCTGCCCTCTCGCTACTTTGAGATATTGATGGAGCGCATGCACGCCAACCCGCGGATTGCCACGTGCAGTGGCAAGGCGTATGTGGAGCAGGGCGGGCGGCTGGTGAATGAGGGGCATGGCGATGAAACCAGCCTGGGCATGACCAAGTTCTATCGCGTGAATGCCTTTGCGGCCATGGGTGGCTTTGTGCGCGAAGTGATGTGGGACGGGATTGACTGCCACCGCTGCCGCATGATGGGCCTGATCGCTTGCAGTTGGGATGAGCCTGAGCTGCGTTTTGTGCACCTGCGACCCATGGGTTCAAGCCAACAAAGCATTTATACAGGGCGCATGCGGCATGGATTTGGCCAGTACTTCATGGGCACTGGGTTTTTATACATTTTTGCCAGTGCACTCAAGAAAATTCCAGAGAAGCCGTATCTACTGGGCGCGGCCTACATGCTGTGGGGCTGGTTGAAGAGTGCGCTGCAGGGTAAGCCTCGCTACAACGACTTGGAGTTCCGGCACTTTTTGCAGGCTTACCAGTGGCGCGCTTTGTGGGTGGGGAAGCGACGGGCGGTGGAAGAAATCGACCAGCGCACAGGCTGATGCATTTGCTTGCGAGCTTGGTTAACGTATTCTTGAACCGTTCGGGCGATGGCCCTACGGTGGTTACACATTTCTCAGATCGATGAGGTTCGCTATGTCCTTGGTTACGCAATCCACATTGGTTCGATATGTTCGCTGGGGAGTGGCTGCGGCTTCGATCGCAGTAACTGCAGCTTGTGGGGGCGGTGGTGGGGGGGGGGGGGGGGGGGGGGGGGGGGGACGCCACCAGCTCCGACCAGTATGGCGAATGCTGCTAGCGCAGCCTCGGCCAGTATCGATTTGGTTTTGAATGCCAATCGGGTGACTGGAATTGCGCCTTTAGCGGTTTCGTTTAACTCAATTGGTACTACAGCTGATGCTGCTTTGACCACACGCCCTTTTCATGAGTTGAGCTATAAATGGGAGTTCAGCGATACCTCCGATGTGCCTGATTGGGCTTACGGTGCGACTTCTGCAAATAGAAAAAAGAACGTGGCCTATGGCCCAGTTGCCGGACACATCTTTGAAAAGCCTGGAACGTGGCTCGTCACGCTAACTGCCACCGCGAGCAGTGATAAGAATATTAAAGTAAGCAAATCGATGACAGTGGTGGTGTCTGACCCCGCGACTTTAAATACTGTATGTGTATCCAATACTGGGATGCCTGTGGGTGGGGGTGGGGGATGTCCCGTGGGTGCGGCGGGGCAGCAGGTTACCAGTTGGGCTGGAATTGCTGGTTTGGCGACCACATATAAGCGAATACTTTTGAAGCGAGGAGATGTTTGGAATAGTGATGGACATTTCTCACTTACCTCTTCGCAGACTGGTGGCATTATTTCTGCCTATGGTTCCGGGACTACTAAACCCAAAGTTATATTGGTTTCGGATACCACCGCTTTTTATCTGAATAGGACGTCAGATTGGCGAATAATGGGATTGGAAATAGTTGGTAATGGGGTTCAGGGGCATTCAAAAACTGGAGTAACCGTAAGTTATGGTGACAACATTCTGATTTCGAATTTATCGGTTTCGGATGTTTTTATAGGCATCGGATCCTCTTATGTCGAGGGTCTTACCATAGAGGATTCGAGCATATCTGGTTTGTATGATTCCAGCCAAGGTATGAGTGGAATAGCAATGTATTTAGAGAATACTGATAATCTCTCAATACTCGGCTCTAAGTTTAGTGATTCTCCGGCCACCCATGTTGTTCGTGTTCAAGGTACTGAGAAGGCAGTAATTTCCAATAACTTAATTGAGCGTGCTGGACCAACAAGAAATGCACTTAGCGTACGAGGGAAAACAACCTCCGGGGCAACGCCGTGGAGTGGGCTGTGGACTCAGTACGTCTTAATTTCAAATAATATAATCGATAATTCCCTCAGAGGCGGGTATGCGCTGTATGCTGGACCACAAAGCGTTGGGCATGCAGAGCGTGTGAGGGATGTAATTGTCGAAGGTAATTACGTCAAAGCAAAAGATTTGTATGCTGCCGATTTTCAAGTTGCTGAAAATTTGAGTGTTCGAAATAATGTGTTTTCTAGCTATTATGCGTATGCAATAGGGTTGGGTCTGGGGGGGAATGCCGCTGGCTCTCCTGTTTCAAATGGGGTGTATATTTATAACAATACTATTTATAAGCCAGATGTGTCTGCGACGAGTTCATTTTCTGCATTTTCTTTTTCCAATGCAGGAAGTGCGAGTAACGTTTACATTAAAAATAATGCGGTTTATGCAGTTGGAAATTCGCGAGACGGTGCAGGTAACGGAAGCGGCGCAACGTTGATGGCGCAGGGGGGCATTATCGGTGTTGCAGGAGTTAACTTTAACTTAAGTGGAAATACTACTGACGCTGATATTTCAACGATAAAGCCTTGGGCGGCCAATGCGCCGGCTTCGGCCTTGGATTTCGCTCCGAGTGTTGCTTATGCTGCCTCATATAAGTATTCTAGTTTTGGAAGCATTTGGGATTTTTCTATTAAAGAAACACCGTCCGTACGTGTGCGTGGTGCGATTGATCCCTGATGTGAACTATTTGATCGATGGTGTTCGTCGCATTGAATTTTCATAAAGTAGTTTGGCGAAATTTCCGCCGCCAACGGAGGCAGGGTGTATCGATGTATCTGTCTATGAAAAATGCATAGATGCCTATGATGATTGCTGTCGTAAATAAACTTAGTGCGACAGGTAGTTTTAGGGTATGCATGTTTTCAATGACAATGTAGTGAACGAGATAGATACTGTACGAGTACATGCCTATTTTTTGCATCGGTTTTGAGTTCAATATCCAGAAGAGCCAATGTTTGCCAAAACGGATGGAGTAATAAAATAGAGGGGCAAGTGAGATGCCCTGTACCGTGTAGCGCAAGGTCTCTCTAAATATTGGATTGCGTATTAGCAATGTGGCTGCAAGTGCTGCGATAGCTATGGCGACAATGGAGTAATCTTTCAGCCGCAACGATGGGGCGGCGCACGGTTCCAGCACTGGATTTTTCTCCAATGCTAGCAAGCAGCCGAAGATAATGGAGTCTATCCTCGTATCCGTTGCGTAATATGTTCTGCTCGCTGAGTTTTCCCATATGTCCACTAGCATGTAACGCCATGCCAAGGTTAATGCGCATGTTAGTAATAAAACTCTTGAGAATGTGCGATATCTGGGTTTTCTAAATAGTGTGCTGAATAAAAATGGAAATATAAGGTAGAAATGCTCTTCGACAGCAAGCGACCAAAATATGCCTGTTCCCGCTGGTGTCGTGTTTCCAGCATCAAAAAATAAATAGTAATAATTGGCAAAATAGAGGAGTTGTGCTGTGAAGCCAGCGATGCTGACGCTGCCTAGCGTAAGTCCTAAAAATGTTAGACCATAGATCAGAACCAGGGTTATCACAAGAGGCGGCATAAGCCGCAGCGCACGGCGGATATAAAAATTGGAAATAGAGATACTTCCAGTGCGTTCATGTTCTTGAATCAGCAGTGTGGTTATGAGATACCCACTTAGGAAAAAGAATATTGTCACGCCCAAACCGCCGGGGACAATGTGTCCTAATCCAAGATGGCTGGTAAGAACAATCAATATTGCCACAGCGCGCCAACCATCCAGGGATGGGATATACGCGGCTGAATGCATCGGGGGTTTATTCGTGCTTGTCATTTTGTCTTTGCGAACGAGGGCGGGCCAAGGCAGCTGGTATTACTTGTGTGATTGTTATGTGGAGCAGGTCTACCCCGTCATTGAAGTACCGTTTCCACAAGCTCGGCTCTTCTTTGATCCGCCAAACCCATTCCAAGCCCACCCGCTGCATCCAAACGGGTGCTCGTTGCACATTCCCTGCCACAAAGTTCACCACCGCGCCGAGGTGGCTGATGATGGGGGCGGCTAGTTGCGGTCGGTTGCGCTCAATCCAAGCTTGGCCTTTTTGGGCGCCCAAAGACACAACCACAAAGTCCGCCTCGCTGGCATTGATGCGGGCCAGCAGGGCTGGCGTGCTGATGTCGTCTAGGTTGCCAAAGCCGGGGGCGCAGTAGCCCACGCATTGCATGCTTGTGCGGTCTTGGTTGATGGCGTTGGCGGCTTTTTCGGCCACCCCGTCTGGCCCGCCAAAAAAATATACGCGCAGGGGCCTGTCTTCGGGCTGCAGGGGGCTGTAGCGCAGCTGCTCAAACAAGGTGGACCCCGCTACCCGTTCGCGAATGGGAACTTTCAACAGCTTGGCCAGCCATAGGATGGGCATGCCATCTGCTAGGCTCAAGTCGCTGTGGATCACCGAATCGCGGAAAGCGGGGTCTTTCTGGCTGGCGATCAAAAAATTGAGGTTGGGCGTAGAGATAAACAGCGGCGTGCGTTGGCGTGCTGCATTGCGCACGATTTGTACAGCCTCCGACAGGCTAACGGCGTCAAAGGGGAGTCCCAGTATCCAGTGCAGTGCTCTGTCTTTTGGGATGTGCGTAGGGGCGCTAGGATGTGGGGCTTGCATACGGTCTGTCGGCTTGGGGTGGCGGCCAGCTTACCCGATTCACTGTGACGGTTCTGCAAGTAGTATTGCGCCCTGTCGCACAAAATACGCAGAAACAGTTAAAGGGAGTTTGAATGAAAGTTACGGTTATTGGCACCGGTTATGTGGGCCTGGTGTCGGGCACCTGCCTGGCGGAGCTGGGCAACGATGTGGTGTGCCTGGATGTGGACGCCTCCAAGATCCAGGTCCTGTTGGACGGTGGTATTCCCATCTACGAGCCAGGCTTGCAAGATCTGGTGCGCCGCAATGTGGCGGCTGGGCGTTTGCACTTCACCACCGATGTGGAGAAGGCAGTGCACCACGGCACCATCCAGTTCATTGCAGTCGGTCCCCCGCCCGACGAGGATGGCTCGGCAGATTTGCAATACGTGGTGGCTGCGGCCCGCAACATTGGCCGCTACATGACGGATTACAAGGTAGTGGTAGACAAGAGCACAGTGCCTGTAGGCACGGGTGACAAAGTGAAAACCGCGGTGGCCGCAGAGTTGGCCCAGCGCGGGGTAGACACACCGTTTAGCGTGGTGAGCAACCCCGAGTTCCTGAAAGAAGGTGCCGCCGTAGAGGACTTCATGCGTCCCGACCGTATTGTGGTGGGCTGCGATGACGAACAAGCGGTGCAGTACATGCGTGCGCTTTACACGCCACTGCAGCGCAACCACGACCGCCTGATCGTGATGGATGTGAAGAGTGCGGAGCTGACCAAGTACGCCGCCAATGCCATGTTGGCAACCCGCATCAGCTTCATGAACGAGCTGGCCAACTTGGCGGACAAGCTGGGGGCTGATATTGAGCATGTGCGCAAGGGCATTGGTAGCGACAACCGCATTGGCTACGACTTTTTGTACGCAGGATGCGGCTACGGTGGGTCTTGTTTTCCCAAAGACGTCAAGGCGCTCATCAAGACGGCGCAAGACGATGCAGGTTTGGGCCTCAAGGTCTTGCATGCCGTAGAAGTGGCCAACGATGCGCAAAAGCGTGTGCTGACCGACAAAATCAAAGCCAAGTTTGGCGCCAATCTGGCGGGCAAACATTTCGCGCTGTGGGGCTTGGCGTTCAAGGCCAACACCGACGATATGCGCGAGGCAGCAAGCCGCGTGGTGGTGGACGAGTTGTTGGCACAGGGCGCCACGGTTACCGCCTACGACCCGGTGGCCATGCACGAGGCACAGCGCATTTATGCGAATGAGTCGCGGCTGAGCTATGCCACCAACCCCATGCACGCCCTGGAGAATGCCGATGCGCTGGTGATTGTGACGGAGTGGAAAGAGTTCCGTAGCCCGGACTTTGAGGCTATCAAGGCGGCACTCAAGACGCCCACTATTTTTGATGGCCGCAACCTGTATGACCCTAAATTGGTACGTGGCATAGGTTTGGACTACCAGGCTATCGGGCGTTGATAATGGCGTTGTCACACATCAATACCAATACAACACGCTATGGCAAATACGCACATACAGGCAGAGCAGGGCTGGCTGCCGCAGGGGACTGACACGGTCGTTTTGGGGCTGCTGGCGCTGGCGCTGGCGGCGCTGTATATCCCCAGCTACATGGAGCTGTCCCGTACGGTGTGGAACACCGATGAGCAGGGGCATGGCCCCATCATTTTTGCGGTGGCAGTTTGGCTTTTCTTCCGGCACCGCCACGCGGTTACAGCGCTGGTAGCCCAGCCAAAGCCCGGCTTGGCGTGGGCCATTTTGGTGCCCAGCCTGCTGATGTATGTGTTGGGCTACTCCCAGTCTTTTTTGATGTTGGCGGTGCTCTCGCAGATTGGGGTGCTGGCCGCGCTGATCCTGCTTTTCCGGGGACGGGCTGCGCTGCGATTGGTGTGGTTTCCTTTGTTCTTTTTGGTTTTCATGACTCCTTTCCCTGAGTCGTTGGTGGCGGCTGTCACCGGGCCACTCAAATCAGCGGTGTCGGTGGTGGCTGCCAATCTGCTCTACAACGTGGGCTACCCGGTGAGTCGGGTGGGGGTGATCTTGAATGTGGGCCAATACCAGTTATTGGTGGCGGATGCTTGTGCGGGGCTCAACTCCATGTTTACTCTGGAGGCGCTGGGCCTGCTGTACATGAACCTGATGCAATACAAGTCGGCCACACGCAATGTGTTGCTGGCCGTGCTGGTGGTGCCCATTGCCTTTGGGGCCAATGTGGTGCGGGTGATGGTGCTGGTGCTGGTGACCTACCATTTTGGCGACGCCGCCGGGCAGGGCTTTGTGCATGGCTTTGCCGGTATGGTGTTGTTCATCGTCGGGCTGATTCTGGTCTTGGGCACTGACTATGTGATGGGCTGGTTCTTCAAAGACGCACCTGCCAAAGAGGTGGTCGCATGATCCCCGCACGGCGCAGGGCGCTGGCGGTGTTGGCGGCGACGGGGGCTTCGGTGGCGGTGGCCCGCTATATGCGGCCCACGGTGCATATGTCCGACACCCTGGGCAAGCCGGATTTAGAGCTTATTTTCCCCAAAGCGTTTGCCGATTGGCGCATTGATGCACGCTCATCGATGGTGCTGCCCTCGCCCGCTACGCAGGCATTGCTGGACAGCATTTACAACCAGACCCTGACGCGCACCTACATCAATTCAATGGGCGCGCGCATCATGTTGTCGGTGGCCTACGGTGGCGACCAGAGTGATGCCACCCGTGCCCACTTGCCAGAGGTGTGCTACCCCGCACAGGGGTTCCAGATCAGCCAAAATTTTGCGGGGCAGCTGCGTCTGGAGGGGCGAAATGTGCCGGTGCGCTACCTGATGTCCAACCAGGGCAACCGCTTTGAGCCCATTACCTACTGGCTGGTGGTGGGGGACCGGGTTACGGTGTCGCGCACCGACCAGAAGCTGGCCCAGTTTGCACTGGGGCTAAAGGGCTTGATACCGGACGGCATGCTGGTGCGGGTGTCCAACATTGACCGGGACATGGCGCGGGGCCACCAGTTGCAGGCCGTTTTTTTGCAGGAAATGGCCGCCGCGTTTGCGCCAGCGGCCCGTGACAGGGTGTTTGGCGCCCTCGGCGGCAACCCAAGTTAAAACCAAGCGGGGATACAAGAGATGGCAAAAGGAATGATTTTGGCGGCAGGGCAGGGGACGCGTGTAAGGCCCCTGACGAAGGATTTGCCCAAGCCGATGGTGCCAATTCTGGGCAAACCGGTCATGGAGTATTTGATAGAGCACTTGGCCCGCCACGGCATTACCGAGATCATGGTGAACGTGGCCTTTCACCACCAGCGCATTGAGCAGTATTTCGGCGATGGCAGCCGCTGGGGTGTCGAGATCGGTTACTCCTACGAGGGGGTGCGTGACCATGGGGACATCCTGCCGCGGCCCATGGGGTCTGCGGGGGGCATGCGCCGCATTCAAGATTTCAGCGGTTTTTTTGATGAAACCACTTTGGTGTTGTGTGGCGATGCCTTGATTGACCTGGACATCACCGCTGCGCTGGCGGAGCACAAGGCCAAGGGTGCACTGGCAAGCGTGGTTGCTGCCGAAGTGCCGCTGCAAGACACCCGGGCCTATGGCATGGTGTTGGCGGATGCGGAAGGGCGTATCCAGTCCTTCCAGGAGAAGCCCAAGCCCGAAGAAGCCAAATCAACCCTGGCCAGCACGGGCATCTACATTTTTGAGCCGGAAGTGCTGAACAAGATTCCGCCGAACAAGGTTTACGACATCGGGTCCCAACTGTTCCCGCAGTTGGTGGAGGAGAAGCAGCCCTTCTTCGTGCAGAGCAGACCGTTCAACTGGCTCGATATCGGCCGCGTCAGTGACTATTGGTCGGTGTTGCAGCGCGTCCTGAAGGGGGAGATCGAGTACCTGCGCATGCCCGGCAAAGAGGTGCGGCCCGGCGTTTGGGTGGGACTCAACACCCATATTCCATGGGACAAGGTCAATATCCAGGGGCCGGTTTATATTGGATCCAGCGTGCTGATTGAGCCCGGCGCCACCATCACCGGCCCGGCATGGATTGGCCACGGCAGTGTGGTGCGCTCGCGTGCGAAGGTGACGCGCAGCATCCTGTTTGAGTACACCCGCATTGCCGCCGACATGCACTTCAACGAAATGATTGTGTCGCGCCACTACTGCGTGGATCGCTACGGCGAGACGATGTACCACGGCGATGAAACTGCCCAGATCCGCTGGGGCGATGCGCGGGCCTGAGGGCCGCTTCTTTTTACTTATTCGTTTGCATCCATGTTGATCCAACCTGTTGTTTTGTCTGGCGGTTCCGGTACGCGCCTGTGGCCACTGTCGCGCGAGAAATACCCCAAGCAGTTGCTGCCGCTGATTGGCGAGGATTCTTTGCTGCAGGCCACGGTGCGCCGTGTGGAGGGCATTGCCGGGGTAGAGCTTGCCGCCCCCTTGGTGGTGTGCAACGAGGAATACCGTTTCGTTATCGCGGAGCAACTGCGGGTGATGGGCAAGCCTGGTACCGTGGTGCTGGAGCCTTTAGGGAGAAATACGGCTCCAGCCCTTACCATTGCTGCGCGAGCAGCTATGAAAAACGGAGCAGATCCAGTCTTGCTGGTGATGCCGGCTGACCATGTGATTGTGGATACGCAGGCCTTTCAGGCGGTGGTCCGCCAAGGCGCGGCGCTGGCGGAAGCGGGCGCTGTGGTGACTTTTGGCATCACCCCCGACGCGCCCGAGACCGGCTATGGCTATATCCAGTCTGGCGACGCCTTTGGCACCACGGGAGCCAAGCGCATTGCCCGCTTCGTAGAGAAACCCAACTTGGAAACTGCCCAAGCCTACCTGGACGAGGGTACGTATTCCTGGAACAGCGGCTTGTTCATGGTGCGTGCCTCGGTGTGGTTGGCTGCTCTGGAAGTCTGCCGGGCAGACATTGCCGCGGCCTGCCAGGCCGCCTGGGCGCAGGGGCGTGAAGATGGGGAGTTTGTGCGCGTGGGCAAAGAGGCGTTCAGCCAGTGCCCCAGTGACTCGATTGACTACGCGGTGATGGAACGCATTGCCGCAGACCAGGGCGCGGCCAGCGCACTGCCGGTGGGCGTGGTGATTCCGCTGTCGGCAGGCTGGTCGGATGTGGGTGCCTGGGAGGCGCTGTGGAACGTGTTGCCCAAGGATGCACAGGGCAATGTGGCGCAGGGCGATGTGCTGATGCAAGACAGCCGCAATACCCTGGCGTTGTCCGAGGGGCGACTGATTGCGTGCGTGGGGGTGGATGACCTGATTGTGGTGGAGACTGCCGACGCCATTTTGGTGGCCCACAAAAACAAGACGCAGGATGTGAAGAAGATTGTGGACCGCCTGAAACAGGCGGGCCGCAGCGAGGGGCAGACACACCGCAAGGTGTTTCGTCCATGGGGTTGGTACGACAGCATTGACAGCGGTGAGCGCTTTCAGGTGAAGCGCATTGTTGTGAAGCCCGGGGCCGCCTTGTCGCTGCAAATGCACCACCACCGCGCGGAACATTGGGTGGTGGTGAGCGGTACCGCCAAGGTCACGGTGGGCGACAAGACACTTTTGTTGTCAGAGAACGAGTCCACCTACATTCCTCTGGGAACCACCCACCGGTTGGAAAACCCAGGCAAGCTGGCCTTGGAGATGATTGAAGTGCAGTCTGGCAGCTACCTCGGCGAAGACGATATTGTTCGCTTTGAGGATGTGTACGGAAGATGAGGGTTTGGTCGGGGTGAGAGGATTCGAACCTCCGATCTCTTCGTCCCGAACGAAGCGCCTTACCGGACTAGGCCACACCCCGACAGTGTGATTCTTGGCGCCGTCAATCAGTGATTTCGCGCCAACAATTGAGTCGCCAATTGTACCAAGCTGTTGGTGTGCGGGCCTGAAGGCAAACGCTCTGCTGCTGCAATGGCGCGTTGCGCTTCGGCATGTGCGGCAGCTTGGGCTACACCCAGCGCCCCCGTCTTTTTGACGATGGCAATGACTTGCTCCAGCATCGCGACATCACCTGTTTCAATGGCGGTCTGGATGGTCAGGCGTTCGGCCTCGGTGCCACGCTGCATGGCGGCAATCAAAGGCAGGGTGGTCTTGCCTTCACGCAAGTCGTCGCCCAGGTTTTTGCCCATGACGGCGGCGTCGCCGGTGTAGTCCAGCACGTCATCAATCACCTGGAATGCCGTACCAAGGGCTTGCCCGTATTCGGCACAAGCTTCTTCTTGGTCTGGCGTGGAACGGGAGAGGATGGCGCCTACGCGCGCGCTGGCTTCGAAGAGTTTGGCAGTTTTGGATCGGATGACCTGCAGATAACCAGCTTCGTCCAGCGCGGCGTTGTGCATGTTCATGAGTTGCAGCACTTCGCCTTCGGCAATCACGTTGGTGGCTTCGGCCAAGACTTCCATGATGCGCATGCTCTGGGCTTCCACCATCATCTGGAAAGCGCGGGAGTACAAAAAGTCCCCCACCAGCACGCTTGCAGGGTTGCCGAATTTGGCATTGGCCGTTGCGTGGCCTCGGCGCAGTGCCGAGTCGTCCACTACATCGTCGTGCAACAGCGTGGCGGTGTGAATGAATTCGACCACGGCGGCCAGGTTGTGGCGTTGTGTGCCCTGGTAGCCCAGCGCTCCGCAACACAGCAACAGCAACACCGGCCGCAAGCGCTTGCCGCCCGCGGAGATGATGTACTGGGAAACGCTGCCAACCAAGGGGACGCCAGAGTCCAACCTCTGGGTGATGACCTTGTCGACCTGGCGCATGTCGTTTTCGACGATGGAAAGACCCGTCGATGAGCCGGAGGTAGTGACTTGCAAGGCGATGAACCGGTTTGTTATGGCGCGATTATAGGGATGCGCTCTGACCCCCGCCTTGCGCTGGATGGACGGGGTTTTGCATTTTTATCCAAAATGGTATACTCCAAGGCTCTGCGAAAATTCATTTGCAGATTTCCTAGTCGAAGAGGTCAACATGTACGCGGTCATAAAAACCGGTGGCAAGCAATATCGCGTTGCTGCTGGCGAAAAAATTAAAGTAGAACAGATTGCTGCGGACGTAGGCCAAGAGATCGTGATCGACCAGGTTCTGGCAGTCGGAAACGGCGCAGAACTGAAGGTTGGCACACCCTTGGTGTCCGGCGCAACAGTTACTGTCACGGTAGTGGCACACGGCAAGCACGACAAAGTAACCATTTTCAAAATGCGTCGTCGCAAGCACTATCAGAAACGTCAAGGACATCGCCAGCAGTTCACCGAACTGCAAATCGGCGCGATTTCTGCATAAGGGGCACAGGTCATGGCACAGAAAAAAGGCGGCGGCTCTACGCGAAACGGGCGCGATTCCAAGCCCAAAATGCTCGGTGTGAAGGCTTTTGGCGGTGAGTTGATCAGCGCTGGCTCTATCATCGTTCGCCAACGTGGAACCAAGTTCCACCCCGGCAACAACGTCGGTATCGGCGTGGACCACACCTTGTTTGCACTGGTGGACGGCCACGTGTCGTTCGCAGTCAAGGGTGCGATGAACAAGCACACCGTGAGCGTGACCGCAGCGTAATCTGCCCATGCTCCCCCGAGAAACCCTGCGCCCTCTGCGCGGGGTTTTTCATTTCTAACCTCGGTACATGCCATGAAGTTTGTTGACGAAGCCTACATTGATATCTCCGCGGGAGACGGTGGCGCGGGCTGCGTCTCCTTCCGGCACGAGAAGTACAAAGAATTCGGTGGCCCCAACGGGGGCGATGGTGGCCGCGGTGGCCACGTGTTTGCCGTGGCAGACTCCAACCTGAATACGCTGGTGGATTACCGCTTTGCGCGCCGCTATGACGCCAAGCGCGGCGAACACGGCATGGGTTCCGACATGTTTGGTGCGGCCGGTGACGACATCACCCTCAAAATGCCGGTGGGCACCATCATCACGGACGCTGAAACTGGCGAAGTGCTGTTTGAGCTGCTGACCCCGGGCGAGGTGATCACGATTGCCAAGGGCGGTGACGGTGGCTTTGGCAATATGCGCTTCAAAAGCGCAATCAACCGCGCGCCACGTCAAAAGACACCCGGCTGGCCAGGTGAGAAGCGCAACCTCAAGCTCGAACTCAAGGTGCTGGCCGATGTGGGCCTGCTGGGCATGCCCAATGCGGGCAAGTCCACCTTCATTTCAGCGGTTTCCAACGCACGCCCCCGCATTGCGGACTACCCGTTTACCACCTTGCACCCCAACCTGGGTGTGGTGCGCGTGGGACCGGAGCAAAGTTTTGTGGTGGCGGATTTGCCGGGTCTGATCGAAGGCGCGGCTGAAGGCGCCGGGCTGGGGCACCAGTTTTTGCGCCATTTGCAGCGCACACGCTTGCTGTTGCACGTGGTGGACATGGCTCCGTTTGACGAAGGCGTGGACACTGTGGCGCAGGCCAAGGCCATCGTCAACGAGCTGAAGAAGTACGACGAGAACTTGTACAAAAAGCCGCGCTGGCTGGTCCTGAACAAGCTGGACATGGTGCCGGGAGATGAGCGCCCCGCGCTGATCAAGGACTTTGTCAAACGCTACAAGTTCAAGGGACCGGTGTTTGAGATTTCGGCGCTGACGCGCGAGGGCTGCGAGCCCTTGATCAAAGAGATCTACAAACACGTCAAGGCCCAGCAGTTGGCCGAGCAACCGCATGTGGAAGTGGACCCCCGCTTCCTGTCTGGCGCAGTGGATCCTAGCGACACGCCATCCTCTTAAACGCTATTTATTTGATAGCTGCTTGTGCAGTAAATACGAGGGCTACAGGCCAAAATGACTCAAAAGTTCAGCTCCCCTGTATTGCGCGATGCGCGGCGTGTGGTGGTCAAGGTGGGGTCCAGTCTGGTCACCAACGAAGGCCGTGGGCTGGATGAACAGGCGATTGGCGAGTGGTGCAGGCAGTTGGCCCACCTGATCCGGGATGGGCGCGAGGTCATCATGGTCTCCAGCGGAGCGATTGCCGAAGGCATGAAGCGCTTGGGCTGGGGGGTACGGCCCAAAGAGGTGCATGAGCTGCAGGCTGCGGCAGCTGTGGGACAAATGGGCCTGGCCCAGATGTACGAAACCAAGTTGCGGGCCAATGGTTTGGGCAGCGCCCAGGTGCTGCTGACGCATGCCGACCTGGCGGACCGCGAGCGTTACCTGAACGCGCGCTCTACCTTGCTGACGCTGCTGAAACTGGGGGTGGTGCCCGTCATCAACGAAAACGACACGGTGGTCAACGACGAAATCAAATTTGGCGACAACGACACGCTGGGGGCGCTGGTGGCCAACCTGGTGGAAGCCGATGCGCTGGTGATTTTGACGGACCAAAAAGGCCTCTACACGGCGGATCCACGCAAAGACCCTGCAGCCAAATTTGTGCATGAAGCCAAGGCCGGCGACCCGGCACTGGAGCTGATGGCGGGGGGCGCCGGTTCCAGCATTGGTCGGGGCGGCATGTTGACCAAGATTTTGGCGGCTAAGCGTGCGGCGGGCTCGGGTGCTTCCACTGTGATTGCATGGGGACGCGAGGTCGATGCGCTGGTGCGCCTGACCCAAGGTGATGCCATCGGCACATTGCTGATCGCTCAGACCCAGAAGAACCAGGCCCGCAAGCAGTGGATGGCCGACCATCTGCAGATGCGCGGTGCGGTGGTGGTGGATGCGGGCGCTGCCGCCAAGGTGCGTGACGAAGGCAAGAGCCTGCTGCCCATTGGCATGGTGCTGGTGGAAGGCGATTTTTCGCGTGGCGACGTAATTGCTGTGCGCGATGAAGCGGGGCAAGAAATTGCCCGCGGGCTGGCCAACTACGCCAGCGCCGAGGCTCGCCTGTTGTGCCGCAAGTCTTCCAGCGAGTTTGAGCGCCTGTTGGGCTACGCCGCCGAGCCGGAAATGCTGCACCGGGACAACCTGGTGCTGAGCCGCTGATTCAGCGCCAATCAGTCGAAACTGGGTGTGGCGCTGCGTGGCCTTTGCTGCGTTTGGAGCGCTTTGATCACATCGGCCTGCCGGTTGGCCACACGCACATCACAAGCAGCGAGCCGCGCAAACACAAATGCATGCCTGGACGGCTGGTTGCCATTCACCTCGCGCCACGCGGGCTCAGGGATGACCGACCACTCGCCGGACGTTCCGGCACGTGCATACGTTTTGACCTGATCGCTGGCGCAGCGGATGCCTTCGTAGACAGCATTGACCGTGCCGGAGGCATTGCTCATGACCGCAACGTAGCGCACGACGCCATCCTGGCCCACCGTCACCGTGGCAGGATCAATCCCCACACGCACTGACACGTAGTTGGGCATCTCCAGCGGCAGTGTCCGGGTCTTGGAAAACGCAGGGGGTGGGGGTTCTTTGTCCTCCACCCAATCCAGGTTGTCCAGACCATTGCCAACCTGTCCCCAGGCTGCAAAGTGAGTGCAGGCAAGCAGTGCGGTTGCCACGGCTGTGTACTTCAACTTATTCATGGTGTGGAAGTCGGTTGGTGCCAGGGTCGGGCTCGAACGACGCGCCAGGGGGGAGCTCGATATGTGCACCCATGGCAGGCCCTTCGGGCAGTGTGTCACTGGCTCCGTGTGGACGGTGGTTGTGGCGCAAAAAGCGGTTGCGCGGTTCGTGCCGGGGCAGATAGCGCGATAGTTCGGTCAGAGCCATTTCGTAGACGCCGCGCTTGAACTCGACCACAGCGTCCAGCGGGACCCAGTAGTCATTCCAGCGCCATGCGTCGAACTCTGGATGGTCGGTGGCACGCAGGTTCAAATCCCAGTCGTGCCCTACCAGTTGGAGCAAATACCAAATCTGTTTTTGCCCTTTGTAGTGACCGCGTGCGTCACGTCGGATGTACCGGTCTGGCACCTCGTAGCGCAACCAGTCTCGGGTACGGGCGACGATGCTCACGTGCTCCGGATGGAGCCCCACTTCCTCGTGCAATTCGCGGAACATGGCCTGCTCGGGAGTTTCGCCCCGGTCAATGCCGCCCTGCGGAAACTGCCACGAATGGGTACGTATGCGCTTGCCCCAAAATACCTGATTTTTCTGGTTGAGCAGGACGATGCCGACATTGGGCCGAAATCCGTCCCGGTCAAGCATAATCAAACCCCAATTTTTAAACTTCGTTCATTATGCACAGCGAAAGCGGTGCATCAAGCGCAGAACGCCTCCGTCGTCAGCGAGTTCCTTCATGAAAGCCTCCCAATTCCTTATTTCCACCCTCAAAGAGGCGCCCGCAGACGCCGAGGTTGCCAGCCACAAGCTCATGATGCGTGCGGGCATGATCAAGAAGCTGGGGGCCGGCATTTACACCTACATGCCGATGGGGCTGCGTGTGATTCGCAAGGTGGAAGCCATCGTGCGCGAAGAAATGAACCGCGCAGGCGCCGTGGAGTGCACCATGCCCGTGGTGCAGCCGGCCGAGTTGTGGCAGGAAACCGGCCGTTTCGACAAGATGGGCCCCGAGCTGCTGCGCATCAAAGACCGGCATGACCGCGACTTCGTCATCCAGCCCACCAGTGAAGAGGTGGTAACCGATATTGCGCGCCAGGAAATCAAGAGCTACAAACAGCTGCCCAAAAACCTGTACCAGATCCAGACCAAGTTTCGCGACGAGCGCCGTCCCCGCTTTGGTCTGATGCGTGGGCGCGAATTCATCATGAAAGACGCCTACAGCTTTGACCGCGACCAAGAGTCGGCCAAGGCCAGCTACCAAGTGATGGCAGGCGCCTACCGCAAGATCTTTGACCGCTTTGGCCTGCGCTACCGCGCGGTGGCCGCCGACAGTGGTGCCATTGGTGGCGATTTGTCGGAGGAATTCCAGGTGATCGCCTCCACGGGGGAAGACGCCATCATCTACTGCCCCACCAGCGACTACGCCGCCAACATTGAAAAAGCAGAGGCTGCCGAGCCTGCAGCCCCCAGAGCTGCTGCGCAAGCTGCTATGGAAAAGGTAGCAACGCCGGACAAGAGTACCTGTGCAGATGTGGCTGCACTGTTGAACGTGCCGCTGGCCACCACCGTCAAATCGCTGGTGCTGGCCACTGATGTGTACGACGACAAAGGCAATGTCACCCAAACCCAGGTCTGGCTGCTGCTGCTGCGTGGCGACCACGACATGAACGAAGTCAAGGTTGGCAAGCTGCCCGGCCTGGCCGATTTCCGCTTTGCCACCGTGCCCGAAATCGAGGCGCACTTTGGCTGCAAACCCGGCTACCTGGGCCCCATCGGCCTCAAGCTGCCGGTCAACATCGTGGCTGACCGCGACGTGGCCGTGATGGCGGACTGGATTTGCGGCGCCAACGAGGAAGGCTTCCACATTCGCGGCGTGAACTGGGGCCGCGACCTGCCCGAGCCCGCGTTGGTGGCGGACCTGCGCAATGTCGTGGCGGGCGATGCTTCGCCGGACGGCAAGGGTGTGTTGGCGATTGAACGCGGCATTGAAGTGGGCCACGTGTTCTACCTGGGCACCAAGTACAGCAAGGCGATGAATGCGACCTTCTTGGGAGAGAACGGCAAGCCCCAATTCATGGAGATGGGCTGCTATGGCATTGGCATCACGCGCCTGCCGGCTGCTGCCATCGAACAGAACCACGATGACAAGGGCATCATTTGGCCCGACGCGCTGGCACCTTTCACCGTGGTGTTGTGTCCCATTAGCCCTGACCGCTTTGCCGACGTGAAGGCCGCGGCTGACAGCCTGTATGCCGAATTGCTGGCCGCCGGTGTGGACGTGATGCTGGATGACCGCAACGAGCGCCCCGGTGCCATGTTTGCCGACTGGGAGCTGATTGGTGTGCCGCACCGAGTGACCATTGGGGACCGTGCGCTGAAAGAAGGCGTGGTGGAATACCAGCACCGCCGTGACACGGAAGCAAGCAAGGTGCCTGTGGCGGAGATTGCGAGCCTGCTCTTGTCACGCCTGAAGGCATGAAATTTTTGCCCGAGGCAAGCGCGTACATCAGCAGGCGAAACGGCCTGCAGCGCTTGCTACTCGCGTGTGGATCGCTATCGTTTGCAGAGCAAACCTGGGCCGGTGGGCAGATTGAAGAGCCTTTGGTGGACTCGGTGCGCACGGCCTTGTCCTCCGCCATTCAGAATTCTGCGCCACCCATTCCCGAGTTTGCCAACACCGAGTCGCGCCTGAAGTACCTGCGCTGGCTGGGCGCGATGAGCGAGCGGCTCAAAAAGAAGAAGCCAGACTGGGAAACCCGCAAAGAGTTTCTGCAGTCGGTCTGGTACGAGAGCAAGCGTGCCGGGCTGGATGTGGCCTTGGTGATGGGCCTGATCCAGGTGGAGAGCAATTTCCGCAAGTTCGCAGTGAGCCGTGTGGGCGCGCGGGGCTATATGCAGGTCATGCCCTTTTGGACGCGTGTGCTCGGCGACGGCGATGCGGGCAAGCTGTTTCATATGCAAACCAACCTGCGTTTTGGCTGCGTCATCCTGCGCCACTACCTGGAGCGCGAACGCGGCGACATGTTCATGGCACTGGGCCGCTACAACGGCTCACGCGGCAAAGCGCCTTACCCCAGCGCCGTCATGGGGGCCAAGCGCAACTGGGATTGGGCGGGCTAGGGGGTGTTGGACGTGGCCAGTTGGGTGCGCCAGAGGGCCTCAAACTGGGCGGCCGGCATGGGTTTGGCAAACCAGTAGCCTTGCGCCTGGTCGCAGTCCATGCGCCGCAGGGCATCGCGGGTCTCCACGTTCTCCACCCCTTCTGCGGTCACGGTCAGGTTCAGGCTCTTGGCCAGGTGGATGATGGCGCTGACCATGGCGACGTCTTTCTCACCGTTGAGCAAGCGGCGCACAAACGATTGATCGATCTTGAGCTTGTCGACTGCAAAGCGCTGCAGATACGACAGGTTGGAGTAGCCAGTGCCAAAGTCGTCGATCGACAGGCGGATGCCCATGGCCTTGATACGCTGCAACGTTTGCATGAACTTGTCGGTGTCCTGGATCAGGGTGGATTCGGTCATTTCGAGCTCTAGCTGGCGCGGGTCCAGCCCGGACTGCTGCAGTGCGCGTTCAATCACGGCTTCCACATCGCCGCGCCGGAACTGCACGGCCGATAAATTGACAGCCACCGTCAGTGCGGGGGAGCCGGCTTGGCGCCAGGCCTGCATTTGCCGGCAGGCGTCTTGCAGCACCCACTGGCCAATGTCCACAATCAGCCCGGATTTCTCGGCTGCCGGAATGAACAGGCCGGGTGACACCAGACCCAATTTCGGGTTTTGCCAGCGCACCAGGGCTTCCGCGCCGACCAATTGCTGGTTGCGCAGGTCAAACACCGGCTGGTAGTACAGCACCAGTTCGTTTTGTGCCAGCGCCTGGCGCAGGCTGGAAATCAGGTGCAGGTTCTCGCGGATGCTGGTGTTGATCTCTTCGTCAAAAAACCGATAGGCATTGCGTCCCGATTCTTTGGCCTGGTACATGGCCAGGTCCGCATGGCGCAGCAAGGCTTCAAAGGTGGTCCCGTCCTTGGGGTGCACCGCAATACCGATGGAGCAGGTGGCCAGAATTTCCAAGCCACGTAGATGAAAGGGCGCTTGCATACGTTGCAGCACCTGGGCTGCGACCTGGGCAACACCCTCGGTGTCGGTGATATCGGTGACACCGATCAGGAACTCATCGCCCCCTTGGCGGCAGACGATGTCGGCTTGGCGTACTGCGTCGCGCAGGCGCAGCGCGACTTGTTTGAGAAACTCGTCCCCCGCCGAATGGCCCACGGAGTCGTTCACATCCTTGAAGTTGTCCAGATCCACAAACAGGAGGGCCACCAGCTGTTGGTGCCGTGCGCTGCTGGCAATGGCCTGCTCCACCAGCTCGCTGCCCAGCACGCGGTTGGGCAGGTGGGTCAGCGCATCGTGCTGGGCCAGATGGGTGAGATTTTTTTCGGATTCCCGGAATCGTGCAATCTGCACACGCAGACCCATCAGGGCTTTCTGCATGTCGTAGGCCAGAAACCAGACCAGCATTCCGTTCACCACCAAAATGGTGACGCTGTCGGTGAGCCGGTCAATATCGGTGCCAGGTGTGGTGACTCCCCGCCAGCCGTTCAGCGTGCCCAGCCCCACCCACGCCACGCACAGCACCATGCCAGCCAGCAGCCACCAGAATTGTTTGGGTTTGAGGAGCTGGCCTGCAGCAATCAGGATGACCGGATAGCCCAGCAGGGAGGAGTCGCGCAGCCCGTCGCTGCGCCACATGATGCCAAACAGGGCGAGCGTGGCGGAGCCCAGGATGAGAATAGACGCTGCCTCGTAGCGTCCGCGGTGGTTGAGCCATTGGCTGGGCAGCATCAGGGCTGCCGTTGTCCCCAGAATCAGCACAACATCCCAGCGCTGCTGGAAGCCGTATTGCACGGCGGTCCCGGTAAAAGCGATGAACAGCAGCGCTGCAAACTGGAACAGGCGACGGCTGCGCAGGGCATCGTCGAGGGTGTTTGTCGCGCTATGGTCTGGCACGTTGGGTCCCGGAAGCTCCAGTGGTTGCAGCGGCACCCCGGTTCGCGCGCCGGGAACCGTGCCGGCGTTGGGGGGTCAGGCGGGGTTCTTGCCCAGAGTTTGTGCCAACTCGCCCGACTCGTACATTTCCATCATGATGTCGGAGCCACCGATGAACTCGCCCTTGATGTAGAGCTGGGGAATGGTGGGCCAGTTGCTGTATTCCTTGATGCCCTGGCGGATGCCGTCGTCTTCCAGTACGTTCACGGTCTTGACGGTTTTGGTGTCCACACCACAGGCCTTGAGGATCTGGATGGCGCGACCGGAAAAACCGCACTGGGGGAAGCTCGCGGTTCCTTTCATGAACAGCAGGATTTCGTTGGATTTCACCAGTTCGTCAATGCGTTGTTGTGCGTCGCTCATGTTTCTGCTTTCAAGTAGATAGATCCCTTAATTATTTCACCTTCCCTGGCCCTTGTGCCGGGCGGCGGTGCTTGGCGGACGAGGGGTAAGGCTTTTTCGGATAATAGGCGCCATGAACATCACCAAAAACACCGCAGTCACGCTGCAATTCAAGGTTACCGACACCACCGGCAAGCTGCTGGACCAGAGCCAGGAACCCATCGCCTACCTGCATGGCGGCTATGGCAACACCTTCCCCAAGATCGAGGAGGCGCTGGAAGGCCAGGGTGTGGGTTTTTCCACGACGGTAGAGCTGGCCCCCGCCGATGCCTTTGGCGAGTACAACGAAGCACTGCTGCAAACCATCCCCAAAACCCAATTTCCCCCGGGTGTGAAGGTCGGTGGCCAATTGGAAGGCCGTGCCGAAGATGGCAACACCATCGTCTTCACGGTGGTCAAGATCAAGGGACCTGTGGTGCATCTGGACGGTAACCACCCCCACGCGGGCAAGACACTGCGTTTTTCCGTAAAGGTGTTGGAAGTTCGTGCCGCCAGTGAAGAAGAAGTCACCCACGGGCATGTGCATGGTGCCCACGGCCATCACCACTGATTGCCTGAATTTCTCACTGTCTTCCTGAAAATGGCTGGATTTTTAATAATCCAGCCATTTTTTTATTTTTGGATGGCATTTTGGGCACCATATCGCAATGGGCTGCTCGGCCTGCCGGGCTACGATACATACCAGTCCCCTTGTATCTGCCACCAGGAGTTTTGCCGTGCTGTCTCACCCCGCTACCAAATACCGCGCCTTTCCTGCCATCGACTTGCCCAACCGGCAATGGCCCTCGCGCACCATCACCCAGCCCCCCATCTGGATGAGCACGGACCTGCGGGACGGCAACCAATCCCTGTTTGAGCCCATGAACGCGGAGCGCAAGATGCGTATGTTCCGCACCTTGCTGCAGATCGGCTTCAAGGAAATCGAGGTGGGCTTTCCCAGCGCTTCGCAAACGGACTTTGACTTTGTGCGTCAGCTCATCGAGGGCGGCCACGTGCCGGACGACGTGACCATCGAAGTGCTCACCCAGTCCCGCGAGCACCTGATCCGCCGCACCATCGAGTCCTTGAAGGGTGCACGACGTGCCATCGTCCACGTCTACAACGCCACCGCGCCCGTCTTCCGCGATGTGGTGTTCGGCATGAGCAAGCCCGAAGTGAAAGCGTTGGCCGTGTCCTCGGTGCGCCTGATCAAAGAGATCACCGCCACGATGCCGGAAACCGAGTGGGTGCTGCAGTACAGTCCCGAGGTCTTCACCAGCACCGAATTGGAGTTTGCCTGCGAGGTGTGTGATGCGGTTACCGCCGAGTGGGGCGCTACGCCTGCCAACAAGGTCATCCTCAATCTGCCAGCCACCGTAGAGGTGTCCACCCCCAATATCTATGCCGACCAGATCGAGTGGATGCACACCCACCTGGCTCGCCGCGATAGCGTCATTCTGAGCCTGCACCCGCACAACGACCGGGGTACCGGCGTGGCTGCAGCCGAGCTCGGCGTGATGGCGGGCGCTGACCGCGTGGAAGGCTGCCTGTTTGGCAATGGCGAGCGCACCGGCAATGTGGACCTCGTCACGCTGGCGCTCAACCTCTATACCCAGGGCGTGAACCCCGGCCTCGATTTCTCCGACATCAACGCCATTGCCCGCACCGTCGAGCATTGCAACCAGTTGCCCATCCACCCGCGCCACCCGTATGTGGGTGACCTGGTGTTCACCGCGTTCAGTGGCTCCCACCAGGATGCGATCAAGAAAGGCTTTGCCGCCCAAAAGGCGGCAGGGCCCGACGCGCCGTGGAATGTGCCTTATATGCCGATTGACCCCGCGGATGTCGGCCGCAGCTACGACTCGGTGATCCGTGTCAACAGCCAGTCTGGCAAGGGCGGTGTGGCGTATTTGATGGAAGCCGAGTTCGGCGTGGTGATGCCGCGCCGCCTGCAGGTGGAGTTTTCGGGCGAGGTGCAAAGCCATACCGATACCCACGGCGGTGAAATGACAGCGCAAAACATCTGGGACCTGTTTGATGCCACCTACCTCCATGCGGCCGATGCCAGCGTGCGCTACGTGGAGCACCACCTGTTTGAGCATCCCGGCCAGCCCGGCCGGGCCCATGTCCAAGGTATCCGCATCGGCGTGGAGGTGAATGGCCAGCCCATGCTGCTGAGCGGGGAGGGCAATGGTCCTATCGACGCCGCCGTGCATGCGCTGCAAACCATCGGTATCAAGGTGCAGGTGCGCAGCTACGAGGAACGCAGCACCAAAGCCAGCACCGACGGGGGGGACGCACAGGCCTGTGCCTTCCTGGAGCTGGTGGCGGCCCATGGCGAGACCGGCAAAGGCGGAGAGCGTTTTGGCGTCGGCATGGACACCAACATCGTCACCGCCTCCGTCAAGGCGCTTGTGAGTGGCGTGAACCGCCTGGGGCGGGTGGATCTGGCCACACCGGAGGTTGTGGCCGCCTGAGGTAAAAAGGGCAGCGGGGGGGCGGGCGTTCAGGGCTCGGCTTGTTGGCGCCAGCGCTGGATGTTGGTCTCCACCAGCGGTTTCATCACATTGTCTTTGGTGAGCTTGTACAGCGCCTTGGCAATGCGCCCGCGCAGCTCGCCCGTGTTGCAAGGAGATTGGTGCGCGAGGGTGAGGTGCAGCCCCTCATTGCTGACTGCCACTGAAGAGGTTTTCAGCTCGTCGTACCCAAGTTTGGTAGCCAGGGCACGCCCCGGGTCTTCCTCGTAAACGATGTATTGGGCCCGGCCCACCCCCAGCATGCGGAAGGCTTGTTCCAACTGGGACGCCTCGTCAATCTGCAGAAACTCCTTGGCATAGCGGTCAAACGCCTCGCCGAAGCTGTTATTGATCACGGTCAGGCCCTTGCGGCCTTTGAGGTCGCTCCAGGACTTGTAAGCGAAAGTGTTCTTTGGCGACGTCCAGATCACGGTGCGGGTGCTGCGAAACGCGGGATAAAAGTAGTCCATGTACTCCAGCCGCTGTAGCGTGAAGAAGGCGCCGGCAATCAAGTCCACGCGGCCACCCTTGGCCTGTTCCTGTACACGGGCCCAGGAACCCACGTATTTCACCTCGATGGGAACACCGATCTCCTTGGACAGCAGCTGCATCAGGTCGGCATTGGCGCCGATCAAGCGGGTGTCATCGGCCGGGTCGCGCCAGAGGTAAGGGGTGTACTCGGGGTTGCCGGTGGCCACCAGGGCCTTGCAGGGGGCCGTTTGAGCTGCGCTTTGGCCGCCCCACAGGCATAGCCAGACGACAGCACAAAGGCTGCGCCAGACCAGGCCAGAAGCCTGTCCAACCGAATGTTTTGTTTGCATGGCCTGTCACGGGGAGCGTGCCATATGGCGTTTGCAGTCTAGCTGCAAGCTTTTGCCGTTGCAAATACCCAAATTGCTCCTGCGTTGTTTTCTGCCTAGGCTTTCTTCAGGAAGCAGGCTTTGAGCATGAAGCTGCCGCCCTCCATCTTGCAGTCCACCTCGTGGTCCCCGCCCACCAGGCGGATGCTTTTGACCTTGGTGCCCATCTTGAGCACGGTGGAGCTGCCCTTGACCTTGAGGTCCTTGATCAGCACCACGGCGTCGCCATCCTGCAGCACCTGGCCATTCGAATCTTTGACCACGGCGTCAGCGTCGTCCTCGGCTGTTCCGGCGTCTGATTGCGGCCATTCAAAGCCGCAGTCGGCGCAGACGAAGTTGCTGCCGTCGGGGTAGGTGTTTTCCAAGGTGCATTGGGGGCAGGCGGGAGTAGTAGAAGACATAGTGGTGTAGGTAGGTTGCTATGAAATTAGGAGCTGTTTGCGCAATAAATACGGGGGCTATGGCCATATTCCGCCACTGCAGCGGGCAATGCCTGCCAGGTCGTGGCGGATTTGTACCTGGGTAAAGCCGGCCTGTTGCAGCAAGGCGCAGACCGCCGGGGCCTGGTCATGGCCATGCTCCAGCAGCAGCCAGCCGCCATGGCGCAGACGCTCGCGTGACTGCGCCACGATGGTGCGGATATCGTCCAGCCCGTCGGCGCCGGCCGTCAGGGCCTGGAGGGGCTCGTGGCGCAGGGCGGGCAGGTGTTCATCTTCCTCGCGGATGTAGGGCGGGTTGGAGACGATGGCATCCAGCGGCCCGGGGATGCCCGTGAGCCAGGAGCCCTGCTGGAAGGCCACCTGCAGCTGCAGGCGCTCCGCATTGGCCTGGGCCACGGCCAAGGCATCGGTGCTGTAGTCCACCGCCAGCACCTGCAGGCTGGGGCGGCTGTGCTTCAGCGCCAGGGCGATGGCGCCGCTGCCGGTGCCCAGGTCCACCACACGGGCGTCGGGCTGGGGGGCCAGCACCTCCAGCGCCCAGTCCACCAGCGTTTCGGTGTCGGGGCGTGGCACCAGCACACGGGCGTCTACCTGCAGGTCCAGACCATAGAACTCCTTGTGGCCCGTGAGATAGGCCACAGGTTCACCCGCCATGCGGCGTTGCAGGGACTGTTCCAGCCATTGCTGTGTCGCTGCAGGCAAGGGGTCGTCGCTGTGCAGCAGCAGCCAGGCGCGGTCGTGCAGCGGGCGGCCCAGGGCATGCAGCATCAGCATTTGGGCATCCAGGCGGTCCAGGCCGCGTGTCAGAAAAGTACCAACAGTGTGGGGGTGCATGGCGTTATTCTGCTATCAGATCCATAGCGGGATACGCACCAATAACGTACGCTGCCGTGGTTGCCCGGCATTGCGGGTTTTTTTGCGAGCGCAGGTGACCCAGATGCGCTACGATGAACTTGCGAATAAAAATACAAGCAATCGCGCGATGGGGTGGTAGGTGAGGCACCGAGACTGAACCTAAGGAATCTTGCATATGAGCCCCACATTGTCCCCTGAAGTCCGCCGCCTGCGCCCCGCTTTGTCGCTCAGTGCCAAGATTGGCCTGGCGGCCACCGGGCTGGTGGTGCTGAGTTTGGCCATCACCTCGATGGTGATTGGCTTCAAAAGCAGTGCCGCCGCCGAAGACGCCACCATGGACCTGGCCCGCACCTCGGCGCGCGAGGCGGCTGGTGCGCTGCAAACCCGCATCCGCTCGAACCTGGCCAATGTCACGGCCCTGGGGGGTGCCATGGCAGCCACCAAAACCGCCAGCCTTCCCCTGCAGCGCGAGCAGATCAACGAGATGGTGAAGTCCACCCTCAGCAGTGCCGAGGACTTTATCGGGGCCGCCGTGACCTGGGAGCCCAACGCCCTGGACGGCAAAGACGCGGACTACGCCGGCAAACTGCCTGAATACGACGACAGCGGGCGCTTCATGCCCTACTGGACCCGCAAGGCCGGAGGTGGTTTCCATGTGGACCCGATTGTGTTTGACCCCAAAACACCGGGCGCCAACGACTGGTACGACGTGCCCAAGAAATCAGGCAAAGTCCATTTCACCGAACCCTATCTCTACCCCATCGAGGGCAAGGATGTGCTGATGGCCACGTTGGCCGCACCCATCCTGATCCAGGGCCAATTTCAGGGGCTGGCCAGTGCCGACTTCACGCTCACGCAGTTGGGCAAGATCCTGGCCGACCTGAAGGTCATGGATGGCGGCTCCCTGGCCTTGCTGTCCAACGGCGGCCTGTATGCCTCGCACCCTGACGCCGCGCGCATCAACAAAAAGGCCGACGATGTGCCGGGCGACGGCTTGGCCGCCGTTCAGGCGGGCAAGGCTTTTGAGTACCAGGACGCGCAGGGCGTTGTGCACCTGTTGCAGCCCGTAGCCATCCACCCGGACACGCTGCCCTGGAGCGTGCGCCTGAGTTTTCCACGCAGTGTGGCCACTGCGTCCTCGCGCCAGCTCACCGCCTATGCGCTGGTGGTGGCCGTTGTGTGTGCGCTGGCCACGGCGCTGATTTTGGTGGCCGTGTTGTCGCGCCTCATGCGGCCCCTGCGCGCGTTGAGCCAGGCCATGGTGAACCTGTCCAGCGGCGAAGCCGACTTGCGCACCACGCTGGATGTGCGTGGCAACGATGAGCTGGCGGCCATCGGCTCCGGTTTCAACCAGTTTGTAGGCAAGATCCACGGCGTGTTGACCCAGGTGCGCAGCAGTGCCGACAGCGTGGCCAATGCCAGTGCCGAAATTGCGCAGGGCAATAACGATCTGAGTGCACGCACCGAACACCAGGCCAGTGCCCTGGAGGAAACCGCCGCCAGCATGGAAGAACTCAACTCCACCGTGCAGCAGAACGCCGAAAACGCGCGCCAGGCGAACCAGCTGGCGATGAGGGCTTCCACCGTGGCGGTGCAGGGCGGCGAGGTGGTCCACGAAGTGGTGGAAACCATGAAGGGCATCAACGAGGCCAGCCGCAAGATCAGCGACATCATCAGCGTCATCGACGGCATCGCCTTCCAGACCAACATCCTGGCCCTCAATGCCGCCGTAGAAGCCGCCCGGGCCGGAGAACAGGGCCGGGGGTTTGCGGTGGTGGCCAGTGAAGTGCGATCCCTCGCAGGCCGCAGCGCCGAAGCCGCCAAAGAAATCAAAACCCTCATCAACACCAGCGTGGAACGTGTAGAGCAGGGCACGGCGCTGGTGGACAAGGCCGGTACCACCATGACCGAAGTGGTGAGCAGCATCCGGCGTGTGACCGACATCATGGGAGAGATCAGCGCGGCCAGCAGCGAACAAAGCAGCGGCGTGGCGCAAGTGGGTGAAGCGGTGACGCAGATGGACCAGGCCACACAGCAGAACGCGGCATTGGTGGAAGAGATGGCAGCGGCGGCCAGCAGCCTCAAGAGCCAGGCCAACGAGTTGGTTCAGGTGGTGGGCGTCTTCAAGCTCTGATACGCCGCGTTTCCCCGTGTACCGCCCCGCAGGCACCTGTGGGGCGTTTTCGTTGGGGCGCGGGGAGTCTGTGCAGCAGAGCGTTTCGCTCCGTGTCCCCCGCCCGCTGTGCGGGCTCCTCCTTTACCTGCGCAAAACGCTCCGTTGGGGCGCGGGGAGTCTGTGCAGCAGAGCGTTTCGCTCCGTGTCCCCCGCCCGCTGTGCGGGCTCCTCCTTTACCTGCGCAAAACGCTCTGCCGCCCAGACTCCCGGATTTCGCGAGGTTGCGCTGACAGGATGCCTAGTTCAGGTTATTTTCCAGTGCCGCCAGCTGTTGTGCCGCTTCATAGGCCTGCAGCGCCTCCACCACATCATCCATGTCGCCTTCCATGATGTTGAGCAGCTTGTACAGCGTGAGGTTGATGCGGTGGTCGGTGAGGCGGCCCTGCGGGAAGTTGTAGGTACGGATGCGGTCACTGCGGTCGCCGCTACCCACCAGGCTCTTGCGCTCGGCGGCGTCTTTGGCGGCGCGCTCGGCGCGGTCTTTTTCGTGGATGCGGGCGGTCAGCACTTTCAGGGCCTGCGCCTTGTTGCTGTGCTGGCTGCGGCCGTCCTGGCACTCGGCCACGATGCCGGTGGGGATGTGCGTGATACGCACCGCGGAGTCGGTCTTGTTGATGTGCTGGCCACCGGCGCCGCTGGCGCGGTAGGTGTCAATGCGCAGGTCGGATGGGTTGATCTTGATCGCCTCAGCCTCGTCTTGCTCTGCCAGCACGGCAATCGTGCAGGCGCTGGTGTGGATGCGGCCTTGGGTTTCGGTGGCGGGCACGCGCTGCACACGGTGGCCGCCCGATTCGAACTTCAGCATGCCGTAGGCGCCGCACGATCCCGCGCTGGTGCTCGTGCTGCCTTCGATGCGCAGCACCACTTCCTTGTAGCCCCCCAGCTCGCTTTCCGACGCACTCATGATCTCGGTACGCAGGCCTTTGGCGTCGCAATAGCGGGTGTACATGCGGGCCAAGTCGGCGGCAAACAGGGCGGATTCGTCACCCCCCGTGCCGGCACGGATTTCCACAAATGCGGGGCGCGCATCGTCCGGGTCTTTGGGCAGCAGCATGCGCTGCAGTTCGGTTTCCAGCTGCGCCAGTTCGGCCGTTGCGCTGGCGATTTCTTCCTCAGCCATTTCCGCCATGTCGGGGTCACCCTTCATCTCCTCGGCACCGGCCAGGTCGCTTTCGCGCTGCTGGTAGCGGCTCCAGCGGCCGGCGACGGCCGCCACGTCGGTGTGCTCGCGCGAGAGTTTGAGGAACTGCTCCATGTCTTTCATGATGTCCTCGCGGGACAGCAGAAATTCGAGTTCACCCTGGCGGTCGGCGTAGCGGGCAAGTTGTTGGCGGAGAAAGGGTTTCATCGTGAATCGCTCTGGATACTTGGGGGCTTCGACAAGCTCAGCCCGAACGGAGAGGGGGCAGACGCTGAACACGCCGTTCGCCCTGAGCTTGTCAAAGGGCTGGCGCTCGGGCAGAGCGTCGCTAACGGCTGTTGCGCAGGAAGAAGTGCTGGATGGCGCTGCTGGCACGTTCGCGCGCGGCTGCATCACCCGCATGCAACTCGGCCATGGCGCCGTGCAGCATTTTTTGGGTGAGGCCTTTGGAGAGGGCTTCCAGCACCGCGTCCACGTCCTCCCCCTTGGCCAGCAGCTTGCGGGCACGGGCCAGCTCCATGGCCCGCCACTCGTCCGCTTGGGCGTTGAGCTGCTGGATCAGGGGCACCGCACTGCGCTGATCCACCCAGTGCATAAAACTCTGCACCCCGGCGTCCACAATCGCTTCGGCCTGGGCTACAGCGGCCTGGCGGTTGGCCTGGGCGGTTTGCACCACGCTGGCCAGGTCGTCCACGGTGTAGAGGTAGACGTCGCCCAGCGCTTTCACCTCGGGTTCGATGTCGCGTGGCACGGCCAGATCGACCATGAACATGGGGCGGTGTCTGCGCTTTTTCAGCGCACGCTCCACCGCACCCAGTCCGATGATGGGCAGGGTACTGGCGGTGCAGCTCACCACCGCGTCAAATTCGTGCAGGCGCTCGGGCAGGTCGGCCAGGCGCATGACTTCGCCGCCAAAGCGGCTGGCCAGTTTTTCGCCGCGTTCCAGAGTCCGGTTGGCAATGGCGATGGCTTTGGGATTCTTGGCCGCAAAGTGCGTGGCGCAGAGCTCGATCATCTCGCCCGCACCCACAAACAGCACCTTTACCTGGGCCAGGTCTTCAAACAGGTTGCCTGCCAGGCGCACCGCGGCGGCGGCCATGCTGATGCTGTGCGCGCCAATTTCGGTGGAGCTGCGCACCTCTTTGGCCACGGCAAAGGAGCGTTGGAAGAGTTGCGAGAGCGTGGTACCCAGGGCGCCGGCTTCGTCGGCCGCGCGCACGGCGTCCTTCAGCTGACCCAGGATCTGCGGTTCACCCAGCACCATGGAGTCCAGCCCGCTGGCCACGCGAAAGGCGTGGCGCGCCGCATGGCCATCTTCCAGTCGGTAAGTGTGGGCACGCAACTCGTTGGCGGTCACGCCGCCGCTTTGTGCCAGCCAGGCCAGGGTGTGGTCCAGCGCAGCTTCATCACCAGCGCAGTAAATTTCGGTGCGGTTGCAGGTGGAGACAATGGCCGCTTCGGGCGGGCGTGCCATGCTCTGGCGCAGGCCGTGGAGCTGCGGAGCAATCTGGTCCATGGCGAACGCAAACCGGCCCCGCATATCCAGCGGTGCGGTGGTGTGGTTGATGCCTAATGCCCAGACTGCCATATGTTTAGACCCCGATTATAAAATCGAGACCCCACCGATCACCCGAGAGGCCTGTTATGGCCTTTGCGCCACACCCTATGGGCCCTTTGGACCTGCTGAATCACCTGCTGAACTTTGTCGCCCCCGCCCTGGTACTGGGGGCGACGCTGGCGTACCTGGCACCTGTTTTTATGAAGAATAGGGCTGTAGCCCGCACGCATACTGCGCAAGCAGCTATTAATTTCATAGTGGGCATGCTGGCCCTGGTGGCCGGACTGGTGTTCTTTGGCCGTGACGGCAAGATGCTCAGTTACGCCGCGCTGGTGCTGGCCGTGGCCAGCAGCCAGTGGTGGGCCATGCGCCGCTGAGCCACGCCCCCTGATCAAAGCTTGACCTATGTCAAACCGTTTCGACACTGTGCTTTTTGACCACGATGGCACCCTGGTGGAATCCGAAGGGCAGCACTTTGCCCTGTGGAACCAGGTGCTGGCGCCTTATGGCTTTGCGCTCACGCTGGCGCAGTACAAGGACTTTTATGCCGGCGTGCCGACCGATGCCAATGCCGCGGACCTGGTCGAGCGTTTTGGGGTGAGGGAATCGCCCGAGGTCTTGGCCCGGTTGAAGAACGAGAGTGCCCAGGCCTATTTGCAGACGCACGCTTTCCCGCTGATGCCCGGTGTGCGCGCTTCCATTGCCCAGTTGCAGGCCGCGCGTCTGCGCCTGGGCGTGGTCACGGGAGCGCGTGCCTATGCCATCGACGCGACGTTGCGCTCCCATGAGTTGGCCGCTGCCTTTGAGACCGTGGTGTCGGCCGACGATGTGGTGCACAGTAAGCCCGCGCCCGACTGCTACCTGCTTGCGCTGCAGCGCATGGGCGTCGCTGCGCACCAAGCGGTGGCCTTTGAAGACACCGAACACGGAGTGGCTGCAGCCATCGCCGCCGGGCTGGCCTGTGTGGCCATTCCCACCGAGATGTCGGCAGGCCACGACTTCAGCGCCGCCACGGTGATTCTGCCGAGCATGCAGGACGCCGTGCGCTGGGTGCTGGCCCAAAAATAGAGTGAAATCTGCACCTAGCCCTTGCAGAATATGCGCAAGCAGCTATTGTTTTTATAGCATTCAAGCCGGACTGAACAGGTCCACGCGGTCGGTGATGATGGCGTCGGTGCCCAGATCGATCAGGCGTTGGACGGCCCATTCGTCGTTGACGGTGTAGCTCAGGGTGCGAAAGCCAGCGCTGTGGGCCTGGGTCACGGTGCTGCGGTCCCACAGCGCGTGGTTGCACACAATGGCCTGGCAGCCCAGGCCCAGCGCAGTTTCCAGCCAGCCCTTCCACAGTGTGTCCAGCAGCAGGCCGCGGGGCAGTTCGGGCTGCGTGGCTTGGGCGCCTTCCAGTGCCTCAGGGTCAAACGATGTCAGCAGCGGCGGTACCGCCTGGCCTGCCCACAGGCGTGCTGCGTGTTGGGCCACCATCTCGCCCGTGTGGCGTTCGGTGCCGGGGGTGGGCTTGATTTCAATGTTCAAAAAGTAGCCGTTGCGAATGCAATAGGCGGCCACGGCATCCAGTGTCGCCAGAGGTTCACCGGCGTAAGCACGGCTGTGCCAGCTGCCGGCGTCCAGTTGCGACAGGGCGCCCCAGGCGTGGTCGCCGCCCACGGCGCTTTGGCCCTGGCCCAGCTTGGCGCGTGCATTGGTGGTGCGCTGCAGGGTGGCGTCGTGCATCAAAAATGGCACGCCATCGCTGCTCAGCTTCACATCACATTCGAACATGCGGTAGCCGTGGTTGGCGCCCAGGCGGAAGGCCGCCAGGGTGTTTTCCGGCGCCAATTTGCCGGCGCCGCGGTGGGCCACCCAACGGGGGTAGGGCCATGCGGGGAGGGCTGGGGTTGCCAGGCTCATACGTCCATCCGTTTGCCGGTGCTGGCATCGAAGTGGTGAATCCGGTCCGGACGGGGTGTCACATGCAGGGTGGCTCCCAGCGCCGGTACGGCGGCAGATTCTTCGGTCCGGATGATGAGCAACTCGTCGGTGTCACTATGTGCCCATTTGCCGTAAATCAGCCGCTCGGCACCCAGCATTTCCACGGCCTCCACCTGCAGCGCCCAACCAGTGGGTGTGATGTCCAGGTGCTCGGGGCGGATGCCAGTGATGAGGCCGGGCTTGGCGTCGGGGGCGTTCTTCAGCAGGTTCATGGGCGGCGAGCCAATGAAGCTGGCCACAAAGGTGCTGGCCGGGCGGGTGTACACCTCTTCTGGGGTACCAAATTGTTCCATCACGCCGCCGTTCATCACGATCATGCGCTGGGCCAAGGTCATGGCCTCGACCTGGTCGTGCGTCACAAACAGGCTGGTGATGCCCAGCTCGCGATGCAGCTTCTGGATCTCCAGCCGGGTCTGGGCGCGCAGCTTGGCGTCCAGGTTGGAGAGCGGTTCGTCAAACAAAAATACCTGGGGCTGGCGCACGATGGCACGGCCCATGGCGACGCGCTGGCGCTGGCCGCCCGACAGGGCTTTGGGTTTGCGGTCCAGGTAGGGGGCGAGTTCCAGAATCTTGGCTGCCTTGTCGACGCGCGCCTTGATTTCATCCATCGGTACGTTGGCAATCTTCAGGCCGTAGGCCATGTTCTCGAACACGCTCATGTGGGGATAGAGCGCGTAGTTCTGGAACACCATGGCAATGTCCCGGTCAGAGGGTTCCAGGTCGTTGACGACTTTGCCGCCAATGCAGACCTCGCCATCGCTGACTTCCTCAAGGCCGGCCACCATGCGCAAAAGTGTGGATTTGCCGCAGCCGCTGGGGCCCACGATGACGATGAATTCGCCATCGGCAATTTGGGCGTTCACGCCGTGGATGACCTGGTTGGCCGTTTTGCCGCTGCCGTAGCGTTTGATGACGTTTTTGAGTTCGATGGAGGCCATAGAGCAGAAGGAAAGTAAGTAGGAAACGTGAACCAGAGAGCGATGGGCAGCCTTAGCCCGCGCGCCGATTTCTGCGCGTTTGGCAGTATGAGGCGCGCGGGCTAAGGCTGCTCAGCGCGGAGCAACGCAAAGAGCGGTGATTGGGTGCATGGTGTGCGCAGCATGGTGGTGGCAGCGCCTGGCGCAAAGCCGGGGGCCTCATACTGCCAAACGCGCAGAAATCGGCCCCCGACTTTGCGCCAGACACTGCTGTGTCGCGGGCTGGCATTCCAGCAAAAACCAAGGTCATTTTTCGGTATCCACCAGGCCTTTGACAAACCACTTTTGCATCAGCATGACCACCAGCGCGGGCGGCAGCATGGCCAGCATGGCGGTGGCCATCACGATGTTCCATTCGGTTTGCGCATCGCCGCCCGAAATCATCTGCTTGATACCCACCACCACCGGGTACATGTTTTCCTCGGTGGTCACCAGCAGCGGCCACAGGTACTGGTTCCAGCCGTAGATGAACTGGATCACAAACAGTGCGGCAATGCTGGTGCGGGACAGCGGCACCAGGATGTCCTTGAAGAAACGCAGCGGCCCGGCACCATCCACCCGCGCGGCCTCCACCAATTCATCCGGCACCGTCAGGAAAAACTGGCGGAACAGGAAGGTGGCCGTGGCCGAGGCGATCAGCGGGATGGACAGGCCGGCGTAGCTGTTGAGCATGCCCAGATCTGCCACCACCTGGTAGGTGGGGCCAATGCGCACTTCCACCGGCAGCATCAGCGTGACGAAGATGGCCCAGAAGAAAAACATGCGGGCCGGAAAACGGAAGTAGACGATGGCAAAGGCCGACAGCAGCGAGATGGCAATCTTGCCCAGCGAGATGACCAGGGCGGTGATCAGGCTCACCATCATCATGCCGCCCACGGCGGCCTTGGAGCCCGTGCCCTCGCGGCCACCCAGCAGGGCGGTGCGGTAGTTGTCCCACAGGTGGCCGCCGGGCAGCAGCGGCATGGGGGACTGCACCACCTCTTGTGTGGTGTGGGTGGAGGCGACGAAGGTGATGTAGACCGGGAAGGCAATCACCAGCACACCCATGATCAGGATGGCATGCGACAAAAAGTCCAGCCAGGGGCGACGTTCGACCATCAGTAGTTCACTTTCTTTTCAACAAACCGGAACTGCACGACGGTCAGTGCCACGACGATGAACATGAGCACCACCGACTGCGCGGCCGAGCCGCCCAGGTCCATGGCCTTGAAACCGTCAAAGTAGACCTTGTAGACCAGAATGGCCGTGTCCTTGCCGGGGCCGCCCTTGGTGGCCGCATCCACGATGGCAAAGGTGTCAAAAAACGCATAGACGATGTTGATCACCAGCAGGAAAAAGGTGGTGGGCGAGAGCAGCGGAAACTGGATGGTCCAGAACCGGCGCCAGGGTCGCGCACCGTCCATGGCTGCCGCCTCGATCAGCGACTTGGGGATGGACTGCAGGCCGGCGAGGAAGAACAGGAAGTTGTACGAAATCTGTTTCCATACCGCTGCCATGACGATCAGCGCCATGGCGTGGTTGCTATTGAGCAGCGGGTCCCAGCCCAGGCCGAGCTGGCGGATGCCGTACGACACGATGCCGATGCTGGGCGCAAACATGAACAGCCACAACACCCCGGCCACCGCAGGTGCTACGGCGTAAGGCCAAATGAGAAAGGTGCGGTAGATGCCGGAGCCGCGCACCACGCGGTCGGCAAAAATGGCCAGCGTGAGCGAGAGCGACAGGCCCAACACGGCCACCAGCGCAGAAAAAATGGCGGTGGTCTTGAAGGACTCCAGGTAGGAGGCGTCGTTCCACAGGTTGCGGAAGTTCTCCAGACCGACAAATTCGACCGAGGTGCCGAAGGCGTCACTTTGCTGCACCGACTGCAGCAAGGCTTGGGCTGCGGGCCAGAAAAAGAAAATGGCGATGACCGCCACCTGCGGTGCGATCAGCACCCAGGGCAGCCATGCCGACTTGAAAACGACTCTTTTTTCAACCGCCATATCAACCGATCAGAAATGCAAAGTGGCGGCCCAGGCCGCCACTTCTTGGGAAGAAGCTGGAGTTTACTTGTTGGCTTTTTCGAAACGGGCCAAGAGCTCATCGCCCCGTGTCACCACGGAGTCCAGTGCCTCTTTGGCCGATTTCTTGCCGGCCCACACCTGTTCGAGTTCTTCGTCCTCAATGGCACGGATCTGCACATAGTTGCCCAAGCGGATGCCGCGCGACTTGTCGGTCACCTTGCGCACCATCTGGGTCACGGCCACATCCGTGCCTGGGTTTTCCTTGTAGAAGCCCGACTTTTCGGTCAGCTGGAAGGCTGCCGTGGTGATGGGCAGGTAGCCGGTGCGCTTGTGGCTGGCCGACTGGACTTCGGGCTTGGACAGGAAGTCGAAGAACTTGGCAATGCCTTTGTACTCTTCAGCTTTTTTGCCGGACATGACCCACAGGCTGGCACCACCAATGACGGTGTTTTGCGGGGCACCGGGTACGTCTTGGTAATGGGGCAGGGGGGCTAGGCCGAAGGCGAACTTGGCGTTCTTCTTCACGTTGCCGTAAAAACCACTCGATGTGGTCATCATGGCGCACTCGCCCGACACAAAACTGGCCTCAGGCACGTTGCCACGGCCCTTGTACACAAACAGGCCTTGTTTGGCCATGTTGGCCAGGTTGTCGATGTGGCGCACGTGCAGCGGCGAGTTGATCTTCAGGCGGGCATCCATGCCGGCCAGACCGTTTTGCTTGGTGGCAAATTCCACGTTGTGCCAGGCAGAGAAGCTCTCCAACTGGGTCCAACCTTGCCAGGCGATGGAAATGGGGCATTTATGGCCGCTGGCCTTGAGTTTGGCGGCAGCGAGTGCGACCTCTGCCCACGTGGCGGGGGCTTTTTCAGCGTCCAGGCCCGCAGCCTTGAACGCGTCCTTGTTGTAATAAAACACGGTGGTGGAGCTGTTGAACGGGAAGCTCAGCATCTGGCCGTTGGGTGCGGTGTAGTAGCCGGCCACGGCGGGAATGTAGACCTTGGGGTCAAATTTGTAGCCAGCGTCGGTCATGACCTTGCCCACGGGGACGACCGCACCTTTGCTGGCCATCATGGTGGCGGTACCCACTTCGAACACCTGCAGGATGTGGGGTGCATTGCCCGCACGGAAAGCGGCCACAGCGGCGGTCATGGATTCGTCGTAAGTGCCCTTGAAGGTGGGCAGGATGCGGTATTCCTTCTGGCTGGCGTTGAATTCCTTGGCCAGGTCATTGACCCATTCGCCGTTCACGGCGGTCATGGAGTGCCACCATTGGATGTCGGTTTGGGCTTGGGCGGGGGTTGCAATCGAGAAGGCGGCCGCGGTAACGGCGGCAATGGCCAAGGCTCGGCGGGTAATGGGGCTGTGCGACATACGTGCTCCTGAAATAAGAATGGCGCGATGCTAGATAAGCGCCGTGACAAATTTGTGTCAAATGCATTAAACGCCAGCTCTCCTGACCGTTTGGTCAGGGGTTTCCATTAGAAAAGCCCGTGAATAGTGGGTGCGTTACCATCTAAGGCCTACCAAAAATGGCCTATGTGGGCCCCTTGGCAGCTACCACCGACCCTGATGAACGCTCCCACCTCGCTCAATCACCTCCTCAGCGCCGCCAACCCTGGCGCGCATGTGCAAGAACGCATCCGCGAAATCCCCTACAACTACACCTCGTTCTCCGACCGCGAGATCGTCATCCGACTGCTGGGGTCTCACAGCTGGGAGCTGTTGAACCAGCTGCGCGGCGAGCGCCAGACCGGCCGCTCCGCCCGCATGCTCTACGAAGTGCTGGGCGATGTCTGGGTGGTGCAGCGCAACCCCTACCTGCAGGACGACCTGCTGGACAACCCCAAACGCCGCGGCCAACTGGTCGATGCGCTGAACCACCGCCTCGGTGAGGTGGAAAAACGCCGCACCCCGCAGACCGACCCCGAGCGCGACGCCATGGTGGGCCAACTGCTGGTGGCAGCCCGCGCGGCGGTCAAGGCCTTTGACGCTGCGTTTGTGGAAGTGGGCGCGCTGCGCAAAAAGACGCAAAAACTGCTCTACAAACTCACCGCCAAGGACAACGTCAAGTTTGACGGCCTGAGCCGCGTGAGCCATGTGACCGACGCAACCGACTGGCGCGTGGAATACCCCTTCGTGGTGCTGTGCCCTGATTCGGAAGAAGAGATGGCGGGCCTGGTGAAGGGCTGTATCGACCTGGGCCTGACCATCATTCCGCGTGGGGGCGGCACTGGCTACACGGGTGGCGCCATTCCTCTGACCTGGAAGAGCGCGGTCATCAACACCGAAAAGCTCGAAGCCATGACCGAGGTCGAGATGAAGCGTCTCCCCGGCCTGGACCGGGATGTGGCAACGGTCTGGTCGGAAGCCGGCGTGGTGACCCAGCGGGTGGCGGATGCCGCCGAGCGCGGCGGCTACGTGTTTGCGGTGGACCCGACCTCGGCCGAAGCCTCCTGCATTGGCGGCAACATCGCCATGAACGCCGGTGGCAAGAAAGCCGTGCTCTGGGGCACGGCCCTGGACAACCTGGCCAGCTGGCGCATGGTGACACCGCAGGCCGAGTGGCTGGAAGTCACCCGCCTCAACCACAACATGGGCAAGATCCATGACGTGGACGTGGCCAGCTTCGAGCTGCAGTATTTCAAGGCCGACGGCAAAACACCGATCCGCACAGAGCGCCTGGACATTCCCGGGGCCACTTTCCGCAAGGAGGGCCTGGGCAAGGACGTGACCGACAAGTTTTTGAGCGGGCTGCCGGGCATCCAGAAAGAGGGCACCGACGGCCTGATCACCAGCGGGCGCTGGGTGGTGCACAAGATGCCCGCGCATACACGCACCGTGTGCCTGGAGTTCTTTGGCAATGCCAAGGACGCGGTGCCCAGCATCGTGGACATCAAGGACTTCATGTTCGCCGAGCAAAAGCGCAGCGGCGTGCTGCTGGCCGGCCTGGAGCATCTGGATGACCGCTACCTCAAGGCCGTGGGGTATGCCACCAAGAGCAAGCGTGGCGGCCTGCCCAAGATGGTGCTGGTAGGCGACATTGCCGGTGACGACGCCGACGACGTGGCCCGCGTCACCAGCGAAGTGGTGCGCCTGGCCAACAGCCGCAGCGGCGAAGGTTTTGTGGCCGTGAGCGCCGAGGCGCGCAAGAAATTCTGGCTGGACCGCAAGCGCACGGCTGCCATCAGCAAGCACACCAACGCCTTCAAAATCAACGAAGACGTGGTGATCCCGCTGCCGCGCATGGCCGAGTACACCGATGGCATCGAGCGCATCAACATCGAGCTGAGCTTGCAGAACAAGCTGGCGCTGTGTGATGCCCTGACCGAGTTCTTCGAGCGCAGCGATTTGCCCTTGGGCAAAACCGACGATGCCAACGACATTCCCAGCGCCGAGTTGCTGGAAGACCGGGTGGCCCAGGCCCTTGAATTGGTGGCCCAGGTGCGCGGCCAGTGGCAAGGCTGGCTGACCGACGTGGAGCCGCTGTTTGCGCAGCTGCAGGACCACACACTGCGTGCCAGCTGGAAGACCCAGCTGCGGGCGCCACTGCAAGCCATCTTCACGGGTGCCGCGTTTGACGCCATCCTGGCCGAGTGCACAGCCATCCACAAGCGCGTGCTCAAGGGCCGTGTCTGGGTGGCACTGCACATGCACGCCGGTGACGGCAATGTGCACACCAACATTCCGGTCAACAGCGACGACTACGACATGTTGCAGTCCGCCCACGGCGCGGTCAAACGCATCATGGCGCTGGCGCGCAGCCTGGACGGCGTGATCTCCGGCGAGCACGGCATTGGCATCACCAAGCTGGAGTTCTTGAGCGAAGCCGAGCTGGCCCCCTTCATTGCCTACAAGGCCAAGGTGGACCCCGAGGGGCGCTTCAACAAGGGCAAATTGCTACGAAATCAGGAGCTGCCTGCGCAGCCTGGAAGCGGGTTTGCGCCGCATTTGACTGCAGATGGTTCGACCATCTATGCCGACCTGACCAACGCCTACACGCCATCGTTCGGCCTGATGGGTCATGAGTCTCTGATCATGCAGCAGAGCGATATTGGCGCCATTGCCGATAGCGTGAAAGACTGCCTGCGCTGCGGCAAGTGCAAGCCGGTGTGCGCCACCCATGTGCCGCGCGCCAACCTGCTGTACAGCCCGCGCAACAAGATCCTGGCCACCTCGCTGCTGGTGGAAGCCTTCCTCTACGAAGAGCAGACGCGCCGCGGCATCAGCGTCAAGCACTGGGAGGAGTTCGAGGACGTGGCCGACCACTGCACGGTCTGCCACAAGTGCGAGTCGCCCTGTCCGGTGAAGATCGACTTTGGCGACGTGACCATGAACATGCGCAACCTGTTGCGCAAGATGGGTCAGAAGAGTTTCCGCCCCGGCAATGCCGCGGCCATGTTCTTCCTGAACGCCACCAACCCCGAGACCATCAAATTGATGCGCTCGGCCATGGTGGGCGTGGGCTTCAAGGCCCAGCGCCTGGCCAACCAGGTCTTGCGCCTGGCAGCGCGCAAGCAGACCAACAAACCGCCAGCCACCGTGGGCACAGCGCCCATCAAGGAGCAGGTGATCCACTTCATCAACAAGAAGATGCCCGGTGGATTGCCCAAGAAGACGGCCCGCGCGCTGCTGGACATTGAAGATGCGGACTACGTGCCCATCATCCGCAATCCGCAGACGACAACGGCCGAGACCGAGGCGGTGTTCTATTTCCCCGGCTGCGGTTCCGAGCGCCTGTTCAGCCAGGTGGGCTTGGCCACGCAGGCCATGCTGTGGCACGCGGGGGTGCAAACGGTGTTGCCGCCCGGCTACCTGTGCTGCGGTTACCCGCAACGCGGCAGTGGCCAGTTCGACAAGGCCGAGAAAATGATCACCGACAACCGGGTGCTGTTCCACCGCGTGGCCAACACGCTGAACTACCTGGACATCAAGACCGTGGTGGTGAGCTGTGGCACCTGTTACGACCAGCTGCAGGGTTACGAGTTCGACAAGATCTTCCCGGGCTGCCGCATCATCGATATCCACGAGTACCTGCTGGAGAAGGGCATCACCCTGCCATCCGGCCAGGGCGGGTTCCTATACCACGAGCCTTGCCACAACCCCATGAAACTGGGCGATCCGATGAAGACCGTCAAGAGCCTGATTGGCGACAATGTGGTCAAAAGCGAGCGCTGCTGCGGCGAGTCGGGCACACTGGGTGTGACCCGACCCGACATTTCGACGCAAGTGCGATTCCGCAAGGAAGAAGAAATCCGCAAGGGCGAGGCCACGTTGCGTGCAGCGGGTACGGTGGCAGCAGATGCCAATGTGAAGATCCTGACCAGCTGCCCCAGCTGCCTGCAAGGCCTGACCCGATATGGCAACGACCTGAACAACGGCCTGCTGGAGGCTGACTACATCGTGGTGGAAATGGCCAACCAGATTCTGGGCAAGGAATGGCTGCCCGAGTATGTGCAGATCGCCAATGCCGGTGGCATTGAGCGCGTGCTGGTCTAAGAGGCTCCCATGGCAGGACTGACCGCAGGCGCACCGACACCGACCGACATCACCGTGCACGGCCAGAGCCGGGTGCTGGAGGTGGGCTTCTCGGATGGCGCGCGTTTTCGCATTCCCTTCGAGCTGATGCGGGTGTACTCGCCCTCGGCCGAGGTGCAGGGCCACGGCCCGGGCCAGGAAACGCTACAGACCGGCAAGCGCGATGTGGCGCTGGAAGCGCTGGACCCGGTGGGCAACTACGCGGTGCAGCCGCGCTTCTCCGACGGCCACGACACCGGCATCTACTCGTGGGACTATCTGTACTTTCTGGGTTCCCAGGAGGTTCGCCTGTGGCAGGAGTACGAGGCTAGGCTCCAGGCAGCAAACACCGAGCGTGATGCACCCATGGCCGCCAAGGCGGGCCACAGTTGCGCCAGCCATTGAGGTTGCTATTAATTCAGGAGCTATTCGCGCACTATCCGCGGGGGCTAGAGTCACTTTTTATTCAAAATCATGAGCACTACCCACTTTGGTTTCACCTCGGTCGATGAGTCAGAAAAAGCCCGCCATGTGCGCGGTGTGTTCGACTCGGTCGCCCCCAAGTACGACCTGATGAACGACCTGATGTCGGCCGGGCTGCACCGGGCCTGGAAGGCCTACACCGTGCTGGTGGCCAATCTGAAGGAGGGCGACAAGGCGCTGGACATCGCCGGCGGCACCGGTGACCTGGCGCTCGCCTTCTCCAAAAAAGTGGGCAAGAGTGGGCAGGTGGTGCACACCGATATCAACGAAGCCATGCTCTCCACAGGGCGCAACCGGCTGCTGGACGCGGGTGTGATTTTGCCCACCATGGTCTGCGATGCTGAGAAGCTGCCGTTCCCGGACAACCATTTCAACGTGGTGAGCGTGGCCTTTGGCCTGCGCAACATGACGCACAAGGACGTGGCTTTGGCAGAAATGCAACGCGTGTTGAAACCCGGTGGCAAGCTCCTGGTGCTGGAGTTTTCCAAGGTGGCGCCCCCGCTGGAGAAGGTGTACGACTGGTACTCTTTCAAGGTGTTGCCGCGTCTGGGCAAGCTGATCGCCGGAGATGATGCGAGTTACCGGTACCTGGCCGAGTCGATTCGCATGCATCCCAGCCAGCAAGAGCTAAAGACCATGATGCACAAAGTGGGCTTTGGCCATGTGGACTATCACAACCTGACTGGCGGCATTGCCGCTTTGCATGTTGGAATCAAGTGCTGAGATAACTAATTTTGGAGCGATCATGAAATTCTGGGCTTTGGGTTTGGCCTTGGTCTTGTCCCTGTCGGGCATCAATGCAGAAGCCGCCAAGCGTTTGGGGGGCGGCAAGTCATTTGGCAAGCAGTCCAGCAATGTGACGCAGCGCGAAGCCGCGCCCGCGGCGCCTGCGGCCCCGACCCAAAACATGAACAGCACGGCTGCCAAGCCCGCTCCTGGCGCCGCCGCCGCGGCAGCCCCCAAGCGTCCCTGGGGCGCCATGTTGGGTGGTTTGGCCGCCGGTTTGGGTTTGGCCTGGTTGGCCAACTCGCTGGGCATGGGGGAGGCTTTTGGCAACATCCTGATGTTCGCGCTGCTGGCGATGGTGGTGATGGGCGCAGTGGGCTGGTTCATGCGCAACCGCAAACAAGCCGCTGCGCAGAGTTCCCCCTTTGCTTTTCAGGGGGCCGGGGCAGGCCACGCACCGGCCACGCTGGCCAAGCCCTACCGGGCAGAGAACGTGGGCAATGATGCATCCGCCCGCCCCTGGGAGCGCAGCAGCATGGTGTTTGAGGCACCTCAGCAACCCCAAGGTGGCTCCATGATTGGCTCCGCGCTGATGGGCTCGCAGACATGGGGCATTCCCGCCGGCTTTGACAGCGAAGGGTTCCTCAAGGCTGCCAAGACCAACTTCGTGACCCTGCAGGCGGCCTGGGACCGTTCCGACATCCCGGCTCTGCGCGCCATGATGACCGACAGCATGCTCAAGGAAATCCAGGCCCAGCTGGCCGAGCGCGAAACCCACACGGGCAGCGGCCCCAACATGACCGATGTGGTGATGATCGAAGCCCGTCTGCTGGGCATCGAAGAGTTGCCTGATGAGTACATGGCCAGTGTCGAGTTCTCCGGCATGATCCGCGAAGAAGCCTCGGCCGGTCCCAGCCCTTTCCGCGAAGTCTGGAACATGACCAAATCCAAGGCCGGTGCCAGCGGCTGGCTGGTCGCAGGCGTGCAAGCCCTGCAGTAAACCCCAACCCCGATTAGCACGTCTCCGGCGTGCGTGTCCCGCTCAGAAACACCGCAGAACCGGCTCCGCTGGGCTGCTGGTGTTGCCCCCAGCAAAGGGGAAGGGCGAAGCGACACGCAGTGCGCGCCGCCATGGGGGTGAGCCATAATCCGTTATGGCCACACAGTCCCCTTTTTTCATGTTTGAAGGCTTTTTGAAAGCGCTTCCCACCCCACCCGTTCCCCCTGCCTGGATGGTTGAAGAGAGCCACCGCCGTGTGGTGCTCTTGCTCAACCATGTGTTGCAGCAGGAACCACAGGCCATGGAGCGCCTGGCACGCCAAAAGGGCCGCGTGATACTGAGCCAATGGCGGGATTTCACGTTCAAGGTGCAGGCCACCCCGGCCGGATTGCTGGACCTGGCGGGCCCGGACACCACCGCAGACCTGACCCTGGTGATCACGGACGAATCCCCCCTGGCCATTGCCCAAGCCATGATGCAGGGTGACAAGCCCAAGGTCCGTATTGAAGGTGATGTGCAACTGGCCGCTGAAATCAACTGGCTCGCGGACCATGTGCGTTGGGATGTGGAGGAAGACCTGTCGCGCATCTTGGGCGATGCACCCGCCCATCTGCTGGTGCAAACCGGACGAACCTTTGCCCAGGCGCTGCAGCAGTTTGTCGGCAAGCGCACCGCGTCGTCTGACGCGGCCTCTGGCACCGCCGCATGACACGGCTGGGCCGCGGGGTCTTCATTGTCTGGGTGGCCCTGCGCTATGGCTTGGACGAGCTGGTGCTCACCAGTTTTCAGAAACCCTGGCTGCGTCTGCTGGCGCGCGTTGTTTCGGTAGGGCGCAAGCTGGACGCCCCACGCGGCCAGCGCCTGCGTGAGGCCCTGGAGCGACTGGGCCCCATCTTCGTGAAGTTTGGCCAGGTGCTGTCCACCCGGCGCGACCTGCTGCCGCTGGACATAGCCAACGAGCTGGCCAAGCTGCAGGACAGCGTGCCACCGTTCCCCTCGGAGGTGGCGGTGGCCACCATCGAGCGCGCCTTGGGCAAGCCCTTGGCCGAGTTGTTTGATTCGTTTGAGCACACCCCGGTGGCCAGTGCATCGATTGCCCAGGTGCACTTTGCGGTGCTGCGCGACCGGCAGGGCAAGTCGCGTGAGGTGGCTGTCAAAGTGCTGCGCCCCGGCATGCTCAATGTCATCGACAAGGACCTGAGCCTGATGCGCATGATGGCCGGTTGGGTGGAAGGCCTGTCGGCCGACGGCAAACGCCTGAAACCCCGTGAGGTGGTGGCCGAGTTCGACAAGTACCTGCACGACGAACTGGATCTGGTGCGCGAGGCCGCCAGTGCAGCCCAGCTGCGCCGCAATATGGAAGGGCTCAACCTGGTGCTCATCCCGGAAATGTGGTGGGACCTGTGCAGCACCGAAGTTCTGGTGATGGAGCGCATGCATGGCGTGCCCATCAGCCAGGTGGACCGGCTGCGCGCGGCGGGGGTCGACATCCCCAAGCTGGCGCGCGACGGCGTGACGCTGTTCTTTACCCAGGTGTTTCGTGACGGTTTTTTCCACGCTGACATGCACCCCGGCAACATCCAGGTCAGCCTGGCGCCCGAGACTTTTGGCCGCTACATCTCGCTGGACTTTGGCATTGTGGGCACGCTCACCGAGGTGGACAAGGAGTACCTGGCCCAAAATTTTGTGGCCTTCTTCCGGCGGGACTACAAACGTGTGGCCGAACTGCATATCGAGTCCGGCTGGGTGCCGGCCAGCACCCGGGTGGATGAGCTGGAGGCTGCCGTGCGCGCAGTGTGTGAACCCTATTTCGACCGGCCGCTCAAGGAAATTTCGCTGGGCATGGTGTTGATGCGTTTGTTCCAGACCTCGCGCCGGTTCCAGGTGGAAATCCAGCCGCAACTGGTGCTGCTGCAAAAAACCTTGCTCAATATCGAGGGCCTGGGCCGTGACCTGGACCCCGAGCTGGACCTCTGGGCCACCGCCAAGCCGTTTCTGGAGCAATGGATGTTGGAGCAGGTCGGCCCGCAAAAACTCATTCGCGAACTCAAGGCCCAGGCCCCGCGTTACGCCAAGCTGCTGCCCGAACTGCCCGGTTTGCTGCACCAGTTTTTGCAGCAACGTGGCACCGACAACAGCCAGCTGGTGCAGGAGCTATTGCTGGAGCAAAAGCGCACCAACCGCCTGTTGCAAACCCTGGTGGCGGCCGTCATTGGTTTCGCGTTGGGCATGGTGGTCATGCAGATTGTGGTCCGGGTTGGGGTTTTCTGACCGCCACTTATAATTGAAGGCTTTGCAACCTGATGTCAGAGCCTTACTTCCATGCCCATCTACGCCTATAAATGCGAGTCCTGCGGGTTTGCCAAGGACGTGCTGCAGAAAATCTCCGATGCTCCGCTGCAAGACTGCCCAAGTTGTGCCCAGTCCACCTTCAAGAAACAGCTGACCGCAGCCGGGTTTCAGCTCAAAGGTTCTGGCTGGTACGTGACCGATTTCAAGGGTGGCAATGCGCCGTCCACCAGCGTAGCGCCCGCCACGGGGGATAGCGCGGCTGCCCCTGCGGCCAAGACAGATGCTGCCCCTGCGGCGACCACCGCATCGGCTGGCAGCAGCGCAGCGCCTGCCGCCGCTACGCCCAAACCCACCGCCTGACTCTGCCCTAGAACTGGAATTCCTGTGCCCATTAAAAAATACCTGCTTACCGGCCTGATGGTCTGGCTCCCGTTGGCCATCACTATCTGGGTGCTGCTGTGGCTGGTGGGCTTGCTGGATGCCGTGTTTGGCGGCTTTCTGTCTGGCGTGGCTGCGGTGACGCCCGAGTCCATGGGCCCGGCGATCGAGCGCCTGCACAACATTCCTGGTCTGGGTGTGCTGCTGGTGTTTGCCGCCATGCTGGTTACCGGTGCGCTGGTGTCCAATGTGGCGGGCCGCTGGTGGGTCAAGCAGTGGGATCGCCTGTTCACCAACATTCCCATCGTCAAGTCCATCTACAACAGTGTCAAGAAAGTCTCGGACACGCTGTTCTCCAGCAATGGCAATGCGTTTCGCACGGCCTTGTTGATCCAGTATCCGCGTGCAGGCAGTTGGACGATTGCCTTCCAGACCGGTGTGCCCAGCGGCGAAGTGCAGTCGCACCTGCAGGGCGAGTTTGTCAGCGTCTACGTGCCCACCACACCCAACCCGACCAGCGGGTTTTTCCTCATGTTGCCCAAGGCCGATGTGATCGAGCTGGACATGAGTGTGGACGAGGCACTGACCTACGTGATTTCCATGGGATCGGTCGCACCGCTGGCGTCAGCGTCCCAAGCCCCCGTCTCCCAATAACCTATTACCAACCCGCTGCCCACGAGGCGACGAACTGAAAGCAAGCTATGGCCATGCGCTCCCACTATTGCGGTCTTGTGACCGAAGCCCTGATGGGCGAAACCGTAACCCTGTGTGGTTGGGTGAACCGTCGCCGTGACCACGGTGGTGTGATTTTTGTCGATGTGCGCGACCGCGAAGGTTATGTGCAGGTGGTGTGCGACCCCGACCGCGCCGACATGTTCAAAGTGGCAGAGGACATTCGCAACGAATACTGCGTGCAGATCAAAGGCCTGGTGCGTGCGCGCCCCGAAGGCACCACGAATGACAACCTGAAGAGCGGCAAGATCGAAGTGCTGTGCCATGAGTTGACGGTGCTCAATGCCTCCGTCACCCCCCCATTCCAGATCGATGACGAAAACCTGTCCGAGACCACGCGCCTGACGCACCGTGTGCTGGACCTGCGCCGCCCCTACATGCAGAACAACCTGATGCTGCGTTACCGCGTGTCCATGGAAGTGCGCAAGTTCCTGGACGCCAATGGTTTTGTCGATATCGAAACCCCCATGCTGACCAAGAGCACACCCGAGGGCGCGCGTGACTACCTGGTGCCCAGCCGTGTGCACGATGGCCAGTTTTTCGCGCTGCCCCAGTCCCCCCAACTGTTCAAGCAGTTGCTGATGGTGGCGGGCTTTGACCGCTACTACCAGATTACCAAGTGCTTCCGCGACGAAGACTTGCGCGCGGATCGCCAGCCCGAGTTCACCCAGATCGATATCGAAACCTCGTTCCTGAGCGAGGAAGACATCCGCGCGATGTTCCAGGGCATGATCACGACGGTGTTCAAGAACACCATCGGTGTGGACCTCGGCGAGTTCCCGGTCATGACTTACCAGGATGCTGCGCGCCTGTATGGCTCCGACAAGCCCGACCTGCGCGTGAATCTGCAGTTCGCAGAACTGACCGACGTGATGAAGGACGTGGATTTCAAGGTCTTCTCCGGTGCTGCCACCATGAAGGGCGGCCGTGTGGTCGCCTTGCGTATTCCTGGTGGTTCCGTTGAAGGCGGTGGCATCAGCCGTGGCGAGATCGATGCGTACACCGAGTTCGTCAAGATCTACGGCGCCAAGGGTCTGGCCTACATCCGCGTCAACGACCTGTCCAAGGGCCGTGATGGTTTGCAAAGCCCCATCGTCAAAAACATCCACGATGCGGCCCTGGCTGCGGTGCTGGAGCGCACCGGGGCACAAAACGGCGACCTGATTTTCTTCGGCGCTGACAAAGAAAAGATCGTCAACGACGCCATTGGCGCGCTGCGTCTCAAGGTGGGTCACAGCGAATTCGGCAAGAAAAACGGTTTGTTCACCGCGGGTTGGAGGCCGATGTGGGTGGTGGACTTCCCGATGTTCGAATTCGATGAGGAAAACCAGCGTTACACCGCCGTGCACCACCCCTTCACTGCGCCCAAGGCCGGCCACGAAGACTGGATGGTTACCGCGCCTGAGAAGTGCATCTCGCAGGGCTACGACATGGTGCTCAACGGCTGGGAAATGGGGGGTGGCTCCGTGCGTATCCACCGCGCCGATGTGCAGCAAAAGGTGTTCGATGCACTCAAGATCACGCCCGAGGAAGCCCAGCTCAAGTTCGGCTTCCTGCTGGATGCGCTGCAGTACGGCGCGCCCCCGCACGGTGGCCTGGCCTTCGGTCTGGACCGCATCGTCACGCTGATGACCGGTGCCGAGTCCATCCGCGACGTGATCGCCTTCCCCAAAACCCAGCGTGCCCAGTGTTTGCTCACGCAAGCCCCGAGTCCGGTGGACGAAAAGCAATTGCGCGAGCTGCACATCCGCCTGCGCAACCTGGACGCTGCCAAGGCGGCTTGACCGTACGGTTCCAGCCACGGGGCTGGTGCACAATGAAAGGGCGCTCACAGAGCGCCCTTTTTTCTTGCGGAGACCATGCCCAAGCCTTTCAAAATCCCGCAGTCCGTGCTGGTTGTGATCTACACACCGTCTTGGGATGTGCTGCTGATCCGCCGTACGGAGGCCGATCCTGAGGCGCCCGCGTTCTGGCAGTCGGTTACCGGGAGCAAGGATGCGTTGGGCGAGCCCTGGGCAGAGACTGCGGCACGCGAGGTGCTGGAAGAAACTGGCCTGGACTGCACGCGGGGTCGTGCACTGGCACCGCACTTGCACGACTGGGGGGTGGAGAATGTGTACGCCATTTATCCCCGCTGGTTGCACCGCTATGCGCCGGGTGTGACGCACAACACCGAGCGCCTGTTTGGGCTGCAGGTTCCCGATGGCGTGGCCATCACGTTGAACCCGCGGGAGCATACGCACTACCAGTGGTTGCCCTTTGCGGAGGCGGCAGACCGCTGCTTCTCGCCATCGAATGCGGAAGCGATTCTTCAACTGCCCCAACAGACACAACAGACACGCGAGCCAGCCCCATGACCCAGACCACCTTGCGTATTGCCACCTACAACATCCACAAGGGCGTGCAGGGTTTGGGGCCGGCGAGGCGCCTGGAGATCCACAACCTGGGCCATGCGGTGGAGCAGCTCGACGCCGATGTGGTGTGTCTGCAGGAGGTGCGCAAAGTGCACCGCCGCGAGGCGCAGTACTTTGCCCATTGGCCCGAGCTGCCGCAAGCCGAGTTTCTGGCGCCCGAGGGGTATGAGGCGGTGTACCGCACCAATGCGGTCACCCGCCATGGCGAGCATGGCAATGCGCTGCTGTCTCGCTGGCCGGTGCTCACGCACCAGCACGAAGACATGTCGGACCACCGCTTTGAGCAACGTGGTTTGCTGCATGTAGAGCTGCTGCTGGAGGAGCGCCCTGTGCATGTCCTGGTGGTGCATCTGGGGCTGATTCGGGCCAGCCGCCTGCGCCAGCTGCAGCAGCTGGTGCGGTTTGTTGTGCGCGAAATACCTGCGGCTGCGCCGTTGCTGGTGGCCGGTGACTTCAATGAGTGGGGGCCATCCATTGCCCGTATCCTGGGGCCCGCCGGTTTGGTGGCGCATACGCAGGGGCGTCACCCCACCTTTCCCTCGCGCATGCCGCTGGTGCAGCTGGACCATGTGTTTGCGCGTGGCCTGAAACCGGTGGGGGTGACCGTGCCCCATGGTCGGAACTGGTGGCGCATGTCGGACCACCTCCCACTGATTGCCGAGTTCGTCTGGCCTGACTCGCCATGACGGATGCGACGTATTTGCCTGGTCACCAACTGCAGCTGCTGCAGGGAGGGCACGACTACTTCCGCGCGCTGCTTGCAGCCGTAGACGCCAGCCATACAGAGGTACGGCTGGAAACCTATATCTATGCTTTTGACGTGGAAGGCGAGCGCGTGGCCCAGGCCCTGGAGTGTGCGGCCCTACGTGGCGTGCGCGTGGCGCTGCTGATGGACGGCATTGGCACGCCGCAGGTGCCGCCGCAGTGGCAGCAGCGCTGGGATGCCGCTGGGGTGCACTGGTTGCGCTTCGCACCGCTGGGGCGGTTGGGCTTGCTGGTGCCCAGCCACTGGCGCCGCCTGCACCGCAAGCTGGCGGTGGTGGACGGCGCGGTCGCGTTTTGTGGGGGCATCAACATACTGGACGACTACAGTGACCCCCAGCATGGGCCGCAGCAGGTGGCACGGTTTGACTTTGCGGTACAGGCGCAAGGGCCCTTGGTGGCCCAGGTGCATACCGCCATGGCCCAGCTGTGGGACCGTTTGCTGGCCACTCGCCAGCTGGAGCAAGGCCAGTGGTCTGCTGCCCGCGCCGTGTGGCTGACCATGGCACGCCCCCAGGCGCGGGAGGCCGTGCCCGTATCGCAGGGCGGGGCGCTGGCCGCGCTGGTGTTGCGCGACAACGTACGCAATCGCAAACGCATCGAACGTGCCTATCGCAAGGCACTGGGCACTGCGCAGCGCGAGGTGCTGATTGCCAATGCCTACTTTTTGCCGGGCGGCAAGTTGCTGCGTGCGCTGGTGCATGCAGCGCAGCGGGGCGTGCGGGTTCGCCTGTTGCTACAGGGACGCTACGAGTACTTCATGCAGTACCACGCGGCGCGGCCGGTGTTTGGGCTGTTGATGGCTGCAGGGGTCGAAATCCATGAGTACACCAGCGGCTTCCTGCATGCCAAAGTGGCCGTGGTGGACCAGCAGTGGGCCACGGTGGGTTCGTCCAACCTGGACCCGCTGAGTTTGCTGCTGGCACGTGAGGCCAACGTAGTGGTGCAGGATGCCGCCTTTGCCGCGGCACTGCAACAGCGTCTGGAGGCGGCGATGGCCCAGCATGGCCGTGCGCTGGATGCCCTGGATTTTGGGCGGCGCCCCTTGGGGCAGCGGGCGCTGGACTGGTTGGCCTACGGGTTGATGCGCCTGACTTTGTTGCTGGCGGGGCGCCGGTATTGAGTTTTGCTATAAAAATAGTAGCTGCTTGCGCAGTATCCATGGGGGCTGTAGGCTAAAAACCCTACTATTCAAAGACTGGTAACATGCTTGCATTCTTGATTTCATAGAGCCCCATGAAACCCACCGATACCGACGAGGGAACCCCGGTTTCCGTCAAAATTCGCGAACGCCTTTTGGCCTCGCGCAAACGCTTCAACGCCAACGACAACATTGCCCCTTTCATCGAACCCGGCGAGCTGGAATTGCTGCTGGACGAGGTGGAGGAGAAGATGAAGGGCGTGCTCAGCAGCCTGGTGATTGATACCGAACACGACCACAATACCGACAACACGGCCCGCCGTGTGGCCAAGATGTATGTCAACGAGGTGTTCCGCGGCCGTTATGTCCCGGCACCCAGCATCACCGAATTCCCCAACGTGGGCCACTTGAACGAGCTCATGATCGTGGGCCCCATCACCGTGCGCAGCGCCTGCAGTCACCACTTTTGCCCGGTGATTGGCAAGATCTGGATTGGTGTGATGCCCAATGAACATACCAATGTCATTGGCCTGTCCAAGTACGCACGCCTGGCCGAGTGGATCATGGGCCGCCCCCAGATTCAGGAGGAAGCGGTGGTGCAGCTGGCCGACCTGATCCAGGAAAAAACCCAACCCGATGGCCTGGCCATCGTGATGGAGGCCAGCCACTACTGCATGGCCTGGCGCGGTGTGAAGGACATGGACAGCAAGATGATCAACTCGGTCATGCGCGGCGTGTTCCTCAAAGACCCCACTTTGCGTCGCGAATTTCTTTCACTGATTCCCCGGAAAGGCTAATGCCATGTTGGTTCGTTTGCTCTACGCCAGCCGCGCGATTGACTCCAATCCGGACGCCATCGAGGCTATCCTGACCCAGTCGCGCCATTACAACCCCACGTGCGGCATCACCGGCATTCTGTGTTACGGCGGCGGCATCTTTCTGCAGGCCATCGAAGGGGGGCGCATGGCCGTGAGCGAGCTGTATGGCCACATTCAGAAAGATGTGCGTCACAAAGACGTAGTGCTGCTGCACTACGAGGAAATCACTGAGCGCCGCTTTGGCGGGTGGACCATGGGCCAGGTGAACATGTCCAAGATCAACACCAACATCCTGCTCAAGTACGCCGAGAAACCCGAGCTGGACCCCTACTCGGTATCTGGCAAGGTGTCATTGGCGTTGTTGGAAGAGCTGATGGCCACCGCGTCCATCATCGGTCGCGCCTGAGATTGCGCCCATCCCCAGGATGCCGGTTAACGCCCTTGCACTGGTTATTTTTGCCGGCCTGATCCACGCAAGCTGGAATATCGCTGCCAAGAAAGCGGGCGGTGACGCACGTTTTGCCTGTTTCACGGCGCTGGTGATGATGGTCTTCTGGGCGCCACTGGGGTTCTGGCTGGGCTGGGAACAAGTACCCGACTGGGGGACCACCGAATGGGCCTTTGTGGCGCTCAGCGGTGTTCTGCATGTGGTCTATTACGTGGTGTTGCTGCGTGGTTACCGCAAGGCAGACCTCACGGTGGTCTACCCGCTGGCACGCGGCTCTGGTCCTTTGCTCTCATCCATGGTGGCCATTTTCTTTCTGGGGGAGCACATCTCCCGTTGGGGGGCACTGGGCATCGTGGCGGTGGTTGGCGGGGTGTTTCTGGTGGCTGGTGGACCTGGCTTGTTTCGCCAGGCACATGACCCCCCGCAGCGCGCACGCATCCGCAAGGGCATGGTCTACGGCTTGCTCACCGGTGTGTTTATTGCCAGTTACACCGTGGTCGATGGTTATGCGGTGAAAGTCTTGCTGTTGTCACCGATCTTGGTGGACTACTTTGGCAACTTTGTCCGTCTGGTCTTTTTGCTGCCAACCGTGTTACGTGACCGCCCGGCCGCAGCGGCCTTGTGGGTCCGGCAATGGAAGTACGCGCTCATTGTGGGCATCATCAGCCCCGTTTCCTATGTGTTGGTGCTGTACGCCATGCAGCGTGCGCCCATGAGCCATGTGGCGCCCGCACGCGAGGTGTCCATGCTGTTTGCCGCCTTGCTGGGTGGGCATTTGCTGGGCGAGGGTGACCGTGTGGCCCGCCTGCTGGGGGCCGTCTGCATTGCCATCGGTGTGATGGCCTTGGCTCTGGGGTGAATGGATGACCTTGCTGGTGGGGTGTGATTTTTCCAGCAGCCCGTCGCGGCGCAAGCAGATCGTGCTGGCCACGGGCCGCGTGGACCGGGGCAGGGTCCTGTTGCAGGCTTTGGAGCGTGTCAGCTCGCTGGACGCGTTCAGCGCCTGGTTGTTGCAACACCCTGTCTGGACGGGTGCCTTTGACCTGCCCTTTGGTCTGCCGCGCGTGCTGGTCCAGACTCTGGGATGGCCGCTGGAGTGGGAGCCCTGTATCCGCCACTATGCCAGCCTGTCGCGGGCGGATATTCGTGCGCAGTTTGCCGCCTTTTGCGACGCGCGACCGGTGGGCAGCAAGTTTGCTCACCGTGCCACCGATGGCCCGGCCGCCTCCAGTCCTTCCATGAAATGGGTGAATCCGCCCGTGGCGTACATGCTGCACGCGGGTGTGCCGAGGCTGCTCGATGCCGGGGCGTACCTACCCGGTGTGCAGCCTGCGTTGCCCGCGGGCACACCGGCTGCCCGGGTAGCCCTGGAGGCGTACCCCGCATTGCTGGCACGTGAGATGGTGGGGGCACGCAGCTACAAAAGTGACGATGTCACCAAGCAGACGCCCGAACGCCTGATTGCCCGCATGGATGTCATCCATGGACTGGAAACAGGTAACACCCGCTTGGGCTTGCGCCTCAAACTCAGCCATGCCCAAAGAGAGGCTTTGGCGCATGACGCATCAGGCGACGCGTTGGACGCGGTGATGTGTCTGGTGCAGGCAGCGTGGGCACAGCAGCAGTCAGACACGGGGCACCCCCGCTACGGCTTGCCCGAGATGCTGGACCCGCTGGAGGGCTGGATTCTGACGGCCTGAGCGGCCATCGCCGGAGGCTCAGGCCGCGCGAGGCGCAACCGTCTCTTCGATTTTGATCGCCAGTTGGGCAATCGCCAGGGCGGCAGGGCAGCCAGGCATGGTTTGCATCAGCAGTTGTCGACGCATGATGGCCTGCCGTACGGAGGGGTCGGCCGGAATATCGCCCATGTGTACCAACTTCAGTGGCTTGCCGCTTTCGGTGGTGACAAAGCGGTCCAACACCTGCTGCAACTGGGTGGTGATGGCGCGGCCATCGCCCAGGCGGGCGGTTTGGTTGATCACCACACGGATGCTGCTGCGTTTTTGCTGGCTGGCCAGCACCTTGATGGTGGCGTAGGCATCGGTGAGCGAGGTCGGCTCGGGGGTGGCCACCACCAGTACCTCGGAGGCCAAGGACACGGCAAACAGCACCACATCGGAGATGCCGGCACCGGTATCCAGCAGCACCACGTCGTAGTGCGGCACCAGTCCGGACATGATGCGCAAAAAGTCGTCGCGCACCTCCGGCGTCAGGCGCGAGTACTCGACCATGCCGGAACCTGCCAGCAGCACCGAGAAGCCGCCGGGCGCACGGATGATGGCTTCTTCGAGCTTGGCCTTGCCGGTGAACACATCGTGCAGGGTGACCTTGGGGTACAGGTTCAGCACCACGTCCAGGTTGGCCAGGCCCAAGTCGGCATCAAGCACCAGTACGCGGTGGCCGCGTTTGGCCAGGGCTGCCGCGAGGTTGGCCGACACAAAGGTCTTGCCCACGCCGCCTTTGCCACTGGTGACGGCTACCACTTTGCCCAAAGGCTTGAGCGGCACACCGGTGCTGCCTTCAGCGGATTCGGGAGGATTTAGCACGTCGGACATTAAAAAACCCTCTGCATGGCGCCATTGTTATTCCCGCCCGACATGTCGGTGGGGGCGCTTTCGATCCAGGCGGGGTCGCCCAGCGACAAGTGACCAAACAAAAGATTCTTTTCTTCGGCACTGACAAATACTTCCTGCTGCTGGTCCAGCAACACGCGGTTGCGGCCTTCGGCCTTGGCTCGGTAGAGCTGCTGATCGGCGCGTTCGCTCCACAGGGCCGTGGTGGAACGCACCCACTCGGGCGCAAAGGCCCCGCCCACACTGATCGTGACCTGGATGCTCTGTCCTGGCGCAATCGGGATGGGCAAACTCTCTATGGCTTTGCGGATGCGTTCAGCCACGATGGAGCCATAGGCGGTGTGGCAACTGGGCAGCATCACGGCAAATTCTTCGCCACCCAAGCGTGCCACCGTATCCATGGGGCGTACACAGCCCTGCAGGGTTTTGGCAACCGCCTGCAACACCAGGTCACCGGTTTGGTGACCGTAGGTGTCATTGACTTTCTTGAAGTGGTCAATGTCCAGCATCAGCATCAGCGCGGGTTCACCCGAGCGGGCCACCACGTCAATCGCCCGGTCCACCACCGATCGGAAGTGGCGGCGGTTGGCCAAGCCGGTCAGCGGGTCCTTGAGCGAAAGTTCGCACAGGCCATCAATGATGGCTTGCAAGTGCACGGTGGCAGAGGCTTCTGCCGATGGCAGGCTGAGGTTCAGGCCGTGGTGGAGCAAGGCACGTGCGTCGTCCAACTGCAAATGCAGAAGATCGACGGGTGAGGAAGGTGCGTTGGTGGCCACAGGGTGCGTCAAGAGGGGGCGCAAAAGCGTCTTGAAAGTCTAACAGGAAGCTTTGGGGCTGAGACCAGAATTTGCCCGGTCTTGCCGCCGGATCTGTACTGCTTCAACGCCCTGCGCACACGGGGCAATTCGCTTGTCGTGGCAGGCGCACGTCGGTCCACTCCATGCCCCGAGCGTCCAACATCAGCAGGCGCCCCGCCAAGCTGGGAGAGAGGCCCAGCAGCAGCTTGAGAGCCTCGGCGGCTTGCATGGCGCCGATGATGCCCACCAGAGGCGCAAACACGCCCATGGTGGCGCATTGGGTTTCGGGGGGCGCGTCGCCCGGCGGAAAGGCGCAGGCATAACACGGTGCATCGTCGGCACGCGGATCAAAGACGCTGATCTGCCCGTCAAAGCGAATGGCCGCGCCGGAAACCAAGGGGGTGCGGTGTGCCACGCAGGCTGCGTTGACTGCCTGGCGGGTGCTGAAGTTGTCGCAGCAGTCCAGCACCACGTCGGCCTGCTGTACCCAGGCGGGCAGGGTGTCCGCATCGGCCTTGCCGTGGACGGGCGTGACCCGTACCAAGGGGTTGAGCCCTTGCAGGGTGGTGGCCAGGGAGCTGACTTTGGATTCACCCACACGGGGGGTGGTGTGCGCAATTTGTCGCTGCAGGTTGGTCAGGTCGACGGTGTCGGGGTCAAGCACCGTGATCTGGCCGACTCCGGCACATGCGAGGTACATGGCGGCCGGGGAGCCCAGGCCGCCGGCGCCTATGACCAGGGCGTGGGCAGCGTTGAGCCGCTCTTGCCCCTCGATACCGATCTCATCCAGAAGAATGTGCCGCGAGTAACGCAGCAGCGCGTCATCCTGCATGGCAGATCAGTTGTCCTTGCTTTCTTCCTTGCGCTCGGTCAGCGTTTTGCTCACCATCACTGGCTTGCCCTTGAGCTGATTGATGGCTTGTTGCAGCTGGAAGTCTTTGTCAGAGCCAAACTCCGGTGCACGGCGTTCCGATGCGGGTTTGCGCGACTCTTCTTCGAGGCGCTTCATGGCTTCTTCACGGGCCTTCTCGCGCGCCGGGTCTTTTTTCTCTTCGCCCTGGCCGCTGGTCAGGTGCTTTTCCAGATCGGCCTCGCGCATGCGCAGGGCGGCGTAGGGGCTGCCTTCTTCGGTGTCGTCCACCATGACGTCGGGAACGATGCCCTTGGCCTGGATGGATCGGCCGCTGGGGGTGTAGTAGCGCGAGGTGGTGATCTTCAAGCCGGTATCGGGGCCCAGGGGGCGGAAGGTTTGCACCGAGCCTTTGCCAAACGTTTGGCTGCCCATGATGGTGGCGCGTTTGTGGTCTTGCAGGGCTCCCGCCACGATTTCGCTGGCCGATGCTGAGCCCTCGTTCACCAGCACGATCAACGGAATTTTCTTCAGGCTGGCGGGCAGGGACTTGATGGCATCCGAGCCATCCCGGACCAGGTAATCACGGGCAGTGGCTTTGAGAACCTGTTTGCTCTCCGCCGTTTGGCCATTGGTGGACACCACGGTGACGTTTTCAGGCAAAAACGCCGCCGAAATGGCAACGGCCGCATTGAGCAAACCACCGGGGTCGTTACGCAGATCCAACACCAAGCCCTTGAGTTTGGGTTCCTGTTTGTAGACTTCGTCGAGCTTCCTGGCGAAGTCATCAACGGTGCGTTCCTGGAACTGGCTGATGCGAATCCAGGCGTAGCCGGGTTCAATGACTTTGCCGCGCACCGACTGTTGCTTGATTTCTTCGCGTGTGATGGTCACCGGAAAAGTGCGGTTTTCGTCTTTGCGATAGATGGTGAGCAGCACCTTGGTGTTGGGCTCGCCGCGCATGCGCTTGACGGCGTCATTGAGTGACAGGCCTTTAACGGCGGTGTCGTCAATCTTGGTGATCAGGTCATTGGTCTTGAGGCCCGCGCGGAAAGCCGGGGAGCCCTCAATAGGCGAGACAATTTTGACGAGGCCGTCTTCTTGCGTGATTTCGATGCCCACGCCCACAAATTTGCCCGACGTGCCCTCGCGGAATTCCTTGAAGGACTTTTTGTCAAAGTATTGGGAGTGCGGGTCCAGGCTGGCCACCATGCCGGCAATGGCATCGGTGATGAGTTTTTTCTCGTCTACCGGCTCCACATAGTCGCTTTTGACCATGCCAAACACGGCGGCGAGCTGCTGCAGCTCTTCCAGTGGCAAGGGGGTCAGGGTGTTGCGCGCTACGGTTTGCAGCGACACGGTGGTTAGTGCCCCGGCCAGTGCGCCCAATGCAATCCAGCCGGTAATTTTCAGTTTGTGACCCATATGTATTCCTGTGCCGCGTCAATATACACCTTGGAGGTCACTCTTTTGCCCCAGTTCCCGGGCAGCCCCACTATTTCAGTGGGGCCGGTCTGGATCGCTCAGGCCTTGCCTTGGGAGGCCACCGCGGCAGCGGCCTTGGCCGCGGCTTCAGCGTCACCCAGGTAGTAGTGGCGGATGGGTTTGAGGTTGGCATCCAGCTCGTAGACCAGCGGGATGCCGTTGGGGATGTTCACACCGACGATGTCGTCATCGGAAATGTTGTCCAGGTACTTGATCAGTGCGCGGATAGAGTTGCCGTGGGCCGCGACCACGATGCGTTTGCCCGCCAGGATGGCGGGTGCCATGGACTCGTTCCAGAATGGCAGCACGCGGGCGACGGTGTCTTTCAGGCACTCGGTCAGCGGGATTTGCTCGGCCTGCAGCTTGGCATAGCGGATGTCGGTGCGCTCGCTGCGGGGGTCGGTAGCTTCCAGTGCGGGCGGGGGGGTGTCGTAGCTGCGGCGCCAGACCAGCACTTGGTCGTCCCCGTATTGCTTGGCTGTTTCACCCTTGTTCAAGCCCTGCAGGGCGCCGTAATGGCGCTCATTGAGGCGCCAGCTGTGCACCACTGGCAGCCAGGTGCGGTCCATTTCGTCCAGCGTGTGCCAGAGGGTGCGGGTGGCGCGCTTGAGTACGCTGGTGTAGGCCACGTCGAACTCGTAGCCGTCGGCCTTGAGCAGCTTGCCGGCAGTTTTGGCCTGTTCCACACCCAGGGGGGTCAGGTCCACATCGGTCCAGCCGGTGAAGCGGTTTTCAAGGTTCCAGGTGGATTCGCCGTGGCGTACGAGAACGAGTTTGTACATGGTATGGGTCACAAAGCAGTGGGGGGACCGGGCAGCGTGCCCGGCGGCGTACAGCTCGCCATTCTAAAATGGCGGGTTAGTGTGAAGTAACCAACAAGGAACAAAGTGAAATTTATTATCGACAACTGGATGCTGATTTCGATTGCCCTGGCATCTGGCGCGCTCTTGCTGTGGCCCGTAGTCCAGGGCGCTACCGCTGTAGGCATTGCCCCGAACGCAGCGGTGCAGCTGATCAACCGCGAGAAGGCCGTAGTGGTGGATGTGTGCCAGCCTGAAGAGTTTGCGCAGGGCCACATCGTGGGCGCCAAGAACATTCCCCTGGCCGATCTGGAAGCCAAGCTGCCCGGTTTGGTGAAGAACAAGGCGCTGCCCGTGGTGCTAGTGTGCCAGTCCGGTGCCCGTTCGGGCCGTGCGGTGGCCACGGCCAAGAAACTGGGTTACGAGCAGGCCCAATCGCTGGCTGGCGGGCTCAAAGCCTGGAAAACCGCTAACCTCCCCGTCGAAAAGGCCTGATCCAGGCCCGCTGAACCGAGGTAAGAAAGACCATGCAAGCCGTCAAGATGTACACCACCGCCGTCTGCCCCTACTGCGTGCAGGCCAAGCGGATTCTCAAATCCAAGGGTGTTGAGTCCATCGAAGAAATCCGCGTCGATGCCCACCCCGAAGAGCGCATGAAAATGATGGAAATCACTGGCCGGCGCACCGTGCCGCAGATTTTTATCGGCGACACCCACGTGGGTGGATGCGACGACCTGATGGCCCTGGACAGCCGGGGCGGCTTGCTCCCCTTGTTGGGTGCAGCGGCCTGACATAATTCCACCCAGCGAATTTTGTTTTCGTAGCCCGTCGGTGTTGTGCCGGCGGGCTTCTGTTTATCTAGAGAGACTATTGCCATGGCTGACCAAGATCCCGTATTCCAGATTCAACGCGTGTACCTGAAGGAAGCGTCGCTGGAGCAACCCAATTCCCCCGCCATCCTGTTGCAGCAAGAGCAGCCTTCGGTTGACATCCAGCTCGGCGTGGAAGCGGCACCCGTGGCCGACGGCGTGTATGAAGTCTGCGTGACCGCCACGGTCACCACCAAGATTGAAGAGAAAACCGTGTTTCTGGTCGAAGCCAAGCAGGCCGGCATTTTTGAAATCCGCAACTTGCCCCAGGAACAACTGGGCCAGATCATGGGCATCGCCTGCCCGCAAATCGTCTACCCCTACCTGCGTGGCAACGTGGCCGACCTGATCCAGCGCGGCGGCTTCCCGCCCGTGCACCTGTCGGAAATCAACTTCCAGGCGATGTACGAGCAACAGCAAGCGGACACCGCTGGCAGCTTGCCCCAGTAAGCGTGTTTAGGGGCCTTTTAGGCCTCTAGCCCGCATGGATATTGCGCAAGCAGCTATGAATGTCATAGTATTGGGGGCGGGTGCATGGGGTACAGCCCTAGCCATCAGCGCGGCGCGCGCACCGCAGCCTGGCCGCACGGTCACGTTGTGGGCGCGCGATGCGGCCCTGGTCGCCGACATGGCGGCACGGCGTGAAAACGTGCGTTACCTGCCGGCGCAAGCCTTGCCCCCCTCTTTGCAACTGAGCGCCGAACCATTGGCTTTGCGGCTGGCGGCGCTACAGCCTTCTGACCTGGTGGTGGTGGCTACGCCCATGGCCGCCCTGCGCGGCATGTTGACCCAACTGCAGGGGGTGTCTGCACCCGTGGCCTGGCTGTGCAAGGGCTTTGAATCCGCGGCCCAGGGGGGGCATGGCCTGATGGGCCATGAGGTACAAGCGCAAGCCGCTCCCCAATTGCTGGCCGGTGTACTGAGTGGCCCCAGTTTTGCGCAAGAGGTGGCAGCGGGCCAACCCACCGCGCTGGTCGCTGCCAGCGCCCACGCGGCCGTGCGCGACGCCCTCGTCACCGCTTTCCACGGCAGTTCCCTGCGTGTCTACGCCAATGACGATGTGGTCGGCGTGGAAGTGGGCGGCGCTGTCAAAAACGTACTGGCGATTGCCACTGGCTTGTGCGACGGTCTGCAACTGGGCCTGAATGCCCGCGCAGCGCTGGTGACGCGCGGGCTGGCGGAAATCACCCGGTTGGGGCTGGCGCTGGGGGCCAAGCCCGAGACCTTCATGGGCCTCAGCGGCTTGGGCGATCTGGTGCTGACAGCGACCGGTGACCTGTCCCGCAACCGCAAGGTGGGTTTGGCACTGGCCCAGGGCCAGACCTTGGCGCAAGCTGTGCAGGCCTTGGGGCATGTGGCCGAAGGGGTGTACAGCGCGCGAACCGTGTTGCAACGCGCACAGCACCTGGGTGTACCCATGCCCATCACCCAAGGGGTGGTGGACTTGCTGGACGGTCGCCTGCAGCCGGCCCAAGCGGTCATGGCCCTGATGGGCCGCGAACCGACCGCCGAGGGGGGTTAGCCCCCACGCTCCGCCGCTGCGCGGGTCGCTGCCCCCCAAGGGGGCCGTTTCAGCTTGGGGCGGCCCGGCGCTGAAACCTAGCTCGCTTTTCCGTTAGCCTGGGCCACCTTGGCGGCAATGTGCGCCAAGGCTTCTTCCACCTGGTCCACCAGCACCAGGCACAGCTCGCCGGGCTGCAGCTTGTCCAGTGCGGTGTCAATTGCCAGGAACTCGCCAAACACTTCCGAGCGGCTGACCGCGCGCTTGGCATTGACCAGGCCCTCGCGCAGCAAGGCAATCACCTCGCCATCCTGCCGGCCACGCTGGCACTGGTCCTCAAACATCACCACCTCGTCAAAGGCATTGCCCAGGATTTCGGTTTGTTGGCGGATGTCCTGGTCGCGCCGGTCACCGGCACCGCTGATGACCACGGAGCGGCGTGTGGCTGGCATGGCCTCTACCGCTTGCACCAGCGCCAGCATGGCGTCGGGGTTGTGGCCGTAGTCGGCAATCACGGTGGCACCGCGGTAGGTGAACAGGTTGAAACGGCCTTGCGCGTTGTCACTGTCGTTGGAAAAATTGGCCAGGCCCTTGCGGATGCTGGCCCAGTCCTGGCCCAGCGCCCAGGCTGCGGCCACGCTGGCCATGACGTTCTCGACCTGGAAGCCAATCGCACCACCCAGGGTCACCGGCACATCGACCAGCGGAATGGACTGCAGCATCTCGCCCTTGGCCGCGATCAGGTGGCCGCTTTCGACAAACACCACCGCATGGCCTTGCGCACGGTGGGTGGCCATGACAGGGTGATTTTTATCAGTTGCAAAGAAGGTGACGGAGCCCTTGCACTTGGCCGCCATGGCCGCCACGATGGGGTCGGCCGCATTGAGCACGGCGGTGCCGGTGGTGGACACGTTTTGCACGATCACACGCTTGAGCACGGCCAACTCGTTGACGGTCGTGATGTAGTTCAGGCCCAGGTGGTCGCCGCTGCCCACATTGGTCACTACTGCCACATCGCAGTGGTCAAAGGCCAGGCCCTCGCGCAGCACACCGCCACGGGCGGTTTCCAGCACTGCGGCGTCGGTGTCGGGGTGCAGCAGCACGCTGCGTGCGCTCTTGGGGCCGCTGCAGTCGCCGGTATCTATGCATTCGCCATTGACGTAGACGCCATCGGTATTGGTCATGCCTACGCGCAGGCCGCTTTGGGTCAGCAGGTGCGAGATCAGGCGCACTGTCGTGGTCTTGCCGTTGGTACCGGTCACGGCCACCACAGGAATGCGGCCGTCCTGGCCCTTTTTGAACATGCTGCCAATGATGGCCTCGCCCACGGCGCGGCCCTTGCCAAACGAGGGCGAGAGGTGCATGCGCAGGCCCGGTGCGGCATTCACTTCCACCACACCACCACCTTGTTCTTCCAGCGGTTGCAGGATGCTGTCGCTCACCACGTCCACACCACAGATGTCCAAGCCCACCATGTGCGCCGCGGCAATCGCGCGTGCGGCCACCTCGGGGTGCACATCGTCGGTCACATCGGTGGCCGAGCCGCCGGTGGACAGGTTGGCGTTGTTGCGCAGGTTCACGCGTTGGCCCTTGTCGGGCACCGACTCTGCGGTCAGGCCTTGGGTGGCCAGGCAGGCGTGGGCAATGTCGTCAAAGCGGATTTTGGTCAGCGAGGTGGCGTGGCCGGAGCCGCGCTTGGGGTCCAGGTTGACCTGCTCCACCAACTGCGCGATGGTGTGCACGCCATCACCCACCACCTTGGGCGGGTCGCGCCGGGCCGCGGCGACCAGCTTGTCGCCAATGACCAGCAGGCGGAAGTCGTTGCCGGGCATGAACCGCTCGACCAGGATGTCGTCGCGGAACGCACGTGCAGTGGCATAGGCTTTGACCAGCTGTTCACGGCTCGTGATGTTCACCGTCACGCCCTTGCCCTGGTTGCCGTCGTTGGGCTTCACCACCACGGGCAGGCCAATCTCTTGGGCCGCGGCCCAGGCATCGTCGGCATCGGTGACCGCACGGCCGCCGGGCACCGGTACACCGGCGGCGGCCAGCAGTTTTTTGGTCAGCTCCTTGTCCTGCGCAATGGCTTCGGCAATGGCGCTGGTGGCGTCCATTTCTGCTGCCTGGATACGGCGCTGCTTGCTGCCCCAGCCCAGGCGCACCATGCTGCCCTCGGTCATGCGGCTGTAGGGAATGCCGCGGGCCACCGCCGCGTCCACGATGGAGCCCGTGCTGGGGCCCAGGCGCACGTCTTCGTCGAGTTCGCGCAGCTGCTCCAGTGCCGCCGGCAGGTCAAAGGGTGTGTCGTCCAAGGCGGCCTGGCACAGTTGTTGGGCCAGTTCGAGCGCGAGCTTGCCCACCTCTTCTTCGCTGTACTCCACCACCACCTGGAACACATGTTGTTCGACTGTGGGGGTGGTGCAACTGAAGGTGACCGGGCAACCGGCCTGGGCTTGCAGGCCCAGCATGGCCAACTCCAGCACCCGCGCCATCGGCACCTGGTCGTCATGGCCGGTAGCCTGGAAGGGGCTGATCTCGGGGAAACGTGCGCGCAGGCGGGGTTCGAATCCCGGCAGCGCAGCAATGTGGCACTCGTCAGCGCTGCACTCCACCACGGTCTGGATGGCCGTGTGGTGGGTCCACAAATTGGGGCCGCGCAGGGCGCGGATGCGGTTCACTTGCATGGAGGGCTCAGTAGGGAGTTTTCTTGGGGTTGGAGTCGAAGGTGCGCAGACCGGCTGCGATCAATTCGACGGGAATATTCAGCGCCCAGGCTGCGGCCACGGCAGCCATCACCAGTTCAGGCTGGGCGGCCTTTACCGGGTTCAAGGTTTGCAGCGGGAGCAGGGCGATCTCTTCGGCCTGTTGGGCCAGCACCACCTCACCATCCCGCACAAACACCACTTGTTTGCCGGCCGCACGGTGCGCCACCAGCGTCGGGTGCTGCGCATCGGGGGCATAAAAAATCACTTGGCCATCACACAGTTCGGCCAGCTCCACCACCTGTGGGTCGGTGGCATTGAGCACGGCGGTACCACTGGGCAGCACCACATCGACTTGGGTGCGGGTGACCTTGAAGGCCTGCTCGGCGTCCAGAATGTCGAAGTCCCGCAGTGATTCGGTCCAGCCCACATCGGTCACCACCCCCACGGCACAACGGTCATAGGCCAGGCCCTCGCCCAGCACCATGGCGCTGCTGTTCTCAAACACAGCGGCCTGGATGGAGCGGTTGATCAGCAGGCGCTGGCTGGGCTCCCAGCGGGCGCAATCGCTGGCGACCACGCGGCGGCCGTCCAGGTACAGGCCTTCGCTGCAGGCCAGGCCCACATGCCGACCACTGATGTGCACCAGCCAGGCCACCAGGCGCGCCAGGCGGCCTGTGTTTTGGGTGCCGGTGATGCCAATGACGGGGATACGGCCATCGGCCTGCGGCTCAAACAGGTGTTCCACGATGGCACGGCCCACGGGGCGGCCTTCGCCGTTGGCGGGCTTGATGTGGGCCAGCAGACCGGGGCTGGCGTTCACCTCAATGACGGCGCCACGCTGGCTTTTCATGGGCTTGCTGATGTCTTCCATCACCATGTCGATGCCCGCAATGTCCAGGCCCACCACGCGGGCGGCCAGGGCCGCAGTGGCGGCGACCGTGGGGTGCATCTGGTCGGTCACGTCCCAGGCCACGTTGCCGTTGCGCTGGATCAGCACCTTCTGGTCTTTGGCCGGAATGGAGTCGGGCGTCAGCCCGGCGCGGCGCAGCTCCAGCTGCACCTCCGGGCTTTTTTGCGGTTCAATCGGACTCAGTGGCGCTTCTTCTTCCTCGCCCCGGCGTGGGTCGGTGTTGATTTGCTGGTTCACCAGAGCGGTCACGGTGGAGCTGCCATCGCCTACCACCCAGGCGGATTCGCCACGGGCTGCGGCCACGACCTGCTTGCCCACCACCAGCAAACGGTGTTCGTTGCCGGGAATGAACTTTTCGACGATGACACTGCCACCGCTTTGTTCCTTGGCCACCTGGAAGGCCGTTTCCACACTGGCTTGGTCCGAGAGGTCCAGGGTGACCCCCCGACCGTGGTTGCCGTCATAAGGTTTGATGGCCACGGGCAGGCCAATGTCCTGGGCGGCTTCCCAGGCCGCGGCCGGGGAGTTGACCAGCGTACCCTCAGGCACTGGCACGCCGCAGGCCTTCAGCAGGCTCTTGGTCAGGTCTTTGTCGCTGGCAATTTCTTCGGCAATCGCACTGGTCTGGTCGGTTTCAGCGGTCCAGATACGGCGCTGCGCATTGCCATAGCCCAGTTGCACCAGGTTGCCTTCGGTCAGGCGGATGTGGGGAATGCCGCGGTCCGTCGCTGCATCCACAATGCTGGTGGTGCTGGGGCCCAGGCACAGGGAGTCCACCATCTCGCGCAGCGCGGCCAGGGGGGCTTCCAGGTCGTAAGGGGTGTTGTTGATGGCCGCCACCACCAGATCGCGCGCCACCACCAGGGCCTGGCGGCCCACCTGCTCTTGCCGGGTGCGAAACGCCACCTTGTAAACACCAGGTTTGGAGGTCTGACGGGCTTTGCCAAAGCTGGTCTGCATGCCGGCCAGGTTCTGGATTTCCAGCGTGACATGTTCCACGATGTGGGCGGCCCAGGTGCCTTCTTGCAGGCGCTGCAAAAAGCCGCCGCGTACGCCGGGGCTGCATTTGTGTTCCATCAGGCCCGGTAGCCAGGTGGTCAGGCGCTCGTAGAAGCCGGGCAGGGTGTTGGAGGGGTGGTCCTCCAGGCTGCCAATGTCCAACCAAGCCTCGATGACGGGGCGGTAGGTCCAGATGTTGGGACCGCGCAGGTACGTAACCCGGAGAATGTCGATGTTTTTCTTGGCTGTCATGGCTGTGTGAGAAGGGGCGGTGCACCATTGTGACGCGGCGCGCGTTATGTATTTTCGCTCAGCCCCCGTGTTGTGTAACGGATTTGTTATTGGCGCCTTGGCGCGCAGATGACGCAAAATCCCGAGTTAAACCTTTTCCCTTGAAGTAGATGACCCCTGACGCCCTTGCTGTTTCTGTGCTGCCCGGAGAGCTTGCTCCGCAATGGCGGGCCACTGTGCAGCAGCAGCTGCACCCCCAAGAGAACGTATTGGCCTCGCTGGAGGTTGACCTTGACACCCAACTGCGCTTTGTCAAAGGGCTGGTGCTGGTGACCAGCCAGCGTTTGCTGAGCCGGTTGGGGCCCGACGGGCACTGGCAGTCCTGGGACCTGCAAGCCGGCCAAAGCCTGCAGCACCACGACCATGCGGGTGTGGGCCATCTCGATTTGCAGGATGTCAGCGGCCAGCTGGCTACCTGGCGCTTCACGCTGGGCCAAAACCTGCACGCCCTGCGCCTGGTCGACCAGTTCCAGGCCCAGTTGGAGAGCACGGTGTCTGGCCGCCCGCTGGCGCAGGCGCTCACCCAGGTCTGCCCCAGCTGCAAGGCCCCGCTGGAGGCCGACCAGGAGGAATGCCCGGTCTGCACCAAGGTGGTCCACACCCCGCCCAGCACCTGGACCCTGTTTCGCCTGTGGCGCTTTGCCAAACCCTACAAAGGCCAGTTGCTGCTGGGTTTTGTGCTGACGTTGCTGGGCACGGCCGCCAACCTGGTGCCGCCCTACCTGACCATGCCGTTGATGGACAACGTGCTGATCCCGTTTCAGAACGGGCAGACGATCGATCCCATGCTGGTGGGCATGTACATGGGCGGGCTGCTGGGGTCCGCCTTGCTGGCCTGGGTGCTGAGCTGGGCCAAGACCTACATCCTGGCCCTGGTGTCCGAGCGTATTGGTGCCGACCTGCGCACCACCACCTACGAGCACCTGCTGCGCCTGTCGCTGGAGTACTTCGGTGGCAAACGCACCGGCGATTTGATGTCGCGCATTGGCAGCGAGAGTGACCGCATTTGCGTGTTCCTGTCCCTGCACCTGCTGGACTTTGCCACCGACGTGATCATGCTGACCATGACGGCGATCATCCTGTTCTCCATCAACCCCTGGCTGGCGCTGGTGACGCTGGTGCCGCTGCCGTTCATTGCCTGGATGATCCACTTTGTGCGCGACCGCTTGCGCACCGGTTTCGAGAAGATCGACCGCGTCTGGGGCGAGGTGACCAATGTGCTGGCCGACACCATTCCGGGCGTGCGCGTGGTCAAGGCCTTTGCGCAGGAAAAACGTGAGGCGGCACGCTTCCGCGAGGCCAACAAACACAACCTGGCGGTGAACGACCGCATCAACAAGATCTGGTCGCTGTTTTCGCCCAGCGTGTCGTTTTTGACCGAGCTGGGCCTGTTGGTGGTGTGGGCGTTTGGCATCTGGCAGGTGTCCAAGGGTGACATCACGGTGGGGGTGCTGACTGCCTTCATTGCTTACATCAGCCGGTTTTACGGCCGCTTGGACTCCATGAGCCGGATTGTCTCGGTCACGCAAAAGTCGGCCTCGGCCGCCAAACGCATTTTTGACATCCTGGACCATGTCTCCAGCGTGCCCGAACCCGTCAATCCTGTGCCCATGGGCCAGGTGCAGGGCCGCATCGAGGTGCGCGATGTGGGCTTTCGTTATGGCAACCGCGAGGTGAATCGCGGCATCAGCCTGAAGATTGCGCCCGGCGAAATGATTGGTTTGGTAGGCCACAGCGGCTCGGGCAAGAGCACGCTGGTGAACCTGATTTGCCGCTTCTACGATGTGTCGGAAGGCGCGATTCTGGTGGACGGGGTGGACATCCGCTCCTTCGCCATTTCGGACTACCGCCAGAACATTGGCCTGGTGCTGCAGGAGCCGTTTTTGTTCTTCGGCACCATTGCCGACAACATCGCCTATGGCAAACCCCATGCCACCCGCGCACAGATCATTGCGGCCGCCCGCGCCGCCCATGCGCACGAATTTATCCTGCGCCTGCCACAGGGCTATGACTCCATGGTGGGCGAGCGCGGCCAGGGCCTGTCGGGTGGCGAGCGCCAGCGCATCTCGATCGCACGCGCGCTGCTGATCGACCCGCGCATCCTGATCCTGGACGAAGCCACCTCGTCGGTGGACTCCGAGACCGAGAAGGAAATCCAGAAGGCGCTGGAGAATTTGGTGCAAGGCCGCACCACCATCGCCATTGCGCACCGCCTGTCTACCCTGCATCGGGCCGACCGCCTGGTGGTGCTGGACCGCGGACGGGTGGTGGAAGAAGGCACCCACGACGCGTTGATGGCTGCCGAAGGCGCCTATTACAACCTTTATCAAGCGCAGGCGCGCAACAACAATCTCTTGGAGGAATCTGCATGAGCGCCCTGCTAACCGTGACGGCCAGTCGCTTTGCGTTGGAGCGCACACCCTTTGGCAAGCTGGTGCTGACCAATGAGGCGGGCGAACGTTTTGAAGGTGTAGTGCCGGTGCGGGCCTTCCCCATCCAGTCGCCGGACGACGGCATCTCGCTGGTGAGTACCGATGGCAAGGAAGTGGCCTGGGTAGACCTGCTGGCCGATGTGCCGCAGCCCGCGCAGGATCTGATTCGGGCCGAGCTCACCACGCGGGAATTCATGCCGGTGGTCACGCGTATTGTGTCGGTTACCAGCTACTCCACGCCCTGCACCTGGGCGGTGGAAACGGACCGTGGCAACACCGAGTTTGTGCTGCGCGGAGACGAAGACATCCGCCGCATTGGGAAGGACAACGGCCTGTTGATTGCCGACGCGCACGGCATCCAGTACCTGGTGCGCGACCAGTTTGCGCTGGACACCCACAGCAAGAAAGTCCTGGACCGCTTCCTGTAGGGTGTTGTTTCCGGGTCAGTGGGTGCTCGCACCGGCCTGGGCTTGCGGTACATTTTGGGGCTGACGCCAGCGCACCCGCGCAATGCTGCCCAGAACAGAAAGCACTTCCCCATGTCCACTCTGTCGATTCTTTCCCACCGCACCCAGACCGTTCGCAAGCTCCAACTGGCGGGTGCGGCAGTGGTCTGTCTCTTGCTGCTGTCGGGCTGCGCCATTTGGCCCAAGGCACTGACCTTCTGGGGCGACACCGAACCTGCCGTAGCCGACACCACCACCTCGCCCACTGCCAGCGCCCCCGGCGCTGCCGCATCGGCACCCATGGAGCCCGCCCCCGTGGTCACCAGCAGCCCGGTGGTGGAGCCTGCCACGCCAGAGGTGGCGCCCATGGCCAGCCTGCCACCAGAGCCGGCACCTGTGGCACCGCCCAAGCCCGCAGGTCCCATGAAGATGGAGCGTGGCTACTACATCAACGTGGGTTTGTTTGCCGTGCCCAGCAATGCCAGCCATGCGTTTCAGAAGCTGGAGAAGGCGGGCCTGCCCGCGTATACCGAGTTGCTGGAAACCAATGTGGGCAAGTTGACCCGCGTGCGGGTGGGCGGTTTCCCCACCAAAGCCAAGGCTGACACAGCGGCCAAGAAAATTCGATCCCTGCAGCTCGAAGCCATCGTCTTCCGCCACAAATAAAGCAAAGGGCCAAGCGGCCTTTTCCTTTTCTGCATGGCCCCATTGCGGACCCGCTCCGCTGTGGCCTTCGCCTTTGCATTCCATCGATCCCGTCGTCTGCGCCAGGTTGCGTGCGGCGGCGATGTCACCAAAACTTCATTCCCATTTCACCCCTCCGTCTTATTCACTCTTCAGACTCCGCGGTCGTTGTGTCTTGTCTTGATATGACTTTTTAAACCGCAATCAATTGGAGTATGGAATGTTGAAAAAATCTGCTGTTGCATTCGCAGTTGCAACACTGGCCCTGGGTGTGCAGGCTGGCGAATTGGCCACTGACAAAGACGTGAAGTTTGAAGTGAATGTGGATGTCGGCACCTACTTCGTGAGCAAGAAGAATGCGGCCGGTCGCCAGATCGACGAAGTGCTGGGCAAGGGCCTGAACCAGGTCGAGATCAAGGCCACCAAAAACATCAATGACGACGTCTCCATCTTCGGCGAAATTGAAGTGGACTACGACCCCGTGGCTGACAACTCCCCCTTCACCTCGGATGACACCCGTGTTGGTATTGCCAGCAAGAAGTTTGGCCGTTTCTCGGCGGGTCAGTTCGACAGCTTCATGGAAGACAACGTGATGGAAACCCTGGGCGTGGGCCATGGCGAAAATGGCTTCATGACCGAGCCTGCTTCCGCCAACAAGGGCCGCCACGTGCAGTACAGCCACAAGCTGGGCGACCTGAGCTTTGCGGTGGACTACACCTCTGCGATTGGCCCCGCCGCCAATCCTGAGAATTCCAACGGCTTTGCCCTGGCTGCAACCTACAAGTTGGGTAATTTCACGCTGGCCGGTGGCTGGAGCGAGTTGGCCAAATACAAGGCCGACAGCTCCAAGACCCAAGGCGAGTTGAACACCGACCGTTACGCCACCGGTCTGGCCGCTACCTACCAAATGGGCAGCGTGGCCTTGAAGGGCCTGGTGGCCGAGGTGGAAAGCACTGCCAAGATCAAGACCTCCTTCAGCGGTGTGGCCCTGACGTATGTGTCGGGTGAGTTTGACTTCGGCCTGTCCATGCAAAAGGTCAAGCCCGAAAACACCAACGGCCGCGACGAGTGGTCGGTGGGCGTGGGCTACACCCCGTTCAAGAACATGCAGCTGTACCTGGATTACGCAGGTCTGGCCAAGGTGAATGGCGAAGGCGACGTGGTTGAAATGGGCCTGAAGTACACCTTCTAAGCAGCCCCCCGGTATTCCAAGGTTTTATGCCCGGGCTGGTCCCGGGCTTTTTTACGTATGGCGCGCGCTCAGACTTCCATGTTGTCAATCAGCCGGGTGCTACCCAGCCGCGCTGCGGCCAGCACCACCAGGGCATCGCCACTGCGTGGTGCCTGCAGATCGGCCTGGCGGCGCACGGCCACATAGTCGGGCACCCAGCCCGCGCTGCGCAGGGCCTGCATGCCATCGGCTTCCAGGCGCGCCGCATCGGTCTCACCGGCCCGCAGTGCCAGCACCATCTTGCGCAGCGTGGCCGACAGCAGCAGCGCCTCTTCGCGCTGGGCCGGGCTCAGGTAGCCGTTGCGGCTGGACAGGGCCAGGCCGGCCTCGTTGCGCTGGGTTTCGCCGCCCACCACCTCAATGGGCAAGGCGAATTGCTTCACCATGTTGCGGATCACCATGAGCTGCTGATAGTCCTTCTTGCCAAACAGCGCACTGCGCGCCTGGGTGCAGGCCAGCAGCTTCATCACCACCGTGCACACCCCAATAAAAAAACCCGGGCGGAAGTGGCCTTCCAGAATGTCGGCCAGTTCGGTGGGCGGGTGCACCTTGAAGGTCTGGGGCTGGGGGTAGAGCTCTTGTTCGCTGGGGGCAAACACGATGTCGCAACCCGCGGCTTCGAGCTGGGCGCAGTCGGCCTCCAGTGTGCGCGGGTAGGTGTCAAAGTCTTCGTGCGGGGCAAACTGCAGCCGGTTCACAAAGATGGTGCTGATGGTCACATCGCCCAGCGGCTTGGCCTGGCGCACCAGCGCCAGGTGGCCGGCGTGCAGATTGCCCATGGTGGGCACCACGGCAGGGTGGCGGTACTGGCTCAGGGCTGCGCGCAGGTCGGCAATGGTGTGGATGAGTTGCATAGGCTTGTGGTTACCAAGCGTGAATAGAGTCGTCAGGGAACGTACCGTTTTTGACGGCGGCCACATAGGCTTCCATGGCACCGCGGATGCTATGGGCGTCGTTCATGAAGTTGCGCACGAACTTGGGGTTTTTCCCCAAGTTCACACCCAGCATGTCATGCAGCACCAGCACCTGGCCGGCCGTGCCCTTGCCCGCACCAATGCCAATGGTGGCGCAGTGCGGCAGCTCTTGCGTCAGCTCGGCCGACAGGGGCGCGGGCACCATCTCCAGCACCACCATGGTGGCGCCGGCATCCTGCAGTGCGTGGGCATGTTTCTTCATCACATCGGCTGCTGCATCGCCACGGCCCTGCACGCGGTAGCCACCCAGCGCGTGCACGGTTTGGGGGGTCAGGCCCAGGTGGGCGCAGACGGGGATGCCGCGCTCCACCAGAAAGTGGACGACCTCGGTGGTCCAGCCGCCGCCTTCAAGCTTGACCATATGGGCACCGGCCTGCATCAGCACGCTGGCGCTGCGGATGGCTTGCTCCTTCGACTCCTGGTAGCTGCCAAAGGGCAGGTCACCAATCAGCCATGCGGTGCCTTGGGCGCGGCGCAGGCCACGGGCCACGCTTTCGGTGTGGTAAGCCATGTCGTCCAGCGTCACGCCCACTGTGCTGTGCAGGCCGCGGCACACCATGCCCAGGGAGTCGCCCACCAGGATGCACTCCACACCGGCGGCATCCGCCACGGCCGCAAAGGTGGCGTCGTAGGCGGTGAGCATGGTGATCTTTTCGCCCCGCGTGTGCATCTCCTGGATGCGCGGCAGGCTGATGGGCTTGCGGGTGGACGGCGGCGATGCCGGGGGCAGCGTGCCGTAGGGAGTCGCGTTGGTTGCGCTGGAGGCTTGTTCACCGGTCGGGTTCAGGGCCATGGAGGACTCCAAAAAATCGGGATTACCAAGGGTTTGGCGAAAGTGGGGCGAATACTAACCGCAGTTGCGTACCGCGATGTAGAGGCCGATCTCAGGTGGGGGAATAGGCCAGGCGCACGTAGATCGGGGCAAAGGCCTCGGCCTGGGTGATCTCGATCAGGGTTTCCTTGGCCAGCTCCAGCAGGGCGATAAAGGTCACCACCAGCACCGGTGCGCCCTGGCTGGCGTCAAACAGGTCTTCAAAACCCACAAAGCGCTGGCCCTGCAGGCGCTTGAGCACGATGCTCATGTGCTCGCGCACCGAGAGTTCCTCGCGGCTGATCTTGTGGTGTTGCACCAGCTTGGCCCGCTTCATGATGTCGCGCCAGGCCTCTTGCAGGTCCACCAACTGCACATCCGGAAACCGAGGCTGCAGGCTTTGCTCGATGTGGGCATTGGCTTTGAGGAAGTCGCGCCCGTACTGCGGCACCGCGTTAAGGCGGGCCGCGGCCAGTTTCATCTGCTCGTACTCCAGCAGGCGGCGGACCAGCTCGGCGCGCGGGTCTTCGGCTTCTTCGCCCTCGGCCGTCTTCTTGGGCGGCAGCAGCATGCGCGACTTGATCTCGATCAGCATCGCCGCCATCAGCAGGTACTCGGCCGCCAGCTCCAGGTTGTGCTTGCGGATCTGGTCCACGTAGACCAAATATTGCTTGGTCACGCTGAGCATGGGGATGTCCAGAATGTTGAAATTCTGCTTGCGGATCAGGTACAGCAGCAAGTCCAGCGGCCCCTCAAAGGCCTCCAGAAACACCTCCAGCGCGTCCGGCGGGATGTACAAATCCTGCGGCATCGCAAACAGCGGCTCGCCATACAGGCGTGCCAAAGCCACCCGGTCCACCACCTCGGGCATGGTGGCCATGGAGGCCGTGTCAGAGCCGCTGTCCGCAGAGAGAGTGCTCATGGGTTGCTATTAAATTGGGAGCTGCTCGCGCAATATCCACGCGGGCTAGAGGCCTATTTGGCTCTTATTTGGCGTTGGTCTGGTAGACGTAGGGCTTTTGCGCCACGCGGGCCTCGTTGTAGGCCTTCACCGCGTTGCGGTCCACGCTCTTGTCCCACAGCAGGGCGCGGCCCTGGCGTTGTTCGGCTTCCAGCGTGGGCTTGGCAGTCTTGAGCTGGTCAATGAACTGGGTAGCTTCGGATTGGTAGTCGGGGCGGCGGAAAATGTTCATGGATGAATCCTCGTTGGCGGCCATTTTAGCCGCCATGGCCGCTGCCCAGCGCACGGCAGGTCGGACTGCAAACCCGGTATCCTTGCGGCCCTATGCGCAATTCTGACTATTCCACCGCCCAGATCGCCGCCCTGGCCCAGGCGGACGTGGCCCGTGCCCTGCAAGAAGACGTGGGCGCGGGGGATCTGACCGCCTCCCTGATCGACCCCAGCCGCCGTGCCCGTGCCCGCGTGCTCGCCCGCGAAGCGGCGGTCCTCTGCGGTGAGCCGTGGGCCACCGCTGCCGTGCTGGCGCTGGACCCGTCGGCCGCCATCATTTGGCATGTGCGCGAAGGCCAGCGCTGCCACGCCGACCAGGTGGTGGTGGAGATTGAAGGCAACGCCCAGGCCCTGCTGACGGCCGAACGCACCGCGCTGAACTTCTTGCAACTGCTGAGCGCTGTGGCCACCAAAACCGCCACCTTTGTCAGCGCCGTGGAATCGGTGCCCGGCAATCGCGCCGCCATTGTGGACACACGCAAAACCCTGCCCGGCCTGCGCATGGCGCAGAAGTACGCGGTGCACCAGGGCGGCGGCACCAACCACCGCATTGGCCTGTTCGACGCCGTGCTGATCAAGGAAAACCACATTGCCGCTGCCGGTGGTGTGACCGCTGCGCTGCAGCGCGCCAGCCAGCTTGCGGCCAGTGCCAAGTTCATTGAAGTGGAAGTGGAGACGCTGGACCAGCTGCGCGAGGCGCTGGACTGCGGCGCCAAGATGGTGCTGCTGGACAACATGACCATGGCCCACCTGGTGCAAGCCGTGGCCATCAACGCCGGGCGGGCGATTCTGGAAGTGTCGGGCGGCGTGAGCCTGGACACTGTGCGCGCCATTGCCGCCACCGGCGTGGACCGCATCTCTATCGGCGCCCTGACCAAGGACGTGAAGGCCACCGACTTTTCCATGCGTTTTGAGGAGCTGTGATGTCTGCCAGCGATGTGATTGACGTCGAATACGAACAGCCCGCCTGTTCCACCAAACACGCCTGGGCGCGTGTGCCGGTGGAGCCCACACCATCGCAGCGCACGGCGCTCAAGGACAAGATCAAGCGCCTGCTGAAAGAGAAGAACGCCGTCATGGTGTCGCACTACTACGTGCACCCCGACCTGCAAGATTTGGCCGAAGAAACCGGCGGCCTGGTGAGTGACTCGCTGGAGATGGCCCGCTTTGGCCGCGACCACAGCGCGCAGACGCTGGTGGTGTCGGGCGTGAAGTTTATGGGCGAGACCAGCAAAATCTTGTCGCCGCACAAGACCGTGCTGATGCCCGACCTAGATGCCACCTGCTCGCTGGACCTGGGCTGCCCCATCAGCGAATTCAACGCCTTTTGCGACGCCCACCCGGACCGCACCGTGGTGGTCTACGCCAACACCAGCGCCGCCGTCAAAGCGCGTGCCGATTGGCTGGTGACCAGCAGCTGCGCGCTGGACATCGTGCGTGCACTCAAAGACAAGGGCCAGAAGATTCTCTGGGCGCCCGACAAACATTTGGGCGGCTACATCCAGCGCGAGACCGGCGCCGACATGGTGTTCTGGGAAGGTGCCTGCATCGTGCACGACGAGTTCAAGGCCTTTGAGCTGGAAGCCCTGATCAAGGAGCACCCCAAGGCCAAAGTGCTGGTGCACCCCGAGTCGCCCCAGGACGTGGTGGCCCTGGCCCACGCCGTGGGCTCCACCAGCGCCATCCTCAAGGCCGCGCAGACGCTGGACGCCGACACCTTCATCGTCGCCACCGACAACGGCATGCTGCACAAACTGCGCACGCTCAACCCCACCAAGACCTTCATCGAGGCCCCCACCGCCGGCAACAGTGCCACCTGTAAAAGCTGCGCCCACTGCCCCTGGATGGCCATGAACGGCCTGGCCGGTGTGGCCCAGGTGCTGGAGCTGGGCACCAACGAAATCCAGGTGGACAGCGGTTTGATTGACCGGGCGCGCTTGCCTATCGACCGCATGCTGGCGTTTACTGCGGCGCTGAAGAATGGGCAGCCGGTGGGTGGCTTGATTCCGAATATTGGGGCGGCCTGAGGTTTAGGTGTTTTTGGCCTTTGGCCCCCGTGGAATATGTGCGAGCAGCTATTGAATTAGTAGCGAAGCTAGAGATTGCGATGCCGCATAGCGGCGGAAGCCGAATTTGCAAATTCACCCGTTCGGGGGATATTCAAGCTCGCGCATCAACGTGAAAATTGCCCAAGCTGGTGAAAGCCAATTTTTACGATTTGCGGGCTAGTTGGTATTTTTATACCTGTGCCTATTCGGTCACGTTTCGCCTCGAACGTCGCGCTCACACACGACATCTCTTTACACTCCAAGGATGAATACACCACTCGCTTTAGCGTCACTGAAGGCCTTTGTCATTGGTCCAATTGGGGATAAGGATGCAGAAGACGGCAGTCCAGCTCGCTTGGCCTATGAAGAGGGAATTCAGGTATTTGAAGATGTCATTTCGCCTGCGTGTACTGCCTTCGGACTAGAAGCCGGAAGAGCGGACATGATTTCTCGCTCAGGAGAGATACCTGAACAGATATTTCGGCAGCTTCGTGATTGTCCAGTTGTTATTGCAGATTTAACTGGCGCAAATCCCAATGTGATGTACGAACTTGGTCTTCGCCACACGACGGGCAAAGTGACTATTCAGATTGGAGAAAAGGGCAGACTCCCGTTCGACGTGGCTGCTATTCGAACAATCATGTTTAAACGGACCGAGGCTGGTTTGGTTCAAGCTCGCAAAGATCTTTCCAAATCCCTTGCCGCAAACTTGGATACGGGTGGTGATCCCGTAGCCGCAACCCGCATCTGGTTCGAGGCCCCCTTATCCGAGCGGGAGGAAACGCACCCTGCTTCAGAAGAAACCGCCTCTGAAAAAATCGAAGACGATTCGCCTGGATTCCTTGAACTGTTGGCAGAGATGGAAACAGGCACTCAATCTATGACTCAGACTATGGGCGCTGCAGCATCGGTGATTGAGGATATCAGCGCTGTCTATACGGATGCAACGGCACGCATTCGCGAAGCGGATGCGCGAGGCGCTGGTGCTTCCGCTAGGCTGGCAATTGCTGAACTAACGGCTACGAAGCTCAATGAACAGGCTGCTCGACTTGAAGTCATATCTGGTGAATATGCTCGCACCGTCGAGCGAATTGAGCCCGGTATTCAGTATCTGCTTGGTCGACTTGCGGACGAGCCAGATCAGCTCGCATCTGTGCCTGACTTTCCTGGGCAGATGAAGAACCTTTGCGAGGCGGCCCGACTAAGTATTGATGGGTCAAACGCAATGCGTGCCAACGCCATAGAAATCGGTAAAGCATCACGCTGATTGAAGCGTGCTGGTGATCGTTTAGCGCCCTCATTCAAGCGAATCTCGGATACGTCCAGTAGGGTTGCTGGTTGGTCGAGCCTCGCGGACAAGCTACTCACGTTGCCGATTGATTCGGGCTCTACTTCTGTGGTTTAGCAATGGCGCGCTACAACATTCTTCTATCCGCCTCAACTATCTGTTGTAGCTTGTGACGAGTGTTTAACCAACCCAGCTAGAAAATTTTGACCGTACCCCTATTCCCCTTTCCCCCGCGTAAACAGCGTCACCAGCAGCGGCAGTAGCGCCAGCGTAAACAGGGTGCACAGGCAAGCGACCCACAGCGGGTAGCCGTCCGGGTTGCCCAGGGCGAAGTACTTGAGTGCCACGTAGCCCAGGGTCAGTGCCATCAGCAAGCTGACGCCGGGCAGGAAGACGCGGAGCAGGAACGTGGCGCCGAAGGACGACACGCCGGCCATGGGGCGGCCCAGTGCGTACCAGATGGTGGCCCACAAGAAGTAGCCCAGGATGAACAGCATGACGCAGGCCCCCAGCCACAGGCCCACGCTGCGGGGGCTGAGCTCGGTGGCTGATCGGTCACCCGGGGCGTACACCACCGTGAGCCTGGCGCCTTCATTCGGGATTTCGGTGGACGCTACCGAGTTGGACAACTCCAGCGTCTCGCCATCGGGCCCGACAAAGCGCACCTGGGCGGTGTGCATCAGGCGCTGGCCGCGCACGGTGCGGCCGTTGGAGTCTTTTTCTTCGTAGTCGCGCAACTCCGAGGTGTGGCCGACCACGGTGGCGCTGTAGCTGGGTTTGGTGGCCAGGTCATATAGCGCCTGGCCAGTCCAGTAGGTGAAGGGCACGAACAAGGCAATCAACGCAAAGATGATGATGACGAGCAGCGCGCTGCCGTCCTTTTTGCCACCTTGGCTGCGCTGTGACACGCGCCGCCCCAGCCAGATGGCGGCGGCGAGGAAGGTTGCGCTGCTGGCCAGAAAGGTCACGCCTGCGGAGGTCAGCTGCATGGCAGAGCCCGATCTGGCAGGGCCGTGGGAAGCGGGTGGTGTGCGTTCATGGAGGGCCATTCTAGGCACCGCCACCAGCGGTATCAGGCCGTTGGTTCGGTGAGCAAGCCCGCGGCCTGCCAGGCGGCAATACCACCGTCCAGGTAGCGCGCGTTCAGGCCCATCACACGCAGCGCGGTGGTCAGCCCCTGGCTGATCTCGCGACCGTGCGCGCAGTACAGCACCACCAGCGTGTCCTTGGGTACCTGGTCTTTCCACTCCAGCCACTGGGCCGGGTTGTGCCACTGGGCGTGGGCGATCTGGGTGCCGCCTTGCTGGCGGGCGCTGTCGCGGCGCACATCCAGCAGCGTGACGGCCTGCCCTTGTGCTTGCAGCTGGGCGAGTTCGGTGGCGGTGATGGCGTCCATGGGGTTTTCCTAATGAAAAAGTGACAACAACAAACCCACCAGCGCACACACCGCAATGACGTGCATGACCTTGCGCTGGTAGCGGAACAGGGCGATGGCGGCACCCAGCGCAATCAGCGCGGCCACCCCGTCAAAGGGGCCCGCAAAGCCTTGCGGCCACAACACGTGGTAGCCAAAGAACAGCGTCAAGTTCACGATCACGCCCACCACGGCGGCGGTGATGCCGGTGAGTGGCGCGGTGAACTTCATGTCGTTGTGCGTGCTCTCCACCAGCGGGCCGCCCGCCAGGATGAAGAGGAAGGAGGGCAGGAAAGTGAACCAGGTGACCAGGCAGGCCGCAATGGCGCCGGCCAGAAACAGCTGGTCCGGCCCCAGCACCGCTTTGGCATACGCACCCACAAACGCCACAAACGCCACCACCATGATCAGCGGCCCCGGCGTCGTCTCGCCCAGCGCCAGTCCGTCGATCATTTGCGTGGGCGTGAGCCAGCTGTAGTGGCCCACCGCGCCCTGGTACACATAAGGCAACACCGCATACGCACCGCCAAAGGTGAGCAACGCGGCCTTGGTGAAGAACCAGCCCATTTGCGTGAAGGTGTGGTCCCAGCCCAGGCCCCAGGTCAGCGCGCCCATGGGCAGTGCCCACAGCACGGCGCCCGCCAGCACCACCGTGGCCAGGCGGCCCCAGCGAAAGCGCGCGTGGGCCGGGGTGGGGGTGTGGTCGTCAATCAGCGCGGCACCAAAATGCTTGGCTGCGGCGCCATGCCCGCCTGCGCCGCTGAAGAGTGCGGGCGCCCAGCGCCCACCGGCATAACCCAGCAGCGCCGCACCCAGCACGATGAGCGGGAAGGGCAACTGCAGCGCGAAGATGGCCACAAACGAGGCCGCGGCAATGCCCCACAAGGCCTTGTTTTTGAGCGAGCGCGAACCGATGCGGTGCGCCGCCTGCAGCACGATGGCGGTCACCGCGGGTTTGATGCCGTAGAACATGCCGGCCACCCAGCCCACGTCGCCAAAGGCGATGTAGACCCAGGACAGGCCGACCAGAATGAACAGCGAAGGCAGCACAAACAGCGCGCCCGCCACCACGCCGCCCCAGGTGCGGTGCATGAGCCAACCGATGTAGGTGGCGAGCTGCTGCGCCTCGGGGCCGGGCAGCAGCATGCAGTAGTTCAGCGCGTGCAAAAAGCGCTTCTCCGAGATCCAGCGTCGCCGCTCCACCAGCTCGGTGTGCATGATGGCAATCTGCCCGGCCGGCCCGCCAAAGCTCACAAAGCCCAGCTTGAGCCAGAAGGCAAAGGCCTGCCACAGTGACACGGGCGGCGGTGCTTCGGTAGGGGCGGTATCCTTGGTGGATGCTTGGGCATTCATAGTCGGATAGTCTAAGTGTTTTGTGCCTCCAGAGCCCATGGAATATGCGCAAACAGCTATCAAAATCAGAGCAAAAAGGAATATGCACATGAGCGATTTATCTGCCTTCCCCATCACCGCCAAATGGCCCGCCCAGCACCCCGACCGCCTGCAGCTCTACTCATTGCCCACGCCCAATGGTGTGAAGGTGAGCATTGCGCTGGAGGAGCTGGGCCTACCCTATGAGCCGCACCTGGTGAGCTTCCAGACCAACGACCAGCTCACGCCCGAGTTCATCTCGCTCAACCCCAACAACAAGATCCCCGCCATCATCGATCCCAACGGTCCCGGTGGCCAGCCGTTGGCATTGTTCGAGTCCGGTGCCATCCTCATTTACCTGGCCGAGAAAACTGGCCAGCTCATGTCGCAAGACCCGGCCCAACGCTACGAAACCATCCAGTGGGTGATGTTCCAGATGGGCGGCATTGGCCCCATGTTTGGGCAGCTCGGCTTCTTCCACAAGTTCGCCGGCAAAGACTTTGAGGACAAGCGCCCGCGCGACCGCTACGTGGCCGAGAGCACGCGCCTGCTGGGCGTGCTGGACAAGCACTTGGCCGGCCGCCAGTGGATGGTGGGCGACAGCTATTCCATTGCCGACATCGCCATCTTCCCCTGGGTGCGCAACCTGATTGGCTTTTATGCGGCGGGTGATCTGGTGGGATTTGCCGACTTCCCCAACGTGGCGCGGGTCTTGGCCGCTTTTGTGGCACGGCCAGCCGTGGAGCGGGGGCTGGCCATTCCGGCCTGACAAAGCTCAGGCATCATGCGAGGGCAGGGAGGCGGTGGTACCTCCACCGCGCTGCAGAAAGGTCGCCGTGAGTTCTTCAGACGCAGAAACCTCTGACGCATCCAGCTTTTCGATTGCCCGCCAGCACATCGTGGACGCCGACAAGTCCATCGTGGGCTACGAGTTGTTCAACCGCATGCAGGGCGACCGCGCGCACACCCTGGCCAGCGATGTGTCGCTGGTGCTCAACGTCATGGCGCAGAGCGGCAGCAAGCTGGTCAACGGCCAGGCCGACCTCTTTATCAACGCCACGCACGAGAGCCTGACCGGCTCGCACTGGGACTTTTTGGTGCCCCAGCGCACCATCATCGAGGTGCCGCCTTTTCCCGGGCACGATGCGGCTGGCATTGAAGAGGCGCGCCTGAAGTTGATGACGCTGCGCAAGCGGGGTTTTCGGCTGGCCTTCAACCACACCGTGGTGGCACCGGTCTACAAGTCCTGGCAGGGCATTGCCGACTTTGTGAAAGTGGACGTGCGCGCCATTGACCCCGCCAAACTCAAGTCCCTGGTGGACGCCATCCACACCCGCACTGGCGCCATTGCCGTGGCCGAAAAGGTGGAGAGCGCGGCGCAGTTCGAGGTGTTCAAGGACATCGGTTTTCACTTCTTCCAGGGCTACTGGTTCTCGCGGCCCGAGCTGCTCAAGTCGCAGGTGGTCAGCCCCAGCCAGGCCAGCGCAGCCCACCTGTTCAACAAGCTGCGCAGCGAGGCCGATGTGGACGAGGTTGAGCTCGCCATCAAAAAAGACGCAGCGCTGGGCTACAACCTGCTGCGCCTGATCAACTCCGCCGGCCTGGGCCTGCGCACCAAGATCACCTCCATCCGCCAGGCTGTGATGCTGCTGGGCAACGAACGCCTGCAGCGCTGGGCCGCCATGCTGATGACCGCCGGTGTGGATGGCAAACCCAGCCTGGCCGGCAATATGGCGGTGGTGCGCGCCAAGATGATGGAGCTGCTGGGCAGCAAAACCCTCTCCCCCGAAGAGCAGGAGGAGGCATTTTTGATCGGCCTGTTCTCCCTGCTGGACCGCATGCTGGGCTGCACCCTGGCCGAGGCCCTGTCCATGCTGGGGCTGGACGGTGCGATTACCGAGGCGCTGCTGCAGGGCAGCGGCAAATACATGGACCTGCTGGCCATGGCAATTGCCTGCGAGATGGAGGACGCCACCGTGTTTGCTGAATCCGCGCAGCGGCTGGAGCTGTCCTACCGCGAGATCAACGTGGCCCACATGGAGGCCATCGTCTGGGCAGACGCGGTCTACCAGTAGCGCCAATCGCGTGGACGGTGGCGCTTAGCGTGCTGCCAGGTGCACCCCCGCCAGCATGCAGCGCACCGAGCCTCCAGCCAACTCGATGGTGGGGACGCGCAGTGGTAGCAAGCGCACGCTGCGCTCCAGCGTTTTGATTTGCTGTGGTTGCAGGCTTTGCAGCGCCCGGCTGGAGAGGGCCAGCAGGCGATCCTGGCCATTGCTGAGCTCTAGCGCGTTGCCGGCAAACTCGCCAATCTGCTGGGCGCTGAGTGCCACAACTTCACGCCCCGTGTCTTCCAGCCGCTGCCGTACCTCGGTGCGGCGTGCGGTGTCGGCAATCAGCTCTAGGCCTACCAGTGCGAAATCGGTGGCCACACACATCAGCACATTGGTGTGGTACACCGCGCGGCCCTGTGCGTCTACCGCGTCAAAGGCCATGGGCTCGTAGTTGAAGTGCGTGGCAAAACGCTCCAGCGCAATCGCGTTGGCGCGGTTGCTGCGTGCGGTGTAGGCCACGCGTGCTACGTGGTCCAGCACCATGGCGCCCGTACCTTCCAAAAACAGACCGTCGGCTTCCAGACCCGAGTAGTCGATCACGTCCTGCACCCGGTACTGCGCTTTGAGCATCTCGATGACATCCATGCGCCGCTCCAGCCGCCGGTTGGGCGAGTACATGGGGTACAACGCCACATGACCGCCCGCGTGGGTGGAAAACCAGTTGTTGGGAAACACGGCGTCGGGTGTGCGGCCGGGGTGCTCGTCTTCAAACAGGTGCACCTGCACGCCATGCTGTTGCAGCAGGCGCGCGGCCTCGGTGACTTCGGCATAGGCCTGCTGCGCCACCTCATCGGCTTGGCGGCCGAGGTCGCTGCGCTGGAACGCGTTGTCCGCTGCCGTTTGTGGGTTGGGCGTGAAGTGGTGGGGGCGCACCATGACCACGGCGGCGGGGGCTTGGGGGTAAATCTGGGGGCGCATGGCGGACTCCTGGGGCGGTGTTGCTGCCGCTCAGGCCACACGGCGCATGCGTGCGCGGCCCGCTTGGCGGCGGGTGTGGCTGAACAGGTCTTTGGGGTTGCTGGCCTCGGGGACCAGTTCCACATCGGTGCCAATGTTCAGTCGCAGTGCCTGTTCGTATACAAAACGCAAGGCCGAGTAGTCTTCCAGTGCAAAACCCACCGAGTCGAACACGGTGATCTGCTCTGCGTTTTGGCGGCCCGTTTCGGTGCCGGCCAGCACCTTCCACAAGTCCACCACGGGGAAGTCGGCGGGCAGTTGCTGAATGTCACCTTCCACCCGGGTCTGTGGCTCGAATTCCACAAACACCCGGGCCGCCCGCAGCACATCGGCGTGCAGCTCGGTTTTGCCGGGGCAGTCGCCGCCCACCGCATTGAGGTGCATGCCGGGCTCCAGCAAGTCGGGGGTGATGATGGTGGCGTAGGCCTTGTCGGCCGTCACGGTGGTCACAATGTCGGCGCCCGCTACCGCCTCGGCAGTGCTGGTGGCGCGGACCACCCGCAGGGCGGGGAAGGCGGCCAGGTTGGCCACCAGCTTGTCGGTGGCCTCGGAGTCCACATCGAACACGGCAATTTCTGCAATGCCCAGCCAGTGGTGAAAGGCCAGCGCCTGGAACTCGCTTTGCGCACCGTTGCCGATCAGGGCCATGCGCTTGCTGTCCGGACGGGCCAGGGCGCGGGCTGCCATCAGCGAGGTGGCGCAGGTGCGCAGGGCTGTGGCCAGCGTCAGCTCGGAGAGCAGCACCGGATAGCCGGTGTCCACTTCGGCCAACACGCCAAATGCCATCACGGTGTACAGACCTTTGGCGGTGTTGGCAGGGTGGCCGTTCACGTACTTGAAGGCGTAGCGCTGGGCGTCAGACACGGGCATCAGTTCAATCACACCAATCTCGGAATGGTTGGCCACGCGGGCAGACTTTTCGAAGTCCGGCCAGCGTACAAAGTCGTTCTGGATGTGATCGGCCAACTGGCCGATGAAGTCTTTCACACCGATGGTGTGGATCAGCTGGGTCATCGCGGGAACATCAATAAATCGGGTCATGGTCAGTGCTCGGAAAGTGGGGAATCTCAGGGCATGCAAAGCGCTTGCATGGCATAAGAGAGATTGTTTCGGCAGGCACGGCCAAACAGAAGCGCAACTTTTAGGCAAAAAGTTATCAATAAGTAGCAAAATGCCATGACTCAATGGCATTTTGAAAATACATGGACGATACCGACCGAGAACTGCTGGGCCTGCTGCGCGACAACGCGCGCCTTTCTACCGTAGCCCTGGCGGCCAAGCTGCGGGTGGCACGCGCCACGGTGCAGAACCGCATGGCCCGCTTGGAGAAAGAAGGCACGATCACCGGCTACACCGTGCGGCTCAAACCCGCAGCCGAGGCGGCCCGCATTCGCGCGCTCATGAGTGTGGCCGTGGAAGGCAACCGCGCCATGGAGGTGATGACCGCCTTGCGTGGCCACCCAAACGTGCAGGCCTTGCACAGCACCAATGGCCGTTGGGACATCGTGGCCGAGCTGCGTGCCGATACCCTGGAGGCCTTTGATGCCGTGCTGCGGACCATCCGCCAGATCGATGGCATTGGGACCACCGAAACCAGCATTCTGCTATCGACCTACAAGTAGCGCTTCTAAGTAAAAAGTGCCTATGGCACCCGTGGATATTGCGCGAGTAGCTCCTGATTCAGGAGCAAATCGATGGCTCAGGGCAGCAGCGTGGTGGGCACGGCTTGCGCTAGCAGCTCAGGGTAGTCGCGGCTGAAGTGCAGGCCGCGGCTCTCGTGGCGGGCCTGGGCGCTTTTCACGATCAGGTCGGCCACCTGCACCAGGTTGCGCAGTTCCAGCAGGTCGCGCGTGACGTGGAAGTGGGCGTAGAACTCCTGGATCTCACCTTGCAGCAGTGCGATGCGGTGGGCCGCGCGTTCCAGCCGTTTGTTGGTGCGCACAATGCCCACGTAGTCCCACATGAAGCGGCGCAGCTCGTCCCAGTTGTGAGAAATCACCACCGATTCATCGGAGTCGGTCACGCGGCTGTCGTCCCAGGCGGGCAGGGCCAGGGTGGCTGCGCCAGCACCCCGGGCCAGTTCATCTGCTATTAAATGTGTAGCTGCTCGCGCAAATACCATGCACTCCACCAGCGAATTGGATGCCAAACGGTTGGCGCCGTGCAGGCCGGTGCAGGCAGTCTCGCCCACGGCGTAGAGGCCCGCTACCTCGGTGCGGGCCGAGAGGTCGGTGCGCACACCGCCGCAGGTGTAGTGCGCGGCCGGCACCACCGGGATGGGCTGCTTGGACATGTCGATGCCCAGCTCCAGGCAACGTGCATAGATGTTGGGAAAGTGCTCCTGGATAAACGCCAGCGGCTGGTGCGAGATGTCGAGGTACACGCAATCAAAGCCACCCTTTTTCATCTCGAAGTCAATTGCGCGCGCCACCACGTCGCGTGGTGCCAGCTCGGCGCGTGGGTCGTGTGCGGGCATGAAGCGGGTGCCGTCGGGCAACAGCAGGCGGCCGCCTTCTCCACGCACCGCTTCGCTGATCAAAAAGCTCTTGGCGTGTGGGTGGTACAGGCAAGTGGGGTGGAACTGGATGAACTCCATGTTCTGCACCGCACAGCCCGCGCGCCAGGCGGCGGCAATGCCGTCGCCAGTGGCGGTGTCGGGGTTGGTGGTGTAGAGGTAGACCTTGCCCGCGCCGCCCGTGGCCAGGATGGTGTGGGGCGCCTGGAAGGTCAGCACCTCGTCGGTGTCGTCGTCCAGCGCGTACAGGCCCACGCAGCGGTTCTCTCCGGCTTGTCCCAGCTTGGTGGTGGTGATCAGGTCCACCAGCGTGTGGTGCTCAAACAGCGTCACATTCGGGCTGGCTTTCACCTTCTCGATCAGGGTCTGTTGCACCGCGGCACCGGTGGCATCCGTCACGTGGACGATGCGCCGCGCGCTGTGGCCGCCTTCGCGCGTGAGGTGCAGTTGGCCGGCGTGGCCCGCTTCTTCAGAGAACGGCACACCCAGCTTTTGCAACCATGCGATGGACTGGGGGGCGTTCTCCACCACGAACTGCGTGGCTTTCAAATCGCACAGGCCGGCACCGGCGATGAGCGTGTCGTCCACGTGGGCGGCGAAGCTGTCGTCCTTGTCCCACACGGCCGCAATGCCGCCTTGTGCCCAGCCGCTGCTGCCTTCGCGCACCGCGCGTTTGGTGAGGATGGCGACCTTGTGGGTGGATGCGAGCAGCAGCGCTGCGCTGAGCCCGGCCAGGCCGCTGCCCACGATGAGCACATCAAAGGACAGGGAAGTGGAAGTAGAAGCGGACATGCAAAAAGAAGGTTGGTTGGGGAGGGCGCACTAGCCTTGGGCGTCGTGCACCGCCAGCTCCAGGGCCTGGGCCAGCGTGGGGCTGAGGTTGGCGGGGCCCAGGGCCTCGGTCACACCACAGCGCAGCAAAATGTCCTGCGGCTGGAAGGCCAGCCCACAGGCGATAAAACGCACACCCCGCTTGTGGCAGGTGCGCACCAGGTCGGCCACCGTATCGGCGCCCGACGAGTCGATATAAAGCACGTTCTTGAAGTCCAGCACCAGCACCCGCTGGGGGAGGCGGTCTTCCAGTGTTTCAATGAGTTTGACCGCGCCAAAAAAGATCGCACCGTGCAGCCGGAAGGCCGCCACACGCGCCTCTAGCCCGGACAGCGGCGGGTAGTCTTGCGTGTTGACCTGTTCGCAGCGTGAGAGGCTGGAGATGCGGTAGATGAACGTGACACAGGCCGCCACCAGGCCCACCTCCACCGCCACGGTGAGGTCAAACACCACGGTCAGAAAAAACACCATCAACAGCGTGGCACGGTAGGGCAGGCGGTACTGGCGCAGGTGCACAAACTCGCGCCACTCGCCCATGTTCCAGGCCACAAACATCAGGATGGCGGCCATGGTGGCCAGTGGAATGTTGTGCGCCAGCGGTGCTGCCACCAGCACCACCAGCAAGAGCGTGGCCGCGTGCACTATGCCGGCCACCGGGCTGGTGGCACCGCTTTTGGCGTTGGTCACCGTGCGGGCGATGGTGCCGGTGGAGGGCATGCCGCCAAAAAATGGCGCCACAAAGTTGGCAATGCCCTGGGCCATCAGCTCCTGGTTGGGGTTGTGGCGGTCGTCGATGATGCTGTCGGCAATGCGCGCGCACAGCAAGGATTCAATCGCCCCCAACAATGCCAGCGTGAAGGCCGGCAGCAGCAAGAAGCGCGCGGTTTCCCACGAAACATCGGGCCAGACCAGGGTGGGCAGGCTGCTGGGCACACCGCCAAACCGCGTGCCAATGGTTTCCACCGGAATGCCGCTGACGCTGACCAGCAGCGTGGCCAGTACCAGCGCCACGATGGAACCTGGCACCAGCGTCCACTTGCGCGCCCAAGGCCGAGTAGAGGCCAGGCGGGGCACGCCCCATTGCCAGCCCACGATCAGGCCCAGGCTGGCCAGCGCCAGCAAGGTGGCGTAGCCGTTGAGGGTGTGCAGCGATTGGAAGATGGTTTGCACAATGCCAAAGAAGTTGCCCGGCATGTGGGGCACCTGCAGGCCCAGGAAATCTTTGACCTGCGACACCGCAATCAGCACCGCGATGCCGTTGGTAAACCCGATCACCACCGCGATGGGAATGAAGCGCACCAGCGTGCCCAGCTTGAACAGGCCAAACACAAACAGCATGACGCCCGACATGGCCGTGGCAATGATCAGGTTGGCCAGACCATACCGCTCCACGATGCCGTAGACGATGACGATGAAAGCGCCGGCCGGGCCGCCAATCTGCACCCGGCTGCCACCCAGGGCCGAGATCAGAAAGCCCGCAATGATGGCGGTGAACAGCCCCGCCTCGGGCTTGAGCCCGCTGGCAATGGCAAAGGCCATGGCCAGCGGCAGCGCCACCACGCCGACCGTGAGGCCGGCCCCCACATCGCCCCAAAACCGCTGGCGGGAATAGCCTTGTAACGCCTGCAAGAGCTTGGGGCGGAATTCCAGTGGGGCTTGCATGCGGTGGACGGATGGGTGGGGCGCGGAGCTTTCAGTGGATGCGCATGCCGGGCTGGGCGCCGGGCCAGGGGTTGAGGATGTAGATGCCGGGGTTGGCCGACTCATCCGCATGGCTGGCCGCCATGACCATGCCTTCGGACATGCCGAACTTCATCTTGCGGGGCGCCAGGTTGGCCACCAGCACGGTGAGCTGGCCCACCAGCTCTTCGGGTTTGTACATGCTGGCAATGCCGCTGAACACATTGCGCGTGGTGGGCTGGCCCTCGGCGTTCTTCTCGCCCACATCGAGCGTGAGGCGCAGCAGCTTGGTGGAGCCTTCCACGGCTTCGCAGTTCACGATCTTCGCAATGCGCAGGTCGATCTTGGCAAAGTCGTCAATGCTGATGGTGGGCGCCAAGGCCTCACCACCGGGCGCATTGGGGTCGGCGGGCACCGCTGCTGGCGCTGGTTTTGCTACCTTTTTAGGAGCTGCTTGCGCAGGTTCCACGGGTGCTGCGGCCTCTTTTACTTCAAAAAGTGCGTCCAGTTGCTCGGGGGTGACGCGTTGCATCAGGTGCTGGTAAGGCGCAATCGCTTGCACATCGCCAGCCACGTTCCACTGCTGCATGTCCACGCCCACAAAGCCTTGCACCGCGTGCGCCAGACCGGGCAGCACGGGGGAGAGGTAGCGTGTGAGGGCGGCAAAGGTGTTGATGAGCACCGAGCACACCTGGTGCAGCGCCTGGTTGTTGGCCACATCCTTGGCCAGGTCCCAGGGCTTGTTCTGGTCCACATAGGCGTTCACCTTGTCGGCCAGCAGCATGATCTCGCGGGTGGCCTTGCCGTATTCGCGGGCTTCGTACATCTGGGCCAGTGCGTCGCTTGCGCCACGCACCTCGGCCAGCAGCGCTGCGCCGGTGGCGCCAAAATCGCTGGTCAACTTGCCGTCAAAGCGCTTGGTCAAAAATCCGGCCGCACGGCTGGCAATGTTCACGTACTTGCCGATCAAGTCGCTGTTCACCCGCGCCATGAAGTCGTCGGCGTTGAAGTCGATGTCTTCGTTGCGCGCCGACAGTTTGGCGGCCAGGTAGTAGCGCAGCCATTCGGCGTTCATGCCCAGGCTCAGGTACTTGAGCGGGTCCAGGCCGGTGCCGCGGCTCTTGCTCATCTTCTCGCCGTTGTTCACGGTCAAGAAGCCGTGCACGAACACGTTGTTCGGCGTCTTGCGGCCGCTGAACTTCAGCATGGCGGGCCAGAACAGGGTGTGGAAGGTGACGATGTCTTTGCCGATGAAGTGGTACTGCTCGGTGTCGGCCGCCGCCATGTAGTCGTCAAAGCTGCGCGTGTCGCCGTGCTTGGCCTTGGGGCCGCCTTTGTCAAACCAGTTTTTCAGCGATGCCAGGTAGCCCACAGGCGCATCCAGCCACACATAGAAGTACTTGCCCGGCGCGTCGGGAATTTCGATACCGAAGTAGGGCGCGTCACGGCTGATGTCCCAGTCGCCCAGGCCTTCGCTGGTGGTGCCGTCCGGGTTGGTGCGGATGGTGAACCATTCCTTGATCTTGTTGGCCACCTCGGGTTGCAGCTTGCCGTCCTGCGTCCAGTTTTCGAGGAACTCCACGCAGCGCGGATCGGAGAGTTTGAAGAAGAAGTGTTCGGAGTTCTTGAGCTCGGGCTTGGCGCCGGACAGGGCCGAGAACGGGTTGATCAGGTCGGTGGGCGCGTAGACCGAGCCGCAGACCTCGCAGTTGTCACCATACTGGTCTTTGGCGTGGCACTTGGGGCACTCGCCTTTGATGTAGCGGTCGGGCAGGAACATGTTCTTCTCGGGGTCGAAGAACTGTTCAATCGTGCGCACTTCGATCAGGCTGCCATCCGCACGGTCGCGCAGGTCGCGGTAGATCTGGCGGGCCAGTTCGTGGTTTTCTGGTGCGTCGGTGCTGTGCCAGTTGTCAAAGCTGATGTGAAAACCGTCCAGGTACTGCTTGCGTCCGGCGGCAATGTTGGCCACGAACTGCTGGGGGGTCACACCGGCCTTCTCGGCGGCAATCATGATGGGTGCGCCGTGCGTGTCGTCCGCGCCCACGAAGTTCACCGCATTGCCCTGCATGCGCTGGAACCGCACCCAAATGTCGGCCTGGATGTATTCCATGATGTGGCCGATGTGGAAGTTGCCGTTGGCGTAGGGGAGGGCGGTGGTGACGAAGAGTTGGCGGGGCATGGGAAATCGACTTTCACGGAGGAACCCGGGATTTTAGTCGGGGGTGGGATGGCCTGCCGTCTGTACTGGCTCAGGAGCGGGGTGGCTGGCTGTTTTGCTCCGTGTCCCCCGCCCGCTGCGCGGGCTCCTCCTTGACCTGCGCAAAACAGCCAGCCACCCCGCTCCCGACGTGACTTGGTTGGTCAACACGTGAAATTCCCTCGCTTCGCAGCGGCAGGCTGGGGGTGCGTGCCGCAGCGAGGTCAAGGAGGAGCCCGCTGGAGCGGGCGGGGGACACGAGCGGAGGTACGTACTCCCAGCCTGATGCGGGCTCAGCAAAAACCAAGCGAGAAAAACGAAGCTCAGTCCTTGAACACCGGCACCCGCTTCTGCATGTTCGCCGTCATCGCTTCCGTCAAATCCTGGCTCATCAGCATCGCCGCGTTCCAGGTGGCGATGTAGTTCAGGCTGTCGGCCACGCTGTGGTCGCGGGCGTAGGTGATCATCTCCTTGGTGCCGCGGATGGACAGCGGTGACTTGGCGGCGATGGTGGCCGCAATCTCTTGGACCCCGGCGTAGAGCGCCTCGTGGCTTTCAAACACACGGTTCACCAGGCCGATCTTCTGCGCTTCTTCGGCGTCCATCTTGCGGCCGGTGTAGGCCAGCTCGCGGGTGATGCCGTCGCCCACCAGCTTGGGCAGGCGCTGCAGGGTGCCCACGTCGGCGGTCATGCCGATGTCGATTTCCTTGATGGTGAAAAACGCATCGGCGCTGGCGTAGCGCATGTCCGCACAGGTGACGAGGTCGATGCCGCCGCCAATGCAGCCACCGTGGATGGCGGCCAGCACCGGCTTGCGGCAACGCTCCAGGCTGGTCAACGTGTCTTGCATATCCAGAATCATGCGGCGCAGCGACTCGCGCATGCGGCCATCACAGTCATTGGCAATCTGCGGGCCGATGCCCATCATCATTTGCAGGTCGATGCCCGCGCAGAACAGCTTGCCCTCGCCCTGCAACACCGCCACGCGTGCTTCGGGTGTGCGGTCCACCCACTCAAAGGCTTGGCGGATTTCCTGCCACATGGTGGCGTTCATGGCGTTGGCCTTGTCGGGGCGGTTCAGGCGGATGGTGGCAATGTGCGCATCCAGCGTGACCTTCAGAGTTTCATATTGCATGGCTATCTCCTGTTTTTAAGTGTTTTAGGCCTCTAGCCCTCGTGGAATATGCGCGAGCAGCTACTAAAACAATAGCGGTTTCCAGTTGTCGCGATCAGGCCTTGGCGGGCTTCATCATCGCCAGGTAGGGTGCCAGGCGCTTGCCCATCTCGTCGCCCAGTGCTTGCAGGCCGCTCATGGGGCGCACCATCACTTCAAAGTCGGTGATCTTGCCCTCGGCGTCAAACTGCACCATGTCAATGCCCTTGAGCTCTTTGCCATTCACCTTGGCGCTGAACTCCAGCACCAGGCTGTGGCCGTCGGCACTGGCCAGCTCGCGGTGGTACTTGAAGTCTTCAAACACCTGCACCACGTTGGTCAGAATGACTTGCACCGCCTGCGCGCTGGGGTAGGGCGTGTGGGCCATGGGCGAGCGGAACACCGCCTTGCGGTGCAGGATGGTGGGCAGCTCGGCCAAGTTCTGTTCCGCAATCATCTGGTGCCAGAGCTTGAGGCTGGCGGCCACCGGCGCTGGCAAGGTTTGCGCCAGCGTAGGGGCAGTACCCGCTTCCGCAGCCTTGGCAGGCACAGCGCCAAAGGCCAGCGCCAGCTCGGTGCCTTGCTTGATCGCACGCTTCGCGTCCAGCTCGGCGGCCACATCGGCACCGCCAATCAGGTGCACGGCCACACCTGCCGCTTGCAGCTCGGCCTGCAGTGCACGCTGCGGGTCCTGGCCCGCGCAGATCACCACGTTGTCCACCGGCAGCACCAGGTCCTTGTCGCCCACGGTGATGTGCAGGCCCGCATCGTCCACCTTGCGGTAAGTCACTCCGTTGATCATTTCCACCTCGCGGTTCTTGAGCGAGGTGCGGTGAATCCAGCCCGTGGTCTTGCCCAGGCCGTCGCCCACCTTGCTGGTCTTGCGCTGCAGCAGGTAGACCTTGCGCGGCGTCTTCTCGATGTGCGCGGGCTTCAGGCCACCGGCGTGGGCAAACGTGGTGTCCACGCCCCATTCGGCAAAGAACTTGGCCTGGTCCAGGCTGGGGCTGGTGCCCTCATGCAGAAGAAACTCTGCCGTATCAAAACCAATGCCGCCGGCACCAATCAGCGCCACCGTTTGGCCCACGGGTTTTTTGTCGCGCAGAACGTCCAGGTAGCCCAGCACCTTGGGGTGGGCAATGCCTTCAATCTCAGGCATGCGTGGTGTCACACCGGTGGCCAGTACCACGTGTTTAAAGCCAGCAGTGCTCAGGTCTTGTGCGCTGACTTTTTTGCCCAGCTGCAGCTTCACGCCAGTCAGCTCGATCTGCTTGCCGAAGTAGCGCAGCGTCTCGCAAAACTCTTCCTTGCCGGGCACTTGTTTGGCCACGTTGAACTGGCCGCCAATCTCGCTGGCCGCATCAAACAGCGTCACATCGAAGCCACGCTTGGCGGCTTCGGTAGAAAAGGCCAACCCGGCCGGGCCTGCGCCCACCACGGCAATGCGCTCTTGGCTGGGGGCGGGGCTGTCCACCATCAGGGTCTCGTGGCAGGCGCGCGGGTTCACCAGGCAGCTGGTGATCTTGCCGCCAAAGGTGTGGTCCAGGCAGGCCTGGTTGCAGCCGATGCAGGTGTTGATCTGGTCGGCCTTGCCCTCGGCCGCCTTTTGCACAAACAGTGGGTCGGCCAAAAAGGGGCGAGCCATGCTCACCATGTCGGCTTGGCCGCTGGACAACACGTGTTCGGCCACTTCGGGCGTGTTGATGCGGTTGGTGGCAATCAGCGGAATCTTCACCTTGCCTTTGAGCTGCTCGGTCACCCAGGCAAACGCTGCGCGCGGCACCTTGGTGGCGATGGTGGGAATGCGGGCTTCGTGCCAGCCGATGCCGGTGTTCAGGATGGTGACACCAGCGGCTTCCAGCGCCTGCGCGAGCTGTACCACCTCTTCTTTGCTAGAGCCGCCTTCCACCAGGTCCAGCATGGAGAGGCGGAAGATGATGATGAAGTTGGCGCCTACCCGCGCCCGCGTGCGGCGCACGATCTCCAGCGGGAAGCGGATGCGGTTCTCATAGCTGCCGCCCCAGGCGTCGTCACGCTGGTTGGTCTGGCGCGCGATGAATTCGTTGATCAGGTAGCCCTCGGAGCCCATGATCTCCACGCCGTCGTAGCCCGCGCTTTGGGCCAAGGCGGCGGCGTTGGCGTAGTCCTCAATGGTTTGCTCCACTTCTTCCGACGTCAGTGCATGCGGGCGGAAGGGGCTGATCGGGGCTTTGAGCGCGCTGGGCGCCACCAGCTCGGGGTGGTAGGCGTAGCGGCCAAAGTGCAGGATCTGCATGCAGATCTTGCCGCCCGCAGCGTGCACCGCCTCGGTCACCACCTTGTGCTTGTCGGCTTCTTTTTGGCTGGTCATGGCGGCACCGCCGGGCATGGGGCGGGCGCGGTCATTGGGGGCAATGCCGCCGGTCACGATCAGGCCTACGCCTCCCTTGGCGCGCTCGGCGTAGAAGGCGGCCATGCGCGCAAAACCGTCGCGCGCTTCTTCCAGGCCCACGTGCATGGAACCCATGAGCACGCGGTTCTTCAGCGTGGTGAAGCCCAGGTCCAGCGGGGCGAGCATGTGGGGATACAAGTTGACGGCAGTGGGGGCGGGCACGGGCATAGGGTCTCCTTTGTTGTTGGGTGGCTGCGGGGTCACTATGCAACCAGTTGCAGCGCAGTGTAGAAGTCTAGCCAGTTTTATGCAACTGGTTGCATAGTTAGAGGGCTGCCCTTAGACTCGCCCGCATGTCGCTTGCCCATGCCGTGCTCACCTCCCTGATTGAAAAACCGTCCTCCGGCTACGAGCTGGCGCGCCGGTTTGACAAGTCCATCGGCTACTTCTGGCACGCCACGCACCAGCAGATTTACCGCGAACTGGCCCGCATGGAAGAGAAGGGCTGGATCGTCTCGGACAGTGCGCCCGACGCCGGCGCCACCCGCAAGCGCGAATACAAAGTGCTGCCCGCCGGCCGGGCAGAACTGGTGCGCTGGACGCAGGAGCCCACGGCCCCTACGGATTTACGCGATGAATTCACCGTGAAACTGCGCGCCGATGCGGCCCTGGGTGAGGTGGACTTGAGTGGAGAGCTGCGTGCGCGTATTGCCCAGCACACCGAGCGGCTGGCCCACTACCGTGCGATTGAGGCGCGCGACTTTGCGCAGGGCGATGCGATGCCGCGGGCCAAGCGGCTGCAGTGCCTGATCCTGAAGAAAGGGATCATGTACGAGGAGGGGAGCATTGCCTGGGCGACGGAGGCGTTGGGGGTGTTGGAGGGCGCGTAGTGTGCGCGTATGACAGCCTCTGATCGTTAGCAATTGGGCAATTGGTGCGGTAGGGTTTGCGCGGAATGGCGAAACCCTTCGTCTGGACAGACTCAATATTTTTCAATTGGCAGGGACATAAAGATGCGTACCCATATCCGACCCAATATAGTTTGTTTGACCTTTGTATTGCTGTCAGCTTTTGCTACATGCAACGCGCAGCAAGTTGATAAAAGTGTGGTGATTGAGAGTCTGATAGCTTCAACGAGAGAAATCATTGCTTCGCCGGACTCCCCCAGTATGCGCATGGCACTGGAGCCCGTGAAAAATGCCAATATGGCGGTACCCGAGCCAAAATGGCTGGAGTTTCAGGCCAACGTAGTTGCAATCATGAGAGAGGAAATCCTGAAAACGGGAAGTCCTGCCTATGTCAAGCTTAAGACCCGCTTGCAGTTGCTGAGTGTTGAAGAGGTGGTCGAGCTGAGTGCCATGCTCAGGTCACCCGCGTATAAGAAGTACCAGACGGCCCTTGCTGATCGCGAGATATCGGAGGGCACTTTGGGCTCGCTTATGGCGGCATGGTCGCGAATAGCGGAGTCGGCAAAACAATCTGGGATCAGAATCAATTAGCCTCTTACGCCCACTTGCGCTTGTCAATAGTTCCCGAGGTGCGTCTTCTCAGTTTCGTATTGGTCGAGGATCATTCATAAGTGCGTTGCCCAAAACAAGAAAGCCCGGCAGAGCCGGGCTTTCTTGTTTTGGGCAACGCTGGTTGACGAGGACCAGCGCTGCTTTATCTGCCTATCAGGCTGCCAGCTTGTATGCGATGAATGGCACCGTGCAGGTCGGCTGCTAGCGCCACCCGTCATACCTCTTCATGCGCATCGTCGATGCATCGATGCTGGACATAAATTTTGCTGCCGCTGGTGCCGTCTCGAAGCTCGCCATGGACGTGTCGGCGTCTGCGGCGGACCGCCAATGCACGATCACCAACCATTCACCATGCTCGCCCGCCGCGCTCTCACGCGAGATGAATCCCGGCTGCCTGGACACATGTTGCGCCTCGACCTCTTGGTCGACAAGTCTGAACTGCGCTGCCGTGACGCCGCCCTTGAGCTGGAAGGTCACCACTTCAATGACCTTGGCCGAAGGCGCTGCGGCAGCGGCTTTACTAGGCTTAGAGATGTCCATGATGTCGTCTTTCTTCGGGGTCAGAACTTGCCGTTCGCGTTCTTCCATTCTGAACGCGCTGGAATGGTTTCGATCGTGTCCCAATGCTCCGCAATCTTGCCGTCTTGTACGCGGAACAGGTCATAGAAGCTGCTCGGCTTTCCGGCGAAGTTCCCTTCGCTGGCGACCAGCACAAAGTTGCCTTCACCGAGCACGCGGTGGATGTGGTCGTACTTCATGGTGATGCCTGCCTTGGCCATGGCTTGCAGCGCTTGGCCGAGACCGGATAGGCCGTCCCCGATTTGCGGGTTGTGCTGCACGTAGTGGTCGCCGGCGTAGTAACCGGCAAGCTTGTCCATGCGGCCATTGACGAGGATGTCTTCAACAAAGGACTTCACGAGTGCCTTGTTCGCACTGGTCTTGTCCAGATCGGTGGACTGCACCGGTCCGTCAACCATGGTGTGGCCACTGGGGTTGGCTTTGGCGGGTGTTTCCTGCAAATTGTCCCAATGCTCAACGATCTTGCCCTCTTCGAAGCGGAAGATGTCGAAGCCAATCTTGGGGCCGAAAAAGTTGTATTCGGTATGGGCGAAAACCAGGTCACCGTCCTGGAATACGCGTACGGTATTTGCCTTGGCAGAACCCTTGGGCAAGGCTTGCAGCAGTGCCCCGAAGCCGGCCAGGCCGTCCGCAGCAGACAGATTGTGCTGGATGTACTTGTTGGGGTTGATCACCGCGACCGGAGCGGAATCGCCGGTTTCGATGGCCTTGAGCAGGGCGACGACTTGCTGCTTTTGTGTGGTCATGGGTTCTTTCTCTTTGGAGGTGTGAAGGGATGGGTTGCCGGTGCAGGCTGCGAGACCGGTGATGGCCAATGCGGCCAGTGTGAAACGTAATGATTGAACGATAGTCATGGTGAAATCCAGGCAATAAATTTTTGAAGGATAGGGTTGAGGCCCATCACCTTTGTGTTTTGCATTGGTAATTTTGTCCATGGCGCATGCCATTGAAAAGATTGAATTCGGTCAAATAATGGTCAGAACTGGGATATGTGAAATTTCCGCCCTAAACTTCTGAGGCATGAAAACCGCCGCCTCCAGCATCCCTGAGATTCATTTCAACAACCCCCGGCTGGCCCATGTGGGTGTAGAGGCGATGACACTGCAAGAGCTCAGACAACGCGCAAGCGCCAGCATGCTTGCGGCCCCTCAGCGTGTCGATTTCCATCACCTTCTATTTGTTCAGGAGGGCCGTTCGCGGCACATGGTCGATTTCGTTGAACACCCATTGCAGCCTGGTTCGATGCTTCTGGTCCGGGCAGGCCAGGTGCAGCAATGGCATTTGACCGATGAACTGCAGGGGCAACTCACTTTGATCTCCGCGGAGGCCCTGGTTTCTGCGACGAGCACGCCGGCCGTCGACAAAGAACTGCTCGCTCTGGACCAATGGCCCAGCGTCTCCACACCGGATCAAGACCTCTTCATCGAAGCTACGGCAGACAGTCGCAGGCTGAGGGCGGATATAGACCGCTTCGAGGGAAGCCTGATCGATGCGGCCATCATTCGGCATGAAGTTTTGATATTGCTATTGCGACTTGCCCGCGTGTTGCGCGGTGAGGTAGGCACGCCCGAGAGGGCACAAGAGGGAAAGATGTATCGCCTGTTCTGCCAGGAGCTGGAGGTGAGCTTCAAGACGCGCCCCAGCGTGCTGGATTTGGCCCAACGGATCGGGTTCTCAGAAAGCACTTTGTCGCGCGCGTGCGTGGCGACCACTGGCCGTACCGCCAAAGAGATGATTGACCAGCGTATTGCACTGGAGGCCAAGCGGCTGCTGGTTCACAGCAAGGCGACCATCGCGGAGATTGGACATGGCTTGGGATTCACCGAACCCACCAATTTCGTCAAGTTCTTCAGGCGCGTTGCGCTGACCACGCCGGTGGCGTTTCGCACTGGCCATCGCCCTTGATAGTCATCTAGTGCCGGGCACATCGACGGTGTCCAAGCCAACACAAATCCAAAAACAACAAAGCCCGGCAAAACCGGGCTTTGTTGTTTTTGGCAACGCTGGTTGATGTGGACCAGCGCTACTTTATCTGCCTATCAGGCGGCCAGCTTGACGATGCTGTTGGCGGCTTCGCCCAGGGCTTCTGCCTTCTTCGCGTCGCCCATGGCCACGCCTTCGGCGCGCACAAAGCGCACGTCGGTGATGCCCAGGAAGCCGAACACGGTTTGCAGGTAGCTCTCTTGGTGTTCCGCTGCGCGGCCCCAGTCGTTGGTGGAGTAGACGCCGCCGCGGGTGGAGGCCACGATCACGGTCTTGCCGCCGGCCAGGCCTTGGGGGCCTGTTTCGGTGTACTTGAAGGTGCGGCCGACTTGGGCGATGCGGTCGATCCAGGATTTGAGCTGGGTGGGGATGCTGAAGTTGTACAGCGGGGCGCCCACCACGATCACGTCGGCGGCCAGGAACTGGGTCACCAGCGCTTCGGAGATGGCGTTTTCACGCTTTTGCACATCGGTTTGCTCAGCACCGGCGGGGGCGCGGAAGCCCAGGGAGTCGGCAGACAGGTGGCTGGGGGTGTCCACGGCTAGGTCCAGATACTCCACGGTGGTGCCGGGGTGGTTGCTGACCCACTGGGCCACGGTGTCTTTGGTCAGTTGGCGGGAGACGGAGCCGCCGCTGAGGATGCTGGAGTCGATGTGCAAGAGTTTCATGACAGGTCCTTTGGAAGGGGGTTAGTTCGATGGAACTAGTGTCTTCGATGGGCGAATGTTTGATAAGTTGGCATATTTGCGTTAGATTGTCCTGAAATTGGAACGATAAAGGGGCGCATATGCAAGACACCAATGACATGCTGTACTTTGCCGAGGTGGTGGAACGGGGCGGTTTTGCCGCCGCCGGGCGGCATTTGGGGATCCCGAAGTCCAAGCTCTCGCGCCGCGTGGCCGAGCTGGAAACCCGGCTGGGTGTGCGCCTGTTGCAGCGCACCACGCGCAAGCTTTCGGTCACCGAAGTGGGCGAGGTGTATTTGCGCCATTGCCTGGCCATGCGCGACGCGGCCGAGGCCGCTGCCGAGGCGGTGGAGCAGGTGCAGACCGAGCCGCGCGGCACCATCCGCGTGGCCTGCCCGGTGACGCTGGCGCAGAGCACGGTGGGGCCCATCATGGCGCTGTTTTTGGCGCGGCATCCGCAGGTGCGGGTGGACATGCGCATCAGCAACCGCGTGGTGGACCTGGTGGAAGAGGGCGTGGACGTGGCGCTGCGCGTGCGCCCCACACTGGACGACAGTGGCAGCCTGGTGGTGAAGAAGCTGGGGGAGTCCAACACGGTGCTGGTGGCCAGCCCGCTGCAGCTGGAGCGCCAGGGGCAACCGGCCTCGATTGACGATTTGGCGCGCATGGACACGATTGCCATGTCGGCCGTGGATGGCCGTGCCACTCTGGTGCTGCAGGGGCCTGGTGGCGCCGTACACAACCTGGTGCACCAACCACGTTATGTGGCCGATGACCTGCTCACGCTCAAGTTTGCCGCCCTGCAGGGCACGGGCATGTGTTTTCTGCCCGACTACATGTGCCGGCGCGAGCTGGAGCAGGGGCGCCTGGTGCATGTGCTGCCGGGCTGGGCGCCGCAGCGTGGCATCTTCCACGCGGTGTACCCGTCGCGTCGGGGCATGGTGCCGGCGGTGCGGCGGTTTCTGGACTTTCTGGATGAACACACCAGCAACGAGGGCATGCCCAAGCTGCCGCCGGGCTGCCCGTCCATCGACTGAGGCTGGGCGAAATCAGCGCAGGCGCAGCGGGTCCACACGCCGCTCCGTCCGCAGGGTGGTGGTCAATGCGCCGGGTTCGGTGATGGCCTCGGGGTCTACCCAGCCAAAGAACTTGCAGACCTCGGCGCGCTGGCGCTGCGCGTCGGCGTAGCCCAGGGCCATCAGTTCGCTGGTGTAGCCGCTCTCAAACAGCAGGTAGCTGGCCAGCGCGGCGCCTTTCACATCGGCCTTTTGGGACGACACGCCCACGCCACCCAGCATGGTGCGCACGGCATGTGGCAGGTCGCCCACATGGCGTGAGGCCACGGCGTCCAGCCGCTGGCTGGGCGCTATCACCAGCAGCTCCACGGGTTTGAGCGCGCTGGTCTTGCGTGCTTCTTCGGGCACGAGCTGGATGGTCTGGTTGATGCGCCGCACGCGCTCCACATCCACGGCCAATGCATCCAGAAAGATGTTGGACAGCGCATGCCCCGCGATCTGGGCGATGCTGGGGTAGGTGTTGGTGGTGTGCAGGTGGGCCTCGTTCTTGGGCTCGTGCATGCGCCCGGCCCCCACCACCAGAATGCGCTCTGCGCCCAAGTGGATGGCGGGTGCCACTGGTGCGCTCTGCCGCATGGAGCCATCGCCAAAGTATTCGTCGCGCCCGTTGATGTGCAACTGCGTGGCCGGGAACACAAAGGGGATGGCGCTGGATGCCAGCAGGTGCGCGTGGGTGATGCGGTCGCGCACGGAAAAACGCTGGGTACGCACCCAGGGCATGAGGCGTTTGTCGCCTTCAAAAAACGTGACATGGTCGCCCGTGCTGTAGCTCGACGCGGTAACGGCCAGCGCCTGCAGGTGGCCCTGGCGCACCAGCTCGGGCAGGCGCTCCAGGGGCACCAGGCGCTGCAGCAGCTCGCCCAGCGGTGCGTTGTCCAGCAAGGAGCGCGGCTTGATGCGCCGCCATTTGGCCAGCAGCCAGCCCACCGAGAGCAGCGTCATCCAGGTGGCGCCGGAGCGCAGCATGCTCAGGTGGTCGGCGCGGTACACATCATGTGCATGGAAATTGCGCCAGGTGTGGGCAATCATGCGCACGGTGGCGTCAAAGTTGTCGACCCCGCAGGCCAGGGCTGCCGCGTTGATGGCACCGGCCGACGTGCCCGCGATGATGGGAAAGGGGTTGGGCTGGTCGCCCGCACCGCAGGCCAGGCGGATATCGGCCACGGCCTCCAGCACGCCCACCTGGTAGGCCGCCCGGGCACCGCCGCCGGTGAGCAACAGGCCGTTGGCGGGCAGAGGGGGTGGGGTTTGCTCCATGGGGCCATTATGAAAAACCGGCCACGCTTGTAAACAGACAAATGCGCGGGGTTAACCCTAGCCCCCACGCTGCGCCGCTGAAACCCTGGCAGTTGCCGGCTTTGGGCTTAGCGTGGCAAGGGGTAGGGGCGTCCCTTTAGACTTGGCGGATTCAGGAGTTTTCATGTCCGTGACCGTTCAAGCCATCCACGACGCCTTGCAAGGCGTCATCGACCCCAACACCCAGCAAACCTTTGCCAGTGCCAAGGCCCTTAAGAACATTGCCGTGCAAGGCGGTGATGTCCGTTTGGACCTGGAGCTGGCCTACCCCACCAAGAGCCAGTGGCCCGCCATGGTGGAGGCGCTCAGCGCCGCTGCCAAGACGGTACCTGGTGTCACCAGCGTGCAGATCACCCCCAGCACCAAGGTCATTCCCCATGCGGTGCAGCGTGGCGTGCAGTTGCTGCCCGGTGTGAAAAACATTGTGGCGGTGGCCTCGGGCAAGGGTGGCGTGGGCAAAAGCACCACCGCCGCCAACCTGGCGCTGGCCCTGGCCGCCGAGGGCGCCACCGTGGGCCTGCTGGATGCCGACATCTACGGCCCCAGCCAGCCCATGATGATGGGCATCGAAGGCCGCCCCGAATCCGCAGACGGCAAGACCATGGACCCCATGCGCAACCATGGCGTGCAGGTCATGTCCATCGGCTTTCTGGTGGACGGCGACCAGGCCATGATCTGGCGCGGCCCCATGGCCACCCAGGCGCTGGAGCAGCTGCTGCGCCAGACCAACTGGCAAGACCTGGACTACCTGATCGTCGACATGCCACCCGGCACCGGCGACATCCAGCTCACGCTGAGCCAGCGCGTGCCCATGACGGGCGCCGTGGTGGTGACCACGCCGCAGGACATTGCGCTGCTGGACGCCAAGAAGGGCATCAAGATGTTCGAGAAGGTGGGCGTGCCCATCCTGGGCATTGTGGAAAACATGGCGGTGCACGTGTGCACCAACTGCGGCCATGTGGAACACATCTTTGGCGCCGACGGCGGCAAGAAGATGGCCGAGGGCTACGGCATGGACTACCTGGGTGCCTTGCCGCTGGCCCTGCATATCCGCGAGCAGGCCGACAGCGGCCGCCCCACGGTGGTGGCCGAACCCGACGGCGAGGTGGCCAACATCTACAAACGTATGGCACGCCAGGTGGCCGTCAAGATAGCGGCCCAGGCCAAGGACTTCTCCAGCAAGTTCCCCACCATCACCATCAGCAAGAACAGCTGATTTTTAGATGAAATAGGGCTCTAACCCGCACCAGTATTGCGCGAGCAGCTACCAAAAGCGTAGCGCTTGCGCGGTGGTCTTGCGTGCCTCCCCGTGGGGGGGGCGGGTGGGCGTACCTAGTGCAATCCAGCCCACCAGAGTCTCACCGGGCTCGCAAAAGGCCTGGGCGATGTGGGGCGCGCGGGCCTTGTCGCCACTCAGCATCTTGCCGGCAAAGCCCAGTGCGTGGGCCGCGTTCAGGAGGTTGGTGACCGCGCCGCCCACGCACATCCACTGCTCGTGTGCGGGTACCAGCGGGTGGCCCAGGTCGATGCGGGCCAGCACGGCCACGGTCATGGGGGCACGCAGCGCGCGTTCGCGCTCCATGGCCACACCGTCGGCGTCTTTGCCTTTGCGCTGGGCGTGTTCGGCGAACAGGTCGGCCAGGCGACTGCGGGCCTCGCCTTGCACCACCACCAAACGAAAAGGCACCAGCTCCGCATGGTCGGGCGCGCGCAGCGCTGCGGCGACCATGGTTTGCAGTTGGGCGGCGTCGGGGCCCGGCGCCTGCAGGTGTTTGATGCCCAGCGAGTAGCGGTTCAGCAGCAGGGCCAGGCCGGGGGGGGGAGCGGTCATGGGCGGGTGTCCTCGGCTATGCTAGTTGGAAAGATGACCACGCGCGGTCGCAAGGAGCCGCCATGAGCGAACAGAAAATTGAAGTGTACAAAGGCCCGGCCGGTGGTTGGGGCGCGCTGCGCAGCGTGGGCCATGCCCTGCTGCAACAGGACATTCCCCTCAAAGGGGCCAAAACCCTGCTGTCTGCCAATCAGCCTGACGGTTTTGATTGCCCCGGCTGTGCCTGGCCCGACCGCAACCACGCCTCCACCTTCGAGTTTTGCGAAAACGGCGCCAAGGCCGTGGCCGCCGAGGCAACCGCACGCCGGGTGACGGCCGATTTTTTTGCGCAGCACACTGTGGGCGAGCTGGCCACCTGGGGCGACTTTGCACTGGAGGACCAGGGCCGCCTGACGGAGCCCATGGTCTATGACGCGGCCACTGACAAATACCTGCCCATTGCCTGGGACGACGCCTTTGCGTTGATGGCCAGGCATCTGAATGCGCTGCCCGACCCGAACCAGGCTATCTTCTACACCTCGGGCCGGGCCAGCAACGAGGCCGCCTTTTTGTACCAGCTGTTTGTGCGCGAGTACGGCACCAACAACTTCCCCGACTGCTCCAATATGTGCCACGAGCCCAGTGGCACCGGCATGCGCGAGAGCGTGGGTGTGGGCAAGGGCACAGTCACGCTCGATGATTTCGAGCAGGCGGATGCCATCTTCATCTTTGGCCAAAACCCCGGCACCAACCACCCGCGCATGCTGGGTGAGCTGCGCCAGGCCGCCAAGCGCGGCGCGCGCATCGTCAGCCTGAACCCGCTGCGCGAACGCGGGCTGGAGCGTTTTGCCGACCCGCAGGACAAGCTGCAAATGGCCACCGGCGGCGACACGCCCATCAGCACCCACTATTTCCAGCTGAAGATTGGTGGCGACTTTGCCTTTGTCAAAGGCATGATGAAACACCTGGTGGCGCTGCAGGACCAGGGGGAGGATGTGCTGGACCAGGCCTTTATTGCCGAGCACACCACCGGCTTTGACGCCCTGCTGGCCGACCTGCGCGCCGAGTCGTGGGCGCTGCTGGAAAGTGAATGTGGCTTGGGCGCGGAACACATGCGCGCCGCCGCCGAGGTGTACCGCCGGGCCCGAAGCGTGATTGCCTGCTGGGGCATGGGCATCACCCAGCACGCCAATTCAGTGGCCACCATCCAGATGATCGTCAACCTGCTGCTGATGCGCGGCAACATTGGCCGCCCCGGCGCCGGGCCCTGCCCGGTACGCGGCCACAGCAATGTGCAGGGCGATCGCACCATGGGCATTTGGGAGGCACCGCCCGTGGCGCTGCTGGACAAGCTGCAGAAGGTGTTTGGTTTTGAGCCTCCGCGGGCCAACGGCTACAACACGGTGGAATCCATCCAGGCCATGCTCGACGGCCACGGCAAGGTCTTCTTTGCACTGGGCGGCAACTTTGCGGCCGCCACGCCCGATACCGTGTTGACCTGGAAGGCGCTGCGCAACTGCGACCTGACGGTGCACGTCACCACCAAGCTCAACCGCAGCCACATCGTGCACGGCAAGGCCGCGTTGATATTGCCTTGCCTGGGCCGCACCGAGATCGACATGCAGGCCACTGGTGTGCAGGGCGTGACGGTGGAAGACTCGATGAGCATGGTGCATATTTCGGTGGGCATCAACCCGCCCGCGTCCGAGCACCTGCTGTCCGAGCCAGCCATCGTGGCGCGGCTGGCCGCGGCCACCTTGGCCGGCCGCAGCCAGACCCCTTGGCTCTGGTTGCTGGAAGACTACCGCCGCATTCGCGACAAGATCGAGGCCGTGTTCCCCGACTTCAAAGACTTCAATACGCGTGTACAGGTGCCTGGAGGTTTCCGCCTGCGCAACACCGCCAGCGAGCGCGTGTGGGCCACCGCCAGCCACAAGGCCGTGTTCAAGACCCACCAGGTGCCTACCGGCACGCCGCTGCAGCGTGCCCGCGAGCGCAAGGGCGACGCGATTGTGTTCGCGCTCATGACCACACGCTCGCACGACCAGTACAACACCACCATCTACGGCGCCGATGACCGTTACCGCGGCGTCTACGGCCAGCGCCGTGTGGTGTTTGCCAACGCCGAAGACATCCGCGCGCTGGGCATGCAAGACGGCGACTGGATTGACTTCCAGACCGTGTGGGACGATGGCGAAGAGCGCCGCGCTGACGGCTTCAAGCTGGTGGCCTACAACATCCCGCGCGGTTGCGTAGGGGCGTATTACCCCGAGACCAACCCGCTGGTGCCCTTGTCCTCTGTGGCGGCCAATGCGGGCACGCCCACGTCCAAATGCATTCCCGTGCTCATGCTGCCGCACCAGCGGCAAGGGGCCGCCCCATGAGTGACGTGTTGGCGCAGGCCCTGTTGCGGGCCCTGGCCGAATCTGCGGAGCCGGTGTCCGTGCCCCGCCTGGGCAAACGCCTGGGCCTGGGGGCCAGTGTGGTTATGCGCACGCTCACCCTCATGGGGGATGCCGTGCTGGGTGGGCAGGCCGGCCCGGCCTGGGTGCAACTGCGCTGCGAGGACGGGCGTTGGCTTGCCAGCCTGACGCAAGCAGGGCGGCACCATCTGGCTGCGTCTTCGCATGCCTGAGTTCACCCCCGATCTGCCGGCAGCGCTCAGTGCCGCCCGTGTGCAGCGCATGCCAGCAGGTGGCATGCAGACGGACACCCTGGCCGCGGAAGTGCCCGTGGCGCTGGTCTTCAACGGCATTTCCCACGCGGTGATGCTGGCCACGCCCCGGGACCTGGAGGCGTTTGCACTGGGCTTTGCACTCAGCGAGGGAATATTGGACACGGTGGACCAGTGTTTCGGGCTGGAGGTGTTGCCCGTACAGCTGGACGGCTGCGCGGCGCTGGAGGTGCAACTGGACATTGCCGCCCCCTGTTTTGCGCGCTTGAAGGCCCAGCGCCGCAGCCTGGCCGGCCGCACTGGCTGCGGTGTGTGTGGGCTCGATAGCCTGCAGGCGCTGGACCTGGTGCCGCCACCCCTGCGGCCACAGCCCTGGGTACAGGCCATGGACACGGACACTGTGCTGCGTGCCGTGCAGGCCATGGTGCCGCTGCAGCTGCTCAACGCGACCTGTGGCTCCCTGCATGCCGCCGCATGGGCTACCCCGGACGGCGAGGTCACGCTGTTGATGGAAGACGTGGGCCGCCACAACGCGCTGGACAAGCTGCTGGGTGCGCTGGCGCGTACAGGCCAGATCCGCCAACCCGGCTGGGTGCTCATGAGCAGCCGCGCCAGCCATGAACTGGTGCGCAAGTGTGTGCGCCTGCAGGTGCCGCTGCTGGCCACCATCTCGGCCCCAACCGACCTGGCCGTGGCCATGGCGCAGCGGGCCGGCCTGCAGCTGTGGGGCCTGTGCCGCGCGCCGCACGCGGTGCGCTACACACCCTGAGCCCGGCCACCGCCTGCCCCCCAAAGCTCTGGGGAATAAGGGGCCGGGTCAATAATGGACGCATTGCGGGGCGTGTGTGCCGCCCCTGAGGAGCTTCCCTTGAAACTGTCTTTCTTCGCGCTGGGCTGGCGTACCCTGTGGCGCGACGTGCGCTCGGGCGAACTGCGCCTGCTCATCCTGGCGGTCACGCTGGCCGTGGCGGCCCTCACTGCGGTGGGTTTTTTTGCCGACCGCCTGCAAGGCGGCCTGCAGCGCGATGCACGCCAGTTGCTCGGCGGGGACGCCGTGGTCTCCAGTGACAACCCGCCGCCCGAGGCCTTTGAGGCGCAAGCCCGCACGCTGGGCCTGCAGGTGGTGCACATGCTGGGCTTTCCCACCATGGCCCGTGCCAGCGATGCGCAGGGCGGCGCGGCCAAGCTGGTGGCGCTCAAGGTGGTGGAGCCCGGTTACCCGCTGCGTGGCAGCTTGCGCGTGAGCAGCGCGCCTGACGCGCCCGATGCTGCCACCAAAGACACGCCCGCCGCGGGCAAAGCCTGGGTCGATGCGGCCTTGCTGGAGGCGATTGGCCTGAACGTGGGGGACCCTCTCCTGCTGGGCGAAGGCCGGTTCACGGTGGACCGCATCATCGTGATGGAGCCCGACCGTGGTGGCGGCTTCATGAACTTTGCGCCGCGCGTGATGATTTCGAAGCCCGACCTGGCCGCCACCGGCTTGGTGCAACCGGCCAGCCGCCTCAACTACCGCATGGCGGTGGCGGGCAACGAGCCTGCCGTGAAACGTTTTGTCGATTGGGCCGATGCACAGGTGAAAGGCGGCGTGCGTGGGGTTCGTGTGGAGTCGCTGCAAAGCGGTCGCCCCGAGATGAGCCAGACGCTGGACCGCGCACAAAAGTTCTTGAGCCTGGTGGCACTCTTGGCTGCCTTGCTGAGCGCCGTGGCCGTGGCCTTGGCCGCGCGTGCGTTTGCCGCCAACCATTTGGACGACTGCGCCATGCTGCGGGTGCTGGGCCTGTCGCAGCGCACCATTGCCAGCGCCTACGCGTTTGAGTTTGCGCTGGTGGGTCTGTTTGCCAGCGGCCTGGGCGTGGCGCTGGGTTTTGGCGTGCACTACCTGTTTGTGGCGCTGCTGGCGGGGCTGGTGGATGCGGCCTTGCCTGCGGCTTCGCTGTGGCCGGTGGTGCTGGGCGTGGGCATGGGGCTCACGCTGCTGATGGCCTTTGGCCTGCCGCCCGTGTTGCAGCTGGCCCAGGTGCCCGCGCTGCGCGTGATCCGCCGTGATGTGGGTAACCTGCGCCCCGCCTCGCTGGGGGTGCTGGCCATTGGTGTGGCCGGGTTTGCCGCGCTGCTGATGACGGTGAGCAGTGACCTGCTGCTGGGCCTGATTGCGGTGGGCGGCTTTGCCGGTGCGGTGCTGGTGTTTGCTGCGCTGAGCTGGGTGGCCGTGAAGGTGCTGCGCAAGAGCGTGAACGAAGCCACGGCGCCGCGCTGGCTGGTGCTGGCTACGCGCCAAATCTCGGCCCGCCCGGCCTACACCGTGGTGCAGGTGAGTGCGCTGTCGGTGGGCCTGCTGGCGCTGGTGCTCTTGGTGCTGCTGCGCACCGATTTGATCAGCAGCTGGCGCAAGGCCACGCCGCCCGATGCGCCCAACCGCTTTGTCATCAACGTGATGCCGGAGCAGTCCGACGCGTTCCAGAAAGCGCTGACCGACAGTGGTGTCACCAAGTTCGACTGGTACCCCATGATCCGTGGCCGCCTGGTCGCGGTGAATGGCAAGGAGATCTCGCCCGACAACTTCACGGAAGACCGCGCCAAGCGCCTGGTGGACCGCGAGTTCAACCTCTCCCACAGCAGCAAGAACCCGCCGCACAACCTCATCGTCGGCGGGCAGTGGACCGAGGACGAAGAGGGTGCCGTGAGTGTGGAAGAGGGCATTGCCAAGACCCTGAACCTGAAGCTGGGCGACAGCCTGCGCTTTGACATTGGCGGCATGCAGACCGAGTCGAAAATCACCTCGCTGCGCAAGGTGGACTGGGGCTCCATGCGGGCCAACTTCTTTGTGATGTACCCGGTGGGCGTGCTCAAGGACGTGCCCAGCACCTACATGGGCGCCTTCAAGGCGCCCGAGACCAAGGGCTTTGACAACGCCTTGGTGCGTGCGTTCCCCAACATCACCAATGTGGACATGACCAGCACCATCAACCAGGTGCAGCGTGTGCTGGACCAGGTCATCCGCGCGGTGGAGTTCTTGTTCGGCTTCACGCTGGCGGCGGGCCTGGTGGTGTTGTTCGCCGCGGTGACGGCCACGCGGGAGGACCGCGCGCGCGAGTTCGCCATCATGCGTGCCGTGGGCGCAGGCAGCAGCCTGCTGCGCCAGGTGCAGCGCACCGAGCTGGTCGGTGTGGGCCTGTTGGCGGGCTTCCTGGCCTCTGTGGTGGCTGCGGCGGTGGGCTGGGCGCTGGCGCGCTTTGTGTTCGAGTTCGACTGGACCGTGCAGCTCTGGGTGCCGCTGGTGGGCGCCCTGGCCGGCGCGGTGCTGGCGCTGGCCGCGGGCTGGTGGGGCCTGCGCGATGTGCTGCGCCGCCCGGTGGTGGAGACACTGCGCCGCGCCGCCAGCTAGATTGCTATTGTTTTAGTAGCTGTTGGCGCAGTATCCACGAGGGCTGGAGGCCAAAAACACGCTAAAAGTCAGAGTTTGTGGCTGACCAGCTTGAAGTCGGGGTCTTCGGCGTAGGTTTTGACGGTGAAGCCCAGGCTGCGCATGAGCCGCAGCATGCCGGGGTTGTGCACCAGCACCAGGCCGTCGATCTCGCTCAGGCCCTTGTCGCGGGCCACATCCATGATGGACTGCATCAAGCGTGAGCCCAGGCCCTTGCCGCCGAAGTCGTCGGCCACCACCAGCGAAAACTCGCAGCTGGACTGGTCGGGGTTGGTCACGTAGCGCGACACCCCAATGATGCGTTCGGTCTCGGTAAAGCCGCCATCGCCATTGGCCGTGCGCTCCTTGTGCACCGCCACCAGGGCCATCTCGCGGTCGTAGTCAATCAGCGTGAAACGCGCCAGCATGGCCGGGGGCAGCTCGTGCATGCTGGAGACAAAGCGGAAGTAGCGGCTTTCTCTGGACAGGCCTTGCACCAGCGTTTGCAGCATCTGCGCATCGTCGGGCTGGATGGGGCGCACGGTGTATTCGCCGCCATCGCGCATGGGCCACAGCTGCTCGTACTGCGCGGGGTAGGGCAGGATGGACAGGTGGTTGTAGTTGTGAATGCGGCTGCTCACGCCCTGGGTGGCGTGGTCGATGACGATGCGCGCGTCCACCGCCACGGCACCATGTTCGTCCACGATGATGGGGTTGATGTCCATCTCGCGCAGCTGGGGCAGCTCACACACCATCTCGGAGATGCGCAGCAGAATCTGCTCCAGCATGTCCACATGGGCTGGCTGGCTGCCGCGCCATTCGCCCAGCGTTTCCGCCACGCGCGAGCGCTCAATCAGGCGGCGTGCCAAAAACTGGTTGAGCGGTGGCAGCTCCATCGCGCGGTCGTTGATCAGCTCGATCATGGTGCCACCGGCCCCAAACGCGATGACGGGGCCAAACGGGTCGTCGGTGACCAGGCCAATGTAGATCTCGCGCCCGTGGCGCGGGCGCACCATGCTTTGCACGGTGACGCCGTTGATACGTGCATCCGGGCGCAGCTTCTTCACGGTTTGCACCATGTCGTTGTAGGTGTCGCGCACGCCGGTGGCGTTCATGATGTTGAGCGCCACGCCGCCCACGTCCGACTTGTGGCTGATGTCGGGCGAGTCGATTTTGAGCACCGCCGGAAACCCCAGCTGTGTGGCAATCATCATGGCCTCGTTGGCGCTGCGCGCCAGGATGGTCTGGGTGACCGGAATATGGAAGGCCGAGAGCAGCGTCTTGGACTCCATCTCGGTCAGCACCTTGCGGCGTTCGGCCAGCACACTCTCAATCACCAGACGCGCGCCTTCGATGTCCGGCTTGGCCAGGGCGGAGAGGGGCGGTGGCGTTTGTTGCAGCAGCAGCTGGTTTTGGTAGAAGGACGCAATGTTGCCAAAGGCTCCCACCGCGGCCTCGGGCGTGCGAAAACTCGGGATCTCGGCCGCCTTGAGGATGCCGCGTCCTGCGTCCACGGTGGTGTCGCCCATCCAGCATGAGAGCAGGGGTTTGCCCATGGCCTTTTTTTCCTCGGCCAGGGCACTGGCCACGGCCGATGCATCGTTGCCAGCCTTGGGCGAGTAGATGGCCAGCACGCCGTCCACTCCGCGGTCGCGGCTGGCCGCCTGGATGGCGGCGCGGTAGTGCTCGGGCCCGGCATCTTCCGACAGGTCCAGCAGATCGGTTAGCGAGGCCTGCTCGGGCAACAGCGGCTTGAGCTGCGCGGCCGATTCGGGGGACAGTTTGCCCAGCGCCAGCTGCAGCTCGTTGATCCAGTCGGCCGCCAGCACACCAGGGCCGCCGCCGTTGGTCACGATGGCCAGGCGTTTGCCCACCGGCCGGTAGCGCGAGGCCAGGCACTTGGCCGCCGAAAACAGCTCCACAAACGAACGTACCCGCACCGCGCCCGCGCGCCGCAGCGCGGAGTCAAACACATCGTCGCTGCCCACAATGGCGCCGCTGTGGGTTTGCGCTGCCTCGTTGCCCGCAGGCTTGCGCCCGGCCTTCAGCACCACCACGGGTTTGGCATTGGCCGCCATACGCAGCGCACTCATGAAGCGGCGCGCGCTGGAGATGCCTTCCAGGTAGACCACGATGCTTTGTGTCTGTGCGTCGTTGGCCAAAAAGTCCAGCACATGGGCAATGTCCACCGCCGTGTGGGGCCCCAGGGACACCACTGACGAAAACCCCACTGCGTTGTTGGCCGCCCAATCCAGCATGGAGGCGGTGAGCGCGCCCGACTGCGACACCAAGGCCAGCGAGCCGCGCTGGGCCAGTGGCCCGGCCGCGCTGGCATTGAGCTGTAACTGCGGGCGCTGCAGGCCCAGGCCGTTGGGCCCCAGCAGGTGCACGCCTTCGCGGCGGGCAATCTTCTTCAGCTCGGTGGCCTGGTCGGCCGTGATGCCGCTGGAGATGATGAGCGCCGCCCTGCAGGCCACGCGGCCCGCAATCTCCAGTGCCGCGCACACATCGGCCGGTGGCAGGGCAATGATGGCCAGGTCCGATCGCGCCTGCGCCAGCTCGGCCAGCGTGCCACTGCTGTGGATGTCCAGAAACCGCAGGCTGCCGGTGAAGGTTTGCGCCTTGAGCGCTGCCACCACGGCGCGTGCCTGCGCGGTCTGCGCTTCGGGCGTGTCCACCGGCCCGGCAAACACAATGATGGACTGGGGGGCGAATAGGGGGGTGAGAAAGTGTTTTTCCATGGAGTCCTCTAGTCTGCGCCTATCAATACCTTGACGTGTTCGGCCACGCTGCGGGCCAGCGGGTTGAGCACGTAGCCACCCTCCAGGCAGGAGATCACACGCCCCTTGCAGTGGCGCTCCGCCACGTCCATCAGCTGCCGGGTGACCCAGGCGTAGTCGGCATCCACCAGGCCCAGGTTACCCATGTCGTCTTCGCGGTGCGCGTCAAACCCGGCAGAGATGTAGATGAGCTGCGGCGCAAACGCGTCCAGCGCCGGCAGCCAGCGGCTGCGCACGGCCTCGCGAAAGGCATCGCTGCCCGAGCGTGAAGGCAGGCCCACATTCACCATGTTCGGGCCAGTGGCGTTTTCGCCAGTAAAGGGGTAGAGGCCTTCTTCAAAAATGGAGCACATCAACACCCGCTCGTCGCCACGAAAAATGTCTTCGCTGCCATTGCCGTGGTGCACATCAAAGTCGATCAGCGCCACACGCTGCAGGCCGTGCACATGGAGCGCATGGCGTATGCCTACCGCCACGTTGTTGAAGAAACAAAAGCCCATGGCCGCGGCCCGTTCGGCGTGGTGGCCCGGGGGGCGCACGCAGCAAAAGGCGCTGGGCACATTGCCAGCCAGCACCAGGTCGGTGGCCTGCACGGCAGCCCCTGCGGCGCGCAGGGCGGCGGGCACGGTGTAGGGGTTCATGTCGGTGTCGGGGTCCACCTTGTGGTAACCCTCGGCGGGGGCGGCGTCCAGCAGCTCGTGCACGTAGTTGCTGGCGTGGGCGCGGCCCAGTTGCTCCTCAGTGGCCAGCGGCGCGTCGTAGGTGTTCATGTAGTCCAGCAGCCCCTTGACCAGCAGCATGTCGTGGATGGCGCCCAGGCGCTCCGGGCATTCGGGGTGGTTGGGCCCCATCTCATGGCGGGCGCAGTCCGGGTGCGAGATAAAGGCAGGCAACATGCAGTCTCCAGCGTGGTGGTCTCAGTATGAAACAGCCAGTCTAGGCAGGCAAGCTGACGCGGGCCTTGATCCAGGGCAAGCGCCGGTGTGTGGGGGCGCTATGTCCCCGGCCTTCACCGGGAAATGCCGCCTTGGCAGCACCCTTGTTACCATCCCTGACCCATGACGCCGCCCTCCGCCTCCTCCCGCTCCTCGCGTTTCCCTCTTCGCTTTGTCACCACCAGTGCCCAGGTGCTGGCACTGCTGCTGTGCCTGCTGACCCTGTGCTACGGCTTGCTGCCGGGCCTGCTGGCGGTGTGCCTGGGCTACATGGCCACCCAGGCGCTCACCCACAACCGGCGTCTGGGGCGCCTCAAGCCCACGCCGTTTTGGGCTGCTACGGTGGTGATCGTGTTGCCCCTGGTGGCGCTGGCCCTGCTGCTGGCCAATGCCCAGGGCATGCTGGTGGGCGCCGTGGCCCAGTACGAGGCCCTGTTGCACCACCTGGCCCGCACGGTGCTGGAGATACGCCAAAAACTGCCGCCCAACCTCGCCACCCATCTGCCGGACGAACTGATTGCCGCCCAGGCCTGGCTGGCGTCCTACCTGCAGTCACAGGCGCGCTCGCTCACAGGCTGGGGCTCGGCCGGGCTGCAGGGCGGCTTGCTGGCCTATGTGGGGCTGGTGATTGGGGCGCTGGTGGTGGGCACGCCTGGTGTAGAGCAAGCAGCCCCCTTGCGCGCCGCCATGCGCACGCGGGCCGCGCACTTCATCCAGGCTTTTCGCCAAATTGTGGTCGCCCAGTTCTGGATCGCCGCGTTCAACGCCATGTGCACCGCCCTGTTTTTGTTTGCCGCGCTGCCGCTGTTTGACGTGTTTATTCCCTACAGCGGCATGCTGGTGGCGCTCACCTTCTTTGCCGGGCTTATTCCCATCGTCGGTAACCTGCTGTGCAACGGCGTGCTCACGCTGGCCGGTGTGTCGGTGGCGCCCATGGTGGGCCTGGCCTGCCTCATTTTCCTGATCGCCATCCACAAGTTCGAATACGTCATCAACGCCAAGGTGGTGGGCAAACGCACCGGCACCTCGGCCTGGGAGCTGCTCACGGTGATGTTTGTGGGCGAAGCCATTTTTGGCGTGGCCGGCCTGGTGGCCGCGCCGCTGTACTACGCCTATGTGAAGCGGGAGCTGCTGGAAGAGGGCTTGGTCTAGTTTTAAGCCTTTTAGGCCTCTAGCCCCCGCGGATATTGCGCGAACAGCTTCTGTTTTGATAGCACTAAGAATGCTGTGCCGCTTGCTGACTGAGCACTGGACCGGACTGGAGAGCCCATGTTTTCCCATATCTTTGTCGGCGTCACCGACTTCGAACGCGCGCTGCGCTTCTACACCCCGCTCATGCAGGCGCTGGGCCAGCAGCAACGTTTCATTGAACGCGAGCGCCCATGGGCGGGCTGGCAGACTGAAGGTGTGGCGCGCCCGCTATTCCTTATCGGCAAGCCGTTTGATGGGGACCATGCGGCGGGCAACGGCCAGATGACCGCCTTTCTGGCGGATAGCCGTGCGCAGGTGGATGCGGTGTACCAAACCGCGCTGGCCCATGGCGGCACCAGCGAGGGTGCGCCGGGCCTGCGGCCCGAGTACCACGACCACTACTACGGTGCTTACTTTCGGGATACGGAGGGGAACAAGCTGTGTGTGGCTTGCCATGGGGTGCAGGCGTGATGGATGCCTCTGTTTGAGCGAGTTCTTGCTGGGTTTGGCTTCATTTTCATAAAAGCCTGGCAGCTTTGAATCTGCGAAATCAGATATAAATCAAGCACTTAAAAATACACGGGAGGAAAAAATGTGGCCAAGCGACTTTGTTCATAAGACCTGTTTGACGTCCGTAACACGTTGGGACTCTGGAAATCGTGACAACTTTTCCCCGCACGCTGAACTTCGCCAGATCATTTACAAAGCATTCTGTGCGACCAGTTAATCCCCGATGCCCAACCCATCATTCCACCGGACCTGCGCGAAAAGCTGCGCAGGCCTGTGAATTCAGACGTTAGGCGTCACATGCGAGTGTTCAAGTACCGAGGCGGTCCAGAAGACATCCTCCGTCGCGACCTTCGTTCGATCTTCTGCAACCAGATCTATGCTGCACCGATCGAGTCACTGAACGACCTCTTTGAAGCGCAGGTCAAGATTCACGGGCAAACGTTCCGCGTTGGCCATATCCTGAGTGCTGTTGGTCTTGCTACCTACAACAAAAAGATGGCCGAAGCAGAGGCCAGCTTTCTTGGTGAGATAGAGGATTTCGCGCGAAAAGCGCGCACTTGGGGCGTCTACTCCCTGAGTCGATCAGCCACTGATGAGCTCTTGTGGGCCTACTACGCGAACTCACATCGCGGCTTCTGCCTGGAATATGAACTTGATGAGTTGCTCACTTACAAACTTCAAGGCCAAGGCTGGACCGAAGTTGACTATCAAGACGACGTACCTGCCATCACGCTCAATGACCTAGTTGGGATCCAGAAATCACCCCAAGGGCTCACTAGCAAGCTCATCGGCACCAAGTCACGCCGATGGAAGCATGAGAATGAAGTTCGCGTTGTAACTGGCCAGCCCGGGCTCTTCGAGTACGACTTTCGGGCGCTGAAGGCGATCTACTTTGGCGCGCGTTCAACGCCCCATCTAAGGCGTAGGTTAATGCGAGCGTTGGCGGGACGCGGGCTGCGCTATTTTCAAGTAGCGCCAACCGGTCAGACGTATGCTCTGAAGGTAGCTGAACTTACCGACCCGTTTGTTCGCATACCAGATTATCGCAAGCGAGTCGCACCTATTGAAGAGGGTGTGCCCAGCTTTGACAGTAAGACTTCTGCATACAAGAACGAGATCATGCGCGCAATCGAGATTGTCAGACGCGAACCGTACTGCGAGAAAGTAGTTGACGCCTATCTGAGTTCACGGGGTACTGTGGATAACCCAGTCTTCTACGTCACGTACCAGCGAAGTGATGGTCTGTCCCAGAACTTCTTCCTAAGCAGAGATCAAATCAAAAGCGCTTGCATCCAAGAGTGACGCCTAACCTCTTATATAGACTCCCCCACAAGCGCAAGAAACTGATCAAAGTTGTGGCTGTTGGGGAGGCGCCTGCAGTCGTATATCTGACATAGCCACAACCCGCGCAAGCTGACGCAAGCCTCACTTGTCTGGCAGCGCCAGCAAATCCTCCGTAGGCCTTCCATCCCGATAAGCCTGTAGATACTTTTTGCGTCCCAGCGTTTGCACACCCACCCAAGCCCCGGGCTGACCGGGCTTGGCTGCGAGGCACCACAGGGCCTGGGGGCCGCTGGATTCGACGAAGTCGATCAACTGGGTGTGGGTGGAAAAGCCGGTCTCTTTCGTCGGCTTGCCGTCCACCACTTGCACCCACCACAGGATGTTGAGGTGTTCGTGTTTGTAGCCGCCGCGCATGCGCTTGGCCACGCATTGGAGGTAGACCGCCATGGTGGTGTCAGGGCAGGGTCTGGTGCTTGCGTGCCGCCCAGACCCTGATCTGTTTAGGCAAACACGCCAGCCGTGTCCTGCATGCGCGCCGACACTTCACCCAGGTGGTGCAGGCTGTCGCCAAAGGTCATTTCCAGTTGGGTGAGTTTCTTGAAGTAGTGGCTGCCGATGTATTCGTCCGTCACGCCAATGCCGCCGTGCAGTTGCACCGCCTGCTGGCCGACAAAACGCATGCTTTGGCCGAGCTGGTACTTGGCGCGGGCCAGTGCCGCGCGGCGCTCTGGTGCGGGGGCGTTGAGCTTGAGGCTGGCATAAAAACTCATGCTGCGGGCCAGTTCCAGTTGCATCTTCATGTCGGCGGCGCGGTGGCGTAGTGCCTGGAAGCTGCTGATCGCCACACCAAACTGTTTGCGCGTGTTGAGGTACTCAGCGGTCAGCGCCACGGTCTTGTCCATCACGCCCACGGCCTCGGCGCAGGTGGCGGCAATGCCGATGTCCACCGCATGCTCCAGTGCGGCCAATCCTTGTGTGGTGATAAGGGTGGCGGGTGCGTTTTTGAAGGTGACTTCGGCCGCGCGGCTGCCGTCTTGCGTGCCGTAGCCGCGCGTGCTCACGCCAGCCGATTCGCGCTCTACCAAAAACAGGCCCATCACGCTGTTGACCTTGGCGGAGACGAGGTAGGCGTCGGCCTGGTCGCCGGCGGCCACGATGCTTTTCGTTGCGTTCAGCACATAGCCACCGGGGGCCTGGTGGGCCTTGGCGTCGCCTGCGTCCAGCGCGTAGCGGCTGCTGCGCTCCTGGTAGGCCAGCACCACCAGTTTCTCGCCACTGGCCACGCCGGGTAGCCAGGCGGCCTTGGTGGCGGCATCGGCATAGCCGGCAATCACGGCGCCAGCGATCAGTGCCTGGACCAGGGGCTCCAGCACGATGCCGCGGCCCAGCTCTTCCATCACCACCATGCCTTCAATCGGGCCCATGCCCATGCCGCCATCGTCTTCGGGCACGTAGAGGCCGGTCAGGCCCAGCTCGGCCAGTTCGGTGTAGGCGGCGCGGTCAAAGCCGCCAGCCTTCTCAATGGCGCGGCGGCGCTCGAAGCTGTAGCCCTTGTCCACGTACTTGCGTACGGCGTCGCGCAGTTGTTCCTGGTCGTCAGAAAAATCGAAATCCATGTTCTTCTCCTCTTAGCCCAAAACAACCTGGGACACGATGTTGCGTTGCACTTCATTGCTGCCACCGTAGATGGTGGTCTTGCGCAGGTTGAAGTAGTGGGAGGCCAGGGGCGCGTTGCCCACTTCGCCACCGGGGAAGTCGCCTTGCCAGCCGGCCTCCATGGCTTCGCGCACCAGGGGCAGGGCAAAGGGGCCGGCGGCCAGCATCATCAGTTCGCTATAGCGCTGCTGGATTTCACTGCCGCGGATCTTCAAGAGGCCGGCAATGTCCAGCGAGTTCTTGCCGCTCTTCTCGGCCGAGAGCACGCGCAGCACCAGCATCTCCAGCGCCACCACGTCCACTTCCAGTTTGGCAATTTCGTCGCGGAAGCGGGCGTCGTCCCACACGCCTTCGCGTTTGGCAATGCGCTTCAGGCGCTCCAGCTCGCGTTTGCTGCGGTTCACATCAGCAATGTTGGTGCGCTCGTGGCTCAGCAGGTGTTTGGCGTAGGTCCAGCCCTTGTTCTCTTCACCAATCAGGTTCTCGGCGGGCACTTCCACGTTGTCGAAGAACACCTCGTTCACCTCGTGGCCGCCATCCAGCATGATGATGGGGCGCACGGTCACGCCGGGGCTCTTCATGTCGATCAGCAGGAAGCTGATGCCGGTCTGCGGCTTGCCCTCGGTGCTGGTGCGCACCAGGCAGAAGATCCATTCGCCATACTGGCCCAGCGTGGTCCAGGTCTTTTGGCCGTTGACGATGAATTGGTTGCCTTGCCGTTCGGCCCGGGTTTTGACCGAGGCTAGGTCGGAGCCGGAACCCGGCTCGCTGTAGCCCTGGCTCCACCAGACCTCGCCACTGGCAATGCCGGGCAAAAAGCGCTGTTGCTGCTCGGGCGTGCCAAAGGCCATGATGACCGGGGCCACCATGACGGGGCCAAAGGGGATGATGCGCGGCGCACCGGCCAGCGCACACTCTTCTTCAAACAAATGCTTTTGCACGGCCGTCCAGCCGGGGCCGCCAAATTCCTTGGGCCAGCCAAAGCCCAGCCAGCCTCTTTTGCCCAAGATCTTGGCCCAGCGCTGCATATCGTCGCGCGTGAGCTCCAGGGCGTTGTGCACTTTGTGGGCAATGTCGGTGGGCAGGTTTGCGTTAACCCAGGTGCGAATCTCTTCGCGGAACGCCTGCTCTTCAGGGGTGAATGCCAAATCCATGGGGAGGTCTCCAGTGTGTCTTGGTGTCAGGGCGGTCTAGGGCCGCTGCAAACCGTGTTTTAGCACGGTCGTTCTATTCAACTTGTCCGGGGGGTGACATTCCCAGTTCGGCGCACAGCCTTTGCACGGTGGTGCGCAGCTCGGCCAACTCGGTTTCCAGCTGGGTCACGCGGGCCTGCAGGTCCGCGTTCGCAGGCGCGGCCATGCGGCTGGCCACGGCGGCGCTGGCGTCTACCGGCCCGCACAGCAGATGGGCCCAACGCTGCTCACGCGCGCCGGGTGCGCGGTCCAGCTTGATGACCAGCGGGCCGCCTTTGTCTTCGCTGCGTTCCTGCAGCTCGTCCAGAAACGCCTCGACCGACGAGGTGTCGGCAAAGCGGTACCAGCGCTCGGCGTTCAGGCGCAGTTCGGCCGCGGTTTGCGGGCCGCGCAACATCAGCAGGCCCAGCAGCACCGCGCTTTGCTCGGGCACACCAATGCCGCGCTGGGCGTTGTGGGTGAACTTGGTGGCGCGGCCCCCGCTGGTCTCGTGCACCAGGCCGGCTTCGCGCAGCGTGTCCACCGCGTTGCTCACCTCGGCCTCGCTCAGCTCCATCAGCGGCTCGCGGCTGGTTTTCTGGTTGCAGCCCAGGAGCAGGCTGTTCAGGGTGAGCGGGTAGCTGTCGGGCACGGTGCGTGCTTTTTCCATCAGCGTGGCCAGCACACGGGCTTCAACAGGGGTCAAGAGAACGGGGGTGGTCATAATTCAGCCAGTTATGAAAAACATCGTCATTTTGATCTCTGGCGGCGGCTCCAATATGGCCGCCATCGTGCGTGCCGCCCAGCGCGAGGACTGGGAGCGCCACTACGGCGCCCGCATTGCCGCCGTCATCAGCAACAAAGGCACGGCTGGCGGCCTGGTATTTGCCAAGGAGCAGGGCATAGACACCGCCGTGCTGGACCACAAAACCTTTGAGAGCCGCGAAGCCTTTGACGCCGCCCTGATGGCCGAGATTGACCGCCACAACACGCCCCAAGCCCCGGTGCTGGTGGTGCTGGCAGGCTTCATGCGCATCCTCACTCCGGGCTTTACCGCGCACTACGCGGGCCGGCTGACCAACATCCACCCCTCGCTCTTGCCCGCCTTCCCCGGCCTGCATACGCACCAGCGTGCCATTGAAGCCGGCTGCAAGTTCGCCGGCGCCACCGTGCACCTGGTGACCGCGGAGCTAGACCACGGCCCCATCCTGCAGCAAGCCGTGGTGCCGGTGCTACCCACCGACGACGCCGACACCCTGGCCGCCCGCGTGCTCACGCAAGAGCACCTGATTTATCCCCAGGCGCTGCGCGATTTGCTATCTAAATAGGAGCTGCTTGCGCATATTCTGAGCGGGTTATAGGCACTTTTTATTCAAAAAATGCCCCTGACAAGGGCTACTCGTGCCGCAGCGCCTCAATCGGGTCCAGCTGCGCCGCACGCCGTGCCGGCACAAAACCAAATACCACGCCAATCGCTGCCGAGAAGGCAAACGACAGCAGGTTGACGCCGAGGTCAAAGGTATAGGGAATCTGCATCAGCGCGGCCAGGCCCAGCGAGGCCACGGTGGCCAGGGCGATGCCCATCAGGCCGCCCAGGGAGGCGAGCACTACGGCTTCGATCAGGAACTGCAGCAGCACCTCGCGCTCCAGTGCGCCAATGGCCAGGCGCAAGCCGATCTCGCGGGTGCGCTCGGTCACGCTCACCAGCATGATGTTCATCACGCCAATGCCGCCCACCAGCAGGCTCACCGCGGCCACCGCGCCCAAGAGCGTGGTCATGATCTGCGTGGTGCCCGAGAGCGTGTCGGCCAGCTGTTTGGTGTCCAGCACGTTGAAGTTGTCTTCCACGCCATCGGCCAGCTTGCGCTGCTCGCGCAGCAGCTGGGTGATGCCGCTCTTGATGCGGGTGGCGTCGCTGCCCTCGGCCATGGAAACCAGCAGGGTGTTGACGCGTGTGTTGCCGGTGATGCGGCGCTGCAGCGTCTTGAGCGGGACCAGCACCACGTCGTCCTGGTCGTTGCCAAAACTGCCCTGGCCCTTGGAGCCCAGGATGCCCACCACCTCGCAGGACACCTGTTTCACGCGCAGGGCCTGGCCCAGGGCTGGCGTGCTGCCAAACATTTCGCGGCGCACGGTTTCGCCGATCACACAGACTGCCGAGCCCGCGCGCAGTTCTTCTTCGCTGAACTCGCGGCCTTCTTTGAGTTGCCAGTTGCCGGTGGTGAGCCAGGCATTGCTGCTGCCTACCACGCTGGACGTCCAGTTGCGCCCGTTGGCCACCACGGTCACGCTGGCGCGCGACTCGGGCGCCACGGCGGCAATGCCGCCGATCTGGCTGGCGATGGCGGTGGCGTCCACTTCCTTGAATGAGGGCGCGCTGCCACCGCCAGCGCCCGGGCCCATGCGCTGGCCGGGGCGGATTTGCAGCAGGTTGGTGCCCAGGCTGGAGATCTGCGTTTGCACTGCCTGGGTGGCGCCGTTGCCCAGCGTGACCATGGTGATCACGGCGCTCACGCCGATGACGATGCCCAGGATCGTGAGGAAGGAGCGCATCAGGTTGCGCCGGATGGAGCGCAGCGCGAGCCAAATGGTGTTGAGGAACATCAGTGCACCTCTTCCTGGGCCGCTGCGTGGCGTCGCACCGGGTGGGGGTTCGCTACATCACTCTCGATCACACCGTCCACAAAACGCACGATGCGCTTGGCATACGCCGCCATGTCGGGCTCGTGCGTGACCATCAGCACGGTGATGCCGTGCTGCACGTTCAGGTCTTGCAGCAGCTCCATGATCTCGGCGCTGCGCTGGGTGTCCAGGTTGCCGGTGGGCTCATCTGCCAGCAGCACGGTGGGCTCGGTGACGATGGCGCGTGCAATCGCCACGCGCTGCTGCTGCCCGCCCGACAACTCGGCCGGGGTGTGGTGCTCGCGGCCTTGCAGGCCGACTTGGGCCAGGGCGCGCGATGCGGCCTTGCGCCGGGCGCTGGCCGATTCGCCGCGGTAGAGCAGGGGCAGCTCCACGTTCTCCTGCGCGCTGGTGCGCGGCAGCAGGTGAAAGCCCTGGAACACAAAGCCCAGGTAGTGGCGGCGCAGCTGGGCGCGCTGGTCGCGGCCCAGGGTTTCCACATGCACACCCTGGAACAGGTACTCGCCCGTGGTCGGTGTATCCAGGCAGCCCAGCGTGTTCATGGCGGTGGACTTGCCCGAGCCGCTGGGGCCCATGATGGCGACAAAGTCGCCGGCCTCAATGCGCAGGTCCACGCCTTTGAGCGCCTGCAGCACGGTGGCACCCTCGCCGTAGGTGCGGGTCACGCCGCGCAGCTCAATCAGGGGCGTTGAAGACGCGGGGAGGATCATTGGGCCGCTCCACCGCTGCGCTGGTCGGTGATGACGCGCATGTCGGCCGTCAGCTCGCCACCGGTGACCTCGGTCATGCGGCCGTCGCTGATGCCGGTCTGCACCGCCACGGCCACCGGGGCGCCATCACGCAGCACCCAGACCTGCTTGCTGCCCGCACCGGCTGCGCTGCCAGCGCTCTTGCGGTTGCCACTGCCACCGGGCATGCGCGGCATCAGGCTGCCCACAATGCTGCTGCTTTGGGCCGCAGGTTTGCCGGCGCTGGCTGTGGTGCTGGGGCTGTAGCGCAGCGCGGTGTTGGGCACCAGTAGCGCGTCCTTGCGCTCGGTGGCGGTGATGGTGGCCGTGGCGGTCATGCCGGGGCGCAGTGTCAGGTCGCTGTTGTCCACCTCCAGGTAGGTGATGTAGGTGACCACGTTTTCGGTGGTGGTGGAGCCATAGGCCACGCGGGTGATGGTGGCAGGGAAGGTGCGCGAGGGGTAGGCGCTGACGGTGAAGCTGGCCTTTTGGCCCACCTTCACCGAGCCCACATCGGCCTCGTCCACATTCACCTGCAGGCGCAGCTTGCTCAGGTCTTCGGCCACGCTGAACAGCGTGACTGCCTGCAAGGAGGCGGCCACGGCGTTGCCGGGCTCCACGCTGCGCGTGAGCACCACGCCGTCAATGGGGGAGCGGATGGAGGCTTTGGACAGGTTGGTCGCATCGCTGGACGCGCCGGCCTGGGCTTCGGTGACGTTGGCGCGCGCGCTGGCCTCGTCGGCCTGGGCACGTTCCAGCGTGGCACGGGCGGCATCCAGCTCGCTCTTGGCGGGTACCTTGCCGCCCGACAGGCGCGACACCTCTTCCAGACGCGCCAGGCTGGCTTGGGCCTCTTTCACGGTGACCACGGTTTGCGCTACCTTGGCCTGCGCGGCACTCAGGGCGGCGCGGGTTTTGGTGAGCTGGTCGTTGAGTTTGGCGGTGTCCAGCTCCACCAGCAACTGGCCTTTGCGCACACGGTCGTTCACGTCCACCAGCACATTGCGCACGGTGCCCGAGAGCTCGCTGCCGATGTTGACCGAGCGTGTGGGTTGCAGCGTGCCGTTGGCCGACACGCTCAGGGTCAGGTTGCCGCGCTGCACGGTTGTGCTCACATAGCTGGGGGCGGCCTGGGCCTGGCTGCGTGCCTGCAGCGCGTAGGTGGCGCCCAGGGCCAGCAGCACGGCGGCTACGCTGGCCAACACCACGGGGCGGCGCCACCAGGGCCGGTTGGGTGCGGTTTGCAGCAGGGCCTGGATGGCGGCGGTGCTGGGCACGGCTGAGGAGATGGGAGGGGTGTCGGAGCTCATGGTTGTCCTGCAGAAGAAGTGGGGGGCGTCGTGGTGGCGGGGGCGGCTTGCCAGCCACCGCCGAGCGCCTTGTACAGGCGCACGTGGTCGGTGCCCAGGTCGGTGAGGGTGCTGGCCACGCTGTTTTGTGCGCTCAGCAGCGTGCGCTGGGTGCTCAGCACGGTCTGGAAGTCGATCAGGCCGCTGGCGTAGCGCTGCTGGGCCAGCAGGGCGGCCAGCTCGGCCGCTGTGGCGGCGCTTTGCAGGTGCTGCAGCCGTGCGCGGTGGCCGCGCAGGGCGGCCAGGGCGTCCTCCACTTCCTGCAGCGCGGTCAGCACCGTGCTTTGGTAGCTGGCCTGGGCCTGCACCAGTGCGGCCTCTTGCGCGCGCAGGGTGGCCGCGGTGGCACCGCCATCAAACACCGGCAGGGAGACACTGGCCAGCAGGCTGCTGAGCACGCTGGCGCCGTTGGTCAGCCCTGCCAGCGTCAGGGCGCTCAGGCCCAGGGATCCCCCAATGGAAAACGTGGGGTAACGCGCCGCATCGGCCACCTGCACCCGCGCCAGGGCGGCGGCGATGCGGGCCTCTTCGGCACGCACATCGGGACGCTGGCGCAGCGTGTCGGCCGGGAAGGCCAGCGCCAGCTGTGTGGGCGCGCTGGGAATGGGCGCGGCCGTGCCGAGCTGCTCCACCAGCGCGGTGGGGGCCTGCCCGGTCAGCACCGCCAGGCTGTGCTGGCTGGCGGCAATGCTGGCCTGCAGGGTGGGAATTTCGGCGCGGGTCTGCTCTACCGCGGTGCGGGCCTGCTCGACCTCCAGGCTGGTGGTGAGGCCGGCCTGGGCGCGCCAGTCGGTTAGTTGCAGGGTTTCTTGTTGGCTGGCCAGGTTGGTCTGGGCAATGGCCAACTGGCTTTGCTGGCCGCGCAGTTGCAGGTAGGCCAGGGCCACCTCGGCTGCCATGGACACCTGGGCATCGGCCAGCGTGGCCTGCTGGGCCTGGGCATCGGCCTCGGTGGCATTCAGGGCCTGGCGCTTGCCGCCAAACAGGTCGGGCTCCCAGCTGGCGTCCAGGCCGGCCTTGAAGACGTTGGTGGCGGGCTGCTCATTGGTCTGGCTGCGCTGGCCGGAGCCACTGGCGTTCAGGCTGGGCAGCAGGGCGCCTTGCTTGGCATCGCGCAGGGCGCGGGCTTGCTGCAGCGCGGCCTCGGCCTTGCGCAGGCTGGGGTTGGCTTGCAGGGCCTGGGTCACCAGGGCGGAGAGCTGGGCGTCGTTGAACGTATCCCACCACTGGGCCAGGTTGCCGGGCGTGGTGCTGCTGGCTTGCGACCAACTGGAAGGAATGGGGAGGGCCGCTAGGGGCTGGGTGTCGGGCGTGGCGGGAGCCGCCTGGCTGCCCAGCGTGGCCAAGGCCAGCAGGCAGGCCGCGGCACCGTGGCGCAGCCGCGGGCGGTGGAAGAGGGAAAGGGCGTGAGGTGGCATGGTCCTGATGGTGCGGGCCACGGGTGTCGCCTTCGTGCCCTGTGTGTAAAGACCGGTAAAGACGGCACAACGCCGGGTCCACGGCGTGTGGCCTGGCGCAGAGTTGCTATAAATTCAGGAGCTGCTTTCGCAGCATCCACGGGGGCTAGAGGCCAAAATTATGCTGAAGTGCTGAGGGTGGACGTACTCTCGGTCAGCCCCTCGGCCACCTGGGCGTAGATCTTTTGGGCCAGCTCGGCGATTTGCTGGTTGGTGGCGGTGGTGCTGCTGGCATCACGGTTGCTGCTGAGGCTGGCAATGGCCTCCTTGAGCTCGCCCACCATGCGTTCCACCTCGGATACGGTGCCGTCGCGGTTGGTGTCCAGCGCGTCGTAGGTTGTGTCACTGGACGAGGCGCCCTGTGCCCCGCCGGGACCGCCGGGGCCACCCGCAGGCGGTGGGCCCTTGGGGCCATCGCCGCCCTGGGCACGTTGGGCGTCTTCGGGGGGGCGGCCAGCCTCAAATTCGGTTTGGGTGAGCTGGCCGTCGCCGTCGGTGTCGAGCTTGGCAAAGTCCTGGCTCACGTCCTGGCCGGTGTCTTCTTTGATCTTGTCGGTCAGCACTTGCAGCTCGTCTTGGCTGACCGAGCCGTCGCCATCGGTGTCCACCTTGGCAAACAGGTCGTCCTGGCTGCCACCACTGCCACCCATGCCGCGGGACTGGGCAAACTCCATGGTGCTGGCCGGTGGCTGCATCAGGGCTTTCATGCCCGCATCCAGCTCATCACTGGAGAGGCTGCCGTCGCTGTTGCTGTCCATTTGGGTGAACAGTTCCTTGGCGTCGCCCAGGCTGGCGCCGGTTTTTTCGCTGATGTCGCTCAGCATGGTGCCGAGCTCGGTCTGGTCGACGCCGCCGCTGCCGTCGGCATCCACTTTGGCGAACATCTTGGCCTGGTGCTGGCTGCGTTGGGTGTTGAGGGCAGCCCAGACGTTGCTGGAACTGCTCACCCCGCTGATGGTGCTCATGGTCACTTCCTTTCTGGATGGTGGTGGTTGGTGCCACCGATTCTTGGCAGCGCAGGTATCGCGGGTTTGTCGTCTGTGTACCAAGGCTGGTACATAAGCCCATCCGAGGCGTGCAACTGGGGGGCGCTTGGCGGCCAATTCAGGGGTTCAGGCGGAGGGGCTTTTTTTACACTGGATGGGCCGCTCGGACTGTCTCCCCGGCCGCCAGGACCGCCCCATGAGCACCAAAACCTCCATCCTCCTCGTTGACGACGACGTCGACATCACCGCGCTGCTGGGTGAATACCTGGCGCGCTTCAACTTCGAGGTGCACACCGCTTTTGACGCCGACAGCATGCGCCAGCAGCTCGCACGCCAGCGTGTGGACCTGGTGGTGCTGGATGTGATGCTGCCCGGTACCGACGGGCTGACGCTGTCACGCGAGATTCGCGAGCGTTCGCAGATTCCCGTCATCATGCTGACCGCGCGCACCACCACCTTCGACCGCATCATGGGGCTGGAGAACGGCGCTGATGACTACATGGGCAAGCCCTTTGAGCCGCGCGAGCTGGTAGCCCGCATCCACACCGTGCTGCGTCGTGCGCTGGGCACCAAGGACAGCATGCCCATCCTGGCGCGCAGCGAAGTGGTTTGTTTTGACGGCTGGGAGCTGCACCGCGATGAACGCAACCTGGTGTCGCCCACGGGGCTGGTGGTGCCCTTGTCCAACGCCGAATTCCGCCTGCTCACCACCTTTTTGCAAACCCCGCGACGCCTGTTCAGCCGTGACCAGCTCATGGAGCAGGCCCGCGGCCGCGCCATGGATGCCTTTGAGCGCAGCATCGACTTGCTGGTCTCGCGCCTGCGGCAAAAGCTGGCCGACGACCCCGACCAGCCTTCCATGATCAAGACCGTGCGCGGTGCGGGTTATCTGTTCAATGTGCAGTCGGTGCAGGGGCGCATGGCGGGGCGGGCCTGAAGACACGAAGCCGCGCCCTGGTGGCCCGTGCGGGCGCGCTGGTGCAGCGTTGCCTGCCGGCCAGTCTGTTTGGCCGCCTGGCCTGGCTGTTGGGCCTGACGGTGCTGTTTAGCCACGTGCTGGCGCTGACGCTGATGTTTGAAATGCGGCCCGACATGCGCCCGGACCTGCGGGCCAACGGGCCGCTGCCCGGCCCACCGCCGGGCGCACTGCACTGGGGCGGGGCTGCGCCTCCACCGCCGCCCCCATACCTGGACCCATCGGACGACCGCCACCACGGTGGACCGCCGCCGGTGGGGCTGCTGCTGGACATTGCGGTGCGTTTGGGGGCGCTGCTGCTGGCGGCCTGGGTGGCGGCGCGGTGGTTGTCGGACCCGGTGCGCCGCCTGGCCGCTGCGGCCAGCGAGCTGGGCCACAACATCCACCGTGCACCGCTGCCTGAGTCGGGCTCGCTGGAGTGCCGCGAGGCCACGCGCGTGTTCAACCAGATGCAGCAGCACATCCGCGCCCAACTGGCGCAGCGCGACCAGTTTGTGGCGGCGGTATCACACGACTTGCGCACGCCGCTCACCCGTCTGGCGCTGCGCGTGGAGTCCTTGTCGGACGCGCAGGAACGCCAGCGCTTTGGACGGGACATCGCCGAGATGGACACCATGATTCGCGCCACGCTGGACTACCTGCGCGGCGCGGCGGATGCCGAGCCCTGGGTGACGCTGGACCTGGCCGCACTGGTGAACAGCCTGGTGGAAGATCAGCAGGAGGCTGGCCACGATGTGGTCGTTGAGCCCGGGGAGGGGCCGCCGATAGCCCCGCTTCGGGCGCAGGCCTCGGCCTTGCGCCGCTGCATCAGCAACCTGCTGGACAACGCCGCCCGCTACGCTGGCGGTGCCCAGGTGCGGTTGACAGAGGATGCACAGGGCGTGCGCGTGACGGTGCTGGACCGCGGCCCCGGCATCCCCGAGAGTGAGTTGGCGCAGGTGCTGCAGCCGTTTTACCGGGTCGAGGCTTCCCGCAACCGCAACACCGGCGGAGTTGGGCTGGGCCTGGCCTCAGCCAGTGACATTGCGCGCCAACACGGCGGCAGCCTGCAGCTCAGCAACCGCATGGGTGGCGGCTTGCAGGCGGAACTGTGCGTGCCCCGCCGGGCCCTCGACGCAAAAACGCTATTGAATTAGGAGCTGCTCGCGCATACTCCACGGGGGCTAGGTGGCGATTTAGTCCCCAATCCGGGTAAAACGCGGTTGGGCCACGCCCTCTATCACCACGGTTTCCAGAAACATGGCAGCCGGGCGCACCCACAGGCCCATTTCGCCATACAGCGCACGGTACAAGGTCATGGGCTCCAGCGTTTCGCTGTGGCGCACGGTGTCCAGCACCTGGTATTCCATGCCCTTGTAATGGCGGTAGCGGCCGGTAGGGGTGGTAACTAAAGGGGGGAGTTTTTCTTCGCTCATGGGACAATCCTAGGCTATGCATCCAAAAGCCCTGCTTGACGCCTGTTCCGAATTGGTTCGGCTCGTCCTTAAATTTGACCACCCTGCGGACGCCATCGTCTCGCGTTTCTTCCGTGACAACCGCGGCCTGGGCCCGCGCGAGCGTGCCACCCTGGCCGAAACCGCCTACACCGTGCTGCGCAAAAAGCTGCTGTTTGACCACCTGGCCCCCAGCGGCAGTGGCCCCAAAGAGCGCCGTATGGCCATTCTGGGCTTTTATGGCCCAGGCGACTTTCTGCGCAGCGCGCTGACCGACCAGGAAAAAAACTGGTTGGACCAGTGTGAGAAGGTCCAGCCCGCCGACCTGATGGAGCGCCACCGCCACAACCTGCCCGAATGGCTGGTGCAGCCGCTCAAAGACCAGTTGGGCGACGAATTCTGGCCGCTGGTGGAGCACCTGAACCTGGGCGCGGGCCTGGATTTGCGGGTCAACACCTTCAAGGCCAAGCGTGCCGATGTGCAAAAAGAGCTGCAACAGGCCGGCATCAAGGCGGTGCCCACGCCGTACTCCCCCTGGGGCCTGCGCATTGCCGGCAAGCCGGCACTGAACAAGAACGAGGCCTTTGTGCGCGGCGATTTTGAGGTGCAGGACGAGGGCTCCCAACTGCTGGCCATGCTGCTGGACGCCAAGCGCGGCGAAATGGTGGTGGACTTTTGTGCCGGTGCCGGCGGCAAAACCCTGGCCATTGGTGCCGCCATGCGCAGCACCGGCCGCCTGTACGCTTTTGACACCTCGGCCCACCGCCTGGATTCGTTCAAGCCGCGCATGGCCCGCAGCGGCCTCTCCAATGTGCACCCTGCGGCCATCGCCCACGAGCGCGACGACCGCGTGAAGCGCCTTTCCGGCAAGATGGACCGGGTGCTGGTGGATGCGCCGTGTACCGGTATGGGCACCTTGCGCCGTAACCCGGACTTGAAATGGCGCCAAAACCTCCAAGCTGTAGAGGAAATGGCGGTCAAGCAGGCCGCCATCCTGCAAAGTGCCGCGCGCATGGTGAAGTCCGGCGGACGTCTGGTCTACGCGACTTGCAGCGTGTTGCCCCAGGAGAACGAGGCGATTGCTGCGGCCTTTGCCGCCGCCAACCCCGATTTTGTAGCCCTGCCTGCAGGCGAGGTGCTGGCCGGCTTGAAGGTGGAGAACGCACCAAGCCTGTGCGCTGGTGGCGAAGACGGCCAACTCTACCTGCGCCTGTGGCCGCATCGTCATGCCACGGATGGATTTTTTGCGGCAGTTTGGCAAAAGAAGTGAAATAGTTGATGAAAGTTAATGTTTTTTAACTTCCATTTGAATTAACTAGCCAAAAAAGACTGCAGCCCCTAAAATCTGGGGTGTACAGGGGCGCACGTCGCCCCTGACTCATAACTAACCAAACCTCGTTGAGAGATTGAATTGACTATGTTGTTACCTGATTGGGCTGTGCTGAACGCAGCAATTGAGTGGCTGGCCCATGGCATGTGGAACATCACATGGTGGCAAATTGTGTTGTTTGCACTGGCCATGACACACGTCACCATGATCAGCGTGACGGTGTTCCTGCACCGCCACCAGGCGCACCGCGCCCTGGACCTGCACCCCATCGCATCGCACTTTTTCCGGTTTTGGCTGTGGCTGACCACCGGTCAGGTGACCAAAGAGTGGGCTTCCATCCACCGCAAGCACCACGCCAAGTGCGAGCAGGCCGAAGATCCCCACAGCCCGCATGTGTACGGCATCAAGACCGTGTTGCTCAAGGGCGCCGAGCTCTACCGTGCGGAATCCAAGAACAAGGAAACCATGGCCCGTTTCGGCCACGGCACGCCCGATGACTGGATCGAGCGCAACCTGTACACCCGCTACTCCTGGCAGGGCGTGGGTCTGATGATGATCATCGACCTGTACCTGTTTGGCGCCGCTGGCTTGGCGGTTTGGGCCCTGCAAATGGCGTGGACACCGATTACCGCGGCCGGCATCATCAACGGTGCCGCCCACTACTGGGGTTACCGCAATTTCGAGGCGCCTGATGCCTCCACCAACATCTCGCCCTGGGGCATCATCATTGCCGGTGAAGAGTTGCACAACAACCACCACACCTACCCGACCTCTGCCAAGCTGTCGGTCAAGCCCTACGAGTTTGATATTGGCTGGATGTACATCACCATCATGCAAGCGGTGGGTTTGGCCAAGGTCAAGAAGACTCCCCCCAAGGCTGCATATGGCGACATTCGCCCTGTGGCGGACGAGAAGACGCTGGAAGCATTGATTGCCAACCGTTACGAGATCATGGCTGCGTACGCCAAGGGCGTGCGCCAAGCGGCCCGTGACGAGTTTGAGTCGGTCAAGGCCCGTAGCGCTGACGCTGCCGTGGTGAAAGCTGCCAAGCGCTGGATGCACCGTGACGAAGAAAAAGTGCCTGCTGCTGCTGCACCTCAACTGGCTCAGGCCCGTGCCGTATCCCCGGTGCTGGACAAGATGGTCACCATGCGCGAAGAGTTGCGTCAGATGTGGCTCAACACGCACGTGTCGCGTGAGCAACTGGCCAAGGACCTGCAAGCCTGGTGCCACCGCGCTGAAGAGAGCGGCATTACTGCGCTGCGCGAGTTCTCCATGAAGCTGCGGGCTGCGCACGTTTAAGAACGTCCTTTTGCTTCTTCCGAAAGCCCGCCTTGTGCGGGCTTTTTTATGCGTGTTTGGTTTTGTCGCTTGAGGCCTTTCGCGGGCTCCAGAGCAGCCGGGGTGGTATTGCAGCAAAGTTTTGAGTGGCTGTCGCGTACCAATTGCTCCAGCAGCAGGCAGGGCTTGGGTGTCCTGCGTAGGTCAAGGAGGAGCCCGAAGGGCGGGGGACACGAAGCAGGGCGCCGAAGCCCTGCCTGCTGCTGGCGAAAGAAATGCCCCACGATCAAGCATCCCAAAGCACAGACGTAAAAAAACCCGCACAAGGCGGGCTTTTTGAGGACCGGAAGAACCTGAATTACTTCAGCTTCATTTCCTTGTAGTCCACATGCTTGCGAGCAACGGGATCAAATTTCTTGATCAGCATCTTCTCGGGCATGGTTTTCTTGTTCTTGTCGGTCGTGTAGAAGTGACCGGTACCAGCTGTGGATTCCAGCTTGATTTTTTCGCGTCCGCCTTTGGTTGCCATGGTGCTCTACTCCTTAAGCTTGACCACGTGCGCGCAGATCGGCGAGCACAGAATCGATACCGTTTTTGTCGATCAAACGCAAACCGGCGTTTGAAATGCGCAGACGCACCCAGCGGTTTTCAGTCTCGACCCAGAAACGGCGGTATTGCAGGTTCGGCAGGAACCGGCGCTTGGTTTTGTTGTTGGCGTGGGAAACATTGTTTCCGACCATTGGGCCTTTGCCCGTTACTTCACATACGCGTGCCATGTGGACACTCCGATATAAACGGTTTTCACTGTCGATCCAAACGGCTTGAAAAACAAACCCGTCCGATCTCGCTCAAACCTCACCTCGCCATGAAAAAGGGTGGCGGTAACCCCCCGCCAAGGTCATTGGCGGAACTCACAGAGCGCCCGAAAAAGGCAAGCCCCTCACGGGGCGAACTCAGCAAAGCCTTGGATTATAGCGGTTTTGGCCCGGAGGGCGCAAATGGCTCAGTCCTGTTCCAGGAAGCGCTGGGCGTCCAGTGCTGCCATGCACCCAGTGCCGGCGCTGGTGATGGCCTGGCGGTAGACGTGGTCTTGCACGTCGCCGGCGGCAAATACGCCAGGGATGCTGGTCTGTGTGGCAAAACCTTTGAGGCCGCCCTGGGTCACGATGTAGCCGTTTTCCAGCTCCAACTGGCCCTGGAAGATGTCGGTGTTGGGCGAGTGGCCGATGGCGATGAAGCAACCCTTGAGCGTGATGTCCTCGGTGCTGCCGTCGGTGGTGCTTTTGAGGCGGATGCCGGTCACGCCGGAGGCGTCGCCCAGCACTTCGTCCAGGGTTTGGAAGGTCTTCAGCTCAATTTTGCCCGCAGCCACCTTCTCCATCAGCTTGTCTACCAGGATGGGCTCGGCCTTGAACTTGTCGCGGCGGTGTACCAGATACACCTTGCTGGCGATGTTCGAGAGGTACAACGCTTCTTCCACGGCGGTGTTGCCGCCGCCGACCACGCAGCAGATTTCGTTGCGGTAGAAGAAACCGTCGCAGGTAGCGCAGCCGGACACACCGCGGCCCATGAAGGCTGTCTCGGAAGGCAGGCCCAGGTACTTGGCGGAGGCGCCGGTGGAGATGATCAGGGAGTCGCAGGTGTAGGTGCCGCTGTCGCCAGTCAGGGTGAAGGGGCGCTTGGACAGGTCGACAGAGCCGATGTGGTCAAACACCACCTCGGTTTTGAAGCGTTCGGCGTGCTCCAGAAAGCGCTGCATCAGCTCCGGGCCTTGCACGCCACCCACGTCGGCGGGCCAGTTGTCGACCTCGGTGGTCGTCATCAGTTGGCCGCCCTGGGCCATACCGGTGATCAGCACCGGGTTGAGGTTGGCGCGGGCTGCGTAGACAGCAGCGGTGTAGCCAGCGGGGCCAGATCCCAAAATGAGGACTTTGGCGTGTTTGGGTGAGGACATGTTGTAACCTTTGTGGTCAGAGAAACGGAGGGCCAGCCGTGTACATTTCGGGGCGGCCCTTGCTAGAAACAAGTGGCTGTGTTGTATCGGTCCGTTCGATTGTAAGAAACCGGCATTCAAAATTCAGGAACCAGATCAATGGCAATGCTGAGCAACCAGGAATTGATACGCAGAGTGCCCCTGTTTGCCATGCTGAGTTCCGCACAGGCCGATGCGCTGGCGACGAATGTGGCCAAGGCGCGCATCAAACGGGGTGCCCATGTGGTGGAGCAGGGCAAGAATTCCAATGCCCTGTTCCTGATACTGGCCGGGCGGGCGCATGTGGTGATGACCGATAACAAGGCCCGCGAAGTGATTGTGGCCACGCTCAAGGCTGGCGACTACATTGGGGAGATGAGCCTGATTGACAACGAGGCACACTCGGCGACGGTGGTGGCTGACACGCAAATGGACGTTCTGGTGCTGGGGCGCGACGATTTCACCCGTTGTGTGGGGGAGAACGCAGCCATCGCATCGGCCGTGATGCGTGGGCTGGTGCAGCGTCTGCGCAGTGCCGACCAGAAAATCGTGTCCCTGGCGCTGATGGGGGTGTATGGCCGTGTGGCCAATGTGCTGCTGGACACGGCGGAGCCCAATGAGAACGGCGAGTTGCTGATTCGCGAGAAAATCTCGCGCCTGGATCTTGCCAAGATGGTGGGGGCCTCGCGTGAGATGGTGAGCCGTGTCATGAAGGATTTTGAAGAGCAGGGTTTTGTACAAACCCTCAAGGATGGTGGTTTGCGTGTGTGGGAGCGGCGCTCCAAGCCGCGTTAAACCGAACCAAGCGCCAAATCGCTAGATGCTGGTGATGTGCCAGCCGACTAAATGACCTATTCACTGCATACATTGAATTCTTCTTCGCAAGAGGTGTCCCCACCAGCCTCGGGGGCGGCACGCTTCGTCAATGAAATCGCTTTGGTGGCGGGCTTCGTGGCCCTGTTGCTGTGGCTGATTGCGCTTTTGAGCTATTCCCCGCAAGACCCCGCTTGGTCGACTTCTGGCTCGGGCATGGTGATGCACAACCAAGTTGGCCGGTTGGGCGCCTGGATGGCCGATGTCAGTTACTTCGTGCTGGGTTTTTCTGTGTGGTGGTGTGTGGCCGCTGGATGGCGTATTTGGTTGTCCTTGCTGGCCAGTCGCTTGCGTGGCGAAGGCGCGGGTGATGCGGCTTCCTCGCCAACCAGACACAGCGCTTGGGTAGTCCTGGCCGGACTGTTTTTGCTGCTGTGCGCCAGTACGTCGCTGGAGTGGTCGCGTCTTTACCGCTTGGAAGCGTTTTTGCCCGGTAGTAGCGGCGGGGCGCTGGGGCAACTGGTGGGGCCCTGGGCGCTGCGCTGGCTGGGCTTTGTGGGGGCGGGGCTGGTCGCGATTGTGTTGGGCGTGCTGGGCTCGGCCATGGTGTTCGGGTTCTCGTGGACACGGACGGCGGAGCGTATCGGTGCCTTGTTGGACGGTTTGGCAGAGTCCCGCCGCGAGAAAATCGAGGCTGCCCAGGACCGCGAACTGGGCCAGCTGGCTGTGCGTGAGCGCGAGGAGGTGTTCCTGGAAGAGCGGGAAGAGGCTGTGGTTCACTACCAGGCGCCGGCCCAGGTGGTCATTGAGCCGGTGATGGTGGAGCTGCCACCGAGCGAGCGTGTGGCCAAGGAGCGGCAGAAACCGCTGTTTACCGAGATGCCCGACAGCAAGCTGCCGCAGGTGGATCTGTTGGATGGTGCGCAACTACGCCAAGAGACAGTGGCCCCCGAGACGCTGGAAATGACCAGCCGCATGATTGAGAAAAAGCTCAAGGATTTCGGTGTCGAGGTGCGCGTGGTGCTGGCCCAGCCCGGCCCGGTGATCACGCGTTACGAGATCGAGCCCGCCACGGGTGTAAAGGGCTCGCAGATTGTGGGCCTGGCCAAGGATTTGGCACGTTCGCTGAGTCTGGTGTCTATCCGCGTGGTGGAAACCATTCCCGGCAAAAACTACATGGCACTGGAACTGCCCAACGCCAAGCGCCAGAGCATCAAGCTGTCCGAAATTCTGGGATCACAGGTCTACAACGAAGCGAAGTCCATGCTGACCATGGGCCTGGGCAAAGACATTGTGGGCAACCCGGTGGTGGCCGACTTGGCCAAGATGCCACACGTGCTGGTGGCGGGTACGACCGGTTCCGGCAAATCCGTCGGTATCAACGCGATGATTTTGTCCTTGCTCTACAAGGCCGAAGCGCGCGATGTGCGCCTCTTGATGATCGACCCCAAGATGCTGGAAATGTCAGTCTACGAGGGCATTCCGCATTTGCTGGCACCTGTTGTGACGGACATGCGCCAGGCTGCACACGGTCTGAACTGGTGTGTGGCCGAGATGGAGAAGCGCTACAAGCTGATGAGCAAGATGGGCGTGCGCAACTTGGCTGGCTACAACGTCAAGATTGACGATGCCAAGGCCAAGGGCGAGTTCATCTACAACCCTTTCAGCCTGACACCCGAGAGCCCCGAACCATTGAGCCGTTTGCCGCATATCGTGGTGGTGATCGACGAGCTGGCCGACCTGATGATGGTGGTGGGCAAAAAGATTGAAGAGCTGATTGCGCGCCTGGCGCAGAAGGCGCGGGCTGCCGGTATCCATTTGATTCTGGCGACCCAGCGCCCCAGCGTGGATGTGATCACCGGCCTGATCAAGGCCAACATCCCGACGCGGATCGCCTTCCAGGTGAGCAGCAAAATCGACAGCCGCACCATCCTGGACCAAATGGGCGCCGAAGCCCTGCTGGGCATGGGCGACATGCTTTACATGCCCAGCGGTACCGGTTTGCCCGTTCGCGTGCACGGCGCCTTTGTGAGCGACGAGGAGGTGCACCGTGTGGTGAGCTACCTCAAGAGCCAGGGCGAGCCCGACTACATCGACGGGGTGCTGGAAGGCGGCACCGTGGACGGTGAAGACGGCGAGGGCGGCGGTGATGCGGGTGGTGAGAAAGACCCGATGTACGACCAGGCGGTCGAAGTGGTGCTGAAAAACCGCAAGGCCAGCATCTCACTGGTGCAGCGTCACCTCAAGATTGGCTACAACCGCGCCGCACGGCTGGTGGAAGACATGGAAAAAGCCGGCTTGGTGAGTTCCATGAGTGGCAGCGGCCAGCGCGAAATCCTTGTGCCGGCCCGTTCCGAATAAGTGTGTGGGGCAGAATCCATCATGAAACAAATTGCTCTTATTTTGATAGCTGCTTGCGCAATATCGGCGCGGGCTGGAGGCTTGGAAAGCTTGGAAACCTTCGTGAGGACGGTGAAGAGCGGCAAGGCTGATTTTTCCCAGGTAGTGACCTCACCGGCCAAAGAAGGGCAGGTTGCGCGTAGCAAGGTGTCCAGTGGCAGTTTTGAGTTTGCGCGGCCCAACCGCTTCAAATTCGTCTACAAAAAACCGTTCGAACAAACCATTGTGGCCGACGGCCAGACCCTGTGGCTGTATGACGTGGACCTGAACCAGGTGACCGCACGCAAGCAGTCATCCGCACTGGGCTCCACGCCCGCCGCGCTGATTGCCGCCGCACCCGATTTGAAAGCCCTGCAAACCGACTTTGCCCTGACGGACGCGCCAGACAAGGATGGCCTGCAGTGGGTGCACGGCACGCCCAAGGCCAAGGACAGCCAGCTGCAGCAGGTGCGCGTGGGCTTCAAGCAGGACCAACTGGCGGTGCTGGAGATTCTGGACAGCTTTGGCCAGCGCTCGGTGCTGAGTTTTGTGGGCTTCCAGCCCAATGCGGCGCTGGACGCCGGCGCCTTTCAGTTCAAACCGCCAGCCGGTGCGGACGTGGTGCGCCAGTAGCGGGGCTCCATGGCATCGTCGCCATCCAAACACCAGCCGCTGGCCGAACTGCTGCGCCCCAAAACACTGGGCGAGGTGATTGGCCAGCAGCACCTGCTGGGCGACGGCATGGCGCTGCGCCTGGCATTTGAATCAGGCCAACCGCACAGCTGCATCCTCTGGGGCCCGCCCGGAGTCGGCAAGACCACGATTGCGCGGCTCATGGCCGATGCGTTTGACGCCCAGTTCATCACCATCAGCGCGGTGCTGGGCGGCATCAAGGACATTCGCGAGGCCGTGGAGCAGGCGCTGTTGGCGCGTGACGGGCTGGAGCAGCGGCGCACCATTGTGTTTGTCGACGAGGTGCACCGTTTCAACAAAAGCCAGCAGGACGCGTTTCTGCCGCATGTGGAGAGTGGTCTGTTCACCTTCATCGGCGCGACCACCGAGAATCCCTCGTTTGAGGTGAACTCGGCGTTGTTGTCTCGCGCCGCCGTTTACGTGCTGCAACCGCTGGATGCCGATAATTTGAAGCAAATAGTGGTCAGAGCCCAGGCAGAGTCTGCGCTTCCAGCTATCGAAAACATAGCAATCGACCGACTGATCGCTTATGCGGATGGGGATGCCCGGCGTCTGCTCAACACACTCGAAACCCTGGCTGTGGCCGCAGTGCAGGAGAAAGTGGGCGAGATCACGGATGTGTGGCTGCTCAAGGTGCTGGGCGAGCGCATGCGCCGCTACGACAAGGGTGGCGAGCAGTTTTACGACACCATCTCGGCCCTGCACAAAAGCCTGCGTGGCTCGGACCCGGATGCGTCGCTGTACTGGTTTGTGCGCATGCTGGATGGTGGGGCCGATCCGCGTTACATGGCGCGTCGCCTGATCCGTATGGCGGCCGAAGACATTGGTCTGGCCGACCCGCGCGCGCTGCGCATAGCGCTGGATGCGGCTGACGTGTACGAACGCCTGGGCAGCCCCGAGGGGGAGTTGGCCCTGGCCGAGTGTGTGGTTTATTTGGCCGTGGCTCCCAAATCGAACGCGGTCTACAAGGCATTCAACGAGGCCAAGGCCTTTGTGAAGAAGGATGGAACCCGCCCGGTGCCCATGCATTTGCGCAATGCTCCTACCAAGCTCATGAAAGAGCTGGACTACGGCAAGGGCTACCGTTATGCGCATGACGAAGAGGGCGGCTTTGCAGCCGGGGAGCAGTACCTGCCCGCTGGCATGGCTGATACGCAGTTTTACCGGCCCGTCGAGCGGGGGCTGGAAATTCGTATTGGTGAGAAGCTGCGCGAGCTCAAAGCGCGTAATCAGAAGAAAAACTAATAGTGCATGAAATGCGGCACGAGTTGCCAAATCGGCATGGCACTCAAGGGTAAACCCACCCTGTAGCCCCGAGACCCCTCCGCGCGACATCGCTAGAATCGCGGCACTGCTTTGGCCTGCACCGCCAGTGAACCTGACGTGGCAGGCTTATTGCTTTCGATGGTCTAACGCCACCAGTGTTAACGGCCATGCCGTTCGCACACAAGAACAACGGAGTTTTCTATGGATATTTTGATACAGCAGATCATCAACGGTCTGGTGTTAGGTAGCATGTATGCGCTCATCGCGCTGGGCTACACGATGGTGTACGGCATCATCAACCTGATCAACTTTGCCCACGGTGAGGTCGTGATGGTGGGGGCCCTCACCAGTTGGACCATGATTGGTCTGATGCAGGATGCGATGCCCGGCACTCCCGGCTTCATCATCCTCTTCCTGGCCCTCATCATTGCCTGCGTGGTTGCTGCCACGCTGAACTTTGTGATTGAGAAGGTGGCTTACCGTCCCCTGCGCAACAGTCCCAAACTGGCCCCCCTGATCACTGCGATCGGCATGTCCATCTTGCTGCAAACGCTGGCCATGATCATCTGGAAGCCCAATTACAAGTCCTACCCCACGCTTTTGCCCAACACCCCTATTGATATTGCCGGTGCGGTGATTACCCCTACGCAAGTCATGATTCTGGGCGTGACGGCCGTCTCCCTGGCACTGCTGATGTGGCTGGTGAATTACACCAAGCTGGGTCGTGCCATGCGCGCAACGGCCGAGAACCCCCGCGTCGCGGGTCTGATGGGTGTCAAGCCTGACATGGTGATTTCCGCCACCTTCATCATCGGTGCCGTGCTGGCCGCGATTGCCGGTGTGATGTACGCCTCCAACTACGGCACCGCTCAACACGCCATGGGCTTCCTGCCCGGCCTCAAGGCCTTCACCGCGGCCGTGTTCGGCGGCATCGGCAACTTGGCGGGTGCCGTGGTCGGCGCCATTCTGCTGGGTCTGATCGAATCCATCGGCGCGGGCTACATCGGTGCCCTGACCGGCGGTGTTTTGGGCAGCCATTACTCCGATATTTTTGCTTTCGTTGTTCTGATCATCGTGTTGACACTGCGCCCCTCCGGCTTGCTGGGTGAGCGTGTAGCCGATCGTGCCTAAGGAGACCCAACACATGAATTCTCAAAAACGACTGTTGACCATGCTGGTAGCCGCCGCGGGTCTGTTGATCCTGCCGCTGGTGCTGCAAGGGTTTGGCAACGCCTGGGTACGCATTGCCGACATGGCTTTGCTGTTTGTGCTGCTGTCCCTGGGCCTGAACATTGTGGTGGGCTATGCGGGCCTGCTGGATCTGGGCTACGTGGCGTTCTTCGCCATTGGTGCCTATATGTTTGGCCTGATGGCGTCCCCCCATCTGCCTGAAACGTTCCCTGCCATTGCCGCCATGTTCCCCGACGGGCTGCATACCCCGCTGTGGGTCGTGATTCCGCTGGCGGCGGCCTTGGCCGGGGTGCTGGGCATCCTGCTGGGTGCTCCCACCTTGCGTTTGCGCGGTGACTACCTGGCCATCGTGACCCTGGGCTTTGGCGAAATCATCCGCGTGTTCCTGAACAACCTGGACCACCCCGTCAACATCACCAACGGCCCCAAGGGCATTGGCCAGATCGACGCGATCCAGTTCTTTGGCATCAGCCTGGGCAAGCGGCTCAACATCGCTGGTTTTGAGTTGTCTTCGGTCACTTTGTATTACTACCTGTTCCTCACCCTGGTGGTGGTCAGTGTGATCATTTGCCACCGCCTGGAGCTGTCCCGCGTGGGCCGCGCCTGGATGGCGATTCGTGAAGACGAAATTGCTGCCAAAGCCATGGGCATCAACACCCGCAACGCCAAGCTGCTGGCTTTCGGTATGGGCGCCACTTTTGGTGGTGTGTCTGGCGCCATGTTTGCTGCCTTCCAGGGTTTTATCTCGCCCGAGTCCTTCAGTCTGATGGAGTCGGTGATGATTGTGGCCATGGTGGTGCTGGGTGGTGTAGGCCACTTGCCTGGCGTGGTGCTGGGCGCCATTTTGCTGGCTGCATTGCCAGAGGTGCTGCGTTATGTGGCCGGTCCTTTGCAGGCCATGACGGGCGGTCGGCTGGATGCTTCCATCCTGCGCCAGTTGCTCATCGCCCTGGCCATGATCAGCGTGATGTTGTTGCGCCCCCGTGGCTTGTGGCCCGCGCCTGAGCACGGCAAGTCTTTGCAAAGCACCAAACCCTGAACCTTGCAGGGCAGCCCGGCATATGCGCACGCGGCTGCCCTCCACTGAATGGAATCCAACATGACAGATACAGTACTCAACGTCTCCGGCGTTTCCAAGCGGTTTGGTGGTTTGCAAGCCCTGAGCGATGTCGGCATCAAAATTGAACGCGGTCAGGTCTACGGCCTGATCGGCCCCAACGGCGCTGGCAAGACCACTTTTTTCAACGTGCTGACCGGGCTCTACACACCCGACAGCGGCAGTTTCGAGCTGGCTGGCAAGGCGTATCAGCCCACCGCGGTGCACACCGTGGCCAAGGCCGGCATTGCGCGCACTTTCCAGAACATCCGGTTGTTCGCCGAAATGACCGCACTGGAAAACGTGATGGTGGGTCGCCACATCCGCACCCATTCCGGGTTGCTCGGCGCCGTGTTCCGCACCCCCGGTTTCAAGGCAGAAGAGGCGGCTATTGCCAAGCGCGCACAAGAGCTATTGGAGTACGTGGGTATTGGCAAGTTTGCCGACTACAAGGCCCGCACCCTGAGCTATGGCGACCAGCGCCGGTTAGAGATTGCCCGTGCCCTGGCTACCGATCCGCAACTGATTGCACTGGATGAACCAGCCGCCGGCATGAACGCCACCGAGAAGGTCATGCTGCGCGAGTTGATTGACCGCATTCGCAACGACAACCGCACCATTTTGCTCATCGAACACGATGTGAAGCTGGTGATGGGCCTGTGCGACCGCGTGACGGTGCTCGACTACGGCAAGCAGATTGCCGAAGGCACACCCGCGGAAGTACAAAAGAACGAAAAAGTGATTGAAGCCTACTTGGGCACGAGCGGCCACTAAGGAATACGCATGACAACCCAGACTCTGCTCAAAGTTAAAGGCCTGAAGGTCTCGTATGGCGGCATCCAGGCCGTCAAAGGTGTGGATTTTGAAGTCCACGAAGGTGAATTGGTCTCCCTGATCGGCTCCAACGGTGCCGGCAAGACCACCACCATGAAGGCGATCACCGGTACCTTGCCCATCAATGCTGGCGATATTGAATACCTCGGCAAAAGCATCAAGGGCCAAGGCCCTTGGGATTTGGTCAAACAAGGCTTGGCCATGGTGCCGGAAGGTCGCGGTGTGTTCACCCGCATGACCATCATCGAAAACCTGCAAATGGGCGCCTACATCCGCAACGACAAGGATGGCATCGCCGCAGACATCGAGAAGATGTTCACCATCTTCCCGCGCCTGCGCGAACGCAAGGACCAGTTGGCCGGCACCATGTCCGGTGGTGAGCAACAAATGCTGGCCATGGGCCGTGCCCTGATGAGCCGCCCCAAGGTGCTGCTGCTGGACGAACCCTCCATGGGCTTGTCGCCCATCATGGTCGACAAGATCTTTGAAGTGGTCAAAGACGTGTACGCCCAGGGCGTAACCGTGCTGCTGGTGGAGCAAAACGCCAGCCGCGCCTTGTCCATTGCCAACCGCGGCTATGTGATGGAGTCCGGCATCGTCACCATGACCGGCAACGCCGCCGATATGCTGACCGACCCGAAGGTGCGCGCCGCTTACCTGGGCGAATAAACCGATCCCGGGCATCCCGAATACAAGTTGTTACGGCACTTTGCATTCGGGATGTCAGGCTGCCTGTGTGTAGGTCCGTTGTAGGCACATGGAGTCATTCCATGTACACCCTCAACAGGAGTTCACTATGAAAATTCACACTGTGCTGGCAGGTCTGGTCTTGGTAGCAAGCGGTGCCGCCTTTGCACAAACCACAACGCTTGCGCCCAAAGATCCTTTGGCGACCCCCAAGATTGACCAGCGCGATGCCAACCAAGACAAACGCGTTGCACAAGGTGTTGAGTCTGGCCAGTTGACTCGGCGTGAAACCCGTCGCCTGAACCGCGGTGAAGTCCGCATCGACAAGGCTGAAGATCATGCCGCTGCGGACGGCAAGGTCACGGGCCAGGAGCGTAAGCGCATTGCACATATGCAGCGCGCCGAGAGCCGCGACATTGCCCATCAGAAGCATGACCGCCAAGTGGACTTGAACCACGATGGCAAGCGTGACGGCAAGAACGGCAAGCTGTAAGTCGACCGCTCACTATCCAGAAAGGCCTGGGCCGTGTGCCCCGGCCTTTTTTTGTTCAGGCCGCGTGCTTGTCCGCCTCGGACGTGAACGCGTCCGCAAAAAAAGCATCTTCGGGCAAGCCAGCCAGCGTGCAGAAGTCCTTGCGGGCGGAGTCCACCACGATGGGGGCGCCGCAGGCATAGACCTGGTGGCCGGACAGATCGGGCAGGTCGTCCAGCACGGCACGGTGCACAAAGCCAGTACGGCCAGTCCATCCATCTTCGGCTTGTGCATCAGACACCACGGGCACATAAACCAGTTGTGGCATGCGTTCCTGTTGGGCCCGGAGCCAGGTGTCCATGTACAGGTCGGCGGGACGCCGACCACCCCAGTAGACGGTCACAGTGCGCTGGATGTCATGGGCCTGCATATGCTCCAACAGCGCCTTGATGGGGGCAAAGCCGGTGCCAGAGGCGAGAAACACCAGCGGTGCCTCGGAGTCCTCACGCAGGAAGAAGGAACCGAAGGGGCCTTCGATGCGCAAGATTTCTTTTTCCTTCATGGTGCCAAACACATGGTCGGTGAATTTGCCACCGGGCATGTGGCGGATGTGCAGCTCCAGCGCATTGGCTTGTCCGGGGGCGTTGGCCATTGAATAGCTGCGCCGCGCGCCGTCGCGCAGGATGAACTCCACGTACTGGCCCGCCCGGTACAAAAAGCTGTCGTTGGCAGGCAACTGCAGGTTCAGCATCACCACATCCTCAGAGAGGCGCGTCATCGTGGTTACCCGTGTCGGCATTTTTTTGATCGGCAAGGCGCCTTGTTCTGTCACCTGGCGCGACTCCAACACCACATCACTCTGCGGTACGGCACAACAGGTCAAGATCAGGCCTTGGGCGGCCTCTTCTGCACTTAGGGCCTTGGCCTGGTGCGGGCCGTGTGTCACCTCGCCACTGATTTTTTTGCATTTGCAAGAGCCGCAAGCGCCGTCTTTGCAGCCGTAGGGCAGGCCAATCCCGTGGCGTATGCCGGCAGCCAGAATGGCTTCATCGGCGTCGGCGGTGAAAACCCGGCCACTGGGCTGTACGGTGATGGTGAAGGCGGCGTGGCTGGCGGGGGAGACGGTCATCTTTTGGGTATCCTTGGGGACTCTCAAGTCATCAACCCTCAATTTTGCCTTCAAACCAATCCCCCCTGGGGGCCTTGCCCTCCCGTTTTCGCAAACAGCGGGTGCTGGTGCTGGGCTGTGGCGACGTCGGTGTGCGCATGGTCAAGGCCCAAGGCGTGCAGGCCCGCTGGCTGGCGCTGACATCTTCTGCCGAGCGTATCCCCGCGCTGCGGGCCATGGGGGCCACCCCCTTGCTGGGCAATCTGGACAAGCCCCAGACTCTGCGCCGCTTGGCTGGGTTGGCTCAGCGGGTGTTGTACCTGGCACCGCCACCCTTCGAGGGGTGGGTGGACTCCCGCGCTCTGGCACTGGCCCGCGTATTGCGCCGCCGTACCGCGCCCGCGAGCGTGGTGTATGGGTCCACCAGCGGAGTGTATGGCGACTGCCAGGGGGAATGGGTGCCTGAGACACGTGCCGTTGCACCACAAACTCCGCGCGCGCAGCGCCGTGTCCACGCCGAATACGCCATGCGCTTTTGGGGCCGCAGCAGTGGCGTACGGGTGTCAGTGATCCGCATTCCGGGTATTTACGCACCCGACCGAGAGGGTGGCACACCGCAAACCCGTTTGGCCAAGGGCACACCGGTGCTGCAGGCCGCTGACGATGTGTACACCAACCATATCCATGCCGATGATTTGGCGCGTGCCTGTTGGCGTGCGCTGTGGCTGGGCTTGCCCCAGCGCCTGTACAACGTGAGTGACCACTCCGAGCTCAAGATGGGGGACTACTTCGATCTGGCGGCTGACCTGTATGGCCTGCCGCGCCCGCCCCGGGTGTCGCGCACAGGTGCACGCGAGCAGTTGCCGGTGATGTTGTTGAGTTTTATGGATGAGTCGCGTCGACTGGTCAATACGCGCATGGTGCAGGAGTTGCGTTTGACGCTGCGCTACCCCAGCGTGCACACCGGTTTACGTTCGAGCGCTTGAGGTGTGTACATCGCGCCAGCGGTAGGCGTGCACCAGCCCTTGCCACACCAGCCAACTGGTGATCAGGGTGATGGGGTAGGCCCACAGCACATCGCTGAACCAGTGCGCCACGTCCGACATGCGGGCGAAGCCGATCACCAGTCCCGCCCCGGTGCCCACCAAGGCCCAGGTCTTTTGGCGGCGACGGTGCACCAGCAGCAGCGTGGCAAAGAAGAAACCACAGGCCACATGCCCACTGACAAAGGAGCAGTTGTTGTTGCACTGGTCCGTGATGAGCGTGGCGCGGGTGAACTGCTGTTCGCCGCCGAAGTGTTCAACTTGGTAAGGGCGTGCGCGCTGCCAGTGCTCTTTGAACACCGCATTGACCACCACGCCCGGGCCCATGATGCCCGCTACCACGACAAAGGCCAGAGGCAGGCGCCAAGCCTTCCAGCCTTTGCCAAAAGTCACGACCAACCAAGCCACAAAACACAGGGCCAGTCCGACGCGAAACAGGGCGGGAACATAGAGGTTGATGCCTAACACCCACCACCATTCCTTGGAGTCAATCAAGGGGGGCGTGCCTGTAAAAAGGGCCGCCAGCGCCAAGTCTGCCGTCGGCCATATGGTGGGCACCAGGGCCGCCGCCACAGACAGCGCCAGCACCACGATAAACAGACGGGGTGTGGTAGTGGCCGGGCGCGCGGTATCGGTGGGCATGGTGTGGGGTGTGAACTCGGGAAGTCGGTGATTGTGCGGCAATTCGGCAGGTGATTAAGATGGCTCCTCCTTCATTACCTTCGCGTTGTATGGCTTTGTCCTTTTTTTCTCGCAGGCTGGCGTCCAGTTTGTTGGTGCTGCTGGTGTCTGCGTGTGCGCTGCCTTCGCCGCAACAGGGGGGCTTGCCCGCATCGGGTGCCGCACTGGTGGGTCAGGAGTGGGTGGCCAACCAGATTGCAGGTGTGTCGACGGTGCTGGCTCCCGTGCCGCGTTTGCGCTGGGCATCGGCGGAGCAGATCACGGGTTCTGGTGGGTGCAATGCATTTGCGGGCCGCGCCGTGGTGAGCCAAGGGGCGCTGCAAGTGGGGAACCTGGCAGCGACCGGGCGCCTGTGTGTGGCTTTGCCGCAGGGCGGGCAGGAAGACCGCTTCTTTGCGGTGCTGGAGTCCGCGCGCACCGTACGGCTGGTGGACGGGCAACTGGTGCTGGAAGACGCAGCGGGCCAGATACTGGCCCGCTTTGCCAAACCCTGAGCTTTTGCGCCGCGCGGGGTGGTCAGGCCGCTTGGACCAAGGGGAGCCTGCGGTGTCGCTGGCCGGTCAGGGTGAATATGGCATTTGCCACCGCAGGCGCAAGGGGTGGCAAGCCCGGCTCACCCACGCCGCCAGGCGCGCGCGTGCTGGGTACCATGTAAGTGTCTACCTGCGGGGCGTGGGCCAACTGCACCATGGGGTAGGTGGGGAAGTTGCTCTGCTGTACTACCCCGTCTTGAATGTCGATCTTGCCGTAGAGCGCCGCGCTTAGTCCAAAAATCACCGCACTTTCCATCTGCTGGGCTACGGTGTCAGGATTGACGACGGTACCGCAGTCGATGGCGCACACCACGCGATGCACGCGCGGCACACCGTTCTGGATCGACACTTCGGCCACTTCGGCCACGATGGAGCCAAAGGATTCGTGCAAGGCCATGCCCATGGCATGCCCCTTGGGCAGAGGGCTGCCCCAGCGTGCCTTGTCGGCGGCCAATTGCAAAACGGCGGCATAGCGTGGCGCGTCCTGGAGCAAAGCCAGCCGAAAGGCCAGGGGGTCTTTCTGGGTAGCTGCGGCCAGCTCGTCGATAAAGCTTTCCGAAAAAAACGCATTGTGCGAATGGCCGACTGAGCGCCAAAAGCCTACCGGCACCTCCATGTGGGTAGCCACGTGGGCCATGTGCTGGTTGGCAAAGCCGTAGGGCAGGTCAAACAGGCCCTCGGCCGTGGTTTTGTCCGGCATGTCCACCGGGCCAGACAGGGCGGGCAGCCCGCGGGCCATCCAGCGTGGGCTGATGGCATCACCGGCGGATTTGATGCGAAGGCTGCTGACCTGGCCCGTGCTGTCGATGGCCGCACGCATGTCGGCCACATGCATGGGACGGTAGAAGTCGTGTGTCATGTCCTCCTCGCGCGACCACACCAGTTGCACCGGTTTGCCCTCGCAAGCCAAGGCCACTCGCACGGCCTGGGCGACGTAATCCACCTCCAGCCGGCGTCCAAAACCGCCGCCCAGCAGCGTGACATGCAGGGTCACGTCCTTGGTATCCACACCGGCTACTTTGGCGGCTATGGCACGTGCCATTTCGGGCACCTGGGTTGGGGCCCACACGGTGACCTTGCCGTCCAACACCTGTGCGGTGCAGTTCATGGGCTCCATGGTGGCGTGGGCCAGATAGGGCGCCTGGTAGCTGGCCTCTACCAGCCGGGCTGCGGAGGCCTCGGTTTGGCTGGCATCGCCTTTCTCATAGAACGCAAAACCGTCTTCGGCCTTCAAGGCTGCCTGCATGCGGGCCTCGATGGCCTGGGTGTCCAGGGCGCCATTGGGCGGTGCTGCCCATTGCGCTTGCACCGCCTGGGCCGCTTGGCGGGCATGCCAGGTGGTTTGTGCTACTACCGCAAACCCGGCCGTGGAGCCACCCAGGGCCTCCAATGGCACCACCTTGTGCACGCCGGGCAGGGCCAGGGCGGCTTGGGTGTCCAGGGTTTGGACACTGCCGCCGATTTGTGGCGCCAAGCGCAGTGCGGCAAACAGCATGCCGGGCTGGCGCACGTCGATGCCGAACCGCGCGGCCCCGGTAGTCTTGGCTGGAATATCCCCACGGGGGGTTGGCTTGCCCAACAGGGTCCATTGCTCGCGGGCCTTGAGGCTCACGTTCTTGGGACTGGCACCGCCCGCGCCCGCCGCCAGCTCGCCAAAATGGGCCGATTTGCCGGAGGCGTGTTGCACCACGCCTGCCGCAATGCGCAGCTCCGAGACCGGCACCTGCCATTGCTTGGCCGCCGATTCCAGCAGGGCGGCCCGTGCCGTGGCGGCCGCGGTGCGCAGGGGGAACCAGGCGTCGGCCACGCTGGAGGATCCACCGGTGGCGTTGATACCCAGTTCGCGCGCAATTTTGCCGACAAACCACTCGCCAAGTTTGACCTTGGTGGGCGGGTTGCCACCCTCGGACTCCAGGGGATGGAAGGGTAGGCTGGCCGTGAGCATGACCACATTGCCATAAATCGTGTCGGGCCCGGCCTGCTGCAGCCGCAGCTTGGCCAAGGGCAAGTCCAACTCCTCGGCCACCAGCATGGACAAGGCCGTGTGCACGCCCTGGCCCATTTCGCTGCGGGGCATGGCCAGCACCACGGAGCCGTCGCTGGCCACCTTGATCCAGCCGTTCAGGGCCACTTCACCACTTTCAGGCAGCATCAGTTCAGGGCTTCCCATGCGGGAGCGGGCGGGCATCACGCCCCAGCCCACTACCAGTGCGCCCGTGGCACCCAATGCGCTCAAAATCCAGGTGCGGCGCTTCATGCTGCGGCTCCTTGCGTCTGGGCGGCAGCGCGGTGGATGGCGGCGCGTACACGTTGGTAGGTACCGCAACGGCAGATATTGGTCATGGCCTCGTCAATGTCCGCGTCAGTGGGTTTGGGTTTGCGCGCCAAGAGGGCCGCTGCGGCCATCAGCATGCCGCTCTGGCAGTAGCCACATTGGGGCACCTGTTCGGCAATCCAGGCGGCTTGCAGCACATGCAGCTTGTCGGGGGTGCCCAGGGCTTCGATGGTGGTGATCTTCTGGCCGACCACGGCGGAGGCTGGCATGACACAGGAGCGCACAGGCTGGCCATCCACATGCACCGTGCAGGCCCCACAGGCCGCGACGCCGCAGCCAAACTTGGTGCCGGTCATGTTCAGGGTATCGCGCAGCACCCAGAGCAGGGGCATGTCGGGTGGGGCGTCGGCGGTCACCACCTTGCCATTGATGTTGAGTTCCATGGGGCGCACTCCTTGCGGGTTCTTGTGGGCCGCATCATAGGGGTGGTGCCAGTGCCCCGGTGTCACGCAGGCTTACACAGCGGGTAATCCATGAGGTTTTTTAGAGCGCCCAAACAAAAACCGGGCACAAAAAAAGCCAGACGTCTTGCGAACGTCTGGCTTTGATCTGGTGCCCAGGGCCGGACTCGAACCGGCACGCCTTGCGGCGGGGGATTTTGAGTCCCCTGAGTCTACCAATTTCACCACCTGGGCAGGTAATTCTGTGAAGCGCGAATTATGGCACATTTATGGCCATGACATTCCAAACTATTGAAGACGCTATCGGAAACACCCCCTTGGTCGCCCTGCAGCGCATCCAGGTCAGTGACAACCAGTCCCGCAACACCGTGGTTTTGGGCAAACTTGAAGGCAACAACCCCGCCGGTTCTGTCAAAGACCGCCCGGCACTCTCCATGATCCAGCGCGCCCAGGAACGTGGCGACATCCAACCCGGCGACACGCTGATCGAAGCCACCTCAGGCAACACCGGCATTGCCTTGGCCATGGCCGCAGCCGTCAAGGGCTACCGCATGGTCTTGATCATGCCGGAGGACCTGTCCATCGAGCGCGCCCAGACCATGAAGGCTTTTGGCGCCGAGCTGATCCTGACGCCCAAGAGTGGTGGCATGGAATACGCGCGCGACCTGGCGGAGCAAATGCAGCGCGACGGCAAAGGCCGGGTGCTGGACCAGTTTGCCAATGGTGACAACCCCCGCATTCACTACGAAACCACCGGCCCCGAGCTCTGGGCGCAAACCAACGGGCGCATCACCCACTTTGTCAGCGCGATGGGCACTACCGGCACCATCACCGGCGTGTCGCGCTTCCTGAAGGAAAAGAACCCGGCCATTCGCATCATCGGCGCGCAGCCATCGGAAGGCTCGCGCATTCCCGGCATCCGCAAATGGCCCGAGGCCTATCTGCCCAAAATTTACGACCCCAAGAACGTGGACGAACTGGTTTACGTGAGCCAGGCGGACGCCGAGGACATGTGCCGACGTCTGGCGCGCGAGGAAGGCATTTTTGGCGGCATCTCGGCTGCTGGTGCCTGCTGGGTCGCGCAGGAGATTGCCAGGCGCGAGCGTGATGCCGTGATCGTGTTTGTGGTGTGCGACCGCGGTGACCGTTACCTCTCCACCGGGGTCTTTCCCGCATAATTTAAGCAAAAAGTGCCTGTAGCGCCCGTCCTTATTGCGCGAGCAGCTACTGAATGTATAGCAAATAAAGGGTGGATATGTCTGCTGTTTTCAAGTTTTGTCCGCAGTGCGCCACGGCGCTGGAGCACATCACCCTGGCAGAAGACGGTGGCGACAAAACCCGCTTGCGCTGCCCGGCCTGCGACTTCACGCACTGGAACAACCCCACGCCCGTGCTGGCGGCGGTGATTGAGTACAACGGGCAAATACTGCTGGCACGCAACGCCGCCTGGCCCGGCAAGATGTACGCATTGATCACCGGCTTCATGGAGGCGGGTGAGACGCCCGAAGAGGGCATTGCGCGCGAGATTGCGGAAGAGACCAACCTGACCACCAGCGCGCTCAAGCTGCTGGGTGCCTATGACTTCCAACGCATGAACCAGGTCATCATTGCCTACCACGCGGTCTGCCATGGCGACGTGAAGCTCAGCCCTGAGCTGGTGGACTATCGCCTGTATGACTTGCAGGACGTGAAGTGCTGGCCCGCGGGAACGGGTTACGCCTTGGCCGAATTCCTGCGCTCACGTGGACACGAGCCCACCTTCATCGACCCGGTGTGGCGCCAGGACGTCGAAAAGCTGGCGACTTAAAATCGCCAGCTACGCCAGAAAGCTGCTTGCATGAACACCGACAAAGAAGTTGACACCCGCGGGCTGAACTGCCCGCTGCCCATCCTCAAGGCCAAGAAGGCCCTGGCCGAGCTGTTGAGCGGCCAGACCCTGAAAGTGGTCGCCACCGACCCCGGCTCCATCCGGGACTTTCAGGCCTTCGCCAAACAGACCGGCAATGAGTTGCTGGAGCAGCAAACGGTAGGCGCCGAGTACATCCACGTGTTGCGCCGGCGCTGAGTTTTTCTGCGTCTCCAAACAAAAACGCCGCACGGGGAAACCCTGCGGCGTTTTGTTTTGGCGCAGGCCCCATCGGGCCGACGCATCAGCCCAAGCGGGCCAGTTGCTCTTTCACCTTTTCCAGTGTTGCCGCAAAGTCCGCCACGCGCTTGCGTTCCTGCTCCAGCACGGCAGCGGGGGCTTTGGCCACAAAAGCTTCGTTGCTCAACTTGGCGCTGGCCTTGGTGATCTGCTCTTCCAGGCGGGCCACTTCCTTGCCCAGGCGGATCTTTTCGGCAGCCACGTCCACTTCCACAAACAGGCACACACGCGCTTCGCCTACCACGGCCACGGGGGCGGACTGGGCGGCGGCTTGCCAGCTGGCTTCGTCGGCAAACACCTTCACTTCGCTCAGCTTGGCCAGGGATTGCAGCACGGCGGCCGAGGCTTGCAGGAACGCACCTTCGGCCGCGCTGTGGGCCACCACGAACAGCGGCAGGCGCACGGCGGGCGACACGTTCATCTCGCCCCGCAGGTTGCGGCAGGCGTCTACCAAGGCCTTGAGCTTGACCACGTGGGCAATGGCCGCCTCGTCAATGCGCTCGGGCTGGCTCACCGGGTAGGCGGCGATGGACACCGACGGGCCTTGGCGGCCAGCCACCGGCGCCACCTTTTGCCACAGCTCCTCAGAAATGAAGGGCGTGATGGGGTGGATCAGGCGCAGGATGGTTTCCAGCGTGCGGATCAGGGTGCGGCGGGTGGCGCGCTTTTGCGCGTCGGAGCCGGTGTTGATCTGCACCTTGGCGATTTCCAGGTACCAGTCGCAGAACTCGTTCCAGACAAAGTCGTAGATGGTGTTGGCCACGTTGTCCAGGCGGTAGTCGGCAAAGCCCTGGGCGACTTCGGCTTCCACCTTCTGCAGTAGCGACACGATCCAGCGGTCGCTGGCGCTGAAGTCCAGGGTGGCGGTGTCGCACTGGGCGTTGTCCTGCACGCCGCAGTCCTGGCCTTCGCAGTTCATCAGCACAAAGCGCGTGGCGTTCCACAGCTTGTTGCAGAAGTTGCGGTAGCCCTCGCAGCGCTTGCTGTCGAAGTTGATGGAGCGGCCCAGCGAGGCCAGCGCGGCGAAGGTGAAGCGCAGGGCGTCGGCACCGTAGGCGGGAATGCCCTCGGGGAATTCCTTTTGCGTGTTCTTGCGCACCTGGGGCGCGGTTTCGGGCTTGCGCAGGCCGGTGGTGCGCTTGTCCAGCAGGGGTTCGAGCGCGATACCGTCGATCAGGTCCACGGGGTCGAGTACGTTGCCTTCCGATTTGCTCATCTTCTTGCCCTGCGCATCGCGCACCAGGCCGTGGATGTAGACGTGCTTGAAGGGCACCCGGCCGGTGAAGTGCTTGGTCATCATGATCATCCGGGCCACCCAGAAGAAGATGATGTCGTAGCCGGTGACCAGCACGGAGGAGGGCAGGTACAGGTTGTAGTCGTCGGTGGCGGCGGTGCCCGCACCTTCATTGCCCCAACCCATGGTGGAGAAGGGAACGAGGGCCGAGGAGTACCAGGTGTCGAGCACGTCCTCGTCGCGTTTCAAGGTCTTGCCGGGCGCTTGGGCCTGCGCTTCGGCTTCGTTGCGGGCCACGTAGACCTTGCCGTCTTCGTCGTACCAGGCCGGAATCTGGTGGCCCCACCAGAGCTGGCGGCTGATGCACCAGTCCTGGATATTGTTCATCCACTGGTTGTAGGTATTCACCCAGTTCTCGGGCACGAACTTCACGTCGCCGCTTGCTACTGCATCAATAGCGCCTTGCGCAATGCTGGTGCCGCTTGGCGCCGGTTTTGTCATGGAAACAAACCACTGGTCGGTGAGCATGGGCTCGATCACCTGGCCGGTGCGGGCGCAGCGCGGCACCATCAGCTTGTGCTTCTTCACTTCCACCAGGAAGCCACCGGCCTCCAGGTCGGCAACGACCTTCTTGCGCGCTACAAAGCGGTCCAGGCCCTGGTAGGCGGCGGGGGCGTTCTCGTTGATCTTGGCGTCCAGTGTCAGCACGCAGATCATGGGCAGCTGGTGGCGCTGGCCCACGGCGTAGTCGTTCTGGTCGTGGGCGGGCGTGACCTTGACCACGCCGGTGCCAAAGGCCTTGTCCACGTAGTCATCGGCAATCACGGGGATGGTGCGGCCGCACAGGGGCAGGGTCACCTGCTTGCCGATCAGCGCGGTATAGCGCTCGTCTTCGGGGTGCACCATCACGGCCACGTCGCCCAGCATGGTCTCAGGCCGGGTGGTGGCCACGGTGATGTCACCGGAACCATCGGCCAGCGGGTAACGGATGTGCCACAGCGAGCCGTCTTCCTCTTCGCTTTCCACTTCGAGGTCGCTCACCGCGCTCATGAGGATCGGGTCCCAGTTCACCAGGCGCTTGCCGCGGTAGATCAGGCCCTGCTCGTAGAGCTGCACAAAGGTTTCGGTCACCGTCTTGGACAGCTTCTCGTCCATGGTGAAGTACTCGCGGCTCCAGTCCACGCTGTCACCCATGCGGCGCATCTGGCCGGTGATGGTGTTGCCGGATTTTTCTTTCCAATCCCACACCTTGGCGGTGAAGGCCTCGCGGCCCAGGTCGTGGCGGCTGACTTTTTGCTCTTGCAGCTGGCGCTCCACCACGATCTGGGTGGCAATGCCGGCGTGGTCGGTGCCCGGAATCCAGGCCGTGTTGAACCCGGCCATGCGGTGGTAGCGCGTCAGGCTGTCCATGATGGTCTGGTTGAACGCATGGCCCATGTGCAGGGTGCCGGTCACATTGGGCGGCGGCAGCTGGATGGCAAACGCGGGCTGGCCGGCCTGCGGGGCCTGGGTGCCGCGGTAGCCCGCTACGCCATAACCGCGCTTTTCCCATTCGGGGCCCCAGTGCGCTTCCAGCGCGACGGGCTCAAACGATTTGGACAGGGACTGCAGACCCGGTTGTTCGGGGGCGGAGGGCGTGGGGGTGGCTTGGTCAGACATGGGATTCTCTTGTGAGGACCGACGATTTTACCGGGCGGGCGTTAAGCTACGGGGCCTGCCCAGGAGGAACCATGCCCGATACCCGCCCGAACGCCGAGTTTCCTGTTGCCGTGGCCGCCACCGAGGTGGCGCCGCGCACCAAACCCTCCAACTACCCCGCGCCTTTTGCCGCGCGCATGGCCGGGCGCGAGAAGCGCCAGTTGGGGGATGTGTTTGGCTTGAGCAACTTTGGCGTGAACCTGGTGCGGCTGGCGCCACATTCCGTGTCGGCGTTGCGCCATGCGCACACCCGGCAAGACGAATTCATTTATGTGCTGCAGGGGCATCCCACGCTGCACACTGACGAGGGATTGACGGCGCTGTCACCCGGCATGTGCGCGGGCTTCAAGGCCGGCACCGGCAATGGCCACTGCCTGAAAAACGAAACCGATGCCGAGGTGGTGTACCTGGAGGTGGGCGACCGCACGCCGGGCGATGAGGGCAGCTACCCGGACGACGACCTCAAAGCCCTGCTGGTGGCGACAGGCCAATGGCGCTTTGTGCACAAGGACTGCACGCCGTACTGACGCGTGTGGCCCCGGTGCAGTTGCGGCGCCAGTCCGTGATCAGGCCGTGGGGGGAGCGAGGTACGTGCCGGACTTGCCGCCGTGCTTCTCCAGCAGCCGCACATCGGTCATCACCATGCCTTTGTCCACGGCCTTGCACATGTCGTAGATGGTCAGCAGGGTGATTTGCACGGCGGTCAGGGCTTCCATTTCCACACCGGTGCCGCCGGTGGTTTCGGCAATCGCCAGGCACTGCACGGCGGGCAGGGTGGTGGCGGTGGCAGGCACCATCTCAAACTCGATGGCCACACGCGACAACATCAGGGGGTGGCACAGCGGGATCAGGTCACTGGTGCGCTTGGCGGCCATGATGCCGGCCACGCGCGCCACGCCCAGGACATCGCCCTTGGCGGCCTGGGCGTTCTGGATCAGGTCCAGGGTGTGTTGCTGCATCTGGATGCGGCCACCGGCCACGGCCTTGCGGGCCGTCAGCGGCTTGCTGCCAATGTTCACCATGTGGGCGTCGCCCTTGGTGTCGAAGTGGGTGAGGGCAGAAGGGTTGGGTTCGGTCATCGTCAATCCTGTGGTCAATGGCTTAGAGCGGGCGCAATGTGCCAGCGATATGTGGCTCACCGCCGGGCTGCACTTGCAATACAAAGTGGGTGGCGTGCGGGGTGTCGGTCACATCCTGATTTTTATATAAGGCCACCTGGCCCGGAATCAACAGGGGGCGCTTGAAGCGCAGGTCCAGCGCCAGTGGCGCGTTGGCTGGCAGGTCGTGCTGCAGCAGCGCCAGGCAGCGTGCGGCGCTGAACATGCCGTGCGCAATGGCGCGTGGGTAGCCAAACAGACGGGCGGTCAGCGCACTCACGTGGATGGGGTTCCAGTCGCCCGAGGGGCCGGCAAAGCGGCGCCCGGCGTTGGCGGCCACGGCCCACTGGGCGATGGGGGTGCCCCAGTCAGGCTCGCTGCCATCCGGTGAAGCCTTTTTGCCCGGCTTGCTGCGCGCCAGCGGCGACAAAAAGGTGCTGGTCTCGCGCCAGGCGACCGTGCCGCCCGTGCTCAGCGTGGTGTGGATGGCAAAGGACTGGCCGCGCTCGGTGGTCTGGATGCCGTCCAGCGTGCAGTGCATGTCCATCGCCTCGCCATTGGCAATAGGGCGCAGGCTCGCCAGCTGGTTGCTCCAGTGCACCAGGCCCAGCAGGCGTAGCGGAAAGCGCGCATGGCTCAGGATGGCCATGTGCAGCGGCATGGCCATGGCGTGCAGGTACAAGAGGGGCAGGGTGCCGGTGTCGGGCAGGTCGCAGACCTGGCGGTACTGGGCCAGGCGCTTGGCATCGGCGCGGGCACCATGCCAGTGCGCCTCAAACCGGATGCCATGCTGGGCAAGGGGTGCCTGGGCCGGGCGGGCGGCGAACAGGCTACGCACCAGGGCGCCACCATGGCGGGGCGGGGCGTGGTACTGAAGGGTGATGGGCGTGTCAGGCATGGTGCCGCCATTGTGCATGGCGGCACCATACGCAGCGCGGTTTTACTTCGCGTCTACCAGCGCTTGAATGTCCAGCAGCGTCAGCTCGTTGTCGTCCGGCTGGCCCAGCGTGCGGCCGCTGGAGTAGGGGAAGTTGTTGTCGTTCACCACCACGATGTGGGTGGCGTCCACCACGCTCAGGCCCTCGGGGCCCAGGTGGGGCAGCACAAAGTTGGCTTCGTTGGGGCCGCGTTTGGCTTTGCCGTGGGGGTTGGCGATCTTGGTCAGGTCGATGAAGGCCACCTTCTTCACAAAGCCATCGGCATCCAGCTGCGACAGGTCGATCTTGTAGATGCGCTTGAACTTGGCCGGGCGGGTAAAGCAGTCGGTGCGCGGTGCGTCTTTGCACACATTGCCCGCGCCCTCGGTGGCGTCGTCGCGCTCGATCACTAGGCCGGTGGTCGCGTCCAGCATCTGGAAGTCGGCGGCCACATTGCCAGCTTCTTCAAACGCGTATTTCCATTGGCGCGTGCCGTAGGTGCGGGTGGCTACGTCCAGTTCCAGAATGCGAGTGAACGGCTTGCCGTTGCGCGTGTCCTGCGCCTTGGCGGTGGCGTCCCACAGCGGCCACTCGAACATGGGGTACACCGTTTTGCCGTCCACCGCCTTGGCCATGGGCTCAAAGCCACCGCTGCGGCGTACTTCAAAGCCGGCGTCGCCGGGGTAGTTGGGCAGGCGGCCGTTCAGGTAGTTGTCGGGGCCGCGGGTGGCTTTGCCGTCCACCACGGTTTCCACCACACCCAGCACCTTGCCCTGGTGGTTCACGCGCAGCACATAGGGGCCAAACTCATCGCCAATCCACCACTCGTTGCCCACCACCTGGATGGACTCGGGGTCGAAGTCGATGCCGGTCAAAAAGCGTTCGGCCGTGGCTTCGTTCTGGATGGCAAAGGGCACCTTGCGGTCAGGGTCCTGCAGAAAGGTGGTCTTCTGGCGTGTCACCTTGCCGCTGGTCCAGTCGGCCTTCACGTGGTGCACCATCAGCAGTGCGTCCTGTGAGTTGATCTTGCTGCCAAAACCGTTGTCGGTGAGGGCCAAAAACTCGCCCTTGCCCAGCGACACAATGCCCGAGAAGCCCTGCACGGCCTGGCCCTTGATGGGCAGGCTGCCGCCGGACTTGCGGGGGTACTTGGGATCACCCACAAAGGTGATGCCGTCGATGCTGTGCAGTGCCTCGGTGCGCTGGCGGTTCGCTGCGGCAAACTTGCCCGCCGTCGCAAAGAACTTGCCAGCTGACTTGGGCGCTGCCACGCTGGTGTTCGAGGGCAGGGCGGCGTGGCCGGCCAGCACGGCTGTCACTTCGGTCTGGGCCAGGGCCGCGGAGGCGCCCAAGCTCAGGGCGGTAGCCAGGGCCAGGTGGGTCAGGGTGAACGTGCGCATGGTGAAGAAAATTCCCGGTGGTGATGAACAAGGGGCGAAGCCTAGGTGCCCAATGTGAAAAAACCGTGACGCCCGGTGCCTATGCCTTTCACGCTAAACTGCCCCGCACTCCCCCTGGGGCGTCTCGTCTGCCTTGCCCACACCACCATGCTGTTCCTGCTTTCCCCCGCCAAATCCCTGGACTACGACACCCCTTTGAGTGGCCAGCCGCACACCGCGCCACTGTTCGTCAAGCAGTCCAAAGAATTGATTGCGCTGTTGCGCGACTACTCCCCGCAGCAGATTGCCGAGCTCATGGACCTGAGCGACAAACTTTCCACGCTCAACGTGGCACGTTATGCGGCCTGGTCGTCCCGCGCCACGCCCAAAAACGCACGCCAAGCCGCGCTGGCCTTTGACGGTGATGTGTACGACGGCCTGCAGGCCAAGACCCTGGGTGCGGACGACCTGGCCTGGGCGCAGGACCACCTGTGCATCTTGAGTGGCCTGTACGGCGTGCTGCGTCCGCTGGACCTGATGCAGCCTTACCGGCTGGAGATGGGCACCACGCTCAAGGGCCCGCACGGCAGCAACCTCTACCACTTCTGGGGCCGGCAGATTGCCGACTACCTGAACACCCGTCTGCGCAAGGATGCGTCACCCGTGGTCATCAACCTGGCTTCCAACGAGTATTTCAAGTCGGTGGACACCAAGGCCCTAAAAGGCCGCGTGGTGGAGTGTGTGTTCCAGGAGTACAAGGACGGCCAGTACAAGGTCATCAGCTTCTTTGCCAAAAAGGCGCGCGGCCTCATGGCGCGCTACGCCATCGAACACCGCCTCATGACCCCCGAGCAGCTGCGCGGCTTTGACGTGGACGGCTACGCTTTTGCTGCGGACCAGTCCACCCCCGAGCGCCTGGTTTTTAGACGAAAACAGGGCTAAGCCACCGTAGATATTGCGCGAGCAGCTATGAAAATAAGAGCAAACGAAATCGATATCGAAATCGAAGACAGCGCCCAGACGGACGCGTCGTTCGCCGGCAAACCCGTGGTGCTGCTGATCATGGGCCTGGGCATGCAGCTGATTGCCTGGCCGCCCGAGATGGTGCGTGCCTTGGAAGATGCGGGCTACCGGGTGCTGCGTTTTGACAACCGCGATGTGGGCCTCTCTAGCCACTTCGATGTGCTGGGCAAGCCCAATCTGCTGTGGGCCAGCATCAAGTACAAGCTGGGCCTGGTGCCTGCCGCGCCTTACACGCTGGGCGACATGGCGGCCGATGCGATCGGTGTGCTGGACGCCTTGAAGGTTGAGAAAGCCCATGTGGTGGGCGTGAGCATGGGCGGCATGATTGCGCAGCGCGTGGCGCTGGCAGCCCTTGCGCGCACGCTGAGCCTGACCAGCATCATGAGCACCAGCGGTGCGCGTGGTCTGCCGCAGGCGGCGCCCGAGGTGGTGCGCGTGCTGCTGAGCCGCCCGGCCGGCACCAGCACTGCGGCTGTGGTGGAGCACACCATGCGCCTGTTCAAGGCCATTGGCAGCCCCGCCTACCCCGTGCCCGAAGCCGAAATGCGTGCCCGCGTGACCGAGGGCGTGCAGCGCGCCTTCCACCCCGTGGGCACGGCGCGCCAGATGCTGGCCGTGGTGGCCGATATCACGCGCGCCGCGCTCTTGGGCCGCATCACCGCGCCCACGCTGGTGATCCACGGCACGGCCGACCCGCTGGTGCCGCTGGCCTGTGGCGAAGACACGGCACGCCGCATTCCTGGCGCCAAGCTGGTCACCATTGATGGCATGGGCCACGACCTGCCGCCCGAGCCGGTGCGCCAGATCCTGGCCGCGCTGATTCCCCATTTGAAAGCCTCCGTATGAACACCCCTGAACAATCCCAACTCGGCAAGGCCTCGGCCTATGTGGACCAGTACGACGCCAGCCTGCTGTTCCCCATCCCGCGTGCGGGCAAGCGGGCCGAGATTGGCATCACCGGTGCAGCGCCATTTTTTGGCGCCGACATGTGGACTGCGTTTGAGCTGAGCTGGCTCAATACCCGCGGCAAGCCGCAGGTGGCGCTGGTGCACTTCACCATCCCCTGCGAGTCACCCAACATCGTGGAGAGCAAGTCCTTCAAGCTTTACCTCAACAGTTTCAACAACACCCGCTTTGCCGACGCGGCCGAAGTGCTGCAACGGCTGCGCACGGATGTTTCCGAAGCCGTGTGGCGCGGCGGTGTGGTGCAAAGCGCCATTGGCGTGAGGCTGGTCGACGCCACGCTGTTTGACCGCGAACCCGTGCATGAGCTGGACGGCCTGAACCTGGACCGCCTGGACGTGGAGTGCACCCACTACCAGCCCGCCCCCGAGCTGCTGACTACGGTGCCCGATGAAGGCGCGGTGGACGAGGTGCTGGTGAGCAACCTGCTCAAAAGCAACTGCCTGGTGACGGGCCAGCCCGACTGGGGCAGTGTGCAGATCAGCTACTCGGGCCTGCCGATCCGGCAAGAGGGCTTGTTGCAGTACCTGGTGAGTTTTCGCAACCACAACGAGTTCCACGAGCAGTGTGTGGAGCGCATCTTCATGGACATCTGGACGCGCTGCAAACCGAGCAAGCTGACGGTCTATGCGCGCTACACGCGCCGCGGCGGGCTGGACATCAACCCCTTCCGCACCAGCCACCCGCGGGCCCTGCCAAGCAATACGCGCACCGCGCGCCAGTAAGTTTGCTATATATTTAGGAGCTGCTCGCGCATGTTTTGCGGGGGCTAGGCAACGATTTGCTTGCTATTTAGCAGGGCCTCCAGCTCCTCGATGGGCAGTGGCGTGGCAAACAGGTAACCCTGGAACAGGTGGCAGCCGTGGGCGACCAAAAAGTAATATTGCTCCTCGGTCTCCACGCCCTCGGCAATCACTTCCAGGTCCAGGGTCTCGGCCATGCCCAGAATGGTTTGCACCATCACTGCGTCGGCAGCCTGTTCTCCCAGGTTGCGGATGAAAGACTGGTCGATCTTGAGTTGGTCCAGCGGCAGCTTGGTCAGGTAGGTCAGTGAGGATTGGCCGGTGCCAAAGTCATCCATCGAGAAGCGCAGGCCCAGCGCCTTGAGCTCCCGCATCTTGGCAATGGTCCCCTGCACGTCGTCCAGCACCAGGCTCTCGGTCAGCTCCAGTTTGAGCCTTTCGGGGTTGGCGCCGGTCTCTTGCAGGGTGGTGCGCACCAGGTCGACAAAACTGTCTTGGCGGAACTGCAGCGCGCTCACGTTCACCGCCATTTGCAGGTCTGCACGGTCGGGCTGTCGGGCCCACTCGGCCAGCTGGGTGCAGGCGGTGCGCAGCACCCATTCCCCCAGTGGCACGATGAGTCCGGTCTCTTCCGCCAGGCCGATGAAAACCAGCGGCGACACCAGACCGCGTGTGGGGTGCTTCCAGCGCACCAGAGCCTCCACACCCATGGGCAGGCTCTCGTCCGACACCTGGAGCTGGTAGTACAGCGCAAACTCGCCCACCGCCAGTGACTGGCGCAGATCGCGCTCCAGCTCCGCCCGCGCCTCGATGGCGGCCAGCATTTGCGGATCGAAGAAGCACAGCGCGTTGCGGCCCGAACTTTTCACCTGGTACATGGCAATGTCGGCCTGCTTGAGCAACTCGGAGCTGGATTGCAGTGCGTCGCCAAACAGGGTTGCGCCCACGCTGCTGGTGCTGCGGTAGACCACCCCATTCAGGGAAAACGGCTCGTTCAGCGCGGCCAGGATGCTGTCGCCCACGATCTTTGTTTGCGACGCAGCCTCCATGGCGTGGGGGCTCAGGTCCTGCAGCATCACCACAAACTCGTCTCCGCCCAAGCGGGCCACTGTGTCGGCCTCGCGCACACAGGCGCTCACGCGCTGGGCCACCTGTTGCAGCAGCAGGTCGCCCACGTCGTGGCCCAGCGTGTCGTTCAGGGTTTTGAAATGGTCCAGGTCCATGAACAGCAGCGCCCCTTTGCGGCCGCTGCGGGCGCTGGCCATCACTGCTTGTTGCAGGCGGTCGCTCAGCAGGCGGCGGTTGGGCAGACCGGTCAAGGGGTCAAAGAAGGCGAGTTGTTCGATCTCGGCGCTGGCGCGGCGGATGTGGGTCACATCCTGGTAGACGATGACCACACCGCCGTCGGGCGTGGTGCGTTCGGTGATCTCGATCACATGGCCATTGGGCAGGTGGCGCTCGTGGCTGTGCACGCGCTTGTGCAGCAGGGCCATGCGGTCCTGCACCCACTGGCGCTGCGCCTCTGCGTCGGCCTGGGGCAGCGTGATGCGGGAGGTGGCTGTGAGCATGGTCTCAAACGGGATGCCCACGGCAATATGTTCGCGCTGCCAGGGGTAAATTTCCAGGTAGCGCCGATTCCAGCTCAGCACGCAGTGCTGCGCGTCCAGCAGCAGGAAGCCGCTTTCCATGGACTCCAGCGCCTGGTCCAGGGTGGACTTGGCTTGCGAGATGGAGCGCTGCGCCTGCGCCATCTGCGCCAGGTAGCGCAGTGCCACGGCGCCGGCCCCCAGCAGCATCAGGACAAAGGCTGTGCTGACGCCCGCCACCAGCCAGCTCTCGCGCCGCCATTCACCCAGCACCGTGTCCATGGGAATGCTGGCCGTAATCAGGATGTCGTGGTACAGCATCTTGCGTTGCACCACCAAGGCGTCCACACCGCTCAGGCGGGCGGGCATCTGGGTCGCGCCGTCCAGCGGGTTGCGCCCCCCCAGAGGCGGCTTGAGCAGGGTGCCCGAGAGGGAGTCCATGGCCGGTGCGCTGGCCAGCAACTGGCCGTCACCGCGTTCCAGAGTGGTCTCCAGCCCTTCAATGTCTACCCCCTGTACCAGGATGCTGGACAGCAGGGACACCTGGACCTCCGCAATCGCCAGCACCTTGGAACCATCGGCCAGACGGATGGGGCGCGCGAAATACATCACCTGCTCCGAGCTGCTGAAGTTGACCACGGGCACGCTGATGGACAAGCCGGCCACCACCTGCTCCAGGGCCCGTGCCACAAAGTTTGGCGGGGTGGCCAGCACCAGCTCGGCACCCCGCGCGTCGGAGGAGGCCAGCATCTGCCCCTTGTCGTCCAGCAGGGCCACGTGGCGTACCAGCAGGTTTTGCCGCAGCGCACCCTGGATCAGCCGGCTGGCCAGCGTGCCGTCAATCCAGTCGCGCTGCAAGTTGGCCAAGCCCAGCAGGCTGTCCACGCTGGCCAGCAGCACGTCTACGCCCAGCAGGTTGCGGTTCACGGCGGCCTCGGCACCCGCCACAAAACGCAGGGCCTGGCCTTCACTGTTGGCCACCGCGGTGCGGTAGCCGTCGCGCACCATCAGGGTGGCCACCAACAGGACGGCTACGACAAATAGCAGCACCGAACCGACGACGGCACGGGTAGCGCGGAACGATGCCAGCCGCATCACTTGGGCGCTGGGGCCACGATGCCGTGGGCCCGCCCGATGGTTTGGTCCCAGAGTTCTTTGCAACGCTGGTTGCAGCGCTGCAGCCAGCGCGGCAGCACCGTGTCCCCAAAAATTTCCTTGCGCCGGCGTTCATCCTCGGGGCTGCGTGCCACCTCGGTCATGTTGCCTTTGCGCGTGGTGGTGCATTGGGGCTGGCCGCGGTTGCAGGCCAGTCCTTCGGCGGTTTCGCGTTCACTCTCATTCCAGATAGCGATCTCCAGCTTGGGGATTTCGTGCGACAGCAGCGCCCGCAGGTCGCCGGGCAGAGTCTCCCAAGCGGCTGCGTTGGCGCCGAACACGGCCAGGCCCCAGGTCAAGGGCAGGGTGTGCACATGGGTGGTCACCTCGTGCAGGCCCAGCAGGTTGCCCGACATGATGCCGGTGATGGCGCACTCGGTGTTGCCGGAGGCCATATTGGGCAGGATTTGGGCAAAACCCACCAACACCGGAATGGCTCCCAGCGCGCCCATGAAGTCGGCCTGCGTGGCCGAGGACACGCGCACGCGCCGACCCTGCAGGTCGGCCAGCGAGGCCAGCGCACGTTTGCAAAACAGCACTTGCGCTGGGTAGACGTAGACCGCCAGCACTTCCACACCGTGGCGCTCGCGCAGTGATTTTTCGAGGTAAGGCCGAAACGCAGCCAGCGTCTTTTTCAGGGTGGCCATATCGGGGTTCAGACCCGCCAGGTCGGGGGCTGCGTACTCGGGATACTGGGCAGAGATATTGCTCAGCAAGGCCGTGCCGAAGGGCACCACCCCCAGTTGGATGAGGCGCAGCATCTCTGAGCCCGGTACGCCTGCGCGGTCAAACGGTGCAATTTCGGCGGTGTAGCGGCCCTGGCTCAGGCGTTGCAGCTCCTTGGTCCAGAACGGCTCTTCGTTGCGGGTGTATTGGTTCAGGCCTGCCAGGCCGCCCACGATGCGCAGCTTCTGTGTTGCGGTCGAGGCCTCTGCCCAGGCGCGTGACATGCCCCCCAGGCCCAGTAAAAGGGCCAGGGTGCACAAGCTTGCTGCAGTGTGTGTGTTCATGACGACCTTTCGCGCCTGGGTCGGGGCGGGCGGGCGTGCGCTTCTGCGGCGCGTGTGCAGCCCGGCTATCTTCCTGGCGCCAAGTCTAGCGGGTCTGGGCACCCGCGCGCAGCCAAGTCATGCGCTGATTCCGGGCGGCCAAAAAAATACCCCTGGAAGGCGTCGCAGCCCATGTCCGCCAGGGCATCGCGCTGGGCCGCGGACTCGACGCCCTCGGCAATCACGTTCAGGCCCAGGCTGTGGCCCAGTGCCACCACGGTGCGGGCAATCACCGCGTCGTTTGGGTCAGTCAGGACATCGCGCACGAAGGACTGGTCGATTTTGAGCTGCGACAGCGGCAAGCGCTTGAGGTAGGACAACGAGGAATAGCCGGTACCGAAGTCGTCCAGCGAGAAGCCCACGCCCAAAGCCTGGATGGACGCCATCTTGTGGATGAGGTCTTCCATGTCATTGACCAGCATGCTCTCGGTGATTTCCAGTTTGAGTTGCGTAGCCGGTGCGCCAGAGTGGCGCAGCGCCGTGTCCACGTTGGAGACAAATTCGGTCTGTGCCAGTTGCGAGGCGCTCACATTGACCGCCAGAGTCCAGTGGGCGGTGGCGGGCTGCTGGCTCCAGGCCGTCAACTGGGCGCAGGCCGTCTCCAGCACCCACTGGCCCAGCGGCAAAATCATGCCGGTTTCTTCGGCCAGCCCGATGAACTGCCCCGGTGCCACCAAGCCCCGTGTGGGGTGCTGCCAGCGCACCAGGGCTTCTGCCCCCAGGCTACGCCCCTTCTGGTCCACCTGCACCTGGTAGTGCAAGACAAACTCCTCGCGCTGCAGGCCCAGCCGTATTTCTTTGGACAGCTCGGCGTGGGTGGCCACGGCGGCCTGCATCACGGGGTCAAAAAAGCGCGCCGTGTTGCGCCCAGCGGCCTTGGCCTGGTACATGGCCACATCGGCTTTCTTCAGCAGGTCGTCCATGCTCTTGTGGTCTTGCATGAACACCACGATGCCAATGCTGGGGGTGCTGCTGTAGCTGTGCTGGCGCAAGCTATAGGGTTGCGACAGGGTGTCCAGAATCTTGTGCGCCACCGCTTCGGCATGGGTGGCGGCTTCGCCGACCTGGTGGCTCAGGCCTTCGAGCAAGACCACAAACTCGTCGCCACCCAGGCGGGCCACACTGTCGCCTTCGCGCACACAGCTGCACAGGCGCGCGGCCACCTGTTGCAGCAACTCGTCGCCCACGTCGTGGCCCAGGGTGTCGTTGAGCAGTTTGAAGTGGTCCAGGTCCAGGAACATGAGTGCGCCATGCTGCTGCAGCCGCGCGGCGTTGCCCATGGCATGGCGCACCCGGTCCAGCAGCAGGCGACGGTTGGGCAGCCCGGTCAGCGGGTCGTAAAACGCCAGGCGGCGGATTTCTTCTTCGTCCTGGCGCTGCTGGGTGATGTCACGCAGCAGCACCACATAGCTCTTCTGTGAGGCATGGGGTATTTTGGAGAACGACAGGCTGACCGGAAAGCTGGTGCTGCCGTGCCGCTGCGCCCGGGTCTCCAGGGTTTTGCCACTGTGATCCAGTGCGTCCACTTCGGCCAGCAGCGCCGGGATGTCTGTGGGGCTGGCCAGCCAATCGGAGAGGCGTTTGAGCGGTCCAGGCGCGGTTGGCAGGTCCAGCATGGCGCCTGCGGCATTGTTGTGGGTCAGGATCTCGCCCAGCGGATTCACGGTGAGCAGACCATCCACCATGCTGTCCAGGATGGCTTGGCGGTAGCGGCCACCGTCTTCCAGTGCACGCCGGTGGGCCTCCAGTTTTTGCGCATGGCGGGCCCGTTCGATGGCCAGGCCCAGCAGGTAGGCGCTGCGCTGGATGGCTTGCAGCTCGGCCTCCGATGGCGCGCGCACATGGTGGTAGTAATTGCCAAAGGTGCCCAGGGTGTGACCTTGCGACGATCGGATGGGGATGGACCAGCATGCCTTGAGCCCGTAGCCCAGTGCGAGCTCGCGAAAGTCGTCCCACAGGGCATCCTTTGCGATGTCGGCCACCAGCACGTCCTTTCCTGTGAAGGCGGCAGTGCCGCAGGACCCCACCCTCGGGCCGATGGCGACGCCGTCCAGCGCGGCACAGTAGGCTGCAGGCAGGCTGGGTGCGGCGCCGTGACGCAGGTGTATGCCGTCCTCGTCCAGCAGCAAGACCGAGCATTGCACGTCCGGAAAGGTGGCCTCAAAGTCCCGGATGAAGCTGTGCATGATGTCACTCAGCGTGGCCTGGCTGACCAGCATCTCCAGCAGCTTGAGTTCGGACCGTGCCTGCTGCTCCAGGTGCCGTTGCTCGGTGATGTCCAGGGTGGTGCCCACCAGGTACTGTGGCGCGCCCGCGGCATCGAACACCGGGGCCAGCGTCGTGTGCATGCGGCGGCGGTGTACCGCGTCGGCCTGCCACACCAGGTCTTCGCTGCTGAGGGGCTGGCCCTGGGTGAACGCGACGCGGTCTTGGACAGCAAAATGCGCCATCTGCGCGGGTGTAAAAAACGCGGCGTCTGCACGGGGGGCCAAGGGGGCGTCACCCAGCGCCAGGGTGTTGCGCCAAGCCTGGTTCAAAAATAGCACCTCGCCCTGTGCGTTCTTCACAAACAGGGGGACCGGCACCGCGTCCAGCAGTCGCTGCAGGTCGTCCGGCGGGATGGGGCTGATCGACGGCGCGGGCATGGTCAACACTGTAGCCGTGTTGACCCCGTGGTCAAGGAAGCTTGAACACTTGCACCGAACGGGCCAAGGTGGCCGCACTGGCATTCAGCGCCGCAGCCGAGGCCGCCGACTCTTCAACCAGCGCTGCGTTTTGCTGCGTTACCGTGTCCAACTGGGTGACGGCCTCGTTCACCTGGGCGATGCCAATAGACTGCTCTTTGGTGGCACTGCCGATCAGCTGAATCAGGTCGCCGACTTCTTTCACTGATCGCACCACTTCGTCAATGGTTTGTCCGGCCCCCGTCATTTGGTGGTAGCCCGAAGAGATCTGCTCGGACGACTGCGCAATCAATTCACGGATCTCCTTGGCCGCCACGGCGCTGCGCTGCGCCAGGGCACGCACTTCAGATGCCACCACTGCGAAGCCGCGGCCTTGTTCACCCGCCCGAGCGGCTTCGACGGCAGCGTTGAGCGCGAGGATGTTGGTCTGGAAGGCGATGCCTTCGATGACGCCAATGATGTCGCGCATCTTTCCCGAGGACGCGTCTATGGCCTGCATGGCCTGGCTCACCTGGTGCACCGCATTGCCACCCTGGGTGGCTACTTCGGTGCTCTTGGCGCTCTGGTTGGTCACGCGTGCGGCGGTATCCGCGGTTTGTTTGATGGTGCTGGAGATCTCTTCCATCGATGCGGCGGTTTCCTCCAGGCTGCTGGCCTGGGCTTCGGTGCGCGCGGACAAGTCCATACCGCCTTCGGCAATTTCGGCAGCCGAGCGGGTGAAGAGTGCAATCTCTCCTCGCACATCCCCCACCACGGCGCGCAGGTTGACCTGGATCTGCCGCAGCGCGCGAATCAAGGTGCCCAGAGGGGGAGGGTATTGGCCGTCGACCGTGGTGGTGAGGTTGCAACCCGCTAGGTCATCGGCAAACGCCTCTGCTGTGCCAATGGCGGTGGCAAAGCGCAGTTGAAACCAGGCCAGCACGCAGCCCGCACCGATGAGCAGGGACACCAGCTGCGCGGCCACGGCTCCCCAGCCCTGCAGGCCCAAAAACTGCGGAATCATGCCCAGCAGGGTCATGCCCAGCAGGGCCAGGGCCAGGCGGGTGCTCAGGGTGGTGCGGGTGAGGGCGCCCAGCCAGCCGCGCAGGCCCTTGTAACGCACCTCGCCGCTGCGCAAATACATCAGGCTTTTGCCAGCCTGGCTATCGGCGCGCAATTGTGCGTACAGCGCCTCGGCCGCCTGCACGTCCTGGCGGCTGGGCTTGATGCGCACCGACATATAGCCTTTGGGTTTGCCGTTTTCCAGGACCGGGGTGACGTTGGCCTGCACCCAGTAGTGGTCGCCGTTCTTGCGGCGGTTTTTGACCAGTGCCGTCCAAGGCTTGCCGCGGCCGATGGTTTGCCACATGTCCTTGTAGGCCTCGGGGGGCATGTCCGGGTGGCGCACCAGATTGTGGGGCTGGCCAATGAGCTCTTCGTAGGTGAACCCGCTGGTTTCCACAAAGGCATGGTTGCAGTGGGTAATGATGCCTTTGGTGTCCGTCATGGAGACCAGCATGTGATCGGCGGGGTATTCGTACTCCCGTTGGGTCACAGGTAGGTTGTTGCGCATCAGCTCTTCTCCCTTTGTTTATGGAAAACTTGTATTGATCAACCGTAAAAACATTTAGCAACAAGTTTGGGCCTGGCGTCAACTCGGATTACGCTGGGCCATGTTGTTTAATTGACTTGAATTAGGCTTGTATTGCGCGCACAAAATACCCGGATCGACCCTGCCGGATGCTGCAAATGTTTGGGGGCGCTGCGGGTCCAGTATGATTTTTCCATGCAACGCCGTCATTTCCTTCTTGCCCCTTTGGCACTTATCCCGGGAGCCGCCATGGCCGATAGCCCCAAAGTCCAGTCGCTGGACGACGTGATGCGCTGGCTTGACCGGCTGGAACGTGCCACCCAGGTACAAAGCACCACACCATGGAAAATGTCTGCTGTTCTGGAGCACATGGCGCAGAGTGTGGACATGAGCATGGATGGGTTTCCGGAACCCAAGAGCGCACTGTTTCAGTCCACGCTGGGAAGCGCCGCGTTTGCGGTCTTCCGGCTGCGCGGCAAGATGTCGCATGGGTTGACAGAACCTATTCCCGGGGCGCCAGCTTTGCCACAAGTCGACGATTGGAAGCCCGGTGCCGCGCGATTGCGCAGCGCGGTGCAGCGTTTTCAGGCGTATGCCGGGCCGCTCAAGCCGCACTTCGCCTATGGCGCACTGAGTCGCGCTGACTTTGCTTTGGCCCACACTTTGCATATTGCCAATCATCAAGACGAGATTACCGTGGTGTAGGGGCTCAGGGGTTGCCGATCGCCAGCACGGCCGTGCGCAGCGCCTGCCAACCTGCCAACGCTTCAGCGGAGCGGCCCCTTGTGCAGTCCTCTTCCAGGCAATGCGCCTGGGTGCTTAATGCCGGATAACCCAGCATACGCAACACAGATTTGGCGTTATGTGCCAAGTGCCGCAGAGAGACCAGGTCGTGCGCGGCTGCAGCGGTATCCCCGTTGTGCACATCGTGGACAAACTGGGTCAAGCAGGTGGCCCGGTAGGCCCGGTACAGGGCGCCATCACCCGCGAAATATTCCTCAATCGCCGCCTGCGCATGCGCGCGCGCTGCGTTTGCAGGCAAAGGCTCCGGTGCTGCAGTTGCGGGGGGCTTGGTAGGGGATGCAGGCGCAAGCCCTTCGTTGATACAAGCCATCAATTGCACGACAGACACCGGCTTGTCCAAAAGGCACCAAACGTCCATGTGCACCAGTTCTTCGCGTCTGGCGGGGGTCAAGCCTGCGCTGAGCACCACCACGCGCGCCTGCCCACGCAGGGCGGGCTGCTCCTTCAGGCGTTGCAGCAAGCCCAGCCCGGACTCGCCCGGCATCATGAGGTCGGTCACGATGATCTGAACGGGGCCTTCTTGCAGCACCTGCACGGCGGTACTCACCCGGTCGCACGTAATGAGGTCCAGCGGCATGTCCTCCAACGCCATTTGCGCAAACCGCCGCAAAGCCGGGTCGTCATCGACCAAAAGGATGCGGGCTTGTGGAGCGGGCATGGTTACTGTGCCGGAAGCTTGTTCAGGCACGCACTGAGCAGGCCGGGCAGCTCGACCACCAGCTGCGGCTTGTGCACCACCGCAATGCCGTGCAGGGAAAATGCGTAAGGGGTCAGTTGCTGGGCATCCAGTGAGGTCACCACGATGATTTGCATGGCCTGGAACTGCGGCATGGCGCGCAGGCTGGTAATCAAGGCTGCACCGTCAATGCCGGGGAGCAGGATGTCCACCATCAGCACATCGGGCTGGTATTGCCCGACCATGGCCAGGCCGGAGATGCCATCGCTGGCCGTTAACAGTTCCACCTGCGGGAACTGTTGACCCAGTAGCAGCTTGATCAGGTTCTGGAAGTGGGCCGAATCCTCGATCAGCAGCACCCTGGGGGCGCTTCGTCCCGGCGTTGGGGCCGGTCCGGTCCGGTGGCCCGATAAGGTGGGCACCTGGTCCTGGGGGGGGGTGTTGACCCGTTCGCCCTGGCGCCAGCGTTCGACCGATGTGCGGGAGATGCGCCTGTGGCCACCCGGTGTTTTCCATGCTTCCAGCTCGCCCCGGTCCACCATCAGTTGGACGGAGCGTACCGCCATTCCCAGCAGGCGCGCTGCTTCCAGCGTGGTGACGTGGTCGTCTGCGGGGACCTTGGAAAGAGAGGACTTGTCTAATTGCATCATTTAAGTCTACCAAAAACATCAACTTTAATAAATATCAATTGTCTTTGATATAAATGATACATATGATAGATAATAACTGATACCAACAACGGTGCCGCCGTGCGCGCGGAAATGGCCTATGAAAAAGATTTTGATTGTGGAAGACCATGCTGACATCCGGCGCCTGATCCGCATGACGCTCGAGTTTGACAACTACGAGATTCGCGAGGCCGTGGACGGGGACTCTGCGCTGGCGATCGCCCAAGAGTTCGAGCCCGACTTGCTGCTGCTGGATGTGATGATGCCCGGCAGCCTCGATGGCCTGGATGTGTGTTCCATGGTCAAGCTCCAATACAAGGCGCCCCGCGTGGTCTTGTTGTCCGCCCGCGGGCGCAGTGAGGACTTTGAAGCCGGCATGCACGCGGGAGCCGATGCCTACCTGGTCAAGCCCTTCAGCCCGCTGGCCCTGATAGAAACGATCAATGCGCAGTGGGAGGTTGCATGACGATGGACGCGTTGACAGGCCTGCCGGATGAGCTGGGCGGAGGCAACAGTTTTTCGCCGGAGGCCTCCATGCAGATGGAGCGCCTGGTCGGGGATTTTGGGCGCATGTACCGTGAGCGCAACGATGCGCTCAACGAGGTGGCACATGCGCACCACGAGGCGCTTTTCCGCTTGTCGCTGGCGGCCGATCTGAAAGACGACGACACCGGCATGCACATCATCCGCATTGGATTTTTATCGGAGGCACTGGCTTTGCTGATGGGGGAATCACCGGCCAAAGCTGCCATGCTGCGCAAAGCGGCGCCGATGCACGACATAGGCAAGATTGGAATTCCGGACCGGGTCCTCAAAAAGCCAGGTGCGTTTGACCCGGAGGAACGGGCCATCATGAATGAACACGCCCGCATGGGGGCCGAAATTCTGGGCCGTTCACGCATTCCCTTGTTCCAACTGGCCGCCGAGCTGGCCCTGTCACACCACGAGCGCTGGGATGGCAGTGGCTATCCCTCGCAACTTGCAGGATCGGCTATCCCTTTGTCAGGTCGCATTGTGGCGATTGTGGATTTTTTTGATGCCCTGACCATGGACCGTGTCTACCGTCCAGCCTTGCCGGTCGATGTGGCATTGCCCATGCTGCTGGCGCAGCGTGGCAAAGCGTTCGACCCGGAGATTGTGGATACATTCATGGCAAACGCGGTCGAACTCAATGCCCTGCGGGAGCGTATCAAAGCCAGCCATTTGAGTTATTCGGATTTGGTGAATGGAGTCGTTTGAGATGGTGAAGATATACGGAACGGAAAGGGGCGCTGCCCTGCCAGTGCCGGCCAAGATGCTTGGCTGGGTTTGTGCCATGGTCATCGGGTGGGCGGCATCGGGTGCTGCCACGGCGGCCGGTGTGCTGGACCGCGTCAGAGCGAAAGAGACCGTGCGGGTCTGTATTTGGCCCGATTACTTCGGCGTCAGCCACCGCAACCCCAACACCCAGCAGCTCGAAGGCGTGGACATCGATTTGTCCGTCGAACTGGGGAAAGACCTCAAGGCCAAGGTGCAGTATGTCGATTCGTCGTTCGCCACGCTGGTCGACGATGTGACCGCAGAGCGCTGCGATGTCGCCATGTTTGCGGTGGGCATGCTGCCACAGCGCCTGCAACATCTCAAGTTCTCGCGGCCCTATATGCAGAGCGACATCTACGCCATCACCACCAAAAGCAACCGCACGGTGCGCCAATGGTCGGACATCGACCAGCCGGGCGTGCTGGTGGGGGTGCAAGGCGGCACCTTCATGGAGCCGGTGATGAAGGCCAAGCTGACACAAGCCGAGATGCTGGTCATCAAGCCCCCACAGACGCGCGAGCGTGAGTTGGAGGCGGGGCGCATCGATGTTTTCATGACCGATTTTCCCTACAGCCGCCGCTTGCTCAGCAATGCGGACTGGGCCAAGCTGATTGCCCCCCCCACACCTTTTTCGGTCCTGCCTTACGGGTATGCTGTCAAGCCGGGCGACGAGGCTTGGTTGGCCGTGATTGACGGGTTTGTGGCGCGTATCAAAAAAGATGGGCGCTTGCGTACCGCCGCCACGCGCCACGGCCTGTTGCCCATCGTGGTGAACGACTGAGATTTTCCCGCACGCATGCATCAACCCGATTTTTCGGCCCACACTTTGCGCCGCTTTGCGGCGCTTGCGACTGCATTTGGGCTGGTGCTGTCGTTGGCGGTTATCGCCGCCGTGGTGTGGTTGGGGTGGTACGAATACCGGGAAGCGCTGGAGACTGACCGGGCCCGCAGTGAACTGGAGGCGCGTGTCATTGATGACCACGCGACCCGCACGGTGGAGACCGCATCGCTGGTGATGGCCTATGTGGGGGGGCAGTTGCATGCACCAGACATGGCGCAGCCGCACCTGGCCGACCCCTTGCTGGCGCAGGCGCTGGCGGCGCTGCCTTTTGTGCGCAGCCTGCATGTGCTGGATGACGCGGGCCGGATCGTGGCCAGTACCGCTACGAGTGATGTGGGCGTGACAGTCTCGCTGGACCGGTTGGCCCCCTTGCCCGCGCCGGGGCAGGATGCCCTGGGTGTGTTTCAGCCCGGTCGGGGGCTCAGTGCCCTCGGCCTCGCGGCCCCGTCGACTGCCGCCAACATCGGCTTCATCCCTTTCAGTCGAAGCTTGCGCAACGCCGAGGGCAAGGCCCTGTTCCTGGTGGCCCTGATCAACCCTGATTTTTTGTCGAGCTTTCAACTGCTCACGCTCGGCGATCAGAAAGAGAGCGTGTACCTCTTGAACTACCAGGGGGTGGTCATGGTCAGCAGCGGCCCTCGTGCGGCCAATCCGGGCACGGTGTTTGCTGTCCATCCGGTGTTTCGCAAGTTTTTGCCGTCTCGAGAACACTTTACCTATGAAGGTGACGGTGCTTCGCCTGGTACCCAGGTCGTGTCGTACCGGCTCTCCAAAACCCGCCCTTTGGTGGTGGTGGTTGAGCAGCCCTTGGCAGACACGCATGACCGTTGGATCACATCCGTGCGCTGGTTCATCACGGCGGCCGTTGTCACTGTGTTGTTTCTGGTGCTCATGACGGTGGCGATTCGCCGCAGCCTGCGGGCCCGTGAGCGGGGGCTGGAGGCCCTGGGCAGCGCGCGCGCCGAGGTGGTCCGTAAGGAGCACGATTTGCATGTGCTGGTGAAAAGCGTTCAGGAGCTGTTGTTCCGCACCGACCCCTCGGGGGTCCTGACCTATGTGAACGAACGCTGGGTCGCCGTGACGGGCCGCAGCGTCGCGCAGGCAGAAAACCACCCGTTGACGGAATGGGTGTGTGAAGTCGATCGCGCGGGCGTGGCCCAATTGTTTGCACTGGATACCACGGCAGCGGTACGCACGCAGACCGCCAGCATGTGTGCCAGCGACGGTAGCCTGCACCGTTTTGACGTTGCAGTGGTGCCCCTGTGGGAGGGGGAGCACATCATCGGCTTTGCGGGCAGTGCGGTCGATGTCACCGAGCGGCTGGCCGCCGAAAGTGCCTTGCAACACCAGCTCGACTTCGTCGCTTTTTTGCTGGAGATCAGCCCCTTGCCGGTGGCCACCTTTGACCGGTATGGCCGTTACGTCTCCGTGAACCGGGCCTGGGAAGATTTCACCGGCCTGCTGCGCGGCCAGGTGATGGGGCAGGCGGCGAGTGCGTTCATGGCACCGACCGATGCCGCGTTTCATGCCGAGAAAGATGCAAAACTCTGGCGCTCCGGGGGCACCCTGCGTTACGAGTCCACACTCCGGCATCGCGATGGAAGCCTGCGTGAGGTCATCATCACCAAGGTGGTTTTGCCAGGCGACGAGCAACACGCCAACGGCGGTCTGCTGAGTACCCTGATGGATGTGAGCGAATTCCGGGCAGCCGAGCGCGCCAAGGACGCAGCCCGGCATGCGGCCGAGGAGTCGTCCCGCACCAAGTCTGATTTCATTGCCAATATCAGCCACGAACTGCGTACGCCGCTGCAATCCATTTTGGGTTTTTCGGAGCTGGGCATGATGCGTGGCAAGGATGAACCCCGGCTGATGGGCATGTTCACCGACATCCATGCAGCCGGCGCCCGCATGCTGGCCCTGGTCAATGATTTGCTGGACGTTTCCAAAATCGCCAGCACCTTGGGGGTTGTCAACCTGGAGCGCACCGATATTCGCGGACTGATCGGCCCGGTGGTGCAGGAGTTGACGCCCCAAATTCACGCCAAGCGCCTGGCCGTCGATATACAGCTTGGCCCCGTTCCGCTGATTGCCAAGGTGGACCCCGTACGTTTTGCGCAGGTCGTGCGCAATGTGATGGCCAATGCCATCAAATTCGCGCCCACACAAACTGGCATCGAGCTCAGCGCCTACCTGACGGGGGAGGACCGCATCTGCGTCAGCGTGCGGGACCATGGTGCGGGCATTCCGGTTGCAGAGCTGGACCGCATTTTTGAGGCCTTTGTGCAGTCCAGCCGTACGCAAGATGGCTCGGGTGGCACGGGGCTGGGCTTGGCCATTTGCAAAACCATCATGGACGCGCATGGCGGGCGTATCACCGCCGAAAACGCCGCGGACGGTGGTGCCGTGTTCCGCATCTATCTGCCCGCACGCCGCAGCGGGCAGCGTGAGACGGATTTCCATTCCATCTATTGAGTGCGTCCCGCATCCGGGCACCTACACCTCAGAACAGCTGCCCTGTCAGGGGATCATCTGCTCCTGTATTGATAGCTGTTAGCGCAATATCCATAAGGGTTGCAGGCTGATTTGACTTGAAATCCAAGGCCTGGGCCTCGTCGACACTCAGCAGGGCGCCCATGCGCACGCCCAGCAGGCGCAGCTTCTTGTGCAGCGGTGCGCGCTTGAGGCACTGGCCGGCCACGCGGCGTATGGCCTTCGCATCGGCAATGTGGCGCGCGATGGTGATATCGCGCGTTACGGCTGTGAAATCTTCGTACTTCAGCTTGATGCCAATCGTTTTTCCCACGTAGCCCTTGCGCTGCAGGTCGTCGGCCAACTGCTCGCACAGGCGCGTGAAGATGGCACCCAGCTCGGCCTTGTCGCGTACCGCATGCAGGTCCCGCTCAAACGACGTTTCGCGGCTGATGCTGACCGGCTCGCTCTCCAGCACGATGGGCCGCTCGTCCCGCCCCCGTGCGGCATCAAACATCCAGGCGCCGGTGCGCTGGCCGAAGGTGTCCATCAGCCATTGCAGGTCCTTGGCGGCCAACTGGCCGATAGTCTCTATGCCATGGGTTTTCAGCTTGGCGTCCGCCTTGGGGCCAATGCCATTGATCTTGCGGCAGGCCAGCGGCCAGATCATCGTCTCCACATCCGTGTCATGGACGATGGCTATGCCATTGGGCTTGTTGAACTCGCTGGCCATCTTGGCCAGCAGCTTGTTGGGCGCCACGCCCACCGAACAGGTCAGGCCGGTATCGTCAAAAATCGCCTTCTGGATCAGCCGCGCCAGCACGCGCCCCCCCTCGCGCTGGCCACCGGGCACCTGGGTGAAATCGATGTAAACCTCGTCCACGCCGCGGTTCTCCATCAACGGCGCAATCTCGGTGATGATGGCTTTGAAACGCTGCGAGTAATGCCGGTACTGCGCAAAATCCACCGGCAACAAAATCGCCTGCGGGCACAGCTTGGCCGCCTTCATCAGCCCCAGGGCCGAGCCCACGCCAAACTGGCGCGCGGCGTAGGTGGCGGTGGTGATGACGCCGCGCCCGGTGTAGTCGCGCAGCAGCGGAAAGGCGGCGACGGGAATTTCGTGCAAGGGCAGCTCGGCGTACTGCGCGCGCAGCGCATCGTCCAGCGCCCGCCGCCCGCCGCCAATCACCACGGGCAGCCCCTTGAGCTGCGGGTAACGCAGCAGCTCCACCGACGCGTAAAACGCGTCCATGTCGAGGTGGGCGATGCGGCGTATCGCGGGGGCGGTGGCACTCATGGGGCGCAAGGATACCAAGCGGCTGGTGTCACAATCGGGTGGCTGATTCCCTGTTCCAAGTCTTCTGTATGACGTCGTTGTTCTTACCCCCGCCCCAGCACCGGCCACGGCGTCGCCAGGTCCTGCAAGCCACCGTGTCCGTGTTTGGCGCGGCGCTGCCGCTGGCCAGCAGCCGGGCCGCGGACCGCTATGCCAAGTACCGGGGCCAGACGGTGGCATTCAGTATCCCGGACCACCCCCATTACGACGCCATGGTCAAGCTGCTGCCGCGTTTCACGCAGGAAACCGGCATCCAGGTGGAGCTGTCGCGCGAGCACATCCTGCGCATGAAGCACCGGCAACTGGCCGAGCTGTCGCAGGCCCGCAGCTCCTTTGACCTGGTGAGTTACGTGGCCACCTGGAAGAGCGAGTACGTGAGCAAGCAGCTGATTCACCCGCTGGCTCCGTTCCTGCAAAACCCGGCGCTGGCCGACCCCGGCTTTGACCTGGCCGATGTGGTGCCCGGCTACCTGCAGAACATCGGTTTGGTGGGCGGACCCAAAGGCTATCTGCCAGGCCCCGGTGCCCGCCTGTACGGGCTCCCCTACGGTGCGGAGACCTCGGTGCTGGCCTACCGGCGCGATGTGTTTGCCACGCTCGCGGTGCAGCCGCCCACCACCTACGCCCAGTTGCGCCAGCTGCTGCCTGTGCTGCGCAGCAAGTCTGGCATGGCGGCGCTGACCTCGCGCGGGCAGATGGGGCACAACTGCGTGCATGCCTGGTTGCTGCACCTCAGCCCGCTGGGCGGGCGCGTGTTTGATGCGCACTGGGTGCCCACCTTCCAACAGACGCCGGGCGTACAGGCGCTGCAGTTGCTCAAAGAGATTGCCGACACCGGCCCCGAGGGCATGGCGAACTTTGGCTACAACGAGATGCTGCACACCTTTCTGGACGGGCGCAGCGCCATGTACCTGGATTCCACCGCCGTCTTCGGTGCGGTGCGCAGCTCCCCCCTGTCCCGGGTGGATGGCAAAGTGGGGTACGCGCTGCACCCGCGCGGTACACGCAGGGCTTCGCAGACCGGAGGGTTGGGGCTGGCCATCGCGCGCACCTCCGAGCGCGCCAACGCTGCGTTCTTGCTGATGCAGTGGCTCACTTCCAAAGCGCAAGACAAGGCGGTCTGCGCATTGGGGGCCGCGCCCTTGCGGCTGTCGACCCTGCGCGACGCAGAGCTGCTGCGCCGTTACCCGGAATTCGCCCTGCTGCGCGAACAACTGCGGTATGCCGACCCCGACTGGCGCCCCATCATCAGCGTGTGGGACGAGATCAACACCGGCCCTCTGGGCGCTGCCGTACACCAGGGCCTCACCGGTGCCGTGCCGCCCGAGCAGGCGCTGAGCGCCATCCTGGGGCGGGTGACTGATATTTTGGTGGCGGGAGGCTACCGCTAAGCCGTCCCTCCGCGCTGGCTAGTAAGTGCCAGGAATCAGGATGCCCTGGTCCACGTTCTGGATGTTGGTGTGGCCGCAAAAGGCCATGGTCACGTCCAGCTCTTTGTGGATGATCTGCAGGGCCTTGGTCACACCGGCTTCGCCCATCGCACCCAGGCCGTAGACCATGGCACGGCCAATCATGGTGCCCTTGGCGCCCAGGGCCCAGGCCTTGAGCACGTCTTGCCCGCTGCGCACACCGCCGTCCATCCACACTTCAATCTGGCTGCCCACGGCCTGCACGATGGCGGGCAGGGCGCTGATGCTGCTGGGCGCGCCGTCCAGCTGGCGGCCACCGTGGTTGCTCACCACAATCGCATCGGCCCCGCTGGCCACGGCCAGCTGGGCATCTTCCACGTCCTGAATGCCTTTGAGGATCAGCTTGCCGCCCCACTTTTCTTTCACCCACTTCACGTCGTCCCAGGACAGGCGGGGGTCGAACTGCTCGTTGGTCCAGGCGGCCAGGGATTTCATGTCGCTGACCGACTCCACATGGCCTACCAAGTTGCGGAAGGTGTGGCGTTTGGTACCCAGCATGCCCAGGCACCAGCGCGGCTTGGTGGCCAGGTTGATGATATTGGCCAAGGTGGGGCGGGGCGGGGCGGTCAGGCCGTTCTTCAGGTCCTTGTGGCGCTGGCCAATCACCTGCAGGTCCAGCGTCAGCACCAGCGCGCTACAGCGGGCAGCGCGGGCGCGCTCAATCATCTTGGTCATGGCCGCGCGGTCGCGCATCATGTAGAGCTGGAACCAGAAGGGCGCAGAGGTGTTCTCGGCAATGTCTTCAATCGAGCAGATGCTCATGGTGGATAGCGTGAACGGAATGCCAAATTTCTCGGCCGCGCGCGCGGCGTGGATCTCGCCATCGGCATGCTGCATGCCGGTCAGGCCCACCGGGGCAATCGCCACGGGCATCTTGGCGGCTATCCCCACCATCTGGGTGGCGGTGGTGCGGTTTTCCATGTTCACCGCCACGCGCTGGCGCAGTTTGATTTTCTGGAAGTCGTCTTCATTGGCACGGTACGTGCCTTCGGTCCAGGAGCCGGAGTCGGCGTAGTCGTAGAACATGCGCGGCACGCGCTTTTCGGCCAGGACGCGCAGGTCTTCAATGTTGGTGATCACGGGCATGGGGTCTCCTGTAGTGGCGCAAATGGTAGCGGCGCAGCGACAAGCGGTGTGTGAAATCGGCCCGCGGTCGATTGAAATTATTTGCGTGGGTCTTGGGCTAGACTGGCCCGCCACAGCGACAGACCACAACAACAGGGAGCGACAGCATGGTGATATGGGGCGCAATCTGGGGGGCCATCGTGGGCTACCTCACCGCAGAGTACGACGAGGAGGTGGGCCTGTTCATCGGTGCCATCCTGGGAGCCATCGCCGGCCTGAGCTTGCGCGCAGCGGTGCGCCGCGAGATCACAGCGCAGCGTGCCCAGGCCCCGGTGGCCGAGGCCATGGCGCCCGCCGCAGTGCCGGAGCAGGCTGCGGGTCCTGCCGCCGCCGTGCCTGTCTCCATGCCTGCCACGCCCGCTCCTGCCGTCGTGCCGGAGCGTCGGCTGCCGCCAGAGCCGGAGCCCGATGAATTTCTGGATGCACCGCCGTCGCATGCACCGAACCCGACGACCGCCCGCGAGCGTGTGGGCCACAGCGAAGACCTGCCCGATACCCCCGAATGGGTGGCGCAGCCGCCCGATGTGCTGATCCGCCTGGTGGCGCAGGCCAAGGGCTGGCTGCTGGGGGGCAACACCATCGTGCGCGCTGGTGTGCTGGTGCTGTTCGTGGGCCTGGCCTTTCTGGCCAAGTTTGCGATGGACAACGCGCTCTTACCGCCCGAGCTGCGCTTGGCCGCCATTGGCGTGGCTGGCATTGGCTTGCTGGTGTTTGGCTTCCGTCTGCGCAGCCGCCAGCCCGACAAGCTGGCCTATGCGCTGACGCTGCAAGGCGCGGGCGTGGCGGTGTTCTACCTCACCGTGTTTGCCGCCTTCCGGCTCTACCAGTTTTTGCCAGCGGGCGCGGCGTTTGCCGTGCTGGGGCTGGTGTGCGCGTTCTCCACCGCCATTGCGCTGTTGCAAAACGCCATGCCCATGGCCTTCATCGGCTTTGCGGGTGCGTTTGCAGCGCCCATTCTGGTGTCCACCGGGCAGGGCGGCCATGTGGGCCTGTTCAGCTACTACCTGGTGCTCAACCTCGCCATCGTGGCCGTGGCCTGGTGGCGCGCGTGGCGGCCGCTGAGTCTGCTGGGTTTTTTTGCCACCTTTGGCGTGGCCACGGCCTGGGGCGCGTTGAAGTACCAGCCTGAACACTTGGCCAGTACCGAGCCCTTCCTCATCGCCTTCTTCGCCATTTACCTGCTGGCCAGCCTGCTGTTCGCACTGCGCCATTCGCTGGCGCCCAAGCAGGCAGTAGACGCCACGCTGGTGTTTGGCACGCCGCTGGTGGCCTTTGGCCTGCAGGCCGCGCTGGTGCAGCACATCGAATACGCCACCGCCTTCTCGGCCTTGGCCCTGGGGGCCTTGTACCTGGGGTTGGGCTGGTGGGCCGTGAAGCGCCAGGGCGCCAACCAGGCCGTGGGCCAGTGGCTGGCCGAGTGTTTTGCGGCGCTGGGGCTGGGCTTTGTCACGCTGGCCGTGCCACTGGCGCTGGATGCACGCTGGACCAGTGCCGTCTGGGCGGCTGAGGGCGCTGCCGTGTACTGGATGGGTCAGCGCCAGGGCCGCTGGCTCGCGCGCCTGGCAGGGCTGGTGCTGCAGGTGCTGGCCGCTGCCAGCTACCTGCACGGGCTGGACCAGATGCACGCCAGTGCCTGGCCGATTGCCAACCCGGCCTTCGTGGGCGCGGTGCTGTTGGCTGCGTCGGCCCTGGCTTTGGCCCATTGGACGCGGTTCGCGGCCACCCCTGCGGTATCGGACTCGGGCGCCAGCCGGCTGCTGGCCACCGTGGAGCAGAAGGCCTCGCCCGTGTTGTTCTGGGTTGGCTTCCTCTGGTGGCAGTTTGCGCTGTTGCACGATATCGAACGTGCCTTGCCTGGGCCGGATGGCAACTGGGCGCCGGTGCTGGGCGCGGCCCTTCAGTCCCACCTGGAGATGCTGGGCTGGTTGCTCAGTGCCTGGGTGGCGCACCGCTTTGCATTGTCCACACGCGCGCAGCCTTGGGCCATCGCGGCTACCCCGGCCTGGTTCTCGCTGCCCATCCTGGCCGTGTTTGCGCTGGAGGGCGTGGTGGCGCTGGACCATGTGTTCCAGGCTTGGGGCTGGTTGGTCTGGCCCGTGGCGCTGGCCTTGCACTTTGTCACGCTCAAGAACCTCGATAGCCTGCCACCCCAGCGCTGGTGGCGTGCGGTGCACACCGGCGGTGTGTGGCTGGTGGCGCTATTGGTGGGCAACCTGCTGGTCTGGGCGGTGCAGCAGGCGCAGTTGCGCGGCACGGCGTGGGCCAGCGTGATCTTTTTGGTGGCCAGTGTGCTGGTGCTGCTGGCGCTGTGCCGCCGCAGTCTGTACGACGCCGGCAGCCGCGTGCGCCAGGCCTGGCCGCTGAATCGCTTTGCCCCTGCCTACCTGTGGCATGCAGCCGTGCCACTGGCCGTGGCGGTAGGCATGGGGGCTGTGCTGGTGGCGGTGTCGTCCGACGGCAATGCGCGGCCCTTGCCCTATGTGCCGCTGCTCAACCCCACCGACCTGACGGTGGCGCTGGCGCTGCTGGCTGCTGCCTTGTGGCTCACGCGTGTGCGCCAGGGCGATTTGCCGGTGCCCGGCTGGGTGCATGACCGGCGCTGGACGCTGTTGCTGTGTGCCCTGGGCTTTGTGGCGGTGAACACCGTGTGGCTGCGCGTGGCGCACCAGTACGCGGGGGTGCCCTGGAATGCCGAGCGCCTGTTCGAGTCCTTCCTGGTGCAGGCCGGTTATTCCATCTTGTGGACGCTGCTGGCCCTGGGCCTGATGCTGGTGGCACACCGCCGCCTTGCGCGCCCGGTGTGGATGGGCGGTGCGGCCCTGTTGGGGCTGACGGTGGCCAAACTGTTCCTGGTGGACTTGAGCAACCGTGGTGGCTCCGAGCGCATCGTGGCCTTTATTGCGGTGGGCGTGATGATGCTGGTGGTGGGCTACTTTGCGCCCATTCCACCCGCCGCCGCGCCGCCTGCGCAAGACGGCGAAGAAGGGAGCGCCGCATGAGCACGCCCCGAATCGCCCGCGCGCTGCTGGCCCTGTGCAGTGTGATCCACATGGCGTGGGCCGCCGACGCGCCCACGCCCGCCGAATTTGCCTGGCGCGGCCAGCTGCTGCTGCCCGCTGGTGCCAGCCTGGTGCGGGCCGAGCTGCCGGTGGAGGCCTTGCTGCGCATGCAAAACGCTGCGGGCCACGATGTGCGTGTGTTCAACGCCGACGGTGCTGTGGTGCCCTATGCATTGCTGCGCCCGGCCGACCTGGAGCGCAGCGCCCCGGCCGTGCAAACCCGGGCCTACCCGGCCTACCCCTTGTTTGCCACCGCCGCTGGTGCACCGCCCGCACGCGGTGCGGTGGAGGTGCGCGTGTCGGCGGATGGCGCCAGCACCGGCAGCGCCTGGGTGCGCTGGAATACAGCGGCTAAGGCCGGTGACAAGGCCAGTGCCGCACTGCCTGCCGATGCGCAGCCGTTGCAGGCCGCCCTGTTTGACACCCGGGCCGAGCAGCACACGCTGTCCGCGCTGCGCCTGAAGGCCGAGCTGCCACGCAATACGCTGGTGCACCTGCAGCTGGAGAGCAGTGCCAACCTGCAGGGCTGGCAGAGCGTGCCGGTGAAAGGCCCGCTGTTCCGTTTTGACGGGGCCGACGCGCCCAACAGCATGGTGCTGGAACTGCAGCAGCCACTCGATGTGAAAGGTCGTTACCTGCGCCTGGGCTGGGCCGGGCAGGACGGCGTGCAGGTCAGCGCGCTGACCGGCCAGGTGGCCACGCCCCACACGCAGCCCCCGCGTGTGCGCGCCGCCTTGCCGGCTGGCGCGGCCGATGGCAACAGCCTGGTGTGGACGCTGCCTTTTGCCACACCGCTGATGGCGTTGCACTTGCAAGCCGCACAAGACAACACCCTGGTGCCGGTGCGTATTTCGGGCCGCAGTGATGCGACCCAACCTTGGCGGGCGCTGGCGTCCACCGTGGTCTACCGCCTGGACACCGTGGGCCAGGGCAGCAGCAACCGTGCATTTGCCCTGCCAGCCACCCCGGTGCGCGCGTTGCGGGTGGAGGCCAGCAACGGCCAGCCACTGCCTGCGGGCGGACTGCATGCCACGGTGGAATTTGCGCCCTTGCAACTGGCGCTGCTGGCCTCGGGCCCCGGGCCGTTCACGCTGGCCGTAGGCCGGACCAACACGCCGTCGGCTGCGGTGGAGGCCGGTGTGTTGGGGGCGGTGTCACCGGCCAAGCTGGCCGAACTGCCCGCAGCCGCGGTGCAGCAGCTGCGGGCCGACCCACCCGATGCCCCCCAGCTCTGGGCTGCCAAACTGCTGCCCAGTGGTGTGAGCCTGCGCACGGCAGCGCTGTGGCTGGTGCTGGTGGTGGGGGTGTTGGTGCTGGCGGGAGTGGCCTACGCCCTGATCCGCCAGATCACTGGCTCAAAATGATCTGCGCAATGACACCGGTGGCGATCGCGATCAGCACATAGTCCGCGCCCACCTGCACCCACTGGTGGCCGCGGCGTGGCGCGGGCAGGTGGTGGCCGTAGTAGTTGTTCACCACATAGATAGGGCGGCGGTATTCGTAGGGCAGGTAGCCGCCCCGGCGGAAGTCGGGCCCGCGGGCGCCGTAGTAGCCGGGGTGGCCATCCCAGCGGCTGTAGCCCCGGTTGTCACGGCGCTCATCGTGCCGGTTGTCGTAGCGCTCATCCCGGCGATCATCGCGGTCGTCGTTGCGGCCACGGCCGTTGTCGTGGCGTCCCCGGTCCTGCTGGCTCCAGCGTTCGTCGTCCGGCCCGTGTCGACCACGGCCTTCGGCCTGCGCCAGGGTGCCAAACCCCATGCTGGCGATGACGATGGTGCACACAATGGCGGTGGATTTCATAAGGTGCCTATGGAAGTGAAGGAGCTTGCATGGTCCCCCGCGCAGGTAACGGGCGTGTAAAGCCTTTGCGCTTTTGTGCAAGCAATGGTTGCACCCTGTGCTGCCCCATTTATGAACAAAATAGGCCTCTAGCCCTCGTGGAATATGCGCAAGCAGCTACTAAATTTATAGCGGTTTGCAGCCCACCTGCCCGGGGCTTATTCGTCAAACAAGCCCGGTCCGTTGAAGCGGGCCCGCTCGGCCAACAGCATGCGCAGCTTGGTGTCCATGCCGCCGGGGGCCGAGAAACCACCTGCCCCGCTTTGGGCGGCCAGGATGCGGTGGCAGGGCACCACCGGGGCAAACGGGTTGGCACCCAGGGCCTGGCCCACGGCGCGTGCCGCACCGGGCTCGCCCAGCAGGTGCGCCAGCTCGCCGTAGGTCAGCGTCTCCCCGGGCGGGATGCTGCGCGCCAGCGTGTAGACGCGTTGGTAAAAAGGTGGCACACCCTCCATGTCCAGCACCAGGTGGCTCAGGTCGCGCGGCTCGGTGGGCGCACCGGCCAGCAGGGCCGCGATGGCATCCATGGCGGTTTGCACATCGGGTGGCGGTGCAGCTTCGGGCGCGTGGGGAAAACGGGCCTGCATGCGCAGGCGCGTGGTGGCTTCATCGGCCTCGGGCAGTTGCACGCCGGTCAGGCCCTGGGGGCCCCAGGCAATGCCGCAGTGGCCCAGCGCGGTGGCAAACAGGGCGAAGGCGGTGGTGGGCATGGCCGGGGCTCAGATCGCCTTGTGCACCACCGCGCCCTGGAACAGATAGGGCAGGCGCGGGCCGCGCTCACCGGGGACGCCGCCTTTGTCTTCCACACTGATGGCGAGTTGTGCCACGCCCTGCAGGGCGTCGGCCCGGGCGGGCAGTGCCAAGGTGCCGGCTTTGCTGGCCAGCACCCCCAGCGACTGGGGTGCCTGCCCCAGGCGCAGCGCCCAGAGTTGCATGCTGTCCTCGCGGCCTTCCTTCACCCCATTCAGGCGTTGCAGTTGCAGCACGCCACTGGACGGGTCCTGGGTGACCAGCAGTGCCGGGCTTTGTGTGCTGTCCAGCAGCACCGCCAGCGTGCGGATTTGGGGTTGTTGTGCCAATTGCTGTTGTTGGTGGGCAATCTGGGCTTTGAACTGCTCGAACATGCTGGCCGTGCCAGCGATCAGCGTGGCCAGCAACACCGCCAGGGTGATGGCCCCGGCGCGCCACCAGGGGCTGACGCCTGTGCGTGCTGGGGCAGGGCTGGTGGTGGTGGGAGTCGTTTCGGTCATGGGTGTGGAAGTGGGCTGGTGCAGGTGTGCATCGTAGTCCCTTGCGCAGCTATGCGTGTCGTCACTTAGCCAGCGGCGTGCAGTGCCTGCCCAAGGGTTTGCGCGCCCGGTGCATAGGCCGCCAGGCCTGCGCCCACCAGCGCCACAAACAAGGCAGTCAGCGCGAAGGGCAACACGGTGCGGCGAAACGCGGTGCTGAGCCAGTGGCTGCTGTCGGCATTGCGCAGGCGGCGGTACAGCGTGTACGAGAGCACACCGTCAAACAGCAACTCGGCAAACAAGGCAGGCGCCAGGTACACCACATACAGCGACGCAAACGCCAACCCGATGGCCAAGGCGATGGCCAGCAGCGGAATGGCGAATTCATCGGCATCGCCCACCGAGCCCACCGCATCGCCCACAGAGGACAACACACCGGGCTCGTCGGCAGGCAGTGCCGTGGATGCGTCAAAGTGGCCGCTGGCGCCACCACCCACAAAGTCTCCACCGCCGCCACTGGGCAGCGGCGCCTCGCCAGCACCACAGTTGCCACTGCGGGGCAGCGCCAAGTCCACCACATCGGGCAGCAGGTTGTAGTCCTGCGCCTGGGTACGCAGCCACAGCCATAACAGGCCCAAAAACACCAGGTAGCCGCCCGCCAGCGCTGCGGGGTAACGCAGTGCCATCTGGTCCATGCCCAAGGCCAGCAAGAGGACGGACAGCAGCCAGCCGGCCGCACCGGTGAGCGCCACGATGAGGCCCATCTGCAGGCGTGGGTAGGTGTCTTGCTCCAGCTGGTGCTGCAGGCGCACGATGGCCAGGGATCGGGTCAGGCGGATGTGGCGGGGCATGGCGGATGGCTCCGTGGTTCAACGGCGGGGGGCGGTGGTTGGCGGGGTTTTGACACCGGCCCCGCGTACTTCAAAACGCACCTCGTCCAGCACCTGGCCTTTGGCATCGGTAATCTGGATGAGATGCCGGCCGGGCCAGATCGGCCACTGCGCGGTGTTGCCTTTGGCTACCGGCTTGCCGTCCACCAGCCAGCGCAGGTTGCTGCCCTCGGCTTGCAGCGTCAGGCGCTGCGCTTTGGGGGGGATGTCGGGGTCCAGGGCGATGATGGTGCCGTGGGTGGGGGCGGTGATGCGGGCAGTGGGTGCAGCGCCAGATTTCAAGCCTTTTTGGCCCCCAGCCCTCGTGGATATTGCGCGAGCAGCTCCTGAATCCATAGCAAATGTAGCTTGCTGCGTGCCGTCCACAAACCACTCGGTGCGCGCCGCCTCCAGGCTGGGGGTGTTGTTGGCAGGGGCAAATTGCACCGTTTTTTGCACCAGGCCTGTGGGGGGCTTGGGCGCACGGCTGGCTTGCTTGGCATGCAAGAAGTTCATCACCGCGGCCCAGATGGGCGCCGCACCCGTGGTACCGCTGACGTCCCACATGGGCGCGCCGCTGGCGTTGCCTACCCACACGCCCACGGTGTAGCGCTGGCTGTAGCCCACGGCCCAGTTGTCGCGCATGTCTTTGCTGGTGCCGGTTTTGACCGCGCTCCAGAAACGCGTGGCCAGCACGCTGTCGGTGCCAAAGGTGCGGGCGCGGGCCATGGGGTCACTCAGGATGTCGCCCACGATGAAGGCTGCACGCGGGTCCAGTGCCTGGGGGGCCGGCGCTGGCTTGCCGGGCAGCAGGGTGGTGGGGCTGGCCCGCCCGCCATTGGCCAGCGCACGGTAGGCGTTGGCCAGGTTCAGCAGCGAGACCTCGGCACTGCCCAGCGCCAGGCTGTAGCCGTAAAAGTCGCCACTCTCGGCCAGCGGCAGGCCCAGGCGCACCAGTTGCTTCTGGAAGGCATCGGGCGAGACCATCACCAGCGTGCGCACCGCCGGTACGTTGAGCGAGGCGCCCAGCGCGGTGCGCGCCGACACCCAGCCTTTGAAATGCCGGTCGTAGTTCTGCGGGATGTAGAGGCCGCCCGTGGTCTGGATCTGTGTGGCCGAGTCTTCCAGCAGCGAGGCCGCGGTGATGCGCCGCTCGGCAATGGCTTGCGCATACAGGAAGGGTTTGAGCGTGGAGCCGGGCTGGCGCAGTGCGGTCACCGCGTCCACATCGGCTGCGTTGCTCAGCGGCCCGCTGGAGCCGACCCAGGCCAGCACCTCGCCGGTGGCGTTGTCCAGCACCAGCAGGGCGGCATCTTCCACATGGCGGCCTGCCAGTTCGCGCAGGTGGCTTTGCAGCGTTTGCACCGCAAAGCGCTGCAGCGGGGCGCGCAGGGTGGTGCGGATAGCCGCCCTTCGCGCTGCGCCTGGCCCGTCCTGAGCAGGGCGAACGGATGCGAGTTGCCGCGCCACATGCGGGGCAATACCTTCGCTGGCGGCGTAGTCGCGCCGCTGCAGGGCGCCGGTCACAAACAAATCCAGCGCGGCACAGTTGGCAGCCGCAGTCTCCAGGCTTTTGAGCACACTGCAGGCGCGCTGCACCACCTGTGGCTCTTTGGCGTTGGGCGCGCGCACCAGGGCGGCGGCCACGGCGGCTTCGCGGTTGTCCAGGCCGTGGGCGGCTTTGCCAAACAGGGTCTGGCTCAGCGCATCGATGCCCACCAGCTCGCCACGGAACGGCACCAGGTTCAGGTAGGCCTCCAGAATCTGGTCCTTGCGCCAGCCACGCTCCAGGCTCTGGGCCGAGAAGGTTTGGCCCAGCTTCTGCACCACGCTGCGCCCGCCGCTGCCGCGCCGCAAGTCTTCGTCCAGCAGACCGGCCAGCTGCATGGTGATGGTGGAGGCGCCGCGCGTCTTGGTGTTCCACAAATTGGCCCAGGCTGCGGCGGACACGGCGCGCCAGTCCACCCCGCTGTGTTCGTAAAAGCGTTTGTCCTCCGACAGCACCAGCGCTGTGCGCAGGGCAGGGGAGATGTCGGCCAGAGCTACCCACTGGCCACGCCGCACCGTGGCGTCGGTGCGCAGGCGGTGCAGCAGCTCGCCGTCGCGGGAAAGGATCTGGGTGTCGGAAGGCTGGTAGCCCGCTTTTGTTTCATTAAAAGTGGCTGTGTTGCCCGTGGATTGTGCGCAGACAGCTACTAAAAATATAGCAATCAGCGTGCCCGGTCGCCCCCGAAGTAGTCGTTTCTGCAACGTGTTCGTTCCCGTTTCTGTATGCCGCGTAGCACGCAATAGGTTGGCTACGCATGCGCAAGTATTACCTCGCGGGACCCCGTGGAGACCCCGATGGGGAAGGAATGTGCATGAGCTTTTAAAAATATCATTTCAATCAATATTTGACTTTATTGATAAAAGTGATAAATTAAATGCAGCAAACAGCAAATTTATATCCAGATCATGGCTATCAATTACCACCAACCCTCCGTAAACGCGCTTTTCGATGCGATGCCGTGGCCGATTCTGACCTTCGGCGTCAATGGATTGATCAGCTATGCGAACAAGGCTGCCAAGGTGCATCCCGGCAAGCCGGTAGACGCCATGAGCGGGAAGCCTGTCATCAAGTCCCTGGTGAGGGATGTGGCGCTGAACAAAGTAAAACTTCCCTACAAAGTTGACGTTGAGTTGGCGGATGGGAATCGTGTTGCCGGCATGTTCATGGCGGGCCCTTGTGGATTGGATATTGCCTTTGTCATCCAGGATGCCACGGAACAGGCCAGCCGGGAGACCCAACTGCGCGGCCTGCCGGACATCATTGCGCTGCTTCGCGATGAAGTGGGCCCCCCCTTGCGCAAGCTCTCCGGTCTGCTGGGCTCGCTGCCCGAAAGTTCTGAGCTTGCTGCATTGGAAGAGGCCGCAGGTGCGCTGGACCAACGGCTTCGGCGTTTGGCTGACCTGATCGCCGTGTTCGGCGACGAGGTGCTGATTACCACGGACCGTATCGAACTGTCGGAGGTTGTTCAGTCAGTCTGTGCGGAACTGACACCTCGCGCAACTGCCAAAAAGGTGCTGATTCAAATTACGGAGCCTTCGCAGGTGCTTCCGCCCATCTATGGCAATGCCAATCTCATTCGGCGTGCTTTTTTCGAGTGTTTTGACAACGCAATCACCCACTCCCGCAGAGAGGTCAACAGCCAGCAACAGCTGTTGGTCAAAGTCGCCTACACACTGACCGGAGAACATGTGCTGATCACGGTGCGCAATTTGGGGGCCATTCCTGAAGAGGAGCGGGGTGTGGAAACCCGTGATGTATTCACGAAATCGCCCAACCTCCCAGCCAATGACACCAAAGGCAGATTGGGCCTGCCGCTGGTGAGCCGCATCGTGGGGCTGCATGGGGGCAACATCCGTGTTGCGGCAATGGGGGATGACGAGACGCGGGTCATGATGGAGTTCCCCACAGGGGCCCCTTTGCGCGGGCAAGCACAGCTCGATATTGCCCAGGCGCAGCGCTATGCCGCGGATCTGGCCCAACTTATGTCACGCCGTAAAAAGGAGGCAGCATGAAACGCAGTGCCTTGATTGTTGACGATCAGGTCGATATCAGGAGTCTTTTGCTTGTGACCATGGAGTCCGAGGATTTCGACCTCCATGAAGCCGACAACGGAGAAGACGCCTGGCGCATTGCGCAGAACCTGCGCCCCGCCATCGTGCTCCTCGATGTGATGATGCCTGGGGCACTGGACGGGTACCAGGTGTGCCAAAAAATAAAGACCGATGCCACCCTGCAATCCATGACCAAGGTCATCCTGCTGACGGCCCGGGGCCAAAGAACGGACATCGAAAGAGGCGAGGCCGTGGGGTGTGATGCCTACCTGGTGAAACCATTCAGCCCGATAGAACTGCTGGATACCGTCGACAGATTGCTGGCAAAACCATGAAAAAACACCTCCTGCCCTCTTCCATTCGCCGTTCCATGCTGGGGGCCGGCATCGGCTTGGCAGCGCATTGGGCCTTGCCGGCCATCGCCGCCACGCCACAGCCCACCACGGGCCGTCGCGCCTTGCGCCTTGCGGTGGTCCCCCAGCTAACCGCCATTGAAATGAGCCGGTACTGGTCTCCCATAGTGGATGCCCTGGGGCAAAGCGGCATCCCCTGTGAGCTGGTGGTGTATCCATCGATCGCGAGTTTTGAAGCCGAGTTTCTGAGCGGGAAGGCCGATCTTGTCTTCTTGAACCCCTACCACATGGTCATGGCGCACCGTGCGCACCGGTACGAACCCTTGTTGCATGACGCGCGAGGCTTGGAGGGGGTTTTGCTGGTCAGCGCAGATGGGCCTATCGAGCGGATTGAGCAATTGAAAGGGCAGCGGATATCGTTTCCAGCGCCCAATGCGTTCGCCGCAAGTCTCTACATCCGGTCGGTCCTCGATGTGAAGCACCATTTGTCGTTCGAGGCCCACTATGCCCAGAACCATCGCAATACATTACGCCAGGTCCTCCTCGGCGACTCCATGGCCGCGGGCTTGGTGAAAACCACGCTGGAGAAAGAAGCACCAGAGGTGCAGCAGAAATTGCGCACCATTTACACCACGCCATCTTTGGCTCCGCACCCCTTGGCGGTTCACCCGCGTGTTTCTCGCTCTGTCAGAAATGCCATTACGGAAGTGCTGCTGGGTCTTGCCGCAGCTCCGCAAACACAGGCACACATGGCAGGGATACAAATGCCCAACCCAGTCCTTACCAGTTACGCAACGGACTACGCTCCATTTGAACAACTGCACATCGACAAGTACGTCATCCTGGAGTGAACGTTATGGACGCTGTATCGCGACTTAAAGCCTTGATTGAGCCGCCGTACAGCTTGCGTGCAGCCATCATGGCGGGCGCAACGGTCGTCATCGTGGTCCTTGGCTCCGTTTTTGCCGCGTTTGCTTACAACCGGCTGGAAGCGGTGACGTGGACCAACGCAAAAAACTGGTCTGAATCCATGGCCCACCTCGTGGCCAACGGCAATGCCAGCGCCGTGATTCTCAATGATGTGGCCGCCATTGAATCCAATTTGCAGCAAGTTGCAGAGCTTCCCGGTATCGACCGGATCGCCGTGTACCGGGCGGATGGTCGGCAGTTGGTGGTGGCCTTCAAGCAGAACGAAGAGATTCGATCGGAAGTCGGCGGCAAGGCGCGCATGGCGATCCCTTTGAATAGCGCGTCAAATGTGCCCGGAGTTACGTACGAAAATTACTACGAAGCGTGGGCCCCTGTTTTGATACACGATGAGAACCCCAGCGCCTGGGTTCAAGTGCATTTCAGCCTCAGCCAAAGAAACACTGAATTGCGCCAACTGTGGGTCATGTCTGGCTTGGGCATTGCGTTGTTGGTGGTCCTGGTTATCGCCAGCCTCCAATACATCACGGCGCGTGTGTTGCAACCCATTCGGGCACTGTCGCTTTATGCACAGGAGATGCCCACGCACATTGGCAGTCAAATTCAGGTTTCACACAACACGATTGAAGTCGGACAACTCGGTACGGCGCTTAATGAGGCTAGCAGAGGCATTGCAGAGCACATCGGCCGCACCCAAGCGATTGTCAATACCGCCTCGGAGGCCATCATCGGGCTGGACTCGCAAGGGAGGATTGCGACCTTGAATCCCGCCGTCAGCAGCTTCTTTGGGCGTCCAGAGGAAAGCATGCTGAGCCAGTCGGTTGAAAGCTGTGTGCCGGGGCTCAGCGTGCAGGCCTTGGAGGAGATGTTCGATCAGTCGAGTGCTTATCTCTCTGGGGTCAATCGCGTTGTCCGGAAAGAATTTTTCGGGACGCGTGCGGATGGGACTCTGTTCCCCGTCGAGATCTCACTGGGCGCCGTGGCAAACATCGAAGGCTTGCGATACGTCTGCATCATGCGCGACGTAACAGATGAACGCGCCGCGCTGGAATTTACCGAGCTGTACGAGCGTGCCCTTGCTTGCAGTCACAACTCGGTTTTCATTACGAATGCAAAGCTTGAGCATCAGCCCATTGTCTATGTCAACGATGCTTTTCAGGCCATGCTGCAACTCCCTCTGCACCAGATACTTGGAAAGAACATGGAGGAATTGGTCAGCATGGACTCCGATGCGCGGGCGCTCAAAGAATTGCGACTCGCAATGTCTGAGCAGCGCATCGCCAACGTGACGTTGCACAAGACCTTGCCGAATGGCACAAAGCGGACCGTCGAGCTGTCACTCTCTCCCGTGAGGTCGGACAAGGGAACGCTCACCAACTTCGTGGGTATTGTTTTGGATGTGACTGCGCGGGTGTTGGCCGAGGAAGCCATCGCGAAGCGTCGTGCGCAGCTGGATGCAATCTTCAGCCTCAGTCCGGATGGGTTCGTGCTTTTTGATGCCAACGATTACATGGTGTTTGCCAATCCCGCGTTCGAGCGAATGACGGGTTGGAGTTGGGCCGAAAGCGCTCCGCCTGTGCACATGAATGATTTTGAAACCATGATGCGTGCCCTCTGCGATGACGATCAGGCGGCCTTGTCTTTGAGCGCCAACACCTCCGACGACCAGCCGTGGCAAGCGCGATTGCATCTGACGCGCCCGCAAACCCGGGTTGTGCAGGCACAGTCGCGCAGGAATATTGCCGGGCGCAGTGAAACCATTTTGTACTTCCGCGATGTCACGCATGAAGATGCCGTGGATCGGATGAAAAGTGAATTCCTGGCGGCCGCTGCACATGAGCTGCGTACCCCCATGGTCAGCATCTTTGGCTTTACAGAGTTGCTACTCAAACGGAAATTTACGCCTGAGCGACAGGCTGACATGTTGCAGACCATTCATCGCCAGTCCGGCTTGCTGGTGAAGATGATCAACGAACTGTTGGATCTGGCACGCATTGAATCGCGTGGTGGGCTGGATATGCAGATTGATGCGCACCCATTGACGGAGCTCGTCGAAAACAGTGTGAAGGGGCTTATGCGCACCGACACGGAGCGCCAGGTGCAGGTGGGCGTCACGCCGGATGTTTTGGTGTTGATTGACCCTGAAAAGATGCAGCTCGCCATGAACAACTTGCTGAGCAATGCCTTCAAATATTCACCACATGGTGGCACGGTGTGTCTGCAATCGCGCATTGAGCACAACGAAGGCAACGGCTTTGTCGTGATCGAGGTCAGTGACCAAGGGATAGGCATGTCACCCGAACAGCTGGAACGGGCATTTGAGCGCTTCTACAGGGCGGATGCGTCGGGCAACATACCCGGGACCGGGCTGGGCCTGAGCTTGGTCAAGGAGGTTGCCGAGTTGCACCAAGGCCGGGTCACCTTGTCCAGCACATTGGGCTCTGGAACTACCGCCCACCTGTGGATTCCGCTGGCCACCAACAAACCCTTGGCCTTGTCCAGGGACTGAAGGCTCCACGGGGTGTGGAGAACTGCGCGGCGGCGCGGGTCGAAAATTCGAGTTTCTCTGTGCCTGTAGCCTTGGTGACCTTGCGTACAGCCGGGCATGGCGTGTACCCGTAAACTGAACCGGTTTGCAACTCGCTGATTCTTTTTAACCCATGTCCTCCGCTGCACCCCTGTTCCAGCCCTTCGCCTTCAAGGGCCTCAAACTCGCCAACCGCATTGTCATGGCACCCATGACACGTTCGTTCTCGCCCGGTGGGGTGCCTACGCCCGCAGTGGCCGAGTATTACCGCAAGCGGGCTGCTTCGGCCGTGGGCCTGATCGTGTCTGAAGGCACGGTGGTGCAGCGCCCATCCGCCGCCAATGACCCCGATGTACCGCACTTCTGGGGCGATGCCGCGCTGGCCGGCTGGCAAGACGTGATCAACACCGTGCACAGCGCCGGTGGCGTGATGGCGCCGCAGCTCTGGCACGTAGGCGCTGCGCGCAACGCACGCACCACCTGGACTGCGCCACCGCCCGTGGATTCACCCTCCGGCCTGTCGCGCCCTGGCAAGCAGTTTGGTGCACCCATGAGTGATGCCGACATTGCCGACACCATTGCCGCCTTTGCCAAGGCCGCCGGCGCGGCCAAGCGCCTGGGCTTTGACTGCATCGAGCTGCATGGCGCGCATGGTTACCTGATCGACCAGTTCTTCTGGGACGGCACCAACCAGCGCGACGACCGCTTTGGCGGCAGCGACCTGGTGGCGCGTGGCCGCTTTGCGGCCGACATTTTGAAAGCTGTGCGCGCGGAGGTGGGACCCGACTACCCGGTCATCATCCGCCTGTCGCAATGGAAGCAGCAGGACTACAGCGTGCGCATGGCGCAAAACCCCGACGAGATGGCCGCCTGGCTGCAACCGTTAGCCGACGCAGGCGCCGACATCTTCCATTGCTCGCAACGCCGCTTCTGGGAGCCAGAGTTTGATGGCTCGGATTTGAACTTTGCGGGCTGGGCCAAGAAGCTCACGGGCCGCCCCACCATCACCGTGGGCTCGGTGGGCCTGAGCGGCGAGTTCATCGCGGCCTTTGGTGGCGAAAGCTCCAAACCCGCCTCGCTGGACGAGCTGATGCGCCGCTTCAACCGCGGTGACTTCGATCTGGTGGCCGTGGGCCGCGCGCTGATCAGCGACCCGGACTGGGCGCTGAAGGTGCGCGAGGGGCGCATGGCCGAGCTGTCGGACTTTTCGCCGGCTGCCTTGGCGAGCTTGGTGTAAGTACAACCAGTCAGGGAGACATCACATGCAAAAGGCACATCGTCGCAAACAGGTGTGTGTATTGGGTAGCGCGGAGCCAGGCTCTGCGGCGTATGAACTGGCAGGCGAAGCCGGTCGCCTGATGGCGGGCCTTGGCATCACGGTGGTCAGCGGTTGCGGCAGCCCAGCCACCCGCCATGCCGCCGAGTGCGCAGTGGCGGCGGGCGGGCAGGTGCTGAGCATCATCCCCGAGGGTGAGATGCCGCCGCCCGATTGGCCCGCCACCGTGGTCGTCCCCTCGGGGGTGGGCGATGCACGCAATCTGTTGATGGCCCTGGCGGGCGATGCCTGCCTGGTCATAGGCGGGCGGGCCGGCACCATTTCGGAGGTGTGCCTGGCCTGGCTGCACAAACGGCCTCTGTTGCCGCTCACGGGCTGCGGCGGTTGGTCGGACCAACTGGAGCAGAACCCGCCGGACGAACGCAAAAACTCGCCCATCCTGCCGTGGAGCAGCGTGGCCGAGTTGGAGGCCCGGTTGCGGTCCTTGGGCCTTGCCTAGTGCCCGTGGCGCTTCACATCAGGTAGACGGCCACCAAGCCCAACACAGCGGGCACGGTCTGGATGTACAGAATGCGCTTCATCACCGTGACCGCACCCCAAATACCCGCCACAGCCACGCAAGCCAAGCCAAACACGGCAAAGGCTTTGGCAATCGCCGGGTCGGGGTAGACCAGGCCCAGCAGCAAGGCGGCTGCCAGAAAGCCGTTGTAGCAACCCTGGTTGGACATGGCCACGGCGCGCGACTCCACTTCGGCCTGCGGAATGCCGAACACCTTGGCGCCGCGTTTCTTGAACAGCACCGTCTCCAGCAAAAAGATGTACACGTGAATCAGGCAGACCAGTGCGATGAGGACGAGGGCGAGGATGTGCATGGAAAGTCTCGGTTGATGGAATGCTGCTGAGAATACATAATCACGTTATGTTTGTAAAGAAGCCTCTTGTCGCCCACGTTACCCATGGCTGAAACCCCCACCAAACGCGATGGTCGCAAAGAGAACGCCAGCGCCACCCAGGCCGCATTGCAGAACGCCGCGCTGCGCTGGTTCAGCGCGCAGGGCTTTGAGAAGGCGCCGGTCGGCAGCATCTGCGCCGATGCCGGTGTGACCGTGGGCGCGCTGTACCACCACTACGGCGACAAGAAAGGCCTGTTTGCCGCCGTGGTGGAGCAGGTGGATGCGGGGCTGGTGCAACAAGCCCTGGCCGCACGCCAAGCCGTCATCGCCAGCGGCGGCAGTGCCTGGGATGCGTTTCTGGCCTCCATCGCCACCGTGCTGCAGGCTGGCACCAATGCACCGCTGCGCCGCCTGATGCTGGTGGACGCACCCGCGGTGCTGGGCGCGCAGGTGTGGGGTGAAATCCGCCAGCGGCAGGGCCTTGGCGCCATGCGCGGCAGCATCGCAGCCATCCAGGCGCATGGCATTTTTCAGGGGCACGATGCAGAGCGTTTGGCGCGCATCGTGTTGGGCGCGCTTTATGGCGGCATGGATTCACTGCCGGACGATGAGGCAGGCGTGCAGGATGCGCTGGCCGACACCCGGCAATGCCTGGTGGCCATGCTGGACGGATTGCGCAACAAGGACACGCTATGACGGTACAAACCATTCTTGAACTTGGCGCTGAGAGCAGCCGCGTGCTGTGTATCGAAGATGACCGCGTCGTTCTGGAGCAAGACCTACCGCTCGGCACCGCATCGCTGGCCCGCCAGTGGATGCGGCACACACCGCCCACGCCGCTGGACATCGAACACGCCATCGAGCAGACCGAAGATGTGGTGATGCCGCTGGCTGCGAAGCTGGTGCGCACAGAGCAATTGCAGTTGCGCGGGTCAGGCGCAGCGTTGATTCTGCAAGGTGTGGGCGCTGCGCCGGATGTCGCGCTGCCATGGAATCTGGATGAGGTGGAAGACCTCTTCAACCGCATCGCCATGGTGAGCCAGGGGCGGCCCAGCGGGCAGGAGGCATTACCTACGGCGCCGGAGTTTTATGCGGCGATGGTGATACTGCGGGAGTGCTTGCACCATTTGCGGTTTGGTGAAGTGCTGCTGGCATAGAAGTTTGCATCCAACATGCGCCTCACAGTGCTTCGCTATTTACTGTCACTGTGGGCTGGTATCGCCCTTGCCCCAAGCGGCTGACGCGCGTGGTGGGGTGATGGGGGTAGTTGATAATCTCATTCCCTACATTCGGAGAAGTTATGAAATTTTTGCCAACAGCCTCATTGGCTGCGTGTTTGCTCTTATCGGCGCAAGGTGCCCATGCCGATATCACTGACAGCTGCAACAAATTCAAAACCAGCTACGACAAAACCTATTGTGTTGCCAAGCTGTTCTTGGAATCGGACAATGAGCTGAACATGGTCTACACAGAGCTGCGCAAACCGCTCAAAGACAATGTCAAACAGCAGCTCACCGAAACGCAGCGCGATTGGATTAAATATCGGAATGCGGCTTGTGAGAGTTCGGGGTCGATCGACGTAGGCTGCAACTACAAAGTCAACCGTGAGCGCACGGAGTACCTGCGTGACCGTGCCCGGGAGTGCAAAACCGGCAACTGCAACGATGCTGCCATCTCGAAGAAATCGTGGGAATAAGTAACGTCAGCACCTAGGCGGCAATGCATGCTGCTGCGTTATTTCAAGAGGTGTGGCGCACAGACACTTTTGTGTTTGTGCGTTTTTTTTGCCTATTCCAAACCAAGTGAATCTACGGACGTACTGCAGGCCGTAGGCAAGCCATTCGTCGTCGTGATAGATCCAGGCCATAACCCCAAGCAACCTGGCGCATTGGGAGCTCGGGGTATCCACGAAGTCACCTACAACGACGCACTGAGCAAAAAACTTGCCACAGCCTTGCAAGTCATTGGAGTGCAAGTGCTGCTCACGCGCGCAGCCACCGAAGAAATTAGCTTGGACGGGCGGGCCGAACTTGCAAATACCCAGCAAGCAGATTTGTTTTTGGCACTGCACCACGACTCGGCGCAGCTGAAATATCTGAACAAAATTGAAGTCAATGGCGCGTTGGCCTATGAGACGAAGCAGCCCATTTCCGGCTACTCCATTTTCGTGTCCAAGCTCAACCCCAAGTTTTCACAAAGCTATCGGTTTGCCAAACTATTGGGACAAGAGATACACGCCCTGGGTAGGCTGCCCACGCTGCACCACGCAGAGCCCATCGCGGGCGAGAACCGCGAACTGCTGGATACCAACTTGGGCATTTACAAATTTGATGAACTACTGGTTTTGAGAAAAACCATAGTCCCCGCTGTGCTGTTGGAGGTGGGCGTCATCGTAGATCCGGTGGATGAAAAGTATGTGGCCGACAACGCCAAGCAAGATGCCATCGTGCAGGCCATCGTTGCCGCGGTGGACGCATTTCAGCACTGACAAGCTGTTTTAACTTCCTTTCGGCGATATGAGACCCACGGTTCCGCGCTATTTACTTTCGCTACTGACTGGCATCTTCATTGCCCTCTTCGCAACGCCCGCATTGGCTACCAGGCAGTGCCCACCCGAGTTCGGTGAGAAAAGTGTCATCGTCCTCATCGTCGGCTGGGCCGTAGTCGCTACGGGGTTCGTTGTGGGTTCCATGCTGATGCGCTACGTTTTTCTTCGCTCACGCAACCGGACATGGCTTTCGCAGACGCTCATTCTGCTCACTGGCATGGCTGGAATGTTTTTCGCGTGGTTCCTCGGTCTACTTGTTGCGTTCAACGGTTTTTTTCTCACCTGCTGAACGCGATACCCCCCGGGCGCCAAGTCGGATGAAATGTTGCAGAACTCTGGGTGAGGTGGAAGACCTCTTCAACCGCATCGCCATCGTCAGTCAAGGCTGCCCCAGCGGACAGGAGGTTTTGCCTACCGCGCCGGAGTTTTATGCGGGGATGGTGATTGTGAGGGAGTGTCTGCACCACTTGCGATTTACTGGCGTGGTGATCGGGGGCCTTTTCCGTCTCCCCCATTGAAAACGCTCAACTCACGGGATATCAAATCGCATAGATCAAGAACTTCCTCATCTCGAAGAATCGCTTTAAACGGAGATGGGAATCTGGCAAGCAGCAGGTGCTGCCCACTGGGGCCGCTGAGATGAAGTGACCATCCCATGTATCGGACAAATGGACTGGCGTACACCCGTGTGAAGTCTCTAAGAGATACGGTCTTGGATTTTCGAAACGGATTTAGGTGCGAGTAGAAAAAAGTCGCCTCTTTGTTGCTAAAAGAAACGACAACTTTCTCTACCCTGTTTGTCCACCAGATTCCCACCAGCAGAGCAATGAAAATCGCCAGTCCGGCACCGAGAGCCAAAGCATGAGCGGCAGCGGCAAAAACAACTGCACCAATTTGAAAAGTTGCTATGAAGAAAACCCACGGGTTTCTCCGATTAAGAATCGTAATTTCTTCGGGTTTTGATTGATTCATGTGCTGATTAATAGATGCCATCACTTCGCCCCTACCACCTTCACCTTCATATTCGGCGCCTCCCCAAACATCTCCGGCGCATACATCGCTTCCACGCGTGAGGGGGGCAGCGAGAACTCACCGACGTTGTTCAGGCGGATGGTGTATTCCATCTTCATCACGCCTTTGGGCAGGTACTCGTAGTAGCTACGGAAGGACTCGAAGCTGCGTTCTTCGAACGCGGCCCAGCCGTAGCCTTCCTTCTTCTCGCCCTGCGTAGCGATCTCGCTGTCGCGGCCCAGGCCACTGCCCAGAATCGTCGCGCCGCCGGGCACCGGGTCGGTGATGGCGACCCAGGTCATGTCGGCGCTGGCGTTCACCTCGATGCTGATGCGCAGCACGTCACCACGCGTGTAGCTGCCGGCGGGCAGGCTCTTGTTGGCCTGCTCCACGGGGGTCACCGTTTTCTTGATCTGGTAGCCCGCGAAGAAGGGTGCCTTCAGCTGCACCGCCGCCACGGACTGCAGCGTGAGCCAGGGCTTGCCTGCGCCCTGGTGGGTGACGTTCAGTGTGTCTTTGGCCGCAGTGTTACCCCAGGGCAGGAACATGGTGTTGTTCTTCAGGTTGCCTGGCGATGCGGGCGCGCCAAAGAAAGTGGTCTGGTGCGCAGCGCCTGATGCCTCGGTGGTCTTGATGCGCTCCACTTTGCTCCAGTCCACGCTCGCACTGCCCGTGCTCATGCTGGCCTTGGTGCTACCCGCCACCGGTACCGCTTCAAACTTGGCGCTGAATTTCTCTAGCGCCAGGCCACCCCACAGGTTGGCCGTGGTGGTGTGCCAGGCGCCGTTTTGCTGGCGGCTGATGAAGCCGTTGGCCAGGCGACCCATGTCGTCCTTCCAGGCCGGGTCGTCCAGCACGCTGAGGATCAGGCGCGCGGTGTTCACGTCGCCGTTTTGCATCAGCCACCACCAGTAGTCGTCCTTCTCGCTGGAGAAGATCATCTTGGTGCCCTGGTAGCTGATGCGGCTGCGCAGGATCTGGTTGGCCTCGGCGATGCGCTTGTCGCGCTCGGGCACATCGTTCACGCGCTTGAGGATGTTGAGCCAATCAAGCACCGCATGGGTGGGCCACTGGTTGGGCGCAATGGTGATGCTGTGGACCATGCGGCCCTGCGCCTTGCCGTAGCGCGACAGTGCCTCGATCGCGGCCAGCTTGCGCATGTCCAGATCTTTCCGCGGGCTCCAGAAGTCGCGCTGGATGCGGCCTTCCACAAACGCGATCAGGCCGCGCTCCATGGGCGCGCGGATCTCATCACTCAGCGCAAACGCCGGGTTGATACCAGAGGCCTCATGCGTGGCAGCCAGCAGGTAGGCGGTCAGTGTGTCGCTGCCGCGGTTGGCCTCGCCATCGCGCGGCGGGAAGTAGTTGGCCAGGCCGTCGCTGTCCAGGTAGCTCGGGATTTGCGTAGCCACCGTCTGCCACAGCTTGCCGTCGCGCAGGCCCACACTCTTGCTGGTCTTTTGTTCCAGGCAGGCAAAGGGGTAGAGCGCAAACCAGTCTTTCACACCCGGCAGGCCTTCGGCCAGCTTGGGCTGCAGCGCCATCTTCAAGCCGCCGCGGCCGGGCAGGGCGTCAGCCGGGGCGTTCACATCCATCGTGAGCGGGCCGTCGATCTGCACCAGCGTAGCCTGCTGCACGGTGAGTGGCACGGCGGGCACGATGCGCTGGCGCGCCTTCAGCGCATCGCGTGCGCCGCTGATGGTGTCCTTGGCTTCAATTTCCCACAGGATGGCCTCGTTGCGCGTCAGTGCCAGCTGTGCGGGTGCTGTCACGTTCCACGCCACTTCGCGGGCATCACCGGCGGGAATTTCCACCGTTTGTGGTTCCAGAGTGAGCAGTGTGGCGCGCGGGCTCACCAGCACCTTCATGGCCTGCTTGGTGGTGTTGCGCAGCGTCAGTTGGGCGCGGTACTGGTCGTCCTCGCGCACCAGCGGCGGCAGGCCGCTGATGATTTGCAGGTCTTGCGTCGCGCGGATGCTGGTGCTGCCCGTGCCAAACATGCCGGTGAAGGCATCGGCCACCGCAACAATCTTGAAGGTGGTGAGTGCATCGTTCAGCGGCACGGTGACCACGGCCTGGCCGTTGGCGTCCAGCTTCACGCTGGGGTTCCACAGCAGCAATGTCTCCAGCAGTTCACGTGCCCCGCTGTGGCCACCGCCACCGCCGGGTGCCACGGCCTTGCGGCCATAGTGGCGCCGGCCAATGATTTCCATCTGCGCGGTGGACGTTTCCACACCCCAGCTTCGGCGCTGCAACATGGCATCCAGCAGGTTCCAGCTGCTGTTGGGCATCAGCTCCAGCAGGGCCTGGTCCACGGCGGCCAGGGCCACCTCGGCGTTGGCAGCGGGCTGGCCGTTGGGCAGCTTCACGGTGATGGTGACCTTGGCCTGGCTGCGCACGGCATAACTTTCCTTGTCGGCCTTCACGCTCACTGCCAGCTCATGCGCCTTGGTGCCCACGCGGATTTCGGCCACACCCAAACGGAAGGCGGGCTTGCTCAAATCCACCAGTGCGGTGGGCGCCACGTACTCGCGCCCCTCGTACCAGAAGCTGGTCCACCACTCGCGCGGGGCCTTGTAGCCCCAGGTGAAGAAGCTGTACCACGGCACCTCGCGCAGGCGGCCGCGCAGCACCAGCGCGCTCACATACACATTGGGCCCCCAGCCCTCCTGAATCTTCAGGCTGATGGTCGGGTCTTGCCCGTTGAGCTGCACCACCTCGGTCTGCACAATGCCTTCGCGCTCCACCGCCACCAGCGCGGTGGCAAAGCGAAACGGCATGCGCACCTGGAACTTGGCGGTTTCGCCGGGTTGGTAGCTCTTTTTCTCGGGCAGCAGGTCGATACGGTCGGTGTTCTCGCCACCAAACCACAGCTCGCCCTGCTTGGTGACATACACGCTGCTGGCCGCCTGAATGCTGTTGCCACTGCTGTCTTTGGCCGTCACCACCAGTTCCACTTCACCGGCTTCGTTTAGCGCGGTTTCGCACAACAGCAAGCCGCGCGAATCGCTCTTGCCGCTGCACACGCTGCCCATTTCCTTGGTGCTGGTCTTGTTGTCGTAGGTGTAGAAGCCGCCCACCATGCGCTTGCGCGTGGTGGTGGTGATGCGGGCGGTGGCTTTCACCTCCAGCGCCACGCCGGCCTGCGGCTTGCCAGTCAGGTCCAACGCCAGGGCCTGGAACTTTATCTTTTGGCTGCTGGACACCCAGCCCTCGGTCTTGATGCCGGCCACCACGGCCGCAGGCCACAGGGTCTGCGTGCTGCGGATGGTCTGCACCTCGCCGTTGGGGTCGGAGTAGGTGGCTTCCAGCAGCAGGTCTTGTGGCTGGCGGCTCTTGGGTACCTGATCGATGGCCAGCTTGCCGCCGCCGTTTTTGTCCAGCGTGATGGGCAGCTTGTCGGCAATCACGCGGTTGTCGATGCTGGCGCTGGTGTCTTCCTCGCCTTCGCCACTGCTGGCCTGTTGGTTGCCACGCGGTGCCGAAAAATTGAACTCGCTGAAGTCGGCAAAGCTGAGCGACTTGCTGCGCACCAGGGCCGACACGCGCACCGGCAGGTTCACCGCGCCGCCGCCCGACACGTAGTTGATCTGCACATCCACCGGCACCTTGTCCACATTGACCAGCGCTTTCTTCTCGGTCGGCGTGACTCGGCCTTCCAGCACCGGCAGGCGGAACTCTTCGACGCGGAACTGGCCGGTATAAAAGTCCTGCTCGTGCCTGCTGCCAGACAGCTGCACCTGGTACACGCCCAGCTTGGCGGCGGGTGGGATAGAGAAGCTGTTTTCTGCACTCAGGCCGCCGGTGGCGGTCTTGCGCCATGTCAGGTCCAGCTCGTACTGCTGGCCACTGCCCACGTGGGTGATCAGCAAGGTGTCGGGCTGTTGTGCGGGCAGGCCAAAACCTTTGGATGTTTCGGTGCGAAGCAGGTGTTTCATGGACACGGTTTCGCCCGCGCGCAAGAGTGTGCGGTCAAACACGGTGTGGGCGCGTTCGTCGGGCACCACGTCGCGGCTGGTGGGCACGTTAAAGCGCCAGGGTTCAATGCCGCGGTTCCAGTCGCTCCAGGTAAAGGCCAGGTCTTGCACGGTGCCCTTGCCGTCGCCCGCAGGCTGGGTGGCGCGTGCGCTCACAAAATAGGCTTGTCCATAACCATCGTCACCACTGCAGCGCGGCGGCTGGGGGGAGAGGCCTTCAAAGTTGGCCACACCCTGCGCATTGGTCACGCCAGTGGCCAGCTCTTTGCCCCGGCAGTCCGACACACGCACGGCGGCACCCGCTACTGGCGCGCCCTTGTCGAGCGAGGTCACCCAGGCCAGTGCGTTCTCACGCCCCAGCTTGAAGTGCACGCCCAGGTTGGTGACCAGCGCCGAGGTGCGCACAAACATCGTGCGGCCATCGCCATGGCGCTCGTCCAGCAGGCTGCTGCCCAGCTTTTGCGAGGCAATCTCCACCACATGGAAGCCGGGGGGCAGCGGAATGCCCACCACCTCAAAGGGGCGCGGGTCGTTGTTCTCGGGCTTGGGCAGGTCCAGCGTTTTTACATTGGGGCGGCCCTGCAAGAGCGACACCATGCGCGTTTGCACGTTGTATTTGTCGGCATCACTCACGATCTTGGGCAAGGGGCCCTGCACATCGGCCGCCGCCTGCTTGCGCGACACGCTGTAGCTGTCATACCGCTGCACCTTGCGCCACCAGGCAATGATGTCGGCATCGGTGCTGGGCTGGAAGGTGCTGACCTTGCCGGCTGGCGCCTTGGGTGCATTGGGCTTGGCTTGCTCTGTGTTCAAGCCTTTCACATTCAGTGCTGCTTCCACATTGCGCAGCGTCACCGGCAGCAGGGCTACGCCATTGGGTTCGGCAAAGCGCTCCACGATGCCGAATGGCGACGCTGCAAACTTGGCCAGTGGCGGCCTGGCGGCGGTGGCCGTCTTGAGCGGAAAGCTGTCCGCATTGCGCAGCGTGCGGCCCGAGGCGTCTTTGAAGTTCTTGGGCAGCTCGATGGTGAAGGTGGTTTGCTCGGGCAGCGGTGCCTCAAAGCTGATGCCGTTGACCACGCCGTCCTCGTCCTCGTTCTCCCCCAGGCTGGGTTTGAAGCTCTCCTTGCCCCCCACCAGGCGAATGCCTTGCAGCAGCTTCACCGGCACGGGCGCGTTGAAGTTCAGCGTCATGGGGCGAATCGGCAGGCAGGCGCTCTGCGCGTTTTCGCGCTCACAGCTAAAGGTGGCGGCAAAGGGCTCGCGCACCTGGAAGTTGAAGCGTTTTTCCACACTGTTGGGCACGCCGCTGGCCGCACCCCCGCGCGCCGGCGTGGCCACGCCCTTGCCAAACACAATCTGCACCTTGGCCGACGACGACAGCTTGCGGTTGCAGGCCAGCGTGACGATGGCCAGCGGGTTGGCCTTGGCTTCCATCTCCATGCCCTGGGCCTCCAGCAGGCCCGCGCGCTCTTTGCCGCTGATCAGGCGCACCGCCACGCGCTCGCCCAGGCCTTCCACCGCGCACCACACGTTGGCCTGCACGCTCTCCAGCGTGGCCGCGCCATTGAGGCGCAGGGTGAAGAACTGTTCCTCGTCAATGCGGCTGCCCGAGTAGGGGCGGATGCTCTGCACAAACGGACCGCCGCTATTAAATTTGTAGCTGCTTGCGCCCGTCAGTGCTGCGCCTTTGGGCGATTGGAAGCCTGCTTTGGCCTGCACCGTGCAGCTGATGCCGGGCGGCAGGTCGTTCTCAAAGTCAAACACCCATACCCGGTCGTTCACCCAGCGGCCGGTGCCTTGGGTCACCTGGGCGTCGCTGCAGCTCAGGGTGAGCGGGGCTTCGGCCTTGGGGTCGCCAAAGTTGACGGCATTTTCGTCAAATTTGGCCACCACCTGGCGTACCTGGGCAATTTCGCCCTGGGGCGACAGGCTGGTGATTTGCAGGGCCAACGCGGCCCAAGAGGATGCGGCCAGGCCGCAGGCGATGATGATTTTTTGGTATTTCACGCGGGCTCCCGAAAAGCAGTGGGGAAGGGTAGCCGAAAAAAATTGAAACCCATTGAATCCAGTCGGCCGCGGGCTGCGTACCTGTAACAAGTCGCAACACTTTCCCTGGGGCGGCGTGTTCACCACTATTTCGATTGGAAAACCCATGAACCACTTTCGCACCGCATTGCTGGTCAGCGCCACCGGCCTGTGCAGCGGCCTGGCTTGTGCCGACACCGGCAAACTCCTGCTCACCGGGGGCGTCAGCTCCATCGACGGCGCCGCTGGCGGGGGGCTCACGCCCTGGGCCGTCATTGGCACCAACGCCACTGAAGGCGAGATGGGCGTGTCTGCCCACATCAGCCGCGCCACCACGCAGGACTACAGCCTCAACACCATGGGCGTGGCCTTTGCCTTCAACGAGCGGCTGGAAATCTCGCTGGCGCGGCAAGACTTTGATGCCTCGCCCGCCACCGCGCTCAATGGCCTGGGCTTTGCGGTGCAAAACGGCCAGCGCGTGAAGATGGACGTGCTGGGCGTGAAGGTGAAGGTGGCCGGCGACGCCGTGCTGGACAGCGACCGCTGGATGCCCCAGATTGCCGTGGGCGTGGAGCAGAAGTCTGTGGATGCGGGCTCCATCAAGCCGGTGCTGGACTTTTTGGGTGCCAAGACCAGCGGTACCGACTTTTATGTGAGTGCCACCAAGCTGTTTTTGGGCCAAAGCCTGCTGGTTAACGGCACGCTGCGCTACACCAATGCCAACCAGAATGGCCTGGTGGGCTTTGGCAGCAAGGCGCCAGGCACCAACGAAGGCAGCTGGGTGCCCGAGGTGTCTGTGGCCTACCTGCTGCGCAAGAACCTGGCCATTGGCGCCGAGTACCGCGCCAAGCCCAACAACCTGCGCGCGCTGGGCCAGTCGGCTGGCCTGGGCGAAGGCCTGCAGGAAGACGCCTGGAAAGACCTCTTTGTGGCCTGGGCGCCCAACAAAAACACCTCTATCACCCTGGCCTATGTAGACCTGGGCCGCGTGTTGCCCGGCGTCACCGCCAACCGCAGCCAGTCCGGTTACTACCTCTCGGCCCAAGTGGCGTTCTGATTTGAAGCACAGCAAGGATTTGATATGAAACACCTCCTCATCACACTCACGATTGCCGCCCTGGGCCTGACTGCCGCCCCCGCCATGGCGCAAAGCGCTGCCCCCGTGCACAACGACGCGCTCTACCAAGCCCTGGGCGCCAAGCCCGGCCTCGAAACACTGATGGAAATCTTTGTGGCGGGCCTCAAGGCCGACAAACGCATAGGCGAACAGTTCAAAGACACCAAATCGTCTTACCTGCAGGAGCAGCTGGTGGACCAGTTTTGCGTGGTGAGCGGCGGGCCTTGCAAATACCAGGGCGCTGACATGAAGTCCGCCCATGCGGGCATGGAAATCAACAAGGGCCACTTCAACGCGCTGGTGGAGGTGCTGCAGGTGGCCATGGACGCGCGCAACATCCCGTTTGCCACGCAAAACCAGCTGCTGGCCCGCCTGGCGCCCATGCACCGCGACGTGATTAACGCCAAGTGAGCACCACACCATGCGTTTAACTGTGAGCATGGCCGCCACCTGCGCGGCGTGGGCCCTGGCCGCCAGCGGAGCGGCCGCTGGCACGCTGGATGTGCTGGTGCTGGACCGCGATGGCAAACCCACGCCTGATGCGGTGGTGATCGTCACCCCCAGCGGCAAAGGCCAGCCCAAAACACCGCTGCTCAACAGCGCCGTGGTGAACCAGGAGAAGCAGCAGTTTGTGCCCACTGTCACGGTGGTGGCGGTGGGCGCCCGCGTGCGTTTCATCAACAGCGACCCGTGGAACCACCATGTGCGGGTGGGTGCTGCAGGCGCTGCGGTGGGCGCGTCAGACGGGCAATCTGCCGTGCTGGAAGGCAAGCAAGACGGCAAGCCAGCCAGCGCCGCCGTCTTCACCATGGACAAACCCGGCGCCATGGGCGCAGCCCTCTTGGGTTGCTTCATCCACAGCCGCATGGGCGGCGCTATCTACGTAGCGGAGTCGCCCTGGACGGTGAAGACCAATGCCGAGGGTGTGGCCGTGCTGGAGGATGTGCCCGAGGGCGCCGCCAGCATCAAGGTCTGGCACGCCGCGCAGCTGGTGGAAAAAACGCCGCTGCAGGTGAACGTGTTGGCAGCACCCGCGAAGGCGACGTTTCAGCTGGATGTGGCGCCGCGGCGGCGCAGCTGATCTTGCAGGAAGTGGAGCGTGGCGCTCAACGGCCAGGTGCCAAAAGCAGCCCGCGCCACTTCCACTCCAGGCTCGCCAGCCTGCCCACAAACAGCGCCTCGGCTAGCAGGTGCGCCATGCCAAAAAGTGTGGCCGTGCCCGCCCAGTGCACAGCCAGCCCTACGCATACCAACGCCCAAACACCGTTGGCGACGATCAGCGCGTTGAGCATGCGTGGAGTGCGTGTGCGGCGGATGGCGAGTGACAACGAGTAGCTCGCGTAGAGCACGTTCGCCACCCCAATAAACACCAAGAGCTCTCTGGGCATGCCATACAGAACGGCAAGCCAGTCCGCCAGCAACAGCATGGAGATACCTGCCAGTGCACCGGCGATGCAGTCAATCCAGAGCAGGTGTTTCATGCTGTTTGGTTTTGCAAGTTTTTGTCCCATTGTCTTTGTTGGCATCCATCAACCGCACTCGTAGAGTTGGGGCTATGGGCTCCCGCCGATTTCTGGGCATTTGACAGTATGAGGCGGGGGGCCATAGCCCCAACTCTGCGCGCCAACACGTCCCAACAGAAATAGAAATTGCTATCAATTAAGTAGCTGCTAGCGCAATATCCACGAGCGCTAGAGGCCTAAATCTTATAAATACAGCCGGGGCATTGCACCCTGGCAGCCCCTCACAACATCTTCTGAATCAACGCCCCCTTGAACAGCACCGGCCCGGTCGGCCCGATCTCGCTGGGCACGCCACCCTTGGGCTCCAGGCTGATGGCGAGTGTGGGCACTTCGCGTACATCGTTCTCGCCCGCCGTCAGACGTAGCAGCTTGTCGCTCCCCAGCACGCCCAGTGACTTGGGGCCTCCGCTAGGGGGCAGGGCCCAGAGTTGCAGGGAGCGGTCGTCGGCCTCTTGATAGCCACCCACACGTTGCAGGGTGAGCTTTTTGGCCTTGGGGTCAAAGGTGACCAGCATGGACGCAGCTGACTTGTCGTCGGCCAGCACGGCCACGTATTCGATTTGCGGCGCGCTTTGCAGTTGCGTCTGCAGTCGGGCGATTTCGCCACCCAATTCCTCGCGCATGCCGATGCCCACCGACACAGCGGTGATGGTGGCAAACGCACCCGCTGCGGTGGCGGTGCGCCATACGGTCAGGCTGCGCAGCCAGCCCGTTAGGCCCGCTGGCTCTGCCGCAACCGCTTGCGCACGCACGGCTAGTTGCGCCGCGCTTTGCTTTTCGCCCTGCACCAGGTTGTCAATGCGCGTCCACACCGCGCTGCTGGGTTGGGCCTGGGGTTGCAGTTCGTTGAGGCTGGCCAGCCGGCTTTGCCAGATGAGGGCCGCAGCGCGCACGGGGGCTTGTTCGCGTGCCAAGGCTTCAAAGCGGCGGCGGGCGCCACCGCGCAGGGTGCCCAGGGCGTAGCTGCTGGCCAGGCGGTCCAGCAGTTCGGGGTATTGCAGCAGGTTCATGCCGGGCTCCTTACGCAAAGCGCGCCATGCACAGGCGCAACTGGTCCAGACCGCGGCGGATCCAGGTTTTCACGGTGCCCAGCGGCAGGCTGAGTTGCTGGGCCAGCTCGCTGTGGCTCAGGTCGCGCACATAGGCCAGACTGACCACCTCGCGCTGTTTGTTCTCCAACTTGCCCAAGCACTGGTGCAAGGCCCAGGCCTGTTCGCTGGCTTGGGCGGTGTCCATGGGCGTGGGGCCATCCAGTGGCAGTGTGTCGGCCAGGGTTTCGTCCAGCTCGTCGGTCAGGTGGCTGCGTTCGGCGGCGCGGCGGCGCAGCATGTCCAGACCGCGGCTGCGCACGATGAGCCCCAGCCAAGCCATGGGCGGGCTTAAAGAGGCGCGGTAGTCGGCGGCAGAGCGCCACACGGTCAAAAACGCTTCCTGCAACACGTCTTCGGCCAGCTCGCGCTGGGGCACCACGCGCAGGGCCAAGCCATAGAGTTTGCTGGCGCACTGGTCGTACAGGGCTTTCAGTGCGGCCTCGTCCTGGTGGGCAATGCGGTCCAGCAGAACGATGAGCAGGGCGTCGTGGTTGTCAGGCGTCATGCCCCCATTGTCAGTGAAGCGCGGTGGCTCCACGGTGTGCTGCGGCTTGCGCACAAAGTTGCGTATCTTGCTATGAAAAGAGGAGCTGCTCGCGCTGGTTGTAGGAGGGCTGGAGGGCAAAAACATGCTGATTTACCGGGGTTGCAAGCCAAAGGGGCTTGTAAGAGGTACGCAGCGCAGGGGGCGCTGGATTCAGCCATGCAATGCCTGAGCGCGACGCGGGGTCAATCTGAATCCAATGCGGGGGTGGGGTGCGTATTGACAGCGTGGGACGGCATTTTTCGTTCCGCCTGTTTCGTCTTTCATCTTTTCAAAGGACCTGACCATGAGCTCTCTGATTCATACCTCCACTTCCGGCGCTTCCATCCCTTCGCGCCGCGCCTTTATGGGCCGCACCGGCACCTTGTCTGCGGTGGCCGTGGCCTTGCTGGCTGGTAAAGATGCGCTGGCCCAAGGCATGGCCGGTGACACATCCAAGGACGTGGGCATCCTCAATGTGGCGCTGGGCCTGGAGCACGAAGCCATCAACGCCTACCAACTGGGCGCAGGCAGCGGCCTGCTGCAAAAGCCGGTGCTGGACGTGGCGGTGCGTTTTCAGGCCGACCACAAGGCCCACCGCGACGCGCTGATCGCCACCATCCAGAAGCTGGGCGGCACACCGGTGATGGAAAAGAAGCTGGACGAGTACGCCAAGGCCCTGAAGGCCGACACCCTGCGCAACCAGGGCGATGTGCTGGACCTGGCCGCGCGCCTGGAACTGGGCGCCATCAACGCCTACCTGGGGGTGATCCCCGCGTTTGGCAACAAGGACCTGGCCAAGGTGGCCGGCCGCTTGGCGGCTGACGAGACCATGCACTACACGTTGCTGCAAAACGCGCTGGGCCGTCCGCTGCCCGCAGGCGCCTTGTCCTTCGGCGCGTAATCGGTATGCGTTGGCCCTGTGTGTTGCTCTTGGGTCTGCTGGGCCTCTCCGCGGGGGCCCAGGCCCAGTCGGTGGCGCGCGGGCAGGCGCTCTTCGAGAGCCGCTGCGTGGCCTGCCACAGCCTGGACGCCAACCGCGTGGGGCCCGCCCTGCGCGGTGTGGTGGGACGCACGGCAGGCAAGGCCAAAGACTATTTTTATTCTGAGGCCATGGCTGCGGCCACCCAGGTATGGGATGTGCCCCAGCTCAAGGCCTGGCTCACCAACCCCGAAACCGTGGTGCCCGGGCAGGACATGAACTACCGCCTGGACATCGCCCAGGACCGCGACGACGTCGTGGCCTACCTGGCCTCCGTGTCCGCACCCGCTTCCAACCCCCATCCTTACTCTCAGAAAGCAAAACCATGAAAACACGTACCGCCTTGTCCCTCGTGCTCGTTGCCGGTTTGGCCGCTTGCGCCAACCAGCCCATGCGCACACCGTTCAGCCAGGACATGCTGCCCGCTGCTGTGAAGGTGCCGGCAGGCCACACCGTGGCGATGGAAACCGCCGCTGCGGGCGACATCACCTACCAGTGCCGTGCCAAGAAGGACATGGCCGGTCAGTTTGAATGGGTGTTTGTGGGGCCGGATGCGGGCCTGAAGGACCGCAGCGGCAAGGTGGTTGGCCGCTACTTTGGCCCCCCCGCCACCTGGGAGGGTACCGATGGCTCCAAGGTCACCGCCACGCAGGTAGCCGTCGCCCCCCATGGCGATGCAAATATTCCGTTGCAACTGGTGAAGGCCAACCCCGCCATGGGCATGGGCACCATGCAAGGTGTGACCTACATCCAGCGCGTGGCAACCGTAGGCGGCATTGCGCCCAAGGCCGCGTGCGCTCAGGCCAACGAAGGTGCCAAGCAAATCGTGCAGTACCAGGCCGACTACATCCTCTACAAATCTATGTAAGCCCCAGCTGGGCAGGCGCATACGGGGCTTCCATGGGCTGTCATATACTGTTCTTAAAAACAGTATTTGTATTTTGAACAGGGAGCCCCGCCATGCTTGACGACACCACTGCGCCCACCGGCTTGTTTGCCGACGACACCCAGGTCACCCGCTGCGTGTGGTGCCGTGCCACGCCCCACTACCAGCACTACCACGACCACGAGTGGGGCTACCCGGTGGACAGCGACACCCGCCTGTTCGAGAAGATCTGCCTGGAAGGCTTTCAGGCCGGCCTGAGCTGGCTCACCATCCTGAACAAGCGTGAATCATTCCGCGCCGCCTTTGCCGGTTTTGACATGGACAAGGTGGCCGCGTTTGACGACGCCGATGTGAAGCGTCTGGTGCTGGACGCCGGCATCGTGCGCCACCGCGGCAAGATTGAATCCACCATCAACAACGCAAAAAGAGCGATGGAACTTCGCAAGGAGTTCGGGTCGCTGGCCGCCTACTTTTGGCGCTTCGAGCCCGCGGCCACGACCCGCCCCAGTCAGATCACCCGGCAAACCCTGAGTGGCATCACCACCTCACCCGAGTCGATTGCCTTGTCAAAGGATCTGCGCAAGCGCGGTTGGAGCTTTGTCGGTCCCACCACCATGTACGCGTTTATGCAAGCCATGGGCTTGGTGAACGACCACCTGGAAGGCTGCCATGCGCGCGAGCGTGCCTTGCAGGCGCGGGCGGACTTTGTGGCGCCCAAGCCCGCTTGATGCGCGGCGCTGCGGTGGTTTAGGCCTGCGCTAGGCTCGCCCGCAAATTCTCAACACTGCCGTACAGGGCATTGCCCTGCAGCAGCCGGTCGCCGGTTGCACCGTGCACCACCAGCGCTGGCACGCCTTGCGCGTGGTGCTGGCGCATCAGGCGCTGCGCGGCCTGCACGCGCATGGCGTGGGCTTCGCGCAAGGCGGCATCGGGGCTCAGCAGGCGCTCCGCCGCTGCGGTCAGGCCCAGGGTACGTAGCTGCTGCGCCACCACACCCGCATCCGCCGTGTCCAGGCCCTGCACATACCGCGCCTCTTGCAGCAACTTGAGCGCCTCCAGCTCGCGGGCGGGCTCGGTCAGCGCGACGGCGCAGAGCGCCAGCGTGGTGGTGGTCGAATCAAACGCGCTGCCCAGCTTGCCCAGCACGTTGGCACGGTAGGCCTCGGTGAAGCGCTGGCCGCTGAGCTTGGCAATGCGTACATCGTTGGACCAGGCGTAGTCGGCAAACGCAGCATCCATGGTGCGCCCGCCGCCAGAAAACAGGCCGGTGGGAGCCAGCGTCAGCGCGACCGATGGGTCTTGCGCCAGCTGCTGGAGGGCAGGGGAAGCGCCGTAGCACCAGCCGCACAGGGGGTCGAACAAATAGGTCACAGTGGTGGACATGGGAGGCTTTCAATCGTTGTTTTGGGTGGCAGCGGCAAGCGCCTGCTCAAACAGGGCAATCTCTTCTTGCAGGCTGCCGCGGCTGCGGAAGTGCCGGGCGGCGCGGTTGTACCAGTTCTCGGCGTCTTCCAGATCGCCTTCCTGCAGGTGCAGGATGCCGTGCAACCAGGCGGCCAGCATGGAGTCGTCCTTCTGCACCAGGTCGTGCGCGGCGTGCCAGCGCCCGGCGTGCAGGTCTTGCAAAACTTGGTGAAGAGCGGTCATAGGGGACTCCTGTTTACAGATAGGGATGCCATGCCCTAAGGCATGGCAATGGTGCTTACCACTTCATCTCGCCGGTGTTGACCTTGGCTCCGATGTCCAGCGACAGGGCTCCGTCCGTCAGGGCAGGGTAGGCCTGTTTCATGGCGGGGATCAGGGTGGCGCTGGTTTTGTTGGCGGCCAGGTTCTTCTCGAAAGTCTGCAGGTAGTCCTTGGTAAAGGCAATCGCGCTGGCGTCCACTTTGGTGCCCGCCTTCATGTGGCCGGGAATCACCAGCTCGGGCTTCAGGGCGGCCATGTCGTCCAGCTGGGCCACCCAGGCGGCGCGCTCGGCGGCGGTTTGGGTGTCCGCGGTCCAGACGTGCATATTGCCGAACACGCCGATGTTGCCCACCACCGCCTTGATGGACGGGATCCAGGCGTAGGGGCGGTGTGCCAGCAGGCCTTGGGTGCCGCGGATCTCGATCGTTTGGCCTTCCAGCGTCAGCGTGTTGCCTTCCAGGGCGCGGGGCACCACGGGCTTGCGGGGAGCGTTGGCGCCCATCTTGGGACCCCAGAACGCGACCTTGCCCGCGAGCTTGGGGGCCAGCTTGCCCAGCACCGCGGGTGTGGTCACCACGTCGGCTTGGGGGAACACTTCTTTCAGGGCTTCCACACCGAAGTAGTAGTCGGGGTCGGCCTGGCTCACGTAGATGGTGGTGAGCTGCTTGCCACTGTCGAGCACGTTGGCCGCAATGCGCAAGGCGTCCGCACGGGTGAAACCGGCGTCGATGACGATGGCGTCTTTCTGGCCATAGACCAGGGTGGAGTTGACGTTGAAGCTGTTGCCGTCAGCGTTGTAGACCTTGACGGTGAGCGGCTGTTGGGCGTGGGCTGCCCCGAAAGTGATGGCCAGTGTTGCGGCGAGTACGGTCGTGCGGATCATGGGGAACTCCTGAAGGTTGTTGGACGCTTTGAGGACGTCTCATCAGCGTTGGGGTGAACTTTAATTTCAATAATCGAGCAGATAAACCCGATAATTCGCGCAAAACTGTTTCATAAATTGAGCAAATCATGGACCGACTGACCGCCATGCAGGTGTTTGTGGAGGTTGCGCAGAGTGGCAGCTTCAGTGCCACGGCCGACAAGCTGGACATGTCCCGCGCCATGGTGACGCGGTATGTGGGCGCGCTGGAGCAGTGGCTGGGCGCACGGCTCTTGCAGCGCACCACCCGCAGCGTGACCCTGACCGACGCCGGCGAGAGCTGCCTGCGCCGCAGCCAGCAGATGCTGGCGCTGGTGGACAACGTGGAAGAAGAAACCAGCCGCCACGACGGTGCGCTGCGCGGGCAACTGCGGGTGACCTGCAGCATGTCGTTTGCGTACGCCGAAATGGCGGCTGCGATTGCCGACTTTCTGGCGCTCTACCCGCAGCTCAAGATCGACCTCAATGCCAGCGAAGGCGCACTCAATCTGGTGGAGGCGCGCATCGATTTGGCCATCCGCATCAGTGCCGAGCCGGACCCGGCGCTCATCGGCCGGGTGCTGGCGCCCTGTGCCTCGGTGCTGGTGGCGTCCCCCGGCTATTTGGCCAAGCACGGCACGCCGGAGATTCCCACGGACCTGCTGGCCCACCGCTGCCTGAGTTATGCCAACTTCGGCAAAAGCGTGTGGAAGCTGCAGCGTGGCGATGAACACGCCGAGGTGCAGGTGGGCAGCCATTTCAGTGCCAACGAGGCCACGGCCTTGCTGCGGGCCGCGCTTGCTGGCGGCGGGGTGGCCATGCAACCCACCTACCTGGCCAGCCCGCACTTGGCCGACGGCAGCTTGCAGGTGGTGCTGCCGCAGTGGCAACTGCCCATGATGTCCATCTACGCGCTCTACCCCTCGCGCAAGCACCTCTCACCCGCGGTGCGGGCTCTGCTGGACTTTCTGGCCGAGCGCTTTGCCAGTGAGTCGTGGAAGTGGCCTCGGTAGTTTGCTATATATTTAATAGCTGTTCGCGCATATTCCATAAGCTCTAGAGGCTTGTTTGGCATAAAAATCAGCCCAAATGCTCCACCACCAGCACCGCCTTGGCCATGCCTTTGCCGGTGTTGCTGATGGCGTGCTGCACATCCACCGCATAACGTGCGCTGTCGCCTGCCTTGAGCACCTTGCTGCTGTCGGCGGCCTGCACCGTGAGGCTGCCACTGAGCACCGAGAGGTGTTCTTTTGCGCCCGCCTCGTGCGGCTCGGAGGCCAGCACGCCGCCGGGTTCCACCGCCAGTTCGTACCACTCCACGCGCCCGGCCAAGGCAATGGGCCCCAGGATGCGCAGCGTGCACTTGCCGTCCGGGCTGGTGGTGACCGGGATGGTGTGGGCCGGCACCAGCTCCACCGTGGGCGTGGCCTTGTCCGCCGGGGTATTGCCCAGCAGGTCGGTGAGGCTGATGCCCAGCGCCGTGGCCAGGCGCCACAGCACACCCACTGTCGGGTTGGCCTGGTTGCGCTCCACCTCCGACAGCATGGACTTGGACACCCCCGCGCGTTTGGAGAGCTCGTCCAGCGACAGCTGTTGCGCCTTGCGCGCGTCTTGCAGTTTGGAGCCGACGGCTGGTGGGCCTTCGGTCAAGGGAGTGGAGTGGGGGACTTGCGCCATCGTGGTGTTGGTCGGTAGAATGGATTTTTGTTCGATATACCGGAAATATCCGCTGAAACGATATTACACCGCCATGACCACTTTGCCAAACCCTGCCCACATCCCTCCCGGCTACCACTTGCAATTCGCCAGCGACAACACCTCCGGCATCTGCCCCGAGGCCATGCAGGCGTTTGCTGCGGCGAATACGGGGTTTGCCGCGTCGTATGGCAACGACGACGCCACCCGCCTGGCCTGCGACCGGCTGCGTGAGGTGTTTGAGGCCGATGCCGAAGTCTTCTTCGTCTTCAACGGCACGGCGGCCAATTCGATTGCGTTGGCCTCCCTGTGCCAGTCTTACCAGGCCGTCATTTGCAGCGACACCGCGCACGTGGAAACGGATGAGTGCGGCGCGCCCGAGTTTTTCTCCAACGGTTCCAAACTGCTCTCCGCCCCGCACCGCCACGGCAAGCTCACCTCGGCCGGGGTGCTGGAAGTCATCACCCGCCGCACCGATGTGCATTACCCGCGGCCCAAGGTCGTCACGCTCACCCAGTCCACCGAGATGGGTTCGGTCTACCAAAAGGGCGAGATCAGCGGCATCAGCCGCATCGCGCAGGAGCACGGCCTGAAGGTGCACATGGACGGCGCACGTTTTGCCAACGCCGTGGCCGCCCTCAAGGTGGCGCCGGCCGACATCACCTGGCGTGCCGGCGTGGACGTGTTGTGTTTTGGCGGCACCAAGATGGGCCTGCCGATTGGCGAGGCGATTGTGTTTTTTGACCGCAAGCTGGGCGAAGAGTTTTCCTACCGCTGCAAGCAGGCCGGGCAGCTGGCCTCCAAGATGCGTTACCTCTCCGCCCCCTGGCTGGCCATGCTGACCGACGGCACCTGGCTGCGCCATGCGGCGCATGCCAACGCCATGGCCCACCGCCTGTCCGAAAAAATTGCCGGCATCGCCGGAGCCGAGTTGCTGCTGCCCACCGAGGTGAACGGCGTATTCGTCAACCTGCCCGACCCCGCGATTGCCCGCCTCAAGGCCCTGGGCTGGACCTTCTACACCTTCATCGGCGGCGGTGCCCGATTCATGTGCTCCTGGGCCACCACCGAAGAGGCCGTGGACCATTTGGCACATGATTTGGAGACGGTGCTGGCGGGGTGACGGGTGCTGCGAGTGCTATTAATTCAGTAGCTGCTCGCGCATATTCCACGGGCGCTAGAGGTCTATTTGGCTTGTAAGTTCTAGTGCAGCGCCTTGCTGGCCCAAGCCTGCAGGGCCAGACGCACCGGGTGGCGGGCGCTGGCGTCGGCGCGGCCACCGAGCCAGTAGCCCAGCAGGTCGGCCGCAATCTCGTAGGGGTGGTAGAGCCCGTTGCGGTCCGGGAAGGTATTCACATAGGCGGCAACACCCAGCAGCGGCTGGGTCACAGGCTGGCCATCGCGCTCCTGCATGCGCCACTCCCCTTGGTCCCGCTGGTACATCACGGCCAGCATTTGAAAGTCGCGCGGCATGCTGGGCGTCTTCAGGTTGCTGAGCTGCAGGTAAGGCAGCACGGCTTGGCCGGGCGTGTCAGGCAACGGAAATATCCACTCGCTCAACGGTGCGTCGGGGTTGACCACGCCACGCACCAGCAAGGACGGCGTTTGCGGTGCGGCAATGCGCGTAAAGCCCAGCACCTCGCTGGCCAAGGTGTCGAACAGTGCGGGCTGGGTACGCTGCAGCACATGGGTTTGCTCGTGCACCAGCAGGTAGCTCAGAAAACCTTGCAACCCGGCCAGCTCTTTGGCGCGGTAGGGCGCCAGCAGGCTCTGCATGAGCCCGGCACTGAACACAATGGTGTCACCCCGCGTGTGGGGCAAGCCGCCTTCCACCTTGTCGCTGACCTTGGCAAACTTCCAGGGCGTGTGGGTGTAGAGCGGGGCTTTCTCGGTGAGCGTGGGCCACAGCGCACCCACGGCCCAGCGCAGCATGGTCTGTTCGTCGGCAGAGAACTCTTGTACTTCGCTGGCGTAGTGGGCGCGGGCCTGTTCACGTGCGGTGGCCAGGGGCAGGTTCAGCAGGTCCAGCCGGGTTTTGGCCACCAGCTCGGGCGTCTGCATGGCCTCAAAGTAGGGCTGGGCGCCGGGTCCCGCCATCAGGCTTGCGGCTTCGCTGCGGTTCAGAAACTGCAGCGTGGGCTCTGCGGCCCGGGCCAGCCCGAGCCAGCTGCTGCCGGCCAGGCACAGGGCCAGAAGTCCCAGGTGGCGGCGCAGCATGTGTGCCTTAAGCCAGGCGGGTGCGGTGCCGCGCAATCTGCGCGCGCACCTGGGCCGGCGCCGTGCCACCCAAAATGTTGCGGGCGTTCAGCGAGCCGCGCAGGCTCAGGCACTCGTACACATCTTTCTCGATGCTGGCGTGGAAGCCTTGCAGCACCGTCAGTGGCAGCTCGGACAGGTCGCAGGCGTGGGTTTGGGCGGCCTTGACGGCGTGGGCCACGGTCTCGTGGGCATCGCGGAAGGGCAGGCCCTTTTTCACCAGGTAATCGGCCAGGTCGGTGGCGGTGGCGTAGCCCTTCAGGGCAGCGCGCTCCATGGCTTCGGCGTTCACGCTGATGCCGCCTTCCTTCTGGCCGGTGGCTGCATTCACCTGACCGCCAATCATCTCGGAGAAGATGCGCAGCGTGTCCTTCAAGGTGTCTACCGTGTCGAACAGCGGCTCCTTGTCTTCCTGGTTGTCCTTGTTGTAGGCCAGGGGTTGGCCCTTCATCAGCGTGATCAGGCCCATCAGGTGGCCGACCACGCGGCCGGTCTTGCCACGCGCCAGCTCGGGTACGTCGGGGTTTTTCTTCTGCGGCATGATGCTTGACCCGGTGGTGAAGCGGTCGGCGATCTTGATGAAGCTGAAGTTCTGGCTCATCCAGATGATGAGTTCTTCGCTCATGCGGCTGATGTGCACCATGGTCAGGGTGGCGGCGCTGGTGAACTCGATGGCGAAGTCGCGGTCGCTCACGGCGTCCAGGCTGTTCTGACAGACGCCGTCCATGGCCAGGGTCTTGGCCACGCGCTCACGGTCCAGCGGGTAGCTGGTACCGGCCAGGGCGGCGCTGCCCAGCGGCAGGCGGTTGGTACGGCGGCGCACTTCGCTAAAGCGCTCGGCATCGCGGCTGAACATTTCCACATAGGCCAGCATGTGGTGGCCAAAGCTAACGGGCTGGGCCACTTGCAGGTGGGTGAAGCCGGGCAGGATGACTTCGGCATTCGCTTCGGCCACATCGACCAGCGACTTTTGCAGGTCCACCAGCAGTTCGCCAATCAGGTCAATTTCGCTGCGCAACCACAGACGCACGTCGGTAGCGACCTGGTCGTTGCGGCTGCGGCCGGTGTGCAGGCGCTTGCCGGCATCGCCCACCAGCTGGGTCAGGCGTGCTTCGATGTTCAGGTGCACGTCTTCGAGGTCCAGCTTCCATTCAAAGGCGCCGGATTCGATCTCGCCCCAGATTTGGGCCATGCCTTTCTGGATGGATGCATGGTCTTCGGCACTGATGATGCCCTGCGCGGCCAGCATCTCGGCATGCGCCAGACTGCCGGTAATGTCGGCCTGCCAAAGGCGCTTGTCAAAGAACACACTGGAGGTGTAGCGTTTGACCAGATCACTCATGGGCTCAGAAAACAGCGCGGACCACGCCTGGGACTTTTTATCGAATTGGTTTTGGGACATGGGAGACGCTTCTCAGAATGGAGTCAAAATCTGCTGAACATGAACGACACCCAAATATTATCGACGTTCCAGGAGCTGGGCCCAGAGCCCGTGGCCGACAGCAAGGCTCCGGCGTTGGTGTTCGATGCCTGCCAGATCGGTGTGGTGTTGCGGGCGGTGCTGTTTGTGGAACTTGCGCTGGGGGTGGCATCGATGTTTGCCGCCGCTACGCCGTGGAATTGGGTGCTCCGCTTTTCGCTCGTCACCGGGGGGGCTCTGCCGGCCACGCTGGCCTGGCTGCTGTCGGCCTGTGTGGCCAAGCGCTGGCTGGCGCGCCTGCGGCCCGCGATGCAGTACGCCGTGGCCATCGGGCTGGGTGCGGTGGCCGGGCTCTATGGCTGTGGCCTGCTTGTTGTTTCTGGCCTGTTGTTGGATGCGCCGTGGGTGGGCAGTGCCAGCAGCGGTGCCTTGCTCTCGTCTATTTTGGTGGCGGCGCTGGTGATGCGCGCCAAGGGGCGCACCCCGGCCGATACCGCGGCGCGCCTGGCCGAACTGCAGTCGCGCATTCGCCCGCACTTTTTGTTCAACACACTCAACAGCGCCATTGCGCTGGTGCGCGCCGAGCCCGCCAAGGCCGAGGCGCTGCTGGAAGACCTGAGTGACCTGTTTCGCCATGCGCTGATGGACCAGGGCGCTGCCGTGACGCTGGCCGATGAAATTGCGCTGGCCCGGCGCTACCTGGCCATTGAGCAGGTGCGCTTTGGCGAGCGCCTGGATGTCCAGTGGGCGCTGGACCCAGAGGCGGACCACGCCAAGTTGCCTCCACTCTTGCTGCAGCCGCTGGTGGAAAACGCCGTGCGCCACGGCGTGGAGCCCAGCGCCACAGGGGCGGCCGTTCGCATCTCCACCCAGCGCCGCGGTGCTATGGTGGTGGTGAAGATCACCAACACGGTGCCGGCAGGCCAGGGCTCGGAAGGCCATGGCCTGGCGTTGCGCAATGTGCAGGACCGTCTGGCCCTGTTGCACGATGTACAGGCCCAGTTTCGCTGTGGCCTCAAAGATGGTGTGTACCAGGTTCGCATGGAGTTTCCCGCATGACTGCAACAGTCCCTCTCTCTCGTCGTTTGCAGGTGATGGTGGTGGATGACGAGGCCCTGGCCCGTGCCCGCCTGCGCACCCTGCTGGGCGACTGCTACAACCCGGGTGCCGAGGTGGTGGCCGAAGCTGCCAATGCGGGCCAGGCACTGGAGTTCTTGCGCGGGCGCCGGCTGGATGTGGTGTTTCTGGACATCCACATGCCGGGGGCTGATGGGCTGGCACTGGCGCAAACCCTCAAGACCCTGCCGCAGCCGCCGGTGGTGGTGTTTGTCACGGCGCATGCCGAGCACGCCCTGCAGGCTTTTGACCTGGAGGCCGCCGATTACCTGACCAAGCCGGTCCGGCTGGAGCGGCTGCAAGCGGCGCTACAAAAAGCAGAGCGGCTTGCGCATGTTTCATCGGGGCTGGGCGGTGTTTTTGCTTCAAACGAAGTGCTGGTGATCCAGGAGCGGCACCGCACCGAGCGCGTGCCGCTGCAGCAGGTCCTGTACTTCAAGGCCGAGCTGAAATACATCACCGTGCGCACCGCGGCGCGCAGCTACATCCTGGATGGTGCGCTCAACGACCTGGAGACCAAATACGCCGAGCACTACCTGCGCATCCACCGCAACGCCATCGTGGCGCGCTGGGCCATTCGTGCGCTGGAAAAGCACTATGACGCCGAAGAGGGTGAGGGCTGGGCTGTGCGGCTGCAAGGGGTCGAGGAGCTGCTGTCGGTGTCGCGCAGGCAGTTGGCGACGGTGCGTGGGTTGATTGCCCAATGAGGGCGGCCTTGTTGTTCCGGTGTTTCCGTTGGGTGTTCCCGTCCATGTGGTTGGCACTTTGTGCCGCAGGTGTCGGCCATGTGGCTGCGGCGGAGCGTGTTCGTATCGGCGCGGAGGACGATTGGCGCCCGTATTCGTATGTGGCTGAGGGCAAACCGGTGGGGTTGGCCGTGGACTTGGCGCGCGCAGCCTGGGCGGCTGCGGGTGTGGATGTTGAGCTGGTGTCTCTGCCGTATGCCCGCTGCATGAAAGAGGTGGACAACGGCACCTTGGCAGGGTGTTTCGACACCTTGCGCGATGCCCGCACCGAGGGCAAATACCTTTGGCACAAGCGCCCCTTGTTCAAGGCCCGCATTGCCATCTATGGCCGGGTGCAGGGTGCCACGGCCACCCGGGTGGAGCCCGCTGACCTGCTGGGGCGCCGTGTTGGCGTGACCAATGGCTACGACTATGGCGAGGCGTTTGACAACGACTCTCGCATGGTGCGCGATGTGGCACCTTCGGACCTCATTTCCTTGCGCAAGCTGGTGGCCGGTCGCGTGGATTACGTGCTGGTGTATGACCGCGTTGCGCAGGAAATCGCCCGCGTACATCCCGAACTGGGGCAAGCGTTCGTACAGCGCGGCGTGCTGGTGGAGCCCCTGCTGTACCTCTCATTTACCAAGCGGCAGCCAGGTCTGCGGACACTGATCGCCCGGTTTGATGCCGGGCTGGAAAAAATCTACAAATCGGGCGAGTACGCACGCATCGAGGCGCGTTGGCGGTAGTGGGGCCCTGCGCATCCGACGATGCGCAGGGTCGCTTTAGCCCGTATTGCGCAGCCCGGCGGCAATGCCGTTGATGGAGATGTGGATACCACGTTGCACGCGTTCGTCGGCCTTGCCTTCACGGTAGCGGCGCACCAGTTCCACCTGCAGGTGGTGCAAGGGGTCGATGTAGGGGAAGCGGTGACGAATGGAGCGCTGCAGGGCGGCGTTGTTGGCCAGGCGGTTTTTCTCGCCGGTGATGGTGGCCAGGGCCTGTGCTGTCGCGTGCCATTCGGCTTCGATGGCGGTGAAGATTTTCTTGCGCAGGCGCGCATCGCCCACCAGTTCGGAGTAGCGTGACGCAAGTGCCAAGTCGCTCTTGGCCATCACCATATCCATGTTGGAGAGCAGGGTGCCGAAGAAGGGCCATTGCTTGTACATCTTCTGCAGCAGGGCCAAGCGCTCTTTCTGCTCGGCTGCGGTGCCGTTGCTGATGAACTTTTGCACCGCAGAGCCGAAGCCAAACCAGCCGGGCAATGTCAAGCGGCACTGGCCCCAACTGAAGCCCCAGGGAATGGCGCGCAGGTCTTCGATCTTTTGCGAGGCCTTGCGCGAGGCGGGACGAGAGCCGATGTTGAGTTCGGCAATCTCGCGAATGGGGGTGGAGCTGAAAAAATACTCGGTGAAGCCTGGGGTCTCGTACACCAGTGCGCGGTAGGCGGACATGCTGTTCTGCGACAGCTCGGCTGCCGCTTCCAGAAACGCCTTGGTGGCGGATTTGGTCGGTTGCAGCAGCGTGGCTTCCAGCGTGGCGGCCACCAAAGTTTCGAGGTTGCGCCGGCCGATTTCGGGGTTGGCGTATTTGGAGCCAATCACCTCACCCTGCTCGGTCAGGCGGATCTGGCCGCGCACGGTGCCGGGGGGCTGGGCCAAAATCGCCTGGTAGCTGGGGCCGCCGCCGCGGCCGACCGTGCCGCCACGGCCGTGGAACATGCGCAGCTGGATCTTGTGTTGGGCGGCCAGCACGTCGAACAGCTCCACCAATGCGATCTCGGCGCGGTACAGCTCCCAGTTGCTGGTGAAGATACCGCCGTCCTTGTTCGAGTCGGAGTAGCCCAGCATGATGTCCTGCTCGGAGCCACTGCGCTTGACCAGCTCGGCCACGCCGGGCAGGGCGTAGAAGTCGCGCATGATGGGCGCGGCGTTGCGCAGGTCTTCAATGGTTTCGAACAGCGGCACGACGATCAGGTCGGCCGTGGCTTGTGCGTCCAGTGTGCCGCGCATCAGCCCCACTTCTTTTTGCAGCAGCAGCACTTCGAGCAAGTCGCTCACGGTTTCGGTGTGGCTGATGATGTAGTGGCGGATGGCCTCATGCCCAAAGCGCTCGCGCATGACTTTGGCGGCGGCAAAAATCGCCAGTTCTCCCTGGGCATGGGCCGAATACTCCACGCCATGTACGCGCAGCGGGCGTGCATCGTTCAACAGACCCAGCAGCAGGCTGCGTTTGGCGGCTTCGTCCAGCGCGCTGTAGTCAGCTTCCACACGGGCCGTGGCCAGCAGCTCGGCCACCACTTCCTCGTGCTTGTCAGAGCTTTGGCGCAAGTCCACCGTAGCCAGATGAAAGCCAAACACCTCCACCGCACGGATCAGCGGGTGCAGGCGTTGCTTGATCAGGGCGGCACCGTGGTGGGCCTTGAGTGAGGCGGCGATGGTGCGCAGGTCGGCCACCAGCTCCTGTGCCAGCAGGTAGGGGTTTTGCGGTGCGACGGCGTGTCGGGCGGCCTCGGTGCCGGTCAGGCTTTTCAGCGTGGCCGCCAGGCGCGCGTACATGCCGGTCAGGGCGCGGCGGTAGGGCTCATCCTTGCGGTGTTCGTTCTGGTCGGGGGAGCGTTCGGCCAGGGCCTGCATCTCGGGGGTGCAGTCGGCCAGCATGGCGGAGATGGATAGCTCACCGCCCAGGTAATGCACCTCGGTCAGGTAGTGGCGTAGCGCCACTTCGGCCTGGCGGCGCAGCGCGTACTCCAGGGTCTGGGCGCTGACGTTGGGGTTGCCATCACGGTCGCCACCAATCCACTGGCCCATGCGCAAAAAGCTGTGCACGGGCTGGGTACCGAGCATGTCTTCCAGGTCGGCGTAGAGCTTGGGAATCTCGCGCAGGAAGGTGGACTCGTAGTAGCTCAGCGCATTCTCAATCTCGTCGGCCACAGTCAGCTTGCTGAACCGTAGCAGGCGCGTCTGCCAGAGCTGCATCACGCGGGCGCGCATCTGGGCTTCGTTGGCGGCCAGTTCCTTGGGGGTAAGTGCGTCTTTCCGGCTGTCGATCGACACCGCGCGCTGCTTGATTTCGTCGCGTGTGGTCAGCAACTGTGCGATGTCGCGTTCGGCGTCCAGAATGCTCTTGCGCTGCACTTCGGTGGGGTGGGCGGTGAGCACGGGCGAGACATAACTTTGTGCCAGGGTTTGCGAGATGGTCTTGGGCGCAATGCCGGCCCAGCGCAGGCGCGACATGGCGACTTCGATGCTGCCTTCTTGTGTGTCACCAGCGCGCTCATGCACATCGCGGCGGCGAATGTGGTGGCGGTCTTCGGCCAGGTTGGCCAGATGCGAAAAATAGGTGAAGGCGCGAATCACGCTGACCGTCTGGTCCCCGCTCAGGCCCTTGAGCAGCTTCTTGAGTGCCTTGTCGGCCTCGTGGTCGGCATCGCGGCGAAATGCCACCGACAAGGTGCGGATCTGCTCGATCAGTTCGTAAGCTTCAACGCCCTCCTGTTCCCGAATCACATCGCCCAAAATCCGGCCCAAGAGGCGGATGTCTTCAACCAAGGGACGCTCGTTGTCTTTGCTGCGCTTGGCCGTCTCTGCGGCAGGTGCTTTTTTCATGGGTCTGGATCGAGGGGGGTGGGAGGGGCTTCGAGGGAAGCAAGGATCGCGCCCATGCTAGCATCGAAGGCATTCCACCGATTACTAGCAGGTTACGACTTTGCCTCATTTTACGATCGCCACACGCGAGAGCCGGCTGGCCCTTTGGCAAGCAGAACATGTCAAAGCTTTGCTGGAGCAGCAAGGCGCCTCTGTCACCCTGCTGGGCATGACCACCAAGGGCGATCAAATCCTGGACCGCTCGCTGAGCAAAGTGGGTGGCAAGGGCCTGTTCGTCAAAGAGCTGGAAGTGGCGCTGGAAGAGGGGCGCGCCGATCTCGCCGTGCACTCGCTCAAAGACGTTCCCATGGAGCTGCCCGAAGGGTTCGAGCTGGCCTGCGTGATGGAGCGCGAGGACCCGCGCGACGCCTGGGTGTCCAGCCGTTACGCGAGTGTGCTCGACTTGCCGCAAGGTGCGGTGGTGGGCACTTCCAGCCTGCGCCGCGTGGCTCTGTTGCGCGCCATGCGCCCGGACCTGACGATTGAGCCCCTGCGCGGCAACCTGGACACCCGTTTGCGCAAGCTCGATGAAGGCCTGTACGACGGCATTGTGCTGGCGGCTGCCGGGCTCAAACGCCTGGGGCTGGCCTCCCGCATCCGCAGTACCTTCGCGGTGGAGCAGATGCTGCCAGCAGCTGGGCAAGGCGCCTTGGGTATTGAGGTATGCACGGGCCGTGAGGATGTACGCGCCGCGCTGCAGCATCTGGCCCACACGCCCACCTGGCTGGCCGTGGCCGCCGAGCGCGCGGTCAGTCGCATGATGGGCGGCAGCTGTTCCATGCCGCTGGCGGCCTACGCCACGCTGGAGGGCACGCAGCTGCATATCCGCGCGGCTTGGGGTGATGCCGAAGGCCAACATCCCCTGGTCACCGCACAGGCCCAGGGCCCGGTGCAGAGCCTGGCCGATGCCACGGCCTTGGGTGAGCAGGTGGCCCTGCACCTGCAGGCCGGTGTACAGGCCATGTCCCCACCCGGAGTTTGAAGCCATGCGTGTGATCGTGACCCGTCCCGAAGGCGAAGCCCAAAAGTGGGTCAGCACCTTGCAAGGTGCCGGCTACCAAGCCACGAGCCTGCCCTTGATCGAGGTGCGGCCTACGGCGCAGCCGCAGGCCGTGCAAGAGGCCTGGCGGCAGATCGCACAGTGGGATGCGGTGATGTTTGTCAGCCGCAATGCGGTTGACCATTTTTTTGCATTAAAACCCGACCTAGCCCCCGTGTTTACTGCGCAAGCAGCTATTAAAAAGAGAGCATATGTGACCGGCCCCGGCAGCTACTCGGCGCTTTTGCGTGCGGGGGCTGAGGCGCCCTGGATCGACTCGCCCGACCATGCCGCCGGTCTGTTTGACTCCGAGGCCCTGTGGCATGTGGTGCGCGGGCAAATGCGCCCGGGCTTTCGCCTGCTGATTGTGCGTGGTACCACGGTGGACGGTGCTGGCAGCGACGAGGGTGTGGGTCGAGACTGGTTTGCCAAACAGGCCACGGCAGCCGGCGCACAGGTGGATTTTGTGGTGGCCTACCAACGCCAGCAGCCGCAACTGGATGCCCGGCAGCGGGAGCAGGCCTATGCCGCGGCCAGCGATGGCACGGTTTGGTTGTTCAGCAGCTCAGAAGCGATTGCCAATTTGCAAGCCCAGTGCCCGGCGCAGCCGTGGCAGGCCGCCCGCGCAGTAGTGACCCATCCGCGTATTGGCAAGGCTGCACGTGAAGCCGGCTTTGGTGTGGTGCGGGAGTCACGCCCCGCGCTGCCGGCGCTGATGGCGTCGATAGAATCGTTGCAATGAACGTCGAGCCTGCTGTCCCTGTTGAAGCCCCCTTTCTGGAGCAGTCCCCGCCTGCAGCTTTGTTGCCGACCGTGAAGTCCTCGCGTCGGTGGTTACGTGGTGTGGCGGTGGTGGCCGTCGTGGGCTTGGTGGCCAGCGCCTTGTTGTGGCAAAAGCTCAGCACGATCCAGGAGCAATTGGCGCGTCAGAGTGCAGATACCGGCTCCCAGGCCAACGAGGCGCGAACCATCGCCCGCCAAGCCCAGGAGCTGGCGATAGAAACTGCGGCCAAGCTGGCGATGACGGAGGCGCGTTTGAGCGAGGTGTCCCTGCAGCGCAGCCAGCTCGAAGAGCTGATGCAAAGCCTGTCGCGCTCGCGTGACGAGAACCTGGTGGTCGACATTGAGTCTGCCGTGCGCCTGGCGCAGCAACAGGCACAACTCACCGGCAGTGCCGAGCCCTTGCTGGCCGCCCTCAAGACCGCCGAACTGCGCGTGGCCCGTGCGGCCCAGCCGCGCCTGACCCCGGTGCAGCGCGCCATCGCCAAGGATGTGGCGCGCATCAAGGCCACGGCACTGGCCGATTTGCCCGCTTTGTTGGTCAAGCTTGATGAACTGGTGCAGCTCACTGACGATCTGCCGGTCGCCAACGCGGTGTCTTTGGCCCGCCCGGCTGAGAGCCTCAAGCGCAAGGACGCCGAATCGATGGCCGGTTGGTGGAATCGTGCCATTGCGGTGGTGCATGCCGAGTTGCGCAGCCTGGTGCGGGTGAGCCGCATTGACAACCCCGACGCGGTTCTGCTGACGCCAGAGCAGGCGTTTTTCCTGCGCGAGAACCTCAAGCTCAAATTGCTCAATGCCCGGCTGGGCCTGCTTACGCGTCACAACGATGCTGCGCGTTCGGATCTGGCCGCAGCCTCCGCGGCCTTGGCCCGTTACTTTGATGCGTCTTCGCGCAAGACGCAGTCCGCCCAGACCTTGTTGCAGCAGCTGCAAGGCCAGACGCGTGCGCTGGAACTGCCGCGTGTGGACGAGACCCTGGCGGCGCTCACCACAGCAGCGGCGGGGCGCTGAGATGCGGGCGGCACTTTGGCTTCTCGCCTTGTTTGCGGTGGCGGTGGCAAGCGCCTTGTTTGCGGGTAACAACCAGGGCACGGTGACGCTGTACTGGCCACCGTACCGTATCGACCTGTCGCTGAACCTGGTGCTGGTGTTGCTGGCGGTGTTGTTTGTAACCCTGCACCTCGCACTGCGTGCCCTGTCGGGCCTGCTGCATATTCCGGTGCAGGCCAAGCGTTGGCGTCTGCTCTACAAAGAGCGCGCGATGCACGAGGCGCTGCTGGACTCCCTCTCCAACCTGGTGGCGGGGCGTTTTGTGCGGGCTCGCAAGGCAGCCGAGCTGGTGGTGACGCTGGAAGAATCCTTACGCAGCAGCGAAGAGCACACCGCCCACGGCGTGCGGCTGCGCACCATGTCTCACCTGATTGCGGCCGAGAGCGCCCACGCCCTGCAAGACCGCAGCCGGCGCGAGCAGCATTTCCAGAGTGCGCTGGAGCTGACACGGCCGCGTGATGCACAGGATGGACGGGATGGCGTGCTGATGCGCGCAGCGCGCTGGTCCTTTGAAGACCGCGATGCCTCGCAGTCGCTGGAGTGGCTGGACCAATTGCCGCAGGGCACAGCTCGCCGCACCATCGCCCTGCGCCTGCGCCTCAAGGCGGCGCGTCTGGCGGGGCAGTCGCGTGCAGCACTCGATGCCGTGCGTTTGCTAACCAAACACCGTGCCTTTTCGGAGGTGGCCGGTGCCGGGATTGCACGCGGACTGGCACTTGAAGTTCTGCGATCGGCCCATGACCCCATGCAACTGCAGCGCGCTTGGGAAGCACTGGAGATGGCCGAGAGGCATATGCCTGAGGTCGCGCTGGAGGCGGCGGAGCGTTGCCTCCAGTTGGGCGGCGATGTGGCCCTGTCGCGCCAGTGGGTGTTGCCATTGTGGACTGCCATCGGTGAACGTCTGGACGCATTGAGCCCTGCACTGCGGGTGCGCGTGGTGCGTGTACTGGAAAAAGGCTTTGCCCAGGCCACCGGAACCCCCGATGCGGCATGGCTGCAGCGTATTGAGTCCTTGCAACTGGCCAACCCCGGTGACCCTTTGCTGCAGTACTTGGCCGGTGTCATGTGTGCACGGCTGGAGTTGTGGGGCAAAGCCCAGCAGATGCTGCGCCAATCTTTGACCATGCTCAAGGACGCGGACCTCAAACGGGATGCTTGGTGCGCCCTGGCCGAACTGGCGGAACAGAGGCAGGACATGGCTGCTGCCGCACAGGCCTACAAGGCGGCCGCCAAAGCGTGACGCGCTGAACTTTCAGGGCTATTATCCGGCCCATGGCCACACTCATAGACCACCTGATCAAGCTCACAGACCACCGCGACCGCGATCTGCTGGAGCTCACGCTGTCCAAGGCCTTGATTGACCTGGTACCCATTCAACGTGTCATTGTTGCGCGGGTGGTTAGCGAAGAAGGCATCAAACGCTGGCTGGAAGTGGCGACGCTGGACGCCAAGGGAGGGGGCAAGGTGGTGGACCCGCTGCGGGTGGACTTCCAAAAACTGCCTCTGCTCGACGACAACCGGGATCGCCTGCGGGCCCTGCAAAACCGTGAGCGAATCGAGATCGCCTGGGCTGGCGAAGACGGTCCTCGCATCACCTACTTCCCATTGTTTGCCGAGACCCTCAACGAGGACGAAGGTGTGCTGGAGATTCACTCCGCGTCGGCCTTGACGGAGGAGCAGGTACAAACACTGGCGCAGGTTCAGCATGTGTTTCGCAATATGTACCACCTGCTGGCCTACAGCGACCGCGATGCGCTGACCGGCTTGCTCAACCGCAAATCTCTGGACGACACCTTTTACAGCGCCGTGCTCGACGAGCTTGGCGAGGGGCCCGAGTCCCAGTCGGAGTCTTTGAAGGTGACCGTGGCGCCGGGCCAGGAGCGCCGTCACCGGGTGCCGCCCAACTACTGGATGGGCACCATCAGCATCGACAACTTTGGCCTGCTCAATGACAAGAACGGCCACCTGATTGCCGAAGAGGTACTGTTGCTGGTGGCACGCATCATGAACAACACCTTCCGCACCTATGACCGGCTATACCGCCTGGGCGGAGAGCAGTTTGCCGTGCTCATGCACTGCCCCGACGAAGCCCTGGTGTTGGCAGCATTTGAACGTTTTCGCGCCAACATCGAGAAGTTCAACTTCCCTCAGGTGGGACGCGTCACCATTTGTGCCGGCTTTACCCGCATCACGCCGGACGACTCCCCCAGCACGGCGCTGGAGCACGCCGAGCGTGCGGTGGACTATGCCCAGCACAACGGTCGCAACAAGGTGTTCAGCCACGCGGAGCTGGTGCGCAAGGGCTTCTTTGGTGATGCGCTGAAGATCGGCGCTGTGGACCTGTTTTAACGGCCTTTCGACAGACCAAAAAAAGGGGCACCGCGGTGCCCCTTTTTACTTAGCCTGCCGTGTTTTCTTCAAACGGCAAGCTCATGTTGCGCAGATCGCGCCGGGTTTCCACCAGCACCAGCGGTCCCGCGTCCACCACCACAGGGGCAGGGCGCTCGCGGGGCACATGTACGGGCTTGGGCTCGGCTGCAATGGCAGCTTGTACGGCAGCAATCTTGGCTGCATCCGAGTTCACCCACTGCAGGCCTGAACCTTGGGCCACTTGCTGCAAGGACTCGGTAGGCAGTGCATAACCTGCTACTTTGGGCATGCTGCCAGTCACTGCAGAGGGGGCGGGGGCAACGGTCGGTGCAACGGCCATCGCCACAGGGGCGGGGGCTACCGCAACGGCGGGCTGTGGCTCAACACGGACGGCCACTGCAACTTGCGGCGCTTCGTCTGTGGGCTGTTGCTGGGCGTCTGGCTGCTCGCCACGTTCCTGGCGGTTGCCACGGTCACGACCATAGCGGTCACGTGAGCGGCGTTGGCCTTCTCCGCTGGCATTTCGCCCGTCGGCGGGTGTGCCTGCTTCACCAGGGGCTGCTTCAGCATCACCTTGGGTACTGGGGGTGGTGTCAGCGAAAGCGAGTGCGGATTGCGGCTCCGCATCGCTGCGGTTGCCTTCGTCCTGGCGTGGGCCACGTTCGTCGCGGCGGCCATTGCGATTGCGTCCACGACCACGCCCTTCACGACCCTCACCTCGAACCTCGGTGTTCACGTCTGCGGCACCTTCTGGGCGGGCGTCTGTGGTTTCCTCGGCGCGTGCATCCTGGCGGGGCTCGGCGCTGCGCTCAGCGTTCTCTTCGCGCGGGCCGCGACCTTCGCCGCGGTTGCGTCCACGGCCTTCACCACGGGGGGCGCGATCTTGGCGCGGTTCGCCACGGCCATCGCCGCGGGGGGCGTTGCCGTTGTCAGCGCCTGCGGACACTTGAACTTCCTGGCCTGCTACGGCTGCACCGGCGTCCATGCGCTCGTTGCGCTGGGCGCCACCCTGGCGCTCACCACGCTCGCCGCGTTCACCACGGTTGCGACCATTGCGGCCACCGCGTTCACCACGCTCTGCACCGCCTTCGGGACGGGCTTCGCCACGGTTTTCGTCGCGTGGGCCACGGCCGTCGGCGCGGGGCTCATTGCGGCCACCGCGGCTGTTGCGGCCTTCGCCACGTTCGCCACCACGGTCGCTGCGCTCACCGCCACGGCCACCGTTGCGGTTGCCATCACGGCCACGGCCGTCACGGCCTTCGCGCTTGTCTTCGGTCTTTGCGGCCGCGGGTGCGGGCTTGGCCACGGGTGCGGCTTCTTCCATACCCAGCAGGCCCTTGATCCAGCCAAAGAAACCTTTGCCTGCGGGCGCAGGCGCCGCCACAACGGGCTTGGCGACAGGCGCTGCGGCCTGCGGCTTGGCCACTTCGGGCTTGGGCGGGGCGATGGGGGCGGGTGCGTCCGGCAGCACGCCCTTGATGACCGGGGTCTGCTTGTTGGTCGGCTCTTGCGAACGGCGGGTCACGCCGGTGGCCTCTTCCATGTCATCCGCCATCTTGTAGCTGGCTTCGATGTGGTCCAGGCGCGGGTCGTCGTGCTTCAGACGTTCCAGCTTGTAGTTCGGTGTTTCCAGTGTCTTGTTGGGCACCATCAGCACGTTGATGCGCTGCTTGAGCTCAATCTTGGCGATTTCGGTACGCTTCTCGTTCAGCAGGAAGGACGCTACATCGACGGGCACCTGGCACAGCACGGAGGCGGTGTTGTCCTTGAGGGATTCTTCCTGGATGATGCGCAGAATCTGCAGCGCCGAGCTCTCGGTGTCGCGGATGTGGCCGGAACCACCGCAGCGCGGGCAGGGGATGGAGGCACCTTCGGAGAGGGCCGGGCGCAGGCGCTGGCGGCTCATTTCCATCAGACCGAACTTGGAGATGGTGCCGAATTGCACGCGGGCACGGTCCTGGCGCAGCGCGTCGCGCAAGCGGTTTTCCACTTCGCGGCGGTTGCGGGACTCTTCCATGTCGATAAAGTCGATCACGATCAGGCCACCCAAGTCGCGCAGACGCATCTGGCGCGCCACTTCGTCAGCGGCTTCCAGGTTGGTGCGGGTGGCGGTTTCTTCGATGTCGCCGCCCTTGATGGCGCGGGCCGAGTTCACGTCCACGCTCACCAAGGCTTCGGTGTGGTCGATCACGATGGCGCCGCCGGAGGGCAGTTGCACCGTGCGGGCGTAGGCCGATTCGATCTGGTGTTCGATCTGGAAGCGGCTGAACAACGGTGCGTCGTCACGGTAGCGCTTCACGCGCGCTGCGTGCTCGGGCATTACGTGGGCCATGAACTGCTGGGCCTGTTCGTACACGTCGTCGGTGTCGATCAGGATGTCGCCGATGTCGTGGTTGAAGTAGTCACGGATCGCGCGGATCACCAGCGAAGACTCTTGGTAGATCAGGTAAGCACCCTTGCCACCCTTGGCGGCGCCGTCGATCGCGGTCCACAGCTTCAAGAGGTAGTTCAGGTCCCACTGCAACTCAGGTGCGCTACGGCCGATGCCGGCGGTGCGGGCGATGATGGACATGCCGTTGGGGTATTCCAACTGGTCCATGTTTTCTTTGAGCTCCGCGCGGTCGTCGCCCTCGATGCGGCGCGAAACGCCACCGCCACGGGGGTTGTTGGGCATCAAGACCACATAACGGCCGGCCAGCGAGACGAAGGTGGTCAGGGCTGCGCCCTTGTTGCCACGTTCTTCTTTTTCCACTTGCACCAGCAGTTCTTGGCCTTCGCGGATGGCGTCTTGGATGCGGGCTTGGGAGGCTGACACGCCCTCCTTGAAGTACATCTTGGAGATTTCTTTGAACGGCAGGAAGCCGTGGCGGTCTTCGCCGTAGTCGACGAAACAGGCTTCCAGCGAAGGCTCGACGCGGGTAACGACGGCCTTGTAGATATTGCCCTTGCGCTGTTCGCGCCCTTCAATTTCAATTTCGTAGTCGAGGAGTTTTTGTCCGTCGACGATGGCCAGGCGGCGTTCTTCAGCCTGCGTGGCGTTGATCAGCATCCGTTTCATGGATTGCATCCTTCTTCAATAAGCACATGCCCGGGATGGGCGTACGGTGCCGGACTGACGAATTGAAGTGAGGTGGAATTGCCGGAGAACTTCAGGTCACACGAGGTGACGAAGCGTAGGCGCAGGGATGGGGACGAGGGGATGGGTTTGTGAACTTGCTATCAAAATAGTAGCACGTTGCGCAGGTTGTACCGGGGCTGCAGGCCGATATGTGCCACCCAACGGGGCGTAGACGCTCCGCAGGCACAAGGTCATCAGGCTCAGCAACACAAACATCTCGTTTCATTCCACTCGCAAACCGTGGGTTTGCGAGTTTGGGGTATTCCGTTTCAGGGTTTCAATTCGTCGGCTTGACCCTGCTGTTTGCGGGCCATCACAGGCAAGTGGCGTGTGATTTGCAAGCAAGGCAGCGTGGCGGCATCGACCTTCCAGCGTAACGTTTGGTGGGGTGTGGACTAAACTCCAGACAAATCAACCACTTACGGCGCGACGCTAGTGAAACACATTATAGAGGGCAATCCAGCCCCAACCCTGCCGCAAGTCAAATCGGTGACGGTGGACGAAGACAGCGCTGGCCAGCGATTGGACAACTTCCTGATGCGCGAGCTCAAGGGTGTGCCCAAAACCCATGTCTACCGCATCATCCGCAGTGGCGAGGTGCGTGTGAATAAAGGCCGTGCCAGCGCCGACACCCGGGTCGAGGCAGGGGACGTGGTGCGGGTGCCGCCGGTGCGCATGTCCGAGCGGGTGGAGCAAAAAGCCCAGGCCATGGCGGAGCAGGTGGCAGCCCAGGCGAGCAGCCGGACCCCCGCCAAAACCTTCTCCGTGTTATTTGAAGATGAGCATTTCCTGGTCATCGACAAGCCTGCCGGCGTGGCGGTGCATGGCGGATCGGGAGTCAGTTTTGGGGTGATTGAGCAACTGCGCATGGCCCGGCCTCAGGCCACCTTTCTGGAGCTGGTGCACCGCCTGGACCGTGAAACCAGCGGCATTTTGCTGATTGCCAAGAAGCGCAGCGCCCTGAAAAACCTGCAAGACCAGTTTCGCGAGCGCGAAACCGGCAAGACCTACCTGGCGCTGGTAGTGGGGCAGTGGCCCAGCAATAAGAAGGTGCTGGACAAGTCCCTGCACAAGTACCTGCTGGCCAGCAAAGACGGTGGCGCGGATGCGGGTGAGCGCCGTGTGAAGGTGGTCGAGAAGGACCACCCGGATGCCATGCCCTCCCTGTCGCTGGTGAAGGTTCGCGCCACCTCTGGCGTGCCGGCTGTCGCCGATGCCACGGGTCAGCGCGGCTACTCGCTGCTGGAGGTGACCATCAAGACCGGGCGCACGCACCAGATTCGCGTACATCTGGCATCCGAAGGCATGCCGATTGCCGGCGACGACAAGTACGGCGACTTTGTCCTGAACAAGGAATTGGCGCGTGGCGCCGCTCAAGCGCCGCTCAAGCGCATGTTTTTGCATGCCTGGCGCTTTCAGTGCAAGCACCCGCTCACCGGCGAAAAGGTCGAGTTGTTTGCCGAGCTACCGCCCGAACTGTCCGATTTCTTGCGCGTTGCCGTACCGGCGGCTGCCTGATTTTTAGCAAACCCACCGTTTTTATGTCTGCCAATCCCACCCGCACCCGCCAGTTTGACCTCATCGCCTTTGACTGGGACGGCACGCTGTTTGATTCCACGGCCATCATCACCCGCTGCATCCAGGCAGCGGTGGCCGATGTGGGGGGCACCGTGCCCAGCGACAAGGACGCCGCCTATGTGATTGGTCTGGGCCTGATGCAGGCACTGGCCCACGCCGCACCCGATGTGCCCAAAGAGAAGTACCCGCTGTTGGGCGCGCGCTACAAACACCACTATGTGCTGCACCAGAACGACATCAGCCTGTTTGACGGCGTGTTGCCCATGTTGGGTGCGCTGAAAGACGCGGGCCATTTGCTGACGGTGGCCACCGGTAAAAGCCGTTCGGGGCTTAATGAATCCTTGCAGGCGGTGGAGCTGCGGGGGGTGTTCGATGGCTCGCGCACTGCGGACGAGACTGCCGGCAAGCCCCACCCGCTGATGTTGCAGGAGTTGATGGCCGAGTTTGGGGTGCCGCCCGAGCGCGTACTGATGATTGGAGACACCACCCACGACCTGCAATTGGCCCTGAATGCCGGCTGTGCCAGTGTGGGCGTGAGCTACGGGGCACATGAACCCGCCGCATTTACGCCGCTGCAGCCGCGCCATGTGGCGCATTCGGTGGCTGAGCTGCAGGCTTGGTTGCTGGCCCACGCCTGAGGAGACTGCCATGACACTCGGACCTGCTGGTGTGGCCGTTGCCCTGTGCAACAGCGCCGATCTGGTGAATAGCGGCGAGGCCGTGCCGTTTGATGTGGTCTATTGCGGCCAGACCTGTTACGGATTTGCCATTCGGTATGCCGACAAGGCGTATGCCTACCTGAACCGCTGCTCCCACGTGCCCATGGAAATGGACTACCAGCCCAACCGCTTTTTCGACATGACCGGCAATTGGCTGATCTGCGCCACCCACGGCGCCATGTACAGCCCACAAACGGGCCAGTGCCGCACCGGTCCCTGCCGCGGGGGGCTGGTTTCCATTGCCCTCACGGAGGCCGATGGTGTCGTGCACTGGCATACTGCCCCCAACTTACAACCTGTCGCCTTCTGATATGTCCGAACATTCTGTCCCGCCGACCCCTGAATCTGCATCAAATCCGGCTTCAGCCCCCGTGGATGCTGCGCAAGCAGCTATCAATAACGTAGCATCTTCCGCGGCTGCCCCGGCGGCTGGGTGGGAGCGGGCCACGCTGGAGAAACTGGCCATGGCGACGCTGGTGGAGCAGCGCGCTGCGCGGCGCTGGCGCAATGCCATCCGCATCGCATGGCTGGTGTTCCTGTCGGCCCTGCTGTGGTTCGGCCTGCAGCAAGGCGGAACCACCACCGACGTGAGTACGCCCCACACTGCGGTGGTGTCCATCCAGGGGGAGATTGCGGCGGGTGCGGATGCCAGCGCCGAGTTTGTGGTGGCTGCGATGCGTACCGCGTTTGAAGACGACGGCGCCAAGGCCGTGGTGCTCTTGATCAACTCGCCCGGTGGCAGCCCGGTGCAGGCCGGCATCATCAACGACGAGATCAAACGCCTCAAGGCCCAGTACAACAAACCCGTATACGCCGTGGTGGAAGAAACCTGTGCCTCGGCCGCGTATTACATCGCCGCGGGGGCGGACCAGATTTTTGTGGATAAAGCCAGTATCGTGGGCAGCATTGGTGTGCTGATGGACGGCTTTGGCTTCACCGGTCTGATGGACAAGCTGGGCGTGGAGCGCCGCCTGATGACGGCCGGTGAGAACAAGGGATTTTTGGACCCCTTCAGCCCGCAGACCGAGAAGCAGCGCGCCTTTGCCCAAGCCATGCTGGACCAGATTCACCAGCAATTTATTGCGGTGGTCAAGGATGGCCGGGGCAAACGCCTGAAGGAAACTCCCGACATGTTCAGCGGCCTGTTCTGGACCGGCCAGCAAGCCATTGAACTGGGTTTGGCTGACCAGCTGGGTAACTTGGACTACGTAGCGCGTGAGGTGGTAAAGGCCGAGGACATCATCGACTACACCCGCAAGGACAACGTGGCCGAGCGCCTGGTCAAGCGCTTTGGTGCCTCGATTGGTGATGGCGCGGTGCGTGCCCTGCGCTCCTTGCCGGCCATCCACTAAATACGCACCCAGGCTCGACTGCCTGCCTGGGGCGCTAGCCGTCCGACTTCAGCGGCCGATCGCAAATACCGTGGGGGTGGCGTTGTCCAGCGTCCAGCCGCTTTGCTTCCACTGTTTCACCAGGTTGCTGTGGGTATTGGCCGTTTCCAGCGTCAGTCCGCTGGAGGTGGCCAGGCGTGTGTTGTGTTGCAGGGTTTGCAGCAGGCCCTGCAGCAGGGCGGTGTTGCGGTAGGGTGTTTCGATGAAGAGCTGGGTTTGCCCGGTTTTCAGCGCCAGCGATTCCAACTCGCGGATACGCTTGTTGCGTTCGGCCGGATCGGCCGGCACATAACCCACAAACGCAAAGTTCTGCCCATTGAGTCCGCTGGCGGCTAGCGCCAGCAGCAGTGACACCGGCCCTACCAGCGGTACCACACGCAGGCCCAGGTCGTGCGCTGCACGCACCACCGATGAGCCGGGGTCTGCAATGGCGGGCATGCCCGCCTCGCTGACCAGTCCCACATCGTGCCCTTGTCGTGCTGCGGCCAGCAGGGGGGTGGCATCAAAGCCACCCAGATGGTCGCCTTTCTTGTGCACCTCGCGCGGCAGTTCCTGAATGGTCAGTTCTTGTAGAGCTGTGCCCAGCGGATGGCTGGCATCTACGCGTTTGAGGTAAGCACGTGTGCTTTTGGCATTTTCACAAATCCAATGCCGCAAACGGGCTGCCACGGCCAGCGTGTGGGCAGGCATGCTTTGGTCCAGCGGGCTTTGGGTGACGCAGCCAAAGTCCAGCGGTGCAGGCACCAAGTACAGCGTACCTTTGGGGGAGGGCGCCTGCGTCATACCGATCCCAGCAGTGGGATGCCGGCCGCGCGCAGCATGCGGCTGGTGCGGATCAGCGGCAGGCCCACCAGGGCGCTGGGGTCGTCATTGTCAATCGATGCCAGCAATGCGATACCCAAGCCCTCGCTTTTGGCGCTGCCTGCGCAGTCATACGGAGTCTCGGCGCGCAGGTAATTTTCAATCTCCGCATCGCTCAGGTCTCGGAACACGACCCGAACCGGGGCCACATCCTCCTGCTGGAAGCCGCTGGCTTGGCACACCACGGCCACAGCCGTCTGGAAAACCACGGTTTTGCCGCGCATTTTCTTCAGTTGTGCAACGGCACGTTCGTGGGTGCCGGGCTTGCCCAGCGGCTCGCCGTCCAGATCGGCCACCTGGTCAGAGCCGATCACCACGCAGTCTGGGTGTTGTGCGGCGACGGCCCGCGCTTTGGCCAGTGCCAGTCGGCGCGCCAATGCGAGAGGGGTCTCGCCGGGCTGTGGGGTTTCGTCCACATCAGGGGCTGCGACGGTGAAGGGGACGCGCAGGCGCTGTAACAGTTCGCGGCGGTAGGCCGAGGTGGAGCCTAAAACGAGTTGGCGGGGGGCGGAGTCTTGCATGGGGCGATTCTCTTACACTGCGCGCATGACACATGAATATTCAGCCCATAGCCTGAACATCCTGACTTTCGCCAAGAGCGACGGCCAGTTGAAGGGCCAAGTGCCTTTGGCCCAGATGCTCCGCTTGTGCGAAGAAACCCAGGGAGCCGCAGACGCTGTCGCCGTGCATTTTGGCGCCCAAGGCACCATCCGCTCGGATGCCGCCGGGGTGGATGAGCCCTGGGTACACCTGTCTGGGCGTACCGTCCTGACCATGACCTGCCAGCGCTGTCTGACACCGGTGGATGTGGACATCGCGTTCACGCGTGATTTCCGCTTTGTCGCCACGGAAGCCTTGGCCGAAGTCGAGGACGAAGAATCGGAAGAGGATGTTCTGGTGCTGAGCCGGGAATTCAACTTGGTGGACTTGGTGGAGGACGAGCTGTTGATGTCCATTCCCCCTGTGCCCAAACACGAGACCTGCCCCCAGGCCGTGAAGCTGGAAGCCGTGGATGCGGATTTTGAGCACATCGCCGATGAAAAGCCCAATCCGTTTGCCGTGCTCCAGAAGCTCAAAGACAAGGGCCTTGGCTAACAGGCCAACATTGGGCTATAATCTGAGGCTTCGCGCGCAACTCCGCCGCGTTTTACCAACCTAACCCGTGTTGCCACACCCTGTGCAGCACTTTTGCTCAGGAGCCGACCATGGCCGTTCAACAAAACAAAAAATCTCCTTCCAAGCGCGGTATGCACCGCTCGCACAACGCTTTGGTTGTGCCCGGTATTGCCGTGGAATCCACCACCGGTGAAACCCATCTGCGTCACCACATCAGCCCCACCGGTTTCTACCGTGGTCGCAAGGTGCTGAAGACCAAGTCCGAAGCCTGATTCGCCTGAATCTCCAAAAGCCCGAAGCTACAGTTCCTGTAGCAACGGGCTTTTGTCATTTATGGCCTCTATATTCGGATGTTTGACTTCCTTGTCGTTGGAATGATGCTCGCATGATTACTGTCGCCGTTGATTGCATGGGGGGCGACCACGGTCCCCAGGTCACCTTGCCCGCCTGTACCCAGTTCCTGGAGCAGCACGCAGATGCTGCGCTGATACTGGTCGGTTTGCCCGATGCACTCCAAGGCTTCTCGCACCCCCGTGCCACACGGATCACCGTAACCGAAGTTGTCGCCATGGACGATCCATTGGAGGTGGCATTGCGCAAGAAGAAAGACTCTTCCATGCGCGTGGCGATTCAGCAGGTGAAGGATGGGGCTGCCCAGGCGGCCGTCTCGGCGGGTAACACGGGCGCACTGATGGCGATTTCGCGCTACATCCTCAAAACCATGGACGGCATTGAGCGTCCGGCGATCGCAGGTCAAATCCCCAATGCCACGGGCGGCGCCACCACGGTGCTGGACCTGGGCGCCAATGTGGATTGCACGGCCGAGCACCTGTTGCAGTTTGCAGTCATGGGGTCGGCACTGGTGTCTGTGCTCACCAACAAGGAATCGCCTTCGGTGGGTTTGCTCAATATTGGTGAAGAAGTCATCAAGGGCAACGAAGTCATCAAAAAAGCGGGTGAATTGCTGCGAAATGCAGCTAAATCCGGCGATTTGAACTTTGTGGGTAACGTCGAAGGCAACGATATTTTCAAAGGCACCGCCGATATCGTGGTGTGTGACGGTTTTGTCGGCAACGTGGCGCTGAAGACCAGCGAAGGTCTGGCATCCATGATCGGCAACTTCCTTAAAGCCGAGTTCTCTAAAAATATTTTCACCAAAATGGCGGCTATTGCGGCTTATACGGTGCTAACAGCACTGAAAAACCGCGTAGATCACCGTCGTTACAACGGTGCTGCGTTGTTGGGCTTGCGTGGCCTGGTGTTCAAGAGCCATGGCTCGGCGGATGTGCTGGCTTTCAGCAACGCTTTGAACCGGGCGTATGATGCAGCCCGAAACAACTTGCTGGACCGCGTTCAGGTCCGCATTGCCCATGCAGCCCCTTTGTTGGCTGCGTCTGAAGCAACGCAGTAGCCTGAACGGGTGCCCGCCATAACACCCATGAGACGATATTCGCGAATCACCGGCACTGGTAGCTATGTGCCTCCCCGCCGCCTCAGCAACGCCGACCTGGTGGCCCAACTGGCTGCGACTGGTGTAGAAACTTCAGACGAGTGGATCGTGGAGCGCACTGGCATCCGCGCGCGTCACTTTGTGGACGACGGTGTGTACAGCAGCGACTTGGCCTTGGAGGCCTGCAAAGGTGCGCTGCAAGCGGCTGGCCTGGAAGCCAAGGACATTGACCTGATCATTGTGGCCACGTCCACCCCGGACATGGTTTTCCCTTCCACTGCCTGTATTTTGCAGAACAAGCTGGGTGCCAACGGCGGCGCGGCGTTTGACATGCAGGCCGTATGCAGCGGATTTGTTTACGCTCTCTCAGTTGCCGACGCCATGATCCAGACGGGCGCCGCAACCAAGGCGCTGGTAGTGGGTGCCGAGGTGTTCTCCCGCCTGCTGGATTTCAATGACCGCACTACCTGCGTGTTGTTTGGCGACGGCGCGGGCGCCGTGGTGCTCGAAGCCTCGGAAACGCCCGGCATTCTCGCCAGCGATCTGCATGCCGATGGCAAACACGTGGGCATTTTGTGTGTGCCGGGCCATGTGGCCAACGGCCATATTCTGGGCGACCCTCTATTAAAGATGGATGGACAGGCGGTTTTCAAGCTGGCGGTGGGCGTTCTGGAAAGCGCGGCCCGCGCCACGCTGGCCAAGGCCGGCAAGACCGAGGCGGACATCGACTGGCTGATTCCCCACCAGGCGAACATCCGCATCATGCAGAGCACCGCCAAAAAACTGAAACTTCCCATGGATAAAGTGGTGGTGACGGTGGACCAGCATGGCAATACCTCGGCGGCCTCGATTCCGCTGGCGTTGGACGCGGCGGTGCGAGCTGGCCAGGTCAAGCCAGGCCAGACCCTGATGCTCGAAGGTGTAGGCGGTGGTTTTACCTGGGGTGCGGTGCTCCTGACTTTGTAGCTGTTCGCGCATATTCCATGCGGGCTAAAGCCCTATTTCATTGTCAATCTCTATGAAACCATTTGCATTTGTATTTCCCGGCCAAGGCTCCCAATCCGTGGGCATGTTGGACGCTTGGGGCGATCACCCTGTGGTGGCCGAGACTCTGCGCGAGGCCTCCGACGCTTTGGGCGAAGACGTGGCCCAGTTGATCCACGAGGGCCCCAAAGAAGCTCTGGCCTTGACCACCAATACCCAGCCCGTGATGTTGGTGGCCGGTGTGGCCGCCTACCGTGTCTGGATGTCTGAAACCGGCGTGGCCCCGCAGGCCGTGGCTGGCCACTCGCTGGGCGAGTATTCCGCCTTGGTGGCGGCAGGTTCGCTGACGCTGGCACAAGCCGCGCCGCTGGTGCGCCTGCGCGCCCAGGCCATGCAAGAGGCCGTGCCCGTGGGCGTGGGCGCCATGGCGGCTATTCTGGGCATGGATGCTGCAAAAGTGATAGCGGGTTGCGCAGAGGCGACGGAGGATTTCGGCCCGGATAGTTCCGAAGTGGTGGAAGCCGTGAACTTCAACGACGCTGCCCAGACCGTGATCGCCGGCAGCAAGGCGGCGGTGGACAAGGCCTGCGAAATCCTCAAGGCCAATGGTGCCAAGCGTGCGCTGCTGCTGCCCGTGTCGGCACCGTTCCACTCCAGTTTGATGAAGCCCGCGGCCGAGAAACTCAAGGCACGTCTGGAAGATATCGAGATTGCCGCGCCCCAGATCGCCCTCATCAACAATATTGATGTGGCCGTAGAGGTGGATGCAGACCGCATTCGCGACGCCCTGGTCCGCCAAGCCTTTGGCCCGGTGCGCTGGGTGGAGTGTGTGCAAGCCATCAAGGCACGTGGCCTGACGACCTTGGTAGAGTGCGGTCCCGGCAAGGTGCTGGCCGGCATGGTCAAGCGCATCGATGCGGAAATGAACGGTGCTGCGCTGTTCGACCCCGCCAGCCTGGAAGACGTCAAGGGAGTATTGGCATGAGCGAAGTGAAATTTGAAGGCCAGGTAGCCCTGGTGACCGGCGCCTCGCGCGGCATTGGTGCTGCCATCGCGCTGGAGCTGGCACGCAAGGGGGTGAAGGTGATTGGCACCGCCACGTCCGACGCAGGCGCGGCCAAGATTCGTGAGGCGCTGTCGGCCTTTCCGGGCTGCGACGGTCGCACACTGGACGTGACGGACGGTGCCGCTGGTGATGCGCTGGTGGATGCCATTGCCAAGGAGCAGGGTGGTCTGCACGTGCTGGTGAACAACGCCGGCATCACCCGCGACACGCTGGCCATGCGCATGAAGGATGACGACTGGGATGCGGTGCTGGACACCAACCTCAAGGGGGTGTTCCGCATGAGCCGCTCGGTGTTGCGCACCATGATGAAGCAGCGTTATGGTCGCATCATCAGCATCACCTCGGTGGTGGGCGCCTCTGGCAATCCTGGTCAGGCCAACTACGCAGCGGCCAAGGCCGGTGTGGCCGGGATGACCCGGGCGCTGGCGCGCGAGCTGGGCTCGCGCAACATCACCGTCAACTGTGTGGCCCCTGGCTTTATTGAGACCGACATGACCGCCAGCCTGGGCGAAGACCAGCAAAAAGCCTTGCTGGGTCAAATTCCCTTGGGCCATCTGGGCAAACCTAGTGATATTGCGCACGCGGTGGCCTACCTGGCCTCGCCTCAAGCCAGCTATGTGACGGGGCAGGAATTGCACGTCAACGGCGGCATGTATATGTAAGTGATTCAACCCCGCCGAAGTCTGAGCGGCGGCCCGGTTAGAGACAAGTCTCTAGGGCGGGTAAAATCTCGGATTCTTTTACAACCCTTAGAGGGAACCCATGAGCGATATCGAAGTCCGTGTCAAAAAAATCATTGCCGAACAAC